>WPCI01357283.1_pt1 | contig 190619 bp, 196 predicted proteins | sample 5399871 | NCBI WGS metagenome assembly WPCI01 (sample SAMN12869469, study PRJNA574797) | sludge metagenome | isolation source: wastewater treatment of pH7 | place: China:Beijing | collected 2019-05-20
AGCTGGTTCAGCCCTTTGGCAATCACCTGGAAGAAGCCGTCCTTGTCGGCTTCGCTCATCCGCTTGCTGAAGTCGCCTCGCGCCACGGATTCAACCAGCTGCGCTATCTCACGCTCGGCAGCAACTTCAGCTGTGCGGTCCGTCCATTCCACGACTGAACCGATGCGCTCTTTCCGTTCATCGGCCACTGGATTGACGATCAATTGCATGGTGCGTCCGCCAAGCCCGATTTCGATCTGGTGGGTGGACTTCAGGCTGGCAAGCATCCGGGCTGCGTGCTCAGGCTCCTTGTGCAGCCAGTCGATTGATTCGCCCATAAGCTTGCCGGAATCGAAGTTCGGCAGCTGCGTGCGGATATCCGCCTCGACATTCCTGAACAGGTTTCTGGCTGCCTTGTTCATGTAAATGACGCGGCGTTCGTTGTCGGCCACCATGACGCTGGAAGAGACATTGTCGAGCGCCGTCTTGATGCGCAGATTTTCTTCGGCCCGCTTTTGCGCAATCACTTCCTCGGTGCGGTCGATCCACTGCGTCACATAGCCGACAAAATGTCCCGCGTCATCGTAAACCTTTGCGCAATTGACTCTTACACAATGCCCGTTCAACGTGCCATCGGCGGTTGTGCGGGGCAGATCGGATTGCTTGAGCTTGCTCAGCATTTCCGGATTGGAAATCAACTGACAGGCAGAGGTGCCTCTCAGGGCCTCCATGCTCGCGTCGCGGCCGATAATTCCACCGATCAGTTTCTCGGCGGCGTCGTTGACGAAAATGACATTGGTCTCTTCGTCGGAAACCGTCACGGCAGACGCCACCTCCTTCAATGCAAGGTTGATTCGCGACATTTCGCTGGCAGTGCGCCGTGTTTTTACCATGTCGCATCCCAGCTTGATCTGCATGCTCTTGATTGCATTGATCAGCCTGCCCATTTCGTCATCGCGCTCGGGCATGATGAGCGAGTCATACTTGCCCTGGCCGATATGCTCAAAGATGTCCATGGCGTCTTTCAGAGGCCGCATGATCGCGCGGCGTGTCGACACCCACAGAATGAATGAAATGGCGATACCCGCAATGATTGCCGCGAGCGAAGCATATTGGATGATCGTGTTTCGGGACTCGGTACGGTCATGCTCCTGCTTGGAAATATCAACCTGATACTGAATCAGCTTGCCCAGATCATCCCTGGCAGGCTCGTACAAGGCTTTCAGTTTTGTGCTGATTTGCCGCGCCTCATCGAGATTGCCGCTTTGCAAGGCAGCCTTGGCTGGCTGCAACCCCTCCTTCACATATCTACCGCGCGAGCCGGCAAAAACCTCCGCCAGGCGCTTTTCGTCCACCGACAACCCCGCCGCCAGATAGGCTTCAAGATTCCGGGTGATGGCCCCGATGTTGCTCTCCATGCTTTCAAGCCGGCGCCTGATGTTTTCCGGATCCTGGTTGGCCAGGCTATCTGCCACATTAAGCTGATTGGCCAGCATCATGCTTGCAACTTCATTCAGCTGCCCGATTCTTGCCGAGCGATCGTCGTAGATGGCTGTCAAACTGCGCTCGGCTCGCATCATTCCATATTGCCCGACGCCACCGATGACAAGCATGGCTACTATCAGCGATCCCATCATCAGGCCCATCCTGCCGTTGATCGAGAGATTCCTTGCCTTGTCGAGCGCCCGATTGAACCAGCCGGTTTTCACCACCTTGCCATCTCGTATGGCCAGACCCTTGGCCTTGCCTTCGCGGAATTTCCGGTAGATGGCATCCACCTGCCGGACCACGGCGGCATCAGGCTTGGTGCGAATGGACAGGTAGCCGGTGATCTGGCCGTTCTCGCGGATCGGTGTGGCATTGGCCAGAACCCAGTAGTAGTCGCCGTTCTTGCAGCGGTTCTTGACGTAGCCCGTCCACATCCTGCCGGCCTTGAGGTTGTCCCATAAATCCTGGAAACCCTCCGCCGGCATGTCGGGATGACGGACGATATTGTGCGGCTGGCCAATCAATTCCGATTCGCTGAAACCGCTGACCTCGACAAAGGTGCGGTTGACGTAGGTGATGACGCCCTTCAGGTCCGTTCTGGAGAGAATGAACTCTCCTTCCGGCACCTGGCGTTCGACACTGGTCACGGGTTGATTGATACGCATGATGCTTCCCTGACAATAAATTAGCTGTAGTTGGTTTCCTTAAAACACATCCCAATCACCGTCATCGCCTGCCGCCGCACGTTTGGCGGGCTGGCGGGCTAATGCCGCCAGCCCTTTGGAGGCAGGCAGCCGCTCAACATTGACGGCACGGTTGGGTCCACGGCGATCGGAAACGCCATCCCAGTCTTTCTGGCCGGTTCCCAGCTTGAAGATGCCCACGGCATCCACCAGCCTGCTTGCCTGATCTTCCATGGATTTGGCCGCCGCGGCAGCCTCTTCGACCAGCGCGGCGTTCTGCTGAACGGCCTCATCCATCTGCGCCATGGCCAGATTGACCTGCTCGATGCCGGAAGACTGTTCGTTGGATGCCGAGCTGATCTCGGTCATGATGTCGGACACCTTTCGGATGGACTCGACCACATCCTTCATGGTCTCGCCCGCGCGAGCGACCAGCTGATGGCCGTTCTCGACTTTACCGACTGAATCCTGGATCAGTTCCTTGATTTCCTTGGCGGCAGCGGCAGAACGCTGCGCCAGATTGCGCACCTCGCCTGCCACCACGGCAAAGCCGCGGCCCTGTTCGCCTGCTCGCGCGGCTTCGACTGCCGCGTTCAGGGCGAGGATGTTGGTCTGGAAGGCGATGCCGTCGATGACACTGATGATGTCGGCAATTTTCTTTGAGCTGTCTGCAATCGTGCCCATGGTCTCGACCACCTGGCCGACCACCTCGCCGCCATGTACCGCCACATCGGTGGCGCTGAAGGAAAGCTGGCTGGCCTGGCGCGCGTTTTCCGCGTTCATTTTTACCGTGCTGGTCAGTTCTTCCATGGAGGCGGCCGTCTCTTCGATGCTGGCTGCCTGCGATTCGGTGCGCGCGGATAGGTCCGTATTGCCCGCAGCGATTTCGCCTGCCGCAGTATTGATGGAGCCGGTCGACTCGCGGATCGAATTGACGATTTCGCGCAGCTTGTCCACGGTGGCATTGGCATCCACCTTCAATTGTTCGAAGGTGCCGCCATAGCTTCCTTCCATGTGCCGGGAAAGATCGCCTTCCGAGATGGCATGCAGCATATCTACCACTTCATTCAATCCGGATTCGGTGACCTGGACAAAGCGGTTGACACCTTCGGCGAGGGTCTTGAAAAATCCTTCCTTGCCTGCCACTTCAATTCTCTGGGTGAAATCCCCATTGGCAGCAGCTTCGACGATACCCGCCACTTCACGTTCCACTGCCACCTCGGCTGTACGATCATCCCATTCAACCACAGCGCCAAGACGGTCGCCTTTTTCGTTGAGCACCGGGTTGGCAATTACCGACATGGTGCGCCCCCCGATCATGAAGGTACCCCGATATGTGTTTTTCAGTGCCGCCAGCATTTGTGCCTGATGCTGCGGGTTCTTGTGAAATACATCAATTGACGAACCCAGTATTTTGCCGGTTTCAAACTGCGGTAGCTCGGTCTTGATATCCCTTTCAGCTTTGCCAAACATCTCTATCACGGACTTGTTCACGTAAATGATGTTCCGATTGTTGTCTGCCATCATCACATTGGCCGTTACGTTATCCAGAGCGATCTTGATTCGGGTCATGTCTTCAGCCTTGCGATTGGCCTCAGACATGTCGAAGCCCAGCTTGATGAACAACGAACGGAAGCTGTCGGCCATCTCGCCCACCTCGTCGTCGCGATCCTTGCGAACCGTCAGGTTCATGTTGCCTTGGGCAATTTCCTTCATCTGGTCGCGCACCCGGTTCAAGGGCAGAACGATGGCACGATAGCTGACCCAGCTCAGCCAGGCAGCAAAGGCAATTCCCAGGAAAATGGCGGTAATCGCTGCATTCCGGAAAAGTGAAAATTTCTCTTCCGCCGCATCGTGCTCCTGCCTGGCGACATCCAACTGGAGTTGAATCAGCGCATTGACATCATCGCGCGCCGGCTCGAACAGCCTGTCGAGTTTGTCATTGATCTGGCGTGCCTGATCGAGCTTGCCTTCCCTGAGAGATGCCATGGCAGGACGCAACCCCTCTTTCACAAACCTGCTGCGCGAATCAGAAAATTTATTTGCCAGCACTTTTTCTTTTGGCGTCAGATAAGTCGCCATATAGGCGTCCCATATTTCATTGCTCTTGCCAATGTTTTTCTCACTTTCCTGAAGGCGACGATTGATATTGTCGGTACCGGGATGCAGCAGGCTTTCCGAAACGTTCAGCCGGTCGATCACCATGCTTCGAACAATGGCATTCAATTGCCCCATGGGCACGGCCCGGTCGTTGTAAACAGTGGTCAGCCCTTTTTCAATCTGACTCATGCCATACAATCCCACTCCGCCCACCACAATCAGGAGAGCAGACAAGATTCCACTGATGGCTGCGAACCGGCTCTTGATGGGGAAATTGGCCAGCTTGTCGAGACCTCTCGACAGCAATGCAGTTTTAATCACCTTGCCTTCGCGGATGGTCAGCCCATTGGCCTTGCCATCCCTGAACAGGCGGTAGACTTTTTCCACTTCCTCGATGGCAGAACGCTCCGCGCGCCTGCGCACGGACATGTAGCCGGCCAGGCTGCCGTTTTCCCAGATCGGTGTGGCATTGGCTACGACCCAGTAGAAGTCACCGTTCTTGCAGCGGTTCTTGACATAGCCTGTCCAGGGTTTGCCCGCCTTGAGGGTTTCCCACAGATCCTTATAGGCTTCTGGTGGCATGTCGGGATGCCTCACGATGTTGTGCGGTTCGCCGATCAGCTCCTGCTCGGTAAAGCCGCTGACCTCAAGGAACGTCTTGTTGATGTAGGTGATCCGGCCCTTGAGATCGGTCTTGGAGACGATCAGTTCGCCGTCCTTGACTTCGACTTCGGTATTGGTCACGGGTAGGTTGGTGCGCATGGTTAAGCTCCGCTATTGATATTGTTAAGCTGCCTGATCGGCCAGGGCCATGTCCTGGGCCATCATCAGCCGTTCGATGTCCATGATGATGACCATGCGGTCGTCGATGGATGCCAGCCCCTCGATGAACTCGACGGCCAGTCCTGCTGAAAACTGCGGCGGCGGCTTGATGGCGTCGGCTGAAAGTTGCACCACGTCGGAGACGCTGTCGACGATGGCACCGACCACCCGATCCGCCACATTGAGAATGACCACCACCGTGAGCGGCGTGAATTCGGCCTCGCCCAGGTTGAATTTGAGACGCATGTCGATGATGGGCACGATGACGCCACGCAAGTTGATGACGCCACGGATGAATTCCGGCGCGTTGACGATGTGCGTGACTTTTTCGTATCGGCGGATTTCCTGGACCTTGAGGATATCGATGCCGTATTCCTCATTGCCAAGGGTAAAGGTCAGATACTCCCTGCTGCCTGTGACGACAGCGGATGTGCCCTGCTGTACCGGATTGAGTTGAGTTGCTTCCATGTTTTCTCCTATGCGGCGTGCTGCATGCCCGCGCCAAGTTTCCCCAGCCGTGCCATTTCTGAAACGTCCAGGATCATCGACACGCTGCCGTCGCCCATGATGGTGGCGGCGGATATGCCCTGGACTTTCCGGTAATTCGATTCGATGTTCTTGATGACGACCTGATGCTGACCCAGCAATTCGTCGACAAACATCGCCACGCGTCCGTGATCGGTTTCCACAATCATGAGGATGCCTTCCTCGAAACTGGCACTGCGCGGACGGATGTTGAATATTTCGTGCACCGCGATCAGCGGCAGGTATTCGCCTCTCACATTGACGACTCTGCCCTGACCGACAATGGTCTTGATGTCTTTGAGGGAAGGCCGGATGGATTCGGCAATGGCGGTAATCGGCACGATGTAAACCTGCTCGCCCACGCCGATTGACATGCCGTCCATGATTGCGAGAGTAAGTGGAAGCCGGATGGTGATGGTGCTGCCCTTGCCGGTTTCGGAAGAAATTTCGACCCTGCCGCCCAGGCTTTCGATGTTTTTCTTGACCACGTCCATGCCCACGCCGCGGCCGGACACATCGGTGACCACGGCGGCGGTGGAAAAGCCCGGTGCGAAGATCAGCGGCCAGACATCCGCATCCGGCATGCTGTCGCTGACAGGGATGCCCTTCTCTTTGGCCTTGGCCAGAATGCGTTCCCGGTTCAAGCCCTTGCCATCATCCTCTACGGTAATGACGACACTGCCGCCCTGATGGAAGGCGGACAGGGTCACGGTTCCCTTGGCATCCTTGCCTGTGGCGATGCGTTCATCCGGCATTTCCAGTCCGTGGTCGATACTGTTGCGAATGAGGTGGTTGAGCGGATCGGCAATCTTCTCGATCACCCCGCGATCCAGCTCGGTCTCGGCGCCGATCATTTTCAGATCGACCTGCTTGCCCAGCTTGCCGGCCAGGTCACGCACCAGGCGAGGAAAGCGGTTGAAGGCAAAGCTGACCGGCAGCATGCGGATGCTCATCACGGTTTCCTGTAATTCACGCGTGTTGCGTTCCAGTTGCAGCAGACGGTCGTACAGATGTTCGCTGACCAGGCTTTCGGCCGTGGCCGTTTGCGACAGCATGGATTGGGTAATCACCAGCTCGCCCACCAGATTGATCAGCAGGTCGACCTTGTCCACGCTGACCCGAATCGAGGATTCCGCAGCTGGCGCTGGAGAAGGCGCGGCGGCTTTCTGCTCTGATTTGGGCGGTGTTTTTGTTTCCTGATTCTCGACCGGCATGGAGACAACCGGGGATGTCTGCTGGCCTTTCTCTGGATCTGGTGCCGCCTGTATTGTCTGGCCGGCTTCCGTAACCTGGCTGCTCTCGGTCGAAACGGATTTTTTCCTGCGCGGCTTTTTCTCCTTGCAGGGTTTGGCTCCGTCCGCCGCTTCGATGATGACCAGGTCCGCTGAAGGATGGAATGAGAAGGCTTCGCAGATTTCATCCCTGCTGACTGACGACTTGAGCCTGAGGCTCGCTCGTTCTTCGTCACGTCCCAGCACTTCCAGTTCACCCAACGTGCGCAGGTATTTCAATACTTCCGGACCCAGTTTCTTTTTGGGATCGTCGGCCTTGAATGGAACAGTGATCTGGTAAACGACAGGTTCTCCAGTTCGCGAGTCCGCCGGTGCATCGGGTTCTACGGTTTCCTTTTTACTGGCCGTCGTCTTCTTGCCGCCTTTCTCTTCAACTGGCTGGCCAGTCAGCGCCTTGACCTTGGCGCAGATGGCCGTGACTGCATCGGGATCGACCGCCTCGCCGCCCTGGTGCGCCTGCAATTGCAGATTGAGTATGTCGCGCGCCTCCAGCGAGGCATCGACGATGGCGGTCGTCAGGGGAATCTCGTTCTTGCGCACGCGGTCTAGCAAGGTTTCCAGGTCGTGCGTGACCGCGGTCATGTCCGGGAAGCCGAAGGTCGCGCTGCTGCCCTTGATCGAGTGCGCGGCGCGGAACAGCGCGTTCATGTCTTCGGGATTGGGGTTGTCAATGTCCATCGCCAGCAGGATGGATTCCATGCTGGCAAGGTGTTCCGCGGACTCCTCGAAGAAGACCTGCTGGAACTGGCTCATGTCCATATCGAAACTCATGGCGCCTCTGTTCTTGTCTTAACGTTTAATGAGCATTCCATTGCTTACATCAGCCGCATGGCAATGACGCCTTTGCCATAACCGTCGATGTCCAGTTCCAGGTCCAGTTTCTGGTTACCGGCGGACAGAGACTGGCTGGCATGGTCTGGCAGGGCATTCGGCGGGAACACCTTGTTCTGCAGCAGGATGCGTTTGTTGTCCTGCTCGCCGAACAGTCGCGAGAACACATTCAGCACTTCGCCAAAATTGTCCTGCATCATTTCGTCCAGTTCGTTGGACTTGATGCAGTCCTTGGCAGCGTCCGGAGGAATCATGGAAAACGCCGCGCCGGAGAACGCAGCAAAGTTCAGGTCCGCCATGCAGGCGGCAATGGTTGGCGAATCGTTGCCGGAGCCATACAGGCCGGCCATCCTGATCGTCGCGGGCTTCAATTGGGTAGCTGTCGCCTTGACGTTGCGGCGCAGCAGCATGGTCAGTGCATCGGACACTTCCTTGGGGGTGGGCAGGCTTGCCATGTTTTCTCCTTGGTATTCGTTGTCAGGCGAGATAGTCATCCAGCACGCGCTGGAAATCCTCGGGCATGAAGGGTTTGCCGATCAGGAAGGCCGCCCCGGATTGCGTGGCCAGCGCGCGCATTTCGGGGCTGACTTCGGTGGTCACGAATCCGAACGGCACTTCGTTGCCGGACGCGCGCAGTTCCTGAAGAAATTCGATGCCGGTCTTGTTGGGCATGTTCCAGTCGGACAGCACCAGATCGGGTTCCTCGCTGCCTGCTTTTGCAAGCGCTTCCACGCCATCCGCCGCCTCCACCACCTTGAAACCGCTGTAGCCAGCCTGGCGCAGCATGTGCCCGATGACCTGGCGCATGGCCTTGCTGTCGTCCGCGATAAGTATCTTCATCGTGTATTCCTCTCCATATCTGACGATTGAATTCTGGGCAGTGAAACGGTCTTTTAATTGGCCGATAAAAGCGGGCTTACTTGCCCATCTTTTTTGATTGCCGCTCTGACATGCCGCACAAAAGCGCCTGGCCGCCAGGACAAGGGGCACTACTCACCACCCTCTGTTAAATCGGCAGAAGGTGGCAATATTCGAGAGGCGGAACGCTTGGTTTAAACGGGGAGAAAGGCTGGGAAAATCGCTTTATTCAAGGATTTGGGCTGACAACAAGTCATCTTGCCCATCAGCAGGAAATCCCCCCACCCCACCCCTTTATCAAGGGGGGCCAGATCGCTGGGGGACCTGCTTTGTTACCCCCTTGATAAGGGGGGTGGCGAGCAAAGCGAGCCGGGGGATTCTATTACTCCAAAAATCCAAGCCATCTTTCTCAAGGGGAAAACGGCTAGAGGTATTTGAAGAGTGAAAGCCCCGCCACCTGCACAAAGGATTTCTGCGCGGCCTCCAGCGTGATCTGTTGCATCGCCAGTTTCGACAGAGCTTCGTTGTAATCCAGGTCCTGCAGCTCGGAAAGCCGGGTCTGGTTTTGCAGGTGCATGTAGCTGCCGCTGTCTTCCAGCGCATCCAGTTCTTTCAGCCGGGCGCCGACCGAGGCGCGGGTTTCCAGAACCTTGTCGAAAGCATTCGACATTTCGCTCTGGGCCATGGTCAGGGTATTGGAAAGCCGGGTCGAATCCGCCGGCACGACAACGGGCGTGGAAAGCGCGGTGATGAGTTCATTCATCACGTCAAAGACACTCTTGCGCCCGCTGGGCGACAGCGAGAACTGGTCGCCGTTGGCCGGGCTGTCCTTGATATCGAACTGCATGCCGTCGACCACGATGGCGCTGCCGTCGGTGTAGGGGTTGCCTGACGACATCAGCGTGCCTGTCGTGACATTGGTCACGCTATAGGTGGTGGTCGTACCCACGACGCTGAAGGTGATCTGATAATCGTCTCCGGTGATGACTGCCGGATCGACGACGATGCCGCTGCTGATTTTTCCGGTACCGGTGTTGCCGGGTGCGGCCGCGGCCACGAAACGCCCGTTGCCTTCCGGCACGGACAGGAACAGATCCTGACCCGAATCGCCCACGGCCATCTGCCGCTCGCCCGAGACCTGCAAGGCGCGCAGGCCGCTGTCACCCGCATAACTGACCGTGGCGCCACTACGCGCAAACGGGACTGTGTGGCTCTGAAAGCCTGAAAAAAGGTAGTTGCCATTGCCGTCCGTGCTGTTGGCCAGGCCGATGAGCTGATCAAGCTGCCCGCGCAACTCGCTTGCAATGAAGCCGCGCTCGGCATTCCCCAGCGTGCCGTTGCCCGCCGCGACGATACTGGTTTTGACCTGCTGCATCAGGTCCGAGATGCCCTGCAGCACGCCATCCTCGATGCCCAGCCCGTTTCTGGCCAGATTGCGGTTCTCGACATGCTGGGCAAGCAATCCATCCGCCTGGCTGACCTGCAACGCGCTTGCGGCGCCCGAGGGGTCATCTGCCGGGGTCAGAATCCTGCGACCGGTGGAAACCTGCTGCTGGGTCTTGTTGAGGATGGCCTGCTGGTCGGCGATCCGCGAAACGCCCATTTCATACATCATGTTCGTGGTGATCCGCATGCCAGTTCTCCCTTACCTTCCAATCGATGCCAAGGTTTCAAAAAGTTCGCTGGCCATTTGCATGACTTTGGCCGCGGCCTGGTAAGCCTGCTGATAGCGCATCAGTTTGGCGGCTTCTTCGTCCAGATTGACACCGGAGAAGCTTTGCTGGGTGTTGCTCACTTCATCGAGCATCTTGTTCTGAACGTTGCTGGTGATATCCAGCTCGCGGGTCCTGACACCGATTTCGCCAACAAGCTGACTGTAGGCATCGCCAAAACTCATGGTACCGCCGCCCAGCGTCTTGGCGGTCTGCAATCCGGCAAGCAGCAGGGCATTGCGGTTGTCGCCCACGCCGCCGGTATTGGGCTGAATGGTGAATTGATCTCCGTCCGCCGGCGTGCCGGACAGGCTGATTTCAATGCCATCGAAACTGATTTTCGCGCCAGCGTTATAGGGAACAGGCGCGCCGGCCGGGTAGGTCGTCACCGTGCCGCCCGCGTCAACCGTGATAGCGCTGGTTGCAGGGAAACCGGTCAGCATGCCGGTCGCGCTGCTGAAGCTTAGCGTGACGGCGCCGGCAAGCGGCATAGCCGGGTAAGCGGCATTGACTGACCCCGCGCTGATGGACGCGGTGCCGGTATTGGCGGTTGCATTTCCTGTTCTTACCGGCGAGGCTGCGGCAATTTCCGCCGGACTGCCAATGGCCAGACTCAGGGACGTTGCGCCTTCGCGTACCGGTCTCAGCAGAAAGGTATCGCCCGCAGCGGCCGTGCCTGAAGCCAGGCTGAGCTGCATGCCATCCACGGTAACCGGAAAAGTTGCCGTGGTCTGGGTCGCGCCATCGGACAAACGGGTAACGGTGTAATTCGAACCGTCGAAATCGATCTGGTAATCGCTGGCCGTCAGCGCATTCGCATCGACAAACGCGGCCGTGATTTGCGCATTGCCGGTATTGGCCGAGTTGGAAATGGCGGCAGGCGGCAGGATCGAGAAGTAATCCCCACCCATGTTTCCGGATAGATCCTGTCCCAGCTTGTGCTGCTCGTTCAGCGTGAACGCCAGGCCAACCGCCATGCGCCCCAGGGTATTTTGCGCCGTGGCAAGCGTGTCGGACCTGAATTGCAGCAGGCCGCCCAGGCGGCCGCCGGTAATGTCGCCTTCGCGCATGGGCAGGTTCTGCCCGTTCATCTGGTAGCCGATTTCGATCTGGGTACTGTCGCTGCTGGATGGCTTGGCCACCAGGCTGGCAGACTGCGCGCCCAGCACCAGTGCCTGTCCGCTTGCCACATAAACATTGATGCTGCCATCCGACATGCGCACGGCAGAAGTCTTGATTTCCTTGTTGAGATCGGCCAGCAGCAGATCGCGCTGATCGCGCAGGTCGTTGGCCGGCTGGCTCTTGCCCTGTCCCTCGGCCACGACGATCTGGTCGTTGAGCTGGGCCAGGCGCGAGGCATAGCTGTTGATGGTCTGCACGCTGGCGCGAATTTCCGTTTCCACCTCGCCGCGTATGGCACTCAACTGATTTCCGGTAGCCTGAAAACGGTTGACCAGCATGCGCGAATTCGACAGCATCGACTGGCGCGCCGCCAGGTCCGACGGATCGTTTGTCACGTCGTGAATGCCGGAGAAGAATTCCTGCAATATCGGAGACAGTCCGGCGGTGGCGTCCGCCAGCAGGTTGTCGATGCGGCTGATGTGGCTGCGCTGGGCATCGATCTGGCTGGCCGTGGCCTGGGCATCCATGACCTGATTGGCCAGGAAATCGCTGTAGATACGCTTGACCGTATCGACCTGCACGCCCTGTCCAATGTAGCCGGACCCGGAATACATCGCCAGGCTGGTCGACTGGACGATCTCCTGCCGGCTGTAGCCGGGCGTGGCGGCATTGCTGATGTTGTGCGAGGTCGTGGCAATGCCTGCCTGCGCGGCCTTGAGGGCGGTGACTCCGATGTTTAATACGCTGCTGGCCATGGCATGTCCAAAAGTTTTAACCGGGAATACCGGTAGTCATCTGGTAATCGGCAGGATTCATGATTATTTCAGTCATCCGATCTGCGGCCCGATCTGTCTGATCAATGCCATCAGTTTCTGTGCATAGGCCGGGTCAGTGGCGTAACCCGCGCGTTGCAACCCACCGGCGAAACCAGCCGCATCCTGGGCCTCGCTCAAAACCTGCTGGTAGCGGGGATTGGATTGCAGCAATCTGGCGTAATCGGCGAAGGATTCGGCATAGGAGTCATACGCTCGGAAGCGGTCCACCATCTTTACTGGCTGGCCATTCACATATTCGGTTGTGGTGATGTCGACTGTTTTGCCGTTCCAGTTCGACCCGGCCTTGATGCCGAACAGGTTGTGGCTCGGCTGACCATCCGCACCTCGTATGTCGCGCTTGCCCCAGCCGGTTTCCAGCGCGGCCTGCGCCATCATGAATGAAGCCGGAATTCCGGTCGATTCGCTGGCACTCTGGGCATGCGGCATCAGGGTCTGGATAAATTCTTTCGGACCCGTCACGGATGGCTTGTCGCTTTTTGCGCCTTCGGCTGGCGACAACGCCGATGAATTCGTCGGCGCGCTGCCCTGCTCAGATAATCCGGCTTCCTGCATCAGTTTTGCAACGCCTGTTTCAGCAGTATTGCCCAGGTGTTTGCTCATCTGACGGACCATCGCATCCGCCAGACCAATGCCCTTGCTGGCCATGGACTGGGACAGTTGCTGATCGAACATGGAGGTGTATAGCCGGCTTTGATCGCTGTCGAACACGCCATCCTGCGGCGTGGCCTCACGCATGCTTTTCAGCATCATGTTCATCAGCAGCGCCTCAAACTGCTGGGCGACCTTCTTCAGCGATTCCTGCGAATTTTGTCCGGCCTCGGTCTTTAAATTCCCAACCGCCTGGACATCCAGGGCGAAGCGGGAGGAAAGATCGGCACCGTTAATCATGATCAAATAATCTCCAGGTCGGCACGCAAAGCGCCGGCCGCCTTCATCGCCTGAAGAATCGCCAGCAGATCCTGCGGCGTGGCGCCAATGGAATTGAGCGCCTTGACCACATCCGACAGTGACGCGCCGCCCTTGAGCAGCATGACTTGTCCGGGCGACTGGCTGATTTCTATTTCCGAGCGCGAGGTGGCGACCGTCTGGCCTTTCGAGAATGGCGCGGGCTGGCTGATGACCGGCTCGGTGTTGATGACGACCGAAAGATTGCCGTGCGACACCGCGCAGTTTTCCAGCATGACCGGCTGGTTCATCACTACCGACCCCGTGCGCGCATTGATGATGACCTTGGCGGCGCCTTGCGCGGGGCTCACGTTCAGGCTTTCGACCGTGGCAATGAACATGACACGGTCATCACTGCCTGCTGGCGTTTTAACACTGATGACGCGGCCATTTTTTGCCTGCGCCGTGCCTGGGCCAAATTGCTTGTTGATCGCCTCGACTACACGACGTGCAGTGGAGAAATCGGTTTGATTGAGTTCAAGCTGGATATGGCCGTCCGCGCCCAGATCGCTGGCAACCGGACGTTCGACCGTCGCGCCAGCCGGAATGCGGCCCACGCTCAGATGATTGACCTGTACCTTGCTGCCGCTGGCAGCCGCGCCCGCGCCGCCAACCAGAATATTGCCCTGCGACATGGCATACACCTGATTGTCCGCGCCCTTCAGGGGTGTCATCAGCAGGGTGCCGCCGCGCAGGCTCTTGGCATTGCCCAGTGAAGACACTGTCACGTCGATGGTCTGACCGGGTTGCGCAAAGGCCGGCAGACTGGTGGTCACCATCACCGCCGCGACATTCTTCAGCTGCATGGTCGCGCCTTGTGGAACATTCACGCCCATCTCGGTCAGCATGCTGATCACGCTCTGCACGGTAAACGGCGTCTGCGTGGTCTGGTCGCCGCTGCCATCCAGGCCAACCACCAGACCGTAACCGATCAGCTGGTTGGAACGCACGCCCTGTATGGAGGCCAGGTCCTTGATACGTTCGGCCTGCACGGCCATGGACATCAAGGCCATGGCCGTGATGCCAGCCAGTCTTGAAACAAGTTTGCAAATCTCGATGTAATTCATCATGGTTGATCTCATCACAGCGGCAATACGCTCAGGAAGAACCGCGCCAGCCATTGCGTAACCTCGGCCGCGTCGATGTTCGTGCTGGTGCGGTATTCGATGCGTGCGTCGGCGACTTGAGTGGACGAAACCTTGTTGCCGGGCTGAATCATGTCCGGATTGATGATCCCGGAAAAACGGACGTATTCGATGCCCTTGTCCAGCGCTACCTGTTTCTCGCCCGCCACCACCAGATAGCCGTTCGACAGCACTTCGACAACCGTCACCGCCAGGCTGCCGGTAAAGTTGTTGCTGGAATTGATGTTGGACTCGTCCTCGAACTTGAGGTCGGAATTGGCGCTGACTTCCACACCCTGCAGGGGTTTCAGCAGCAGCTTGGCAAGTGTCGGTATGCCAGCCTCGGCTGTTGCCTTTTTGCTGGAATCGCTGGAGGCTGCCTTGCCCGCGCTGGTTTTTTCCTGGATGGTGATGAACAGCATGTCGCCCACGCGTCTGGCCAGGCGATCCTCGAACAGCGGCTTGTAGGCGGCTGCATTGAATATGGCTCCACTGGAGGGCGGCGGCGCAGCCTTGACTGGCAGCGGTTTCGCCGAAGTCGGCTGCTGAACGATACTTGACGGCTTGGGCAGCGCACAGGCCGCGAGCGACCCCGCCACCAGCAATGCTGTCATCAAGCGTGCAGCCGGAAAAATATCTTTCATGATCATCCTGCGAAAACGTTCAATCAAAGTTGCGCCAGACGCTGAAGCATCTGGTCCGACGTCTGGATCGACTTGCTGTTGATCTCATACGCGCGCTGGGTCTGGATCATGTTGACCAGTTCTTCCACCACGTTCACGTTGGACGTTTCCGTGTACCCCTGATTCAGCAGGCCAGTGCCATTGGTACCAGGGGTGGCGACATTGGGCGTACCCGAAGCGGCCGTTTCCTTGTAGAGGTTTTCGCCCATGCTGAGCAAACCCGCGGGATTGATGAAAGACGCCAGTTGCAGCGTGCCCACCTGGGTCGGCGCAACATTGCCGGGTTGCAGGGCGGATACCGTGCCATCCGGTGCAATCGTCACGCTGATGGTGTCAGCCGGAAAAGTAATGCCCGGCTGCACCAGGTAGCCGCTGGACGTCACCAGCTGGCCCTGCGCATCGGTCTGGAAAGAGCCATCGCGCGTGTAGGCAGTCGTGCCGTCAGGCATTTGTATCTGGAAAAATCCGCTGCCCTGTATGGCCACATCCTTGGCATTGCCTGTCTGTTGAAGATTACCCTGAGTGAAAATTCGCTCGGTCGCCACTGGCTTCACGCCCGTACCGATCTGCAAACCGGAAGGCAGCTGCGTCTGTTGCGATGACTGCGCACCGGGCTGGCGCAGAGTCTGATACAGCAGGTCCTCGAACACGGCACGCGCGCGCTTGAAACCTGAAGTGGATACGTTTGCCAGATTGTTGGAAATGACATCCATCTGGGTTTGCTGGGCATCCAGTCCGGTTTTTGCGATCCAGAGTGAGCGAATCATGGAAACTTCCTTTCAAAAAATCAGCCAAGCGACAAGGTCTGATCAGCCTTGCCCGCGTTCTGTTCGGCGTTTTGCAGCAGCTTCATGTGCATGTCGTACAAGCGCGCCTGGGTAATCATGTTGACCATCTCGTTGACGGGATTGACGTTGCTGGATTCCAGCGCGCCACTGACCAGCACCGCATTGATGTCGACTTCGGCGGCGCCGCCGTCCTTCAGGCGAAACAGTCCGTCTTCGCCGCGAACCAGCTGGTCTTCCGGCGGATTCACCAGCTTGATGCGACCCACGCTGGAGGTGGCGCCGGTATTCGAGCGGACGGAAATCGTGCCGTCCTTGGCAATGGCGATCTGGCCATCGGGCGGCAGGCTGATCTCGCCGCCATCGCCCATCACTGCCATGCCTTCGCGTGTTTGCAGCAGGCCGGATTCGTTCACCTGCAGGCTGCCGTTTCGCGTATAAGCTTCGCTGCCATCGGCGGCCTGCACCACCAGCCAGCCCTGGCTTTGCAGCGCGACATCCAGCTCGCGGCCGGTTTGCTGAATCACACCCGGACGGAAATCGGCACCGACCGTGGAGTCGACGACAAACGCACGGGTCGGCAGTCCCTCGCCCTGCACCTGCACCGCGCGGAAGCTGTCAAGCTGCGAGCGGAAGCCGGTGGTATTGATGTTGGCCAGATTGTTCGCCGTCGTTGCCTGCTGCGCCATCGCATGCTTGGCACCGGTCATCGCGGTATAAATCAGTCTGTCCATGGCTGCTCCATCATCTGTTCAATGGCCCGGTTACCTGAGGTTCACCAGTGTCTGCAACACCTGATCCTGCGTCTTGATGGTTTGCGCGTTCGCCTGATACACGCGCTGTGCGGTAATCATCGCCACCAGCTCGGCGGTCAAGTCGACGTTGGAATCTTCCACCGCCGAAGATTGCAGCACGCCCAGCGTGCCGGTGCCGGGTTGGCCTATCAGCGGCGTGCCAGAAGTGGCTGATTCGGCAAAGCCGTTATCGCCCAGGGCTTCCAGGCCCTGCGGGTTGGAGAAGTTCGCAATCACCACCTGGCCCAGCACGGCGGAACGGCCATTGGTATAACGTCCCTGGATGACACCGTCCGGCGCGATGTTGAAGCCGGTCAGACGGCCGGAAGAAAATCCATCCTGATCCAGCGCGTTGACGCTGAAGCTGGATCCAAATTGCGTGGTGCCGGAGAAACCCAGATCAAAAGTAAACGGGCTGGTCGCGCCGGTAGTGACTGTCGCGGCAAGACTGAATGGCAGCGTGGTGGTAGCAGTATCGATAAAGCCATCGGTGCCGAAATTCAAGGTGCCAACGGGGCCGGCGCCAACCTGCGTGCCGTCCACGGCGCCAAACACATCCCAGCTGCCGGCGGCGGTTTTCATGTAGTAAGTGGAAAACACGTGCGGATTTCCCAGGCTGTCGAAAATCGAAACCGAGGTCGAATGATGGAATGTGTTGGGGTCACTTAGATTGAAACCAGCTGACGGCAAGGCCGACTGCCTGGAGTCAAGATTCAGCAGCGCGTTCACGGAAGTTGTCAGTTGTGGTTGCCGGTCGGCGGTCGAAATTTGCAGCTCGGCTGGCGCGGACGTATCCAGCGCGCCTGTAGCATTGGCGGTATAACCTGTGAGGCGCTTGCCCGTGGAAGTAATGATGTAGCCGAAGCTGTCCAGCTGAAACTGGCCATTGCGCGAATAAGTGATCGAGCCGTTATTGCTCAGGCGGAAAAATCCATTACCGTTGATCGCCACGTCGAGCGGGTTTTCAGTCGCGGTAATTTTGCCCTGGGAAAACTGCTGCACGACGGCCGCCAGCTTGGTGCCGATACCTACCTGCGAGCCACCAGAGCCGGAAAGCGATGTGGCATACACATCGGCAAACTGCGCCTGCGCCTGCTTGAAGCCAACCGTGTTGGCGTTGGCCACGTTATTGCCGATCACATCCAGCTGATCCGCTGCCGCGCTCAAACCGCTCAAACCTTGCTGAAAACTCATGTCATGCTCCTGTTTTCTAAAACCGCTAATTAGTGAATCTGGCGGACATCGGCGTATGCCGTTCTGCCCAGCCCCTGCACATTCAATTCAATTCCGTCGTCCCCGCGCGCCACGCCCTGCACCAGTCCGCTGCTCATGGTTTGTACGGCAACGAGGTCCTTGCCGGTGCCGGTGGTGGCTTCAAAACGATAGTTGCCAGCGGGCATGGCCACACCCGAATCGTTCAGGCCATCCCAGTCGAACAGATGCTCGCCCGCTGGCAATGCACTGGTATTGACTGTGCTTACCAACTGGCCTGTCTGATCAAAAATGGATATCCGCACCGAATCCGCCGAGTTATCCAGATTGATGCCCAATACGCCCCCGCCCTCGTTCAGGCTGACCGTGTTACCCGGCACCAGCACGTTGTGGCCAATGAGGTTGGAGGCTTGCGCCAGCTGATCCACGCCCAGGCTGTCCGCCAGGGCCTGCAAGGTGCGGTTCATGTTCTCGATGCCCTCGACCGTGGACAACTGGGCCATCTGCGAGGTCACCTGAGCGTTGTCGAGGGGATTCAATGGATCCTGGTTGCGCATCTGCGCCACCAGCATGCTCAGGAAACGGTCCTTGGTTTCCTGCGTCGAGCCCTTTGCCGCGCTGGTGGCCGTCACGCCGTTCATGCTGGACAACAGGGCGCTATCAATCGGTGCAGTCATTCATCACTCCTTACTGACCCAGGGTCAGGGTTTTCAACAACAAGGTCTTGGCGGTGTTCATCACTTCCACGTTCGACTGGTACGAGCGCGACGCTGAAATCATGTTCACCATCTCTTCCACCACATTCACATTCGGCATGGTCACGTTGCCGTTCTCATCCGCCAAAGGATGCTTGGGGTCATATACTGTTTTCATCGGCGAGGGATCGTCGATCACCCCCGCCACCTGCACGCCGGTCGCGCCGGATTCGTCCACCGGCGTGGCGCTGAACACCACCTGTTTGGCGCGGTAAGGCTCGCCCGTGGCACTGGTCGCGCTGTCGGCATTGGCCAGATTGCTGGCCACGGTATTCAGCCGCTGCGATTGCGCATTAAGCGCCGAACTCGAAACCTTGAATATGTCGAACATGCTCATGAAAAGTCCTCTTTTCCTTCAATCAGCCCTGGATCGCCGCCAGCATCATCCTGATTTCGTGCGACAGCACGGTGAGGCTGGACTGGTAATGCACGGCGTTGTCGGTGAACTGGGCGCGTTCGGTATCCATGTCCACGCTGTTGCCGTCCACACTGCCCTGCTGGACTGTTCTGTACTTGAGTTCCTGGCCGCTGGCCGTGCGTTCCATTGACGGCGCGCCATTCATGTGGCCGGACGATGTCACCTTCATCGGCGCGGTACCTGATGCGTCCCCGGCCGTCGCCTCGCGTAGCGCGGCAGAGAAATCGAAGTCGCGCGCCTTGTAATTGGGCGTATCGGCATTGGCGATGTTCGAAGCCAGCACCTGCTGGCGCTCGCTTCTGAGCGAAAGCGCCTGCTGGTGAAACCGGAACAGATCATCCAGAGAATTTGCCATCGTGCGGCTCCTTTCATGCCAGGGCGCTACGGTTCGCCCTTATTCATGGATTGAATACTAGGAGCAGTGCCGTCAAATCAAATGACTGATAAAGGGCAAAAACCCGTCTTTATTCAGCCCTTAAGTACCCTGCGCTGGCCCGGAGAATTGCGCGTTAATAAGGCCATGAATATGAAGACATTACCTTCCGTACTTTTACTCGCGCTGACAGCCAGCGCGGCGGCCGCGCCTCCAACAGAGGACGCCGCGCGCCTGCGCCAGATGGCCACAAGCCATCTGGCGCAGCTCATGGCTGGCATGCCAGGGGAAATCAGAATTGAAGCTGATTTGCCCAGATCGGCGGCGAAGCTGCCCCGCTGCGAAGCGCCCGAGGCCTTTATTCCGGAAGGCGCACGCCTGGCCGGAAATGTCACGGTCGGCATTCGCTGCCATGCGCCCGGCAACTGGACAACCTATATCCGCGCGAATATCAGCGTGATCACTACTTATATGGTTGCCGCCGCGCAACTTCAGTCCGGGCAGACCCTTACCGCCGAGTTGCTTGAAACACGCCGGGGCGATCTGGCCAGACTGGCGCAGGATGTGATTACCCAGCCGGAGCTGGCCATCGGCAAGGTCATGACCACCGGCCTGGTTGCCGGCGCACCGATCCGCGGCGGCATGCTGCGCGCGCCACAGATTGTCTCGCAAGGCCAGGGGATACAGCTCATGGTAAACGGCAAGGGATTCAGCATTTCGTCCGAGGGCCGCGCGCTCAACAACGCGTCGGTGGGACAGGTCGTGCAGGTCAGAACCGCATCCGGACAGGTCGTCAGCGGCATCGCCCGTCAGGATGGCCTGGTGGATATCGCAAACTAGCCAATCAACAAAAAGAAAGGCGAAAACATGAAAATCGATCCCTCACTTCCCGCGCAGGCAGGCCTCGATCCTGACAGCACGTCGACACGCAAGCCGCGCCAGCAGGGCGGCACGGATATCGTGCCAGCCGGCAGCGACATCCAGATCAAGCTGTCGCCCACCTTGCAGGGCATCGAAAAAACGCTGGCCGCGACCGATGTCAACACCTCGCGGGTCGAGGCCATCAAGCAGGCACTGGCCAGCGGCCAGTATCAGATCAGTTCCGAGCGCATCGCCAGCGGTCTGATCAATTCCACCCTGCAAACCCTGGCGGAAGGAGAATAAAAATGGACACCCTGCTCCCCTGGCAACCCGAAACCGAACTGGCCACATGGAAACAGCTGGTTGGCACGCTGATCCAGGAACAGGTCATGCTGCGCGACGGCAACATCGATACGCTCACCGAGCTGGCCACCCACAAGCGCAATCTGGTCGTTGCGCTCGCCCCCCTCATCAAGGCGCGCGGCAAGCTGCTGCTGGACAATAACTATCCCAGTACCGACAGCGGCATGGAGGCCATGATCAGGCAGACCGGCAACCCCCAGGCCGCGCTGGTCTGGCGAGAGATTCGCGAAACCGAACGCATGGCGCGCGACCTCAACCAGCTCAATGGCCGCCTCATCAACATGCGCATGGGCTCGGTGGAACAGGCACTCAATGTCATCAGCGGCGCCGCGGGCGGGCAGAAACTCTACAACCCCGGCGGGCAGGCCACCTATAACATGCCGGTTAGGGCGATGTCCGTATAAGCAGTCGGAGCTATCACCCGGACAATCGTCAACCATCGCGGGAACTTGAGCCCAACCCGGTTGCTGTAACTGTAATGTTCAAAGACTAGAATGGCAGCCAGTGTCATCTGGAGTTGCCATGCGTCACCTGATTCTTGCCTGCTGTCTTGCCGCCGCCGCATCAAGCCCGCTGAACGCGGCACCGGCGTCCACCGAAGTAGCGGGGGTACGCCTGCCAGACCGGGTGAGCGTGGCGGGGCGCGATCTGGTGCTCAACGGCGCCGGTCTGCGGCGCATCCTTTACATGAATCTGTACGTGGCGGCGCTTTATCTGCCCGAGCGGCGGCATGACACCCAGGACATACTCAACCGCGACACGCCCCGCAGTTTTCAGCTCACCCTGCTTCGGGATGTCTCCACCCAGCAGAATCTCGATGTTCTGAAAGACGGCCTCATCGCCAACAACAGTCCGGACGAAATCGAAGCCATCCAGCAGGAAGTGGACAACTTTCTTGCTTACATCAGGGGACTGCGCGAGGTTCCCGCCGGCACCGCCATCCAGTTGAACTACATGCCCGGCATTGGCACTCGCGTCAGCGTCAACGGGCGTTTCCTTGGCACCATCCCCGGCGAAGCCTTCAACCGCGCCATGCTCCGTATCTGGCTGGGAAACGACCCGGCCGAGGGTAATCTGAAGCGGGCGCTGCTCGGCGCGATTTAAAAAGCACGTGACCCTTCATCAAACTTGATCCAGATCAAGGCCTTTGATCTCATGGGTGGAGGCACTCTCCGCCCTTTAAATTTTTCGCCTTCAAAGCTGCATCGACACAATTTCGCATTTCTGCGCTTGGGATATTTTTTTAAGTCTTCTAATAATGAAAGAAAGAACAATGTTTTGATTACCTATCAAGCAAAGGAGAATCATCATGAAATTCAGCAGAAAATTAACGGCGCTGGCAGGTGCGGTCATGTTTGGTTTTGCCGGCATGTCCGCCCTTGCCGAGACGCCAGCAAACCCGCCAGCCGCTGCCGTTACCCCCATGACCTCAGAGGGCTGGGCGCAGATGATGTGGGACTTCACCCGCAACCCGGCAGTCATGAAAGAACCCAAGGTCTTCGTGCCATGGATGAGCGCGGCCACCGAGCCGTCTTTCTACACTTCGCTGGGCATGCAATCGCTTGACCCGGCCTATTGGGGCCACATGGCCAACACCATGATGGACCCGCGCATGTATGGCGCGTGGATGCCGTTCATGACCGACCCCAACGTGTACATGAAATGGCTGGCGGCTTCGATGGACCCCAATTTCTACACGGCCATGCTCACCCAGTTCACCGACCCGGCAAAAATGATGCGGTGGATGATGATGCCCATGGACCCGAAAGTTTGGGGCCTGATGATGCAGTCGCTGAACCCGGCCGTATATCTCAAATGGATGATGGCGCCGCTTGACCCGCGCTGGATGCAGGCCATGATTACGCCCATGAACCCCAATGCCTACATGGGCTGGCTGGGCGCGATGATGAACCCCGCTTCCTACGGCGACCTGTGGAAGGGCTTCCTGACCGTGCCGGCGCAACCGGTGGCAACCGCGGCCTATGGCGTACCGTCGGCAACCACGCCTTATGCCTTCAACCCGTTTGACCCGAACGCGTGGACCAAGGCCTTCACGGTGCCCGGCACGACAGGGGTGACCACCGCGGCGCCTGCTACGGCAACGCCTTACATGTTCAACCCGTTCGACCCCAATGCCTGGGCGCAGATGTGGCAGCTTCCTTATGCAACCGCGCCGGCACAACCGGCCCCGGCTGCGGCGGCACCTGCAGCCAAGTAGGCTGAGAGGCTTGAGGAACCCGCGCGAAAGGGCGGGTTCCTCATCAAGCCACCCTGAAAATAATTCGGGCCAGTCCGATTGATGGGTTATACGGACACGGAGGATTAACAGGCTTGAGATCATGCCAGACTTCTCTGCTGAAATTGCTGACTTCACCACCGAGCTCGATGCCGCAGTCGAGGCGCATATGGACTGGACGCGTCGCGTTTTACGCTGCGCTGTATTGCGTACCGCGCCTGCCGATGACGTGCTCGCGCCGTCGGCGCACACCCTCTGCCGCTTCGGCCGCTGGTTTGCATTGAACAAGGCCCATTTCGAGAAACTCGATGCTCCACACACGCACAGGCTCGAAGCCGTACATCAAACCATGCATGATGCCATTCGATCCATCTGCGCGGATGTGCTGGCTGGCCAGCCGGGACAAAGCGCCCATCTGGAAACCTTCGAGCAGACGCAATCCGAACTGATCAAATTACTGGCCGGGTTCAAGACACGGCTTCTCGCCAACGCCGTACGGCAGGACCCGCTAACCGGACTTCCCCTGCGCTACGGCATCGAAAATGAATTCAACCAGATTCAGAAGACTTGCAGGCGCAACCATACCCTGTTCTATATCGGCATGTTTGATATTGATCATTTCAAGCATTTCAACGACCAATACGGTCATCCGGTGGGCGATATGGCCTTGCGCCATCTGGCGGACACCTTGAAACGCATCGTGCGGCCCAACGAGCCGCTATACCGTTTCGGCGGAGAAGAGTTTCTCCTGATGATGCAATGCCAGTCGCCAGAAGGTGCAGCAGCAGCCGCGCAACGTTTCATCAATGCGGTTCGCAACGCGCCCGTGCCGGTTCCACAAGGCGAACCCCTGGCATTGACCGTCACGCTGGGATTGGCTCGCGTGGGGGTTGATGAAGCGATGGCCAGCGCCGTCGAGCGCGCCGACAGGGCACTCTATGATGGCAAGCGGGCCGGGCGCGACCGTTATGTCATTGCCGATGGCTGAAGCGCCGCTTTGTTACATAGGGCGGGAATACCTTCCCGCCAAATAATCATGGCGTCGGCAAGGTATTGCCGACCTACATAATGCGCTGGGACATAACGGGTTAGAGGCGCATCCACAAGTCACTCAATGCTCATGATGAGCTGCGCCATTTTTCTGCATGGGCTGCACGGCCGTGCGAAGCTGGTAAGCATCATGACAGGCGACGCACTTGAACATCGTGTTGCCCAACTGCCCAAGTGTGTGTTTTGGATTTTTGAGGGATTCGGCATCGGCCGCGATCCTGTCGAAATCCTCATGCACCGACATCCCAAGCCGCATGAACTCCCTGGGCAACACCCCCTTGAGATGATCCTCCGCCTTGTGCGCCATGCTCATGCCCAGCGGGCGCGCATGCCGCGCCACGGCTGTCATGTCGTCTTTGGAAAGCGCGGTCAAAATGTTCTGAATGCCTGACAACAGCGCCCGCATTTCCTCCAGCACGTGGCCGCGTTGAGGCTCGGTCACGGAAAGGACGTGGCGGTTGTCAGTACCCTCGGCTAGGGCAGGGATTGTGGACAGGCCAAGAGCAAGCGTGATGATTAAATTTCTCATGTAAATGTCCTCTTGAAATTTGTGCATGTACCTTTTATTGCAATCCTAATGTTGCAATTTCAAAGTGGCCGATAGGGGATCTTAGATTTCTCTATTTGGAAATCACGAAGAAAGGCTGGATACCCATAACACTTCTCAAGGAACGTCTCTAGTCCACGCTCAGCCAGTTTTATGTTTGGGTTGGGGCCTATCCTAATCCCAGCAACAAATTCTCTTGGAGCCGGGACCTCTATGTACGGAACGAGTGAGTAAACACCTTCTCGGAAGCGCAGTGGAATTTCTGAATCAAAGTCCCTTATTACAACAATGCGGTGTTCTTTTTCTTCAGAAAATGATGAATTCTTGAAATACGCCGCAAGTAGCAATATGGCTTTAGTTTGTTCTTCCAGAAGGTTTCGACGATCTTTGTCGTCCAATGGGAAATAAATATTCCAGTATCGATTCAGGGTTTGTCGAATAAGCTTGTTTTTTTCGTCGTCATCATAAACACACCGCACTAAATGGGCGTCTGGAAAGTCTTTGCTAACAGCTTTAGCTAAGTTCTCAACATTAAACTCTATGCAATATCCGTTGTTCGAAGGGCAATACCCCCGCCACTGGCTCAACAAATCCGTCTCTTCAGAAAACGAGATTGTAAATACTGAATCTGCTTTAAAGTTATCAAGCGAATCGAGGCTCCTTCTGAGTTCATCTATAAATTGTTCATGTACTTGGTACCCTGAAGCTCCGGCTGTAATTCGCGATGTGGGAATGATCTCCTTGATTAAATTAAGAGCATGCTGAAACTCCTGCTCATCATTTAAGAACTTTATATTCGTAGCGCGAAATGTCTCCTCTTCAAGAATTCCTCGAAGACCAGATGCGGAGGTGTAATGACCATATTTAGGAGCAGACATTGTTTATAGGAGAAAATAGGACTGCAGTTAGGCGGTCACATCAATCGAAATATCAACTCATTTTCTGGCAGAGTGGAAATACTTCATGTCATGGCCTCCACTGAAAAGATGCCAGACAATAATATTTTAAATCACTTACCCTATTCAGGCATTTCGATCATCAGCGCGATGCGGCGGTTGCGCTGGCGGTTTTCATCGGTGTCATTGGAAACGATGGGGCGGGTGGCGGCGTAGCCGACGGCGACAAGGCGCGACTCGTCGATGCCGCGGTCGCGCAGCAGGTGAAGGACACTGGTGGCGCGCAGGGCGGAAAGGTCCCAGTTGGAGGAAAACTCTTTCGTATTGATGCGCTGGTCGTCGGTGTGGCCTTCGACAGTGATGCGGAAGGGTTGTTGTTCGAGCTGGTCGGCCACGCCCCACAGGATGCGTTTGGCGTCTGCCCACAGCATGGCGCTGCCGCTGTCGAACAGTGCGCTGGCGTTGATGTCGACGTAGATGCCCTTGTCGGTGCGCTTGATGTTGACCTTGCCGTTTTGCACCAGCGGGGCCATGGCGTTGTTGAGCCCCTGCTCCACTTCCTGCAATTTTTCCTGAAGCTTCTTGCGGGCCTGGAGTTCCTTCGCGATCTTGCGACGGTTAAGGTTTTCCATGGTGATGTGCGGCGCGCTCTGCAACTGCGGCTCGGCCTGCTGGTCGTTGTCCTGCAGGAAGGCGCGGCTGATGGATCCGGAAACCTGGCGGTATTTATTTTCGTTGATGGACGACACGCCGTACATGACGACGAAGAAGGCGAACAGCAGGGTGATGAAGTCGGCGTACGACACCATCCAGCGTTCGTGCTTGTCGTGCTCGGGGGTGTGGCGAGTCTTGCGGCGGCGCATGGTCTAGCCAATCAGAATAAGTAGGTCGGCAATACCTTGCCGACATCAATCCGCCGGCGGGAAGGGATTCCCGCCCTACTGCATCGGCCAATCGAAAAGTGGTGGCATGCCATTTCAGAAGTAGTATTTCAGCCGCTGTTCGGTCAGGCGCGGGTTGTCGCCGCGCGCCATGCTGACCATGCCGTCGCGGATCATTTCGCGGTGGCGCACGCGGTGCGACACGACGTTGCGCAGCTTGTGATAGATGGGCAGAAATATCAGGTTGGCCAGGCCCACGCCGTAGATGGTGGCGACGAAGGCGACGGCGATGCCGATGCCGATCTTGGAAGGATCGGTCAGGTTCTGCATGACATGCACCAGGCCCATGACCGCGCCGAGAATGCCCATGGTGGGCGCGTAGCCGCCGGCCGATTCCCAGATACGGCAGGCGCGCAGTTCTCTTTCTTCAAAAGCGTCGATGTCGATTTCCATCGCCTCGGACAGATGCGCGGGATCGGTGCCATCCAGCACCATTTGCAGGCCGCCCTTGATGTAGGGGTCATGCACCTGCGATATATATTTTTCCAGGGCCAGCGGACCTTCCTGGCGGGCGATCTGCGACCAGCGCTTGATTCTGCTGATGGCGCCATCGATATCGTCATCCGGCGGATGCAGCAGCCAGCGCGTCATGCGGAATCCGTGCTTGAGTGTGGGCCACGGGTTCTGCATGACCACGGCGGACAGCGTGCCCAGCACCACGATGAGAAATGCGGCGGGCTGGAGATACAGCGACAGCGCGCCGCCTTCGATGGCCTGCGTGCCAAGGACGGCGATCAGCGCGAGGGCGAGGCCGATCAGGCTGGAAGTATCCATTTGTCTTCCCGGAGCCGGTTACGCAGGCGGGCAATGGCCTGGCTGTGCAGCTGGCTGACGCGCGAGATGCCCACGCCAAGAATTTCGCCGATTTCGCGCAGGTTGAGTTCCTCTTCGTAATACAGGGACATCATCAGTTTTTCGCGCTCGGGCAGGATGTCGATGGCGGCGATGAGGCACTTCTTGAAGTTCTCATCCATCAGTTTTTCCAGCGGCTCTTCGGAATAGTCCGGGCAGTTGCGGTCCAGGAAGGATTCGTCATCCTCGTGAATGCCAAAGTCATCCAGATAAATCAGTTGATGGCCGTGGCTTTCACCGAGCATGCGCTGATAATCTTCCAGCGGCACGCCCATCAGCTCGGCGATTTCGGATTCGGCGGGCGGCTTGCCAAGCTGATGCTGCAAATCGTTGATGGCCTTTTCGATCTTGCGCATGTTCTGCCGCACGCTGCGCGGCGCCCAGTCGGTCTGCCGCAGCTCGTCAAGCATGGCGCCGCGGATGCGCTGGATGGCATAGGCCTCGAACTGGGTGTTCTGCGCCTCGTCGTAGCGGCTGAACGCATCCAGCAGGCCGATCATGCCGGCCTGGATCAGGTCGTCCTCTTCCACGCTGGCGGGCAGGCGACCCATCATGTGGTGGGCAATGCGCTTGACCATGGGCGCGTACTGCTTGATGGTTTCCGTTTTTTCGGTTCTTCCGGTTGCCGTGTACATGTTGGCCTCCCTGTTTCGATCTTCCGGTCAGCCCGCGCAGCCCACTGCCAGCTGGTGCATGAAACGGCCGGCTCCACCCGCGCGCAGCGATGCCGGCCAGCGCAGCAGCCCTTCCGCCATGCGCTTGAACTGGCGCGACGAGGCGGCGACGGGATACACCTCGACCACCGGCTGGCTGAACTTTCCGGCCTGCACCAGGCGCGCATCGTCGGAAATGAAGCCCATGTAGCTGACCTCCACCCCAAGAAATTCGGCGGCGGTGTCGATGACGTTGCGGGCGATGTCCTCGCCGTCTTCCGAGCGGGCAAGGCGGTTGATGAGAATGTGAAAGCGGCTGATGCCGTGGTCGCGCGACAGGCGTTTCATCAGCGCGTAGCCGGACATGATGGATTCGCTGCCCGGCAGCATGGCGATGACCACTTCGGATTTGCGCAGGCCTTCCTGGCTCAGCGCGGGCTTGCCGCCGGGCAGATCGACCAGCACGACATCGGGCGCGGGATGCACCTGCGAGGCCCACACATCCAGCGGTACCGGCAGGCTGTTGCTGCCTTCGGTCATCGCGCGATAGCGCGAGCCCATCGGCAGCGCGCGCACGCCGTTTTCTCCCTGGACGATGACGTCGTCCAGCGAACAGCGTCCGGCCATGACATCGGTGAGGCAGCGTTGCGTCTGCATGCCCAGGCTGTTGCACACGCCATGGGCGCCGCTGCCGTCATCGATCACCAGAACGTCGCGGCCCATTGCGGCCAGCACCGAGGCGATGTTGGCCACGGCCGTGGTCTTGCCGGCGCCGCGTCCGCCGGACATGACCGGAATGATTTGCATGCTGCCCGCGCCGACCAGACGGCGCAGTCCTTCTGCCTGATCCAGGATGTGTTTAGCCAAGGGACACCGCGCTTTCTGAATGTTGGGTTGAAAAGGCGCCGCCCGCGCTCATGACAAACGGCAGGTCGTCGTCGCTGACGTAATAGGGAGACTGGCCGGGACGGTACTTGAAGGCGCGATGCACCAGGTACTGCCGGTTGCCCAGATGCAGGTCCTCGGGCACGCGCTGGCCGGAGGCGACGTAGTGCACCAGCAACTTGTTTCGGATGGCGCAGTCGAGCACCGATCCCAGGCTGGCGGCTTCGTCGGTCTTGGAAATGATGCAGCCGGAAAGTCCCTGGCCCCTGTAGGCCTGCACGACTTCATTGAGCGTGTCGCCGTGGCTGGTGGCATTGAGCATCAATAGTTTTCTGATCGGCTTGCCGGCCTGATCGAGCATGGCAATCTGCTCGGCCACGGCCTGGTCGCGCTGGCTCATGCCAACGGTGTCGATCAGCACGGTCTGCTTGCCGCGCAGTTCGGCCAGCGCCAGGCGCAGGTCGGCGGCATCGCGCACGTTGTGCACGGCCACGCCCAAAATCTTGCCGTAGATGCGCAGTTGTTCGTGGCCGCCGATCCGGTAGCCGTCAGTAGTCAACAAAGCGAGTTTTTCCGCGCCGTGACGCACGACGAAACGCGCGGCCAGCTTGGCGGTGGTGGTGGTCTTGCCCGCGCCGGTCGGACCCATCAGCGCGAAAATTCCGCCCTGATCGAGCAGGCTGGCTTCGTTGTCGACGGTGTGCAGGTTGCGCGCGAGCATGGCCTTGGCCCAGCCGGTAGCCTGTTCCTTGGCACTGATTTCAGCCGGCAGCCGCGAGGCCATGTTCTTGGCAAGACCGGTGCTGAAGCCGATAGAAAGCAGTTCACGCGTGAGCCAGGCCTTGACCGGTTCGCGGCGGGACATTTCGCTCCAGTTCATTTCCTGCATCTGGCTGCGCAGGTTTTCGTGCATGCTGCGCATTTCGCCCATGATCTGTTCCAGCCAGGCCGTGTCAGGCGCGGGCGGCGTCATGTCGAATGCAGGCAGGTCCGGAAACCGTGGCGTGGCAGACTGCATGAATGGCATCGCCACCGGTTCGGCAATGGCTTGAGGGACGGCGGGAATTTCCGGCTGCGGCGCGGGCGCCGGTTTGGACGGCAACACCGGCTCGGCCCGTGCTTCCACCACCGGCTGCGCCAGCGCGGCGATGTCATCCGCGGGCAACGCGATCAGCTCAACGCCGCCCGGCACGCTGTTGCTGGCCAGGATGACGGCATCCTCTCCCAGTTCCTCGCGCAGTTTGCGCATGGCTTCGCGGGATGTTCTGGCATGGATTTTCTTTACATTCACACTGCACCTCCTATGAGGGATGTCACTCGGATATTTTTGCCGTCAGGAATTTCGGCGTGGGACAGCACCTTGAGCTGGGGCAGCGCACGGCGCAAAAAGCGGGAAAGCAGCGGGCGCAGCACGGCGGGCACCAGCAGCACGGGCATCTGGCCCAGCGCTTCCTGCCGGTTGACCGCCACACCAGCCTGGTCCATGAGATTGGTGGCCAGGCCGGGTTCGATGATGCCGTTTTCGCCGCTGGCATTCATGGCCTGCATCAGCAGGCGTTCGAGATTCTGTTCCAGCGACATCACCGGCAGTTCGGCTTCGCGACCATAAATCTGCTGCACGATGCTGCGGCCCAGCGCCACGCGGATGATGGCAGTAAGTTCATACGGGTCCTGGATACGGACGGCATGTTCGGCCAGCACTTCAACGATGGTGCGCATGTCACGGATATGCACGCCTTCGGACAGCAGGTTCTGCAATATCTTTTGCAGCGTGGAAAGCGGCAGCAGCTTGGGCACCAGGTCTTCCACCAGCTTGGGCGAATCCTTGGACAGGTGATCGAGCAGCTGCTGCACTTCCTGTCTTCCGAGCAATTCGGCGGCGTGCAGACTGACCACGTGGTTGAGGTGCGTGGCGATGACGGTGCCGGCGTCCACCACCGTGTAACCCATGGATTGCGCCTGTTCGCGCATCCCGTTTTCGATCCAGACGGCGGGCAGGCCGAATGCGGGTTCCCTGGTGACCGCGCCCGGCATGCTTCCGGAAACGTTACCCGGATCGATTGCCATCAGTTGTCCCACCTGCACTTCGCCCGAGGCGATCTCCACGCCCTTGAGCGTGATGCGATAGCTGTTTGGATGGATTTCCAGGTTGTCGCGGATATGCACGGCGGGCGCGAGGAAACCGATTTCGCGGGCGAATTTCTTGCGGATGCCCTTGATGCGCTTGACCAGTTCCGCATCGCTGGAAGTATCCACCAGCGGAATCAGCCGGTAGCCGACTTCCAGACCCAGCGTGTCAACCGGCTCGACATCGGCCCAGCTGGCATCGACGGGTTCGGGCATGGATGGCGCAATTACCTGTTCGCGGGATTTTTCCTCGCTCTTCTTTTGCGACGTGCGCCAGGCGATGGTGATCAGGCCTGCCGCCAGCAGGATGAATACAAAGTGCGGCATGCCAGGCGTCATGCCCATCAGGCCAAGAATGCCGCCGGTGACATAAAGCACCTGGCTGTTGCTGAAGATGTGCGACAGCAGCTGGCTGCTGATGTCCTGCTCGGTGCTGACGCGGCTGACAATGATGCCGGCGGCGATGGAAATGATCAGCGCGGGAATCTGCGCCACCAGGCCATCGCCAATCGCCAGAAGCGTGTAATTCTTTGCGGCATCGGCAAATGTCAGATCATGTTGGAACACGCCAACAGCCAGCCCGCCGATGACGTTGATCACCAGAATCAGAATGCCTGCAATGGCATCGCCACGCACGAATTTCGAGGCGCCGTCCATGGAACCATAGAAGTCGGCTTCCTGCGCGACTTCGGAGCGGCGCTTGCGGGCTTCGTCTTCACCGATCAGGCCGGCATTGAGGTCGGCGTCGATGGCCATCTGCTTGCCGGGCATGGCGTCCAGGGTGAAACGCGCGCTGACTTCGGCGATGCGGCCCGCGCCCTTGGTAATCACGACAAAGTTGATCACCACCAGGATGACGAACACCACAATGCCGACGGTGTAGTTGCCGCCGACCAGGAAATGTCCAAACGATTCGATCACCTTGCCGGCGGCATCCGGGCCGCTATGCCCTTCCAGCAACACGACGCGGGTGGAAGCCACGTTCAGCGACAGGCGCAGCAGCGTACTGACCAGCAGAATGGTGGGGAAGGCGGCGAAGTCCAGGGCTTTTTGCGTGTACAGGCTGGCCAGCAGCACGATGATGGACAGCGCGATATTGAAGGTGAACAGCACATCGAGTGCGAATGGCGGCAGCGGCATCACCATCATCGCCAGGATCATGACGATGAAGAGTGGACCGGCCAGCTGTTTCAGATCAGCGCCGTTCAGTAAATTGGGGAGACGGAAGGTGGAGTTCATGCCGCCACCGGATCCATGTCAGCCGGTACCGGCAAATCGACCGGCTCCTGTGGGCGTTCGCCGCCCGATGTCCGATAGCGCTTCAACTGATAGACATAGGCCAGCACCTCGGCCACGGCGGTATATAGCGCCACGGGAATTTCCTGCTCCAGCTCGGTGTGGCGATACAGCGCGCGCGCCAGCGGCGGCGCTTCGAGGATGGGCACCTGATGGTTTCTGGCTTCTTCGCGGATGCGGGCGGCGACAAGGTCCGCGCCCTTGGCCACCACGCGCGGCGCGCGCATGGCGCCTTCGCTGTATTTGAGCGCCACGGCGTAATGAGTCGGGTTGGTCACCACCACATCGGCGGTGGGAATCTCGCTCATCATGCGACGGCGCGCGACTTCACGCTGCATGGAACGGATGCGCGCCTTGATGTGCGGATCGCCTTCGGATTCCTTGACCTCCTGGCGGATTTCTTCGCGCGTCATTTTCAGTTGCGTGTAGTAACGCCAGAGTTGATACGGTACATCCAGCAGGACAACCAGGAGCATGCCGGCGGAAATAAGCAGGAATGATTTGGCAAGCAGATGCCCCATGGCGCGCGAGCTATCCTGAACCGAGTCCAGGCCAAGCGCGAACAGCGCATCGAGACCCTTCCACATGACCAGGCCCGCGATCAGACCCAGCAGCGCAACCTTGGCCAGCGACTTGACCAGCTCGGACAGGCTGTCGACCGATACCATGCGCTTGAGGCCGGACAGCGGATTCATGCGCGAGAATTTTGGCGCCAGCGCCTTGGAGTTGAACATCCAGCCATGCATGACGATCGGCCCCGCCAGCGCGGCCGCCACGATGATCAGCAGCATGGGCGCCATGCCAATGACGGCATCGGCGGACTGTTGAAGCATTTTGTTGATCAGCACGGCTGGGTCGGTGGCCAGTTGATGGTCGAACAGCAAACCCGTGCGAACCACGTTGGCAAGCGTCTGGGCAAAGGAATCGCCCAGTACCCATACCGCGCCGCCACCCGCCATCAGCACCATGAATGCGGACAGTTCCCTGGATTGGGGAACCTGCCCTTCTTCGCGCGCTTTTTCAATTTTTCGCGGTGAGGGTGATTCGGTTTTTTCGAGATCGCTTTCTTCAGCCATGAAATCTTTTTCTCACTCAGGCCGCAGGAGAATCCATTCCTCTGCGGATATGCTTGCATTATCAGCAGGGCAAAGCGAATTTAATGGGGGGAAAAGACGGGGAGAAACAGGGTATTTCCCGGTGTAGGGGCCGGGCGGGCAGCCTGGTTAGTGCGCGGCTGGTGTGGCTGGCTGGGTCAATGCCTGCTGGACGTCCTGGCTTTCCTGGACCTCAAGCCGGCCTTCGTCCTTGGTGATAGCCTCTTCGGTTTTTCTGTTCAGGACGATGATGCTGATGCGGCGATTGATCGGGTCGAGCGGATCCTTGGTGTTGAACAGCACGGAAGAAGACAAGCCCACTACTCTCAGCATCTTGTCGCCGTTCATGCCGCCCGCGATCAATTCGCGGCGCGAGGCATTGGCGCGATCCGATGACAGCTCCCAGTTGCTGTAGCCCCGCTCGCCGCTGGAATACTGCGCCGCATCGGTGTGGCCGGAAAGACTGATGCGGTTGGTCACATCATTCAATACCTTTCCGATCTCGCGGAGAATTTCCCTGGTATAGGGCTTGAGTTCGGCGCCCGCCAGGTCGAACATGGGGCGGTTTTTCTCGTCAACGATCTGAATGCGCAGACCTTCTGTTGTGATGTCGATCAGCAACTGGCGCTTGAACTGTTTCAGATTGGGGTTGGCGTCTATGGCCTGTTCCAGACGCGCCTTGAGATTCTTCAGCTTGTCGGTTTCCAGCCGTTCCAGCTCGGCCTTGGCGGCTTCCAGATTGATGGTTTTTTTGTCTTGCGGCTCGTTGGTTTTCTTGACCTGGCCAGACTTGCGGGTGAGGTCCTGTCCGCCGCCCTTGATGATGCTGGAGCTGTCGCCGCTGCCGGAACCGCCCTGCAGCGCCACTTTGAGCGGCGTCTTGAAATATTCCGCGATGCCTTCCAGGTCACCCTTTGCAGTCGAGCCCAGCAGCCACATCAGCAGGAAGAACGCCATCATCGCCGTCACGAAGTCGGCATAGGCAATCTTCCAGGCGCCGCCATGATGGCCGCCCGCGACCTTCTTGATGCGCTTGATGACGATGGGTTTCTTGTCTTTGTCAGACATGATGGCTCAGGCCGTTTTTGATCTTCTGTCGCGAAACTTATTTCTTGGCCGCGCCCTTGACGTGTTCCTCCAGCTCGCTGAAGCTGGGGCGTTCGGTCGAATACAGCACCTTGCGGCCGAATTCCACGGCCAGCGCGGGGGCATAGCCATTCAAACTGGCCAGCAGCGTGACCTTGATGGTCTGAAGCATCTTGGTGCCTTCGTTCAGTTTCTGTTCCAGCAAGGAAGCCAGCGGCCCGACAAAACCATAGGCCAGCAGAATGCCGAGGAAGGTACCCACCAGCGCCTTCGCAATCAGGATGCCCAGCTCGGCCGGCGGAATGCCCACCGATTCCATGGTGTGCACCACGCCCATCACCGCCGCCACAATGCCGAATGCCGGCAGGCCATCGCCCAGCTTGGCGATGCAATGGGCGGGCACTTCGCCTTCGTGATGGTGGGTTTCGATTTCGTTGTCCATCAGGTTCTCGATTTCCATGGCGTTCATGTTGCCGCTGACCATGATGCGCAGATAGTCCGTCATGAATTCGATGACGTGATGGTCGGCCAGGATGGAGGGGTATTTTGAAAACAGCGGGCTTTCCTCGGGTTTCTCGATATCACCTTCGACCGACATCAACCCTTCCTTCCTGATCTTGGTCAGCAGCTCGTACATCAGCGCCATCAGTTCCATGTACATCGCGCGCGTGTACTTGGAACCCTTGAATATCGTGGGAAATGCCTTGAGTGTCGCCTTGATCGCCTTGCCGGAATTGCCGACAAAAAACGCGCCTGCCGCACCGCCGCCGATCATCAGCAGCTCAATTGGCTGGAAAAGCGAAGCCATATGCCCGCCCGCCAGCGCGAATCCGCCGAACACGCATCCCAGCACCACGATGTATCCAACAATGACCAGCACTTTTTATTCTCCAGAAAGCAGCCTTTGTTGAGTAATCGGCCGCATGCTGAATTTATAAAGGCTGAATCAGGAATTCAAATTGGCTAAAAGTGGGGGAAAAACTGCCCTGTTCGAGCGATGCAGCTCAAAGCGCGAGATGCGCATGATCAAGGGCAGGATGATCTTGATAACCGATGTCGTAATCGGGCCGAACGCGCCAGCCATAGAGTTTTTGCCTGCTGCCTTCCCCGGTCTGAATGACAAAGTCATGCTTGATACCCGGTAGCGGAAACGCCAGGCTCAGCAACAGGGTGCCGGGGCGCATTTCGCGGCTGGCCTTTGCCAGTAAATCCTGCATGACGACCGGAGACAGAAAGGCAAAGACAACGTCATATCCCGACAAATCGAGCTGGCGGTAATCCTTGCGCCTGAACGTGGCGCGTGCGCCCTGCATGAATGCCCGGATCCGGCTGATCAGCCAGGGGGCAGGTGAAATTTCCACGCCGTCATGCACGCCCATGGGCCGTGCCTTGTCCATGTGTAGCAGCATGCCGCCCAGGCCACTGCCAATATCGATCAGGGTATAGGGTTCATCCGCGGGCAACAGTTCTTCAACCTGTTTCCAGACAGTACGGCGTGAAAGGTATAGCGGCACGCGAGTAAGCAGCACGCCCCAGTTGAACAACAGCAACAACAGGAATCCAGCCAGATAAATCGTGGCGGACATCCGGAGCTGCTGGAAAAGCAATACGGCGGGCATGAAAATCAGATTGATCGGAAACCACCACCATGACATGCCCAGCATGAATCCGATCATGGCGGCCAGCATGCCCTGCATGCCGGCAATCTGCCACAGACTGAATCCGGCTTCATCCATGCCAGTCTGGCTGGACAACACGATACTGGCCACCACGGCCGCCGCGCCTAGCTGCGCAAACAGCGCAAGAATGGTGGCGTGGTATTTCATTTCAAGCCGCAACGCCTTGCTGTTCGGCCTCCAAAGCCTCCTTGGCTTTTTTGGTCTTGCCCGCGCGCGAAGGCATGTGGCACAGCCCGCACTGGTAGTCGTCGTGAAGGTCGTCCGGATGAACCACGAAATGCCCGCCACACTTGCAGCACTGCGTGGTTTCCAGCATCTTGCTGTCGAAGAAGCGCACCAGCGTCCAGGCGCGGGTAAAGCTCAGCACTTCCTCGATCTCGTTGGTTTTCAGGTATTCCTGATACAGCTTGTAGGCCTTGAGCACGCCTTCAATGCCTTCGCAGTTGCCGTTCTTCACCAGATAACGATAGATATTGATGAACAGAGAGGAATGCACATTCGGCAGCCAGGTCAGAAACCAGTCGGTCGAAAAAGGCAGCATGCCCTTGGGCGGAGACTCGCCCCGGACTTCCTTGTAGAGCTTGAGCAGGCGCTCGCGCGACAGCGCGGTTTCCGACTCCAGCACCTGGAGACGAGCACCGGCTTCAATCAGCTCGATGGCAAGCTGGGTTTCCTTGACTTCAGACAGCAGGCTTTTCCTGGCCATGATTTTCCCCCTGATATTTTGCTGTTTAGGCAGCCAGCTGTTCGGCGGGCTGGCCGGCCATCAGGATGGCGGCATGGGAATGGGCCAGGGCTTTGTCCTTGGTGTAATTGGCCAGCATGTCCAGGATAGTGCTGTCATCGAAGCGGAAACGGGAAAGCAACATGCCGGAACGGGCCAGCTTGATGATTTGCGCGGGCGACAGGGATTCGATCACATCCGCCACGTCCATGCTCAGGCCCAGGCGGAACGTCGCCATGGTCTTGTCTTCACGCACCATCTGCTGGGCCAGCATCAGGTAGCTGAGATTGACTTCGCGGATTTCGCCCATCATTTCATCGATACTCATTTTTTATCCCCTGGTTTAGGTTGATCACTCAGTCCTTGCTGGACATGAATCTTTTTCGGGCAACCGGGATAAAGGATGAAGTTGGCGCTTGTCTGGTTTTTTTGTAAGGAAATATGCCCAGGATTGTGTAGGTGTTTGTCCTACAACCAAAGCAATACCCCCGGGGAACCCTTGATAAACAAGGGCTCCCGGGAAATGTCTGTTCAATTTTTAAGCAGCGGCTTGGTGGCCTCGACTGCGATCACATGTGAATCGGCAGAGAAAGGAAATATTTCAGTCCCTGTTCGATCATTTGTTCAAATGTGAATCGGCAGCCTTTTTAAATGTTTCAGTCAATTTGATCAGCATTTCACGAAAATCTGCTGGCGGAGCCGTCTTGCCCAGACGCTGGATACGCCCAACCTCGTTCTCGTACCATCCCGTGTCCTGCTGATTGGGCTCGGCTTCATAGGCCCACCAGGTTCCATCCGCGTCCTGGGCAACATAGTCTGCCCAGTCTGGAATGGACGTGGCACTATCGCTAATACCCAAGGTCCGTTTGTTTGCCATGACTCTTTACAATGAACAAAACCTTCATGGAATCGATTGCCATTCTATCGCCGCGCAATAAAGACAGGTTCGTGCTCGAAACCGGATCGCAATCCTGAATATGGGCGGAACTGCTTCCCTGCTGCTTTATTGTCGGGCTGGATTTGAAAAGGAATGTGCACAGGACATCACCCATGCAGCGGAAAACCTGGGCGTGACCGGCTGGTGCAAAGCCAGCCCCGGTTCCGGCCATGTCATGTTTCACCCCGCGCAGACTGGCGACTTGGCCACTTTACGGAATAAGCTGCGCTTTGAGGATATGACTTTTTCCCGGCAACTGGTTTTTGCCTTGGGCCCTTTGCCGCTTGCGCCGGAAAACCGCCTGCCCCCATTAATTGAAGCCGCGAAAAGCCTGCATGGGCCGTTTGGCCAGATTTGGCTGGAAACGGCCGACACCAACGAAGCCAAGGAATTGTCGGTTTTTTGCCGCAAATTCGAGCCCCATCTCAAGAAAGCCCTGACCCAGGCCGGCCTGTTCAAGTCTGATGCGCCCAAACTGCCCAGACTGCATGTATTTTTCCTGGATTCGTCCACCGCCTGGGCCGGAACCAGCCAGCCCGGCAATTCCAGCAACTGGCCCATGGGCATACCCCGGCTGAAAATGCCACGCGAAGCGCCGTCACGTTCGACAATGAAGCTGGCGGAAGCCCTGCTGGAAATGCTGACAGCGCAGGAACGCGAGCAGATTCGTCCGGGACGCCGCGCAGTCGATCTGGGCGCTTCGCCCGGTGGCTGGACATGGCAACTGGTCCAGCGCGGCATGAAAGTCACGGCCGTGGATAACGGCCCGATGGATCCAGCCTTGTTGGAAAGCGGCCTGATCGAACACCTGCGCGCCGATGGCTTTACCTTCCGCCCCCGCCACCCGGTGGACTGGCTGGTCTGCGACATGGTCGACAAGCCTGCCCGGGTGGTTGATCTGGTTGCCCGCTGGTTTGAGCGAGGCGACTGCCGGGCAGCCCTGTTCAATCTTAAATTGCCCATGAAACGACGTTTTGAAGAAGCGCAGCTTTCCAGAAGCATTCTGGAAAGCCGGCTTGGCCGGCTGGGCGGCATCTGGCGAATACAAATGCGCCAGCTTTACCATGATCGCGAAGAAATCACCTGCCTGATCATGCGGGAAAACAGCTGATTTACCTTGTTGCAGCCCCGCAACAAAAAACAAGAAATCCTGCAAAATCAGCCCCCCTACTGGTTTTCTTTTACGGATTTGCTAGAATCCCGCGCGTCGGTTGGATTTAAGGAAACACTAATTTTTAAGTCCCTGACCGATTTCTTGGTGTGGGTTATCCATTTTTGTTTAAGGGAATATGATGAAATACTCCGTTCTGCTGGCCGCTCTGCTGGCCGTTTCTGTAACTGCTTGTGGCAAAAAAGAAGAAGCTGCTGCTCCTGCTGAAGCTCCGGCTCCTGAAGCTGCTGCTCCGGCTCCCGCTCCTGCTGAAGCACCTGCTGCTGACGCTGCTGCCGCTCCGGCTGCTGACGCTGCCGCTCCGGCTGCTGATGCTGCTGCCGCTCCGGCTGCTGACGCCGCTGCTGCACCTGCTGCTCCCGCCAAGTAATTCTGGCGTTGGCAAGCAAAAGCCGGTCGAGAGACCGGCTTTTTTTATTCCAGCCTGCCTGCCACGAAACGTCGGATGCGGCTAACCGCTTCTTCCAAAACTGGCAGCGGCCGGGTGTAGGCAAAACGGACATAGCGTTCCGGCAATACAACGCCGAAATCCAGTCCCGGCGTAATCGCAACCCCCGCCTCTTCCAGCAGCCTGGCCGTAAAAGCAAAGCTGTCATCGGCAAACCGGCTGATATCTGCATAGAGATAAAACGCGCCATCCGGCATGACCGGCAGGCCAAAGCCAATTTCCCGCAATGCGGGCGCCAGATAATCACGCCTCGCCATCAATTCCAGTCGCCTTGATTCAAGGATTTCCATGTTCTCCTTGCTGAACGCCGCCAGCGCGCCAAATTGCGCAGGCGTGGGCGCAGCAAGATACAGGTTCTGCGCCAGACGCTCGATGCCGTTCATGGCCCAATCGGGCGCAGCCAGCCAGCCCAGCCGCCAGCCTGTCATGTGAAAGTATTTGGAAAAACTGTTGACCACGAATATTTGGTCAGAGTGCGCCAGCGCAGTTTGCGGCGTGGCGCCATAAATCAGGCCGTGATAAATCTCGTCGACAATGAGCAGCGCATTGCGGTCTTCACACAAACGTGCAATCTCGCGGATGTCTTCATCGCGCGCAAGTGTGCCAGTCGGATTGGATGGCGAGGCCAGCAGGACGGCCCGGGTCTTCGGCGTCCAGTGCCGTTCCACCAGGCCGGGAGTCAATTGAAATGAAGTGTCCGGCCCAACCGGCACCCCCACGGGCAAGACATCAATGAAGCGTGCAAAGTGGCGATTGCAGGGATAGCCCGGATCGGCCATCAACACCTCGTCACCTGCATCAAGCGCAACACCCAGCGCCAGCATCAATGCGCCCGACGCGCCGGGAGTGACGGCGATGCGCGAAGCAGGAATCGCAAGCTTGTACCGGTCGCGGTAAAAACCGGTGATAGCTTCCCTGAGTTCTGGCAGCCCCAAAGCAGGCGTGTAATGCACATCGCCGTTTTTCATTGCGGCGATGGCAGCATCCAGTACCGGCTGTGGTGTCGGGAAATCCGGCTCGCCGATTTCCAGATGGATGATGTCGCGGCCCTGAGCTTCCAGCGCCTTGGCACGAGCCAGAATATCCATCACATGGAAGGGCGCGATGCCTTCCACACGCCTGGAGTTATTCATTGACTCCATGTTCGGCCAGGAAATGCTTTACCCAATGTTCGGGTTTCGAACTGTGCCAGCGACCTCTCATCTCGCCACCAATGAACAGCAATACAGTGGGAAACCCGCGCATGCCATAGTGCCCGGCCAGTTTCATGTTGTGACCGTCATCGACTTCCACTTTGGCAAGCAGGAATTTGCCGTTGTAGGCATGAACAACTCTTTCAAGTATCGGTGTCAGCATGGTGCAGGGCGGACACCAGTCGGCCCAGAAATCGACCAGGATGGGCGTGGTATTCGAGGCCTCGATGACCTCCTTGTCGAACTGCTCGTAGCTGGTGTTGAAAACCAGGGCGTCGTGTTTCTTCAATGTCATGTTGTTTGCTGCATCGATGATTATTCGTTGTCGGGCAACAGCGGATGCGCCGTCTGCAAATGTTCCAGATCGACCGACTCGATCTGGCGGAAGCGCTTGCTGATCTTGTCGGAGCTGATGCTGACTTCCTGCACATCGTCATTCGCCTGCCGGATGTGCGTGGCCAGCTTCCTCATGCGCTCCTCGAAGCGGCCGAAGTCCTTGCCCAGTTTGCCCAGTTCGTCCTTGATGATATGTATCTGCTTGCGCGTTTCCACGTCCTTGATCACCGCGCGCGCCGTGTTCAACACCGCCATCAGCGTGGTTGGCGACACCGGCCACACCCGCCGGTGCATGGCGTACTCCACCAGATCGGGATGATGCGCGTGAATCTCGGCAAAGATTGCCTCGGCCGGCAGGAACATCACCGCGCCGTCCGATGTTTCATGCTCGATAAGGTATTTGGACGAGATGTCATCCACATGCTTTTTCACATCCGCCTTGAACTGGCGCATGGCTGCCGAACGATCAGTCTCTGCCAGCGCGGGATCAAACATACGGTTGTAATTTTCCAGCGGGAACTTGGAATCGACCGGCACGCGGCCCGTCGGCTCGGGCAGGATCAGCAGGCAGTCCACGCGGTTATGGTTGGAAAGCGTGGACTGAAACTCATAGGCATCCGGCGGCAGTGCATTCCGCACCAGCGCTTCCAGCTGCACTTCACCAAACGCGCCGCGCGATCGCTTGTCGCCGAGTATCTCCTGCAGCGTCACCACATTGCTGGTCAGACCGTCGATTTTCTTCTGCGCTTCATCAATCGTCGCCAGACGCGCCATGACATTGGCAAAGGTTTCATTGGTTTTCTTGAAACCTTCATCCAGGCGCTCGGTCACCTTGCCGGAAATTTCCGCCAGCCGCCCATCCACCACGCCACCCAGCCGTGTAATGGTTTCCTGGATCAGCTTCTGCTGTTCCCGTCCCTGATCGGCAAATGTCGACAAAGTCTGCTGCAAAAACTGCTGCTGGCCAGTCTTGAGCGCATCGCTGCTTTGCGCCAGTGTTTGCGTCTGCTCCAGCCGTAGTGCATCCAGCGATTGCCGCAGGCGCTCGGATGACTCGCCCAGCGCGCTTTGCATGCGATCGCTTTGCGAAGCCAGCCCCGCGTGCAAATCGCGCAGCATGGCCTGATGCCGCTCACCCAGTTCGCGCTGTTGACTGGCCGCGAGTTCCTGCTGCGCACGCTGCAAGCTGCCCAGCTTCGCCCACAGGACAAGCATCAGCAGCGCCAGCACCACAACGCAAACCAGCATCAAAATCAATTCAATCGCCATGGGGGCAATTATACTTCCGGGCCATGGGCCTTCTTTATTCGATCCTGTTTTTCATCACCCTTGTTCCTGCGCATGCAGAAATATTGCATGGCACGGTCACCGGCATCGCAGATGGCGATACGCTGTATGTTCTGGATGCCAACAAGCGGGAATACAAGATCCGCATGCTCGGCGTCGATGCGCCGGAACATGCCCAGGCCTTTGGCGAGTCGTCAAAGCAAGCCCTGAAACAGCTTGCGCTCAAACAAAAGGTGCAAGTCGTATGGCATAAGCGCGATCAATATGGCCGCCTGCTGGGAAAAGTTGTGTTGCCCGGAAACCGCGATGCCGGTCTGCATCAGCTTGCCAGCGGCATGGCCTGGTGGAACCGTAAATATGCCTACGAACAAGTGTCTGCCGATGCCACGCGTTATCGAGATACCGAATATGTGGCGCGGAAAAAACGCCTGGGGCTCTGGTCGCAGAAAAACCCCATCCCGCCCTGGCGCTGGCGCTATGCAAACCCTAGGTAAGTGTATAAAGTAAAGCCATGAAAATCGCTGCCCACTTCCAACCAGTTGCCTGCCCGCTGCCGCGCCTGATGCCGTGGCGAGTATGGCCCATGCTGGCCGGGAGTGTGCTGTTGAATTAGCCAACGCTTAATTCGCCCATTCCAGGCCACGCCGCCACAAGCGCCGTGGCCTTTGTTTTTTCCTCACAAGGGAACACCTCCATGCAAGAAGAAGTGAAGCAAAAATCCATTACCGCCGCCTACCTCGGCGTCATCGCCATCTGGTCCACGACACCGCTCGGCATTGTCTGGAGTGCACAGGGGCTGGATTACCGCCAGGCCCTGTTCGGCCGTACCATCATCGGCCTGCTGGTCGCCGGCATGATGCTGGCCGCACTGGGCCGCGCCTTGCCCATGCATCGCGGAGCCTTGTTCACCTATCTGGTTTCCGCATTGGGTTTGGTGGGCGGGCTCATGCTGACCTACTGGGGTGCGCAATTTGTTCCTTCGGGGCTGATCTCGGTGCTGTTCGGGCTTTCGCCCTTGATGACAGGCGTACTGGCCGCGCTCTGGCTCAAGGAAGACAGTCTGGGCATGCGCAAGATTCTGGGGCTCGCACTCGCACTGGCGGGACTGTTCGCCGTTTTCAGCGGTAGCCTGAACCTGGGTTCCACTGCCCTGCCCGGCGTTGCCGCGGTGCTCGGCGCCGTATTCATGCAATCCATCACGCTCGTCTGGATCAAGCGTCATGGCACTCAACTGGATACCGTGTCCTACACCTTTGGCATGCTGGGGCTGGCAGCCGTCATGCTGCTCCCGCCAGCTATTGTGGCAGGGCCTTTTCCGGATGCCATTCCCCTGAAAGCAGGACTCGCCGTCGTGTATCTGGGCGTGTTCGGTTCAGTTGCCGGATTTGCGTTGTACTACTACGTCACCAAGCATCTGACCGCGGGCACCGTCTCCCTCATCACCCTCATTACGCCAGTCACGGCGCTGATCCTTGGCCATGTTCTGAATGCCGAGCGCATTCCGGCGATTGTCTGGCTAGGCATTACCCTGATTGGAAGCGGGCTGGCACTCAACCAGTGGCACGCGCTCAAACTGTTTGGCGCTCCGGCAGTGGGGTGGCTGGTTGATTTGTCTGGACAAGGCCGGAAGCGTTAAATGCCATAGCTGCCGGTAATCCTGCTGCTTATCAGGCAAGGTCAAAGCCATGATGCCTAGAACTGCGCGGTACGCAAGAGGACCAGTGTGCAGGCATGTTCGAAGGGGATGTTCGCGGAGCTCAGATGCTTTTCAAGCTCGGCGTTCTCGCTGCCGGGATTAAAGATGACACGGCCCGGTTTGAGCAAAAGAATGGCGTCGGCCATTGCACTGGAGCGTTCGGCACCCACATACATGGTAAGTGTGTCGACGCTGCCTTCAATGACATTCAGACTGTTTGCAACCTTGATCCCTTCCACTTCCTCCAGTTTAGGGTGGACCGGAATCACCGTGTGGCCAAACTCGCGCAGCAGGCGCACCGCCTGGTTTGAATAACGCTCTGGCTTGTGGCTTGCACCAAGAACAACAACGCGCTGCTGTCTCTTGCTCATGCTTGTGATTACGAAAAATGATGACCGATTCTACGACAGAAACAGGTATCGCCAGCACACGTTAGAATGCTGCAACCGTACCTGAAACGATTTCATTCATCCATGTTTGGCAAACCCGGCCAGTAAAAACCAAAACCAGGAGTACTCATGTCACTCTCGCTATTTCTGCATGTCATCAGTGTTGTCGTCTGGGTGGGCGGCATGTTCTTCGCCTGGATGGCGCTGCGCCCCGTTGCCGCAAGCGTGCTGGAGCCGCCGCAGCGCCTGACGCTATGGGCAGGCGTGTTCGACAAGTTCTTTCCATGGGTGTGGATTTGTGTCGTGCTGATTCTGCTTACCGGCCTGCACATGCTCATGCTGTTGGGCGGCGCAGCTGCCCCGCTTCACGCGCTAACCATGCTCGTCCTTGGCGTGGTGATGATGCTGATCTTTGGCCACGTGTTCTTCTCGCCCTACCAGAAGCTCAAGCGCGCTGTTGCCGAACAAAACTGGCAGGCAGGCGGCGCAGCGCTGTTTGATCCGCAAGTTGATCGGTATCAATCTGACTATCGGCCTGGTGACGATAGCGGTGGTATTTTTGGGTCGTGCCTCTGGTTAAGGCTGGCCGAGTTGCCCGGAAGGCTGATGAATAACGTGCGAGAGGATGTCAGGCAAGGAAAAAACTGCGATAACGCGGAGTGTATGCGTTACACATGAGATTTTGAGCCGGGCTCTGACGCCGCATCGCGCCCTCGCGGCAATTTTCCAACCCTGCTAGTTTTTTGCACCGGGCTTTCTGCCTGGCGTAGGCGGAGGAACATATCCTGCAACCCGGCAGAGAAACCCCTCAATGGCCTTGCCATTATTGAACCGGGTAATGCTGCACCGGGATATTTCCCCTCGTTCCGACAAGTCAGTCAGGGACGACCTGACATTTGCCAGAGAAATGCCGGTTGCCTGAGCAATTTCCGAGTCAAGCAACTGGCCGTGCTTTTTCAGGCACTGGAGGATGGTGGCGGAATGCATTTCGATTACCTCGGTAAAAATGAAAGCAGAAAGTCCACTGCCAGGATTGAGGCGATATCCACGATATCACCGCATGAAAGCTGACAAAGCAAAAGGCCACTCTGGTGTAAGTGGCCTGATTTGCCGGGATATTATATGTGTTTCCCCGAAGCAGCGCCAGCCCTGCCTTGTTATGACGACAGCAAGTCTTTAAAAATCATAAAGTTACCTTGGTATCATTAACAGCCAGCCAGCGACTCAAGCCTGTCATACCCACTTCACCACCTCTTCCATCGGCCGGCGCTTTTTCTCCGGCTGCGGATTGATGCGGTAGCCAAAAGCGACCATCACGGCCAGGCCAAATCGGCCGTCTTCCAGCAAGCCAGCCGCCGCAAGCACTTTCTCTGAGTCTTCCTGATTGAAGCCTTCGATGGGGCAGGAATCGATGCCAATCATCGCGGCCGCGGTCATCATGTTGGCCAGCGCGATGTAAGCCTGCCGGCAGCTCCAGTCGAACAATGCACGCGGTTCCTGCAGTTTGAAGTCGATTTCGTGAAATTGCCGGTAGAACATGGTTCTGCGCGCAATGCCATCTTCGGGTAATCTCTGCACTTCGCGCATGAAACGTTCTGTGTAATCGGAACCCGGACGCATGTCTTCCCTGCGCGCCAGGATGGCAATGACGTGGCTGGCGGTGGGAAACTGCCCCTTGGCGCCCCAGGTAGCGGTGAGCAGCTTTTCCCGCAATGACATGTCCTGAATGACCAGAAATTGCCAGGGTTCGTAGCCGAAGGAACTGGGCGACAGCCGCCCGGTTTCGAGGATGAAGCGGAAATCTTCCTCCGCGATCCTGCGCGACGGGTCAAAGGTCTTGCAGGCATGGCGGAAGTTGAACGTGTTGAGTACATCTTGCTTGCTGATCATGTTTCACCTGTTGATGATGTTTGATGGCTGCTCGAACCTTGAATCTTCTACCCAATCCCGCCGTGAATGTTTCTTTGCATTCATGGAATTGCCACCGCAAATTATCGCAAAAACCAGGCTGGACCTGATTTTCAGCCAAACAGGCTGGGCAAGGGTAAAATACCCCAAACACAAGAATATCCAGTCAGTTCCGGGATTCATTCGCGCATTCTGCCGCCAGTCAGGTGGATGTTAATCATCCAGCTCACGTGCGTTTATGTGATCCAATTCGCGGGGGAATAAACCGTTACATCATTTGAATTGATATCGTTAACTATCGCTATGAGGAGATAGCCATGCAAGAAAAACAACATGCCCGAATCATTGTCACCGCGATAAGCTTGATCGCTGCTGGTAGCGTCAATGCAGCCGGTTTTGCGCTCATCGAACAAAATGCCAGCGGTTTGGGCAACGCATATGCCGGACAAGCTGCCAGCGCGCAGGATGCCAGCACAATTTTCTTCAACCCGGCTGGCATGACATTGCTACCCGAGAAGCAATTGGTTGTGGCGGGCCATCTGATTAAGCCCTCTGCGGAATTTACCGGTACTGGCGGAATTCCCGGTGGCAATCAAGGGGGCGATATCGGTGATCTCGCCCTGGTTCCCAATGCATACTTTGCATACAAGTTAACACCGGATATTAGGTTGGGGGTAGGCTTGAACAGCCCATTCGGTTTGAAGACCGAGTACGACCCCGGCTGGCTCGGACGCCATCTGGGCATCCTTTCCGACCTCAGAACCGTCAACATCAATCCCTCCATTGCCTGGAAAGCCAGCGAACAATTGTCACTTGGTGTTGGCTTGAGCATCCAGCGCGCCGACGCCGAACTTACCAGTTTCGGAGGTGCATTGGGTATTATTACAGTCAAAGGCGATGATTATGGATGGGGGTTCAATCTGGGCGCGCTTTGGCAACTAAGCAATCAAACCCGTATCGGGTTGGCTTATCGGTCGGAGGTAGATTACACCCTGGAAGGAACAGCAACTTTCAGCAGCAACCCTGCAGCCAATGGCCCAGATTCAGCCAAAGCAACATTGCCAGACTCTGCTTCTCTCAGCCTGTTTCACAAGTTGAATCCAAGTTGGGATATTTTGGCTGATGTTACCTGGACTGGCTGGAGCGATTTTGACAGGCTGCTTGTGGATTTGCCTCCTACCGTGCCTTTTGACTCCCTTACCCCTGAAAACTGGGAAGACAGCTACCGCTACTCCTTGGGTGCCAACTATCACATGAATGACAAATTCACTCTCAGAATTGGCCTTGCATTTGATGAAACACCTGTGCCTGATGCATTCCGCACCCCGCGCATTCCTGATGAAGACCGCACCTGGATAGCAATCGGCGGCCAGTACCGCCTTTCAAAACAGGGGGCAATCGATTTCGGTTATGCCCACTTGTTCGTGAAAGATGCAAGCCTCGTTGGACCAGCCCCCGGTACCTTGCCTCCCTCGGCTGTTCCTACGGTAACAGGCACCTACGAGGCCAGCGTCGACATCCTTAGCGTCCAATACACTCATACCTTCTAAATAACAATCAGCGTCTTGATTAAGGGCCGTCATTAGACGGCCTTTCTTATTCCTGCTCCTAAAACTCCATTTCCCCTCGACGAGCTGCCTCTTTGCCAGCCCAGCCAACGTCGTCCTATACGCTCATTGGTTGAAGCTTTTCTTTTTTCAGCATTCGCACTATAAACATCATCATGTCGGATAGCCTTAAGAATACAATCAGGTAGTCGAGTTCCATCATCCCAAGAGGAGGGAATTGCATGTCCACTTTGCCTGTTTCCGAATCAACCCAATCCCCGGAGAACATGCCCTTTGTCGCGCCATGCCGCGCACTGGAAATGTCCGCGCCATTACGCTGGCTGCGTCTGGGCTGGTCAGACATGAAACGAGCGCCGCGCCTGAGTTTGACTTATGGCCTGGCATTGATGGCGCTGAGCGTCGCAATCGCCGCCTTCACCTGGAAATTTGGCACGATGGCTTTGTATATCGGCATGGCGACCGGCTTTATTTTCGTGGGGCCCGTGCTTGCGGTTGGCCTGTATTCAATCAGCCGTCAACTTGGCAAGGGGCTGGAACCGGTCATGGGCTATTGCCTGCGGGAAGGCAAATACCACGTCAAGGAGTTGCTGGTGCTGGGCATGATCCTGATGGTGGTACTGCTGGTGTGGGCTCGCGCCGCCGCGATGGTGCATGTGTTCTTCCCCGCCGAGGGTACGCCAGGCTGGCAACAGCTGCTGCCCTTTCTGGCAATCGGCAGCGTGGTGGGTTCGGTGTTCGCGGCGATTGTGTTTGCCACCAGCGCATTTTCCCTGCCCATGATTCTTGACCGTAAAGTGGATGCCATTACCGCATCGGTTACCAGCATCAATGCCGTGCTGCGCAACAAAAAACCCATGATCGTATGGGCAAGTCTGATCGCCTTGTCAGTGATACTGGGATTTGCCACTGCGTTCATTGGTTTCATCGTGCTGCTGCCCTTGATCGGCCATGCCACCTGGCATGCCTATCAGGAAACGATTGATGCCGCCGCATGGCCGCTGGATAGCGCGGAGAATACCTAACAACGTCCGTTACAAAAACCAGCTGCTCAATTCCGCCCGCCAGCTTTGAGCAGCTTGAGTTCCACATGAACGCGCGCCGCATCGCCGCTTATCCATGCCTCGCCGTCCTGTACCAGACATTGCAGTTGCATGGTGCGCTCCGCCATGGCTGCCAGGGCCTGGCTGGTTCCCGAGGACAGTCGCAGCACAACAAGATTGTCCAGTCTCGCCAATTTGTTTTCGATCTGCTTCCACCATACTTCGCAACTGCTGCTGTAGCATACGGCGACGACCTGCTCCGCACGGCCGCAGGCTTTGCGCAGGCGTGCCTCGTCGGGCTGGCCGATGTCGATCCACAGTTTGATTTCACCCGTCAGGTCTTTGACCCACACTTCGGGTTCATCCACGTCGAACAGGCCTTTGGTAAAGGCAATTCCTTCCTGTGCATTTAGGGCATACATCAGCAGGCGCACCATCATGCGCTCGTCGGTTTCGGAAGGATGACGGGCGAGGGTCAGTGCGTGGCTGGCATAGTAATGACGATCCATGTCGGAAATTTGCAGATCGGCTTTGTAGATGGTGGCTTTAAGCGCCATGGCAGGGCTCGTGATGGAAAAGGCAGGGGATTTTACGCAGTGTGACGGTATCGCTTATGCTGTCGGCAGTTTACGCTCAACCCCGAGCATCCAACACATTCAGGAAAACATTCATGAAGAAAACCGATCTGTACAAGAACGAAGGCCTGAAAATCGCCAGCCAGATGAAACAGGCAGGTACGCCCAGCCGCTTTGGCAATACAAGCAGTACTGAATTGTCGCGCCGCGAACAGCGCAGGCAGGATCAGGAAAAAGGTCTGATTGCCTTTGCCGTCAAGCTCGATGGCGAACTGGTGAAACAAATCCATGCCCTGGCTCAGTCGCGCCAGGAAGGCATCAACGAAACCGTTGCCGCTTTGTTGACCAAGGGGCTGGCCGGTTAGGCAATAGATGATGTCATCATGGATAGAACCGTGGTCCCGGCTGGCTGATTGCCCGCATGGGCTGGACAAGGAACTGCAAAAAACATCAGTGATATCGTCATGCCGGTTAACAAAGTCATCAAGTAATTCATCATCCGCGGCCCGCACACTGGCCCCGCGGGCGGTTCACTGATACAACTTGTAACAACTTTTCCGTTTCCGGAAATCCGTCAGATACAAACACTCCGCAGAATGCTTTTCATGCCGTACCGTTTCTGGCCGGCTGTTTTGCTAACGACTCTGAAGGAGATCGCAATGAAATTGACTCAAGGTTCTTTTGCCAAACGTGCCCTCATGGCGGGCCTGATTGCCGGCGGCGGCATTCTTGCAGCCTCGTCCTTTGCCATGCCTAATGGTGGCCCGGATAGCAAGCCCGGCTGCGAAGCCCGGCAGGATCACAAGCCCCATGCAAAAGCTGAAGCGTACCGTGCCAAACATCTGGCCGGACTGAAAGAGAAACTCAAGCTCAAACCCGAGCAGGAAGCTGCCTGGGATGCCTTTGTCAGCACGGCAAAACCCGGAATGAAGCATGCGGGAATGGACAGGGCGACCAGGAAAGCCGAGTTCGCCAAGCTGAGCACGCCAGAACGGCTGGACAAGATGCTGGCCATGGCCGACACGCGCCGTGCGTGGATGGCCGAGCGTGCCATGGCAGTCAAGGCTTTTTATGCCCAGCTCACCCCCGAGCAGCAAGCCATGTTTGACGTGGAAGCCATGCCAAAACGCCATGGCGGCCATCATTTCCATCGTCATCAATCCTGATTGCTCAGATAACGGCAGAACTTCGTGGGCGGTTAACCGCCCACGTTTCTTTTCAGCCTCGCTGCCTGCATGCCGAACAAGCATGGCGCTATAATCAAGACTCGCGCTAATACATTCGAGGCAATACCCATGCGCACTCCTCATTCCGCTCTGCTGTTTTCTCTCGTGCTTGCCCTGCCGGTATCGGCGAACCCTCGCACCGAAGCCTACCCTTCCCCACAAGCGCTTGAATCGAAATCCACCACGGAAAAGCCCGCACAAAAGACGCTTGCCCTCCCTGCCACATCACGCGGACAGTTGTTGTATGACAACCACTGCACGACCTGCCACGAAAGCGTGGTTCACATCCGCAGCCGGCAGCAAGTCAAATCCCTGCCGGAACTGCACAACCAGGTTGCGCGCTGGGCTGCTTACGCAAAACTGCGCTGGAACAAGGACGAAATTGAAGAAGTCGCGCGGCATCTCAACACGCAGTTCTATCAATTCGAAAGATGATGTGCCATCACTTATGCCCGCTGAAAGCTTTTCGATTCAGATCACTTTGACGGTCGTCACGGCTCCCGGAATCGGGAATCACATTTCAATGCGTATGTGACACCCATCACAGACCCGATCATCCGATTTCGATATATTTCCCCTGACATTTTCTTCACTCAACTTCAGGAGAACTCCATGAAAGCTGCTTTGATTGTTGTTTCCGCCCTTTCCCTGCTGGCTGGCCAGGCTTGTGCTGATGGCAAGGCCGTGTATGACGGCACGTGCGCCACCTGCCACAAGGACGGCGTGGCTGGCGCGCCCAAGCTCGGCGACAAGGCAGCCTGGGCAGCCCGCATCAAGACCGGCAATGACGCCATGGTAAGTAGTGTCATCAAAGGCAAAGGCGCCATGCCCGCAAAAGGCGGCAAGGCTTCACTCTCCGACGCCGAAGTGAAAGCGGCAGTGGAATACATGGTCAATGCCTCGAAGTAAGCGGCTAGAGTCCAGCAAGAACGCGCTGTGATCCAGCGCGTTTTTTATTGACCAGAGATAGGTATTTGGTCCAAAAAATGGTTACCCCTCAGGAACGCTGAATACAATAAAAAAAACGCCTACTCAATAGCTTTTTCTCCTGGAAGGCAGTGCAACAGGCGTTGATTTTTAGTCAAAACGCCACTCCCCGCTTCCTTCTTTCTCTTGAAAGCCTTATCTCAACTCCCTTCGGCTTCGAAAAACCTGTTCAGGATGTCGATTTGTTCCCGCACGATCTGGTCATAGGCCTCTTCTGCCTTCGAAAAATCAGGCGACTCCTCACCTTGGCTCATGCCCGCACAGGTTTGGGCCATGCGGCAGTAATTGGCCACCTTACTGGCCACCATGGGGTTGGCTCCCGACTGCTCAAAGGACGCCGTGCAAGCCAGTACAGCCTGGGCGATGAAATGCGTGGCCTCGCAGTCAAATCTGAATTCTGAAATGTCTGATCCCGGACTGGTTTCTGCATAAACAGACTGGGCAATCGTGCGGGCATTTCTCACATCATCATCCGAACATTCCGGTTTCGCCAGCAGTTCAACCAGTTGCCCCACACGCGAGTTGCCGGACAAATGGACAACTCCTGAAATGAATTGCTTTGCCAAACGGTGCTGATGTGCCACGGGAAGAGCCTTCAGCTTGCTGATGAACTCTTGGTTTGTTTGAATGTTCGCCATAATTTCCTCCTCTTTGATTTACCCATGTTTCTGATGTCTATATAGGACATCGACATCCTGTTAACGAGGAGAAAACGCTAATATTCGCGGCCTAGCCCCCTTTGGTGAACAGTCCAAGTAGCAAGGCGGCGAGTACAAGAATCACAGCCAGCATGCCAAAGGCAGGGCCATAGCCAGCAAATGCAACTACTCCTCCAGTCAGCACCGGGCCTGCTGATTGGCCAGCATCCATCACGGTTCGCAGCACCCCCATGGAATATCCATAACGGCCATCTCTGGTCATATCCGCGACCAGCGCAGAAGTGGATGAGGTGACGGTGGCAAAACCGAGACCGAAGGCGAGGCTCAGCAGGGAAAGTCCGGCAAAACTAGTGAAAAAAGGCAATAGCGCAATACTGGCGGCACCGACAAGCAGTCCCGGAATAATGACCTGACTTCTACCCACCCGGTCTGAGACTTTTCCCATTAATGGCTTCATGAACACAATGCTCACCAGCTGCACGCCAAGGATGATGCCAATCTGCCAGGCCTGAATGCCGAGCGACGCGGCAAACAGCGCCAGAAAAGCCTCGATTGCGCCAAACACGAGGTACTGTGCCGCCTCAACCAGACTCACCACCATGATGCCGCGATTCCGTAATACCGTGACCAGGCTCTCCCAGAAGTGTGGCAGTTCCAGTTTTCCCTTTGGAAAAGCTTCATGATCCTTCAGCAACAAACCCGCCATCAGCGCCAACACGCCGCTGATGGCGCAAGCAATATAGACAGCGCCAAAGCTTGCCATGGAGATCAGAAATCCGCCCAGGAATGGAGCGATGGAACGGCCAACAATCGTCACCGAAGAATAGGTCGACAGTCGGGCAGCGCGATCCGTCGTATAACGCTCGGCGATGGCCGCGCTGGCCACGGTTCCAAAAATGGCGGTAGCGAAGCCATGATAAAAGCGCACCGCCATCAACTGCCAGGCGTTGTCGACGAACAGATATAAAAAAGGCGCGGTCGCAAATACCACCAGTGAAGCCAACAGCACACGCCTTTTTCCAAGATAGTCGGATAGCGCACCGGCCGGAAAACTGATCAGAATGCCGGGAATGGTCGAGGCAATCACGATCCAGCCGATCTCCGCAGGGCTTGCGCCCAGCGACTGGGCGAACAGCGGGAGAACCGGAGTCTTGGACAGGGTCGAACTGAGTATGGCCAGCCCGCCAGTCAGGGCGATCAATACAAAGAAGGAAGATTTCCCGAGTTTCATTTGCTGCTTGTTATTTTGAAGTGATGCCTGCAATTATTTCATGAGAGCAGGTCGCTACCGACACTGTCTTGGCCCTACAATGACGGCCGAACCAATCCTGCCAACTTGCAACATGAAATCGATCAAACACGCTGCCTTGACAGTGCTGAGCGTAGCCAGCCTCTGCCTGCCCGCGCTTGCCGACAACCAGGCCGGCTCACCGATGTCATTCATAAACAGACAGATAAACGCACATGCCGGAGAGACCGGCGCTTATGTACTGGATCGGGGCGAAGATGCCTTGCAGGCCCGCGCCTGGCTGGTCGATCATGCTCACGAGACAATCGAGGTGCAATACTTCATCTGGAGCACGGACAATATCGGCACACTTGCCGCAGAAGCCTTGCTACGCGCCGCGGAGCGCGGCGTCAAGGTACGCGTGATTGTCGATGACCTGCTGATCGATGCGCCCGACAAATCTCTGCTGGCGCTGGCCAAGCACCCCAACATCGACATTCGCATTTACAACCCCCAGCACAAGGTCGGCACGCCCTTCTACAAACGCGCGTTGAACACTGTGACAGACTTTCGCGGCGTCAATCAGCGCATGCACGACAAGACTTTTATCGTCGATGGCAAGCTGGCCATTACCGGCGGACGCAACATGGCGGATGAATATTTTGATTACGACCAGGAATACAACTTCCGCGACCGCGACGTCTTGCTGCTTGGCGAAACCGTCAAAAATATGCGGGCCAGCTTCGAGAACTTCTGGAAAAGTGAATTAAGCGCGCCCGTCGAAAATCTGTACGACGGCTTTGGCTTGATGCAAAAGAATGTGCGCGTGGACGACAATGAAGTTCAACTGGTCTACAAAAACCTGCACGATTACGCGAACTCTCCGGAAAACTTCGCGCCTGAAGTCAGAAAGGTCATAGCGGACATGCCAGCCGCTTTCCCGAAAGTGGCAGAGCAAATCGTATGGGGAAAAGTTGATTTCGTGCATGACATTCCGGGCAAGAACCAGAACCGCATCCGGCTGGACGGCGGCGGCATGACCACCGAAGCATTGGCGAAGCTGGTCGAGGGTGCCCGCAGCTCCATTGTCATCCAGTCGCCCTACCTTGTTTTGTCCGACAAGGCAATCGACCTGTTCAGAAAAGCCGTTGCACGTGGCGTGCGGGTTCGAATCAATACCAATTCGCTTGCCTCAACCGATAATCTTCAGGCGTACAGCGGCTATCGCAACCAGCGAAAGAAACTGCTGAAAATGGGTCTGGAAATTTTTGAGTACAGACCCGACCCCGCAGTGCAGAAAAAACTGATGCCTCGCGCGGCGGAAAAAGACAAGCCACCGGTGTTCGCCATCCATGCCAAGTCAATGGTGGTCGATTCAAGAATTACCTTCATTGGCACCTATAACTTTGACCCCAGATCGGAAAACCTGAACACCGAGGTTGGTGCCATCATTCACAACGAAACACTGGCGCGCGCGGTCGAGCAGGCCATTGAAACCGACATGCTGCCAGGCAACAGTTGGGATGCGGCCAAAGACAACCCCGACCGGCACGCCTCAATGGTAAAGCGCAGCAAGGCCAAGCTCTGGCAGCAAACGCCGCTCAAGCCGCTGCTTTAGAAAGAGAGCTTGAAACTGAAGCCAAAACGCGTGTCCCGTCTTTGCAGGGGATTGTCCGAATCGGCTTGATCAATCTGGGGAGGCGTCAGTTCCATTCTCCAGTTATTGGATGTATTTCGTGCCACGGAGGCGGACAGATGGTCCATAAGAGGATGAGCGCTACCTTCCGAACCGTAATGAGGCGAAAATGGCGTATTCCAAGAAGCGTAGGACTGAACCTTTTCCTCCTTGCCGAAGCCCTTTGCGCAAACTGCATGAGGAAACCCCGTCAGCATGGCAAACCCCAGCATCATGAACTTTCGTTTCATAAACACCCTCTATTAACAGGCTTCTCTTCTTTATCTATAGCTCTACCTGTCATTCGGTCAAGCCAAACCTCAACAATGGTGATCTGCCGTCATTTCATAACGTTCGCACCGGGCTGCAATTTGGCCGGCACGTCAATAATTTCGGAATGGAAATTGTCATGATCGAAAACATCAATCTTCTGGCCGGCTGGATCGGCGTGCTGGGCGGCGCTACCTCCGGCGCCCTCATCGGCCTGTTTTTTCATCGCGACGACTGGGTGGGGGGCTATGGGTCGTTTCGCCGGCGCATGCTGCGGCTGGGGCACATTTCCTTTTTTGGCATCGGCTTTCTGAATTTCGCCCTGGCACTGACCTTCAAATCCGTCGTGCTCCCGGATCCCCATGCCCAATTCGCCTCGTACGCCATGATCGCGGGTGCCGTGGCCATGCCACTGATCTGTTTTCTGACGGCCTGGCACAAACCTTTCCGCCATCTGTTTTTCATCCCGGTGCTGAGCGTGTTGGGCTCGGCCATTGCCGTCGTCGCCAGCTGGCCCATGCAATGAGGCTGGGCTTCATCGCGCTGAGCGGCGTGCGTGCGCACAACGCGGAACTGACCCGGCTCGGCCTGACCCTGCCGGGTTTTGTCGACCGCAACCGCATCATCGCCTCGCTTCCCAGCCTGGGCCTGCTGACACTGGCCGGGCTGACGCCACCCCCGATCGAAGTCGAATACCTTGAGTTACCCGGCGAGGTGGACGATGTGCAACTGGGCAGCTTCGACGCCGTGGCGCTTTCCAGTTTCACCGCCAGGATCAAGGATGCCTATCGCCTTGCCGACCGTTATCGCGCGGCAGGCGTCAAGGTCATCCTCGGCGGCCTGCACGTGACCGCATTGCCCGGGGAAGCCATGCAGCATGCGGATGCCATTGTGATCGGTGAAGGCGAACCGGTGTGGCCCGAATTGCTCGCCGATCTTCAGGCAGGTCATCTGAAACCCGTCTACGACGGCCGCAATTCCGAGTACAGCCTGGATGATGCGCCCATGCCGCGTTTCGATCTGCTCGACATGGACAGGTACAACCGCCTCACCGTCCAGACCCAGCGCGGCTGCCCGTTTCGCTGCGAATTCTGCGCCGCGTCGATACTCATCTCGCCCAGATACAAGCTCAAGCCAGTGGAAAAAGTCATCTCTGAAATCCGCCGGATCAAGGAACGCTGGCCGCAACCCTTCATCGAATTTGCCGACGACAACACCTTCGTCAACAAGTCCCGCTCGAAGGAATTGATGCAGGCCCTGGCGAAGGAAAACGTGCGCTGGTTTACGGAAACCGATGTCTCGGTCGCCGATGACAAGGAACTGCTGGGACTGATGCGTGACAGCGGCTGCGCCCAGGTACTCATCGGATTTGAAAGCCCGGCCTTGACTGGACTGGATGGGCTGGAACATCACGCCAACTGGAAGGCAAAACAGGTCGATCGCTACTTCGAGGCCATCCGCCGCATTCAGGATCACGGCATAACCGTCAACGGCTGTTTCATACTCGGACTCGACGGCACCGGACCGGAGAGCTTCGACAGGGTATTCGAATTCGTCAGGTCCAGTGGACTTTATGAAGTGCAGGTCACTCTGCTGACACCATTCCCCGGCACGCCGCTATACGAACGCCTGCGCAGGGAAGGCCGTCTGCTGCAGGAGGGCGCCTGGGAGTTGTGCACCCTTTTCGATGTCAACTTCCGGCCTTTGAATATGACGGTGCAGGCGCTGGAAACCGGTTTTCGAGATATGGTCACCCGGCTGTATAGTGACGAATTCACGCATGAACGCCGGGAGCGCTATCATCGCAGGCAACTGGAGCTTCGTCGTGCGCCCCATTCAACCCCGGAGTCTTGACTATGAAGACGTGGATCAAACCGCTGTTTGTTTTGGCAGCTGTATATGACGGAATACTGGGTCTCATCTTCCTGTTCTTCCCGGTTTGGGCATTTTCCCTGTATGGCGTTGAGCCGCCCAACCATCTGGCTTACGTCCAGTTCCCGGCCCTGCTGCTGCTCATTTTTTCGGCAATGTTTTTCCGCATCGCTTCCGACCCGAAGCGCCATCGCGACCTGATTCCCTACGGAATTGCGCTGAAAGCCTCTTATGGCGGGCTTGCCTTTCTGTATCAACTGACCGAAGGCATTCCCTTCATGTGGATTCCATGGGCCTTTGCCGATCTGATTTTCCTGTTCGCCTTTTTTGCAGTCTGGAACACGCTTCGGTCGGAGTGGTGATTGCAGGCGGATTAGGCCCGGTCTGGTCTAATCGATGACCTCTACCTTGATCCAGACCAGATTGGCTTGTGTCTGGCTTCGCATCCCCTTGCCAAGCAGCTGACGGTTTTCCTGTTCTGTTGATTCGTCGCCACCTCCCAAGCTGATCCATTCACCCAGACGGCCGGTCAGACTTGTACGCAGTTCCTGCCCCACGACGACATAGGGGCTGGCTGCGGAGATCATTTGCTGGGCTGGATTGATTTCAAGGCTGATCCGTTCGCCGATGACCTGCGGTTTCACATAAAAACCGCTGTCCACATCGCGATACACGGTGCTTTCCCGAACGGTACGTCCGTAGGGCCCCCAGATCACATCGCGCTGTGTCAAGGGCAGACTGGTGCCAGCCCGGATGAAGGCCTGACCGCCATCCGTCACGCGGATTTCCTGGCTGACCCGGCTGAACTGGTTCATGTCGCGATCTTCAAGCTGCGCGCCAATGCGGACCTTGCCGGCCTCCACTTCCGCACGAGCGCCCCCGCTTCCCGAAGGCGGGACCGCAACACTGACATTGCCTGCCCCGACACTTCCATAAATTTCGGCCTCACGCTTTCCCGCCTGTGATTCCAGGCTTTGCCTGACCGTGATGCGCAACTGGCGAGGAGGCGTATCCAAGGCGGCCAGCGCCTGCCTGATCTGCGCCCGATTGGCCGGCGAGGCACGCAGGATCAGCTGACCACGCATGCCCGTCAGCACGCCATCAGGCTCCAGAAGCGGCCGCAGGCCGGGAATCACCTCCTCAACCGTCCGGTGCTTGAGGCTGATGATTTCCAGATCGTCTTGCGCCTTTGCCGGAAGCACAAGACACATCAAGAAGAGTAATGCATGCATCAGCTGCATCATCATTCAATCCTCACGAGAATTTTTTCCAGTGTAGTCCAGCAGTTGAGGAAATCATCTGCCGGCTTCGCTATAAATAAATCGGACAATAATTAAAAAACAGGGTTATGTGTTTGTGGCCGGGAGAGCGAGGAGGTTGTCATGAGCAAATTCCTTAAACCCTTGGCCCTTGGCCTCGTTCTCGTTTCTGTGATGGTTTATTTTGTGTGGCCGGGTACGCCTGCAGGCGTCCCGGAGGGCTATCTGTATCAGGCAAGCAAAAGCCACGAAGGCGGGATGCTGATTGCCAAGGTATCGGGGCAATCCGCCACGCGGCTTTTGATGGATGGCATCAAATCAATGGATGGATTTTTTGATTCCACCCCAATACCTGCCAGCGCCATCCGTGACCAGCAGGATCAGATGGCCCAGGTTATTTTTCATGCAATCAAGGACGGAGAAAGCGTTGCAGGCGTTGGCCTCGCCACGGTTGCTGGAAATGAAGGGTTTGTGCGATTCGATTACGGCCCCCCACAATCCCTGACAAATATGCTGTCTGGCTTGACAGGTGGCGGCACGGTTCAGGCTTCGTCAAAAAAGGCAGACACCCCTGCCATGAACTGGCGCCAGGTTCCTTACCCTGATGGCAGTGGACAGGTAAGTTTGCCTCAAGGCTGGCAAATCACGTTTTCGCACAAGGGCCACGTCATTGCCCTGGGGCCTCAGGGGTTACTGGACAAGGGGCTGGAATTGTCACTCATGACGCGCGCCTCAGCCATGGCACTGGCTAATTTTGGCGTTCCCGTCATGAGTAACCAATTGATCGGTGACCCTGTCGACCCCGTAACCGCCATGGCTGACGCAACAGAACAGATGTCGGCACTTTCCGGAAATCAATGGCGGATAACCAATGTCCGGGAAATGGCGCCCTATGCAGTCGAATATCCGCTGGCCCAGGCAGCCTTTATTGATAACGACCAGATCGATAACGGTCAACAGTATCGCTGTCTGAGCAACATCATATTGACTACGGTTATATCATCTGGCCACTGGACGTACTTTCAGTCCCGTGTCTGCTCGCCGCCCGCGTCTTTTGCAGAAAACCTGCCGGTCTTGATGCAGATATGGAAATCGGCGGAGACCTCCCCTCAGGAAATCCAGTCACGATGGAACAATGCGCTGTCAAACATGCGCGAAATTGGCAGCATCCTGGAAGAAGGACAGACCACGCGTGCAGCCGGAATGGAACGCGCGCATGCCCCGCTGATCGAATCGCTGCAAGGCAAACGCATCATCGAGGAGATTGCAACGGGCCAACAGGCCAATGCAGAGCTGGCCTACAGTTCTGAAATCGTAAATGCATTGAATGCACAGCGAGGCTACCAGGCTTATCGGGAAATCCCGCGAAGCGAGTGGGTCAGCCGATAAAGGAGAATCGAATGACCAAACGCAGCTATCCACTTTCAAAGGCTTATGGACTGCTGGAAACGGGGCCTGTCGTGCTGATCACGACCGCACACAAGGACCAGACGGACATCATGACCCAGTCATGGCACACCATGATGGAATTTGACCCCCCGCTGGTCGGCTGCATAGTCAGCGCGCTCAATCATTCATTTGACCTGCTGAAAGCCAGCCGCGAATGCGTGATCAATATCCCGACCGTGGAATTGGCCCGGCAGGTTGTGGGGTGCGGCAACACCTCGGGCCGAAAGCTGGACAAGTTCAAACGCTTTGGTTTGACACCGGTCTCTGCGGGCCTGATCAACGCACCGCTGATTGGCGAATGCCATGCCAACCTGGAATGCATCGTCGCCGACACTCGCATGGTCAACAAATACAATTTCTTCGTGCTGGAAGTCGTCAAGGCATGGATCGACCCATCGATCAAAAACCCGAAGACACTTCATCATCGCGGCAACGGAGCTTTCATGATTTCTGGCGAAACCATCAAGCTTTCTTCCCGAATGAAATAATCTGCCGGGCAATCCGGCTGCGCGGGTAGAATCCAGCCTGCCCTTGAACCCGTGTTTTCATGGAAGCCCTGTTTTTCTCCACACTCATCGTCGCCCTCGCGGAAATGGGCGACAAAACTCAATTGCTCTCATTTGTTCTGGCAGCAAAACTCAGACGCAAGACACCTATCATTCTTGGCATTCTTGTGGCGACGCTGGCCAATCACTTTCTTGCCGGGTATGTCGGCACCTGGCTGGCTGGCCTTGTCTCGCCCGGCACACTGAAATGGATCATCGCCTTGTCTTTTTTCATCTTTGGCCTGTGGGCGCTGAAACCCGACTCGCTGGATGAAAATAAATCCTTGCCACCAGCAGGCGTTTTCCTGACTACATTATTTGTCTTTTTTCTGGTGGAAATGGGTGATAAAACCCAGCTGGCAACCATTGCCCTGGCCGCACGCTACGATGCTCTAATTTTCGTAGTGGCTGGCACAACGCTTGGCATGATGTTTGCAAACATCCCTGCCGTGTGGATGGGCGAAGCCATGGCAAAGCGCATCAACATGAAGGCCCTGCGCCGGGTCGCGGCGGGTTTGTTCGTCTTGATGGGCATCCTGACCCTGCTGGCTTGAGGCCGCGCCATTTGAATGCTGGCAACCGGAAATCATCTTAGAAAATGTTGAAAGCAATTGTGTCGAAGCTCCATCCCTTGCGATGGATAGCTGCCATGCTCATGGGGCTGGTCACCAGCCCGATCCCCGCACACGATGTGCTTGAGAATGCACCATTGAACTGCCTTGGCGTTCAGCCCTGCACTATCCTGCAGACCAGCGACGACGCGCGTGAAAAGTCCGACCTCCTGTGCAAGCCTGCCACCCCGCCTGAAAATGGAAACAGGATTCCAGAGGGGAAAGCAGCCGAGCAAGTTCTGGAAAAGGTCTACGCCATTCCGGAATCAGAAAAGAAATTCATTCTCGGCAAACTCGGCAACGCCAAGGGCTTTGCCATTTTTCCCGATGTCCGGAAAGACGGCGTCATGGCCGCCACGGTTTACGGCAAGGGCATCATTCTTTATCGGGATGAGATGGCTGAATGGAGCCCTCCGATCCTCCTGACCATGCAGGGGCAGAGCCTCGGTCCGCAAGTGTGCGCGCAGTGCAGCAGGATCGTGTTCATTTTCGATACGTCCACCGGAGTCAGAGACTTTCTGACCGGTCATCACCATTTTGTGACCAGTACAACCGGTACCTCGATCGAACATGTCGACCACCCGAAACCAGGCGTGCCGTTGAACATCACCATTTACACCATTCATGATGGCATGGCCATCGGCCAGTCCCTGGACAATTACGCCATCCACATTGATGAGGAAGCCAATGCCGCGCTTTATGGTATTCAAATCAAGCCAGGCTGCATTGTCGAAGGCGTGCGAATCGGGCCCAGGCCGCCCTGGTTCCAGCAATTCTACGAGCGCATGATGTTGCCGCCGGGACAGCCGCACGGCACAACTCGGATCAAATAAAAAGGCCGGGCATATGTACCCGGCCGAAAAGGAGAGTTCACCCTGGGATCGAAGATCCCGTCACGGCCTTAACGGCGGCCGCCGCTACCACGCTGGGTCTGGGCGCGATCACTCATCCCGCGCGAAGTAACGGTATCCGCATCCAGGTAACGGTTGACGGTATCCGCCCCCGCGCCCTTCGATACGAAGTCACGCCATTCATCGCTGCTCAAATTGTCTTCGATTCGGGCATTGTGAATGTCATTCGGCATATTGGCCCAACCCGCGCCATGGACGCTATTGTGGTCCGCCATTGCAGCACCGGAAAGGAGAGTGGCTACCACTGCGCCCGCCATAATGGGGAAAGAAAATAACTTCATGATTGACTCCTGTTCAGATTGAAAAGCCGACATACATTTAATTGCACTCGGTATATTCATACTAGAGATGTGTTGTATCGCTTATTTATCCTGAGCGGGGAAATTGGTTACAAAATGTATCAATATGTAAGGAGGGCATAACTCGCGTTGATAAATATCAATGCAGGATGCTGACGACCTGCCTATGTGCTGGCTCAAAAGTTAGGGGTAGGATATTCGTTCATAAAAACGCTGCAAGGAGACAACCATGACCGACACCAAAATCCTGCTTGAAGAGAAAGATATTCCCACCCACTGGTACAACGTGGTGGCGGACATGCCCAACCGCCCTGCTCCGCCTCTGAGCCCAGACGGCAAACCGGTCGGCCCCGAGGCGCTGGCGCCAATTTTCCCCATGGCGCTGATCGAGCAGGAAGTGTCGGCCGAGCGCTGGATTCCGATCCCCGAACCGGTGCGCGAAGCCTACCGGATGTGGCGGCCCTCGCCCATGTTCCGTGCTCACAGGCTGGAACAGGCGCTGGGCACGCCCGCGAAGATTTACTACAAATACGAAGGCGTCTCACCCGCCGGTTCGCACAAGCCCAACACCGCCCTGCCCCAGGCCTGGTACAACCAGCAGGCGGGCATCAAGCGGCTGTCCACTGAAACGGGCGCGGGCCAGTGGGGCTCATCGCTCGCCTTGGTCGGCCAGATGTTCGGCATCGAGGTGCGCGTGTACATGGTCAAAGTTTCATACCAGCAGAAACCTTTCCGCCGTTCGATGATGCAGACCTGGGGCGCAGAGGTGTTCGCCTCTCCCACCGACATGACCGAGGCCGGGCGCAAGATTCTTGCCGAACACCCGGACTCGCCCGGCAGCCTGGGCATCGCCATCTCCGAGGCAGTGGAAGAAGCCGCTTCGCGTCCAGACACCAATTACGCGCTGGGCTCGGTGCTGAACCACGTATGCCTGCACCAAACGGTGATCGGTCTGGAAGCCAAAAAACAGTTCGAGAAAATCGGTGAATACCCCGACATGGTGTTCGCCTGCTGCGGCGGCGGCTCCAACTTCGCCGGAACGGCTTTCCCCTTCCTGGCCGACAAGGCCGCGGGTGATTCCAGGGCAAAGAACCTGCGGCTGGTAGCAGCGGAACCGACTTCCTGCCCGACCCTGACCAAGGGCCATTACGCCTACGATTTCGGCGATGCAGTCGGACTGACGCCGCTGATGCTGATGTACACCCTGGGCCACGATTTTGTTCCACCCGGCATCCACGCCGGCGGCCTGCGCTATCACGGCGACTCGCCGCTGGTGTCACAGCTCTATCACGAGAAGCTCATCGAGGCTGTCGCCGTGCCGCAGCTTGCCACGTTCGAGGCAGGCGTGCAGTTCGCCCGCGCCGAAGGCATCATTCCCGCGCCAGAATCATGCCACGCCATCCGCGCCTGCATCGATGAAGCGCTGCGTTGCAAACAGACTGGCGAACCCAAGGTGCTGTTCTTCAACCTTTCCGGCCACGGCCATTTCGACATGGCGTCCTACGACAAGTATTTCGCCGGGGGGCTGGAAGACTTTGCATACCCGGAAGAAGCCATCCAAGCCGCACTGGATCATCTGCCCAAAGTGGCAGCTGGCTAATAGACAAAACGCGGTGCGAGTTCTTCAAGATTCAGTTCCCGGAGAATCTGCTCCGCCCGCGTTCGCGCATTCCCGCGCGGCGCGCCCTTGTAACTGGCGACGATCAGTTCGTTTTTCATTGAATGCTCCCAGCCAACCAGTTCGGTCACTGTCACCTGATAGCCGTGCGATTCCAGCAGCAGGCAGCGCAACACATTGGTGAGGTGGCTGCCGAATTCGCGGCTGTGGATGGGATGCCGCCAGATTTCAGACAGCGGCGTTTTGCCAAAGGATTCGTTTTTGTGCTTGCGCAGCACGGCTGCCACTTCTGCCTGGCAACAGGGCACCAGCACGATGTGGCTGGCTTTTTTGGCCAATGCAAACTTGATCGCGTCATCTGTCGCCGTATTGCAGGCATGTAGCGCCGTCACCACATCGATTTTTTCCGGCAGTTCTTTTGACTGAATGGAATCCTCAACAGTCAGAGTGAGAAATCGCATGCGCTCGAATCCAAGCCGCGAGGCCAGTTCGCGCGATTTCTCCACCAGTTCCTGCCGGGTTTCGATGCCAAAAACCCGGCCGGCCGTTTGCCCCCTCAGGAACAGGTCGTAAAGAATGAAGCCGAGATAGGATTTGCCTGCGCCGTGGTCGGCAATCGTCAAGTCATCCTGCCGCGCAAGGACTTCCTTGAGCAGTGGCTCGATGAAGTTGTACAGGTGATAAACCTGCTTGAGCTTTCGGCGGCTGTCCTGATTGAGTTTGCCATCGCGTGTCAGGATGTGTAGTTCTTTCAGCAGCTCGATGGACTGGCCGGGCCGGATTTCTGAAGACGATGGATTTTTGGCCATAAAATTAAGGGGGCCGTTCAATTGAGAAAAAACTTGAAACAAGGCTAAGGGATTTCTACCATCCCCACAACTCATTTAGCTCGACATAAGTAACCCGAATGAATCGAAACCCATTGCTCAAGCTTTACCATGCCATACTGGCCTGCCTGCTCCTGCAGGCTTGCAGTCCTGCCTCGGTAAGGCTAGTCACACCGTCGGCCGAATCCGAAAAAAACCATCTCGCGGCGGGAATACGCGTTGCCGAGCCAGCAGACAACGAGGCTGTAATCGTCATCAACAACAATGCCATAGGCGGAACTCATGCGGGCTTGTTCGCCGGCCACCGTCTGAATGATCCGGCCGGGAGCTATGTTGGAAAACGTTCCGGGAACAAGGACTGGACTGGCCCCAGCCTCGCGGATTATGTTTCATTCCAGCGTGAGGAGGATGGCGAGCGTATATTGATTTACCGTTTCAGGCTTACACCAGAAGATTTCAACGCCCTTGATGCCCGCATGTCCTCGACAAGTCCCGGTCTTCCACTTTTGTGCGCGGTGGAAGTCAATAACCTGATCGCCGGTATCGGGCCTTTCAAAGCCATCGAAAACGCAGGCTGGACCACGCCCGCCAGCCTGGCCGAGCGCCTCGACCAACTGCTGCGACAAGGACACTTGCCTGGCGAATGCGTCATGCCGGATAACCAGGCCTGCTGACTCCGATTTTCACTTGCATCCCCATTTCATGACATCAATCACTCCCGACCCGAATCCCGCCTCCCTTGCACAGGACACGAAGCAGTCTGCGGGATCCTTCTGCCCCGTTACGCCTTGGTGGCGCAACTGGAAAATCATGGTTCCGCTGTGGCTGGCCATCGGTGCACTGGCATGGCTGGGGTTGTACTTCAATGTCGACCGCAGCGTCATCGCGGGCAGCGTGGTGGTCGTCGGCATTCTTTCCAATGCCTTTGCCTGGCTGGTAGGCATAATCGCGCTCGTTCCCATCATCGGCCCGCTGATCGTGAAAATCCTCTCGATTGGCTTCATCTGGCTGCTGAATGCCGTGGGTTACCTGGTCGCCTTCGTTGCTATCCGCCGAGGCTATTCCAAGGATGTCCTCACCTATCGCGGACTGACCATCGCCTTGATCGTCGGCATTGTCATCGGCTTCATTCTTGGCAAAGTGTTATAAGAATTTTCAAATATATCCAAATAAAAACAACTTTAGACCAACCTGGTTTTTTTCATTCGATCAGTCGGCGTGATATTTATTATCCTGCGTTGAACAAATAGCCGCTTTCACGGCCATAAGAGCAACAACAGGATGGAGACAAATAACATGACACGCCGCTTATTGACGCGGGCAGCACTTTCCCTGGCCAGCATGCTGGTACTGACGCCCGTACAGGCAAACACAACATGGGGAATGAACGACGTCACGATCGTCTATCCCCTGCCCCATTACCCGCATGAAACCGGCCATTTGATTTCACCCGAGACGACGGGACTCGGCGGCACGCTTCTGCCGGAAAAATATTTCCAGAAATTGCCCGCCATCAACCAGGGTGAATCCAGGCACACCACTTACCGCAACCTGCGCGTGGTAGCGGTTCGCATCGACCCCTGCTTCTCATTCAAGGGCGAATGTCTGCGCCAGGTCAGACTGGTCTGGCAGCCGATCGGCAAATCTTTTTATGGTTCTTCAACGCGTTTTGACCTCCTGGAGGCCAAGGACGCAGCCGTACACACCCTGCACACAATGAATACAGCAGCGTTCAATGCTCTCCTTGATGATTATTCCGCGTTGCGGGAAAACAATGGCGTGGACTTGTCGAACGAGCCCTTGCAGGTTCACCCCATCCTGTCCGAACAGGGGCTGGATGGAAATTATGCCCAAGGTCTCAAGGAATTGCTGACAAAACACATCGGCGAGCACAATCTGTGGCGGGTTACAGCCATGAGCACATTTGTCGGCGGCGACCAGTGGACGTTTCAGGGGTTCAACATTCGGGAAGATGGCACGCAAGACATCGTAATTCCGCGCACTCAGGGAGCCAGCCAACAGCGCTTCTCCATCTCGCCCATGACGAAAGTGGATTTCAGCAACGGCCAGCTCACACCCGTTCCGCTTGGAAACGACAACCTGCAGGCTTTGCTGAGGAACTCGAGATTCCTTCCCTCGCAAAGTTCTCCGCTTCTCAAGGAGCTTGCGGCTTCCGTAGCGAGAATCGAGAACCCCAACATCCATACACCGGAAACCATGGATTGCGTCAGTTGCCACACAGCTCAAACCGCTGGCTCTGTTCTGTTCAACCGCATGCCCGCGCTGAAGCATGACCCCAGGCATGTCGAGGCCTCATTCAGCAGCCCGTCCCCCCTGCTGAACGTGGGTTCACACCAGGGGAATACGCAAATCCTGCGTGCACTGGGCTATTTCGAACGCCACCTTATCCTGAGCCGCCGGGTTATCAATGAAACCGCGCGCGTGGTTGAGCGAATGAACAGCGCCGCGCCCTCTATGGAAAACGAAAAAAACCCCGGACAAGCCGGGGTGAAGTCGCGAAAGGAGGTTATCGCGAGCGCTTTCCCGATTTCACCTCTGTAAGCTGACTGGCTAGAAAAACCACGTCAGCTGCAAACTGATCCTGTCGCCCATGTTGTTGGCAATGGCCATGGCATTGTCACGCGCGGCACCCGCAGCTATCGCGGTTGGATTAACCACTTCAAGGTCGCGCCATTCGTAGTTCAGCGTCAACCGCGTGTTCTTGTAGAAGAACCATTGCAGCCCCAGTGTAGTGCTGGTGAACTCGCGTTCATTCAGTGCATATTTCGTCATCCGGTTGTACTGGTCGTAACGCAGATCGATTTCCCAGTCCTTGAGGAAACGCCAGCCGCCTTCGATATACCAGCCATCGGCTTCCTCGGTTACGCCGACCTGGGTAGGCTGGCCAACGAATGGCGGATTGGGTCCGGCCACGATCATGCCTTCGCCCTGCATGTATTCCCCTGATATCCGGTAGGGCCCCTTCAGAAACTTGAAGCCCACGCCTTCGCGGATGCGGTCGTAATCCAGGGTTCCGAATTCGCGCTCGCCATCCTGGCGCCATGCATAGACGGATACGTCTTCCCGGTTGGGACCCTTGCTCTTGTTGAATACATAGGAGACCTGTAAACGGCCAGTTACGTCGAGGTTGCCGTCGTCGTCACCCATTTCCTCGATCTCGTTGCCATTGGAAAGCATCAGGGCGTACGAAAATTCCCACTGATCCTTGTTGAACCAGTCATACACCTGCACGCCCCAGTCCCGAAAACCCGAGCCTCCACTGACAACTGTCGCACTGGCTGTTCCGGTCGGACCGACCGCGGTCGTCGAGCGCACAGGCTGTTCGATCAATAACGATGTGGATGCATTGCTGAAGTAAACATAGGGGTAGGATGTATGCACCGCCACCAGCGCCTCCTCGCCAGTCGGCACCTTGAACAGGCCGGCACGAATGCGCGCGCCCGGAATATAGTGGAAAGAAATCGAGGCATCGGTAAACATAGTGTCCCGCTGCGCGGTAATGGCGTTACGCCCGGCCTCGGTCAAGACAAAATAATTGATCTTGTTGGGAATGATATTTCCTCGTACGCCTATCCTTGCACGATTGAACTGGAAACGCTCAGTATCGTTTTTATCGACATCCGGCCCCACCAGATTCGGTACGATATCCTTGCCGTTATGCACCGCCGCCGCTCCCGCCAGTCCCGCAATGGGGTCGGCATCAATATAGGTATAGGTGGGCTGCAAAAAACCGAACGGCTTGAAATAACCGGAATCCGGCGCCTCGTTACCCTGTACTTGCAGCCAGTTGGTTGCTTGGGCAGCCATCGACATGCTCGCGACCAACGCCGCAAGCAATAACTTGTTGTTCATGTGTTTCCCCTTTGACTGGAAAAAGCTCCGGCTCTGCGGCCGGAGGTCCGCAACGAGACGACTCGTCAAAACCTGAATTCAAGGCTTGAGATAAACAAACCCTTCCCTCGCCTGCAATTTTCCGATCTCGGCCACTCCCGATGGCACAACGGTGCCCTCCAGAATCACCGCATCGTCAGTCAGATTCCTTCCCTTGAGCGTGTTGCGGCAAACGCGGAACTCCACGCCCTGGCTTTTCAGGCCGGCAACCTGGCCTTGAAACGCACCCTTGTCGTCCTTGGCGTCATTAAGCAAAAAGTCGATGCCCTTGCCGTGGGTGACCACGACGATTTTGGCGTTGGGGCTGGCGCTTAAATGGTTTTCGATGTTGCGCATGGCAATGCGCGCATTGGACGCATCGTTGATGTGATAAACCACTTTTTCCTGAATCTGCTCGGTCTGGGCAGCAGCGGCACTCCCCGCCTTGCCAGGCTTGTCAGACATGGGAACAGCAAGAACCGCCGCCAGCAGGGCGGCCAACATCACGGCGTGCATTATTTCCTCCTTTAGTTTCAATCAAGTTCTTGATGACACGTTTTTGTGTCACGCTTCAGGTAAGACGTAGCCAAAAAATATTTATTCCGGAAATATTTCCGGTTTTCAGTGGAATAAATCCGTGGCCTGATTCGTCTAGAAGTAATCCGGTCCCAAACAAGGAATCCGTTTTGTCCGAGAACCCGCCACTGTTCGGATTTTTCGCGCGCAAGCGCATGGAAGGCATGCGACCCAGACTGCTGCGGCTGGCTTATGCCTGGTGCCATGACATTGATCTGTCCAACGATCTTGTTCAGGAAGCCCTGACAAAAGGCCTGATGCACAACGGCCAGCTGCGCGATGCGGCCGCCATGGAGTCCTGGCTGTTTTCCATCCTCAACAACTGCTGGCGCGATCACCTGCGCGCCAGGCGCGAATTCACTGATATTTCGGAGCTGGATGAGGTAATCTTCGACCCGGCGCCCGGACCTGAAAAGCAGTACGCCAGCCGCCAGACAGCCGCCCGGGTCAGAAGTGCCATCGCGGCCTTGCCCATGGCCCAGCGCCAGGTCATCACCCTGGTGGACATCGAAGAATTGGGCTATGCGGAGGTGGCGCGGATACTCGAGGTGCCGGTCGGTACCATCATGAGCCGGCTGTCACGCGCCCGTCAGGCGCTCAAGACCGGTTTGCAGATCGAGGAGTCAGGCCGCGCGCCCCTCAGGAGAGTGAAATGAACGAACCCGTATCCCCCGAATATCTCAACGCCTTTGCCGATGGCGAGCTTGCCGCCGATGAACGCGAGCGCGCCATGGCGCTGCTTGAAGCGGATACTGATTTCAAGGCACGTGCCTGTGAAACCAGAATGCTCAAGGAGCAGGTCAAGGCTGCTTATGCCGAAATACCCGGCATGACACAAACCCGCCCCGCTATCCATCTTGACCACGTCTGGCCCAGGGCGGTTGCGGCAGGCTTGTTGCTGATGATGGGGCTGGGCGGCGGCTGGCTGATGCGCGGCGCAATTGATGTCACGCCGGAAATCGATCGCCTGGCGGGACTTCCTGGCGGCTATCAGCCCATTTCACTGTCGGCGCATGTTGATCCCGACAAGGTTCTGCTGCATCTGGATTCCAGCGATCCACACAGGTTATCCACCACGCTGGATCTGGCGGAAAAAATGCTGAACGAACGCAAGGGCCAGCGTCAGCTCGCCATTGTCGTCAACACCTATGGCCTCAACCTGCTGCGTCAGGACACCTCGACTGAACAGGCACGCATTCACCGACTGGCGGAAGAGCATCCCAATCTGTCCTTCATTGCCTGCGGTCAGACCATTGCCCGGCTCAAGCGTGAAGGCGTGGACGTGGTTCTGTTGCCGGAAACCAGCGTTGCTTCATCCGCCATCAATGAAATTCTCAGCCGCATGCAAAAAGGCTGGGTGTACGTCAGGGTTTGACTGCCTTCCCGGTATTCCCGCAGTTTTTGATGCAGACTGTTTCGGGAATCCGCTTGCCGCCGCAACTCACGTAGCAGGTATCGTAGGCTGACAGGCACCCGCAGTCCGCCTGGCACTTGGTTTTTTCCAGCGCGGCTTTCACCCCTTCCCGCGTGGGCATTACGGGCGCCAGGTAAGGTGGCGGAAAGTAAGGGCCGGGCCAGGGATATGCGAAATAACCGCGATGGTAAGGCCAGTAGTCATGTGGCCAGTAGAGCCATTGCTGGATTTCATATTGCCTGAGCGCCAGCGCGTAGTGCCGCAGATCATTCTCGTAGTCTTTCAGCGCCTGCAGGTAACGCTCCTCAACCAGCGGTTCGATGTCTTTCTGGCATGCCTGATAACGGCTCTTGCAATCCGTCTGACAATATTCTTTCTTCTGCTCACAGCCCTGCAGACAGGCCAGTCCCTGCGATTCGACTGGCGGCTCGTACCGGTACACAGTTTGATACTGTGGCGTCGCGCAACCGGCCAACCCTGCCACGATCAGCAACGAAAAAATCAGGACCACTTCCCTGGCACTTGTCATCTCTCAACTCCTGCTCTCCACACTACTCAGGATAGATCGAAGCACAAGCAGCGGGTTCCGGTTGCACACGTTCCAAAGGTAAAAAAATCAAGGCAATTATTTGATGGATGACACATAAATCAAAAAAAGCCGTCATGGGCTTGATCCACGTCAATGAAATTTACCCTCTTCTTGATTATGGTCTTTCCACGCCATCACCCGACAAGGACAAGCCATGAACGTCATGCGCCTGCTGGTTCTTATTGCATCTTTCCTTTCCCTCAACGCGTGGGCCGACGAGTGCGTCGAATGCCACCAGAAGACTTCGCCCGGCATCGTTGCCGACTGGCAGGCCAGCAAGCACGCTTCAGTCAAGGGCGGCCCCAAGTGCGCCAATTGTCACGGCATGCAGCACAAGACGGCTCAGGACGCCAAACTGGCCAAAATGCCCACGGCGGAAACCTGCGGCAATTGTCACATCGACCAGAAAGACCAGTTCAGCAAGGGCAAACACGCCCACGCGTGGACCGCCATGAAAGCCATGCCCACCACGCACATGCTGCCGGCGCAGATGTCATCCGGCATGAAAGGCTGCGGCGGCTGCCACAAGATGGGCCTGAAATCGAACGAGGAAATCGACAAGTTGAAAGCGGATGGGCAAAAGTATGGCAACGCCTCCTGCGATGCCTGCCACACCCGCCACACCTTCAGCAAGAAGGAAGCCCAGCAGCCCCAGGCGTGCCAGACCTGTCACATGGGCTTCGACCATCCGCAATGGGAAATGTACTCCGCCTCCAAGCACGGCGTGCGCTACCTGCTGAAGCAGAACGGCACGCTATCCGACAAGGTGGCCGCACCCACTTGCCAGACCTGTCACATGCAGGATGGCAATCACGAAGTCCGCACCGCTTGGGGTTTCCTCGCCGTTCGCCTGCCCCTGTCCGACGACCCGCAGTGGAAAGCCGACCAGATCACGATCCTGCAGGCTCTTGGCGTGCTTGATCTGAAAGGCAACACCACCGGCCGGCTGGATGCCGTCAAGGCCGCTGATGTCGCCCGGCTGGATGCCGCGTCCTTCAAGAAGGAACGCGACAAGATGATCAAGACCTGCACGCAATGCCATGCCGAAAGTTTCGCCAAGGGCGAACTTGAAAAGGGTGACGACATCATTCGCCAGGCCGACCATCTGCTGGCCGAAGCCATCCGCGTCATCGCCGACCTGTACAAGGATGGCATCATCGACAAGCCGGCAAGCTATGCCCAGCCCTTCCCCGACCTGCTGACATTCCACGATGCGCCGCTACCCATCGAGCAAAAGCTGTTCGTCATGCATCTGGAACACCGCATGCGCACCTTCCAGGGCACCTTCCACGCCAATCCCGATTACGCACTGTGGTACGGCTGGAGCGAGATGGTACGCGACCTCTCCGAGATCAGGGAAATGGCCGCCGACCTGCGCGAGAAGCACGCCGCCGCCAAACCCAAACGCACCTCATCGCGGAAATAGTTCTTCTCCGCTTCCTCCGAATCCCGCCCGGTTAGTTTGGGGCGGGATTTTTTTGGGTAATGCCTAACCACACTGCCCTGCGAAGTTCGTAAAACTCTTGAAAAATCATACAGGCCAGCATCGCCCTGATATTGTTCATGACGCCAAGTCGAAATTCCGACAGACGGCGTCAAGATTCCAACACCCCCAACCGTTGAAGCTGGGCGTTTTGGACAATTAAAACAGTTTTCCATCAAGCCAGCATTGACATCCACTGCTGCTGATTCTGCCTGTAAAGCCCGGCCAGGCGTTCCGCGGTTTTCAGCCATGTTTCATTTGAACGGGCAAGAGCCTCTTTCAATGCCCTTTCAAATGCATCCACGCTTACGCAGCAAGATAATCCTTCCGGCTCCCAGGTTTCCAGATAGGCCGCCACTTTGCCTGGCCTGCTGCGCTGCTGCGGAGAAATCAAGCTGACATGGGGCAGTCCATATGCCATGGCGACGATGCTGCCGTGCAGGCTGCTGCCGCAGAAGGCGCGGCTGGATGCAATAAGTGCACAAATATCCCACAGGCACAGCGACTGGAAAATACGCACGCTTCCATCTGGCATCCTGGCACTCAATCTTTCATACGGTTCAAGCCGATCATGCCAAGGCGCGGCACCCGCTCGAAACAGAACAACGCCAAGTCCTGTTTCCGCGCAAACCCCGCCGAGACCGTGCGCCAACTGGTCTAGAGTTTCATCATCGCTGAATTCCGCGTTGAATTGGCAGGCGACAAAACCTCCGGGAAACATGCGAACAATTTCTGCCACTTCGCCCTGTCGGCTGTGCTGTTGGATGGTCTTATCGAAATATTCCTTAACCATGACGGCTGGATCGGGACACAGAGAAGCCGGAATGCCTGCCGCCTGTAGATGTGCCTGCGTGACCCGATCACGCACACTGATCCAGTCTGCCTGCTTCAATGCTGTGGTCACTTCGTTCTGCTGGTTGCCGGTTAGCAAAGGCCATTCCACGCCACCGATCGCATTGAATATCAATCTGGCCACATCTGGAGTTGCCACGTAAGGCATGGTGCGCGAGACATGCAGCACTTCCGCAGCCCATCGCGCACCGGCTACAGGATCGCCATCGTAGTGCGCAATTGCCATCTCGGCCTGTTCGGGCGATTGCAGCATGACAGCCGCCTGATACGCGGTGCAGGTCAGCAGTTCACCGCCACAATGGATGAGCGTGGTGTTTTCATCCAGCTTGATTGAAGCCAGGGATTTGACGAGATGGCCACCCCACGGACGCAGGTCTCGATCGGCAAGGCCAGCGAATTCGATGGGTAGATCGGGCAAGAACCTGCCGACTATATGAGGAAACAGCAGGTCGCCGAAGTTGTGCCGGTCAAAGGCTCCAAAGAGCACAACCCTCGATGCCATCGGTTGGCAACTTAACGCCAGACGCTATCCGGTGGTGTGAAACTGTCCAGCACGCGGATGTAACTTTCGCGCGCAAACACCGATGGATCCTTCTGATGCTTCTGGCTGAGCGACCCCTTGAGTTGTCGTACCGATTCATATTCTCGTGCCTCCATCCAGGATTCGATGCCCTTCAGGACTTCGGTCAGGCGCGATGGTCCATGTAACAGGAGCGCGCTGGCCATGTGCACGACATCGGCGCCAGCGAGCAATATCTTCAGGGCATCTTCTGAAGTGTGTACGCCGCCGGTTGCGGCCAGAGTCAGTTGCGTGCGGCCATGAAGAATCGCCAGCCAGCGCATGGCCAGCAGGCTGTCCGCCGAAGTGGAAAGTTTGAGCTGATCGATGATGCTCAGATCTTCAAGATTGATATCGGGCTGAAAAAAACGGTTGAACAGCGACACGCCCTGCGCACCAGACTCTTCAATCCTGCGCACGAAATTCGGCAGTGAGGAGAACTGTGGAGCAAGTTTCATGACAATGGGCAGGCTGACCTTGGCTCGCAACGCCTTGAGCAGGCCAAGATAGCGCTCTTCCACCTGCTGGCCGGACTGTTCGGCATTACCTGCCACGTAATAGACGTTCAACTCGAGCGCATCCGCACCCGCCAATTGCAGTTCCGCACCCAGTTCAACCCAGCCGGAGAGCGATACGCCGTTGAGCGAGGCAATGACCGGGATTTCCAGAGAAGACTTGAGCGCATGGATCTGCTCCAGATAATGATCGAGGCCGCTGCGGTATGTCTGTGGCCCAGGCATGAAACCCGAAGCTTCGGCGTGGCCGATCGCCTGATCGAGCAAAAACCGGTCGAGCATGGCCTCTTCGGATCGCAGTTCCTCCTCGAACAGCGAATACATCACAAGTGCCGCAGCACCCGCATCTTCCAGCCGTTTGGCATCATCAAGCTTTTTGGAAAGTGGCGAAGCCGAGGGCACCATCGGGTTCTTCAGCTTCAAGCCCAGATATTCGGTGCTGAGATCAATCATTTTTCGTCTCCGTCTTCTCCGTGCCCGGCAATGGCAGCTCAGACAATTCCTTGTACTCGGCATAACGAAGGCGTGCTTCCGCTTCCGCTGCCTTGATGAAAGCCGTGGCCTCTTCAGGATGGCTGCGCGCCAGCATGGTAAAACGCGTTTCTGTCGAGGCGAATTCCTTGAACGGAATTGAGGGTTCAGCCGAATCCAGCCGTAGCGGATTCCTGCCCTGCTCGCGCTCGCGCGGGTCATAGCGGAACAGCGGCCAGTGCCCCGATTTCACCGCCAGGTCCTGCTGCCGCAGGTTGTTGGACAGATCCACGCCGTGTGCGATGCAGGGACTGTAGGCGATGATGAGCGACGGCCCGGGATAGGATTCTGCCTCGTGGAAAACGCGCAGGGTATGCACATCCTTGGCGCCGAAGGCCACATGCGCGACATAAACGTGTTCGTAGTCCATGGCGATTTTGGCGAGATCCTTCTTGCGCGCGGGTTTGCCACCCGCGGAGAACTTGGCCACTGCGCCGAGCGGCGTCGCCTTGGATGTCTGGCCGCCGGTGTTGGAATAGACCTCGGTGTCGAGCACCAGCAGGTTCACGTCGTGATTTTGCGCCAGCACATGATCCAGTCCGCCATAACCGATGTCGTACGCCCAGCCGTCGCCGCCGATGATCCACACCGAACGGCGAATCAGGTATTCCGCCACGGCTTCCAGGCTGCGCGCTTCGGGCTTGTTGATCGATTTGAGTTTATCGAGCAGCGCCGCCACACGATTGCGCTGATCACGGATTTCCGTCTCTTCCTTTTGCTGCGCATTGAGTATCAGGTCGGCAAGTTCGCCACCAATGTCATTCGCCAGTGTTTTCACCAACGCCTTCGCATAAGCCATCAACTGGTCAGCCGCGAGCCGAAGTCCCAGCCCGAATTCGGCGTTGTCTTCAAACAGCGAATTGTTCCAGGCCGGGCCACGTCCTTCGCTGTTGGTGGTGTAGGGCGTGGTCGGCAGGTTGCCGCCGTAGATGGAAGAACAGCCCGTCGCGTTGGCCACCAGCATGCGGTCGCCGAACAGTTGGGTAGCGAGACGGATGTAGGGCGTTTCACCGCAGCCCGAGCAGGCGCCGGAAAATTCAAACAGGGGATCGAGCAGCATCGAGCCGGGGATGGTGGTGTGTTTCACCTTCTCGCGGTCGTATTCGGGCAGTCCAAGGAAGAAGGCGAAATTATCGCGCTCGTGCTCTCTCAATGGCGGTTGCGGCGCCATGTTCAGCGCCTTGCGCGAGATGTTGCTCTTGTCGTGAATCGGGCAGGCCTCCACGCAAATGCCGCAACCCGTGCAGTCCTCCGGCGCCACCTGATAGCTGATGTGCGCGCCGCCAAATTCCTTGCTGCGGGTGGCGACATGCTTGAAGGTTGCAGGCGCATTCGCCACCGCTTCGGCGGCAAAAAGCCGGGAGCGGATGGCGGTATGCGGACAGACATACACGCACTTGCCGCACTGGGTGCAGATGTCGCTTTCCCACACCGGGATTTCCAGCGCCAGGTTGCGCTTCTCCCATGCGGCCGTGCCCAGCGGGAAGGTACCGTCCGCAGGCATGAGCGACACTGGCACAGCATCGCCTTTCCCGGCAATCAGCTCGGCAGTAAAGCGGCGCACGAATTCCGGCGCGCCTTCTCGTACTGCTGGCGGTTTTTCCCAGATGCTGGTCACGGATGCCGGCACCGCAACTTTATGCAGGTTTTCCAACGTCGCATCGATGGCCTTGAAGTTCAGTTCGACCAGACGGCGGCCCTTGCGGCCATAGGTTTTTTCCACCGCCTGCTTGATGTCGGCAATGGCCTGTTCGCGCGGCAGCACGCCGGAGATGGCGAAGAAACAGGTCTGCATCACCGTGTTGATGCGCCGCCCCATGCCCGCCTGTTCCGCCACCTGATAGGCATCGATCACATAGAACGACAGTTTCTTGTCGATGATCTGCTGCTGCATGCGGCGCGGCAGGGTTTCCCAGGCCTTGTCGGCAGGCGCCTGCGTGTTCAGCAGGAATGTTCCGCCTTCCGCTGCATGATCGAGCATGTCGTAGCGTTCGAGGAAAAACTGCTGGTGACAGGCGACAAACGATGCTTCGTCGTTGCCGATCAGGTAGGCCGAACGGATGAGATCGGGGCCAAAGCGCAGATGCGAGACGGTAACGGCGCCCGCCTTCTTCGAGTCGTAAACGAAATAGCCTTGCGCATGCAAATCCGTCGACTCGCCAATGATCTTGATGGAATTCTTGTTGGCCGATACCGTACCGTCCGAACCCAGCCCGAAGAAGACCGCGGCATTGTTTTTGCGATTGGCATCGGTACGGAAGCCCGCATCCCAGGGCAACGAAAGATGGGTAAGGTCATCGGTGATACCCAGCGTGAATTGCGGCTTGAGCGTGCCGGCCTTCATGGCATCGAACACGGCCTTTACCATACCCGGCGTGAATTCCTTGGAGGCCAGACCATAGCGGCCGCCCATCACCCTGGGCATGTCTGCCAGACTGCCTGCACCGTAAGCCTGGGCCAGCGCGGTGATGACATCCTTGTACAGCGGCTCGCCATCCGCGCCAGCTTCCTTGCAGCGGTCGAGTACGGCGATGCTGCGCACCGTTCCCGGCAAGGCATTCAGCAGCGCCTGTGACTCCAGCGGCCGATACAGCCGTACCTTGACCACGCCGACTTTTTCGCCATGAGCATTGAGGTGAGCCACGGTCTCCTCAACCGTGTCACCGCCCGAACCCATGAGCACGATCACCCGGTCGGCATCTTGCGCGCCGGCATATTCAAACAAACGGTACCGCCGCCCCGTCAACTTGGCGAAACGGTCCATCTCGGCCTGAACGTGCGATGGAAACTCGCTGTAATAGGGATTGGCGCGCTCGCGAGACTGGAAAAACACGTCCGGATTCTGCGAACTGCCGCGCAATACCGGATGTTCCGGAGACAGCGAACGCGCACGATGTTCGGCAATCAGCGTATCGTCCAGCATCGCGTGCACGGCTTCCTGGTCCAGCGCGGCGATCTTGGCCACTTCATGGCTGGTGCGGAAACCGTCAAAAAAATGCAGCACCGGAATCCGGCCGCGCAGGGTTGCAGCCTGGGCGATCAGCGCCATGTCCTGAGCTTCCTGAGGGTTGTTCGACGCCAGCATGGCAAAGCCGGTGCTGCGTACTGCCATCACATCGCTGTGGTCGCCAAAAATCGACAGGGCGTGCGTGGCGATGGCGCGTGCTGCAATGTGAAATACCGTCGGCGTCAGTTCGCCGGCAATCTTGTACATGTTGGGAATCATCAACAGCAGGCCTTGCGACGCCGTGAAGGTGGTGGACAAGGCCCCACCCTGCAAGGCGCCGTGAACCGTGCCAGCCGCGCCCGCTTCGCTCTGCATTTCGATGACGGTTGGCACCGCGCCCCAGATGTTTTTCTGCCCGCCCGCCGCCCACTCATCCGCCAGTTCGCCCATGGAAGAAGCAGGCGTGATGGGGTAAATGGCAATCACCTCATTGCAAAGATAGGCAATGGAAGCAGCGGCTTCGTTGCCATCCACGGTAACCATGGCGGATGTGTTCATGTCGGCATGATATGAGGACGTTGATGTCTAATATTAAACCCGATGAAGCACGAACAACAGGCCATGCCTGGGATAAAATTTGACAGGGATCACATGCTGGAAAAGCCATGAATGAACAACTCGCCGTAATCGATCAGGCGCAAAGCAAGCTCATCGACCTGGGCATTGAATTCGGCCCCAGGCTGCTGGTTGCCGCACTGATACTTGTCGCCGGATTTTATGTCGGCCGCTGGGTGGGCCGCATGCTGGACAACATGCTCACCCGGCTGGAACTGGATGTCACTGCCCGGCACCTCATCGTGCGTATCGCGCATGTGCTGGTGATCGGCATGTTTTTCATCATGGCCCTGCAAAACCTGGGCGTGGACCTGCTGCCATTGATTGCCGGGCTGGGAGTGGCAGGCGCGGGCGTTGCGCTGGCCATGCAGGGCGTGCTGTCCAACCTGGCTGCGGGCCTCACCATCATCTTCACCCGCCCCTTCCTGGTCGGCCATTACATCTCTATTGTTGGCGAGGAAGGTCAGGTCGAGGAAATCACCCTCTTCAACACCACGCTCAGCCATCCTGACATGTCGAAGGTGGTGATTCCCAACCGGAAAATCGCCGGCGAAATTCTGCACAACTACGGCGAAATCCGTCAGCTTGACCTGAAGATCGGCGTGGCTTACGACACCGACCTGAATCAGGCGCTCTCAGTCGTGGATGAAGTGCTTAATGCAAATCCACGCGTGCTTCGCGAGCCCGCGCCCAAAGTACAGGTTTCCGCGCTGGCCGATTCATCGGTCAATATCAGCGTCCAGCCCTGGGCCAACGTAACGGACTATGCCCCCGCGATCGGCGAACTCAACAAGACCCTGCTGGAAACCTTCCGCGCGAAAGGCATCAGCATTCCTTTCCCGCAGCGCGAAGTGCGTTTGCTGGAAAACGCCTGATGCGTCTTGATGCGTCTATACTGGTTTGACCGGAAAAAACAACAGGAGGCTTTCATGAAATATCCGATCTTCATCACCCTGCTCTTCACCCTGCTTGCGGCGCCGCTTTCCGCCCAGGCGATAGACCCAGCCACCGTGCCGGAAATCAAGAAAACCACGCTTGGCCTGTATATCGAAGCCAAGGACGTGCCGGAATTCCTGAAAAAGAATCCCAAGACATTGTTTCTTGATTTGCGCACGCCCGAGGAGTTGTTGTTTGTCGGCATGCCTCACGGTATCGATGGCAATGCGCCCTTTGGCATCATGAATTACAAAAAGTGGGACGACAAGAAAAAGGCCTTCGTGCGCTTTCCCAATCCCGATTTCTGGGCCAACTTCGAATACTGGGCCATCGACAAGGGCACCGAGAAAAGCGATCCCGTTTTGTTGATCTGCCGTTCCGGCGACCGCAGCGCCTTGGGTGCAAACTTCCTCGCCAAGCAGGGCTATACCAATGTCTGGTCCGTGCTGGACGGCTTTGAAGGCGATCTGGCCAAGGATGGCCCCAACAAGGGCCGTCGCATGGTCAATGGCTGGAAGAACATCGGCCTGCCCTGGTCCTACGACCTGGACAAATCCAGACTGCTCTTGAACGAATGAGCGAAGCCGCCTGCAAACTGCCCAGGGCGCCGGATTATTCCGGCGTGACTTTGGTCAACATTCAACCCGACGCGCCGCTGGCTGACTATTTGCAGGCAATGCAATTGGCGAAAAACGAATCTGAATCCCGGCTGGAAATGCCGATGTTGCTGTCCTGGTACGACCGCGACCGCGATTTCGAAGCGCCGCAGCATGTCAGCGAATGCCATCAGGACTCCGCCACGCCAGGCTATGTTGATTACGGCCTGAATCACGGCGCCAGCTTGAAAATCGATATCGAGAATGGCCGCTTCGTGTTCTTCTATCGAGACGCGGCGGTCTGACTCGTCATGGACAGCGTTATCCTGCTCTGGATACTCGCGCTGGTTCTGGTGCTGATCGGCTTTGCCGGTCTGGTGTTGCCCGCGCTTCCCGGCATACCCATGATCTACGCTGGACTGGTACTGGCTGCCTGGGCGGAAGATTTCGCCCATGTCGGCTGGATCACATTGACAATCCTGGGATTGCTGGCTCTGGTCAGCTATGGCATAGACTTCGCCGCCACAGCGCTGGGTGCGAAAAAATTCGGCGCCTCGCCGCGCGCCATCTGGGGTGCGGCGGCCGGTACGCTGATCGGCATTTTCTTCGGATTACCGGGCATCATCATCGGCCCCTTCGCCGGCGCGCTCATCGCCGAACTCACGCACAAAAATGACATGCAGGCCGCCACCAAGGCCGGCGTGGGCGCCACCCTCGGCCTGCTCTTCGGCGCCATTCTCAAGATCGCGCTCGCCTTCACCTTGATCGGCGTGTTTGTCGTTGCCCGGCTGATCTAGCGAATTTTTTCCATAAAATTCATCAAGTTAAACTATTCTTCCTGGCCTTTCCCCGACCAGCCTTCCCCCGCTTCATCCCTGTCCACAACGCAGCCGAAAAGCAAAAGTAATACCACTGTTAAGTATGTGGGTTAATTGTCCGATAACTGGCCATACACCTTGGAGTTCAACTCCAACACCAATAACAAGAAAGCTTAGGTGGCTTATTGGACGGAGAACCAAAGATGAAAAAGGATTTAGCCCTGATTGCAGCATGCCTGGCAATTCTTGCCAGCCCGGTAACACAGGCTGCCGGCAATCAGGAAATGAATGAAAAGGAAATTGAAGCCACGGCCGAGCGCATTCGTAAAAGCGCCGATCAATGGCGGGAAGATCTCAAACGCCTGCGTGAGGAACGCAAACGCCTGATGGAAAAACAGGCAGTAGAGAAAAAAAAGGCGGAGGAAGCGAGAAAACAGCAAGCCGCGAAACAGGCTGCTGAAATGGCTGCGGCCAAGAGCGAGAAAGAGCGCAAGGCTCTTGAGGCCGCGCAAGAACAGGCGCGGCGTGAAGCGGCGGCGCGTGTCGAACAGGCCGAAAAGGAACGTCAGGCGGCGCTGGCCAAGCTGCGCGAGACAGAGGCGCAGATGGCGAAGGAAAGGGCAGCGCGCGAGAAAGCCGCCAAGGATTCCAGACCTAATGCCAAGGAAGTTCCCAAACCGGCAAACGAGGTCCGGTTCGGCGTGGATCTTTGAGTTCTCCATGCCTGCCGGCATGACAACGATCCAGTCTGACCAAAATCACCATTTATTTCAGTAAGAGGAGACACAACGATGCAAAAAACGGATGTTTCAGTCAAACACGCGTTTGGCATTTTGATCGGAACCGCGATGTTCCTTTCAGCCCCTGCAATCCAGGCGCAGGAAATCTCGCGCGGCGCAATCATCGCGACCACCTGCTACACCTGTCACGGCACCTATGGTGTCAGCCCGGGGACCATTCCCAGCATCAATGACCTTTCCATGGAGCGCATCACCACCATGCTGAAGGAATTCCGATCCGGCCAGCGCGTCTCCACCGTCATGGGACGTCACGCCAGCGGCTACACCGATGCTGAAATCGCCGAGGTGGCGCTGTATTTCAGCAAATTGCCGAAGGGAGGGAAATGAAAATGGCCGGAATATCACGTAGGGATTTTGTAAAACTGCTTGGCACGGGCGGAGCGATGTCAGCTCTTGGCCTTGCTGGTTGCGAAACCATGCCCAAGTCAAAGGCAGCGGCAAGAGTGGTGGTTGTAGGCGGCGGCTTCGGCGGCGCGACCTGCGCAAAGTATCTGCGCATCTACGATCCGTCCATCAACGTCACGCTGATCGAGCAGAATGCCAGTTTTGTCACCTGTCCCGGCAGCAACTGGGTACTGGCTGGCCTGCGCAAGATGGAAGACCTGAGCCAGAACTACAACGCGCTGAAGACAAATCATGGCGTCAATGTCGTGCACGAGCGCGTCACCGCGGTCGACCCCGCCAAGCGTATCGTGACGCTGAGCAGCGGCAAGACCATGGAATACGACAAGCTGGTGATGTCGCCGGGCATCGATTTCCGCTGGAATGCCATCGAGGGCTATGACGAGGCTGCAAGCCAGCTCATTCCGCATGCATGGAAAGCAGGCGCCCAAACCATCCTGCTGCACAAGCAGCTTCAGGCCATGCCTGATGGCGGCACCGTCATCATCTGTCCGCCCGGCATGCCCTTCCGCTGCCCGCCCGGGCCACCCGAGCGCGTCAGCATGATTGCGCACTATCTCAAAAAGGAAAAGCCGCGCTCCAAGATTCTGATCCTGGATGCCAAGGAAGGCTTCTCCAAGCAGGACCTGTTCATGGATGCATGGAATGAACTTTATCCGGGCATGATCGAATGGGTACCCGGCTCCAAGGGAGGCCTGGTCAAGCGCGTGGACCCAAAGACCCGCACTGTTTACACGGATGAAGGACAAACCGCGCACAAGGGCGATGTCGTCAACATCATCCCGCCACAGCGCGCGGGCGAAATTGCCACGACCAGCGGGCTCGTCAACAAGGACGGCTGGTGTCCCGTCAGCCAGCACACCTTCGAATCGACGATCGCGCCCAATATCTATGTCATCGGCGACTCCTCGTCGGCGGGTGCTCTGCCCAAGTCTGGCCACACCGCCAACAACATCGCCAAGATGACCGCAGCCAGCATCGCGGCGCAAACCCGCGGCGTTCAGGTGCCATTGCCTTCCATCGTCAACACCTGCTACAGCCTGGTAGGGCCCGAGTACGGCATCAGCATCGCCGCCGTGTACCGTCTTGACGAAAAAGGCGAACTCGTCGGCGTGAAAGGTGCGGGTGGAGTCAGCCCGCGGACAGCCGGCAGCATGCAGCGCAATCTGGAAGCACGCTATGCCCAGGGCTGGTACAGCGGCATAACGGCGGATACTTTCGGCTAAACCGGCGGCATCATCCGCTAAAAAAAGGGCAGCCTCGGCTGCCTTTTTTCATGCTGATGTCATGGTGAAACAAATCGACATTCTGAAAATCCTGTTCAGCCTCAATTGTCGTACCATGAAAACAGAAACCTGACAGGAGCAGGACATGAATCCAAAAGTCAGTGAAATCCTCCAGCGCATCCGCGCACTGGAGGCGGAACTGGAAACCGAACTTGAAAGCCGGCGCGAGGCGTTGCATGTCCGCTTCGAGCATCACAAGGTTCGCTTCGAGCGGGAAATCCGGCTGCGGCACAAACGGCTCAAGACCGGCCTGCTCCGCTACATCGCCCAGGCCGAGTTAAGAAACATCATCACGGCGCCGGTCATCTACAGCATGGTCGTGCCGCTGGTCATTCTGGATATCTGCATCACTCTGTACCAGTTGCTGTGCTTTCCGCTGTACCGCATCGAGCGCGTCCGGCGCGGCGATTACATGGCCTTCGATCGCCGCCACCTCGACTATCTCAACATCATCGAAAAATTCAACTGCACCTACTGCTCCTACGCCAACGGCTTGGCGTCCTACGTCAAGGAAATCATCGCCCGCACCGAGCAGTACTGGTGCCCCATCCGGCACGCGCGGCGATTGCTGGAAACGCATTCGCGTTACGGCCAGTTCGTGGACTACGGCGATGCCGAAGCCTGGCGGCAGGAACTCAAACAATTGCGGGAAGCCCTGAACAGAATCGAAAGCGCGCAAGGAAAGGAATCATGATGCGCTGGCTGCTTGTCCTGTTTTGCATGGTTCCGGCAAGCCTGTTTGCGGCGGGCGCAAAGCCATCTGAACTTTCTCTTCCGCCCGGCTTCTCCATCGAAGTCTTCGCCGAAGTTGACAACGCGCGGCAGATGGCGCTGGGCAGGCGCACGCTGTTCGTGGGCAGCCGCTCGGCCGGCAAGGTCTACGCCATTCCGCTCATCAACCATCGCGCCGGCAAGCCCGTGGTCATTGCGGACGGGCTCAACATGCCCGTGGGCGTGGCGTTCCGCGATGGCGATCTCTATGTCTCGGCGGTCAGCCGCATCCTGCGTTTCCGTGACATCGAATCGCGGCTGACCAATCCGCCCGCGCCCGAGGTCGTCACTGATCGTTATCCAACCGAAACCCACCACGGCTGGAAATTCATCGCCTTTGGTCCCGACGGCAAGCTCTACGTGCCGGCGGGCGCGCCGTGCAACATCTGCGAGCCCGACCCCGATCGTTACGCCAACATCACCCGGCTGGATGTGCAGACCGGCAAAATCGAACCCGTCGCGCGCGGCGTGCGCAATACCGTCGGCTTCGACTGGCATCCCGTCACCAATGAACTCTGGTTCACCGACAACGGCCGCGACTGGCTGGGCGATGACGCACCGCCCGACGAGCTGAACCGCCTCGAAAAACCCGGACAGCACTTCGGCTACCCCTACTGTCACGGCGGCACCATCGCCGATCCCGAATTCGATAAACGACCCTGCCGCGAATTCACCCCGCCCGCCCTCAATCTCGACGCCCACGTCGCCGCGCTCGGCGTGCGTTTCTACACCGGCAACATGTTTCCAAAGGAATACCGCAACGCCATCTTCGTCGCCGAACACGGATCGTGGAACCGCAGCCGCAAGGCGGGCTACCGCGTCATGGTGGCGAAACTGGAAGGCAACCGCGTCGTTGAATACAAGCCCTTTGTCACCGGCTGGCTAAACCTGCAACAAACCCTGGGCCGCCCCGCCGACGTACTGGTCATGCCCGACGGCAGCCTGTTGATTTCGGATGACCATGCGGGCAGGATCTATCGTGTAAGTTACAGGCGTGGCTGACTGAATAGGGTTATTCATGACACAGGATGAGCTGGATCGTTTATGGGCCAATCCCCGCAACTGGGGTCTCGTGTATCGATGCGCCGAAGACCCGCGCGTGATCGTTCCCCGCCGCTACCGCTGGATGGGATGGACCATCAATTTCGCGCATGCCCTCGCCTGGCCTGTCCTCGCACTTTGTTTCGCCATCGGGCTCGGCCCCTTCCTGATCCTGATTCAATTTGGCGTGACTTCAAGGCCAATACTCGCCGCCGTGCTCATCGCATCCGTACTATTACTGGTAGGGCTGTCTTATTGGGAAGCCACACGTTCACGCAGATGAGCAGGGCATTTAGAGGAGAACTTTGATGTCTCTGAGATCGTTATTGAAAGGCTTTGTCGGCGAAGCGCTTGGAAGTTCTGCTGGCAGGTTGTTCCTAGATAAAGAATCCTATCGCACCCTCAACAACGTCACATTGAATACCAGCAACGGCACAACCCAAATCGACCACGTCATCGCATCCCGATATGGCATCTTCGTAGTCGAGACGAAGAACTATCAAGGTTGGATTTTCGGGGATGCAAAGCAGGCAGAATGGACGCAATCACTCCCCGGTGGAAAGAAGTTCAAATTCCAGAATCCCTTGCGGCAGAATTATCGGCACATCAAGGCCCTTTCGGAGTTCCTGAGCCTGCCGGAGGACAAGTTCCATTCTGTGGTGATGTTTTGGGGCGAGAGTAAGTTCAAGACCGAGATGCCAACCAACGTGATGTCCAGGGGCTATGCCACCTACATCAAAAGCAAGACCGAGGTTCTTTTCTCCGAGGATGAAGTCAGGCGACTGGTCGAGGCTCTACAAACCGGACGTTTGCCCACGGGGATTTTGAAGGGCCAGGAGACACGTCGGCAACACTTGGATTCGCTGAAGGAGCGCCACGAGAGTATGACCCGCTGCCCAAAATGCGGAGCCGACCTAGAGCAGCGATTGGTGAAATCTGGGGAGCGGGCAGGACAGAAGTTTCTTGGGTGCTCTGCGTTTCCGAAGTGTAGGTTTACCAAGCCAGTGAACTAAAGTAGTTAAGAACGAATTTACGGGCCTCGTTTTGAATTTCAGCTCTGCCGCTGTTTATCTCAGCTTTTAATTTCGCCGTCCAGTTCCTCTGACTTCCACTTGTCAGTGGTGTCAGCGATATCCCTTCGTTTCTACCCATCTCACCTATCACATTTCCCCACACGCATTCCCTTTTCCAAATGGACTAGTCCGATGACTTAAGCCATCCGGTGGATTTGCATTTGATGGCTGATTGTTAGGCTGCAAGGGTCTTCTGTCTTGCGCGAATTCACTCTCGCATGACGGGCAGGCCATTCAAAGACCTATCAAAGGAGTTAGTCATGAATCTGATTATCGAATGGAACCACATCATGCTTGAAGCGGTGCGGGCGCTGGGCCGGCTGCCGCTGTCCAGTCCGCAACGCGCGCGCGGCGGCCCGCCGCAGGTAGCGCGTTCGATCGGCATTCTTTACACGTGCATTTACGACGCGTGGTCTTCGTATGACACGACGGCGAATCCTGTGCACAGTTCGGTGGGTGACCGGCCGGCCGGCGAGCGCAACGATGCGAACCGGCGCAAGGCGATCAGCCAGGCAGCGTACCGCGCGTTGATCGACCAGTTTCCACCCAGCGCGTATGAACCTGAATTCAAGGCTGAGTACGAAGCACTGCTGGCCAGCCAGCTTGCCAAGGATGGCATTGCGCCCGGCAACATGAGCACGTCGCCGCTGTCCAATCCGGTGAGCGTGGCTAACCGCGCGGCGAATGATGTGCTGGCATTTCGCGCCACCGATAACTCGAATCAGGCGAATCTGTATGCGGACACCACCGGCTATGTCCCGGTCAATTCGCCCATGTCTGTCCTGCTGCCCGCGCCGGTGGACGCTGTTGCCGACCTTGGGCGCTGGCAGCCGCTGGGCTATCTGAGCACGGAGCACGAGCACAAGGTTCCTGCCTTCATCGCGCCACACTGGGGCATCGTCAAACCCTTCGCGCTGACCAGCGGAAGCCAGTTCCGCCCAGCCACGCCGCCTGCCTCGCCGCTCTCGCAGAATTATCTCGATCAGGCAAAACATGTTGTGGACATTCAGGCCAGGCTGACATCCGAGCAAAAGGTCATTGCCGAATACTGGGCGGATGGACCAAATTCAGAACTGCCTCCGGGGCACTGGACGGAGTTTGCCGCCTATGTCGCCGAGCGCGACGGGCTGGACATGAACGAGAGCGTGAAGCTGTTTTTTGCCCTGGCCAATGCCATCTTCGACGCCAGCATCGCCACCTGGGATGCCAAGCGCGAATACGATTATGTGCGCCCGGTTACCGCCATTCGCCACCTGTTCCGCGGCAAGCGCATTCTGGGCTGGGCGGGCCCCGGCAAGGGTACGCAGGAAATTCCGGGCGAAACCTGGAAGCCGTTTCAGTCGGCGACATTTCCCACGCCGCCCTTTTCCGAATTCACATCGGGACACAGCGGGTTTTCGATGGCGGCCGCCACGGTGCTGAAGAATTTCACCGGCAGCGACAACTTCGGTTTCTACTACTCGCAGAATGAGCCGCTAAAAGCCGACCCCACCGAGCCGGTGACCGACGTGGTGCTGTCGTGGCCGACGTTTACCGCCGCCGCGCTGGAAGCGGGCGAGTCGCGGCTGTATGGCGGGATTCATTTCTACGAGGGCAACGTGGTGGGCCTCGACCTGGGCCGCAAGGTGGGCGAAGCCGCCTATGCGAAGGCGCAGGATTTGTGGTCGGGCGCGTAGAAAAAAATCGGAAAAAGCTGGCGCCCCCGACACGAATCGAACGTGTGACCCTCCCCTTAGGAGGGGGATGCTCTATCCACTGAGCTACGGGGGCGTGGCGCGCATTTTAGCAGGTTGCCTGCGCGGCCAACTCTGGCTGCTATGATGCAGCATGAAATTCGTTCTTATTCTCCTCCTGCTCATCATTGCCTGGGCTGTCTGGCGTGCAATGAATACCGGTACCTTGCCGCAACCTGGAAGCCCCGCGCCAGATTTCCGGCTGTCTGATCAGGCGGGTAACTTTCATCAATTGTCTGACCATGCCGGCAAATGGCGCATCGTTTATTTCTATCCGAAGGACGACACGCCGGGCTGCACGAAGGAGGCCTGTACCTTTCGCGATGGGCTGGCGAAACTGCAAGCCGCCGATGCGGTGGTGATGGGCATCAGTGTGGACGATGCCGGAAGCCATCGGCGATTCGCGGAAAGATACCGGCTCAACTTTCCCCTGCTGGCCGATGCGGATGGCGCGGTGTCGAGGAAATACGGCGTGTTGATGAACTGGCAGGTTTTCAGAATGGCGAAGCGCGTGACTTTCCTGATCGGGCCGGATGGAAAAATCAGCCATGTTTATCCGCAAGTCGACCCTGACCGGCATGCGGGTGAAATCCTGGACAGGCTTCAAACCCAAAATCCGAAATAGCATCCTTGGGCCGGATGGCCGATAATTGGAGAACTTCTGGAAGATTTCCATGGCCGTTTTTTCCAGGGTCCCTAATAAAAAAGGAGGAGCTTCCCTCGGATGAAGCGCATTTTCTTTTTGATTGCCGGCGGCGCTTTTCTGGCTTTGATCATTCTGATCGTGGCGTTGACCGCGAACGGCATCTATCAGCTTTCCCGGATTCAAAACGAGATGAACCGGGTGGTGGAAACAAATGGCCGCAAGATCGACATCATCACCCGCACCCAGGTTGCCGCGCACGCGCGAACCGACCGGCTGCTGAGGATGGCCATCGAACGTGATCCCTTTGTGCGCGATGCGCTGTTCCTGGATTTCAACCGCGCCGGATTCATGGTGGGCAGCGGACGCCGGGCATTGCTGCAACTTGGCTTCACGCCGCAGGAAAAAACCAAGTTTGATGCGCAGACCGCGCATATCCGGAAAATCGAGCTGACTCAGGAAAAAATCACCGACCTGCTGTCACGGGAGAAAGTCGAGGAAGCGCGGCAGGTTCTGGTGGCAGAGGCCATTCCCTTGCAGGAAACATTCAATGTCATGCTGGCCGAATTCCGCGAATACCTGCAGCGTTCAAACGACCAAGCTCTGATGCAGGCGAGAGAGGATTACCAGCGCAGCCACCGCATGATGCTGGTCTACGGATTCATTGCCGCGCTGCTGGGTCTGGGCCTTGGCTGGCTGACGCTGAACCGGCTTGCCCGCGCCACGCACAAAATCGAGCAGCAGATGGCGGACCTGAAAGCGTCGCATGCCGCGCTGGAGGAAGAAGCCACGCACGACCCGCTGACGGGCCTGGCCAACCGGCGGCTGTTTTATGACCGGCTTCAACACGCCTTGCGTCAAGCCAAGCGCCATGGAAAAAAAGTGGGCGTCCTGTTTGTGGACATGAACCGCTTCAAGGAAGTCAACGATATCCACGGCCACCATGTCGGCGATGCCGTGCTGACCGAAGTGGCCGCCCGGCTGGTGAACAGCGTGCGCGAATCCGACACGGTCGCCCGCGTGGGTGGAGACGAGTTTGTGGTGCTGCTGGAAGACCTGCGCGACCGCAACGACTGCTATACCGCCGTCAAGAAAATCGAGGAATCACTCAGCCGCGACACCAATCTTTATGGCCTGGGGCTTGAGCTATCCGCCAGCATTGGCCAGGCCATTTATCCCGACGACGGCCTGACTGAAGATCAGCTGATTCATGCCGCGGATGCGGCCATGTACAACATCAAGACACGCATGTCTGAAGCGCGCCAGCGCTCTCTGTTCAATCATTAGCGGTACGGCGCTCGGCGCGCGCCTTCCTGCTCCACACCCAGACGTATTGCATGCCGGAAGCCACGGTGGTGGCGAATACCACCCAGAACATGGGCCGCACCCAATCCTCGCCGGGCACGATGCCGGCTTCGTGGCCCAGCACCAGCGCCAGCATGGCAAACTCGGCAAAGGTGTTGGCCTTGCCCAGCAAGGTCGGCTGGATTTCCAGATGTCCCGCCATGCCGCGATAGGCCAGCGCACCCACCACGATCACCGCGTCGCGGATGACAATGGCCAGCGTGACCCACACCGGCACCATGCCGAAGCTGGTCAGCACCACCAGCACCGACAGGCCCAATGCCTTGTCGGTGACGGTATCCAGCGCCGCGCCGATGGCCGTGCATTGATTGAGCTTGCGCGCCAGATATCCGTCCAGGCCGTCGGTCAAAGCGGCAATCAGGAACACCCAGGTCGCCGCGGCCCACTGATTTTCCAGCATGAACCAGATCGTCGCCGGCACGCCCATGAGGCGGATGCCGGTGATCGAGTTGGGAAGGTTGAAGGCTTTTTCTTCCATACCCTTAAGGCTGCACGCTCTCCCAGATTTTTTCAAGCCGCTTGGCGGAAACCGGATAAGGCGTTTTCAGTTCCTGCGCGAACAGCGACACGCGCAGCTCTTCCAGATGCCAGCGGAACTCTGCCAGAGCGGGATCGTGCAGCCCAGCCTTGCGGTGCCTGGCCAGGCGTTCCTGATAGCGTTTTTCCAGACCATGAATGATGGCCATGTGGCGCGGGTCGCGCTCACCTGCGGCGGGAAGCTTGTCGAAGCGGCGCAGGATCGCATTCAGGTATCTTGGCAAATGCTGCCAGCGTTCCCACGGCGTCTGGCGGATGAAGCCGGGATAAACCAGTTCAGCCAGATGGGCCTGTTCATCCTTCAGCGCGTGGGTATATGGCGTTTTCTGGTTGAGCCTTGCCTGTACCTGCTGAGTCAGGTCAAGACAGGTTTCGGCTGATTTCAGCAATGCCTGCATGACCGGCGCGATGCGCGGTTTGGCCCGTTCCTTCTGCTTGTCGAACTCCTTCTGGCTGCGCGGTAGCGGATCGTCGCCGAGGCAGGCGCGGTCGGCAATGGTGTCGAGCAGGTCGCTGAAAAAGCTGTCCGCATTGCCCAGGCCGCGATACTTGAGCGCCAGTGCCGTCTGCCGGCCCAGGTCTTTTTCCAGTTGCCTGAATTGCGTCGCAAGGGCAATACGCAGCAGACGTATCACTCCCCGGCGCGAGGCCGCTTCCGCGCCTTCCGGCGTATCCATCAGCTTCATGGATACCGCCTCGCCTTCGTCGATCAGCGCGGGGTATCCCGTCAGCTGTTGATCATTGCGGACAAAACTCACGCGCTCTGGCAGATCGCCAAAATCCCATACCGTGATGCCCTCGCGCTCGTGCTCGCCGCGAACCTCCGACTGGCCGTAGGCCAGGCTGGCGGTTTCGCCCAACTGCTGTCGCAATGCGGTCAGGTCGCGGGCCATGGCCAGTTCCTGTCCGCTGTCATCCAGCACGCGCACATTCAGTTTAAGGTGCGGCGGCATGTCTGCCTCACGCAGGGTAACCCGGCTCTTTGCGCGCTTTTCCACCCAGGCGGCGATAGCCTCCGCCAGCGGCATTTTTCCCGGCACGGCCTCGCTCAGGAAAGCGGTGACGGATTGCGCCAGCGGCACGAAGGCATTCCTGATTTCCTTGGGCAGCGCCTTGAACAGCGCATTCACCTGATCGCGCAGCACACCCGGAATCGCCCAGTCGAGTTGCGCTTCGTTTACCCGGTTCAGCAAATACAAGGGCAATGAAAGCGTCGCGCCATCCAGCGGGTGGCCAGGTTCAAAGCGGTATTTGACCGGGCAGGAAACGCCGTCGATCTCGATAGTCTCGGGATACAGTCCCTGCGAAAGATCAAGCCCTTCGGCGACGATATCTTCACGGCTCAATTCGAGCAGATCGGGCTTGACGGTCTTCAGCCACTTTTCGAAAGCCGGGCCGTTGTGCATGCCGGCCGGAATCCGCGCATCGAAGAAAGCGAAGATGCGTTCTTCGTCCAGCCAGACTCCGGACTTGCGCGCCTTGTGTTCGAGTTCCTCGATATGCGCGACGAGTTCCTGATTGTGCTTGAGCCAGGGTGCCTGGGTATCGTATTCGCCCGCCACCAGCGCGCCTCGGATGAAGAGTTCACGCGCGAGCACCGGATCGATCGGGCCATAGTGAATTTTTCTACGCGAGGCCAGCGTCACGCCATACAGGGTCACGCGCTCGTAGGCCATCACGCGCGCGGATTTACGATCCCAGTGCGGCTCGGAATAAGCACGTTCCAGAACATGCTGCGCGGCGGCTTCGATCCACTCCGGCCTGACTTCCGCGGCCATGCGGCCCAGCAAGCGTCCGGTGTCCGTGAGTTCAGCCGCCACCACCCACTTCACGCCCTTCTTCGCCAGTACCGATGCCGGATGCAGTCCGTAGCGCAAACTTCTCGCGCCCTGATAGGCGCCTTCGCCGGGACGGTTTGAAGCAGCGCCGCCACGCGCCTTCACATCATCCGAGCGGAAACCGATATTGCCCAACAGGCCCGTCAACAGCGCCTGATGCAACGCATCGTAACCGGCCGGCTTTTCATTCAATCGCAGGCCAAGTTCCGCGCACTGGGTGGCAAGCTGTCCATGCACGTCCCGCCATTCGCGCATGCGGCGCGAAGAAAGGAAATGGTCTGTCATTTGATCGCGAAGCTGCCGATTGGATTTCTTGTGTTTGATCTGCTCGTCAAACCAGTTCCACAGCTTGATCACCCCGATAAAATCAGAACGCTCGTCGGCGAAAAGTTTGTGCTTTTCGTCCGCGCTGCCCGCGCGTTCCAGCGGCCGTTCGCGCGGATCCTGAACCGACAGGAAGCTGGCAATCGTCAGCATTTCCGCCAGACTTCCGTTGCGCTCGGCAGCCAGGATCATGCGGGCCATGCGCGGATCGAGCGGCAGGCGTGCGATGCGCTTGCCTGTTTCCGTCAGCTCGTTCCTTTCATCCAGCGCGTTGAGCTCATGCAGCAGGCTGTAACCATCGGCGATGAATCTTGAATGCGGCGGATCGATGAAGGGAAAGCTCTCCACCGCACCCAGGCCAAGCGATTTCATGCGCAGGATGACGCCCGCCAAAGAGGAACGCAGCAGCTCCGGATCGGTGAAGCGCGGACGGTTGTTGAAATCACCCTCGTCGTACAGCCGGATGCAGATGCCATCGCTGACCCGTCCGCAGCGGCCCGCGCGCTGATTGGCCGAAGCCTGGGAGATTTTTTCAATCAGCAGCTGCTCGACCTTGTTGCGCGCCGAATAGCGCTTGACCCGCGCCTGACCAGTATCAATAACATAGCGGATGCCCGGCACCGTGAGCGAAGTTTCCGCCACGTTGGTGGACAAGACAATGCGACGCGCATTGCCCGGCTTGAAAATGCGGTCCTGCTCTTCCACGGAAAGGCGGGCAAACAGCGGCAGGATTTCCGTTTGCGGCGGGTGGTGTTTGCGCAGAGCCTCCGCCATCTCGCGTATCTCGCGTTCACCCGGCAAAAAAATCAGCGTGTCACCCCAGGACTCGCGCGCCAGTTCGTCGGTCGCATCGAGAATGGCCTGAATCAAATCCGGTTCATCCTTTTTTGCCTTGCTGGTTCTAACCCCCCTCTCCCCTTGCGGGAGAGGGGGGGGGGTGAGGGGTAAAGCCTCCTCATCCCCCACCGGCCGATACCGCACCTCCACCGGGTATGTCCGCCCCGACACTTCAATTACTGGCGCATGATTAAAATGGGCCGAGAATTTCTCCGCGTCGATGGTCGCCGAGGTAATGACGATTTTCATTTCCGGCCGTAGCGCGGTCAGCGTGTGCAAATAGCCCAGCAGAAAATCGATATTGAGCGAACGTTCATGCGCCTCGTCCACCACGATGCAGGAATAGGCCGAAAGCATCGGATCGCCCTGGCTTTCCGCCAGCAGGATGCCATCGGTCATGAACTTGATGCGGGTGTCACGCCGGACTTTATCGGTAAACCTGACCTTGTAGCCGACCAGCCCACCCAGTTCGCCTTTCAGCTCTTCGGCCACGCGCTGCGCCACCGACCGCGCGGCGATGCGGCGCGGCTGCGTGCAACCGATAAGCCCGCCCCCATTTGAACCTGGGCCTCCCAACCCGGCTTCCAGGCACATCTTTGGAACCTGCGTAGTCTTGCCAGAGCCGGTTTCGCCGCACAGTATCAGCACCTGATTCTGCTTGAGCGCGGCGATGATGTCACTCCGTCTGGCGGATACAGGCAGGTCGGGATAAGTAATTGGTTGGGTCATACAGTCCATCTATCAGTGAAGGGAGAAGGGTAAAGGGGGATGCCCTCCCGGCGCTTCGCGCCACCCTCCCTGCCGGGAGGGTTTGACCCTTCCCCCTTGAGTGCCATGCCTGAAAAGGATGGCCGCGATCCCTTCCCCCTTCACTCCAACCCTTCACCTGTTTCGGATATACCGGTTATCGTCAAACGTTTCCAGCCACTCCGGCTTGTACACCGCCATCAGCGTCGCCATCATGCCGGTTGTGAAAGCTTCGGACCACGCCAGCAGAAAATAGTACGGCGTGTAATGCTCGAGCAGATATTCCAGCGGATACGCGCCGGACAGCCACATCACCATCGTCGACGTCAGCGCCACCAGGCTAATGGCCAGGGCCGCACCGAAAAAGCCGTTTACCAGCACGTAGATGAAAAAATGATTGGGCAGTCTGCGGTCCGCGAGCCGGTACAGGTGATGGGTAATCGCGGCCGGTACCGCGCAGAACACCAGGATTTCAATACCCAGAGCTGGCAGGCTGGCCTTGCCTGCCAGCGCGGTGGCGATTGCGGCGATACTGGCCGCCAGCCAGCCACGCCAGAAACCGAACATCAGCGTGGCGATGCTTGCACCCAGAAGATGAAACGACAGCCCAGGCTTGATCCCCGTGCGGATCTGCCACATGACCATCAGCGCCACCGACACGGCGAGGAACAGGTTGAGACGGGAAACATCCTTGAGACGCTTCAGTTCTCCCGAACGCCAGGCAAACCACAGCATGACCAGCACCCCGGCCCAGCCCAGCGTCTGCCAGCCCTCGGTGAAGACTAGTAACTCCTTGTTCATGGCGATATTGTAAGTGAAGCGATACGCCGACCCGTTATACTTTCAAGCTCTGACTCATTGCGCATGTCCTATGAAACTGGCCCTGTTTGACCTAGACAATACGCTCCTCGCCGGCGACTCGGATTTTGAGTGGGCGCAATTCCTCATCGGCAAGGGCGTGCTGGACCGCGAAGTTCACGAAGCGAAAAACCACGCGTTCTACGAGCATTACAAAGCCGGCACACTGGATATCCACGCTTTTCTGGATTTTCAGCTCAAACCGCTGAGTCACCATTCCATGGAGCAGCTTGACAGTTGGCATCGGGAGTTCATGGAAACCCGGATTCGTCCCATCATAACGGACAAGGCGCGGATACTCGTGCAGCGTCATCAGCGCGAAGCGGACAAGGTCGCCATCATCACCGCCACCAACCGTTTTGTCACCGCGCCCATCGCCCGGGAGTTCGCCGTGGAGCACCTGATTGCGACGGAAGTCGAGATGGCTAATGGCCGGTACACGGGCCGTGGCGCGGGCATACCGTGCTTCAAGGAACACAAAATCACCCGGCTGGACATGTGGTTATCCGAACTCGGTCTGTTGTGGGAAGACGTGACGGAAAGCTGGTTCTACAGCGATTCTCTGAACGACCTGCCATTGTTGCAGCGGGTAACCCACCCTTTCGCCGTCGATCCCGATGACACGCTGGAAGCGCATGCAAAACTCAATGACTGGCCGATCATCAGCCTGAGGAGCTGAAAAGAGGCGACTGATATAATTCAAAAACCTATCAACGCAGAGGCGCAAAGACGCAGAGAAAAACCCTTGTGAAAGTCATGATTCCTTCTCTCTGCGTCTCTGCGTCTCTGCGTTCATTGCTTTTTTTCATCGCGCAATGATCCGTCGCTTCATCAAGCAAGTCTTCGGCAAGTCCGGCAAACGCCCGGCCAACGGCGACGCCGTGATTCTGCCGCGCTCCGCGCACGGCATCCGGCGGGATGCCATCAACGACTGTGCGCTGAAGACATGCGAATCCCTGGCGGATGCGGGCTTCAAGGCTTTCGTCGTCGGCGGCGCGGTGCGCGACCTGATGCTGGGGAAAAAACCCAAGGATTTCGATGTCGCCACCGATGCCACGCCGGAGGAAGTGCGCCGCCTGTTCCGCCGCTCGCGCATCATCGGACGCCGTTTTCGCATCGTGCACGTGATGTGCGGCCGGGACACAATCGAAGTAACAACCTTCAGAGCTGCCGGCAACTTGACCGGTGAAGACGAGGACGAACGCCCCACCGATGAAACCGGCCGTATTCTGGAAGACAACATCTTCGGCTCGCAAAGCGAGGATGCCGCGCGCCGCGATTTCACCGTTAACGCCCTGTATTACGACCCGCTGCGCGAAGAAGTCTGGGACTACCACGGCGGCGCCGAGGATTGCAGGAAGAAAATCCTGCGCATGATCGGTGACCCGGCAACCAGGTTCAGGGAAGACCCGGTGCGCATGCTGCGCGCCGCGCGTTTTGCCGCCAAGCTGGATTTCCACATTGATCCTGCCACGCGCAAGCCCGTGGCTGAACTGGCACCGCTTCTGAACAACGTCCCGCGCGCGCGCATTTTTGACGAAGCGGTCAAGCTCTTGATGTCCGGCCATGCCTTGCGCGGCGTGCATCAGTTGCGCGCCGAGGGCCTGCACCACGGCATGCTGCCGCTGCTCGATACCATCCTGGACGACCCGCAGGGCAAGCGCTTCATCGAAGCCGGGTTGAGAAACACCGACCAGCGCATCCACGAGGACAAGCCCGCCTCGCCGGCTTTTCTGTTTGCCTGCCTGCTCTGGCCGCAGGTGCAGCGGCGCTGGAAGGCGATGGAGTCAGCGGGAGAAAAGCCCATTCCCGCGCTGTTCGCCGCCATGGACGAAGTGCTCGATGCGCAGCGCGAACAGCTGGCGATCCCGCGCCGCTTCGACGGCATGATCAAGGAAGTGTGGGCCTTGCAGCCGCGCTTCGAATACCGCTCGGGCGCGCGCCCTTTCCGCCTGCTGGAACACCCGCGTTTCCGCGCAGGCTACGACTTCCTGATCATTCGCGCCGAATCCGGCGAGATTCCGCAAGAGCTTGGCAACTGGTGGACGGACTTCCAGGATGCGGATGACGATTCTCGCAAGGCCATGCTGCTTGCCGACAGCGGCCCCAAACCCAAACGGCGGCGGCGCCGCCGCAAACCGGCAGGTCACGATTCCACCACACCAGCGGACGAGTTTCCGGCATGATGGTCACCGCCTATATTGGCCTGGGCGCCAACCTCGACGACCCCGCCGCGCAGGTCATTCTGGCCATGGACGAGCTGGACAAACTGCCGGAAAGCCGGCTTGTCGCGCGCTCGTCGCTTTATGTCTCGGCGCCGGTTGGCTATGCAAACCAGCCGGATTTCATCAATGCGGCGGTGGAAATCGAAACCCGTCTCTCGCCCCGCTCGCTGCTCGCCGCCTTGCTGGACATCGAACATCATCATGGCCGGAATCGCAGTTTTCGCAACGCGCCGCGCACGCTCGATCTCGATTTGCTGATGTATGGCCGCGCGCATTTTCACGAGGAAGGTTTGACCCTGCCGCATCCCCGCATGCACGAACGCGCCTTTGTGTTGATGCCTTTGCTGGAACTCGCGCCGGCGCTGTCGCTCCCCGGCGGCAGCCGCATCGACATGCTGCTTGGATTGTGCGCATCGCAGGATGTGCGCCGCATGACGGCGCATGAACCGCGCTCGGCCGGAGGTCTGGCCTGATGCAGCCGAATATTCTCGGAGCGAGCGCATGACGCCGCTCGCCCGCTACCGTTACATTGTGGTCGAAGGCCCCATTGGCGTGGGCAAGACCAGTCTGACGAAAAAGCTGGCCAGCCATTTGCAGGCCGATCTGCTGCTGGAAAATGCCGCCGACAATCCTTTCCTGCCGCGCTTCTACCAGGACCCCAAGCGCTATGCACTGGCCACACAACTGCATTTCCTGTTTGATCGCGCCAGACAGATCAGCCAGCTTGCACAGGGCGACCTCTTCCGCCATAGCATCGTGTCGGACTTTCTGCTCGACAAGGACAGGCTGTTCGCTCGGCTCAATCTCGATGACGACGAGTACGACCTGTATCGCAAGGTCTACGATGACCTTGCCCTGCAATCCCCGGTGCCGGATCTGGTGATTTATCTGCAAGCGCCAGTGGATAAACTGAAATCGCGCGTCAAGCGCCGCGGCATCGATTACGAACAGGGCATGAGCGCGGATTATCTGGATCGTCTGGCCTCCACCTACAGCGAGTTTTTTCACCACTACGACGCGGCGCCGGTGCTGATGGTCAACAGCGACAATCTCAATTTCGTGAAAAGCGCGACGGATTTTGAACTGCTGCTGGAACGCATCGCCAAGATGCGCGGGCCGCGTGAATTTTTCTCGCGCGCGGCATGATGGACAACATCAAACCCATCACCCTCTCCACTCTGAAGGCCATGCGCCAGCGCGGCGAGAAGATTGCCGTGCTGACCGGTTATGACGCAGGGTTTGCCCGTGTCATGGATGAAGCTGGCGTGGACGTCATCCTGGTCGGCGATTCGCTGGGCATGGTGGTGCAAGGCCAGCCCTCCACGCTTCCCGTGAAGCTCTCGGAAATGAGTTATCACACGCGCTGCGTGGCGCGCGGCGTGAAGCGAGCCTTTATCGTCGCCGACCTGCCCTTTGCCACCTACCAGCAAAGCCCCGAACAGGCGTTTGCCTCGGCCGCGAAACTGATGGCGGCAGGCGCGCATATGGTCAAGCTGGAAGGCGGCGCGGTGATGGTGGAAACCGTCGCTTTCCTTGTCAGCCGCGGCATTCCCGTTTGCGCGCACCTGGGCCTGCTGCCGCAGTCTGTCAACCAGTTGGGCGGCTACAAGGTGCAGGGCCGCGACGAATCAGCAGCCCAACAGTTGCTGAGCGATGCACGCGCCATGGAAAAAGCAGGCGCCGGCCTGCTGGTGCTGGAAGCGATTCCCGCCAAACTCGCTGCCGAAGTGACACTAGCGCTGTCCATTCCCACCATCGGCATCGGCGCGGGTCCGGATTGCTCGGGCCAGGTGCTGGTGCTGCATGACGTGCTGGGGCTCTATCCACATCCTCCAAAATTCTCGAAGAACTTCATGCTCGGCGCGGACAGCATTGCGGACGCATTGACGGCTTACGTGCAGGCGGTCAAATCCGGCGGCTTTCCTGGCGCCGAACACAGCTTCTGATGGATATCCTGAACTCCCCGCGCGAGCTGGCGGTATGGAAAGCCGCCCATCCCCGTTGCGCCTTTGCGCCCACCATGGGCAATCTGCATGCCGGGCATGTTTCGCTGGTGGACAAGGCGCGACTCACCGGCCTGCCGGTCATCGCCAGCATTTTCGTCAACCCGCTGCAATTCGGCGAGGGCGAGGATTTAGAACGCTACCCGCGAACCTTCGAGCAGGATTGTGCGCAACTGAAAGCAGCAGGCTGTCATGCGGTATTCGCGCCATCGGTGACAGACATGTATCCGCAAGCACAGACGTATTTTGTCGAGCCACCCGAACTGGCAAACGAATTGTGTGGCAAGTACCGGCCCGGACATTTCCGGGGCATGCTCACCGTGGTGCTCAAGCTGTTCAACCTGGTCCAGCCCGCCGTGGCGGCATTCGGCAAGAAGGATTACCAGCAGCTTGCCCTGATACGCGGCATGGTCAAGCAAATGAACCTGCTCATCGAAATCCTGGCAGGTGAAACTGTCCGCGCGGAAGATGGCCTGGCTCTGTCATCGCGCAACGGCTATCTGTCTGCGCTGGAACGCAAGGAAGCGCCCCGGCTGTATCAGTGCCTGAAACAGATCGCCGATGCACTTGCCCTGGGCCGGACTAATTTCGAGGAACTGGAAACGCAGGCGCTGGGCACCCTGTATCAGCATGGCTGGAAAGTGGACTACGTCAGCATCCGGCGCGAGGACCTTGGAATGCCCAACGAGGAAGATTCAGCTTTCGTGGTGCTTGGCGCGGCCCATCAGGGGAACACCCGGCTGATCGACAATGTCGAAGTTCCTGTTCCCAGGTCTGCGACGAAATAGCTGCAATTCCCTTATAATTCAGTCTAGTAGGCTAGGGGCGAGATACACGCCTCAAGAAATTGTAGCGAGCGGGTGTCAGCCGGGCGCACCCGGAACGCAGGAAGCGGAATGTATATGGACATACATGAGCATTCCGAGTACCGGATGCGCCCGGATCACGCCCGCGCAGTAAATTTATTGAGGTGTGTATGACCCGAACCATGCTCAAATCCAAGCTCCATCGCGCCCACGTCACGCATTCAGAACTGCATTATGAAGGTTCCTGCGCCATCGACGAAAACCTGCTCGAGGCGGCGGATATCCACGAATACGAGCAGATTCAAATCTACAACGTCAGCAACGGCGAGCGTTTCACCACTTATGCCATCCGCGCCGAACGCGGGTCGGGCGTGATCTCGGTAAATGGCGCGGCCGCGCACAAAGCCGCGCCCGGCGATATCGTCATCATCGCCACTTATGCAAACTACAGCGAACTGGAACTCACGCGATACGCACCCAACCTGGTGTATCTGGATGCGGAAAACCGTATTCAAGGAAGCCGCAAGGCTATCCCGGTACAGGCCGCCTGACAGGTCATTTCGACTCGCCCATAAATGCAAAACGCCCCTGTTGGGGCGTTCTGTTTTTCATTCCCTCCTTGTGGGAGGGTTCTGAAACCTGGGGTTACTTGGCAACCGTCACTTCCACTTCAACGCGGCGGTTGGGACCGTGGCAGGCGATCAGCTCAGCCTTGGGCAGCTTGGCATCGCACTGCACCACGGGCTGGGTGTCGCCCTTGCCGGCGGTGATGATCTTGCCGGCCTTGACGCCTTGCGCCTTGAGGTAGCTGGCGACGGCAGCAGCACGCTTCTGCGACAGCTTCATGTTGGAAGAAGCCTTGCCGGTCTTGTCGGCGTGGCCGATGACACGAATGGTGTCGACCTTGCCGGCAGCCTTGATCTTGCCGGCCAGTTCATCCAGCTTGGCTTTGCCTTCAGCCGTCAGGTCCTTGATGGAAGACTTGCCGGACTTGAACAGGGTATCACCGCCCAAGGCTATTTTTGTAGCCACGCCCGGCTGGAAAGCAGGAGCGGGCGCAGCTTGCGCAAGCGCCGGGGCCGCAGCCTGTGCTTGACCAGGCTGGATGTAAGGATTAGGTCCGAAGAAAGGAAGGCTGGGGGCCTGGGCGCCGCCAGGGGCTTGAGCAGCACCACCAGGCACCAGTCCGCTAAACATCTGCTGGGTACCGGCAGGCAGGAAACCCGCAACCATGCCCAGCATGTTTCCATAGGTTGAGGGGTCCAGCACGTTGATCGGCACGTTCACACCAGCCGGCGGCATCAGCGAAACCACCGGGTATTTGGGTTTCATGAAGGTTTCCCAGGATTCGCCCATGCCAGCCGGGTTAACCAGCGCACCGGCCATGCTGCCATAAAGCTGCGGGTTCATCGGCGCGAACATCAGACCCCAAACGCGCGGATCCATCGGCGCCATCATCCACTTCATGTAAGTGTTGGGGTTCATCATGTTGATGCTGGCCTGCATGAACTTGGGGTCCATCGGCAACATCATCCAGCGCATCATTTTTGCCGGGTCTACGGTTGACCAGGTATTCTGCAGATAGAAGCCCGGGTCCATCAGGCCACCCACCCAGCGGGCGGATACGTTAGGGTCCAGAAAACCAGCGTAATTCTGAAGCGCCGAAGGCTGCATCATGCTTTGCATCATGCGAATCCAGCTTCCCGGCTCCATCATCATGTCCATGGAAGCGCCCACCATGGACGGATCGGTCATCGCACCGTACCACTGGGTAAAGGTCTTGGGATCCTTGAAAGCCGAAGCGTTCTGGGTAAAGTCGCCCATGCGCTCAAGCCATTTCTGCGCATTCTGCGACTGTTGGGAAGGGGCTGGCATCGGAAACGGCAACAGCACGGGTTGCCCGCTTCCACCCGCCGGGACGGTCAGACCCGGGATGACAGGCAACGGCAACTGAATCGGCGCACCAGGCTGGGCGACAGGATAGGACTGCACCGGAGCGGCAGGCTGCGCTGCCATCAGGGGAGCGGCAGCCAGAGCGGCGGCCAGGGCGAAACTAAGGCGCGAGGGTTGCATGATAAATCTCCATAAAAATATTGCTAAATCGGTTTTGACCGTCTACCTGGCTGATTTCCGGTCTCCTCGGAAGCCCAATAACACATGCCAAGCCAATAGACAGCGACAGTAATTTTTTATAAGTATATTCGAAAATACCGCTTCGAGTTCCGTCCTGACACTTACAGTGTGGAAACCAAACAACAAGAGTTGTTAATAACTAACACTTATTGCACTGATTTAGTGTGCAGGCGGGATTCAACACCTATCCATTGTGATTATTTTATCGACCAGGCCTCGATATCGATCAAAAATCCTGGATTCAGGCATTTGTAACAACTGGCGCGTGATGGGAGCTTCCCCCCACATTGTCAGGATTGATTCTGGCTTGGCCTGTAGCCTCGCCGAAACCCGCCTGACTTGCATCGCAAATCTGGTGCCGGGAGGGGGACTCGAACCCCCACAGTGTCACCACCGGCGGATTTTGAATCCGCTGCGTCTACCGATTCCGCCATCCCGGCCTGGGAGTGGAGGCGCGGATTATCGCCCAAGGCGGAAGGCCGGGCAAGGCGTGAGACTAATAATCCGGGATAATGCTGGGTTTTTGGCCTTGCCAGCGCCCATCTCAATGCGGCTTTCCGACTTCGATTACAACCTGCCCGGTGAATTGATTGCCCAGTTCCCGGCCCCCGAGCGCACGGGCAGCAGGCTGCTGCATGTGGATGGAATTCGCCTGTCGGATCGTTTGTTTACTGAATTTCCCGGCCTGCTCCATCCCGGCGACGTGCTGGTTTTTAACGACACGCGCGTTATCAAGGCACGACTGTTCGGCCAGAAAGCCACCGGCGGCCAGGTGGAAATTCTGGTGGAAAGGCTGCTGCCAAATAACGAAGCGCTGGCCTTTGTCCGCGCCAGTAAAACACCCAGGGCCGGCGCGCGCATCCAGGTCGCAAATCGCGTTGAATTCGAGGTGCTGGGCCGCCGGGAAGACTTGTTTCACCTGCGCTGTCACGCATCCGAGAGTTTGCCCGATGTGCTGGAAACTGTGGGCCGTTTGCCGCTCCCGCCCTACATCACACATGCCCCGGATGTGATTGACGAATCGCGTTATCAAACAGTTTATGCCAATCAAACCGGCGCCGTGGCCGCCCCCACCGCCGGGCTGCATTTCGATGACGCGATGCTGGCGCGACTGGACAAAATCGGCGTAAAGCGCGCGACTGTCACCCTGCACGTTGGCGCGGGCACGTTTCAGCCGGTGCGGGTGGAGAATCTGTCTGAACATAAAATGCACAGCGAACGCTATACCGTTCCCGAAAAGACGGTTGCGCTTATCAACGAGGCGCGCAGTCAAGGGAAAAAAATTACGGCTGTGGGCACCACCAGTCTGCGCGCGCTTGAATCGGCGGCGCTTTCGGGTGAGCTGAAGGCCGGTGAAAATGAAACGGATTTGTTCATTACGCCCGGCTACCATTTCAAGGTGGTCGACCGGCTTTTGACCAACTTTCATTTGCCAAAGTCCACCCTCCTCATGCTGGTGTCCGCTTTTGGCGGCCACACGAACTTGCGCAACGCGTATGAACATGCTGTTAATCAACGTTATCGTTTCTTCAGCTATGGCGATGCCATGTTGATCGAAAGACATCATGAAGTTTGAACTGCTCGGCACATCGGGAATGGCCCGCCGGGGAAAAATCGAGCTGGCCCACGGCACGGTGCAAACCCCTGCCTTCATGCCGGTCGGCACTTACGGCACGGTCAAGGCCATGTCGCCGTGCGAGCTGAAAAAGCTGGGCGCCGAAATCGTGCTGGGCAACACCTTCCATCTCTGGCTGCGGCCCGGACTGGAGGTCATCGAAACCTTTGGCGGTCTGCACAAATTCATGGGCTGGGACGGCCCGATTCTCACGGACTCGGGCGGATTCCAGGTGTTCAGTCTGGGCAAGCTGCGCAAGATCACCGAGGAAGGCGTTAAGTTCGCCTCCCCCATCAATGGCGACAAGCTGTTTCTGACGCCGGAAGAGTCCATACGGATTCAGCGGATACTGAACGCCGACATCGTGATGATTTTTGACGAGTGCACGCCTTACCCGGCCGATCGCAAGACTGCCGCATATTCCATGCAACTATCCTTGCGCTGGGCCGAGCGTTCAAGGAAAGCTCACGAAGGCAATGCCAACGCGCTGTTTGGCATTGTGCAGGGCGGCATGCACGAAGACCTGCGCGACCAGTCGCTGGCCGGGCTGGAACAGATCGGCTTCGACGGTTATGCCATCGGCGGCCTCTCCGTGGGTGAACCCAAGGAAGACATGAGCCGGATTCTTGCTCATACCGCGCCACGACTACCTCAGGACAAACCGCGCTACCTCATGGGTGTCGGTACGCCGGAGGATATTGTCGAAGCGGTGGCGCAAGGCATCGACATGTTCGATTGCGTGATGCCCACCCGCAACGCCCGTCACGGCGTATTGTTCACCCGAAACGGCGACCTGCGCATCAAGAATGCCGTCCATCGCAACGACCCCGGCCCCATCGATCCGGCCTGCGAATGCTATGCCTGCCGGAACTTTTCCCGCGCCTATGTACACCATCTCATCCGTTGCGGCGAGATTCTGGGCGCGCGCCTGGCCACGATCCACAACCTGACCTATTACCAGGACCTGATGCGAAATATCCGTGCATCAATTGAGGAAAATCAATTTGACGCCTTCCGTGCGGCCTTTACCGAAGCAAGGCGCTCGGGATGTTAAAATGCCCAAGTTTGAATCAACAGGGCCAAGCCAACATGAAAGTGAAACCATCCATCGCAGCGATTCCCGCAGGTCTGACACTGCTGTCCGGGACCGCAAACGCCCAGCCCGCACAGCCTGATCCCTTGATGAGCATGCTGCCGCTCATCATCATTTTTGTGCTGTTCTACTTCATGCTGATCCGCCCCCAGATGAAGCGCGCAAAAGAGCAGAAGAAAATGCTGGAATCCCTGCAAAAAGGCGATGAAGTTGCCACCGCCAGCGGACAGGTCGGCAAGATCATCAAGGTCGGTGAACAGTATGTATCACTGGAAATCGCCGACGGCGTGACTACCCACGTGCAAAAATCCGCCGTACAGACCCTGCTGCCCAAGGGCACGATCAAGGGCATTTAATGAACCTAGTGAAGGGAGAAGGGACCGCGCCTTCGGCGCTCAAGGAAGAAGGGCCAAAGCCTCTCCCGTCTTTCACATCCTTCCCCCTTCGCCCTTCCCCCTTCACTAAAATATGAACCGCTTCCCCCTCTGGAAATACATCCTCATCGGCATCACGCTGCTGATTTCCTTCCTGTACACGCTGCCCAATTTTTTTGGCGAGGTGCCGGCGGTGCAGATTTCGCCGGTGAAGACCACCGACAAGGCGGATGACAATCTGCTGAAGCAGGCAACCGCGGCGCTGCAGAACAGCGGCCACAAACATGGCGATGCCTTCATCGACGGCAACAGCGTCAAGATCCGCTTTGCCAGCACCGACGACCAGATCAAGGCCAAGGATGCGCTGCAATCCGCCCTAGGCAGCCGCAATACGGTTGCACTGAATCTGCTCTCCGCCTCACCGTCCTGGCTCAATTCCATCCGCGCCCTGCCCATGTATCTGGGTCTCGATTTGCGCGGCGGCGTGCATTTCCTGCTGGAAGTGGACATGAAGGCCGCGCTGGAAAAAGCCGCCATCCGCTACCAGGGCGACATCCGCAGCGAGCTTCGCAGCGAAAAAATCCGCTATTCGCGCATCAGCCGCGAAGGCAATACCGTTGTTGCGAAGTTCTCCACCCGCGACCAGCGCGATGCTGCCCAGGTAAAAATCGGCAACACCTTTCCCGACCTGAATCTGGTCACCGAGGACGGCGTGGATGAATTCGGCCTGACCGCGACGCTCAAGCCGCAGGCGGAAAAACAGATCCAGGAATTCGCTGTCAAGCAGAACATCCAGACCCTGAGCAACCGCGTGAACGAACTGGGCGTAGCCGAGCCGGTGATCCAGCAACAGGGTATCGACCGCGTGGTCGTCCAGTTGCCCGGTGTGCAGGATACCGCCAAGGCCAAGGATATTCTGGGCCGCACCGCCACGCTGGAAATCCGGCTGGTGGACGAGGAAGGCGACATCAATGCCGCCGCCGCAGGCCAGATTCCGTTTGGCGACGAGATGTATCAAAGCCGCGACGGCCTCCCCGTGCTGGTGAAGAAAGACGTGGTGCTGACCGGCGATTCCATTACCGATGCCACGCCGGGTTTCGACAGCCAGACCAACCGTCCGGCCGTGCATGTGAATCTGGATGGCAAGGGCGCGCGGATTTTCAAGGAAGTGACGCGCGAGAATGTCGGCCGCCGCATGGCCATTCTGCTGATCGAGCGCACCCAGACCGAAATCATCACCGCGCCGACCATCCAGGAAGAAATTGGCGGCGGGCGCGTTCAGATCACCGGCATGGACTCTCCGCAGGAAGCCTCCGACGTGGCGCTGCTGCTGCGCGCCGGTGCGCTGGCCGCGCCGATGACCATTGTCGAGGAACGCACGGTCGGCCCCAGCATGGGCAAGGAAAACATCGAAAAGGGCTTCCACTCCAACATCTGGGGCTTTCTTGCCGTTGTCGGGTTCATGGTTTTTTATTACCGCGTGTTTGGCCTGTTCTCATCGCTGGCGCTGGCCATCAACGGCTTCTTCCTGATCGCGCTGCTGTCGATGTTGCAGGCCACCCTGACCCTGCCCGGCATGGCCGCCATCGCGCTGACGCTTGGCATGGCGATCGACGCCAACGTGCTCATCAATGAACGCATCCGCGAAGAACTTCGCAACGGCGCTTCGCCGCAAGCCGCGATTCACGCGGGCTACGACCGCGCCTGGGGCACGATTCTCGACTCCAACCTGACCACGCTGATTGCCGGCATTGCGCTCTTCTGGCTGGGTTCCGGCCCGGTGCGTGGTTTTGCCGTGGTGTTGTGTCTGGGCATCCTGACCTCCATGTTCAGCGCGGTGACGGTTTCGCGCGCCATGGTCAACCTGACCTACGGCCGCAAACCGCGCCTGGCCAACGTTTCGATCTGAGGAACACAGCATGATCCGCTTTTTCGATGTCGACCGCGTCATCCCGTTCATGCGCTACGGGAAAGTCACCACCTTCATCTCGCTTGCCACCTTCTTTTTCGCTGTCTGGGCGCTGTGGGCCAAGGGCCTCAATCTCGGCGTTGATTTCACCGGCGGCACGGTGATGGAAGTCGCCTACAGCCAGCCGGCGCATCTCGACAAAATCCGGGCTTCACTTGAAGGCGCCGGCTTCAAGGAAATATCCGTGCAGAACTTCGGCACCTCGCGCGACGTGCTGATCCGCCTGCCGGTGAGCAAGACATCCACTTCGGCACAAACCAGCAATCGGGTCATGGAAACGCTCAAGGCGCAGACGCCGGATGTCACCTTGAAGAAAGTCGACTTTGTCGGCCCGCAGGTCGGCAAGGAACTTTATGACAGCGGTGCGCTGGCACTGTTTGTCGTCGCCGTCGGCATCATGATTTATCTTGCGCTGCGTTTTGAATGGCGCTTCGCGCTGGCCGGCATCATCGCCAACGCCCACGACATCGTCATCATCCTGGGGCTGTTCGCTTTCTTCCAGTGGGAGTTCACCCTCACCGTGCTGGCAGGCGTGCTGGCGATCCTGGGTTACTCGGTCAACGAATCCGTGGTCGTGTTCGACCGGATCCGCGAGAACATCCGCAAGATGCGCAAGGCAAGCATCCCCGACCTGATCGACAGCGCCATCACCACCACCATGAGCCGCACCATCATCACCCACCTGTCCACGCAGATCATGGTACTGGCGATGCTGTTCTTCGGCGGCGAGGCGCTGCACAACTTCGCGCTGGCGCTCACCATCGGCATCATGTTCGGCATCTATTCTTCCGTGCTGGTCGCCTCCCCCCTGCTGCTCATGCTCGGCGTCAAGCGCGAGCATTTCCTGCGCGACGACAAGCCGAAAGAAGGCGTGACGGCGGACGGGGCGCAGGTCTGAGAACCGTGAAGGGAGAAGGGACCGCGCCTTCTGCGCTCAAGGGGGAAGGGTAAACCCCCTTCGCTTACTACCCTTCCCCCTTTACCCTTCCCCCTTCACTAGAAAATGCTTCACGAATTCATCAACTGGATCCTCACCACTGTCCACGACTGGGGCTACTGGGGCATTTTCATTCTCATGGGCCTGGAATCCACCGTGCTGCCCATTCCCAGCGAAGCAGTGCTGATCCCCGCGGGCTATCTGGCATACCAGGGCAAGATGAGCTTTGCCCTGATTGTTCTGGCCTCGACAGTTGGCAGCCTGGCGGGCGCCACCATCAATTACGTTTTCGCGCTTTGGGTCGGCCGGCCCTTTCTGGAACGCTGGGGTAAATACTTCTTCGTGCGTCCCGAGCTTTTGCACAAGACCGATGCCTTTTTCGAGAAACATGGCGCGGTCTCCACCTTCACCGGCCGCCTGATTCCCGGCATTCGCCACCTGATTTCGCTGCCTGCCGGACTCACCCGCATGAACTACGGCAAGTTCGCCTTCTACACCTGCCTGGGCGCGGGCATCTGGTCAATCATTCTCACGGCAATGGGCTGGTATATCGGCGGCAACGAGGAACTGATCAGGCAATACCTCAAGCAGATCACCGTTGCGCTGCTCGCCGTTGTGGTGACTGGCATAGCCCTGTACTGGTGGTGGCAAAAAAGGAAGTAAGCCCCTGTCCGTGCGGCAGCGCGAAAGATTATGCGGCATGCTGCGGACAGCTCATCAGCGGCAGCCAGATAGCGCCCACTGCCGAGGCCTTGATGCGTTCACGCTACACCGCCTATACCCGGCACGACACGCCCTATTTACTGGCAACCTGGCATCCAGACACCCGTCCGGCATCGCTTGATCTGGACGAACCGCCCCAACCCGCCTGGATCGGCCTCAAACTGATCCGGCATGGACAGCAGGATGATACTCACGCCATTGTTGAATTCATCGCCCGCTACAAAATCAATGGCCGCGCATTCAGGCTGCGGGAAACCAGCCGATTCCTGAGACAGGATGGCCAGTGGTTTTACCTTGACGCGCTCGATACCGAAACAGACTGAGATAAAATCTGTCCGAACAATTTACGGATTATCAAGAGACCCCGGATGATGCAAAACAACCCGCCCCGCATGAAACCGCTTTCCGCCATCCTGTTTGGCAGCCGCTGGCTGCAGATGCCGCTTTATCTTGGCCTGATCGTGGCGCAGGCCGTGTATGTCTTCCTGTTCTGGAAGGAACTCGCGCACCTGGTGCAGGAAACGCCGCATCTGACCGAGGAGAAAATCATGCTGGTGGTGCTGGGGCTGATCGACGTGGTGATGATTTCCAACCTGCTCATCATGGTCATCGTCGGCGGCTACGAAACCTTCGTCTCAAGACTAGGCCTGGAAGGCCATCCCGACGAGCCGGACTGGCTGTCGCACGTCAACGCCAACGTGCTGAAGGTGAAGCTCGCCACCGCCATCATCGGCATCTCCTCCATCCACCTGCTGAAGACCTTCATCAACGCACCCAACCTGGATGAAAAAACCCTGCTCTGGCAGGTCACCATCCACATGGCCTTCGTCCTATCCGCCATCGGCATCGCGCTTATCGACAAGCTGATGGGACATGCCGTGATTGACGTGAAACACTAACTTGGCCGGCAACCATCGTCAGCCGGCCACCCGATTTGTTACAGGAAACTCCAGCAGTGCCTCGGTTAGTGGACGTTTCTGCGTAATAGCGCTACGTTTCGGAATCGGCCTGAGCAGTCATTGAGGTTGATCTGCACAAGTGGTCACAACGGTCTATTTCGCCGTCATTTGATCAGCGAAATTCCAAAAGCCTCGAAAGGACGTGCTGAAATCGCGGTTCAGTCACCTAAGTTCCGTCAAGAATTATTCTCCAGCTCTATGAAGTATTAACTGACAGAAGAGTTGATCCTGGCTAAGCAAAAATCAAGACACAATATGGCCCGACAACGTGCCAAAATACATAGGATGCTGTTGCCCCGGGAACGGAGGTTCGACAACAGCATCGTGGTCATCCGGCTCATAACGATAGTCCTTGCTTGCGAATACCACTTGAGCATGGTGGTCGACACACAGTCGCTTCAATGCACGCATGAAATTACGTAAATCCTCCGTCTTGATTTCCTGTTGGTTTGGTGTGTCAAAGATCAAACAAGAGAGTTTTTCGCCGGGACGAGACATGTAAGCCTCGAAAAGTGCTGCATGAATTGCCAGAACTACGCGAACTAGGGTGCTACCCTTAAACGCCCTGATTTGCTCGCTCCCAAACTGAAATCTTAAATCCTGGTCAATCAGGAGATTACAGTCTACGTTTTCTGTCCCAAGAATGTCGAGCCATTTCAGCGTAAGGGTTCTGAGTTCAATTCGCAGTGCAACCATGTTTTGGTCAGCTTTACGCCCCCGGCTAGAGATAATTTCGATCTTGTCGCTCAACACGCTACGTTCTGTTTCCGCTTCATCAAGGCGGGTGGTCAATGAACTCAGCTGCCGGACCACTACGAGCTCCTGCTCAAGTGCGATGACAGATTCGGTGACTTCCCGAATAACCTCGACCAACCCGGACAAACCTTCCATCTGCAGCGACCGATCCCGCTTCCCTTTCAGGCGTTCCATCTGCACTTGCAAACTGGCCCGAACTTCACGGATCACTCCTGCTCTCGCCTCAGCCGCACTGGCACCAGCTTCCAGATCTTTGGCTTGATCCTTGAGATACAACAGGTTTCTTCCATAACTTTCCGTGCTTTTTTTGAAGAGCCCACAGTCGCTGTTTGTGCAGATGCTCTCCATCGATTCGAACAAACGCCTAGCCCGTTCATTCAGCGACAACGTATTAATCTCAGTATCAATCTCCTGTTTGATCCTCTGAAAGCTGGAAGCACGAAGTTTCAACTCCGAATCCTCACGATCCAGCTCCGTAATTGATTTCCCGAGCTCATAGATTTCCGTATCAAATGCGGCAGTAGCTTCACTTCGCGCCCCTTGAGAGGAACTCAGTTGATCGAGTTGAGCCCGTTTTTCCGCGATCCGCTCAATGATCACCTGCTCGGAAAGATTGGATGTGTGCTTGGCGTAAAGTCGCTCAAGCACAGATCGATGGCCCGCAATAATTTCGTCCAGCGTTTCCCGCTTTGCTTTAAGTGCTATCAAGTCTTTGGCTGATTCAAACAGATTTCTTTGGGCAAATCTGAATAGATATCGAACCATCTCCTGAAATTGGTCTTTAATGAACGAGGCCGCCGGTTTATAGATTTCCGAGTAGCCATTGTCCTGATCAAGAAAGAAAAGAGGAAGTGCGGTTGCCATGTAAGGAACAGTCTTCCGATTTGAGGAGTCCAGCAAATTGACGGGTTCAAGTCCGATTAAGGAAAAAACGAATTCTGAGAATTCGCGCTCGTCATCAAACTCTCGGGGCATATAGTTCGATGAGACGATGATCTTTGTATCAGCCTCGATCGCCCTCTCGATCAAGTAGCGTTCATTCATCGCCTCGATCACCAGCGAAACACTCCTGCAGTTTGCCTTTACATCATCCCGGAACATGACCGGAAAGCCGAGACAGAATACGATAGCCTGAATGACTGGGGTCTTACCGCTGCCGTTTTCGCCGGTAACTTGTGTGACGTGGGTACCAAAAGCAATCTCCTCCGACTCCCAGCCTGAATTGCCCCGTTTATTAATCTTCAGCGATATGAGCTTCATAGAAGTTCCAGTTGGCTGCGGCGTTCACCGCAAATATCCCGGTAAGATCGCTCGACCGTCATTAACGTAAAGCTGAGATCATCATCTTCGGCCAAGGCGGACTTGATAGCCTTCCGACCAAGATCGGTCGCTGAAATGATGCCTTTGTCTGCGACGGTGACCAAGCTGGCAGACTCTAGGAAAGCTAGTGCGGCAACGGTGCGAATTCTCAAGTTGGCAGACCATCCTAAGCGCTGGCTCGATCCTTTGAAGTTTGCAAAGGTTCGTTCGATGCACTCCCCCACCATCTGCCCAATCTCAGCCGTTCTGGGCTTCCTGGATAAGCAGGCAAGGGTCAGCACAACAGCGGCCAACAGCGGTATGTGAAACAAGGCTTCATTGCTTAACAACGAGGGACCTCGATCAGACGTCTCGAAGGCAACCGCAATTTTCGAACGTGCCGCCTCATGTTTGCACTTGTCAAAGTCCATCATTTTTGATTTCTCGTTATCTCTGACAAAATTCCGCCAAGGATCAGGTCTCTATTTAACTCATTCTGTAGAACATGATTGCTGTTTGTTGGGAATGACTCGGCAATCTCGAACAGTTTTTCCAATTCACCGCCAGACAGCACCCAGTCCTTCCCCGCCTTGTGAAGGCCCGCCATCAGTTTGTTGGCGTCAAACTCGGGAATGATATGGCGCTTGGTCCTAAGCCATTCGTCCCACGACACTTTCTGCCGACAAAGGTAGTCAATTGTTTCTTCACTCGCCCCCGCATCCTTCAATTTCCTGTGCAGGATCGATGCTGTCCTCAGAGCCGTTACGTCGCCTCCGTTTACCAAGCTTTCGTAACCGGCATGGGATATTGCAAGAATATCGAGCAGGTCGTAAATCGTTATACCGGCAGCATCAACGAGCGATGCCTCATCGACCTCACCAATTTTCTGCAGCGACTTCCGCTTAACCAGTGCTAACAGCTTCTCAGCAATCTCGACAAACTCTTGGTAGCTCAATTCCACTTCGCTGAACTGGTAAACAGCGTCCTTTGCCAAGGCGAGAAAGTTGTCGCCGGTAGGATCGGCAATCGAGGAACCGGGCTCCAGTCTGAACTTGCTCAGACAGGATCGGATCGCTGACTCCTCCAATTCGGCGCCTTCCGGAAAGATTTCTCCAAATTTTCCGAAGAACGTGTTCGCGTACTTGTGGTCACTCGTGCCGTTCCGAAGCGCATCACCAATTTCGCACGCGTGGTCGTGAAACTGGATATTGGTCTGCAAAACAACCGAGCGGCAGGATGCCCCAAAGCGGACAGTGTGGATAAGAAGCTTTCCGGCAAAACTGTCGCTGATTTCCTGAAGGTTGGGAGCCCCCCGCCGCGGAATGTTGAACACATCCAGCTGAGTCCATTGATAGTTCGACTTCGCTTTTGTCTTGACCTGATAGAAGTCGTAAAGTGGGACTGGATTGCCTCTTCGCCTTACGACGTAATCATCGTGAAAATCGCAGAAAACGCAGTCAATCTCGCCATTTTCAAGAATTGCCAAGGACATGTATGCGGCCGCCCTGAACTGGGCTGCAAAACGTGCAATCGCTTCTCGACCGGCAACCTCGCGGGGCTCCACTTCGTGCAAAAGCTTTCCATCCAAAATGTCTACTCCCAAAAGACAATCCGGTACTCGCCTTCAGCCCAAGGCTATTATCTTGATCTTATTACAGAACGTTTTTCTCGATAAGCGGCGATTATCCCATACGATTACACTGATGGTAGTAAGCAACCCGTTTAAGGAATTGCATGTCACGTTGCACCTCGGCCTGCTCCTGTTGTGAACGCCAAGTCAAATTGAGTCTCCCAACTTTCGCAGCTACGCTTGAGCGGTTTGAAATAACGCTGATCAAATGGCTGCAATGCAACGCGTTTCAGCCAAGCAACCAGATCAACTCCGGCCGTTCCCGATAAGCGGCTGTTACACATCTCCGCTTCGGCATCCGCTAAAAGCAATAAAGCAGCAATACCCGGCCGAAACACCTGTCGGCCGCCTTGGCCCAATAAACGACACGGACTCGGGCCAGGCTACCGTCAGCGAGAGTTTTTATTTGTCGGTATAAATCAGGTAAAACCCCAGCGCGGCCAGCGCCATCCACAGGAACATCGCGCCCATTCCGATGTATTGGGTTAAGGTGCCCATGAAGAGCATGACCAGCAGTGCCACCACCAGCACGGCATTGCCGGCCTTGAAGCGTGTTCCGTGTTTGGGTTCTTCCATGCTAACTCCTCTAATGTTCCGAGCCCTTCTCAGAATCGTCGCGAGCGGGCGTCAGTCGGGGAAGGCCGGAGCGCAGGAAGCGGAGTGTATATGACAACCATGAGCATTCCGAGCACCGCCCGACCCCGAATCACGCACGCGCAGCAGATCATGAGATGGGCTCAAACCTGCGGGTGCGCCCGCTCCAGCTTGCTATGCAACTTGTTGAGCGCGTGAAGATAGGCCTTGGCCGAAGCCACGACGATGTCCGTATCCGCGCCCTGGCCGTTGACGATGCGCCCGCCCTTGGACAGCCGCACGGTCACCTCGCCCTGCGCATCGGTGCCGCTGGTGATGTTGTTGACCGAGTACAGGAGCAAATCGGCGCCGCTGTCGACGACGGATTCCAGCGCCTTGAAGGTGGCATCCACCGGGCCGGAGCCATCGCCCTGCGCGGGTTTTTCCTGGCCTTCGTCGGTAATCACCAGACGGGCATGCGGCGTTTCGCCGGTTTCGGAACAGACCTTGAGCGATACCAGCTTGAAGCGTTCGTGCTCGGCGGCGTAGCCTTCGTCGCTGACCAGTGCCTGCAAATCCTCGTCGAAGATTTCGCGCTTCTTGTCGGCCAGCTCCTTGAAGCGTGCAAAGGCGGCATTCAGCGCTTCTTCCGAATCGAGCACGATGCCCAGCTCGGCCAGCTTGGTCTTGAAGGCGTTGCGGCCTGACAGTTTACCCAATGTCAAACGATTCGCCTTCCAGCCCACATCCTCGGCGCGCATGATTTCGTAGGTTTCGCGGTGCTTGATCACGCCATCCTGATGGATGCCGGATTCATGCGCGAAGGCATTCGCGCCGACGATGGCCTTGTTGGGCTGCACGGGGTAGCCCGTTATGCCGGAAACAAGTTTTGAGGCCGGCACGATCTGCGTGGTGTCGATGCGGGAATCGCAGCTGAACACGTCCTTGCGCGTGCGCACGGCCATGACGATTTCTTCCAGCGAGGCATTGCCCGCGCGTTCGCCCAAACCGTTGATGGTGCATTCCACCTGGCGCGCGCCGGCCATGACGGCTGCAAGCGAATTGGCTACCGCCATGCCGAGATCGTTGTGGCAGTGGGTGGACCAGATGACCTTGTCGGAATTGGGCACGCGCTCGATCAACTGCTTCATGCGTTCGCCCCACAGTGCCGGAATCGAATAGCCCACGGTATCCGGCACGTTGATGGTTTTCGCGCCGGCCTTGATGACTTCCTCGAAAATCCGGCAGAGGAAATCGATGTCGGAACGCACGGCATCCTCGGCGGAAAACTCCACGTTGTCGGTGTATTCGCGCGCCAGCTTAACCGCCTTGATCGCGGCCTCGACTACCTGATCCGGCTGCATGCGCAGCTTCTTTTCCATATGAATCGGACTGGTGGCGATGAAGGTATGGATGCGCCCGGACTTGGCCGGCCTGATCGCCTCGCCCGCCGCGCGGATGTCGCGTTCATTGGCGCGTGCCAGCGAGCAGACGGTGGATTCGCAAATGCTTTCCGCAATCGTGCGGATGGCATCGGCATCGCCGGGGCTGGCGGCGGCAAACCCCGCCTCGATCACGTCCACGCCCAGTTTTTCGAGCTGGCGGGCGATGCGGAGTTTTTCTTCCTTGGTCATGGATGCGCCGGGGCTCTGCTCGCCATCGCGCAAGGTGGTGTCAAAAATGTATAAACGGTCGTTCATGCTGTTCTCCAGGCCGGTGGCCCATGTAGTCTGCTACTCGCTCCCCTGCTGGGGAACGCTTCGTATTGGTATGGGGAGTATAAAGGTCGCTTACTGCTTGCGCAGCAGCAGGGTGCCGAACAGCATGTTCGACAGGCAGATGGCGAAAGAGGGAGAAGCCAAATTAGACATGGTCTAAATCTATTTTATTTTTCTTCGTCTGGCAAGGCCTTGGGTGTCTTTTCCTTGCGTTTCATCCAGTGCCATGTGGTGTAAACGTAACCCGACAGTCCATACAGCACGAACAGGATCAGCAGCACTTCGGGCGGGCTGGTGGACACCAGGATGAAAAACAGCACGATCAGCAGCACCACGAAGAACGGCACGCTGCGGCGCAGGTTGATTTCCTTGCCGCTGTAAAACTTGAGATTGGTGACCATGCTGATGCCGGCAAACAGGGTAACGCCCGCCGCCAGCCAAGCAACTTCTTCACCGCTGACGCCATACTCGATCATGACCCAGACAAATCCGGCAACAAGCGCGGCAGCGGCCGGTGATGGCAATCCCTGGAAAAAGCGCTTGTCAGCGACTTCCAATTGCGTATTGAAGCGCGCCAGTCGCAATGCGGCCGCAGAGCAATAGACAAAGGCAACAATCCATCCGATCTTGCCCAGTCCTTTCAGCGCAAACACGTACATAATGAGCGCGGGCGCCACGCCGAACGACACCATGTCGGAAAGCGAATCCAGTTCCGCGCCGAATGCGCTCTGGGTATGCGTCATGCGCGCCACCCGGCCATCCAGGCCGTCGAGCACCATGGCGATAAAGATGGCTACGGCCGCGTGTTCCCAGCGGCCGTTCATGGCCTGGACGATGGCGTAGAAGCCCGCGAACAGCGCGCCGATGGTAAACAGGTTGGGCAGGATATAGATGCCGCGATCCCGCATGCGGGTGCGCATGACTTCGTGTTTACTGTGTTTGAAATCCAGCATGGTTGGATTGTAGTGGATTCAGGCCTTTACCACCTTGCGAGGATGGTCCTGGCAGCCTTCACCCTGTCGCCAATTGAGACTTCCGGTCTGGCTGTTGTGGGCAGATAAACATCGACGCGCGAGCCAAAACGGATGAAACCGTAGCGCTGCCCGCGCACCAAAGTATCGCCCGTGCGCACATAGCACAGAATGCGGCGCGCGATCAGTCCGGCGATCTGCACACAGGTCAGATCACCGCGTTCGGTGGAAATCCATAGCCCATTGCGCTCGTTTTCAGTGGAGGCCTTGTCGAGATCGGCATTCACGAACGACCCCTGGTTGTACCAGCGGCCCTTGATTTCACCATCCACCGGACTGCGATTGGAATGCACGTTGAACACATTCATGAATACGCTGATTTTCAGCGCTTCTCGATCAAGATACGGGTCCTGTACTTTTTCGACCGCGACGATCCGGCCGTCGGCAGGTGAAATCACCGCATCGTCATCCAGCGGAGGAACACGCGCCGGATCGCGAAAGAACTGAAGGACAAACAGCGTCCACAGCCAGAACGGCAATGACCATTTGCCCAGAATCCATGTTGCGGCAATCGCGACCAGCAAGGAGCCGGCCAGATAAGGCCAGCCTTCTCGGGCGATGATGGGGTGGTTTTGCATGATGAAGTTGGAAGGGGACGAGAAGGGTTGGGGGTTTACACCCTTCCCCCTTCACCCTTCCTTGGGGTTCTAGTTCTTCGACTGGTCAACCAGCTTGTTCTTGCCGATCCACGGCATCATGGCGCGCAGCTTGGCGCCCACCACCTCGATCGGATGCTCGGCGTTCAGACGGCGGCGCGCGGTCATTTCCGGATAATTGGTGCGGCCTTCCAGAATGAACTGCTTGGCGTAGTTGCCGTTCTGGATATTGTCCAGCGCTTCCTTCATGGCCCAGCGCGACTCGTCGTTGATGACCTTGGGACCGGTCACATATTCGCCATACTCCGCGTTGTTGGAGATGGAGTAGTTCATATTGGCGATGCCGCCCTCGTACATCAGATCAACGATGAGCTTGAGTTCATGCAGGCACTCGAAGTAGGCCATCTCGGGCGCATAGCCTGCATCAACCAAGGTATCGAAACCGGCCTTGACCAGTTCCACGCAACCGCCGCACAGCACGGCCTGTTCGCCGAACAGATCGGTTTCGGTCTCTTCACGGAAACTGGTTTCGATGACGCCGCCCTTGGTGCCGCCATTGGCTGCCGCGTAGGAAAGGGCGATGTCCCTGGATTTTTTGGACACGTCCTGATACACCGCGATCAGCGAAGGCACGCCGCCGCCCTGGGTATAGGTGGAACGCACCAGATGGCCGGGGCCCTTGGGCGCGATCATGATCACATCCACATCCTTGCGCGGCACGATCTGGTTGTAGTGGATGTTGAAACCGTGAGCGAAGGCCAGCGCGGCACCTTTCTTCAGGTTGGGTTCGATCTCGTTGTAATACAGTTCGGACTGCTGCTCGTCCGGCACCAGGATCATGACCACATCGGCTTCCTTGACGGCCGCCGCCACTTCCTTGACGTTGAGCCCGGCCTTCTTGGCCTTGTCCCACGATGCGCCGCCCTTGCGCAGGCCCACCGTCACCTTGACGCCGGAATCCTGCAGGTTGTTGGCATGCGCATGTCCCTGCGAGCCGTAACCGACGATCGCAATTTTCTTCTTCTTGATAATGGACAGGTCAGCGTCCTTGTCGTAATAAACCTTCATGTTTTTCCCTTGCTTTAAGTTGTATCCAAGAATTCAGACTTTAAGAATGCGGTCGCCGCGCCCGATGCCGGAAGCACCGGTGCGCACCGTTTCAAGTATCGCGCTGTCATCGAGCGCCTCCAGAAAGGCATCCAGCTTTGAACCCGTGCCCGTCAGTTCGATGGTATAGGTCATATCGGCCACATCGATGATGCGCCCGCGGAAGATATCGGCCATGCGCTTCATTTCCTCGCGATCCTTGCCCGAGGCGCGCACCTTGACCAGCATCAGCTCGCGTTCGATGTGGCTGCCTTCGGTGAGATCCAGCACCTTGACCACGTCGACCAGCTTGTTCAGCTGCTTGATGATCTGCTCGATGACATCCTCGGAGCCTTTTGTCACGATGGTCATGCGCGACAGGGTGGCATCCTCGGTCGGCGCAACCGTGAGCGACTCGATGTTGTAGCCACGGGCGGAGAACAGTCCAGCCACGCGCGAAAGCCCACCCGATTCGTTTTCCATCAACAGGGAAATGATATGGCGCATGTCAGAGTTCCTCCGCCAGGATCATTTCCGACAGTCCCTTGCCGCCTTCGACCATGGGATAAACGTTTTCGGTCTGGTCGGTGATGAAATCCATGAACACCAGCCGTTCTTTCAAGGCAGGCGAAAACGCTTCCTTGAGCGCTGCCTCGACATCCGAGGGCTTGTCGATGCGCATGCCGACATGCCCGTAGGATTCCGCCAGTTTGACGAAATCCGGCAGCGAATCCATGTAGGACTCGGCATAGCGGCTGCCATAGAAGAACTCCTGCCACTGCCGCACCATGCCCATGTAACGGTTGTTGAGGTTGACGATCTTTACCGGCAGGCGGTACTGCTTGCAGGTGGACAGTTCCTGGATGCACATCTGGATGCTGGACTCGCCAGTCACGCAGGCCACTTGGGCATCAGGATGGGCAAGCTGCACACCCATCGCATAGGGTAGTCCCACGCCCATGGTGCCCAGACCGCCAGAATTGATCCAGCGCCGCGGCTTGTCGAACTTGTAGAACTGCGCGGCCCACATCTGATGCTGGCCAACGTCGGAAGTCACAAAGGCATCGCCCTTTGTCGCTTCCCAAAGCTTCTCGACAACATACTGCGGTTTGATGATGTCCGACTCGCGGTTGTATTTGAGGCAATTACGCGAGCGCCACAACTCGATCTGCGTCCACCAGGTATTGAGCGCGGACTCATCCGGTTTTTCCTTGCTGGCCTTGAGCAGCTTAAGCAACTCATCCAGCACCTGTTTGACATCGCCAACGATGGGCACATCGACCTTGACCCGCTTGGAGATCGAGGAAGGATCAACGTCGATATGAATAATCCGGCGCTGCTCGCGCGCGAAATGCGCCGGGTTGCCGATCACGCGGTCATCGAAGCGCGCGCCGACCGCCAGCAGCACATCGCTATGCTGCATGGCCATGTTGGCTTCGTAGGTGCCATGCATGCCCGGCATGCCCAGAAATTGCCGGTCGCTGGCAGGGTACCCGCCCAGCCCCATCAGGGTGTTGGTGCAGGGGAAATGCAACAGCTTCGCCAGCTCGGTCACCTGCTCCGAGGCGTTGCCGAGAATGACGCCACCGCCGGTATAAATCATGGGGCGCTTGGCTTCCAGCAGCATTTGCGCTGCCTTTTTGACCTGACCGGCATGTCCCTTGAGAACAGGGTTATAGGAACGCATGGACACTGAATCCGGGTAGACGAATTCCGTTTTGTGCGCCGTCACGTCCTTGGGAATATCCACCAGCACAGGCCCCGGGCGGCCAGTTGCTGCAATATGGAATGCCTTCTTGATCGTGGCAGCCAGATCCTTCACATCCTTGACCAGGAAATTGTGCTTGACGCAGGGCCGCGTGACGCCCACCGCGTCCACTTCCTGAAATGCATCCAGCCCGATTGCAGGCGTAGGCACCTGACCGGAAATAATGACCACCGGGATGGAATCCATGTAAGCCGTGGCTATTCCCGTCACGGCATTGGTCACGCCGGGCCCGGAGGTCACCAGCGCCACCCCCACCTTGCCCGAAGCGCGAGAAAAAGCGTCGGCCGCATGCACGGCGGCCTGCTCGTGCCGCACAAGAACATGCTTGAATTTATTCTGCTTGAAGATTGCGTCGTAAATATTGAGTACTGCCCCGCCCGGATAGCCGAACACAAATTCGACCCCCTCTTCGGCAAGACAGTTTACGACGATCTCGGCGCCGGTTAATTCCATAAAAAAACGCCTAAAAACAAAGTTTTCCGTAAACGTTGAAGGGTAACGTTTTAGCCCACCGCGGTCAAGGAAGAGAATGAAAACAGGCCCGTCTAGGGCCTGTTTATTGTGCTTTGGGTGGAATACCCTGACTTCAGGCAGTGTTAATCATGCGCCACCTCTGCCAGCGCGGACATGATTTCATTCAGCGATCCCTGTCCGTTTTGCACCATGCAAACCAGGTTTCCCATTGAACACACCGACACCTGCGAACCATGCACGACCCAGCCTTGAGAAGGCGCCCAGCCGCGCATTTGCGAAAACAGGGAGAACAGATCGGTGTTTCCCGAAACCATCCGGCGATACCACTGCGCAAATTTCGCCAGGCGCTCCATCATGTCGGCGGGCAGCATGCCGGCCGCATCCATGATGCTGCCATCATCCTGAAACCGGCAAACTGCCACCACACCATCCAGCACGAGTAGTTTCTTCAGGGGCATGTTATTTACTCTGGTTACGCCGTGCAGGCCTGGACAGCATTGAATGAGGCTTCGTAATTGACATCACGATTCTTGAGGATGACACCGCAACGATCACCCACCACCACTGACCATTCCAGCCCGACCATGGAAAACCCCTGCAATGGCTCAAAACCTTTTTGCCCGGTCAACGATTCCCAGCCCCGCGCCTCAAGTGTGGCAACCGCCATATTCGCCACACATGAATGCGCCAGCAAATCGAGAATCTGCGGCGTGATTTCAGTACCCTCGCGAATCTGGTGACCCGTGATATCGCCTTTGTCCGTGTAAGAAAATGCTGCCAGCGCGCCCGGCAAATCCATCATCTGTTCCAGTGTCATGACTGCTCTCCTCCCGAAATCGTATATGTTCTAAACTGACCGAATAATCCGGTTCAACCGCTGGTCAGTACAAGGCTTCCTTCACATCGCCGCCGATTTTCGCATACAGATTGACCAGCAAATCGTCGCCAACGTCACCCACCTTGGCACGCATGATGGTCATGACATCATTCAAAAGGTCCGGCCGGTTCTCGATAAAGGCAAAATAATTTCCGACATTGCATACCGATGCCTGCGCGCCCCGCACTATCCAGCCCTGCATCGGCTTGCATCCGCAGTTCGCGGCAAACGAATCGAAAATTTCGGATTGCATGTTGACGCTCATGGTGTTGGAGCGGCAAAGAATGGACGCCATCCTGGCATATTCCGCGGTCAAGGCGCCCTCAAAGGAGAACCGGTCTCCTCGATACGCAAATTCACCCGCCGCGATCACACCGGGTATGGCCATGAGTTGCTTTACGATATGCATCGCCAACCTCCTCCTCGAATTATTATCTGGCCTCTGCGGCTATTTGCCGCACTTTACTGCGAATATAGAACCTCCATGCAAGAAAACGCAACCTCCCAGCCAAAAATTCCCGGCATCTGGCGCCGTCTGGCCGCCATGCTATATGAGTCCTTTCTTATCCTTGCGGTCTTGATGGCGGCCGGATTTGTCTATATTCCGCTCTTTGGAAATGCAGACGGACCACTCGAAAAAGCAGTGTTTCAGCTTTATTTGCTCTCAGTGCTGATGATTTATTTTCTGGTTTTCTGGACCCGCGGCGGCCAAACGCTGGCCATGAAAACCTGGCGAATCCGGTTGACCAATCTGAGTGGTGCAAACATTAGCCTTCCTCAAGGCATATTGCGGTTTTTCCTCGCAATAATCAGCCTGGGGCTTTTGGGGGTTGGTTTCCTCTGGATGTTTTTCGATCCGCAAAAACAGTTTCTGCACGACAGGCTGGCAAAAACGCAGCTGATCAACACCTGATTCAGCGCCGCTCCAGCCATCCCAGCGCACCCAGGGCCAGGGCCAGGAAAAACAGCGAGGGCGCAACCGCAGTCAGCATGGGCGGCCAATCGTTCAACAAGCCCACATGCGAAATCAGGCGATTGCTGAGATGGAAACCCAGGCCGGCAAGAATTCCAAGAAAGATTTTAAGATTGATGCCGCCAGACCGGGGGGAATGGAAGGCGAATGGCAAGGCCATCAGCATCATTACCGGAATGGCGAAGGGGTACAGGATTTTTGACCACAGCGCCATTTCGTAGCGTGAGGTTTTTTGCTTGTTCGCCTTCAGGTGCTGGATGTATTTGAGCAATACCGGTGTCGCCATTTTTTCCGGCGCCACCAGCAGCACACTCAGAATGTCCGGACTTAGCACCGAACGCCAGCTTCTTTTCGGCTCGTCCATGACCTTGATTTCTTCGGGCGAGAATGCAGTGTCGCTCACTTTTTCCAGCAGCCATTGCTGATTTTTTTGCCATAAGCCATTCTGGGCGCCCGTAATTCGTACCAGCTCCCACTTGTCATTGAATTCATAAATCCTGATATCCCGAAGGCTCGCATCCGGCAAGACTTCCCGCACGTTAACGAAGGCATTGCCATCCTTTACCCACAGTCCGCTCCGGAAAGCCTGAGCCACAACGGATTTAGTCGCACGCAATTTCAGCTTCTGGGCCGCCTGCTCTGTCCACGGTGCCACAAGCTCACCCACTCCCAACGCGATCAGTGCGAACACGAGGCCCGCGACACCGAGGTACGCAGAAAGACGCCAGTTGGAAATTCCCGAAACCCGCATCACGGCAAACTCGGAATTCATGACCAGCCGTGACATGGCAAACAGGGTGCCAATCAGTGCTGCGATGGGAACAATTTCATAAACGTGGCCGGGAATATTCAGCAAGACAAACAACGCAACCTGCGCCAGCCCGTAGCCGCCCCTGCCCATGCCGCCAAGTTCATTGACCAGATCAAAAAAGGAAAACAGCACCAACAACGCAAGAAATATAAAGCCTGCGGCAAATGCCACTTCCTTCAGCAAATAGCGTGCGATCAGGTTCAAGGATTTACGGTCCTGAGCGGCTTCATGCGAAGCCGATATGCAAAGAAAAGCACCAGCGCAATGATCATGGGCAGGTGCCCCAAGAGCAAACCGGCCACGATATTCAATTTGTCCTGCGCAACCCAGGCCTGACTGATGGACATCAGATTGTTGTAGAGAAAGTAAATGAGCAAGGCTGCAATCAAACCGAATGAACGGCGGGCTCTCGTATTCACAAAGCTGAGCGGCAAAGCGAACAAAGCCAGCACAACAGCGCTGATGGGCGAACTCAGACGGCCCAGCAACTCAGCCCGCGCATCGGGTGCGGCCTGCTTGAGCAGATCGAGCGTGCCGGTTTTTCTGGCCGTCATGCCCCTGGCCTGGGCTTCAACAGGATCCAGACGCATCCAGTATTTCTCGAACTGAACGATACGGTAATCCGCCCTGCCTGGCGTTCCCTCATAGCGACGGCCCTGAGAAAGAATCAGAAAGCGGGTACCGTCCTCAAGCTTATCCTGGCGGCCCTCGGCTGCAACGACCACGCCCAGCTTGCCGCCCTCGCTGGACTGCATGAAAACATTCTTCACGGTTCCAGTCAGGGGATTCAGATTCTCGACGAAATAAACCCGTTCCCCGCCATGGGATTCCGCAAACAGTCCAGGTGCAATTGCCGAAGTATCCTCCCGGCTCAACAACTCCTGCCTGTAAATATCCTTCTTGTTCATCGCCCATGGAATCAGCGCCGTTGTCAGCAAAGTCAGCACCGCCACAAGTGGCAATATGAAAAGCAGGACAGGCTTGGCCCAGTCCAGCAGGGAAAGCCCCGAATTCAGCCAGATCACCATCTCGCTATCGCGCCAATAGCGCATGAAGGTGAGCAAAACGCCGATGAATATCCCGATTGAAAGAAGAACAGGCAAAAAATGCAGCAGGCTGAAGCCCAGATAGGTAAACACGGCTTCGTTGGCAAGTTCGCCCCGTGCGGCATCCCCCAGCAAACGGATGAAAAGCGTCACCAGGGTAATCGCGATCAAAACAATGAGCGAAGCCCCGCTCGTCAAGCTCAATTCCCGGAGCAGTGCCTGACGATAACGCATTAAATAGGGGTCTCGGAACTCAAATTGGACTCAAGGAGGTTTTGACTATCCGGCTGGTGTTTGCAAAGATTGGAGTTATCCAAGTTAAGAAGGTCAAAGAAACCCCATGTCAGCCATACCAAACGAGATCAAATTTAGCATAAAAACCGACGACGCCGGGAAACTGCGCTGCGATTGCATTGTTGCGGGCGTTCATGATCACAGGCAATTGACAGCCTCTGGACGCGCACTGGACAAATCCTCCGGCGGGCACCTCACAAAAATTCTTCGCAGCGGCGACATGAATGGCAAACCCGGCGGCACGCTGTTGCTGCACGGAATTTCCGGCATTGCGGCGCCTCGTGTTCTCCTGGTGGGACTGGGCAAGGAAGATGAATTCTCGGAGAAGCGCTACCGTGATGCCATCGCCACGGCAATTGACGCGCTAAAGGATACCGGCGTCGAACATATCGCCGTGACACTGGCGGAAACCCAGGTCAGCAAGCGCGATATCGTCTGGAATTCAGCTCAGGCAGCCATCGTGGCGAGCGATGCCCTGTACCGTTTCGAGCAGATGAAAAGCAAGCCATTGGACCCCGCCAAACTCAGGCATATCAGTTTTACCGCCAGCAAACGTCAGGAAACCGCTGCCAGCAAAGGGTTGAAGCAGGGAGTTGCCATTGCCCATGGCATGACACTGGCCAAGGATCTTGGCAACCTGCCCTCCAATGTCTGCACGCCTGTCTATCTGGCAAATCAGGCAAAACAGCTTGCGAAAACTTATGGATTCAAGTGCAAGGTCATGGATCGCGCTGCCTGTGAAAAGCTGGGCATGGGCTCATTTCTGTCTGTTGCCAAGGGCAGTGACAAGCCGCCCCAATTCATTGAGCTGCGACACGAGGGCGGCAGGAAAGGCGACAAGCCCATCGTCCTGGTCGGCAAGGCCATTACCTTCGACGCAGGCGGAATTTCCCTGAAACCCGCGGCGGACATGGACGAAATGAATTACGACATGAGCGGCGGCGGCTCAGTGCTCGGCACGTTCCGTGCCATGGGTGAACTGGGCCTCAAGCTCAATGTGGTCGGACTGATCCCTTCCTGCGAAAACCTGCCCGACGCCTCCGCCAACAAGCCTGGCGATATCGTCACGGCCATGTCCGGATTAACCATTGAGATTCTCAATACCGATGCCGAAGGCCGGCTCATCCTGTGCGATGCGCTGACTTATGCCGAGCGCTTCAAACCCGCTGCCGTAATCGACCTGGCGACACTGACGGGGGCCTGTGTCATTGCGCTGGGCCATCATCCCAGCGCCTTGTACGCAAATGACGACAAACTGGCTCAGGGACTGGAACAGGCCGCGGACCATGCCTGGGACAGGGTGTGGCGCATGCCGTTGTGGGATGAATACCAGGAGCAGTTGAAAAGCGCGCTGGCCGATGTTGCCAACATTGGCGGGCGGGCGGGCGGCTCCATTACCGCTGCCTGCTTTTTGTCAAAGTTTACCCAAAGCTACCCCTGGGCTCATCTTGATATTGCCGGTACGGCCTACCGGAGCGGACGCGAGAAAAAGGGTTCCACCGGCCGCCCTGTTCCCTTGCTGGCCCAATTCCTGATTGAGCAGCAGAGCTGACGAAAACCCTCGCCTAATGACCCACATCAGCTTTTATACCCACGCCGAAAACAAGCTGGCCGTTGCCCGCCAGCTGATTGCCAAAGCCTGGAGCCAGAAACTGAACGTGCTGGTCTATGCGCCAGACAACGCCATTGCCAGGGAGGTTGACAGGCTGCTATGGACCCAGCCCGCACTGTCATTCATTCCGCATTGTCTGGATGACAGCCCGCTCGCGGCGACCACGCCCATACTTATAGGCTCGCGCATGGAAACGCTGGCCCGCGCCGATATCATCATCAACCTTGATCATGAACCCCCTTCAGTATTCAGCCGTTTCGACCGCTTACTGGAAATCGTTACCCCGGAAGAAACCGACCTGATGGCAAGCCGGCAACGCTATCGCTACTACAAGGAACGGGGCTATGATCTGGTAACGCATGACCTGCAAGGTCAGCACTAAGTTTGGCATCTGAAGGATGGAACAAGGCATAGCACAATGAGCCAGGACCCTCTACTCGACAAAATGGATGCGTTGCTCAAGAAGCACCGTGGCAACGAGACCGAGCTTCCTGCGCAGGAAACCAGAGTAGCCGAGCCTATTCAGGTCGAGGAGCCTGCCGCCCCGCCGCCGGATGCCTGGCTGCCCGTCCTGACCGATGTCATGGTCATGGGCAGTCTTTCCAGTTCTCCGATAGCAGAAATAACCGAAGCACCAGATGCAGAACTGGTCGTCACGGAATCGATACCTCCCCCACCCGAGCCTTCCCCGCAAACAGAACAGCCGCCCATGCCGGCGGCAGAGGAATCGCACGCCATTTCGGATACCCTGGCCGAGCAGTTGATGGGGGAACTGGAACCAAAATTGTCAGCGCTGCTTCAGGACAAGATTTCCTCGCAGATTCACAGCAGCCTGGACGATACCGTCTCGGCGCTGCTGGCGCAGCTTGATGTCAACATTCGTGAGATCGTGCGCGAAGCCATCAATGAAAGACTCGGGAAACCCTGAGAATCTCCCCGTGCCGTTATAATTGCGAGTTTTGAATCCACGGCAACCCGCATGGAACTCGCCAAAGCTTTCGAGCCCAAAGACATCGAATCCCGCTGGTATCAACAGTGGGAATCCGCCGGCCACTTCAAACCTGGCTCTAATCTTTCAGCCGGCGATTCAACCCACCCGTCCTACTGCATCATGCTGCCGCCGCCCAATGTCACCGGCACGCTGCACATGGGACACGCCTTCCAGCATACCTTGATGGATGCGCTTATCCGGCTGCATCGCATGCAGGGCGACAACACGCTCTGGCAACCCGGCACCGACCATGCCGGCATCGCGACCCAGATCGTGGTCGAACGGCAACTCGATGCAAAGGGCGTTTCCCGTCACGACCTGGGCCGCGAACAATTCCTGGAAAAAGTCTGGGAATGGAAAGAACATTCCGGCTCCACCATCACCCGTCAGATGCGCCGGCTGGGCACCTCGCCCGACTGGAGCCGCGAGCGCTTCACCATGGATGAAGGCTTGTCAAAGGCAGTCTCGGAAGTTTTCGTCACGCTTTACAAACAGGGACTCATTTATCGCGGCAAGCGTCTGGTCAACTGGGATCCCGTGCTGCAAACCGCCGTGTCCGATCTTGAAGTGGTCAATCAGGAAGAAGACGGGTTCATGTGGCATATCCTTTATCCGATTGAAGGGGCGGAAGGAAATCTGGAAGTTGCAACAACCCGGCCGGAAACCCTGCTGGGCGATGTGGCCGTGGCTGTCCATCCGGACGATGAACGCTACAGGCATCTGATAGGCAAACACGTCCGTTTGCCCATCGCCGAGCGCAGCATCCCGATCATTGCCGACGACTATGTCGATCCCGCCTTTGGTACCGGCGTGGTCAAAATCACGCCCGCGCATGACTTCAATGACTATGCCGTCGGCCAACGCCACAAACTTGTACCCATCAGCATTCTGACGCTTGACGCAAGAATCAATGAACTGGGGCCGGCGGAATATCAGGGCCTGGATCGCTATGTCGCACGCGAGAAGATTCTCGCCGCCCTGAAGGACAAAAACCTTCTGGTCGCGGCCAAGCCTCATAGACTCATGGTGCCGCGCGGCGACCGCACGCACGCCGTCATCGAGCCCATGCTGACCGACCAGTGGTTCATGGCCATGGAGGGCCTGGCCAAACGCGGACTGGATGTCGTAAAAACCGGCGAGCTCAAGTTCGTGCCGGAAAACTGGACCAGCACCTACAACCAGTGGCTGGAAAACATTCAGGACTGGTGCATCTCCCGACAGCTCTGGTGGGGGCATCGCATCCCCGCGTGGTATGACGACGATGGCAACATTTACGTCGCCCATAACGAGGATGAAGCAAACAGGCTCGCGGGCGGCCGCGCCCTCAAACAGGATGAAGACGTACTCGACACATGGTTTTCCTCCGCGCTGTGGCCATTCTCGACATTGGGCTGGCCGGAAGAAACACCCGAGCTCAAAAACTTCCTGCCTGGCTCAGTCCTCGTCACTGGCTTTGACATCATTTTTTTCTGGGTGGCGCGCATGGTCATGATGACCTTGCACTTTACCGGCAAGGTACCCTTTCACGAGGTTTATGTGACTGGCCTCGTGCGCGACGCGCATGGCAACAAAATGAGCAAGTCCAAGGGCAACATCATCGATCCTATCGACTTGATAGACGGCATCACGCTGGACGCATTGACCGGCAAACGCACAACCGGCCTGATGAATCCGAAACAGGCTGAGTCCATCGCCAAACAAACCCGCGCCGACTATCCAAATGGTTTTCCAGCATTTGGCACCGATGCCGTGCGCTTTACCTTCGCCAGCCTGGCCACGCACGGACGCGACATCAAGTTCGACTTGCAGCGCTGCGAGGGTTATCGCAACTTCTGCAACAAGCTGTGGAATGCGACACGCTTCGTCCTGATGAACACAGATGGCAAGGACTGCGGGGGCGATGCCAGCCAGCCACGCGAATATTCCTTTGCCGATCACTGGATTATCAGCCGGCTTAGCGAGGCCACTCGCGATGTTTTGAGCGCTTTCTCCGAATACCGCTTCGACATGGCCAGCCGCGCGATCTATGAATTCGTCTGGGACGAGTATTGCGACTGGTATCTGGAACTGGCCAAGGTACAGCTCCAAACCGGTAACGAAGCGAAGCAGCGAGCCACCCGTCATACACTGATTCACGTTCTGGAAAGCGCGTTGCGTTTGGCGCATCCCATCATTCCCTTTATTACGGAAGAACTCTGGCAAAAGGTTGCGCCCCTCGCGGGCGTTGCCTTGAATAAGGCGCCCTCCGGCAACAGTGGCAACAGCATCATGCTTCAGCCTTATCCTCAGGCAAATGACAATGCTGATGACAGGCAATCCACCGCCCGGATTGAAGAACTCAAATCGCTGGTAGACGCCGTTCGCGGCCTGCGAGGCGAAATGAAACTTTCACCCGCAGAGAAAGTGCCGCTCGCACTGGCTGGCGACAATACCCGTTATCAGGCATTTGGTCCCTATCTGACCGCACTGACCAAACTCTCCAAATTCGACATCAATCCGGAATTGCCTGCGGGTGATGCCCCAGTTGCCATCGTGGGCGACTGCCGGCTGATGCTTCAGATCGAAATCGACAAGGATGCCGAGATCGCGCGCCTGAAAAAGGAAATCGACCGAATCGAAGTCGAGATCAGCAAATGCAAGGCCAAACTCGGCAATCCCAATTTCGCCGACAAAGCCCCCCCTGCGGTGGTCGAACAGGAAAGGAAAAGGCTGGCCGAGTTCACGGCAACTCTGGAAAAATTAACAAACCAGCTTTCCAGATTGATGCAATGAAAAAGGGCCGCGATGCGGCCCTTTCACTTTGCAAAGAGCTTATTACTTCTTTGCGGGTTTTGCCCCGGCTACCGCACCGAGCATGTCCACGATTTCATTCGGAGTGGAATGGATGCGCATGAAATGCCCCATGCTCAGATTCGGAAAGGAAACGGCAATCCGGTAGCGGCCAAACAAGGCATAGACCGAATTGTTTACCACGTAGAGTTCATAAGGCAGCGCGGCGATACTTTCCTGTCCGCCAATTTTTGCTATCCAGCGGCCATCACCCAGCGTCTCGTCATTCATGGCCACGCCAAACACAGCCATTTTTTTCTCTGACATCACCACTTCATAAACCTTTGACGTCCTGGCTGCGCCCTTGGCCAGATTGTCCTGAACAGACTTCACGGCTTCGTCAAAACTCACATATTGAGCAAGGAGATTTTTTTCGGAATCGAATCGCTCCATGCCAACCAGATAGCGATACTTGGGCAAGTCTTCCGCTGTTTCATCGCCACCAAAACCAAGACCCGCGCCAAGGGTCTTGGCCAGTTTCTCTTTCAGTGCACTGACAGTTTTTTCAGCTTTCGGAAACTGTCCACGGAAATAAGCCCGGTACCAGTAATCCGGGTTCATGTAAGTCACCGTACCGTCCGACTTGACCCCGACACGAATACCAGCCCCAACAATGTTCGATCCACCCAGTGTGCGAATCTCGTTCAGGATGCCTTCATCCGAAACGACCACCACACCATAATCCGGCAACTGATGCGGCAAATAGCGCCCCAGCACCTGGAAACCCGCGGATTTGAGCTTGGCTTCAACCTCATCCGCCACCTTGGCTGTTTCCGACGGTTTAAACTTTTCCCCCAGAACATAGGGCGTGATCGCCCAGGACATGGACGATGAAAAAAGCATTACAGCCAGGACAAGAAATTTCAGCATGTCACACCTTATGAAAGTCGCAACAAAAAACCGGGCACAAGGCCCGGTTCCGATTGTATAAGAATATTAGAGAAAAGAGAATTACATCTTCCAGCTATATTGAAGGCCCACAGAGTTTTGGTACATCCTAATTGTATCGATACCACCACCGAAACCTGGACGTGCACCACTTACATCATTATCAAATCCATGCATGTATGCGGCAGTGATTTCGTCGCCATTGGCACGTTTATATGTAAAGCCCAGTGTTATGTGGTTCTCAACAACTGCAGGTGCCAAGATATTGAACATGACTTCACCACAAGTGGTATTGAAAGGCATGCCTGCACACGCTAAATCACCTTCGATAGGATTATTGGCATGACTATAACCAGCACGGAGCGTCCAAGAATTATTGTATTTGTATTCCATACCGAGTTTAAATACATTTACATCATCCCAACCAAAACCCGGACCTGCGTCATTTCCCAAAAGGTTAAAAGCAAAGTTTGGAAATACTGGATTGCCAATTGAATTGATATCGCTGTAATTGATACGCTGATAATCCAGCGCCAACCTAACCGCCGGCGTTGCCTGCCAAGATATACCCACATTGTAATTCTCCGGGATATCGAAATCGCCTTGCTCAGCGAAAAGGCCAGCATACGTGTCAAACTCACTAAAATTCATTTTGGAAGCATATGCTGCACCAATCGTTACCGTTGGGGTAATCTTGCCCAAGTAGCCGACACGTACACCGTAGCCAAAGGCATCGTCATACCCTAGATTATTGGCCATGCTAGGTGTGCCGGGAGCTTGAAAGCCAGCAAATCCTTGCAAGCCTTCTGCCCGGAAACGCTGATAGCCCAAAAGAGGAGAAATACCAACTGAATGATTTGGTGCCAACTTATATGCGGCTGTTGGTGCAACAATCAACTGCATCAGATCAACCCCTAGATTCCCTACCCCACCCAGCATATTTGGCGCAGGAGAAACTATCGGATCATAGTTCGTGTTCATACCTCCATTGCCATAAACCGTCACCCCTAGCGCTAGATCAGGATTAATCATGCGGTTATAGCCAAACTCAGGAATGAGGAAGAAATTGGATTCACTTTCTGCATATCCGCTAAGAGCACCACCCACATTCGTAGCTTGACGAATAGGGCTGAACAAATCCGCACCCAAATCCATACGGTTGCCCACAAAAGCAGCGGCAGCAGGGTTATTGGCACCAAAGAAGGCATCTTCAGTGCTGGTTGTGGCGGCCCCAGCCATGCCCTTGGCTTTCATGCCATAGCCATGGGAAAAATAACCGTTGGTTGCGTTTGCGCCAATAGAGAGGCCTGCGAGTGCAAGACCAATAGCGAGACGTGTGAATTTCATGGTGCCTCCTGAGCAAAATAATCTGTTATGCAAGGCTTAACCTTCTGATTAAGTAGAAGGAATATACCTCAAAGCACGAAAATTAATGACGGGAATTGCAACAAACCGCTTGATCACGTTGCATGAAAACCACAAACAATGCCAATACAATTGACAACAAAAAAGGCAGCCTCAGCCGCCTTTGTTGTTTGTTTAATCCGTATCCTTCAGATGAACAGACAGATATCCGATTCGCCGGCAAATTCGAAGAAGGTGGCTGCGCCACCGTATTCCATACCATCGATGAAGTCGCTGTGCTCAAAGCCAAACAGTTCAACCGTCATCTGACAGGCAATGAATTTCACATCGGCCTCCTGGCAAAGACTGCGCAGTTCCGGAATGGTCGCCACGCCGTTATTGGCAATAGTCATTTTCATCAGGCTGGTGGCAACATTCTCATAACCCGGCACCAGAGACTGCACGGCGTTGGGAATGTTCCAGTTGATGCCTTTGAACCACTTGGGACCAAATGGCATTTTCATTGGCATGCCGGGATTGCCCAGCGGGCTTACCTTCAGGCCGGAAACATCCTTGCGCACCAGCTGCAGGCCATAGAAAGTAAAGAAAATCTGCACGTCATAACCCAGCGCCGCTGCAGTGGAAGCAAGAATGAATGGCGGGTAGGCCCAATCGAGCGTTCCCTTGGTGGCGATAATGGCAAGCTTTTTGGTTTCCATGCGATGTCTCCCGGTCTAAATTGGCAAGGTTGTCGGTCTTGGCGCCGAATTATTTTTTCTTCATGAAGAAAGTGTATTCACCACCGGCTTCGGCGGAATTCACCAGTTCGTTGCCCGTCTGCTTGGCAAATGCCTGCATGTCCTTGACGGAACCCGGATCGGTGGCAATCACTTTCAGAATGTCGCCGCTGGTCATCTCGGCAAGCGCTTTCTTGGTGCGCAGGATGGGCAGGGGGCAGTTGAGGCCACGGGCATCAAGTTCTTTACTGAAATCCATTTTGAGTGTCTCCAAACGTTAACAAATCAGGAACTTCTTACGTTAACCCACAGGTCAAATTATTGCAATACGGAACAGGGTAATTTGACTTTGGCAGATCAAGCCGCCAAGGCCTTGCCGGACCTGGCCCAATTCATGATGCCGCCCGACAGGTTATAAACATTGCTCACCCCTTGAGACATCAGCCAGGCGCAAGCCTGCGCTGAACGCGCGCCCGAGCGGCAATAAAACACGATGGGTTCGCTTTTCTGCAAGTCTTGTACTTTCAGCGGGAGCATATGCAGGGGAATATGGGTAGAGCCTTCGATCTTGGCCTGGGCGAATTCCGCCTCGGTCCTGACGTCGATCAGTTGCAGGGAACCATTTGCCTTCAGGGCTTCCAGTTGATTGGGGTCTATTTCACGAACTCCGAACATGGCTTGAGTTACTCCAGATGAATTGCATTAACAAACGCTAATATACGGATTTTCCCTGAAAAATCAATAGGCAACCTGTTGGTCAACTGCGCTGCGCGCCATGAAACAGGTTGACGACATGCCTTGCCTCGGCAAAGAAAAGCCATCTTTCGGCAATCAGGCCGGCGAAAACAGACAGCAGCGCTGCAATACCCAGTGTCAGGTTGGCCTGTTCCAAGGCCAGCCCCAGCAACAGCACGGGAAGAGCAAAAGCCAGCAGCATGGAAATCACTTTCAATCCCGAAGCCCGCAAGCGCGGAACCTGGTAACCGAACTCCTGGGTTAGAAATGTCCCGTGCGTATGTCCCGCATCCAGCAGGCGAACCTGGGCACGGGTAAATCCAGTTGCGGTATTTATCGTTGAACCGACCCCGATACGAGTGATCCAGTAGAAATAAATCGCCTTCACGAAGGCTGCAACGAACAACTGGAACAGCGACATCAGCACATAGGGCATGACATCTGCCTTGGCCATCATCGCCACCACCAGCAGAATCATGCCGCCGGAAAAGTGGCCCAGCGAAAGGTAAGCCGCAGGCACCAAAGGGGTATTCCACTGGCGTATGGTCTTAAGGCTGGCATAGATCATCGCGGTGGAAAAAATGGTCATCCACGCAATCAAGGTCGCAACCGCGCCAGACAAATGCCGAAGCACAGGCCACATGTCCAGCCAGTAAAGCGCCAGATAGACCAGCGCAAAAGGATAGAAAGCGACCGACAGCACGCCTTCACGCGACAGCCAGGATGTGCGCCAGCGTGAAAACGCGCGCCAGGCGTTTTTAGGATTGGCCAAATGAAGCGTGGAGGAAATCAGTCCGACACCCACCATGACGATGGCCAGCACACCCGTCCAGAAAACATGCGTGCCAGGCATTCCACCGCCCAGCTTGAACAAATCTGCCAGGTAAATTAGCGCGAACAAACCGAAGCCCGCGCCTGACAGAACCGTAAAAAAAATGACTGAAAAAGCCGGATGCATGCGTATTCCCTAACGTTTGACCATGCGATTAACAAACTGCTTGAGCTTGCCTGTCAGCCCGGTTTTGTCCGCGCCCATCTCAACCGGAATCGGCTTGTGTTTACGCGGTGGCAGATAATGGTTGGTCGGGTTGTAACCCAGTTCCGGCAACAGCATGTAGCCCTCCCGTTCGCGCACCACCTTGCTGACTTCGGAATTGGGGTCATCGAAGTCGCCGAACATCCGTGCATGCGCCGGGCAGGTCAGCACGCAGGCTGGCTGGCGATCCTCGACCGGAATGTTCTGGTCGTAAATGCGATCCACGCACAGCGTGCATTTCTTCATGGTGCCGGTTGAACGGTCCAGTTCGCGCGCGCCATACGGGCAGGCCCACGAGCAGTAATTGCAGCCCATGCACTTGTCCTGATCAATCAGCACGATGCCGTCTTCGGCGCGCTTGTAGCTGGCGCCAGTCGGGCACACCGTCACGCAATCAGCGTCCTCGCAATGCATGCAGGACATGGGAAAGTTGACCGTCTTGCTGTTGGGATAACTGCCTACTTCAAAATGGCGGATGCGGTTGAACCAGACGCCGGACGGCTCGGCGCCATAGGGTTGGTAATCCGACAGCGCGCCCGTCGTGCCGGAGGCATTCCACTGCTTGCAGGAAACAGCGCAGGCATGGCAGCCCACGCATACATCCAGATCGATGACGAGCCCGAGCCTCATGCCTGGCCCTTGTCTTTCTGCTCGACACGAGCGTCGTAACGCAGCACATCGGGACGAGAGTAATTATCCGCCGGCAGGCGCTTGAGCGCGGAAAACTGCGGCCAGCTTCCGGTTTCCCCCGCCTCGGCCTTGGATATCTTCACACGGAGATCGAACCATGCTGCCTGCCCCGACACCGGGTCGGAGTTGGTGATGCGGCGTTCGCCATTCCGTTCAGGCAGCAATTCGGAAATCAGGTGATTGAGCAGGAATCCCCTGGTCGCCTCCGAAGCATCTTCCTTCAGCCCCCACGCGCCTTTCTGCTTGCCGATGGCATTCCAGGTCCACACGGTATTTTCCTGGCAGCCTTCCATGGTCTTCAACTGGCAGCGGATTTTTCCATTGCGTGATTCAACACACACCCAGTCGAAATCCTTCAGCCCCATGTCGGCGGCTTTCCTTGCGTTCATGTACAGATAGTTCTGCGCCATGATCTGGCGCAGCCAGGCATTTTGCGAATCCCACGAGTGGTACATGAACATGGGCCGCTGTGTCAGCGCAAAAAATGGGTACGTTTCGGCATCCACCCGCTGTTGCTCCAGCGGCTCGTACCACATGGGCAGCGGATCGAAGTATTTTGTCAGTCGTTCCCTGTCGGCATGATCGTGTGGCTGGGGACCGTCATACAGTCCCTGACCCGCCAGCCGGAACTTCTGCAAGGGCTCGGAATAAAACTGCATGATGATCGGCTCGACCTTGCCGACAAACCCTGCCTCCGACGCAACTTCCAGATATTCACGATTCACGAAACGCATGTATTTCTGGTTGTCCGGCCAGTGGTGCGCGAAGAAACTCTGGTTGTCGATGTAAGCCTGCCACTGCTTGGGATTGGGCTCGCCCTTGAGAAACTTGTCGCCATCCTTGCCGCGCCAGCCCGAGAGAAAACCCACACCCGGCGAGCGCTCGTAGTTGACGATGAAATCCGGGTAGTCCTTGAACTTGCGCGTGCCGTCCTTGTTGGTAAACGCGGGAAATTTCAGGCGCGAAGCCAGTTCCACCATGACTTCCTGCCAGGGCCGCACGTTGCGATCCGGCTGGATCAGCGGATAGCGAATGGCGTCGGCTGCCGCGTCCGGCTCGGAAATCGGGCGATCCAGCAGCGAAATGCAATCATGACGTTCAAGGTAGGTAGCATCGGGCAACACCAAGTCGGCAAAGTTGACCATTTCCGAGTGGAACGCATCCACCACCACCAGGAAGGGAATCTTGTACTCGCCAAAACTTTCCGGGTCCTTCTGCCGCAGCATGTCCTGAATGTTTTGCGTATTCATGGATGAATTCCACGCCATGTTGGACATGAACAGGATTAGAGTATCGAGCGCATAAGGATCGTGGTTGGTGGCATTGGTAATCACCATGTGCATCAAGCCATGAGAAGATAGCGGCGCCTCCCATGAATAAGCCTTGTCGATGCGAAGCGGATTGCCGCGCTCGTCGATCACCAGGTCTTCCGGCCGGGTGGGAAACCCGAGCGGCGGCCGCGACAAAGCGGTGTTCGGCGCATTGATGATGTCGACATTGTTTTCCGGCAACTGGTGCGGCGGAATGGGTTTGGGATATGGCGCGCGCGCACGGAAATTGCCGGGACCATCGAGCGCGCCCAGCAGCATCTGGATAAAATGAATCGCACGGCAGGCATGAAAGCCATTGGAATGCGCGGAGATTCCACGCATGGCATACATCGCCACCGGCCGTCCCACCACTTTATCGTGCTTGCGGCCCCAGACATCCGTCCATTCGATCGGAAATTCGATCGATTCCTTGAACGCGATGTGCGCCATTTCCAGCGCGATGCGTTCGATGGTTTCCGCGGTCACACCGCACTCGGCGGCGACATTCGCCGGGGAATAACGTTCGTCCAGATAACGTTCCGCCATCAGGCTGAAAACCGTCTTCAGCCGGCGTCCGTCCTGGGCGACGAAATCGCCAAATAACGCCGGCGTAACGCCAACCTCGATGCCATTGACGAAGGTTTCTTTTTCCAGGTCCCACACTTGCGGCTGGTTGTTTTCATCGCGCAGAAACAGGCCGTCATCCGAATGTCCCGGATTCTGGATCACCAGCCAGGTGGCATTGGTGTAGTTGACCAGGAATTCATAATCAAACAGTTCACGCGAAAGTAGCACATGCACGATGGACAGCGCGAACAGGCCATCCATGCCCGGCTTGATCGGCACCCATTCATCGGCGATGGCGGAGTAACCGGTACGAACCGGATTGACCGTGACGAATTTTCCGCCACCGCGCTTGAGCTTCTCAAGACCGATCTTAATGGGATTGGAAGAATGATCTTCCGCCACGCCCCACATGATGAAGTACTTGGCGTAATCCCAATCCGGCGCGCCGAATTCCCAAAACGAAAATCCGATCGTGTACAGACCCGCCACCGCCATGTTGACCGAGCAGAATCCGCCATGCGCCGCCCAGTTGGGCGTGCCGAATTGTTGCGCCCACAGGCCGGTCAGCGCCTGCATCTGGTCACGGCCGGTGAAGAAGGCAAGCTTCGAAGGATCGGTTGCGCGGATTTCCTCCAGACGCTGGGTCAGCATATCCAGCGCCTGATCCCAGGTAATGACCTCGAATTCGCCCGCGCCGCGTTCTGTTCCCGGCTTGCGGATCAGCGGCTCTGACAGCCGGGCCTTGGAGTACTGCTTCATGATTCCGGCCGAGCCCTTGGCACACAACACGCCCTGGTTGGTCGGATGGTTGCGGTTGCCCTGAATGAAACGCACGCGGCCTTCGTGCAGCGTCACCTTGATGCCGCAGCGGCACGCGCACATGTAGCAGGTGGAATATTTGACTTCCTGTTTGCCGTGATCTTCGACGGGGAGGCGTGCGTACATAATCCTGGAAACAAAATCAGCGCATCCCGCCGGCGTTGCCGTGAGAAATTATCCAGATTGAGGAATTCCCGCCTTAAACCGTTTTGACAACGGCACGGCCATCCCGGAAACACAGACCGAGGATGCGCTATATATTAATTATTTCGAATATGCCGTTATTTTGCATTAATTGAGCATCATCATGCAATCAGCATATTTATTGATACGGCACATTCGCTGGATCTGAGGTGATGGCGGGTAGCTTGCCCACCGTAGAATATTCAGGTTCATATGTGCCGAATCAATAAGAATTAAACCTCGGCTGTTATTGAGCCGGCATTCAAGTTTTTGAATGCCGGCTCAATAATCGTTCCAGCGCGACCATAAATCGCGATAGCCGGTAGAATTTTAATAACCGTCTACTTTTCCTGTAAAAGCGATTCGATCAGCTTCAACGCTTCGCCTTCATCCCATTCGGTCGGCCCCGAGATTGAATACCGCACCTTGCCGTTTCGATCGACAAGAAAGCTGGTTGGCAAGGCAAAAACCTTCCAGCGCCGTGTCGCCACGCTGTCCGGGTCAAGCAGGATGGGGAAATCCACCTTCACCGTCTTCAGAAAATCCTCCACTTCTTCACGCTGTTCGGCGGAGTCCACGCCCAGGATGACGAAAGGCCGTCCCGACATTCTCTCCTTCAGGCGCTGCATGGAAGGCATTTCCCTGCGACAGGGCGGGCACCAGCTTGCCCAGAAATTCACCAGAACCACCTTGCCCTTGCAATCGTTCAGGTTTTGGCTGTCTCCAGCCAGCGCATTCAGCGCCAGGTCTGGCGGTGCAACCGGATCCAGTTGCCGAAATCCGCCAGCAGCGAATGATTGAGTTTCCATCAACAGCAGTACAGAAAAAATCAGTGCTGACCATCTCAACATCATGGCGTTCCCTTCATCCAGTTCAGCATGTGGTCCGCGAGATTCCTGCCTTCATTGATCTCGTAATCGGTTGCGTCTTCGCGGACCCAGAATCCCTCGCGCAGCCGCTCCAGCATTTTCAGCGCGGTATTGGCGCCTGTTTTCCGCAACGCCTCGATCTGGTTATCGACCCACGGCGTGGCCGCGGAACGGCGCGGCTGCAAAACCAGCACATCAACCGATTTCAGACTGTCGAATGAAAGATAATCGGCGCCTTCCAGCGCATCGACGCGGGAATAAAAATTCGGGTGCATCAGCAAAACGCGGGCACTGATATCAGGCCGGCCCGCCAGCCCTCTTAAAACCGGCACGGCGGCACGGCTTGGCGCATAGACACATAACCTGGCGCCCGTTGCGGAAGCGCGTTCCAGCAAGGCCTGCATATCGCTTGCCCGGATGCCGTCAAGACTGCTCGGTGTTTGCGGCAGGAACAAGGCGCTGGTCAGATCAAACAGCCAGACTTCGACACCTTTCTCAGACAATTCACGCGCAGCGCGGCTTTCCGCCTGCCCCAAACCACGCTCCGACGCAAACCAGAGCAGAAGATTGCTTCCGTTTGCGGGGTATCGCGTGTAGGCCATGACATTGCCGGAGGGCAAAGTCACCTCCACTTCCTCCGCCAAAGAGGCCAAGGAAAAAACAAGAAACAGCAGAGAGGCTGTTGTGCGGGCAAACCAATTCATGAGATGAATTATTCAAGATACATCATGCTTGAGTAAGACACATTCATACCTGCCGCCTCACTTCAGCCGGCCGTCCAGATTCCCGATTTTCCACCTTCCTTGCGAATCAATCCGACCCCTTCAATCGTCATTCCCCTGTCCACGGCCTTGCACATGTCATAGATGGTCAACAGTCCGACACTTGCCGCCGTCAGTGCTTCCATTTCCACACCGGTTTTCCCAACCGTTTCAGCCGTGGCCAGACAATGCACCCGGCTTTGCGCTTCATCCAGTTCAAACTCCACTTTCACCTGGGTAAGCGCGATGGGATGGCACAAGGGGATCAAGTCGGAAGTCCGCTTCGCGGCCTGGATGGCGGCCACGCGCGCCACACCCAGAACATCGCCCTTGCCGGCTGTTCCTTGCGCGATCATGGCCAGGGTTTCCGGCTTCATCGCAATGCTGCCCCGGGCTACCGCAACCCGGCGCGTATCCGGTTTGGCACCCACGTCCACCATGACCGCCTTGCCGTTTTCATCAAAATGCGTGAAGTCACCGCTCATTGTTAAACTCCAGTATTGAACCTAGAAACCGCGGTTGACCGCTTGCTGCGACGATCACCACTTGGGTGGATGCGCCCAACCGCGGTTTCTAGGTTGAACTCTTCGTGAACCGGCTCATCTTAATCTCAAATTTATCATCTCGAATTTATCTTGGCACCGTGAAAAAACTCATTGTTTCCCTGCTGGCCCTGTCCCTGGCCGTCCCTCCCGTCTGGGCAAGCAATCTGCCCGATCTTGGCGAGTCCTCCCGCCAATATCTTTCGGACAAGCAGGAACGCGAACTGGCCCGCGCCATCATGCGGGATGTTTACGCGAGTCCGCTCTTCCTGTCCGACCCCGAGGTCGAAGCCTATTTGAATGGCATTGGCGCAAAACTGTCCTCGGAAAGCTCACGCAGTGAGCGCAGTTTCACCTTCTTTGCCGTGCGCGACCCGTCGATCAATGCATTTGCCCTGCCCGGCGGATTCATTGGCGTCCATACCGGATTGATCCAGACCGCGGAAAACGAATCCGAACTGGCAGGCGTGCTGGCGCACGAAATCGCCCACGTCAGCCAGGAACATCTGTCGCGCATGATTGCCGCGCAGGATCAAAGTTATCTGCCCACCCTCGCCGCCATCGCCGTAGCCATCCTGGCGGCGCGTTCCAATGCCAATGTCGGTTCGGCTGCCATCGCCACCGCCCAGGCAATGAATATCCAGAGCCAGTTGAATTTCACCCGCGAGCATGAACGCGAAGCCGACCGGGTCGGACTGGAAACACTGACCGGGGCCGGCTTTGACCCTGCCGGCCTGTCGAGCTTCTTCAACCGTTTGCAGCGCGCCAACCGGCTGTACGACACCAACGCGCCGGACTATCTGCGCACTCACCCGCTCAACAGCCAGCGCATCGCCGACATGGACGCGAGGGTTGAAAAACTCCCCTACCGGCAGGTCAAGGATTCAATTGAATTTCATCTGGTGCGTGCGCGTTTGATTGCAAATGAAGGCCTGGCCGAAGATGCGATTAGACGCTTTCAGGATCAGGTCAGGCAAAAGAAAACCCTGTTTGAAGCCGCCAGCCGTTACGGCCTCGCCATTGCCTTGTCCCGTCAAGCCAAATTCGCCGATGCAGAAGCTGAACTGTCCAAAGCGCTCAAACTCAGTCAATCACCCATGCTGTTGAACTTTCAGGCCGAACTGGCCGGCAAGACGGGAAATACCAGCGTCGCGATCGAACGTTACCGCCAGGGCATTGCTCGCCATCCGCAATACAAACCCTTGCTATATGGATATGCCGATGTGCTCATCGCCACAGGCCGCGCCAGGGAGGCGGCTGAATTTTCAGCATCAAAAACCAGCGCATGGCCGGACGACCCGAACTTCTGGAAGCTGTTGGCCCGAGCCGAGGCCGTACTCAATCACAAACTGGCCAGCCATCGCGCGGAGGCAGAATCGCTTGCCGTGCTGGGCAATCTCCCTGCCGCGCTTGAGCAGATCAATATTGGATTGAAAGCGGGCGACGGCAATTTCTACGAACTCTCTTCAGCCGAAGCCCGGCGCCGCGAATGGCAGGCCATGCTGGCTGCCGAAACGGCAAAAAAATAAAACCCCACACGTAAAAATGTATTGCGCCTAGTAATAAATTACTTGCACGAATCACCGCAAAAACCAGTCAATACGCTTGCATGGAGAAAACAACCTGCTCTATGCTTGGCCTATCCATACAGGATAGCGCGAGACAGGATAAGAGTTCGCTCATATACCCGTCCGCGTTTGACATCAAATCAACTATGGAGGATGACTATGCGCAATATCAGACTGGCTCTGGCCACAGGCCTGACTGGCATGATGGTGATTGCGGGATCCGTCCAGGCTGCCGACCCCCCCAAAAAGGAGGAAACGGGCAAGGACATCGCGTACAACCGCACCAAGGGTAACTGCCTGGCTTGCCACGGCATGCCTACCCAGGCAGATGCCGAATCAACCGGTCTTTACGGGCCGCCGCTTATCGCGATGAGCGCGCGTTATCCCGACAAGGCCAAGCTGCGTGCCCAGATCTGGGATGCGACTGCACTCAATCCGAATAGCTCCATGATCCCTTTCGGCAAACACAAGGTGCTGACAGAGCAGGAAATCGATAAAGTCGTCGACTTTGTTTATGGTCTTTAATACACACTCTTCAACAAGGAGAAATGCATGAACGCTTTGCGTAGAAACGTCCTCAAAGGCGCCACCGGCGCTGGTGCCGTGGCTGTAGCTGTTGCCGCCGGCCTGATCACCCCCACCCGCGTGCTGGCCGCCCCGCGCGCCGCATTTGATGCCAAGAACCTGGCCGATGCCATGAAAGGCATGGGTCTCCCCGCCGCGACCGACTCCAAGGACATCGTCATCAAGGCCCCGGACATCGCTGAAAACGGCGCCGTGGTACCGGTTGAAGTCTCCAGCAGCATTGCCGGCACTTCCGCCATCGCCATCCTGGCCGAAAAGAACAACACCCCTCTGGTTTGCGACTTCGAACTGTCCGGCGGCGCACAGGGTTATGTCTCCACCCGTATCAAGATGGGCGCCACCGCGCTGGTTCGCGCCATCGTGACCGCTGGCGGCAAAACCTACCAGGCCACCAAGGAAGTGAAAGTGACCATCGGCGGCTGCGGCGGCTAATCGATCTCCTTCCAAAGACAACCGACATTACTGAATTCTGAAAGGAAACAAACATGGCTGAACCAATGAAAATCCGCGCCACCATGGCTGGCGATACCGCCGACATCAAGGTACTGATGAACCACCCCATGGAAACCGGCCAGCGCAAGGACGCAAAAACCGGAGCGCTTGTGCCTGCCCACTACATCACCGAAGTGACTGCCACCATTAACGGTGCTGCCGTGCTGAAAGCCGGCATGGGTGGCGGCGTGTCCAAGAACCCCTACCTGGGCTTCAAGGTCAAGGGTGCCAAAGCTGGTGACAAAGTGTCCGTCAGCTGGGTTGACAACACCGGTGACAAGCGCACCGACGAAACCACGGTCGGTTAATCAGCAACCGGTCATTAAGGACGGAGCGCAAGCTCCGTCCTTGCTTGCGTTAATGCCGACTAGGATTCACGGAGGAGAATGAGGATGATTATGAAAAAAGCTTTGCTGGGCCTGACCGCTATTGGTCTGATCGGCGGCACATCTGGTGCCATTGCTGCACCCGAACAGGATCGGCAGGAATTCGTCAATTACTACACCAAGAAATACCCCAACGTAAAAATGGACGATTACGTACATGGCGCACTCGCTTTCGATGCCGACTCCAAGGCCCAGTACGACGCCATCATGGAATTCCCGCCCTTTGAAGGCGACCTGGAAAAAGGCCGCAAGCTGCTGGATGCAGCATTCAAAAATGGCAAGAAATACGCGGACTGCTTCCCCAATGGCGGCAAGAACATCGCGGGCAACTATCCCTACTTTGACGACAAGGCTGGAAAGGTCGTGACCCTGCACGACGCCATCAACGCCTGCCGTGTCGCCAACGGCGAGGAGGCGTACAAGGTCAACGACATGAAGACCATGGGTCTGCTGACGACGGCCTTGCGCGCCCAGTCCGATGGCATGCTGATGAATGTCAAGGTTGAAGGTGCCGGCGCCAATGCCGCTTATGAAGCCGGCAAGAAATCGTTCTTCTCGCGCAAGGGCCAGTTGAACTTCGCCTGCGCCACCTGCCACGTGCAGAATGCCGGCGTCCGCCTGCGTTCCGAGTTGCTGTCACCGGCTGTTGGTCATGCCGTGCACTGGCCGGTGTTCCGTGGCGGCGATAACCTTGTTACCTTGCAAAACCGCTACGAGGGTTGCTACAAACAGGTTCGCGCCGTTCCTCCCGCACAAGGCAGTGCTGACATGAACAACCTGGAGTATTTCCACTCTTATCTGTCCAACGGCCTGCCGATGAAAGCCAACGTCTTCCGCAAATAAGAAGACACGAGATAGTTGATCAAGGCCTGGATTCATCCAGGCCTTTTTTGTTCAGGTCAATATTGATTGCCCCAAATGGACCATAGCTACTATTTACCCATGCGGGCTTTGAATCAACAATCAGTGAAACTGAAACAAGCATCCAAAGAGGAGAACAAGCACCATGATGAACCGTCGTGAATTCCTGCAAATGCTGGCCGTTGCCGCCGCCTCGGGCATGGCCATCGACAGCAAGAAAGCCCTGGCTGGCGATGCGGACTTCTACAATCTGTCAAAGTTCGGCAATGTCTCGCTGATGCACATGACTGACTGCCACGCGCAGTTGCTGCCAATTTATTTCCGCGAGCCCAATGTCAACATCGGCATCGGCGATGCCACAGGCAAGGTGCCGCATCTGGTTGGCGAACACCTGCTGAAAAAATACGGCATCAAACCCGGCACACGCGATGCCCATGCCTTCACCTATATCGATTTTGTCACCGCCGCAAAAACCTACGGCAAGGTCGGCGGCTTCGCGCACCTTAAAACCCTGGTCGACAAGGTACGCGGCTCGCGTCCCGGCTCACTGCTGCTGGACGGCGGCGACACCTGGCAGGGTTCCGCCACTGCGCTGTGGAGCAACGCCCAGGACATGGTGGATGCCTGCATCGCGCTGGGCGTTGACGTGATGACCCCGCACTGGGAAATGACCTACGGCGCCGAGCGCGTCAAGCAGATTGTCGACAATGATTTCAAGAAAGCCGGGGTCGATTTCGTCGCCCAGAACGTGGTCACCAACGACTTCGGCGACCAGGTGTTCAAGCCTTATGTCATTCGCGACATCAATGGCGTCAAGGTCGCCATCGTCGGCCAGGCCTTCCCCTACACGCCGATTGCCAACCCGCGCTACATGGTGCCCGACTGGAGCTTCGGCATTCGCGACGACGGCATGCAGAAATGGGTGGATGACGCCCGCGCCAAGGGCGCGCAGGTGGTCGTGGTGTTGTCGCACAACGGCATGGACGTGGACATCAAGATGGCCAGCCGTGTCACCGGCATTGACGCCATCTTCGGCGGCCACACCCACGATGGCGTGCCTCAGCCTATAGAAGTCAAGAATGCCAAGGGGGTGACACTGGTCACCAATGCCGGCTCCAACGGAAAATTCCTCGGCGTGATGGATTTCGATGTGAAGAACGGCAAGGTCACCGGCTGGAAGTACAAGCTGTTGCCGGTCTTCTCCAACCTGCTGCCGGAAGACGCCAGGATGGCTGCATTGATCAAGAAAATCCGTGCGCCCTACGACAAGAAACTCAACGAGAAGCTGGCCGTAACGGAAGACTTTTTGTATCGCCGCGGCAACTTCAACGGCACCTTCGACCAGGTCATCCTCGACGCGCTGATGAAAGTCAAGGGCGCCGATGCGGCCTTCTCTCCCGGCTTCCGCTGGGGCACCACGCTGCTGCCGGGCGATGTCATCACCATGGACCGTCTGATGGATCAGGTGGCGATCACCTATCCGTCCACCACGCTCAACAACATGACCGGTGAAACCATCAAGACCATCATGGAAGACGTGTGCGACAACCTGTTCAATGCCGACCCCTACTACCAGCAGGGTGGCGACATGGTGCGCGTGGGCGGCATCCAGTACACCGTCGACCCCAACAAGAAAATCGGCGAGCGCATCAGCAACATGATGCTGAACGGCAAGCTTGTCGACCCCAGCAAGGTATACAAGGTCGCCGGCTGGGCGCCCGTGGGTGAAGGCGTGAGCGGTGCGCCGATCTGGGACGTGGTGGCTGAATACCTGCGTGACATGAAAGTCATCAAGCCCGTCAAGCTCAACCTGCCCAAGGTCGTCGGCATCGGCAACAGCAACCCGGGCATGGTTTGATACGCGCCCGCCAACCCACCAATAAAACGGGGCCGTCAGGCCCCGTTTTCATTACTCAGTCCGATGCAGGATTCAACCTCGGGTGCGTTTCGTCGCACGCTAGCCACACCAGGGCGCCGGAAACAAACATGGCTCCTGCGGTAAACCAGAACCCGGCCTCGATGCCGCCGAACAGCGCGGCCACCGCGCCCAGAAACAACGCGCCGATGCCATAGCCCAGATCGCGCCAGAAGCGATAAATACCGATTGCCGAACCGCGCCAGTTGGGATGGGCGATGTCGGACACGGCGGCGGACAAGGTGGGATACAGCAGCGCCATGCCGAAACCCATTACCGCAGCCGCAAACGACCACCACAACTCCCCCTCACCCAGCACCACCAGCGCGACGCCTGAGCCGCACAGCCACATGCCCCAGACAATGGGTTTCTTGCGGCCGATGTGATCGGACAAATGGCCGGTGAGAAATTGCGACATGCCCCAGACAAAACCGTATACACCAACCACCCAGCCGATGCCGGCCAGGCTCAGGCCGTGTTGATACAGATAAACCGGGAAGAACACCCACACCAGCGCATCGACGAATTTCTCGACCAGACCCGCCTGACTGATCGATGCCATGCGCCTATCGCGCCAGGACATCAGCGTGAACACTTCCCAGGTGCCTGGCCTGTCCGAGATGTTTTGCGGATAACGCGGACGCGGTCCGGTCATCAAACCCGCCGCGTGTTTTTTGCCTTCGGCATGCGCCCACGGCAGTGTGTCCTTCACCCACAGCAGGGTCAGCAATCCGGCCGCGCCAATGACCGCCACGCCAAACAGCATGAGTCCCTCGCGCGGCCCGAATGCAGTGGCGAGATACCCTGTGACGACGCCCGCCACCGCCACGCCGAAATAGCCCGAAAACTCATTCAGCCCGATGGTGAGTCCGCGCTGTTCCGATGTCGTGAGGTCAAGCTTGGATGTCTGCGTCATCGACCAGGTAAGGCCCTGGTTGATGCCCAGCAAAACAGTCGCCGCCACGATCCAGTTCCATGAAGGCGCGTACAGAATCATGAACGGCATGGGCACCGCCGCCAGCCAGCCAAGAAACAGCACCTTCTTGCGGCCGATTTGTTCCGACATCCGCCCCGCGACGAAATTGAGCGTGCCCTTGACGAAGCCAAAGGCGGTGACAAAGGCCATCAGCATCATGAACGAGCCCTTGGCCACGCCGAATTCGGTTTCGGCGAGTGCCGGCACCACGGTGCGAAACATGCCGATGGTCAGGCCGACGAAAAACACCTGCACCAGCTGATGCGAAAACTGGGCGAAGTTGTTGCGGATGCCATAGCGGTACTCCGCCGCTTCGTGGCTGAGTGCGTGGCTCATGCAGCCTCTCCGGTGACTATGCCGCGCCGAGATTGGCCTTGACCATCCGGTCCATTTCCGCCGGGCGCGGCGGAATTTCCCGGGTCAGCGCTTCGACAAACGCATTGCGATCCAGCGACAGCATGGGATTCCAGCGCTTCTCAAAGCCTACCGTTGATGCGGGCTTGCCCGAGATGCCCGCGCCGCACACGCTGCCCGCGACATGGCCCGCATAGATTTCCACCTCGGGCGGCAGATTCAGCAGCCTGGCATGAATGCTTTCGTGCAGCACGGCGGCCATCTCCGTTTCCTTGCCGGCCAGGTCCGGCCGCCCGGCCGCGCCGACAAACAGCGTATCGCCGGTCAGCACAAACCAGGGGGCCTCGGTTCTTCTTTTATCCGTTACCAGCAGACAGATCGAATCCGGTGTATGGCCAGGCGTATGCAGCACATCGATATAAACGTTGCCCACGTCGATGCGCTGGCCATCCTTCAAGGGTTCGAATTCAAATTTCACCCGCCCGGCGTTGGCCTCGTGCAGGCAGTATTTCGCGCCGGTTTTTTCCGCCAGCGCGCGGCCGCCCGAATAGTGGTCGGCATGCACATGCGTGTCGATCACATGCGTGATCTTCACATCCTGCTTTGCCGCTTCATCGATAAACCACTGCTCATCGCCCAGCACCGGGTCGACCGCCACGGCGACATGACAGGAGCCGCAGCCAAACAGATAGGACAGCGTGGCTTCACGGGTGGCAAGTTGTCGAAAGAACATGATGTGTCTCCTTGTTTAATTTCTTACATGATTTCCACGGGCAATCCATGGGCGCGCCACTCGGCCACGCCGTCTTCCAGGCGAATGGCCTGGAAGCCCTGCTTGCTCAGCAGTTCCACGGCTTCCACCGCCATCAGGCAGAAGGGGCCACGGCAGTACGCAACCACCGGCTTGTCTTGCGGCAATTCCTTCAGGCGTTTTTTCAGTTCATCCAGCGGCATGGACTGGGCGTAGGGCAAGTGGCCTGCCGCGTATTCGGCCTCCGGCCGCACATCCAGCACCATCACCTCGCCCTCCTTCGCGCGCGTCAGCAATTCCTCGCGGCTCATGGGCGTCAGTTCATGGGCATGCTCGGACAGCCTGGCCAGTGATGACCGCAACTCCAGCAGGCGGTCTTCGGCCAATGAGCGGATGGCCACCCAGAAATCCGCCACCGCCTCGCTGGTCAGGCTGTAGTAGACGTTCTTGCCCTCCTTGCGCGCCTGCACCATGTGCGCAAGACGCAACTCCTTGAGATGCGCGCTGGCCAGCTTGACCGAAATTTCTGCCTCGGCGGCGAGGCGTTCCACGGGTTTTTCACCCTGGCACAACAGTTCAATGAGCTCCAGCCGCTTGGGGCTGCACACGGCCTTGCCGATGCGGGCCACCTGGCCGTAGAGCAAATCTTTTACTTGCCTTCCTGAATTTTTCATCCCATACTCCAACGAACGTTTGAATGTTAGACAAGGCTTCGGGCCTCGTCAAGTTTTTTCTCAAGGAGGGTGCCATGACCCTATCCGCCATTCTCGCCGGTCTGGCCACCGGCATGGTACTGGGGCTGTTCGGTTCGGGCGGCTCCATTATCGCGCTGCCGGCGCTGATGTACCTGCTGCACGTGGAACCCAAGTCAGCCATTGCCATGAGCCTGGGCGTGGTGGCGGTAACCGCCACCATCACCGCCCTGCACAACTGGCGCCGCGGCCTGGTCGACACCAAGGTCGCCCTGGTGTTCGGGCTGTTCGGCGTGGCCGGCACTTTCGCCGGCGCGCGCCTGGGCCTGCTGACGCCCGTGGTCATCCAGCTCGGCCTGTTCGCCCTGGTGATGTACGCCGCAGCCTGGCGCATGCTGCGGCCGGCAAGACTGGCTGAGGCCCCGGCGGATGGCGTGGTCAATGCAGGCGGCGGCACGGCGGCAATCGGCGGTTGCCAGCATTTTTTCTCCCCCTGCATGGGGCACATTGCCCTGCACGGCATCGGCGTCGGCGTGCTGACCGGACTGGTGGGCGTGGGCGGCGGCTTCCTCATTGTGCCGGCGCTGGTTCTGCTCTCCGGCATTCTCATGAAAACGGCGGTGGGCACCTCGCTGGCCATCGTCGCAGCGAAATCCTTCGCGGGATTTGCCGGCTATATGGGCGGGGTGCCCATCAACTACGCGTTAATGGGCAGCTTCACTGTCGTAACGGTGATCGGCAGTTTTGTTGGCGCCCATTTCGCCACGCGGATTTCCCAGACTACGCTTAAAAAAGCGTTTGCGTGGTTTCTGGTGATAGTGGCGACTTACATCCTTTTCAAAAGCGTGATTGGAGGTTGACATGACATTGAAGGTAAAGGTCATTTCCCAACAGCCGCCCGGCGGCCGCTGCAATCTGTATGCAGCTTACGCCGACACCCTGGCGCATCATTTCCGGATCAGCGCGGAAATTGAGTACAGTGCAATACGAGATGCCCATGGCAATGGATTTCCCAGCCTGTGGCTGAACGGCGTCGCCATACAGCCAGAGGATGGCGCCATCATCATGCCCTCGGACATCCTCGCAACACTCTCGGCACAAGGCATACCCGACGAAGCCATGATGGGTTTGGGCGAGACATTGGAGGCCCCGCTGGAACGCATTCTGGGAAATGCAGCGTGAAAGGAGCTTAGCCATGGAAACGGCAAGAAAGAACGTTTCGATCATGTGTTTTCACGACGAGTTGTGCCAGGTATTCAACGCCATGATGACGGCGCTGGCGCTGCTCAGGGAAGGCGCGAACGTGACGGTGTATTTCGGTTCGCGCGGCGTCAACGCGATCCACAAGGACAAGGTGGGCTCGCTCACCTGCCTGCCGGACATGCCTGAAATCGGCGAGGCGGTAATGAAGCGCATGGACGAACTGGACCTGCCGCTGGTGGAAGACCTGTTCTTCATGTTCACCCGCGAGGGCGGCAATGTGCTGGCCTGCCCGCTCAACGTGCCGCTGTTCGGCATGAGCGAGCATGATCTGATCGAGGGCGCGAAGCTCGCCGACCCCGCCCGCTATTACAAGGAAACAGTCATCCCGGCGGACATGAACCTGACTTTCTAAGTGCAAACTCAACTCGCCATCTACCTCGACTACAACGCCACCACGCCCGTCGACCCGCGCGTGGTCGAAGCCATGTTGCCCTGGCTGCGGGAAGGCTTTGGCAATCCCTCCTCAGATCATATATACGGCCGCGCAGCGAAAGCAGCGGTGGACGAAGCGCGTGAACAAGTGGCGGCGCTGATCGTTGCACAGGCGCGGGAAATCGTCTTCACCGGCTGCGCGACCGAAGCCAACAACCTTGCCCTGCAGGGCGTCGCCCGCGCGCTCGGTTCCGGCAAACGCCGCATCCTGCTGTATTCGGCCATCGAACATCCCTCGGTGTCGAAGCCCATGCAGCGCCTGGCAACATCAGGCTGGACAGTGAAAGAAGTCCCGGTGGATGCGACCGCGCGCATCGCTGCCGATACGCTGCAAATCGGCAGCGACGTTGCCCTGGTTTCGGTGATGCTGGCCAACAATGAAGTCGGCACGATTCAACCCGCCCGCGCCATTGCCGACGCGGCCCACGCCGCCGGGGCCTTGATGCACGTGGACGCGGCACAGGCCGTGGGCAAGATCGAAGTGAATGTGGACGACCTGGACTGCGACCTGCTCACCCTCGCCGGGCACAAGTTTTACGCGCCCAAGGGCGTGGGTGCGCTCTACGTGCGCACCGGCACGCCGATCAAACCCATCCAGTACGGCGCCGGGCACGAGCGGGGGCTGCGCCCCGGCACCGAGAACGTGCCGCACATCGTCGCGCTCGGCGCAGCGGCACGGCTGGCGCGCAAGGAAGGCGCGCAGGAAGCAGCCCGCATCCAGTCGCTGCGCGACAAACTGCACCGCCGCCTGGAAGCCGCCATTCCCGGCCTGATACTCAATGGCCACAACACCGAACGCTTGCCCAACACGCTCAATCTTTCCTTTCCATCCGTCACCGGCTGGGATTTGCTGGCGGCAGCAAAAACCCTGGCCGCCTCAACCGGCTCCGCCTGCCACGCCGGCAACCACGCAGTTTCCGGCGTGCTGGCGGCGATGGGCTGCACGGCCGAACGTGCCGCCGGGGCAGTGCGCCTGTCCCTGGGCCGCTTTTCGACGGAGGCCGAAATCGAAACAGCCACCGAGGCCTTGATTACTGCCTGGAAATTGCTGAAGGCATGAGGCCGGAGGACTACGACGCCTGGTACGACACGCCGCGCGGACGCTGGATCGGAGAAACGGAATTTACCTTGCTGCACCGGATGCTAGCGCCGAGTGCAGGTGAAACTCTGCTTGATGTGGGCTGCGGCACTGGCTGGTTCACCCGCCGCTTCGTCGACTCGAATGATCTTCATGTGACAGGCCTCGATCCCAATGCGGAGTGGCTGGAATATGCCCGGCAGCGCGCGCCGCAACTGTCGTGGGTCGAAGGTGACGCACGCAAGTTGCCGTTTGCAGACGACAGTTTCGACCATGTCGCTTCCGTCACTGCCCTGTGTTTTGTCGATGACTGGCAGCAGGCACTAGGTGAAATGGTACGCGTCGCACGCCGCCGCATTGTCCTGGGCCTGCTCAACCGCAACAGCCTGTTGTGGCGCGAAAAAGGCCAGCATGGCGGCAGCGGCGCCTATCAAGGCGCGCATTGGCACACTGCGAAAGAAGTGCGCGCGGCTTTGGCAACCTTGTCAGTCCGCAACGTGCAGGTGCGCTCAGCAATTATCCTGCCGTCGGGCTCCGGGTTTGCTCGAATGCTGGAACAGGCATTGCACAGGCAACTACCCTGGGGCGGCTTTCTGGCAATTTCAGCAGACGCCGGACGCTGACTACAGGTTAAAAGGTGCGATTCAAATCTTTCGCATCATCATGACCGGCAACGATATCCGTCAGTTGAGAAAGTTCGCACTGTACGTTGCCATCGCACCGCTTTTCCACCAGTCGCTCAGCACGCAGTTCCTTTAAGGGCGCACTGGCATGCCTGATGGAAATTTACGCGTCGGTTACTAGCGGCTCGACGGCTTTCTCAACCCGGCAAACTCGATCAGTTCCAGCCGCTCGGGACTGGCAATAACCTTGATCATGCGTGCAACCTGCTTACACAGGCGGGCCTCGGAGTTACGGCTGGAATGCCGAAATACGCCGTTTCCGCGATAATACAGGCATGGACACAACCCACGACGCAACGTTCGATCCACCCCTGCCTTCAGGGCGCATGCCCCGGAACAACACCGCTAGACATCGATGACCCCCGAACGTTTCATCGCCACCTGGAAGGACAACCCGCTCACCGAGCGCGCGGGCGCGCAGCCGCATTTCGACGACCTGTGCGAACTGCTCGGGGTGGACAAGCCGCGCGATCCCGACAACTACTGCTTCGAGCGCGGCGCGAAAAAGGCCGGCGGCGGCGACGGCTGGGCCGACGTGTGGAAGCGCGGCCACTTCGGCTGGGAAAACAAGAAACCCGGGCGCGACCTCGACACCGCGCTCAAGCAGCTCACCGACTACGCCCTGCAACTGGAGAACCCGCCGCTGCTCGTCGTGTGCGACCGCGAACGCATCGTCATCCACACCGCCTTCACCGGCTACCCGGACGACCCCTGCGAAATCCGCATCGACGACCTGACAGACCCCGACAAGCGCCAGCTCCTCAAATGGGTGTTCACCGATCCGGCGAAACTGCGCCCGGAAAAATCCACCGCCGCCATCACCGCCGAGGCCGCCGGCAAATTCGCCGAACTCGCCGCCGCCCTGCGTGCGCGCGGAGAAGACGGGCAGCGCGTCGCCCACTTCCTGGTGCAATGCCTGTTCTGCATGTTCGCCGAAGACGAAGCCCTGCTGCCCGCCGGCCTCTTCACCGACCTGCTCGCCAACGCCGGCACCGACGCCGGCAAGGCCACCCGCCGCATCGAAAAACTGTTCAACGCCATGCGCGACAGGAACGGCGAATACGGCGACCACGACATCGCCTGGTTCAACGGCGGCCTGTTCAAAACCGTCGACGTGCCCGCTCTTGTCCCCGGCGACATCGCCGCCCTGCACCGCGCCGCCGCCGACATGGACTGGCGCGCCATCGACCCCACCATCTTCGGCACCCTGTTCGAACGCGGCCTCGACCCCGCCGCACGCGCCCCGCTCGGCGCCCACTACACCGACACCGGCACCATCGAAAAACTCATCCGCCCGCTGATCAGCGAACCCCTCGCCGCCGAGTGGGAAGCTGCCCGGGCCGGGATGATCGCCAAACCCAAAAAGGCCAAAGCCGCGTACCAGAAATTTCTGCTGCGGCTCAACCATTTCCGCGTGCTCGACCCCGCCTGCGGCAGCGGCAACTTTCTCTACCTTGCGCTGAAAGCCCTGCGCGATATTGAAAAGCGCGCCCACGTCGAAGCCATCGAACTCGGCCTGCAACCCGCCATGAACATGGACACCGGCCCGCACAACCTGCTCGGCATCGAAATCAACGAATTCGCTGCCGAACTCGCCCGCGTCACCGTCTGGATCGGCGACATCCAGTGGTGCCGCCGCAACGGTTACCCGCACGCCATCAACCCCATATTGAAACCGCTCGACGGCATCGAACACCGCGACGCGCTGCTGCATTTCTCCCCCCTTGATAAAGGGGGTGGCGAGCAAGGCGAGCCGGGGGATTCAACCGATGCAAATCCCCCCAACCCCCCTTTATCAAGGGGGGCTATGGAAGCCGACTGGCCCGCAGCGGATGTCATCGTCGGCAACCCGCCGTTTCTCGGCGACAAGGTCATGCGCGGCGAACTCGGCGACGATTACGTCAAGGTCCTGCGGAAAACCTACGAAGGCCGCGTGCCCGGCGGCGCCGATCTCGTCACCTACTGGTTCGAGAAGGCGCGCGCGCAGATCGCGGCGGGCAAACTGAAAGCTGCCGGCCTCGTCGCCACCAACTCCATACGCGGCGGCGCCAACCGCAAGGTGCTCGACCGCATCATCGACACTACACGCATCTTCGAAGCCTGGAGCGACGAACCCTGGGTCAACGAAGGCGCGGCCGTGCGCGTGTCGCTGGTGGGATTCGGCAAGCACGACCGGACCGCACGACTGGACGGGGAAGCGGTAGCGGCGATCCATGCGGATTTGACGGCGGGAGAAGGCATCAATCTTTCACAGGCAAAGCCATTACCGGAAAACGCGAATACCGCTTACCTTGGCATCCAGAAAACCGGGCCTTTCGATTTGCCGGGTGAGGAAGCTCGTGCATGGCTTCGATTGCCCAATCCAAACGGGCGGCCAAACAGTGATGTTGCGAAGCCTTGGTACAACGGACTCGATATAACGCGACGGCCCCGCGATATGTGGATCGTCGATTTCGGGACTGACATGCCAGAGAGCGACGCCTCGCTATACGAACAGCCTTTCGCTTTCACCAAACATCATGTGCAGCCAACACGAGTTGGAAAGCGTGAAGCAAGAACGAATGAAATGTGGTGGTTGTTTCAATGGTCCCGCCCTCTATTGCGCCGAGCCATTGAAAACTTGACCCGCTTCATTGTCACACCCGAAGTTTCCAAGCATCGGGTATTCGTCTGGATGAAGCCGCCTATCGTTCCAGACAAAAATCTGACCGTCATCGCCCGTTCCGACGACACCACCTTCGGCATCCTGCATTCGCGCTTCCACGAACTCTGGTCGCTTCGGCTCTGCACCTACCTCGGCGTCGGCAACGATCCGCGCTACACCCCAACCACCACCTTCGAAACCTTCCCCTTCCCCGAGGGCCTCACGCCGCGCGACACCGCTAACCCCCTTGATAAAGGGGGTGGCGAGCAAGGCGAGCCGGGGGATTCAGCCGACGCCAAAAATCCCCCCCAGCCCCCCTTTGTCAAGGGGGGAGCGACGTACCTCGCTTTGGACAAAGGGGGAGCGGCAGAGCGAATCGCCGCCGCCGCGAAAAAACTCAACGAACTGCGCGAAGCCTGGCTGAACCCGCCGGAGTGGGTGGACTGGACGATTACGCCGGAGGAAGAAAAAGCGGGCTTTCCGAAGCGCCCGTTGGCGAAGCCCCGCCCTCACCCCAACCCTCTCCCGGAGGGAGAGGGGGCAAAGGCTGAGTCCAACCCGACTTACGAAGCCGATCTGAAGAAGCGCACGCTGACCAATCTCTACAACGCGCGTCCGGCCTGGCTGGACCTGGCGCACAAGGCACTCGACGAGGCGGTGGCCGCGGCCTACGGCTGGGCCGACTACACGCCGGACATGCCGGACGATGAAATTCTCCGGCGGCTGCTGGCGCTGAACCTGCAACGCGCCGCGCGGGGCTGACCCGGCCAAACCCGACCCGGCTTAAATACAGGCGCGCATGGCAAGACAGCGCCCGGAAAAGGTTAAAATGCGGGGGATCAATTTTCGATTCCCCACCATGACCAGCAACGAAATCCGACAGCGCTTCCTGGACTTTTTTTCCTCCAAGGGCCACACCGTCGTTCCTTCCAGTTCGCTCATTCCCGGCAACGACCCCACCCTGCTCTTCACCAACGCGGGCATGGTGCAGTTCAAGGATGTGTTTCTCGGCCTGGACAAGCGCCCGTATGTGCGCGCCGCGTCCAGTCAAAGATGTGTCCGCGCGGGCGGCAAGCACAACGATCTGGAAAACGTGGGTTACACGGCGCGTCACCACACCTTTTTTGAGATGCTGGGCAATTTCAGCTTTGGCGATTACTTCAAGCATGACGCGATCAAATACGCCTGGGAATTTTTGACCGAAGACATCAAGCTGCCCAAAGACAAGCTGTGGGTGACGGTGTATGCCGAGGACGACGAGGCTTACGGCATCTGGGCCAACGAAGTAGGCGTGCCGAAGGAGCGCATTGTGCGCATCGGCGACAACAAGGGCGCGCGTTACGCAAGCGACAATTTCTGGGCGATGGGCGACACCGGCCCCTGCGGCCCCTGCACGGAAATCTTTTACGACCACGGCGCGGAAATCGCGGGCGGCCCGCCCGGAAGTCCGGATGAAGACGGCGACCGTTACATCGAAATCTGGAACAACGTGTTCATGCAGTTCAACCGCGATGAATCCGGCGCCATGCATCCGTTGCCCAAGCCGAGCGTGGACACCGGCATGGGGCTGGAGCGCATCTCCGCGGTGTTGCAGCATGTGCATTCCAACTATGAAATTGATCTTTTTCAGGCGCTGATAAAAGCCGCCGCGCGCGAAACCGGCTGCAAGGACATGGACAGCCCCTCGCTGAAAGTCATCGCCGACCACATTCGCGCCTGTTCTTTCCTGATTGTCGATGGCGTGATTCCCGGCAACGAGGGGCGCGGTTACGTGCTGCGCCGCATCATCCGCCGTGCCTTGCGCCACGGCCACAAGCTGGGCCAGCCCAAGCCCTTCTTCAACAAGCTGGTGGCCGATCTGGCCACCGTGATGGGCGACGCCTACCCGGAACTGAAAGCCGCGCAGGCACGCGTGTCCGACACGCTGTTGCAGGAGGAGGTGCGTTTTGGCGAAACGCTGCAGCACGGCATGGCGATTCTGGAAGAAGCCTTGTCCGGCGGCGCGAAAACGCTGGACGGCGACACCGCGTTCAAGCTGTATGACACGTATGGTTTTCCACTGGATCTGACAGCCGATGTCTGCCGCGAGCGCAATGTCACGGTGGATGAAGCCGGCTTCAACGCCGCCATGGAAAAGCAGCGCGAGCAGGCCCGCGCCGCAGGCAAATTCAAGGCGGCGGGCACGCTGGAATACAGCGGCCAGCCCACGACTTTCCATGGCTACGACAGCCTCAATGTCGATAGCGCCAAAATCACCGCCATCTATGTCGACGGCAGCGAAGCCACTCAAATCAGTGCAGGGCAGTCTGGAGTCATCGTGCTGGACAACACGCCCTTTTACGCCGAGTCCGGCGGCCAGGTGGGCGACACCGGCCTGCTGGAAAGTGGCGGCGCTCGCTTCGAAGTCACCGACACGCAGAAAATCCGCGCCGATGTGTTCGGCCATCAAGGATCACTGAAACAGGGCACGCTGAAAGTGGGCGATACGGTGGCGGCCCGCGTGGATGGCCTACGCCGGGCACGCATCATGCGCAACCACTCCGTCACGCATTTGATGCACAAAGCCCTGAAAGAAGTGCTGGGCGATCATGTGCAGCAAAAAGGTTCGCTGGTGGATGACGAAAAAACCCGTTTCGACTTTGTGCATACCGGCCCGATGACAGCCGATCAGGTTCGCACGGTTGAAGACAAGGTCAACGCCGAAATCCTGCAAAACCAGGCTACCCAGGCCCGTGTTCTGCCCATCGAGGAAGCGAAAAAAACCGGCGCGATGATGCTGTTCGGCGAAAAATACGGCGACGAAGTGCGCGTGCTGGACATCGGTTCCTCCCGCGAGCTGTGCGGCGGCACGCATGTGGCCCGCACCGGCGATATCGGCCCTTTCAAGATCGTCATGGAAGGCGGCGTGGCGGCGGGGATTCGCCGGGTGGAAGCAATAACCGGCGACAACGCGATTGCATGGATGCATGATCTGGACAAACAGGTCAGTCAGGCCGCGGCCACGCTCAAGGCGCAGCCCGCCGAACTGGTCACGAAAATTGCCCAGATTCAGGACCAGGTGAAATCCCTGGAAAAGGAGCTTTCCCGCCTGAAAGCCAAAATGGCCGCCAGCCAGGGCGATGATCTGGCCGGACAGGCGGTGGAAATCGGCAATATCAAGGTGCTGGCCGCCCAGATCGAGGGCGATGCTCAAGCCTTGCGGGAAACCGCCGATAAACTGAAAGATAAGCTGAAATCCTGCGCGCTGGTTCTGGGATCGGCCGTGGACGGAAAAGTCAGCCTGGTGGCCATGGTCAGTTCCGATCTGACCAGCCGCATCAAGGCAGGGGAACTGGTCAATTTTGTCGCCGGCCAAGTTGGCGGAAAGGGCGGCGGACGGCCTGACATGGCCCAGGCAGGGGGTACCGAGCCCGGCAAGCTTCCAGCCGCGCTGGCTTCCGCGAAGGAATGGATGGCAGGCAAACTGGCCTGACGCCGGGCACGATGTTTGCAGTAATTAACAACAGAAATTCATTTTTCAGGGCAGAATCTCCAGAATCATGGGCAAACTAAGCGAAGCACTCTCCTCCAGCATGTCGAAATTGCTGGGTGCGCGCGGCAGTCAGGATGACCCTCTGTCCAGCATCAAATCCGTTACCCGCTGGGTGCAAAACCTGCCGGTGGGCGATGCCGTCAAGGCCCATCAGGAACTCCTGACCGAGATCAAGCGCTTCAACGAAAACATCAGCGAGCTTTCCGGTGACCGTCTGGGCATCCTCATGCTGCTTGATGAAAAGGCGCAGGATCTCCAAACCACGCTGGTCTATCAATACTTGCGCAACCCGCGGATGGCCCGCACGATAGAAAGCCAGCTCTGGCACGCCATTTATAACCTCAACTGGGAAGTGGTGCGGGCGTATCACAGCTTCACTCTTGGATTCGGCCGCAATCCGGCCAAATCGAAGCTGGAACAATTCATGCCGCTGGTCAGCCTGCGCGCCATTCGCGGCTTCAGGCAATTGATCAAATGGCGCTTCATCCGCTATCAGCAGCCCAGCGAAAAGGTATGGTTAAGACTGCACAATCTTTATGTGTTTGCGGAAACCGAAGGGTTCCAGAAAAAATCGTTACTGGCCTATCCGCATGACACCGCGGAAAGCACATGCGAACACGAATATCTCCACTCCCTGATGCTGGATCAGTCCAATTCAGGTTCCTTGTACCCCCGCCAGATCGACCTGATTGACCGTTGGCTGGAAGTATGGCGCGAGAAGCTTTCGTTAAGCAAAACCCTCGACACCGATCTTCACGTTTTTGCCGTGGATACCTCGGAAGATCGCGGCCCCAGGCGAATCCGTAACAAAGGGCCGGAAGTCACAACCCGTTACTGGTCCACCATGGAATTGCTGGCCCGGCTGAAAACCATCCGCGCCAGCTTGAAAGAAGGCGACCCCCCGGCCAGAGTTGGCCTGACCGAGGACGCGCGCGTCTCTGAAAGCCTGGATTTGATCGAACAGCTGGAGCGACAGTGGGCACCGCTCAACCACCGTGAACAGCGCCGCAAACCGCGTCAATCCGTCAAGAAGGTAGTGGAAATCATTCATGGGCTGACACCCCTGATCGCGCACATCAAGGAATGCGGCGGCGAGAATGGCAACAACGTATATACCGACAACGTAATCTACGATGAGGCCGCAGACATTCATGTCTATGGTTTTGTCACCGACCGCACGCGTGAAAGGACAAACCACGTAGCCCGCCCTTCAGGCCTGCTGCCCGATACTGAACGCTGGGTCATGGAGGACGAAAGCGAGTGTGGATACGGCACCACCATTGAAGCGCATGACAAGGACTGGCTGCGTGTGGGCGCGCTTGTCGGCGTCAAGCCCGACAAGGCTGAAACATGGTCTGTTGGCATTGTCCGGCGCTTGTCCAGATTTGGCGAATACCAAAGCTCGGTCGGCATCGAGACCCTGCCTGAATCTCCAACACTTGTCATGCTTTACGGCAAGAAAACGGCTGCCTACGAGGTCAACGGCATCGACGCTACAGGTACCGAACTCCCGATCGCCGCATTGATTCTGCCCGGAGAAAACAGCACTACCTTGATACTGGATCCAGCCGAGTACGCGCACAAACGCATTTTTGAATATACACACCTGAACGAAAAACGCCTGATCCAGCTGGAGGAAATGGGTGAACGCGGCGAGGGCTGGATCCGGGTCAGCTTCTGCCCGCTAAACTAGACTACGTTCAGACCAGCTCAAGCCAGCGTGTTACTGCCATTCGCAGCGCATTGATTTCATCCGCGCAAATGGCATGCGGCATGTCGTATGCGTGCCAGTCAAGCAAACTGCCCGATTTGATCAGCGTATCCGACCCCGCCCTGGCCAAGGCAAAAGGGATGACCGTATCCTGCCTGCCATGGGCCATGAAGATTGGCACGCTGGACAGCGGTTCGGGCACATCCGACAGATAGGCAGGCAAGTAGCCTGAAAGTACTGCCACCCCCAGCAAGTCCACCCCCAACGCCGCCGTCGCCAGACTGATAACAGCACCCTGCGAAAATCCCGCAAGAATAACGGGCAAGCCGTTTTCTGCACGCAGATTCTCGACCAGTATTTTCACGGCGTGGGCCGAGGCCAGCATGCCCTCGGCGTCCTCGCGCCACAGCAGGTCAGGCGTTGCGATGTCATACCAGGCACGCATTGCCATGCCGCCATTCAGCGTTACCGGCCTGACAGGGGCATGAGGCAGCACATGATGAACCCCTGGGATTTCCAGCATCTGGGCAACGGGTTCCAGATCATAACCATCCGCCCCCAAACCATGCAGCCAGACCATCAGCGCGCGAGGGGTCCCGTCTGGGTGAATTTCAAGCATATATGTCTCTTCGAACAATCCGTTTATCAGCCCGGGAAAGGCTAACCCCAGGGTCATAGGCATTCTGGCACTAGTCTGGCAGAATTGTCGAAAAATCGACAAAGAACCCTAAAGTCGAGGGGCAATACACCCGAAAAAACAAGAACTAAATATAAGGAGCGAGCGTGGCCAAACCGGATAAACCTGTACTGCTGATTGTCGACGACGATCCGCTGATTTCGGATACGTTGAGTTTTGTGCTCGGCAAGGATTTCGAGGTCGCCGCCGCCGAATCCCGGGCGCAGGTCAAAAGCCTGCTGACCCAGCTTAGCCACCCGCCGCAACTGGCACTGGTTGATCTGGGATTGCCGCCCCAGCCGCACAAACCCGACGAAGGTTTCGCCCTGATATCGGATTTGCTGGGCATATCGCCCAGCATCAAGATCATCGTGCTCTCCGGCCAAAGCGACGAGGCCAATGCCCGCCACGCCCGCGCGCTGGGCGCCATCGACTTTGTCGCCAAGCCCTGCGAACCCGACAGGCTCAAATCCCTGCTGTTCAATGCCCTGATGATTCAGGATGCGGAGCGCTCTGCCGAAAAGATCCCGGCGCCCGCCAGGGATTCCGGCATTGTGGGCATCAGTCCCAGCATGGACAAGCTGCGCCAGCAGATTCAGCAATATGCCAGCGCGCCTTTCCCGGTACTGATCGAAGGCGAATCCGGCAGCGGAAAGGAAAAAGTCGCGTCCAGCCTGCACCAACTTTCGCCCCGCTCGAACAAACCTTATCTGGCGCTCAACTGCGCGGCCATTTCACCCACCCTGGTCGAGCCCACCCTGTTCGGTTATGCCAAGGGCGCCTTTACCGGAGCAACCTCTTCGCGGGCGGGCTACTTTGAAGAAGCGGAAGGCGGCACGCTGTTCCTGGATGAAATCGGTGAGCTGCCACTGGAGTTGCAGGCCAAGCTGCTGCGCGTACTGGAAAATGGTGAGTTCCAGCGTGTCGGCGAAACCCAGTCGCGCAAATCCAATGCACGTGTGGTTGCCGCCACCAATCGCGATCTGCGTGCTGAAATCAAGGCCAGCCGCTTCCGCGCGGACCTTTACCACCGCCTGTCGGTTTTCAGCATTGCCGTACCTTCATTGCGCGAGATGGGGCCGGACAAACTCAAGCTGCTGGATCACTTCCGCGATTTCTATGCCCGCGAAGCGCGCAGCACGCCATTCGAACTGGACACGCACGCGACGCAGTTGTGGGAGGATTACCATTTCCCCGGCAACGTGCGCGAGCTGCGCAATATCGTCATTCGGCTGACAACCAAATATCCCGGCATGAAGGTCAACGCCGAGCAACTCGAAGCCGAACTGGATACCGATACCGCCTACCCGCAGGAAATTCCACTGCCCAATGACGCCAAGGCGCTGATCGAGACCGCGCGCAAGCAATTGCAGACCCTGGCCAATTTCAACCTGGACCAGACCCTGCGGCAATGGGAAAAAGCCTACGTCGAAGCCGCGCTCAACATGACGCACGGCAATCTCTCGCAAGCGGCAAAGCTCCTCGGCATCAACCGGACCACGCTGTACAGCCGCATGCAGACGTACAGCAATGAATAATGGGCCGCCGCGTTGTACCTTGATTATTTCGGCCTGACCGATCCTCCCTTCCGCATCACGCCCAACACCGATTATTGGTTCGAGGGTGGGCAACGCGGGGATTTGCTTGCCACGCTGGTGTATGCAATCACCCATGGCGAGGGGCTAATCAAGGTCGTCGGCGAAGTCGGCAGCGGCAAGACCATGCTCTGCCGCATGTTGCAGCAGCAGTTGCCGGAAAATATCGACACGGTTTATCTGGGCAACCCCACCCTGCAACCGGATGAAATCCTGGTCACCATACTGTCCGATCTGGGTGTTACCGGATCGACCGCGGGCAACCGTCAGATTCTGCTGGATCAACTCAACAACGCCCTGCTTTCCCGCCACGGCAGCGGCCGCCGCGTCGTGGCCTTTGTCGAGGAAGCGCAAGGCATGACGCTTGAGAGCCTGGAATTCATGCGCTTGCTGACCAATCTTGAAACGGCCTCCGACAAACTGCTGCAAATCGTGCTGTTCGGCCAGCCCGAACTGGATCAAAATCTTGCCGATCCGCGCATCCGTCAGTTCAAGGATCGCATCACCCTGAATCTGACTTTGCCGCCGCTTTCCGAAAACGACACCCGCAATTATTTGAGAAGCCGTCTTCAGGTGGCCGGCTACCGTGGTCCCGATCTTTTCCCCGATGCCGTGGTAAGAAATATCGCCCGGCTTTCCGGCGGATTGTCACGGCGCATCAACATTCTGGCCGACAAGACCTTGCTGGCCGCTTATGGCGAAAAAACGCACAACCTCGGCGTTGCGCACGTCCAGGCGGCCGCGAAAGACGCGGAAATGGGATCGGCAAGTTCGCTCCCCATCAAGCTGCGTCGATGGGGCTGGGCCATGGCAGGCGTTACCGCGGGATTGTCGCTGCTGGCCTACCTGAGCTGGCATGCGCCGGGGATGCAGGCTACGCCAGTCCTGCCCTTGCCACTTCCAGCAGCAAAAACCACTATCCCTGTACAACCAGTTGCCGTCACACCCGTCGAGCCAGCGATGGCAGACGCTTCGATTCCGGACAGCACCAACTGGATCAGGAATGCGCCGGCCAGCACGTTCGTCATTCAGGTGCTGACCGCCAAAGACGCAAATGAAGCTTCTGCCCTGCTCGAAGGCAAGCATCACCAGCTCCCCCAGCCTCTGCGCGGCTTCCAGGCTCGCACGCCAAAAGGCCTGGCCTGGGTTGTGGTTGCGGGCGAATACCAGGACCGGCAAACCGCCTTGATCGCGCTATCCGGCCTGGCGCCCGAACTGCGCACCAGTGAAGTCTTTTTACGAACGGCGGGAAAAATTCGCGCCACCCTCCCGCACGAGGAAACCCGCACATGATCCATCGCCCCATACTGGCTTTCCTGATCCTGGGGACTGGCCTTGCCCCCTGGCTGACCGCTTGTGTCCCGCCCCAGGCCTTCGATACTTCGCCCGGGCACATTCAGCGTGAAGCGGAGCCCGCGAAGGCCGAAACCGCTCCGCCGCCCGCGCCGGTCAAAGCCGCCCCTTACACGCCGCCGCCTCGTCCCGCGCCGGTGGTTCCCACCTATACCGTTGTCGTCAACGATGTTGCCGTGAAAGACCTGCTGTTTTCAATCGCGCGCGACACCAAATTCAACATCGACATCCATCCCGGCATCACCGGACGTGTGTCTCTGAATGCAGTCAACGAACCTCTGCCCGCCATCCTTGACCGTATCGCCCGCCAGGCCAATCTGCGTTATGTGATGGAAGGCACCACCATCAGCATTCTGCCGGATACGCCTTTCCTTAAAACCTACAAGGTCAATTACGTCAATCTGTCGCGCAACACCTCATCAAACATCGGCGTTGCCTCTCAAATTTCAACAACCGGATCTGGCAGTTCCACCTCGGGCGGCAGCTCCAACGCTAGTGGCAACAATTCCAACACCAATGTCACGACGACCTCCAACAATGATTATTGGACCGTCCTCAAGGACAACATCGTCAATATTCTGTATGCCACCAAGGCCGAACAAAAGAAAGCCGAAGAGCGCGCCGCGATTGCGGAAGCCAACCGGGTCCAAATTGAATTCCGCGACAATGACAATCCGAGGAATGCTGCGCGAAACCAGGAAATTATTCGCGCGGTTCAGCAAAATGCTTCGGTCCAACCTGGCGACAGCGAGCGCGAAGTCATCGTCAATGCCGTAGCGGGAACGGTGTCTGTCTTCGCCAACGAGCGCCAGCACCAGCTGGTGCAGGAATACCTCGACAAGGTTTCCAATGCCTCGCAACGGCAGGTGATGATCGAGGCGACGATTGTCGAAGTCACGCTAAAGGACCAATACCGCGCAGGCATCAACTGGCAGAGCCTGGTATCCGGCGCCACGGGCTGGGCAATCAATACCGTAGGCAGTGGCATTGGCGGAACCAACCTGGCCAACCAGCTGCAGCCTTTCTACGCTGCCACTTACACCAACAACGACAAATGGGATTTCAAGGCCACGATTGATCTGCTGGAATCATTCGGCAACACGAAAGTGCTGTCCAGCCCCAAACTGATGGCGCTCAACAACCAGACTGCCTTACTGAAGGTTGTCAATAACCTTGTCTACTTTTCCATTGATGTTGCGCAAGGGACACTCAGTTCAACAGGTTCCGTATTGTTGCCCACCTCGGTCACCACAACTGCCCACACGGTTCCCGTAGGAGTGGTGATGTCTGTCACCCCGCAAATTGGCGAAAACGGCCAGATCACCCTGACGGTTCGCCCCACCATCACCCGCAAGGCAGGCGATGTCGAGGACCCGAATCCCCAGCTCAAACAGGGCGGGCTAAACATCAGCAACAAGGTTCCCATCATCCAGGTTCGGGAAATGGAGTCTCTTTTGCAGGTTCGCAGCGGCCAAACAGTCATTCTCGGTGGACTGATCCAGGACGATATCAGTGGCGCGCGTGACGGGCTGCCCGGACTTTCACGCCCGGAAGGCGTGGGCGCCATTTTTGGCCAGCACGAACGGCTGAACAGCCAGACTGAACTGGTGATTTTCCTGCGCCCCATCATCGTCACCGATGGCTCGCTGCAGGACGACGAGTTACAGCGCTTTCAACGATTGCTGCCCGCAAGAACCACCAGCGCCCCATGAGCCTGTTACTCAAAGCCCTTCGGCAGGCCGAGCAGTCACATGCCAGTCATTCCAGAGTTGCAAACGGAAAAGACGATGGAATGGACGAACTTGCGCTGGAACCGCTGGCTAGCGCGCTGGTAAAGCCCAAGCGCGAATGGGTGGAGCCGCCGGGCCAGGACGACGAGATAGCCCGCCCCGGCAAAATGCGCGAGTGGCGCTGGCCGCTTGGCCTGGTGCCGACGACTGCGCTGCTGGCTTTGTTCATTGCAGCAGCCTACGGTCTGTATTTTTACTGGATGACACAACCCCAAAGCTGGACAACTCCTGCCCCCCCCATTGCATCCACACCCATTCCCGCACCGCCGCAACCAGCAACATCGTTGCCGGAAATTGCCACCGCACCTGTACGCGAGGAGGACTCCGGCGAGCAAACAGCGGCTGTGCGCTCCAAACCAATCACACCGCAGGCCGTCCAGGTGAACCCAGCCTCCCGGCCAGCACGGCAGACCTCCGGTTCGGCAATGCAATCGAATGTCTCGACTCCGGTTCTGGTATCAACACCTCCTCCCCATGCAAGCTTGCTTGAAGAAGCCTATGCCGCGTTCCGGGCTGGCAGACTGGACGAAGCCCATGCGCTCTACCTGCAGCGCGCCAATTCCGGTCCCAATGCGGATGCCCTGCTTGGGCTGGCCGCTGTTGCGCAAGCCCGGGGGCAAACGGCGGAGGCCATCCGGCTGTATCAGACTGTCCTGGAAATTTCCCCGCGCAATCCAGTCGCCCAGGCCGCGCTGATTGATACGCTGGGCACAACGGATCCCGTGGCAGCCGAATCCCGCATAAAAAACATGATCGCACGTGAACCGAGTGGCTTCCTGTTCTATGCACTGGGTAATCTGTATGCCGATCAAAAACGCTGGTCGGATGCAGAGCAGGCCTATTTTGATGCCCATCAAAGTGATCGCGGCAATGCCGACTACGCGTTCAATCTGGCTGTCAGCCTGGATCATCTGAAACAATCCGAAGCCGCAGTCCGCTACTACGAAACCGCCCTCAAGCTGGCTGGCCCGGCCACTCGTTTCGATCGTGCACTGGCTGAAAGCCGCGTTCAACTACTCAAATCTCGCCAAGTAAATCAGAGATGAAAAGCCCCCCAGAAATCGTAGCGAGCAGGCGTCAGCCGTGCGCGCCCGGAGCGCAGAAAGCGGAATGTATATGGACATACATGAGCATTTCGAGCACCGGACGCGCGCGGATCACGCCTGCGCAGTAGATTTATGGGGGGCTGAATGGAAAGGAGAAAAAAACTCCGTATGGGCGAATCCCTGGCCACCCAGGGATTGATCACGGTCGACCAGCTGCGCATCGCGCTCAAGGAACAAAAGACCACCGGACTGCCCATCGGCCGCCAACTCGTCGCGCTTGGATTCATCACCGAGGCGGTGCTGCGCGATCAGCTTGCCCATGCGCTGGGCAGTCAGGCAATCGATCTCGCACAAGTGGTCGCGGACCCCGATGCACTGAAGCTGGTGCCGGAAGAATTTGCCCGGCGCCATCATCTGCTGCCCATCGCTTACGACGAGGAGCGTGACGTACTGACCGTGGCAACCACGGACATGTTCAACGTGGTGGCGCTCGACCAGCTCAAGGCCGGCCTGGGCAGCCAGATGGAAATCGATGCGCTGCTGGCTGGCGAAGCCCAGCTGCTTGAATACATCGATCTGTTTTACGGATTTGATTTATCCCTGGACGGCATCCTGCGCGAAATCGAAACCGGCGAAGTCGATTACCAGAGCTTCACCCACGAAGTCGAGGAATACACCCAGCCCGTTGTCCGTTTAGTTGGCGCGCTGCTGGTGGATGCGGTCAAGCGCCGTTCATCCGATATCCATTTCGAACCTGAACATGCATTCCTGCGCATTCGATACCGCATCGACGGTGTGCTGGAACAGGTACGCAGCCTGCACAAAACCTACTGGCCGGGCATAGCCGTGCGCCTCAAGGTCATGTGCGGCATGAACATCGCGGAAACCCGCGCGCCCCAGGATGGCCGCATGTCGCTGACCTTGAACGGACGCCCGATTGATTTCCGAGTCTCTTCCCAGCCTGGCATTCACGGCGAAAATATCGTGCTGCGCATTCTGGACCGCGAAAAATCCATCATGCCGATGGAAAGCATGGGCTTCACGCCGGATGCGCTCAGGCAACTGCAACTCATGATGGCGCGGCCGGAAGGCATCCTCATCATTACCGGACCGACTGGCTCGGGCAAAACCACCACACTGTATTCGATGCTCTCGCACCTGAACAACGAGACCATCAACATCATGACGCTGGAAGACCCGGTTGAATATCCGGTTACCCTCATGAGGCAGACCTCGGTCAACGAAACCGTGAAACTGGATTTCGCCAACGGCATCCGCTCGATCATGCGACAGGATCCGGACATCATTCTGGTCGGCGAAGTCCGCGACAGGGAAACGGCCGAAATGGCCTTCCGCGCCGCCATGACCGGGCATCAGGTCTTTACCACCCTGCACACCAACTCCGCGCTGGGGGTGTTCCCGCGCCTGCTGGATATCGGCATTCCACCCGGCATCATGGCCGGCAACATCATCGGCGTGGTGGCGCAAAGATTGATCCGCAAACTGTGTCCGCATTGCAAGTCATCCTACACGCCGGATGAAAATGAAGCCCAGTTGCTTGGATGGGAAGCGGCCGGGAAGCCGGCTGTCTATCAACCAGTTGGCTGCGAACATTGCGATGGCAAAGGCTATCGCGGACGCATGGCCTTGATCGAAGTCCTGCGGCTGGATACGAACATGGACGAAATCATCGCCACGGGCGCGCCCATGCAGGCGATGCGGCAGGCAGCCCATGAGCGCGGCTATCACCCGCTGGCGGAAGACGGCATCCGCCGCATACTGGAAGGCCTGACTTCGCTGGCCGAGGTCTCCCGCGTGGTCGACCTGACGGGGAGAGTCTAGTGCCGTTCTACCAATACCGCGCCATGGACCAGACCGGCCGCACCAATCGCGGCTGGCTTGCGGCGCTCAATGAGGTGGATCTGGAACTGCGTCTGAAGCGCATGGGGCTGGACCTCATCACGCTGCGTCAAACCGGGCGCGAAACCCTGCCTGGCGGTGAGCGCATTACCCGGCGCGATCTCATCACCTTTTGCTTTCATCTGGAACAGATCACCCGCGCGGGCATCCCGCTGCTGGAAGGCCTGCGCGATCTGCGCGACACCATGGACAAGCGCAGCTTCCGCGACATCCTGTCCGCCCTGCTGGAAGACCTGGAAGGCGGCAAGGTGCTGTCGCAGGCGCTCGCCGCGCATCCTTCCGTGTTTGACAGCGTGTTCATCAGCGTCGTGAAGGCGGGCGAACAAACCGGACGTCTCGACGTCGTGTTCGAAAATCTTGCCTCGACACTCAAATGGCAGGACGAGGCCGCTTCGCAAACCCAGCGGCTGATGATCTATCCGGCCTTCGTCATGGTATTCGTGCTGATCGCGGTGGGCGTGCTGATGGGCTACATGGTGCCGCGTTTCGAGCCGTTTCTTAAAACCGCCAACATCCAGCCGCCGCCTTCCACACTGGCCATGTTTGCAACTGCACACTGGCTCAATGAAAACGGTTTGTGGCTGCTGCTCGCGATCGTCACGATTCTGACCGCGCTGATTGTCTGGACCCGGCGCACCGCAGCGGGACAGCTGTGGCGTGACCATCTGCTGCTGAAACTGCCGATTCTTGGTGCCATCCTCAAGAAAGTCATTCTGGCACGGTTCGCCCACTACCTGTCTCTCCTGTATCGATCAGGCGTCACCGTGCTTGAGTCGCTGCGCACCAGCGAAGCCATTGTCGGCAACCGCGTGGTCGCGGCAGGAATTCGCCAGGCCAGCCAGCAGATTTCCGATGGCCGCGGGCTGACCGATTCCTTCGCCAACCTGGGGCTTTTCCCGCCGCTGGTCATCCGCATGCTTCGCGTGGGCGAGAATACGGGCGCACTGGATCGCGCGCTGGACAATGTGACTTATTTTTACAACCGCGAAGTCGCCGACTCCATCGAGCGAGGTCTGAAAATGCTTGGCCCTGCCCTGATACTTTTTGTGGCAATCCTGCTTGGCTTTTTCATGGTTACCGTGCTGTTGCCGGTATATGACATGGCGTTCAACCTGCCGCTATGAATCTGGGGCAGCGTCTCCTCGTTTATCTCAGCCCACGCGGTGGAATGGTCTTGCTGGCGGGCTGGCGCAGCCTGGACTGGCTGGCGGAAATCCCGTCAACGGAAGAAGGCCTCCAGCGTTTTTCCGGCCTGCTCACGCAACATGGCAATCTGCCTGTCACGCTGATCGTGGACTCGGTGGACGAGGATTACCGCCTTGAAACGCTTCCACATGTTCTTGGACGCGCGCGCCAGGAACTGCTGACGCGCAAGCTGCGGCAAATTTTTCGCAACGCCCCCTATTCGGCTGCCATACAACAGGGACGCGCCAGCGAGGGCCGGCGCGATGACCGCTATCTCATGGTCTCCCTGACAGACAGCGAGTGGCTGCATCCCTGGGTCGCTGAAATCCGCAAGCACAATGTTCCGTTTGCCGGCATGACGCTGATGTCTCTTGCCGCGGAAAATGTGCTCAAACGGCTTAAGGTTTCAGCCCCGCATGTCTTGCTTGCCTCCCGGCAATCCGCGGGACTCAGGCTGTCCTATTTTCAGCAGGGACGATTGCGTTTCTCCCGTCTCACCCGCACAGACAACGCCGGCAATTCCAACCTGAATATCGCGGACGAGGTATCAAAAACGCAGCTTTATCTGTCAAGCCAGCGAATCTTTCCGCGTGAGGCGCGATTGACAGTTGTGCTTCTGGACCTGTCCAACACGCTGCTGTCCGCACAAGCCTCGCTCAGCGCGGATCCGCAGTTTGAAACCCGCCTTCTCAATGCGGATGAAATCGGACGCCGGCTGGGCATCCCTGCGGCGCTGATGGCCAACGCACCAGAGGTGGTTTATCTGGCGGCGATGGAACCGCGTTTCCAGAATCTCGCGCCGTCTACCCTGTCCAGGGCATTCCGGTTGCATCAAATCAGGTGGGGGTTATTCATGGCAGGCAGCGCGGCATTGGTATCGGGTGCCGCCATGGCAGGATGGAACTGGCTGCAGGTACGCGCGGATACCGCTCAGATGCAGCGGATTGAGACCTCCATCCGCCAGGATGAGGCGCTGTATCGGGAAACCTTGAAGCAATTGCCAAGCGTGCCTCTATCCGCCGAGTCGCTCTCGCGGCTGGTTGAAACCGCTGGACGAATCGAGGCGGCAAACCATACGCCCCGCCATGCCTATGAGCTGTTGTCGAACGTGCTTGACCGACACCCCGACATTCTGCTCGACAAGCTTTCCTGGGACAGCAGCGATTTGAACGTCAGCGGCGACACGATACCCGCCGAATCGCTTGTGCTCGACGCGCGCATCTGGCCGTTTAATGGCAATTACCGTGACGCCATGGACAAAATCAGCCGCTTCATGATGGACTTGCGTGCACAGTCCGGCGCCGGTGATGTTGCATTGCGCAGCGAGCCTGTCAATACCGCCTCCAGCTCAACACTCTCGGGCACAACCCTGCAAAATGCCCAGATGGCTGAAGCCCGTTTTACCCTGGGGCTCACGCTTCACGGGAGCCAGCCATGAAAACCTTCAGCCTGCGTGCCCTGTTGCCGATGCTTGCATTCTTCCTGATCGCGTTGGCTTTCTCCGCCTGGGTCTGGACCATAACCAGCAACCATGCCGAATCGGTAAGAACGCAGAAGGAAAACCTCGATCTTGCACGAACAGCCGCTCAATCCAAACTGATGCGATCAGGCGCGGAGAAAAATCTGATCCTGGCCCATCTGGATGCCTACAAGCGTCTTGAGCAAAGAGGTGTGACGGCCGGCGGTGACCGTCTGGCCTGGCTGGAAGCCGTCCAGAAATCAAACGAGTCCTCTCGATTGTATGGCGTCCAATACACTTTTGAACCTGCCAGCCTTTCGCCTGGCGCCGCTGAAATGGAACAAACCCTGATGAAGCTGCGCATGCCGCTGCTAACTGAAAACGACCTGACTCTTTTCCTGGACAAGCTTGCTTCCAGTGGCATCGGCCTGTTCAGGACGAAATCATGCGCGCTCAGCCGCACCGGCAATCCTCAACCCGAAATACTCAACCAGCCCGGCCTGGAAGTGGAATGCGAACTGCTGTGGTATAGCGCCAGGAAAGCGGGGGACGCATGAAGGCCGCCCTCGGTTTGATTTTATTTTCGCTACTGGCACCGCCGGCAAGTCACGCCGAACTTGGCAGGCTGTTCTACACCCCAAGCCAGCGGGCAGGGCTGGAGCAAGCCCGTTTGCACAATCGAACTCAAACCGTACAAACCGCCAGCATTCCGCCAAAGCCGGTGACCTATGATGGGGTCGTTATCCGGAGCGACGGCCATTCGACGCGCTGGATCAACGGCAAGCCGCAGGCGGGCGAATCGTACGAGCTCAATGCCAGGGGGAAAATCTTAAAGCCGGGCCAGACACTTGATCAAGGCCAGGTTTATGAAGCGCACGGAATCCGCCGCACGGAAGTGAAGGAAACTCCATGAATACCCAGCGCGGCTTTACCCTGATAGAGCTTGCCATTGTTTTGGTGATCCTGACAGTTCTGGCGGGAGGCTTGCTGGTCCCATTGACCGCGCAAATCGAATCCCGAAGGACAATTGAAACCAAACGGACACTAGAAGAAGCCCGAGATGCAATTCTGGGCTATGCCGTTAACCACACATGCTACATAAGCTGTTCTGGAAGCAGCTGCAGCCCAACACACTCTTGCGATACGACAAGTTGTAACGCTTACTGCGCAAGCCCGCTCGTAGCTTCAGGATCATGGCCTAGCGCAATATTGCGCCATTATTTGCCATGCCCCGATACGGATGGAGACGGGATGGAAAATCGTACAGGCGAAACCTGCACGCAAGCACAAGGAAACTTTCCGTGGATTACGCTAGGCGCGGCATCGCAGGACGCATGGGGCAACAGACTTCAATACAGCGTTAGCACAACCTACGCCAACCGTTCCTTGGGTTTTACAAGCGGAAGCATCGGACCAAACCAGGTCTGCGATACTTCAAGCGGTGGTTGTAGCAGCGGCAACATTGCCAAAGACGTTCCTGTTTTGGTGTTGTCCCATGGCTCCAACGGTTACTCTGCGCTCAGCGCGAATGGAACCACCCTTTCAAACCCAACCGGCACGGATGAACAGGAAAATTCACTTGCCGATGCGGACCAGAAATTCGTCAGCCGCGCACCTTACAAACCCGCGGATAGCAGTTCATCCGAACTCGCCAAGGAGTTTGATGACATGCTGATCTGGATTCCCACCACTCTGCTTACTACTCGTGTTTGTCCAGCGGGTGGCTGTCTTTAGGCATCAGTTTTATCAAGACATTCCCGGGGCGATTCTCGACCATTCTCAACTCAAAATTCAACATGGCAGCCTGTCGCGCTGCCTGATAAAGCCCCACCCCCAGCCCCATTTCCGAAGTGACTGGCCCAAGAAAAAGATTTCGCGCCACATGATCCGGGGCGGGATCACCATCATCCTCCACCGAAAATACAAATCCATCCTTGCAGGACAGCTCTGCCTTAACGGCAACCTGTTGACCATCCGTCTTGCGCTTGCGCAACGCGTTTGTCAGAAGATTGTCCGCCACGCTGTCGAACAGATCCTGTGGCAATTTCCCTTTACACCCTTCTTCAAGTACCGCGAATTGAACCCGGTCATGCGCATATCGTGCCTGCAAATCCCGCCACCAGACTTCGGCGGAAATCAGATTGCGGTCCACCTCATGCGGCTGTTTGAGCTTGTCGACAGTATTCTGCAAACGTTGCGCGAGCTGCGGAATTTGCCGCACAAGGAGGGCCTGAAGCCGCTCTGCATCTTCCGGCCCGCTGGTTTCAGCCGCGGTCATCAGGGTTTTCATGGATTGCAGAATGTTTTTAACATCGTGCGTCAGCCGCGCGCCGGTTTCATGAATCGCCTGGGTGTAAGCCTGATCCCGCAGGGTCTGCTCACGCACCTTGCTGGCGTAAAAATAACCCAGCAATTGAGACAACAGCCTGACATGCAGCGAAAGTGCGGGCGTAAGCGGCCGTTCCGAGAACCACTCCAGGGCAAGTCCGTGGAAGGCGTGTGAGGAAACATGCGCCGAGCGTTTGCCGTACTCGCCACTGCCACGCGCCGTCATCCAGGTTCCGCCGCTGATCCACGCCAGTGACGAGGTATCCGCCAGCGCGTCACGCACAAAAGTTTCCGGATCCCGTTCGCGCTCGGCACGCGTCGCCAGCCCGCGTGCCCATTCCTCGAACGGCAACCCCACTGACAGCAAATAGCGCGACATTACTCCGCCCAATCCGGAAAACCCCGCACGCGGATTCCATAACCAGCTTAGCGCAAGCAAGAGCACAGCCATGCCAGTCAGGGTCTGCACCAGCGAAATGGCGTAGCCGGATTTTGTCACCGCGACGACAGCAAACGTGCCCAGCGCCAGCACCACCACCATCAGGAACACCATCAACCCATAGAAAAAATCCATCGCATTGGCCATGGCGGCAGGCATCCTGCCACGCGAGACAAGGATTAGCGCGGGCAGAACCGGCAGTCCCCATTGAACAAGCTGACGCAGCAATACCGGCAGGGTTTGGTCCGCCAGCACCTTGGGCATGATCCATAACAAAAGCAGGGTTAGCAGATAAGCCAGCGCCAGCAGATAAATCCAGCGCTGTCCCCTGCCCGGCATGCCAGCCGCAACGGCGCCAGTCAGCCCCGCCAACACGGCCACCCACAGTGCAATCGTCCACCCGCTTGGCACTAAAACAAGAAGGGCGGCCATTCCCAGAACAGGAATCGCCAGGCGCGTTTCCAGTTTCTGCTGGCCTTGCAGCAGCGGTTGCCACAACAGGAAGAAACCATAGTGAGCCATCAGAAACGCTCTGACCCACTCCGCGCCGGTTTCGAATGCCACTGCCACATGCAGGCTCAACAACATGAGCGCCAGCCAGCGCGTATGCGATATGGACGAAAGAAATGCCGCGCAGCGGCCGGGAATGCTATTCAAGAAATTTTATGTTTACTGAAGACTCAATCAGTGTCGGCACACATACACAAAACTTGATGCAAAGAATGGCAATTTTCCAGCATCCCTGTTGATTATTCATCACGGTTCTCATGAACCTTTTCCAAATTCCCTACGTGTTGCCTTGTCAATCCATGGTTTTGGCTTGTTTTGATATGGAAAAATTTTGGCATGTATTTTGCAAATGTAAATCCGGGTCCCTATTACAAGGAGTGCTAAATGAAGCACAGTCAACGCGGTTTTACCCTGATCGAAATTGCCATCGTACTGGTCATCATCGGTCTATTACTGGGCGGTATCCTGAAAGGCCAGGAACTGATCACCAGCGCACGCGTAAGAAATCTGGCGAATCAGATTGACGGCGTCAAGGCTGCCTATTTCGGTTTCCAGGATCGTTATCGCGCCCTGCCAGGCGATTTTAATCTGGCTGGCACGCAAATCCCGAATGTAGCTTCGACCACCGTGGGCGATGGAGATGGTCAGATTGAGTCCGGCCTGGAGTCCATTGCTGTCTGGGATCATCTGTCGCATGCGGGATTCATCAACGGCACGTTCACTTACAACGCCACTGAATCCAACACCACCACCCCGACCAACCCCTGGAATGCACGCATGCAGATGATTTACGACAATGTGTATGCCGTCGAATCGGGGACCGCCACGAATCGGCATAACCTGAAAACCGGGCCGCAGATTCCAGTGGAAGTGCTGGCGGAACTGGATCGCAAGGTGGACGGTGGTGATGGCGCGGAACGTGGCACGCTGCGTTTTTCAGCATATGCCGCTGGAGGCACCGCACCCACCGCCGCCAACTGCTACGATGCCACCACCGGTGCCTGGCTCGCAGGCTCTGGAGAAGCCAATTGCGGGGCGGCCATCCTGTTCTGAGCCAACAGCCCAGTCAAGCGTAGCAAAGCGGCCGCAAGGCCGCTTTTTCAACCCTGGAGCAAACTGATTTCCGCCGCTGCCAGATTCTCTGCTATGCCTCGCAACACCAGCACATCGCCTTCCTCGATCACGGTTTGCGGACCGGGATTAACGCCCCTGATGCCGCGCCGCCTGACTGCAATCACCTCCACCGCCAGCGAGTCGAGATGCAGGTCGTCCAGTTTTTTGCCAGTCGCCGCGGATTGGGATGTCATCAAGACCGAAAACAGGCGGGGCTGCGCTTCCTCGTCGAGATCTTCGTCCGTATCCGTCGCGCCGCGGAAAAATCCGCGCATCAGCGCATAGCGCGATTCACGCACAGACCGGATGCGCTTCAATACCTGCGAAAGCGGGATGCCCAACAGCATCAGCGCGTGTGAAGCAAGCATCAGCGAGCCTTCCATGACTTCCGACACGACTTCTGTCGCACCGGCATCCTTCAGCTGGTCGATATGGCTGTCGTCAATGGTGCGCACGACCACGGGCAATTCCGGTTTGATGTCCTGAACATGCCTGAGAATGGACATGGATGCGTTCAGATCGGAAAAGGTGATGACCATTGCCCGGGCACGCGAAATGCCTGCCGCGATCAACACTTCGCGTTTGGCCGGGTCGCCGAATACCACACTTTCGCCCGCTGCCGCAGCCGCCTTGACCCGCTCCGGGTCAAAATCCAGCGCCACGAAAGGAATGCTTTCCGTTTCCAGAAAACGCGCCAGGCTTTGTCCGCTGCGCCCGTAGCCGCAGAGAATGACATGGCCGCTTTTGCCAAATGTCTTGAGCGCGATATCGTGCACCTCCTTTGCCCGGTTGGCCCATTCGCTTCCGGACAGTTTGCCGGTTATCCATTCCATGCGATGGATCAACAAGGGCGCGATCAACATTGAAATCACCAGCGCGGCCAGTACGGGTTGCGCCGTTTCCACGCTCATCAAGCCCTGGTCCGCCGCCAGGGCAAGCAATACCAATCCGAATTCGCCCCCTTGCGCCAGCGCCAGCGCCGTGCGGATGGAGGTGGTTTGTCCATGTCTGAAACCCCGGCAAAGCGCCCAGATCGCCAATGCCTTGCCCGCGACGATGACTCCCAGCATGATCAGAACCTGGAGGATCTGTTGCCAAACCACGCTCAAATCCAGCCGCATGCCCACCGTGATAAAAAACAATCCCAGCAGCACATCGCGGAAAGGCTTGATGTCATCTTCAACCTGATAGCGATATTCGGTTTCGGACACCAGCATGCCTGCAAGAAAAGCGCCCAGCGCCAGCGACAAACCAGCCTGCTCGGTCAGGAAAGCCAAACCCAGCGTTATGAACAGCAGGTTGAGCGTGAACAGCTCCGGCGATTTGGCGCCCGCCACGCGGTGAAACCATGGCCGCATCAGCTTCTGCCCGAAATACAGCAGCACTGACAACACCAGCGCGGCCTTGAGCAAGGCCCATAGCAGGGTTTGCGCAAGCGAGCTGGCCGGCATGGCCAGCGCAGGGATAACAATCAGCAGCGGAACCACCGCAAGATCCTGGAATAACAGCGCGCCCATCGCCAGCTTTCCATGGGGTGACTGCAATTCAACCCGTTCGGAAAGCAGTTTTGAAACAATGGCCGTCGAGGACATGGCCAGCGCGCCTCCCAGCGCCACCCCTGCTGGAATATCCATGCCCATCAGCCATGCAAGACCCAGGGTTGCAAACAGCGTCGCGGCCACCTGCGCACCGCCAAAGCCAAATACCGTGGCACGCATCGCCAGCATGCGCGGCAGGCTGAATTCCAGCCCCACTGAAAACATCAGAAACACAACGCCAAATTCAGCCAGATAGCGGGTCTGCGGCGTATCCGGAATCCAGCCCAGCGCGTAAGGGCCAATGCTTATGCCGGTCAGCAGATAACCCAGCATGGTCGGCAACTTGAACGTCCGCGCCAGAATGGTTACCAGCACGGCCGCCGCCAGCATGATCAGGACAAATTCGAGAGTGTTATGCATAGGCAGATAAGAGAGGATTCCCTAGTATACTTATGAAAACAATGAATCAAATCGTGAATCAAACCGACATCGCCCGCTCACTATCGCTTGCCCGGAATGTCCTGCACATCGAGGCAGAGGCGGTGCAAGCCCTTGCAGACAGGCTCGACGAACAGTTTCATCGCGCCGTGCAACTCATCATGGCCTGCAAGGGCCGGGTTGTTGTTACCGGCATGGGAAAATCCGGCCACATCGCCGGCAAAATAGCGGCAACGCTCGCCAGTACCGGCACACCGGCTTTCTTTGTCCACCCCGGCGAAGCCAGCCATGGCGACCTTGGCATGATCGCGCACGATGACGTGGTGATTGCGCTTTCCAACTCCGGCGAAAGCGCCGAGATCACAGCCATTCTGCCGCTGATCAAACGCCGTGGCGCCAGGCTCGTCGGCATGAGCGGCAACCCTGCCTCGACGCTGGGACGTGAATCCGACGTGCATCTCAATGCCGCCGTCGACAAGGAGGCCTGTCCGCTCAACCTGGCCCCGACAGCCAGCACGACTGCCGCGCTGGCGCTGGGTGATGCGCTCGCCGTCACGCTGCTGGATATGCGCGGCTTTACTCCGGAAGATTTCGCCCGCACCCATCCCGGTGGCAGCCTGGGCAGAAGGCTATTGGTTCACGTGCGCGATGTCATGCATACAGGTGATGCCCTGCCTGTCGTCGACCATGCCGCGTCGTTGAAAGATGCCCTGCTGGAAATGACCCGGAAGGGATTGGGCATGACCGCCATCGTGGACGATTCTGGCCATGTGATCGGCGTGTTCACCGACGGTGACCTCCGGCGGGCGCTGGAAAAATCCGTTGATATGCATACCGCGCGGATAGCCGACCTGATGGGACGCAACCCCAAAACCATAGGCCCCGATCAGCTTGCCGTGGAGGCTGTTGAAAAAATGCAAAGCCTGAAAATCAACGGACTGCTCGTGGTAAACAGTGAAGGCAAACTCGCCGGCGCGCTCAACATGCACGATCTTCTCAAGGCGGGGGTGGTGTAATGACCCAGGATGCGATTGAACGCGCTCGTGCCATCAAGCTGGTTGCATTTGACGTCGACGGCATCATGACAGATGGTTCGCTTTATCTGACCGATGACGGACATGAGATAAAGGCTTTCAATTCACTCGATGGCCACGGCCTGAAAATGCTCAAGAGCACCGGCGTTGAACTGGCCATCATTACCGGCAGAACTTCACAGCTTGTCATCCACCGTGCGCGCAATCTGGGGATTACCCACTTGCATCAGGGCGCTCACGACAAGCTCACGGTATACCGGCAACTGTTGCAAGACCTGAACCTCAGCGAAGCACAAACAGCCTATATGGGCGACGATGTCGTGGACCTGCCGGTGATGCGGCGTTCGGGTCTGGCAATCACCGTTCCCGCGGCTCCCGATCTGCTCAAGGCGCATTCCCACTACCTTACCCGGCGGGAGGGTGGAAGAGGCGCCGTCCGCGAAGCCTGTGAATTCATCATGCGCGCGCAGGGAACCTTCGACGCGCAAATGGCAATTTATCTGGCATGATTGACCGCAACGCATACTGGCTGCCTCTCGTCATCCTGGCTTTGCTGGCAGCACTGAGTTTCTGGCTGGAGCAGAGCATTCAGGAAGCAAGCAGCCCGCGCAAAAAAAACGGGAACGCGCCAGACTCCATCATCGAAAACTTCAAGGCCTCCAGCACGGATGAAGCCGGCATTCCGCGCTACCGTCTGACAGCCAGCAAACTGAGTCACTTCCCGGCCAATGACCAGACCCTGCTTGAACAACCGCAGTTCACCCACTTGCATGCCAGGCAGGGCGAAATGATCGTGAGTTCGCGCCGCGCCAGCGTTAGCGCCAAAGGTGAAGAAGTTGTTTTTACCGACGACGTCAGTCTCCGGCGCACGGCATCTGCCGGACGTGGCGCGCTTTCCGTGAAAAGCCAGTCACTCAAGGTTCTGCCCGATCAGGAACAGATCATTTCCCAGCAACCCGTCACCATTACCGCGCCAGGCCTGCAAGTATCCGCAATGGGCATGCAGTTGTCCGGCAAAACCCGAATTCTCAAACTGAGGGGCCGCGTCAAGGCCCAGTTCCAAAATGCACCCCGCGCTTAGCTTTCTCCCGATTTTGATGCTGGCGACAGCATTGCCCTTACCCGCCCTTGCCGAAAAAGCAGACCGGGACAAACCCGTCCACCTGGAAGCCGACAACGTTACGCTGGATGACATCAAAAAACTCAGCGTATTCCAGGGCAACGTGTTATTGATTCAGGGCACACTGATGATGCGGGCAGACCGCATCGAGGCCCGGCAAAACGGCGATGGCCTGCAAAGCGTATCCGCCAGTGGCCGGCCCGTAAGTTTCCGCCAGAAACGGGACGGTGTTGAAGAGTACATCGAGGGATATGCCAATCAGGTTGAATTTGATAACGTGCAAAGTCTGCTCAGCCTGTCTGGCGAGGCGCGCCTGCGCAAGGGAGACGATGAAATCCGGGGCAGCCTGATTACTTATGACGCCAAAACCGAGTTCTACAAGGTAGCGGGGCAGCAGAACGCTCAAGGCTCCAACAACCGCGTTCGCGTTGTCATCCGGCCCAAGCCAAAAAATGAAGGGGACAAATCTCCCCAGGAAAACAAGAACAAACCAGTTAAATGATGACCAAGCTTGTTGCCGAACATCTCCGCAAAAGCTACAAGAATCGCACCGTTGTCCACGACGTATCGCTTGAAGTGGGCAGTGGCGAGGTTGTCGGCCTGCTTGGGCCGAACGGTGCGGGGAAAACCACCTGTTTTTACATGATAGTCGGGCTGGTCGTTGCCGATGACGGCGCCATTCAGCTCGACGAACATCAGCTAACCCATCTCCCCATCCACAAGCGGGCCCGCCTGGGTTTATCCTATTTGCCGCAGGAACCTTCAATTTTCCGCAAGCTGTCGGTTGCCGACAATGTGCGCGCCGTGCTTGAACTGAAGGGCTATCAGGAATCCGACCTGGAAGAACATCTCAACAACCTGCTGGAGGATTTGCACGTTGGCCATTTGCGCGATGCCTCGGCCATGAGTCTTTCCGGTGGCGAACGCCGGCGGGTGGAAATCGCCCGGGCGCTAGCCATGAATCCGCGTTTCATCCTGCTGGATGAGCCTTTCGCCGGCGTGGATCCGCTTGCCGTGCTGGACATCCAGAAACTGATCCGCTTCCTCAAGGAACGCCATATCGGCGTGCTCATTACCGATCATAACGTCCGCGAAACACTGGGAATTTGCGACCGCGCCTATATCATCAACGAGGGCCGTGTTCTGGCCTCCGGAAACCCCGACGACATCATTCACAACGACACCGTGCGCAAGGTTTATCTGGGGGAAAACTTCAAACTGTAGTAGTCTAAAGCTGGCACGATTTTTGTCCGATAGTAGGCAGTATGAAGCACAATCTCCAGCTCAAGCTTTCCCAGCATCTTGCGCTTACCCCGCAACTGCAGCAATCCATTCGCCTGCTGCAGCTTTCCACGCTTGAACTGAACCAGGAACTCGAGCAGATTCTCCAGGAAAACCCCTTGCTGGAACGCGAGGGGGAAAGCGAAGAAGAAACGCACGCTCCCCAGCAATCCGCCAGCGAGAGCCCCACGGAAACCACCACCGAATCTCAGCCTGAAAGCAGTCCGGATGACCGGCAGACCAGTCTGGATGAAATGGACTGGAATGACTACAGCGCCCGCGGCGGGGACGATGAAGATGATTCGGGACCGCAGATGGCTGCCGCTTCCACCACCCTGCGCGAACACCTGACATCGCAAATTTCCCTGGTTCCCCTGACCAGACGCGATCAGGCCCTGGTCACCATGCTGATCGATGCGCTTGATGAAGATGGCTACCTGGAGCAATCCCTTGAGGAAATTGCGGCCAGCCTGGACCCAGAACTGGAAATCGAGTTCGAAGAACTCGAAATTGCCTTGAGACACCTGCAAAACCTGGATCCCACCGGGGTTGGCGCCCGTGACTTGAGCGAATGCCTGACGCTGCAATTGAAAGCGCTCCCTGAAACCACGGAATCCCGCGACATCGCAATGAAAATCGTAGGGGAACACCTGAGCCTGCTGGCGGCGAGAGACATCGGCAAGCTCAAGAAGGCATTGCATATCGATGACGCCGAATTACGCGCCGCCCGCCAGATCATTCTGAACCTCAACCCCAAGCCGGGGGCAAATTACGGCACGGGCGATATCCATTATGTGGTACCGGATGTTTACATCAGAAAAATCAAGGGGTTCTGGCTGGCCAGCCTGAATCCGGATGCCATGCCCAAACTGCGCATCAACCGGGTTTATGCCGACATCCTCTCCCGGCACCGCGAGTCAGGCGGTCAACTGTCCACGCAATTGCAGGAAGCCAAATGGCTGATAAAAAACGTGCAACAGCGTTTTGACACGATTCTCCGGGTATCCCAGGCGATTGTGGACCGCCAGCGCAACTTCTTCGAGCACGGCGAAGTGGCCATGCGCCCCTTGGTGCTCAGGGAGATTGCCGATGCCGTGGGCTTGCATGAATCCACCATTTCCAGAGTGACCACGCAAAAATACATGATGACCCCGCGCGGCCTATATGAACTCAAATACTTCTTCGGCAGCCATGTTGCCACCGAAGCGGGCGGCGCCTGCTCGTCCACCGCCATCCGCGCGCTGATCAAGCAGCTGGTGGGCGCCGAGAATCTGAAAAAACCGCTTTCCGACGGCCAGATTGCCGAAGTGCTCGGCCAACAAGGGATAGTCGTGGCGCGCCGAACTGTCGCAAAATATCGCGAATCCCTGCAAATCCCGCCCGCCAACCTGCGTAAATCCCTATAAATTCCGGGCTTGTTTGACTTGAAAAACAGCCGGTTCTCCCCTAACTTAAGAGTGTGGAGTTCCTTTTTAAATTACCCCAATAATCTGTCCCGCTTCTCTGAGTGTAGAGGGCGGGATTTTTTTACTCTGTAACTTCTGGAGGCTTATATGAATCTCAATATTTCCGGCCATCATCTCGAAATCACTCCGCCCATTCGCGAATATGTAGCGGGCAAGCTTGCGCGGATCAAACGGCATTTCGATCATGTCATTGATGCGTCGGTCATCATGCAAGTGGAAAAGCTCATCCACAAGGTCGAGGTCAAGCTGCATGTCCGGGGCAAGGATTTTCATGCGCATGCGGAAGACGGCAACATGTATGCCGCGATTGACCTGATGACAGACAAACTGGACCGGCAAATCGTAAAACACAAGGAAAAGAATGCGGATCACCATCCCGAAGCCGGCGGGGTGAAACACCAATCGGCTGAAGTATAATCCGCCCGTCAGGGCCGCATTGCCGGCCCTGACGCGTCGCGGGATACTGACCGTTCAATCCGGGCTTCAATGCATCATGGATGAATGGATTTGATTTCAGCCTGCATGCCAAATTGAACGGTATCCGCCTATCATGAAATTCCGGCACACCATCTGAGCACACAATCCGACTGGCGTCGAAAAAAACAATGATGAACTTGATTGCGCCCCTTGTCAGTCCTGAGAGCACCGTCTTCAACCAGGCTTTTTCCAGCAAGAAAAAACTGTTTGAACATGCTGCGCTGCTGTTTGAAACCTTGAAGGGTTTGAAACACCAGGAAGTTTTTGACAGCCTGTTTGAGCGGGAGCGCCTCGGTTCCACCGCGCTGGGTTTTGGCGTCGCCATTCCGCATGGCCGCATCAAAAGTCTGAAGGAAGCGACGGGTGCATTTTACAGGCTGAAACCCGGGCTGGAATTTGACGCGCCCGACAACCAGCCGGTCAGCCTCTGTTTCATCCTTCTGGTGCCGCAGGATGCCAATGAGCGCCATCTGCAGATCCTGGGCGAACTGGCTCAGCTTTTTGGCGATGCCGCCACGCGCGACCAGCTTCTGGCAACCCCTTCGCCAACCGAATTGCACAAATTGCTGACCACATGGAAACCGTAAGCGTCGTTTCCATAGGCAAGCTGTTCCAGGACAATGCTGAATCGCTCAATCTAAGCTGGCTCGCCGGGCGTGATGGCGGCACCCGGGAGTTGAATTCCGAGTCCCTGCACAAATCAACCCTGGCGCCGGTTGGCCATCTGAATCTGATTCACCCCAACCGCATTCAGGTGGTGGGCAATCCGGAAATGGATTACCTGCGAAAGCTGAGTTCGGGCTCGCTGCAGGAAAAGATGGATCACCTCTTCACGCATGACCTGGCAGCTGTCATCTTCGCAGATGGCGAAACACCACCTGAACTGCTGGTTGATATTGCCATCCAGACCCGCACACCCTTGCTTGCCTCAAGCCGTTCCAGTCCCGACGTCGTCCTGCACCTCGGCCATTTTTTGACCCAGAATCTCGCGGAATCCACTGTCGTGCATGGCGTCTTTCTGGAAGTGACGGGTGTGGGCATACTCATACGTGGTCAGGCCGCGGTAGGAAAAAGCGAACTGGCGCTGGAACTGATCGCGCGCGGTCACCGGTTGATCGCCGACGATGCGGTGGAGCTTCGCCATGTGGCGCCCGATACCCTGGAGGGCAGTTGCCCGGAACTGCTGCGCGATTTTCTGGAAGTACGCGGCCTGGGCATTCTCAACATCCGTTCACTGTTTGGCGAAACGGCTGTCAAGCTTAAAAAGAATCTAAAGCTGATTGTCGAACTGATCAAACCCAGCGACAGCATCGACCCGATCAGCCGCCTGGACATGGAAGCATCCAGAACGAACATTCTCGATGTGGAAATCCCTACTGTCCGGATTCCTGTCGCGGCCGGGCGAAACCTGGCTGTCCTGCTGGAAGTGGCGGTACGCAATTACATCCTGAAAAGCCGGGGCATCAATCCGGCGGCGGAACTCATGGCACGGCAGCAAAGCTTGATGGGCAAGGAAAGCTGATGCAGGTCGTGCTGGTATCGGGACTGTCCGGTTCTGGCAAGAGCATTGCCGTTGCCGTACTGGAAGATGCTGGCTACTACTGCATCGACAATCTTCCGCTCACCCTGGTTGATGAAGTTGTACGGCACTTGTGTTCATCCGGCCAGGAAAAAATCGGCATTGCCGTCGATGCACGTAGCGGCGGAGATTTCTCGGCTTTTCCAGCCATGGTGGAAAAACTCAAGGCGGATGGCTATGACGTCAAGGTCATCTTTCTCGAAGCCAAAACCCTGACGCTGGTAAAGCGTTTTTCCGAAACCCGCAGGCGCCATCCGCTTTCTTCCGACACCGTTTCGCTCTCCGAGGCGATTCAGCTTGAGCGCGAGAAGCTTGGCGAAGTGGTTGAAAGCGCCCACCGCATCGATACCAGCGATCTTTCGCCGAGCGCGCTGCGGCTATGGATCAAGGATCTGATCTCGGTCGATCGTTCCCGTATTACCCTGCTATTCCAGTCTTTTGGTTTCAAGCATGGCATCCCGCTGGACGCTGATCTGGTGTTCGATGTGCGCTGTCTTCCCAACCCGCATTATGTGCCCGACCTGCGGCCACTGACCGGCAAGGACGATCCGGTCAAGGCCTATATCGAAGCCAGCCCCAATGCCATGGCCATGCTCGCCGACATCCGGGCCTTTGTGGAAAACTGGCTGCCCTGCTTCATCCGCGATCATCGCGCCTACCTGACCGTGGCGATTGGCTGCACGGGCGGACAGCATCGTTCCGTTTATTTTGTCGAATCACTCGGCGCTGCCTTCCGCGACCGCGAACAGGTGCTGATACGGCACCGGGAACTGGTTTGACATGCCCAACACAAGGTCCATCGCAGTACTCCTGAAACCAGGCGACTACGCCATCTTCCTCCTGGGGTGTTTTCTTGTTTCGTCGCTGTTCCTGTTCAAGCCGCATAACGCCTCCGGGCAAACCGTAGTTGTCCGCGCAAAGGGCCAGATCGTGGCGGAACTGCCCTTGAGCACGCCACGCACCCTGAACATTTCCGGAACAATGGGAAACAGCGTGATTGAAATCGTCATGGGCAAGGCGCGCGTCATCGGCGATCCCGGCCCCCGGCAAATCTGCGTGAAGCAGGGCTGGATCAGCCGCGCGGGGGATGCCCTGTTATGTCTTGCCAACCAGGTCACGCTGGAAATTCCGGGGCCATCCACTGGCATGGACACGCTCAATTACTGATGGCCCATCATTCATATCCCATGCGCGAAGTCATTTTGCCAGTTACTCCTGAAGACCGTCGTATCGCGGGACTCGCCGCCATTGCCATCGGACTCACCCTGGCCGAAGCCGCCCTGCCCAGCCCGATTCCCGGCATCAAACCCGGCCTGGCCAACATCGTTATTCTGCTGGTGCTTTTGCAGCATGGTTACAAAACAGCGGCCTGGGTTTCAGTCATCCGGCTACTGGCTGGCAGCCTGCTGCTGGGCAGTTTTCTTTCGCCCGGATTCTGGCTGGCAGCCTCGGGCACCGCAGCCAGTCTGTTGATGCTTTCCATCATTCAGCACCTGCCGGGAAAACTGTTCGGCCCGGTTTCGCTCTCGATTCTGGCGGCCTTCTCGCATATCGGCGGACAGCTTCTGTTAGCCTGGGCCTGGTTATTGCCTTCGGCCGGCATCCTTGCGCTGTTGCCAGTCTTTGCCCTGGCGGCCCTGATATTTGGCGCGGCCAACGGTCTTGTCGTCGCCCGGTTGATTGCCGGAAAACCGGACATGGGCGCACAATCGGCCCATGTCTGAAAAAACCATCACGCTCGCGCTTAGCGGCGCATCGGGTCTGGCTTATGGCCTGCGCCTGCTGGAATGCCTGCTGAACGCCAACACCAATATTCAACTGCTCACCACCCAGGCCGCGCATGTCGTTGCCGCGCAGGAACTGAAAATCACTCTCCCCAGCCGCGCTGCCGATCTCGAAAACTGGCTGCTTGAACGCTACCCGAACGGACGCGAAAAGCTTCGCGTGTTCGGCCGGGAAGACTGGTTCGCACCGATGGCCTCCGGCACGGGCGCGGGCGATGCAATGGTCGTTTGTCCCTGCTCCATGGGCACGCTGGCCGCCATCGCCCAGGGCTTGTCGGACAATCTCATCGAACGCGCGGCGGATGTCATGATCAAGGAAAACCGCAAGCTGATCCTGGTACCGCGCGAAACGCCGTTCTCCGCCCTGCATCTGGAAAACATGCTCAAGCTGGCACGGCTTAATGTCACCATCCTGCCCGCCAATCCGGGTTTCTATCATCACCCGCAACGAATCGAAGACCTCGTCGACTTTATCGTGGCGCGCATTCTCGACCAGCTTGGCATTTCGCATGAACTCATGCCGCGCTGGGGAGAAGCGAAGTAAGCTGACCACGGCGGGCAACATGTTTTCTTCACGACATCGCACCCTGCCGCTGTTTCCGCTTTCCACGGTATTGTTTCCGGGCGGAAGACTGCCGCTGAAAATTTTCGAGCAGCGTTATCTCGATCTGGTGAAAAACTGTCTCGCCGGAAACTCGACTTTCGGGCTTTGCGCCATCCGCGAAGGCCATGAAGTTGGCGAGCCTGCCGTTCCCTTTGAAGTCGGCACGGAAGTGCGTATCGCGGAATGGGACATGCCGCAGCCGGGTATTTTCCACATAGAGGTCGAGGGCCTGGAACGCTATGTCGCCAGCAGTTGGGAACTGCATGGAGGCGGGACGCTTATTGCGTCCATACAGCCGGTAACCGCCGAGAAATCCTGTGCCATCCCTGAAGAGCTGCGCCTGTGTCCGGAAGTCCTGAAGCACATTCTGGCGGATAACCCCGTACCTGTTCCTGAATCGCATTTCGAGGATGCCGTATGGGTTGGCTATCGCCTGTCGGAGAGATTGCCTTTCAAGCTCAAGGTCAAACAGGATCTGCTTGAAATGAATGATTCCCTGACCCGGCTGCGCATCCTCGACCAGTTTCTGAGAAAGCAGGCAAAATAATTGGCGCGCTTTTATACCGAACTCAACGACAGCCACCGTTCATTCATCGAGCGACAGCACATTTTCTTTACGGCAACCGCGCCAGCCTCCGGCCGCATCAACCTTTCGCCCAAAGGCATGGACAGCTTCCGCGTGCTGGATAACAAGACCGCTGGGTATCTTGATCTCACCGGCAGCGGCAACGAAACCGCCGCGCATCTGCGGGAGAATGAACGCTTCACCCTCATGTTTTGCAGCTTCGAGGGCGACCCGCTGATCCTGCGTCTCTATGGACAGGGTAGAGTGATTCGCCGCCAGGATGCGGACTGGGCAGATCGGCGGCCTGCTTTCCCTGATCTTCCCGGCGAGCGGCAAATCATCCTGATGCACATCGAATCGGTGCAAACCTCATGCGGCTACGCCGTCCCGTTGATGGACTACCGTGGCGAGCGCGACACGCTGGCGCGCTGGGCCGTGAAAAAAGGCACGATGGGATTACTGGATTACTGGCGCGAGAAAAACTGCGTCAGCATAGATGGACTGCCCACGGGCTTATTGGAGGACTAGGATGAAAACACTTTCCGCTGCCTTGATCGGCGCAAGCCTGTTGCTGGCCGGCTGCGACAGCCCAACGGAGGTACCAGCCCCCAAAACCGAGGAGCCCCGGGCAACGCCCTTTGACACCCAGATCAACGCGCTGGAAAAGGCAAAGCAGCTCGAAGGGCAGATGCTGCAGGATGCAGAAGCGCGCAAGCAGCAAATGGAACAGGCTACGCAGTAGCTTTTTTTTCATCGCTCGCAAGCAACCTGCGAATCACCTCCCCCGCCAGCATCAAGCCAAACAGCGGCGGCATGTAGCTGATGGTGCCATTGACCGCGCGCGGCCGCCCCCGGCCTGATACAGGCTCGGGCGGACGTGGCGGCTTCGGTGGCTCATCGGTGAATACCGTCAGCACGCCTTTCGCAATGCCGCGCCGTATCAGTCGCTTGCGCAACATCGCCGCCAGCGGGCAGCCGCATGTTTTCGAGAGATCGGCCAATTTGATTCTGGATGGATCGAGCCGGTTGCCCGCGCCCATGCTCGACGCCACCGGTATGCCACCTTTCACGCAATGCTCCACCAGCGCGGTCTTGCAGTTGAGTGAATCGATGCAGTCGATGACGTAATCCGCATCGGCCGGAATCTGGCTGGCCACACTTTCCGGCACAATGAATTCTCGCTGGACGCGCAAGCCGCAAGCGGGGTTGATGTCGCGGATGCGCGCAGCCATCAGTTCAACCTTGGGCTGATCGACCGTGGATAGCAACGCGGGCAGCTGGCGGTTGATGTTGGAGGTGGCCACCACATCGTGGTCGATGATGGTCAGCCGGCCAATTCCCGCCCTCGCCAGCGCCTCGGCGCAATAGGAACCCACGCCACCCAACCCCACCACGACAACGTGTTTCGACGCAAGGCATTCCAGCCCCGAATCGCCAAGAAGAATCTGCGTGCGCTCGAATTGCGGCGGGATCATGTTTTGCAAGTCATTCATGGGCTAATTCTATAAAATTGCAGCATGATCAAGTATCTCATTAGTCTGATTATCTTCCTGCTCGTCACCGGCCTGCTGTGGCCCGTGCTTTCCCGGCTTGGTCTGGGCCGCCTGCCAGGCGATACGACTTTCACCCGGCAGGGGCGGCAATTTTACTTCCCCTTTACCAGCAGCCTGATCCTGTCACTGGCAGCCAGCCTGCTATTTGGATTCTTCTGGTAATGAGCAAGGCTTTCACCAAGGAAAACGACAACGCCCCGGAAGACGACGAGGAAGAGGATGCCAACGCACTGCCTTCCGGGGTCAAGAACTACATGACCCCCGGCGGACATGCACGCATGAAAGCTGAATTCGACCAGCTCTGGAAAGCTGAACGCCCCAAGCTGGTGGAAATTATCGCCTGGGCCGCCAGCAACGGCGACCGTTCCGAAAACGGCGATTACATCTACGGCAAAAAGCGCCTGCGCGAAATCGACCGCCGCATCCGCTACCTGACCAAGCGGCTCGATAACGCCGCAGTCGTCGACCCTGCCACGCGCGAAGAAACCGACCAGGTCTTCTTTGGCGCCACCGTTACCGTGGAAGACGACCTCGGCCTGGAATCCACCTACATCATCGTCGGCATCGACGAAGCCGAGCCTTCCCGAAACCGCATCTCCTGGGTGTCGCCCATGGCCCGCGCGCTGATGAAAGCCCGTGTGGGCGATGTCGTTAATTTGATGACACCGGTGGGGAAGCGGGAACTGGAGATACTGGAAGTGAAATATGAGGAGATAGCGTAGGTCATCGCTCGCACCGAGACCCAATCCCCCTTCTCCCAGCGGGAGAAGGGCTGGGGATGAGGGAGAATTTTCATCCCTACAACTTCCTGTTGATGATCAAGCGAAATTTAGCCGGGGGTTGCCCGGCAGCAAGTTCCTTTCTTTGCTTCGTCAAAGAAAGGAACCAAAGAAAGACGACCCGGCTACGTGGCCCTTCGGGTTCCCACAGCCAGAAGGTTCCGGGCGGGCGGCGCAAAACTCGCCTTGCCATG
>WPCI01238667.1_pt1 | contig 187089 bp, 163 predicted proteins | sample 5399871 | NCBI WGS metagenome assembly WPCI01 (sample SAMN12869469, study PRJNA574797) | sludge metagenome | isolation source: wastewater treatment of pH7 | place: China:Beijing | collected 2019-05-20
GCGGCGTCCGTGGAAGTTCAATTGGACTGCCACCCTGATCGTGCTGATGGGTCTGATTGGGGTGGGGGTGCTGATGTACCCGAGCACGGCGGCCTGGTGGTCCCAGTACCATCAGTCGCAACTAATCGGCAGCTACAACCAGAGTGTGCTGCAGGAGCCGTATCCCCACAATGAGGACAAACTTGCCGAGGCGCACGCCTACAACCAGGCGCTGACCAGCGGCGCCCTGACGGTGGGGGAGCACAAACCGACCACTGACGGCTCAGCCAATCCAACCTTCGACTACTGGCACCTGCTGTCCGAGCCGGACGTTCCGCTGGGGCGCATCCTGTTCCCTGCCGCCGAGGTTGACCTGCCGATCTATCACGGGACCAACGATGACGTCCTGCTGAAGGGCGTTGGACACCTGGAAGGGACCGCGTTGCCGGTGGGCGGAGCCGACACCCACGCAGTGCTGGCTGCACACCGGGGCTTAGCCTCGGCCACCATGTTTGACCACCTGGATCAGGTGCAGGTCGGCGACACCTTCACCGTGCAGGTGCTCGGGGAGGTGCTGACCTATCGAGTGGTCAGCACTCAGGTGGTGAAACCCGAAGATACAAAAACCATTGCCCCCCAGCCGGGGCGCGACCTGATCACGCTGGTGACCTGCACCCCGTTGGGAATCAACACTCATCGGGTGCTGGTGACCGGGGAACGGGTGATGCCCACACCCGCCGAGGAGGTGGACCGCGCCCTGAGCAACTCAGATTTGCCCGGTTTCCCCTGGTGGGCGGTCATTTTGGGCACAGCTGTAATCGGGGGCGGGCTGTTGATTTGGCGCTCCGGCTACCCGCCGAAGTCAAAGCCCAGCCGAGAAACACAGTCGTAGAGCTCGGGGCTCAAAAGAGGACTAGTGATCCCCGGATTGGGGTGAGCCCAGCAGGTCGCTGACCTGCTGGCGAGCCTCAGCTAGGTCCCGTTGGTCGCGGCGCAAACTGGTGGTCGACTGAGCTGTCTTGTTCGAGTCGCGCACCTCCTGGACCGTGAACGGTTGGCCTTCCCCGGCCTGAGAGAACAGGCCCTGATAGTCCAGCACGATCCGGGTGATCTTCCCCCGCAAGCGGTTGGCCGCCTCGTCCGCGTTCGGGTGTCCCTCCGCCTCCAGCAGGGTGGCGTCGGCCTTCGTCAGCTCAGAAGCCAGGTTGTCAGCGGCGGTCTGCCATTCGACCGCCTGAGATTCGGTTCGGCCCGATGTGAGCGAGAGGACCCCGGTGGTGCCGCCAATCAGGGCGAGCACCAGGACGCCGAGTCCGAACCAGAGCCATCCGCGCTTACCCCGTGGCAAGGGCGGCTCCCATAATCGAGAAGAAGAAGATGAAGGCCAAAATGATGGCCACCAGGTAGACGGCGCCCAGGACGATTCCGGCGATGGCGAACCCGCGTCCGCTGTAGCGACCGTCGGCGGTTCGGTTGAGGCCGATGATTCCGAAAATGATGGCGATGATGTTGAACCCAAGGATGCCGAGCACCAGGGCTGCCACCGAGAAACCGTCTGTTGGCGGTGTCACCGGCAGATAGGCGTAGGTCTGCGGCTGGGCGTACCCCGCTGGCGGGTACGGAGGGGGTGAGGGGTAGGTGGGCTGCTGGGGGGTGGGTGCCTGGGGCGGGAGGCCCTGATTAGTCGGGTCAGTCAATTCGTTCACCTTGCCTGGTCAGCGGACGGTGATCGCGGGTTTTCCGGGGGCCGCGCCGCTCTCGTCGCTATAATGTTACCGGTTGGCGCTCCTGCGCCACCAGCAGGGACCAATGTGAGGAGACAAACCTATGGCCCGACTATTTGGCACAGACGGCGTGCGGGGACTGGCAAACCGAACCATCACCGCCCAATTGGCCGTTCACCTGGGAGAGGCTGCCGGTCGGCGCCTGGCGGGGGAACGGAAGCCGGACGGATCCAAGCCTCGTGCGGTCATTGGGCGCGACACGCGCGTCTCCGGTGAGTTCCTCGACTGTGCGATTGCGGCGGGCCTGGCGGCCGCCGGCGTCGATGTGGTCCGCGTCGGGGTGGTGGCCACGCCGACCGTGGCTTTCCTCTCCGCTCACGAGCCTGACATTGACCTCGGGGTGATGATCTCCGCCTCGCACAACCCGATGCCGGACAACGGGATCAAGTTCTTTGCCCACGGGGGCTTCAAACTGGACGACTCAATCGAAGACGAAATTGAGGCTCTGCTTGGGCAGGACTGGGAGCGCCCGGTTGGGGCCGACGTCGGGGAAATCTGGGAGGACCCGGAACTGGCAGAGAAAACCTACGTCGAGCACCTGGTGCGCGCGTGCGGCGCCAACCTGGCGGGCCTCCGGATTGCGGTGGACTGCGCCAACGGGGGTGCCTCTCGGCTCGGCCCGGAGGCGCTGCGGGCGGCCGGGGCCGACGTGGTCGTCATCAACGCCTCGCCTGACGGTCGCAACATCAACGACGCGTGCGGCTCCACCCACCCCGAGCAGCTGCAGGCCATCACCGTGTCGGCCGCCGCCGATTTCGGGGTGGCTTACGACGGCGATGCGGATCGCTGCCTGGCGGTGGATGCGGCCGGGAACCTGGTCGACGGGGACCAGATCATGGGGGCGCTGGCCCTGGACCTGAAACGGCAGGGAAAACTGCACGACGACACCCTGGTGGTAACCGTGATGAGCAACCTGGGGTTGCTGCTGGCGATGAAGGAACTGGGGGTGAAGACAGTCCAAACCGCAGTGGGGGACCGCTACGTCCTTGAGGCCATGCTGGAGGGCGGCTACTCCCTCGGTGGGGAGCAGTCCGGGCACGTGATCGCCTCGGCCCACGCCACCACTGGGGATGGAATCTTGACCTCGCTGCTGCTGGCTCGGGTGATCAAAGAGTCGGGTAGGTCGCTGGCTGAGCTGGTGGCCGACATTCCGCGCCTGCCCCAAACTCTGATCAACGTCCCGGGGGTCGACCGCCAGCGGGTGGACGATCCCGGCTTGCAGGCCCGCGTGCGCGAGGTGGAAGCCGACCTGGGCGACACCGGGCGGGTGCTGCTGCGCCCCTCCGGGACCGAGCCGGTGGTCCGGGTGATGGTGGAAGCCGCCACCCAGGACCAGGCGGACGAGGCGGCCAACCGCCTGGTGGAGGCGGTCCGGGAACACCTGGCGCTCTAGATTTTCCGCAGGAATGTGCGGGCCACTCGGTGCGATGCGTCCTTATGGAGCACCAGGGTGGCCCGCGATTTCGTTGGCGCAATGTTGTCAACCAGGTTCGGCAGGTTGATGCTCCGCCAAATGCCGCGCGCCGTGCTGATCGCCTCCGCGTCCGACAGGTCCGCGTAGGTGTGGAAGTACGAGTGCGGATCCGTGAACGCGGACCCGCGCAGTTGCAGGAACCGGTTTACGTACCATTCCTCAATGTTGTGCACCTCCGCGTCGACGAAAATGCGGAAGTCAAAGTAGTCAGCCAGGGACACCCCGGGCGTGTCCGGTCCGACCCGGGCCGGCTGGAACACGTTCAGTCCTTCGACAATCAAAATGTCCGGGCGGCGAACCACGATCTGTTCGCCCGGGACGATGTCGTAGGTGACGTGGGAGTAGACGGGGGCGGTGACCTCTTCGGCCCCGCTCTTGATTTCGGCGACGAACTTCAGCAGGGCGGCCCGGTCGTAGGACTCGGGGAAGCCTTTGCGCTGCATCAGGCCGCGAGCCTGCAACTCCGCGTTGGGGAACAGGAACCCGTCAGTGGTGACCAGTTCGACCTGCGGGGTCCGGGGCCAGCGGGAAAGCAGTAGCCGCAGTAGGCGGGAAACCGTGGACTTGCCGACCGCCACCGAGCCGCCGACACCAATTACGAACGGGGTGGGTGGGCGGGCCGGCCCCCGCAGCAACGTGCGCTGCTGCATTCCGATCCGCCGGATCCCGTCGACGTACAATTGGAGCACCGCTGAAAGTGGCCGATAAATAGCGTCCACTTCCGCCAGGTCGATTGGGTCCCCCAGGGAGGCAATCCGCTCGACGTCCTCTTCGGTCAGCGGGAGGGGGGTCCGGGTCGCCAAACTGGCCCACTGGGCTCGGGTAAACTCCTCGAAAGGAGCTACCGGGGCTCGTCCCCCGGGGATTTCGTCGACAAATTCCACCCTCATATTGTGCCCTTAGCGTCCCGAATCCGAAAACTGGGTTCAGGGGGTGGCCGACTCGGGGAGAAAGGGAGCGTTTCTGATGAACCGAGTTCTGAGTGCGGGTGAGGTGGCCGACCTGCTGCCCGAGCCGACCGAGGCCGACCACAAGTACACCCGCGGGACGGTCACGCTGGTGACCGGCTCCTCGACCTATCCGGGGGCGGGGGTGCTTTCGGTTGGGGGAGCGCTCGGGGCGGGGGCCGGGTTTGTTCGATTTGCCGGCTCCGAGCGGGCCGCCGACCTGGTGCTGTCCCGGTTTCCCGAGGTGGTGCTGGCACCCGGGGCTGCCGACGCGCTGGTGATCGGTTGCGGCTGGGATGAGAGTTTGCGGGATCCGGCTCGCCAAGCGCTGGCGGAGCACGCGGGCCCGGTGGTGCTCGATGCGGGGGCGCTGCTGGACCGGGGACTGCGGGCCGAGGTGGGTGCCCCCGCGGTACTCACCCCGCACCCGGGGGAGGCGCGCCGGCTGTGGGAGCAGGTGGGTGGGGGCGGGCCCCTGCCGACTGACCTGACCGAGGCGGCCCGGGCTTTGTCGGGGGCCACCCCCGCCCGGGGCCGGGCATACCGGGCCCGCCCCGCCGTGCCCGGGGGGGCCGGGGGCGGGGGACGTCCTGGCCGGGGTGATCGGTTCGGTGCTGGCCCGTCATTGGCAGGCCCAAACGACTGCTAATCTGGGGGATGTTGTCGCTGCGGCCGTCTGGCTCCACGGGGAGGCGGGCGCGCATGCCGCCGGGCTCACCTCGGCGGGGGCACCGACCCACCCAATCCGGGCCAGCGACATCATCCGAGGGTTGGCTCCCGCCTGGCAGAGCCTGCCGCGGGGGTGAGCAGACCAACCTAGTTGCAGAAAGGCGCGGTGCGCGTGGACCTGCTGATTGCGATCCTTCCCTCCCTCCTCTTTGGGCCCCTGGCCATCATCATCATGTACCTGGGTGGGGACAACCGGCAGCAGACGCTAGGGGAGATCAGCGGCGGCTTCCTGGTGGCCCTGGTGTCGGTTCCGTTCTTTGCGGCCGGGCTGACCTGGCAGGCAGCCCTGATTGGATTTGTGGCCGGCATCCTGCTGGCCATCGGGATCCACTATCAGATCCAGTCCTTCTACCACGTGGGGGTTTCGCGCGCGATGCCGATCTCCACGGCCGGCCAGATCGTGGTCCTCTCGGTGATGGGAATCATCATGTTCGCGGAGTGGCGCCGGCCCGGAGCGCTGCCGGTGGGACTGGCCGGGGTAGCCCTGGTGACCCTCGGCGTGGTCCTGGCGAACTGGTCGGATCGGCGGGAAGTTCGCGCCACCGACCTGCATTGGGGCGGGGCCTGCTGGCGCTCGCCATCTCAACTTTCGGTCTGACCAGCTACATTCTGCTGCTGCGCTACTACTCGGTGGATCCGCTGCAGGTGTTCCTGCCGCTGATTGGCGGGTCCCTGGCCGGGGCGCTGGTGCTCACCTCCCCGCGTTTCACCCCCGAGTTGGGCCCGGTCGACACCCGCTGGTCCATCAACACGGTGCGCCAAATGATCCCGGGGGTTCTCTGGGGCCTGGGTGTGATCGTCATGCAGGTGTCCATCGCTCGGGTCGGGGTGGCCACCGGGTTCACCCTCTCTCAGCTCGGGGTGATCATCTCCGCGGCCGGGGGCGTGATTATCTTGAAGGAGCGTCGCACCCGGCGGGAGCTGTGGCTGATGACGCTGGGGATCGCGCTGCTGATCGGCGGAGCGGTGCTGGTGGGAGTGGCCAAAGCTCTGGACGCAGGCTGAGCTGACCGGGGCCCGCCACGCCCCCGAGGTCTACAATGGTCCCCGTGACTAACAGCGGCAGTGATCATTTCCCAGGCCAAATTGACGTGGATCTAGCGGCAATCCGGCATAACCTGCGCACGTTGCAGCAGCGGGCCCGCGGCTCCCAGCTGATGGCCGTGGTCAAAGCGGATGCTTACGGCCATGGCCGCGGACCGGTGGCCCTGGCCGCCTACGAGGCGGGGGTGCGCTGGTTCGGCGTCAGTCAGGTGAACGAAGCCCTCAAACTGGTGGCCGAGCTGACCGGGGCCGGGGTGCGGGACGCCCGGGTGTTTGCGTGGCTGGCCGCCCCCAATCAGGACTGGGAGGCCGCCCTGTCTGCGGGGCTCCACCTGTCCGCCTCGTCCACGTTTACCTTGGAATCGATTGCGGCCGCCGCTCAAACCTTGGCGTTGACCGCCCCCATCCACCTCAAAGTTGACGTGGGCATGGGCCGAGGCGGCGCGCGGGGGGACGACTTCGCCCACCTGGCCCTGGTGGCGGCCCGGCTGGAAGCCGAGGGGCTCATCACCGTGGAGGGGATCTGGTCGCACCTGCCGGAGGCCGACGACATCACGGAGGCCGGACACGAAACCATGGCCGGGCAGGTGGCCAGGTTCGAGCGGGCGCTCGCCCAGGCCCGGGAGGCCGGTCTGGAGCCGGAACTGCGCCACCTGGCGGCCACCTCGGGCACCCTCTGGTACCCCGAAACCCACTACGATCTGGTCCGGGTCGGGATCGGAATGTACGGCCTCAGCCCCAATCCGCAGGTGGCGTCCAGCGCCGACCTGAACCTGCGGCCCGCGCTCAGCCTGGGGGCGCCCGTGATCCTGGTCAAACGGTTGCCGGCCGGGGCCGGGGTTTCCTACGGGGCCACCTGGCGGGCGGAGCGGCCCCACTGGGTTGGACTGGTTCCCCTCGGCTACGCCGACGGCATTCCCCGACACGGCTCCAACTCGGCACCCGTCACCGTCCAAACGGTTGATGGCCCGTTCCTCAGCCAAATCCTGGGGCGCGTCTGCATGGATCAGGTGGTGATCAGCCTGGGGGAGGGCGACGAGCCCGCGGCTCGCGTCGGCGACTGGGCGGTCCTGATCGGGTCCGGTCCGGGCGAACCGAGCGCTGACGAGTGGGCGCGGGCCTGCGGAACCATCAACTACGAAATTGTCACCCGGCTGGCGCCGACAATTTCTCGGCACTATCACCAGGAGGACCAGCCGTGACAACTTGGATCAGCGAAGGGGCCGAACAGACCCGCGAGCTGGGCCGGCGCCTCGGGCGGATGCTGCGCGCCGGCGACCTGGTGCTGCTGCACGGTGACCTGGGGGCGGGAAAGACCACCTTCACCCAGGGGCTGGCGGAGGCGCTTGGCGTTCGGGGCCCGGTGGTTTCCCCCACCTTCATTGTGGCGCGGATTCACGAGTCGGCCGGTGACGGGCCCGACCTGATCCACGTCGACGCCTATCGGATCCAGGACGAGCTGGATCTGGAGACGCTGGATTTGGACACCTCGCTGGCCGATTCGGTGACGGTGGTCGAATGGGGCGCAGGGAAAGCCGAGGTGCTGAGCGAGGATCGCTTGGAGATCGACTTCCTGGCCGAGGCGGCCACCCAGGACTGGACGGTGGCGGCAGACGAACGCCGAGTACTCACCCTGAAGCCCGTGGGGGCCGACTGGGCAGAGCGGCTCGCGAAGGAGAACTAACCCATGCTTGAACTGTGTTTGGACACGTCGGCCGGAGCCAGCGTGGCCGTGGTGGAGGACGGAGCGGTCCTGGCTCGGGCCCGGGAGGACAACCCGCGTCGCCACGCGGAGGAACTCGGGGTCCTGCTGGAGACGGTCTGCCGGGCGGCCGGCATTGACGGTCCGATCCGGCGTGCCCCCTGGGATCGGGTGTGCGTGGGCACTGGTCCGGCTCCCTTCACCGGGCTGCGGGCCGGGCTGATCACCGCGCAGGTCTTCGCCCGCACCGCCGGGGTGGAACTGTACGGCGTCCCCAGTTTGGCCATTGTCGCCCGGGGAGCGCTGGATTTGCTTCCCGACGGGCACGAGGTGCTGGCCGTGACCGACGCGCGGCGCCAAGAGGTGTACTGGGCCCGGTACCGGGCGGCCGGACCGAACGGGCTGGAGGAGTTGTCCGCGCCCGCGGTTGGGCGCCCAGAGTCGTTGGGGGCGCAGCTGCGCCAGAGTGACGCGGTCCTGGTTGGGCCCGGCGCCCACCTGGTTCGAGCCGTCCTGCCCGCCTCGGTCGGGCCGGTGGACGAGGCGGACGCGGCCGTGGCCTCCCGCCTGGTGGCAGCCGGGTTGGCTCGCGGGGAGGACCTGCCCGCTCAGCCCCTCTACCTGCGTCGCCCGGACATTCACGGGGCCCAGGCCTGACCGATGGTCGCCTACCGCCAGCTGGGGTTGGATGACCTGGATCAGGTGGTTCGCCTCGAACAGGAGGTGTTCCCCCAGGAGGCCTGGTCCCCCGAACTGTTGGCCGAGGAACTGAGCGGGCCGCACCGCTACTACCTGGGTGCCTTCGAGGAAGATGGGCAACTGCTCGGCTACGGGGGGATCGCGGGCGTGTGGGATGCCGACCTGATGACCCTCGGGGTGGTGCCGGCCGCTCGCGGCCAGGGGCTGGGGCGGGCCCTGACCGAGCAGCTGATCGAGGAGGCCCGCCAGCGCGGGTGCGAGCGGATCTTCCTGGAGGTGCGCGCCTCCAACCGCGCCGCCCACGAGCTGTACCGATCCTGCGGATTCATTGAGCTGGGCCGGGTGCGAGCCTACTACCGGCACCCGACTGAGGATGCACTCCGGATGGGGTTGGAGCTAGTCGGTCGGTGATTTTCGAAACGGTTCCTGTTACATAATCGGTGACGTCGGCGACACGAGTGTGGCCAGAATCATTGTGAGCTACGTCCGCTTTTCTGTTAATAAATGGCGATGACTCGCCGAAAAACGTTTCCGACCCCAAGGCAGGGGCCGCAGTCGGGCCGAGGTCCCACGGGTGCGGCGGGAGTCGCCGGTAACCTAACAGACATGGCCACAAAGACTGTCGCAACCAAGAAGCGGCGAGCATGGACCACGGGTGTGTTTATTAAACAGCTCATGGCCATCTCCGGACTCTTCTTCGTTCTATTCCTCCTGTTCCATGCCTACGGCAACCTGAAGATGTTCATCGGTCCCGAGGCGTACGACCACTATGCCGAATGGCTCAAGCACGACGCGTTCTACCCGATCTTCCCCCACGGTGGGTTCATCTGGGTGTTCCGCGTTGTCATGCTGGCCCTGATCCTGATCCACATCTTCGCGGCGTTCTACGTCTGGTACAACGCCAAGGTGGCTCGCCGCCACGGGTACGTGGTGAAGAAGACCGCGGTGGACGCCTACGCGGCCCGCACCATGCGGTTCAGCGGGGTGGCACTCATTCTGCTGATCGTGTTCCACCTGCTGAACTTCACCACCCTGACCGTCAACACCTGGGGCGGAGTTGAGCCCAGCCCGTACGCGCGGATGGTGGGAACCTTCCAGAACCCGTTCATGTTCGTGGTTTATCTGGTGTTCATCCTGGTGGTTGCCGCCCACGTCGGGCACGGCTTCTGGTCGGCGTTCCAGACGCTCGGCTGGGTTCGCAAAGAGACCCGTCGGTTCATGGTTGGCCTCTCCGGAGTCATCGCCGCCATCATCTTCCTAATGTTCATGCTTCCACCGTTGGCAATTGCCACCGGGATGATCTCCTGAAAGCGGTGACGAAAACCAAATGAGTGATCAACTAGTTAAAGGTCTGTACCGGGAAGGTGCGGACATTGCCGACACGAAGGCGCCGATGGATGTGCCGTTGGCTCAGGCCTGGCAGGCCCGCAAAAACCACGTGGACCTGGTCAATCCCACCAACCGGCGGAAGCTGCGCATCATCATGGTCGGCTCCGGCCTGGCCGGTGGGGCCGCCGCTGCCTCCCTGGGGGAGCAGGGCTACAACGTAGACGTTTTCTTCTACCAGGACTCGGCGCGGCGCGCGCACTCAATCGCCGCCCAGGGCGGTATCAACGCGGCCAAGGATTACCGCAACGACGATGACTCCACCTACCGACTCTTCTACGACACGGTCAAGGGCGGTGACTACCGTTCCCGGGAAACCAACGTTTACCGGTTGGCGGAAGTCTCGGCCAACATCATTGACCAGTGCGTGGCGCAGGGCGTGCCCTTTGCCCGGGACTACGGCGGCTACCTCGACAATCGTTCCTTCGGTGGGGTGCAGGTTTCCCGTACCTTCTACGCTCGCGGCCAGACCGGTCAGCAGCTGCTGATCGGCGCCTACCAGGCGTTGGAGCGCCAGGTGGCAGCCGGGACCGTCACCGAGCACCCGCGGCACGAAATGGTGGAGCTGATTGTCTCCGACGGTCGCGCGCGGGGGATCATCGCCCGCAACATGACCACCGGTGAGATGGAGACCCACCTGGCTGACGCCGTGGTGCTGGCCTCGGGTGGATACGGCAACGTCTTCTTCCTCTCCACCAACGCCATGGGCTGCAACGCTACTGCCATTTGGCGCGCATACCGCAAGGGCGCCTACTTCGGGAACCCCTGCTACACGCAGATTCACCCGACCTGCATCCCTCAGCACGGGGACCAGCAGTCGAAGCTGACCCTGATGTCGGAGTCGCTGCGTAACGACGGTCGGATCTGGGTGCCCAAGAAGGCCGAGGACTGCACCAAGGACCCGCGCGACATTCCGGAAGAGGACCGCGACTACTACCTGGAGCGGATCTACCCGGCCTTTGGCAACCTGGTTCCGCGCGACATCGCCTCGCGCCAAGCCAAGAACATGTGCGACGAGGGACGCGGGGTGGGTCCGGAAGTGAACGGGGCCCGCCGCGGCGTGTACCTGGACTTCGCCGAAGCCATCGAGCGCCTCGGACAGAAAGCCGTTTCGGACAAGTACGGCAACCTGTTCGACATGTACGAGCGGATCACCGGCGAGAACCCCTACGAGGTTCCGATGCGGATCTACCCGGCCGTTCACTACACCATGGGCGGGCTGTGGGTCGACTACGACCTGGAGTCGAACCTGCCCGGGCTGTACGTGGCCGGGGAAGCTAACTTCTCTGATCACGGTGCCAACCGGCTGGGCGCCTCGGCGCTGATGCAGGGACTGGCTGACGGCTACTTCGTTCTGCCGGCCACCATGTGCAACTACCTGGCTCACGCCTTCACCCTGCCCAAGCTCGACGAGAACCACCCGGACGTGGTGGCTGCTCGCGAGGCGGCCCAGGGGCGAGTTGAGAAGCTGATGTCGATCAACGGTAACCGCTCGGCCGATTCCTACCACAAGGAACTGGGCCACATCATGTGGGAGTACTGCGGGATGGAGCGGACCGAAGAGGGCCTGCGCAAGGGGATCGAGCTGATCCGCGAACTGCGTGAGGACTTCTGGAAGAACCTGCGCGTTCCGGGCAAGGCGGTTGGGGAGCTGAACCAGTCCCTCGAAAAGGCCGGCCGCGTCGCCGACTTCATGGAGCTCGGCGAGCTCATGTGCATCGACGCGCTCCACCGCGAGGAGTCCTGCGGTGGTCACTTCCGCGCCGAGTCGCAAACCCCGGAAGGGGAGGCTCTGCGTCACGACGACAAGTTCCTCTACGTGGCCGCCTGGGAGTACCAGGGTGACAACCAGCCGCCCGTGCTGCACAAGGAACCCCTCGTTTACAAGAACATCGAGCTGAAACAGCGGAGCTACAAGTGAACCTGAAACTACGAGTCTGGCGACAAAATGGCCCGGATGCTCCCGGAGCCATGCACGAATACGAGGTGCGGGGCGTCTCCGAGGATTCATCCTTCCTGGAAATGCTCGACATCCTGAACGAGGAGCTGTTCGCTCGGGGGGAAGACCCAATCGCGTTCGACTCTGACTGTCGGGAAGGCATCTGTGGCCAGTGTGGCGTGGTGATCAACGGGATCGCCCACGGTCCGGAGCGGACCACCACCTGCCAGCTGCACATGCGCACCTTCAGCGACGGCGACACCATCACGATTGAACCGTGGCGGGCCGAGGCCTTCCCGATCATCAAGGACCTGGTGGTCAACCGGTCCGCGTTTGACCGGATCATCCAGGCCGGTGGCTACATCACCGTCAACACGGGTGCCGCCCCCGAGGCGCACTCGCAGCTGGTGCCCAAGCCGACCGCGGACCTCGCATTCAACGCGGCGGCCTGCATCGGCTGTGGTGCGTGCGTGGCGGCCTGCCCGAACGCCTCGGCGATGCTGTTCACCTCCGCTAAGGTGACCCACCTCGGCCTGCTGCCGCAGGGGCACCCGGAGAACCTGTCCCGCGTGGTCAACATGCTGAACCAGATGGAAGAGGAAGGCTTCGGCGGGTGCACCAACATTGGTGAATGCTCCGCAGTCTGCCCGAAGGAGATTCCGCTGGATGTGATTGCGACCCTGAACCGTCAGCTTGGAAAGGCTGTCATCAAGGGCGTCTAGTCAGCTGCACGGAGCGTCCCCCAGGTCATTGATCTGGGGGACGCTTCTGTTTTGGGTGGGGTGGGCGGTGTGCTTGGTCTTAGTGTTGGCAAACGTGGTCCGTTTGGGCCGGTTTGGGCGTGTGGGTGGGGGTTTTGCCAGTGTTTGGGTATGTTTGCCAGCGTCTGGTGTTGGCAAACGTGGTCAAGTGCTGGCAAACGTGGGCTGTTTGGGCCGGTTTGGCCCCTAAAAGCGCATGTTTGCCAGTGTTTGGGTGGGTTTGCCAGCGTTCTGTCCTCAAGATGCGTAGATTGCCGGGCATGTTGGGGATGTTTGCTCGGTTTGGCCCGATGGCCTGAGTTTCTCTGGGTTTGGGGATCGTTACGTGGTCAAGTGCTGGCAAACGTTGACCGTTTGGGCCGGTTTGGGCGTGTGGGTGCGGGTTTTGCCAGTGTTTGGGTATGTTTGCCAGCGTCTGGTGTTGGCAAACGTGGTCAAGTGCTGGCAAACGTGGGCTGTTTAGGCCGGTTTGGGCGTGTATACCCTAGGTTTGCCAGTGTTTGGGCCGGTTTGGGCGTGCAGGCACTGGGTTTGCCAGGACTAGCTCACCCCTGCCAGCCTCCCGGCGCACCCGCACCAACACCCGCACCAACACCCGCACCCGCACCCGCAGCCACCGCCGCGCCCAGCCCGCCTACGCCACGTAGGTCTGGGACAGGTCCATCGCAGTTCTTGGGCCAAAGTCCATGGGCGAGGGGGGAGCGCCCGCCTCGGCCAACGCCGACCCCAGGGCGGCAATCTGTGCGCCGTTGTCGGTGCACAGCTTCATCGGGGGGAAGCGCACCTCCACCCCGGCCTGATCCGCGCGCTCAACCAGCAGTTCTCGCAGGCGAGAGTTGGCGGCGAATCCGCCCCCGACCACGATGGTTGGGCAGTCGAAGTCTTTGGCGGCCTGAACTGCCTTGGCGGTGAGCGAGTCGTTCACCGACTCGGAGAAGGCGCGGCAAATGTTAGCGACTGCCTGCTCGCGGTCGTCCTCGCGGTCCTCACCCGGGAGCGGGTTGGCGGCCAGGTAGCGCCCGACCGCAGTCTTGAGGCCGGAGAATGAAAAGTCGTAGGGGTAGCGGTCCTTTGCGTGCGCCAATCCGCGCGGGAAGGTGATCGCGTCCGGCTCACCCTGCCGGGCCAACCGGTCCACGTGGGGACCGCCGGGGTAGGGCAGACCCAGGAGGCGCCCGACCTTGTCGAAAGCTTCCCCGGCAGCGTCGTCCAGGGTGCCACCCAACTCGCGCACCGACAGGGCAATGTCCTCAATCAGAAGCAGGTTTGAGTGTCCCCCAGAAGCCACCAGGCCGATGAACCGCTCCGGGAAGGGCCCGTCAACCAGCGCGTCCACCGCCAGGTGTCCGATCACGTGATTGACCCCGTACAGGGGCAGGCCGAGGGTGGCCGACAGGGTCTTGGCCGCACAGATCCCAACCGTCAGGGACCCAACCAGTCCGGGGCCAGCCGCCACCGCGAGGGCATCGACCTCATCCAGGCTGACGCCGGCGTCCTGCAGCGCCTGATCCAGCGTGGGCAGGAAGCTCTCCAGGTGAGCGCGGGAAGCGATCTCGGGGATGATGCCCCCGTATCGCTCAAACTGATCCATGGAGGTGGCCGTGCACTGTCCCAGCAGCTCATTGCCGCGGACTACCGCCACCCCGGTCTCGTCACAGGTCGATTCAATTCCCAGCACTACCTTTTTTGCCACGACCCGAGTTTACGCCATCTACCGGGTTCCGCCTCGGGCAGCGTCCGCCCAGTGGGTATCGAGGAACTCTTCGGCTGTGAGGGGCCGATCCTCCTGCATCTCCGCGCGCAGGAGCGAGACCACCGCATCGAGGGGACTCTCGGGAACGGCGGCGGCCACTGCCCGCTGGCGAGTGTAGGAACCGCCCTTTTCGAGGATTTCCAACGCCAGCTCCAGCCCCGGCTCGCAGCCAAGTTCGCGGGCGGTGGGCCGCAGTTGCTCCACCAGGTTCGCGAGGGAGTCGCGCACGTGTTCGGTCTGGCCACTGGCGTTGGTGATCAGTTGCGCGTCGAGGCCGTAGCGCGCCGAACGCCACTTATTCTCTTCGATGAACCAGTCGGGTAGGCGCGGCAGCTCCTCGCCGGCGTCAACCAGGGACGAGCAGTAGTCGACCAGGGCGTGGGCCAGCGATGCACACGCCTCCACCTCGCGAATGTTTGAGCAGGCATCGAAAATCCTGATCTCAACTGTCCCCAGGTGGGGCGATGGGCGAATGTCCCAGCGGACCTCGTCGAAGGTCGAGATCACCCCCGCCTTCTTCATGTCGGCGGCGTAGCGTTCCAGCTCCTCCCAGTGGGTGAACTGGCGCGGAATCCCGGAGGTGGGCAGCTGTTGGAACACCATCGCCCGGTTGGAGGCGTAACCGGTGTCCTGGCCCGCCCAGTAGGGAGAGGAAGCCGCGAGTGACTGGAGACGGCCGCCGTAGGTGAGCAGCGTGTTGATGATCGGGAGGACTTTTTCTCGCGACTCCACCCCGACGTGAACGTGGACGCCGTAGAGGAGCATCTGCCGGCCCCAGTACTGGGTGCGTTGGACCAGTTCCGCGTAGCGGCGAGAATCGGTCACTCGCTGGTAGGCGGGCTGGGCAAACGGGTGCGAGCCGGCCGCGGCGAAGTCGGCCCGAAGCTCGTTGGTTTTTGGGCGCAGGGAGGTGACCGCGAACCGCAGGTCGCGCATGCAGTCACTCACTTCCGTATGCGCGCCGGACGCGATTTCCACCGTGTTGAGCAGCATCTCCCGGTGCACGAGCGGTTTCAGTTCCGGGACCTGCCAGGCCTGCTTGATCACGGTGTTGGCTGCTTGCCGCAGGTCGTTTGAATCCATGTCGACCAGCTGCAGTTCCCATTCCACCCCGACGGTGGATCGCTGGGAGGGGGCAAAATCGAGGTGGTTGGTGGCTTCTTCCAAGTCAGGCTCCCTTCAGACGCCGGGCAATAATCGCCCGGTGGGAAGATCCTACGCGGGTGGCGAAAACTACGACCGGGATGCCCGCCTTTTGTTGCCACTGCTTTTGGAGCTGGGCCGGATCCACGTCGGCTCCCCGCTTCTTCACCTCGACCGGTCCCGCCCCGAGCTCGCGGAGTTGGCGCTTGACTACTTTCGGGCGTAAGGCCACCTCGGCCAACACTTCGAACCCGGTCCAGTAGGGCGAGTCGGTGGGGCTGGGCCCGGAGAGATAGGCAATTTTGGGGTGGACGAGGTGGGTGCCGGTTAGGTCTGCCAGCCGGGCCAGCAGGCCGGCGCGGATCACGGCCGGGTCCGGCTCGAACAGGTACTGCTCCAGGGAGCCCACCGGGGCGGGCGTCAGGGGAGCGTCCGGGGCGCACTCTTCCGAGAGGACGTCGATCGTGTTGTGGTGGTAGACCAGGGCCGAGCGGCCGGGGCCCTCCGGAGCCAACTGGGTGGACCAGAGCGAGGCTTCCACCAGGGCGCCGTCATAGGAGAGCCACTGCGCGTGGGAGCCGATCCCCAGGTAGTGGTGGTCGATGCCCGGAGCCAGTTTCACCCCGGTGGCCAGGCCCCACGAGAAGATCTCTGTCACCTTGTCCCAGGGGGGTGACCACTGTTCGGGCCGGAACAGGCGCCGGTCGTGGCTTCGCCGAGCCGGATCCAAGAACACTCCGTCCACCTCCGGTCGGGGCATGGTCATCACGTCAGCTTCGAGCACCTGAGTCTTCGGGAACTCGCGCAGGTTGATGGCCGCTGCGGCCAGGGCCTCTGGGTCCCGGTCCACCGCCAGCACCTCCAGGCCGGTGGTGGCCAACGCCAACGCGTCCGAGCCGATTCCGCACCCCAGGTCAGCCACGCGTTTGACCCCCGCGTTCGCGTATCGGAGGGCGTGCAGCAGCGAAACCTGAAAGCGGGTGGCCTGTTCGAGTCCGGCTCGGGTGAACAGCATGTGCTGGGCGCTCTCCCCAAACTTTCCGCGCGCCTCCGCTCGCAGTTGGAGCTGGGAGACCAGGGCCACCACCAGCTCCGGGTCGTGGCCGGCCTGACGCAACGCCTGCCCAAGCTTGGGCCAGGTGGTTGGATCCGTGGCCGCCTCGCCCAACTCGGACTGGAGGTACTGCAGCTGCTGCCACGGTCCCGGCTGCGCCAGCAGCTGTACGGAGGATGTCATGGGTCTATCGTGACATACTCCCACAGTGAAACTTGGCACTCAGGTTGTCAGAGTGCTAGTCGGTGCCTAAACTTGACATCAGAAGGCGGCCCAGCGCCGCATTCACTCTTCTAACCTGGCACCGCGACGACAGGGGCGAAGGACCGGATTTATCTAGACAGAAACAGAAAGGGAGTGCGACAGTGTCGATCTCCATTACTCCGCTTGAGGACCGTATCGTCATCCGCCAGGCCGAAGCCGAGCAGACCACCGCCTCTGGCCTGGTTCTGGTTGACTCCGCCAAAGAAAAGCCCCAGCAGGGTGAGGTGCTGGCCGTAGGCCCGGGCCGCATCGACGACAACGGCAACCGGATCACCGTCGACGTAGCCGTCGGGGACACCGTGATCTACAGCCGGTACGGGGGCACCGAAGTCACCGTCGACGGCGAGGAATACCTGATTCTCTCCGCCCGCGACGTGCTGGCCAAGCTGGGCTAACCAGACTAAAGCAAAACCCGGCTCCCAATTGGGGGCCGGGTTTTTTGGTACCCGCTAGAGCCAGTCTTTCCGCTTGAACAGCGTGTACAGCACGACCGAGAAGACCACCATCAGCGCCACCGCGAGGGGATAGCCGAACACCCAGTGCAATTCGGGCATGTGGGTGAAGTTCATTCCGTAGATGGCGGCGACCAGGGTTGGGGCAAAGAGGATGGCAGCCCAGCCGGAGATCTTCTTCATGTCGTCGTTTTGCCGCTCGGCCACCAGGGTGGCGTTTACGCTCAGGATCTGAGAGAGGGAATCGCGCAGGGCTTGGCCGCGGTGCGAAGCGCGGGCCAACTCGTGCTCCAGGTCAGAGAAGAAGGTGGTCAGCTCCAACTGCCCAATCAGGTCCTCCAGGTGGGGCAGGATCCGCCCGAGAGCCCCCACCGCGTGCTGCAGTTCGATCACCTCCCGGGAGAGGCGGTAGATCCGTTCCGACACCCGCACATTCGAGTTGAACACCTGCGACTCGATCTGCTCCAGGTCCAGTTCCAACCCGTCTAGGACCGGGTGGAACCCGTCGGTGAGGGTGGCGGTCAGCCAGTAGATGAACCCGCCCGGACCCAGGTTAGCCACCGCCTGCAAGTCGGCTGGCACCTGCTCGAAAGTACCGGTGAAAGGTTGCCCATCCAACCATTTGCCTTCGGGTAGCACCAGCACCACCTCGGTGCCGCGCTGAAGCAGTTGGACGGAGGACAGCTCAACGGCTTCCGTTTGATCCAGGTACTGGGTGGCGCGCAGGCACAGGTACAGGACGTCGTCGTAGCGTTCGCATTTGGGCTGGTGGGGCTCGTACAGGGCATCGCGTAGAACCGGGTGCAGGTTCCAGCTGTCAGCTAGCTCGCCGAGCTGGTGGGCAGTGGGCCTCGTCAGCACGGACACGCTTGTCGGGCCGATCGACCAGTGAGGGCTCATTTCTGCCTACTTTCCTACTCAATGCCGAGAAAAAGATGACCGTCCGGATCTGACGCAAATCCGGACGGTCACGATTCTATCGAGGCTAGGAAGCGGCGCGCCTCCCCAGGTAGATACGGCGTTCCTCCTCGGTCATACCGCCCCAGATTCCGTAGGGTTCTCGGGCAGAAAGGGCATGTTCACGGCACTGTTCGAGGACTGGGCAGGTGGCACAGATGGCTTTGGCAGCTGCGGCTCGTCGACGTCGGGCAGCGCCTCGTTCACCCTCTGGGTGGAAGAACATTTCAGTGTCTAAGTCGCGACAGACGCCGTCGTACTGCCAATCCCACTTTTCCATCAACGGTCCGGGAAGCCTGGAGAGATCCTTCACAGGTTCCATTCCTCTCTAATGAAGCAACTGTAGTTGCTATTTCATTTTGGTAGTACGACTTTACTCGACGGGCATTACATATGACAAGTTCATCGTTGATTGACTACAATAATCACTGTTGCCAAAACCGCGGCAACACGCCGTGAGCTGCCCGTTTGGACCCAAGAAGGCCCGTTTGTTAACAAATGAATGGCAAAAAAGGCGTTCAAGATACAGACAGTCGTCGAGTAGGTCTTGACAAGCGGGGCCGGGTGGCACTACGGGGACCCGGGTATGATGGAAGCGACCCCGCCAGACCAAAGGAGCCGCTGATGGATCGGATCAAAACCCCGCCCGCGTTGGACTACAGCCGGCAGTTTCCGGCGTTGCTCGAGTTTGCCACCGGGGCCCGGGTTGACAACGGGTTCGGCTACTTGGGGCCCGACGGTCAGGTGGTGCCCGATCGACCGGCCGAGCTGTGGATCACCTGCCGGATGACCCACGTCTTTGCCCTCGCGGACCTCCTGGGTTACCCCCGGGCGCGCGAACTGGCCGAACACGGCGTGCGTTCGCTCCGGGGGGCCTTCCACGACGACGAGTTTGGTGGCTGGTACTCGGCCGTTGCCCTGACCGGCAATCAGGTGGTGGACGAGTCGAAAGCGGCCTACGCCCACGCTTTCGTTATTTTGGCGGCCACCTCGGCCCTGGCGGCAGAAATTGAGGGAGCCGGCGACCTGCTGGCGGAAGCCCTGGACAATCAGGATCGGTACTGGTTCGAGCCGGAGGTCGGCCGGGTGCGCGAGTCCTGGAATCGGGAGTTCACCCGGACCGAGGACTACCGCGGAATCAACGCGAACATGCACACCACCGAGGCCTACCTGGCGGCGGCCGACCTGACCGGGGATGAGCAGCTCCTGCGCCGGGCTGTCGGGATCTTGCACTTCGTGGCCCAGCAGGCCGAAGTGCACCGGTGGCGGATCCCCGAGCACTTCACCGCCGACTGGCAGGTGCTGCCCGAATACAACGAGGACCAGCCGGCCCACCCGTTCCGCCCGTTCGGCGTCACCCCCGGCCACGGCTTCGAATGGTCGCGGCTGATGCTTCAGGCCCGCCAGTCGCTGGTGGCCCGCGGAGAGGAGCCGCCCGCGTGGATGCTCCGGGGAGCCCAGGAGCTGTTCCGCACGGCCGACGCCGACTCCTGGCAGGTCGACGGGGAGCCCGGCTTCATCTACACCACCGACTTTGACGGTCACCCGGTGGTGCGCGAGCGGATGCACTGGGTCCTGTGCGAGGCGGTGGGCGCCAACATCGTCCTGCAGCGGGTGCTGGGGGAGAACCCCGAGTTGGCCGACCAGTTGCAGATCTGGGGCGAGTACGCCGACCAGTTCCTGCTGGAGGCCCCGGGCCGTTGGTGGCACGAGCTGGATCCAAGCAACCATCCGGCCGAGCGGACCTGGCCGGGAAAGCCCGACGCTTACCACGTGGCCCAAATGTTGATTCTGCCACTTTTGCCCGCCAGTCCAGCGTTTGCAGCGGCTCTGAAACGCGGAAATATCGCCCCAATCGGGGACTAGGAGGCCCGGGCCACCTGCTGGGCTCTGGGCTTGCGTTGGCGACCGGTGACTAAGATAGGTTCATGGGGATCTATCGCGAAGACAAATTTGTTGGCACCGGACTAACCTACGACGATATTTTGCTCCTGCCGGAGCTCACTGACGTTATTCCCAGCGAGGTGAACACGACTGCTCGCCTCTCTCGCAACCTAACCCTGCGCATCCCGCTGGTCTCCGCTGCGATGGACACGGTCACCGAGGCGCGGATGGCCATTGCGATGGCCCGCCAGGGTGGGATCGGCATTATTCACCGCAACCTCCCGATTGCCGAGCAGGTGGATCACGTCCGCCGGGTCAAGCGGTCCGAGTCGGGGATGGTGCAGGACCCGGTCACCGTCTCCAAAGAGGCCACCATCGACCAGTTGGACGAGCTGTGCGGGCGCTACAAGGTTTCAGGTCTGCCGGTTCTGGACAATGACGGTCGCCTAATCGGCATCATCACCAACCGCGACCTGCGGTTCCTGCCCTCCAGCAAGTGGTCCACCACCACGGTGGGCGAGGTGATGACCCCGATGCCGCTGATCACCGCCCCGGTCGGGATTTCCCGCGAAGACGCGAAGGACCTGCTGGCCAAGCACCGGGTGGAAAAACTGCCCCTGATTGATGACCAGGGGAAGCTGGCGGGCCTGATCACCGTCAAAGACTTCGTCAAAACTGAGCAGTACCCCAACGCCACCAAAGACAAGGATGGGCGCCTCCTGGTGGGGGCGGCCCTGGGTTACTGGGGGGACACCTGGGAGCGGGCCGAGGCGCTGGCCGACGCCGGGGTTGACGTCCTGGTGGTCGACACCGCCAACGGGGGTGCGCAGTTGGCGCGGGAAATGATCACCCGCCTGAAGAATCACCCGGACTTCCAAAACATCGACATTATCGGTGGGAACGTCGCCACCCAGGAGGGGGCGCAGGCGCTGATTGACGCGGGAGCGGACGCCGTCAAGGTGGGGGTAGGACCCGGCTCCATCTGCACCACCCGCGTGGTGGCCGGCGTCGGCGTACCGCAGGTGACCGCTATCGACATGGCTGCGCGGGCCTGCTCCGCGGCCGACGTGCCCCTGATTGCCGACGGTGGCCTGCAGTACTCGGGCGACATTGCCAAGGCGCTGGCGGTGGGAGCCGACTCAGTAATGGTGGGTTCGCTGCTGGCCGGATGCGAAGAGTCTCCCGGCGAGCTGGTCTTCTCGGGCGGCAAGCAGTTCAAGGCGTACCGGGGAATGGGTTCCCTGGGGGCGATGAGCTCACGCGGGCGGAAATCCTATTCGAAGGACCGCTACTTCCAGGCGGAAGTCACCACCGACGACCAGCTGGTCCCCGAGGGGATTGAGGGCCAGGTGCCGTACTCAGGCACGTTGGCGAACAACGTGCGCCAACTGATTGGCGGCCTGCACCAGTCCATGTTCTACACCGGTGCCCGGACCATTCCCGAACTGCAGCAGCGGGCCCGCCTGGTGCGGATCACCTCGGCCGGCCTGCGCGAGTCCCACCCGCACGACGTGGCCATTACCTCCCAGGCGCCCAACTACCGCAGTGCGGAGCGAGCCTCCTAAATCCAGTTCTGGTCGATGTGCTGCCGGCGACCCTGCTGGGACAGCCAGGCTTGGAACTCACGCGCCCAGCGGGCGTGAGCTTCGCGCTGGTAGTCGACCAGCTCCGGTCCGCTCAGTCTGCCCAAGCCCGGGTTCGCCTCTAAAATCGCGGCCATGAGGGTCACGGTCAACTGCGCGTCCACGTGCGCCTGATGCAGGTCGTCCGGCATCGGGATTCGGTAGGCCGCACACAGGTCCGCCAGGGTCCGTTTCCCGCGGCGCTTGCGCACCAGCTCCCGGTCGAGCACCAGCGGATCCAGGATGGGACCGGGGAAGGTTGCCAGGCGATCGGTGAGGGTGGGAACCCCGTGGCGGGCCGAGTCGGCCGCCAGGAGCGGCAGGTCGTAGGCCGCATTGAAGACGATGACGGGACCACCCTGGCTCAGGTGCGCGGCCAGGGTGGCGTTGATTTCCTCCAGCACCTCCACGGCCGGGCGCCCGTCGCGCACCGCCTGCTCAGTCGTAATGCCGTGGATCGCGGCGGCCCGATCGGGAATCGGCACCCCCGGGTTGGCCAGCCAGGTCTGGACCTGATCCGGGTCGGTGGAAAGGAAGCCACCGATGCGCACCACCGAGGCGGCGCTGACAATTCGGTCGCGCGTGGGGGAAATGCCGGTGGTCTCCGTGTCAAAGCCCATCCAGGGGGCGGTTACCCAAGTGTTCATGGTTCCTATTGTGCCTGCCCCTCCGACAAGTGTTCTTCCCGCGGCCACCAACCGGTGCAAACCTCGGGCCAAAATTGGGGTTTGCTTCCGGGTCAGGGGACCAGTCCGTCTTGTCCCACCCCGTCCCACCAGGCGTCCCGGATCAACTCGTGTCCCAGCCGGCTGGGGTGCACCCCGTCCGGGGCCAGGTCGCCCCGCTCGTGCTGAGCGGTGGCAGCCTCGAACACGGGCAGCAACTCAATTAGGGGTGTGTCCGTGGCCTCGGCCACCTGCCGGATCAGTTCAATCCGGTGCTCCAGGTCATCGACCATTTCGGCCTGTTCCTCATCCAGGGGCAGCAGGAACGGTCCCAGCAGCAGCACCTTCTCAAAACCGACCGCGCGCAGGCCGTCGATGGCGTCCATCAGATCGCGCATGAAGTCGGAGTCGGGGGTTACCTGGCCGGAATCGAAGCGACGCCAGGTGTCGTTGACCCCGACGTAAACCGTGGCCATCAGCGGATTGTCGACCGCCCGGACCTGTTCCACCTGGGCGGCCAGGTTCCGCGCCCGATCCCCGTTGACCCCGAGGTTCACCACCTCGACCCCGGTCCCGGCCACATCCTCGGCAATCATTGAGACGAAGCCGTCCCCCAGGGGCAAATCGAGATCTGGGTCCTGCCGGTTGGCGGCGGTGATGGAGTCTCCAAGGAAGACCAGGGTTGGTCGCGTCATGGCGGGGTCCTCTTCCAGTTGGATCAGTTGCGGTTACAGTTTACTAGGCGAGTCCCGGTTCCGAGGTGCCCCTGAGCGCAATCTGCTCCGCCGCCCTGCACCTGTCGGCTCTACCACTAGACTGGGATCATGGTTGAGGTCGAAATTGGCCGCGGCAAACGGGGCCGCCGCGCGTACTCGCTTGATGACATTGCTCTGGTGCCGGCCCGGCGCACCCGCGACCCGGAAGACGTCAGCGTCTCCTGGCAAATAGATGCCTACCACGTGGACATTCCCCTCCTGGCGGCGCCGATGGACTCGGTGATGAGCCCCCGGACCGCGATCGAGTTTGGCCAGTTGGGCGGCATCGGCGTGCTGGACCTGGACGGACTCTGGACCCGCTACGCCGATCCGGAACCGCTGCTGGCCGAGGTAGCCCTGCTGCCGGAACGGGAAGCTGCGGTCCGGCTGCAGCAGATCTACCAGGCTCCCATTCAAGACGAACTGATCTACCAGCGCCTGCAGGAAATCCGCGCCGCCGGCGTGGTGGTCTCCGGGCGCCTGTCGCCCCAGCGGGTGCTGCAGCACTGGCGAACCGTGGTCGAGGCGGGGGTGGACCTGCTGGTCATCCGCGGGACCGTGGTCTCGGCTGAGCACGTCTCTTCATTGCGTGAGGCCCTGAACCTCAAGCGGTTCATTTACGAGTTGGACGTGCCCGTGATCGTGGGTGGGGTGACCACCTACACGGCGGCTCTGCACCTGATGCGGACTGGCGCCGCGGGAATCCTGGTGGGGTTCGGCGGCGGGGCGGCGCGGACTACGCGCCAGTCGCTGGGCATTCACGCGCCGATGGCCACCGCCATTGCGGACATTGCGGCCGCTCGGCGCGACTACATGGATGAGACCGGCGGGCGCTACGTGCACGTGATTGCGGACGGTTCGGTGGGCGACTCCGGCAACATGATCAAGGCGATTGCCTGCGGGGCGGACGCGGTTATGCTGGGCGCGGCCCTGGCTCGGGCGGAAGAGGCGCCCGGACGCGGCTGGCACTGGGGGTCGGAGGCGACCCACCCGCAGCTGCCCCGGGGCCACCGCGCCCACGTCGGCACGGTCGGAACCATGAAAGAGATCCTCTACGGCCCCTCCGACCGGACGGACGGGTCCCTGAACTTTGTCGGAGCCCTGAAACGAACCATGGCTTCGACCGGCTACTCCGAAGTGAAAGACCTCCAGCGAGTTGAAGTGGTCGTCAGCCCCTATCACGGCAGCGAAGACCCCCACCGAAAGGAACAAATATGACCGAATACCGGATTGAGCACGACACCATGGGTGAGGTGCGCGTACCCAAAGATGCCCTGTACGCCGCCCAAACTCAGCGCGCGGTGGAGAATTTCCCCATTTCCGGCCAGACCCTGAACCCGCATCACATTGCCGCCCTCGGACAGATCAAGCGCGCCGCCGCGCTGGCCAATGCCGAACTCGGGGTGATCGGGCCGGAGGTGTCGCAGGCGATTGTGTCGGCCGCTGACGAGGTGATCGCGGGTGACCACGACGACCAGTTCCCGATTGACATTTTCCAGACCGGCTCGGGCACCTCCTCGAACATGAACACGAACGAGGTGGTCGCGCACCTGGCCAGCGAACGGTTGGGTAGCCCGGTCCACCCCAACGACCACGTGAACGCCTCCCAGTCCTCCAACGACGTCTTCCCCTCCTCGATCCACATTGCCGCCTACCAGGCGGTGGAAGAGGTGCTGCTGCCCGGGCTTCAGGTGCTGCACGATTCGCTGGCGGCCAAGTCGGTCGAGTTTGCCGACGTGGTCAAGTCCGGGCGAACCCACCTGATGGACGCCACCCCGATTACCCTGGGGCAAGAGTTCTCCGGCTACGCCCAGCAGGTGGCGTACGGGATGGACCGGGTGCGGGCAGCCCTGCCGCGCCTGGCGGAGCTGCCGCTGGGCGGAACCGCCGTCGGCACCGGAATCAACACGCCGGCGGGCTTCTCCGCCCGGGTGATCGAGCTGATTGCCCAGCACATGGGCCTGCCATTTGTCGAGGCGCACAACCACTTTGAGGCCCAGGCCGCGCAGGACTCCCTGGTTGAACTGTCAGGTCAGCTGCGGACGGTCGCGGTCTCCCTGGTCAAGATTGCCAACGACCTGCGCTGGATGGGTTCGGGTCCCCGAACCGGGATCGGTGAGATCGCGCTGCCCGACCTGCAACCGGGCTCCTCGATCATGCCCGGCAAGGTGAACCCGGTCCTGCCGGAAGCCACCATTCAGGTGGCAGCCCAGGTGATCGGCAACGACGCGGCCATTATGTTCGCCGGCTCCCAGGGCAACTTCGATCTGCTGGTGATGCTCCCGGTGATGGGAGCCAACCTGCTGCAGTCGATCAACATTTTGGGTCGGGTCAGCCAGACTTTGGCCACCCGGTGCGTGGACGGAATTGAGGCGAACCGGGAGCAGTGCCTGCGCTACGCCCAGTCCTCACCTTCGATTGTCACCCCGCTGAACCGGCTGATTGGCTATGAGAACGCAGCCAAGATTGCCAAGCATTCGGTGAAAGAGAACCTGACCGTGCGCGAAGCCGCGGTTGATCTGGGATTTGTGGCCCGCGGTGAGATCACCGAGGCCGACCTGGATCGGGCCCTGGACGTGACGACCATGACCGGACAGAACTAGCGGGTGGCGCTCCGCTGGGCCAACACCAGGAGCAGGGCAATCAGCACCAGCGCGGTGCCTAGTTGCAGCACCAGGTAGGTGGTATCCCTGATCAGGGCGGACCAGGCGGAGCCCCCAGCCTGCAGCAGGCAGATTACGGCGGCGGTCCCCACGAAGGGGGCCGCCGCTCGGTGCGCCCGGTCCCATTTTTGCTCGTTGGCGCGAACGGCCTCACCGCGCAGACCCACCGGGGACTCAAACGGAATCTGACCGTCCTTCGCCCGCCACGCCCAGACGCCGAACAGGCCGGCAAACCAAGCGAACAGGGCCGTAGCCAGCAACCCCCAAAACACGCTAGTGTCCCTCCAACAGTTGCAGCCAAGCCTCGGAGGACGCGTCGGACGGCATCCGCCACCCGGCCCGGGGCGACAGTGAGCCAGCCGGCATTACCGCCGGGCCGTCGGGTCCCGCCTCCCGCTTGAACTGGTTCGCGAAGAACCGGCGGAAAAAGACTCCGAGCCAGTGCTCGATCTGCTCGGCAGAGTACTTCTCACCCCAGGCCCGCTGGGCCAGGTAGGAGATTTTGTCCGGGCCAAAGCCGAATCGCAGCAGGTAGGACAGGGTGAAGTCCTGCAGCTCGTACGGGCCGATCAGCGACTCGGTGGTTTGACCGGGAATGAGTTCCGGCGAAATCTCCGTAGCCAAAATCGCCTCGAGCACCTCGGCCAGTTCACCGGTCGCACGGGCGGCCAGCACCTGCTGAATCACAGTCTTCGGGATGCCCGCGTTCACGCCGTAGTGGCTCATCTGGTCGCCCACCCCGTAGGTGCACCAACCCAGGGCCAGCTCGGACAGGTCCCCGGTGCCCACCACTAGGCCCCCGTGCAGGTTGGCCAGTCGGAACAGGTAGTCGGTTCGCAGCCCGGCCTGCACGTTCTCAAACGTAACGTCGTACTGTTCGGTGCCGCTCGCCACCGGGTGGCCCAGCTCCGCCAGCATGGCCTGCGCGGTCGGCCGAATGTCCAGCTCGCTGAAGCTGACCCCCAGAGTCCGGCTCAGCACCTCGGCGTTCTGCCTGGTCGAGCTGGAGGTGCCAAACCCAGGCATGGTGTACGCCAGAATGTCCGCCCGCGGCCGACCCAACTGGTCCATGGCCTCGCAGCAAACCAGCAGCGCCAGGGTCGAATCCAACCCCCCGGACACGCCGAGGATCAGTTTTGGCGTCCCAATTGAGGTCATCCGGCGCACCAGGGCCGCTACCTGAATTTGGATGACTTCCTCCGGCTCGTCCACCCGGAATGGGAACCGGGGGATGTCCCGCGCCAGCTCCGCGTCCGGCAGGGGGCCGAGCGTCGTCTCCACCACCAGGTCGGGCTCCTGACTCCAAGCCTCGGAGTGGGTGGCCGGGCTCCGACGGGCCCGCAGTTGACCCAGCGCCTCCACGTCAATGTCCGCGTAGGTGAGCTGAGAGCTGCGCTGCCAGCGGGGGCCCTCGGCCAGCACCTCACCGTGTTCAACGATGACGGCGCTGCCATCCCAGGCGCCCTCGTTGGTCGACTCCCCGAAGCCGGGTTGGACCGAGACCAGTGCCGACCCGGACAGTTCCGAGGCGGCCCGCAGCCGGTCCACCCGGCGGCGGTACGAGTCGACCCGGACGGATTCCCAGCCGGGGTAGAGCCAGACGGTGGCCGGCCCCGCCGGGGTGGTTTCCAATTGGGCCTGCCCCAACACGGCCCCAACGCGAAGGCCGGGGACGTCGGTGAACTCAAACTCCAACGCGCCCACCGGGGCCGCGCCGAGCGCCGGAGGCAGGGCCGGATCCAGATTCGCCTCGGTGGAGAACAGGTGGACCGAGTCCGCCGGCGGCGTCTGGTTGGGGCTCACCCCCAGGATCTGCCCCCGCTGAATCCACACCAGGCAGTCCGCGACCCGGCCGTCGACCAATAGGGGCGCGCCCACGGCCAGGAGCGGGCGCAACTCGGAGCTGGCCGCACGCACCGCCTCCAGGGCTTGCTCCACCTCGTCCAACAGGACCCGCTGGTGGAACAGGTCGCCCGTGCTCACCCCGGTCAGGGTGAGGGCGGGGAATGCCACCACGGCCGCGCCCGCCAGGTGGGCCTGCTGGGCAGCCGCCACCACCTCGCGCGCTGTCGCCTGCGGCCGAGCCAGGTGGACCGGAATCGAAGCCGCGGCCACCCGGACGAACCCGTGCTGGTACAGGCTCACGGCTACACCAGCGTCATGGCCTGCGTGGCGATCGCAAGCTCTTCATTGGTGGGAACGACCATCACCCGGACCGAGGAGTCGCGGCGCGAAATGGTCGTGGCCTCCCGCGGGCGGGTGTTGTTGGCTTCCTCATCCAGGATGACGCCGAAGAACTCCAGGCGCTGGCAGACTTCCCGGCGCAGGTCGATGTCGTTCTCGCCGATCCCGGCGGTAAACGTGATCACGTCGACGCCGCCCATTTCGGCAGCGTAGCCACCGATGTACTTGACCAGGCGGTTGATGTAGATCTCCAGCGCCTCCCGGGCCCGCGGGTTGCCCGAGCGGGCCATCTCGCGGACGGCTCGCATGTCGTTGTCGCCGGCCAGGCCGCGCAGGCCCGACTTCTTGTTGAAGAGGTTGTCGACCTCGGACACGCTCATGTTGGCGACCCGCTGCAGGTGGAACACGACCGCCGGGTCAATATCGCCGGTGCGGGTCCCCATTACCAGGCCCTCCAGCGGGGTCAACCCCATGGAGGTGTCCACCGCGCGCCCCGACACGATGGCCGAGGCGGAAGCGCCATTGCCCAGGTGTAGCACGATCTGCTTCAGCTCCTTGTCGCCCAACACCTGGGTGACCCGCGTCGAAACGTACTGGTGGGAGGTGCCGTGGGCGCCGTAGCGCCGGATGGAGTAGCGCTCCGCCACGTCCCGATCCAGGGCGTACAGCGCCGAGGAGTTGGGCAGCTTCTGGAAGAACGCCGTGTCGAACACCGCCACGTTGGGGATGCCCGGCAGGAGCTTCTGGCAAACCTCGATGCCCTTCAGCGCGGGCGGGTTGTGCAGCGGGGCCAGGGAGGACAGCTCGCCAATTAGGCGCTTGACCCGGTCGTCGATCAGCGTGGGTCCAGAGAAGTAGCGCCCGCCCTGGACGATCCGGTGGCCGATCCCGACAATGTGGGCCTCCTCAAACTGGGGGCCAATCTCCTCGAACAGATCCAGCACCTGCTGGAGGGCGGCCTCGTGGTTGGGGACCGGCTCGTTGATCGTCACCTCTTTGAGGGAGTACCGGTGGTGAATGGTGCTCATTTCCTCGCCGATCCGTTCGACCAGGCCCGACGCCATGGCCACGCCGATCGAGGGGTCAACCAGCTGGTACTTGATCGAGGAGGAGCCAGAGTTGATGACAAGGATGGTCTGGGGCATTAGTTCTGTCCTTCTGCTTGAGCCTGGACGGCGGTGATAGCAACGGTGTTGACGATGTCTTCCACGAGGGCGCCGCGGGAGAGGTCATTGACCGGGCGGCGCAGGCCCTGCAGGATCGGGCCGACGGCCACCGCGTTGGCGCTGCGCTGGACCGCCTTGTAGCCGATGTTTCCCGCGTTCAGGTTCGGGAAAATCAGGACGTTGGCCTGGCCGGCGACCGGGGAGTTGGGGGCTTTGGCTTGGCCCACGACCGGGTCCACCGCGGCGTCGTACTGGATTGGGCCCTCCACCGGCAGGTCGGGGGCCAGCTCGCGCACCCGGGCGGTGGCGGCGGTGACGGCTTCCACGTCCGCTCCGGCTCCGGAGCTACCGGTGGAGTACGACAGCAAAGCCACCCGCGGTTCCAGTCCGAACTGGCGGGCGGTCTGAGCGGTGGAAACGGCGATTTCGGCCAGCTGATCCGGGGTGGGATTCGGGTTGACCGCGCAGTCACCCATCACCAGCACCCGGTCGGACAGCAGCATCAGGAACGCGGAGGAGACCAGGGAGACGCCCGGGGCGGTCTTGATGATCTGGAAGGCGGGCACGATCGTGTCGGCCGTGGTGTGGATGGCGCCGGAAACCATGCCGTCCGCATCGCCCAGCTGCACCATCATGGTGGCGAAGTAGGTGACGTCCTGGACTTTAGCGCGAGCCTGCTCCAGCGTGACCCCTTTCTTGGCCCGCAGCCGCGCAAACTCGGCCGCGTACTTCTCGACCAGGTCCGGCTGGTGGGGTGAGACGATCCGGGCCCCCGAAATGTCGAGGCCCAGCTGGTCGGCCCGCGCCTGCACGGCGCCGGCTTCGCCCACCAGAACAATGTTGGCCACCTGCGCGGCCAGCAGCTCGGCGGTGGCCCGCAAAACCCGGTCGTCCTCCGGTTCGGGCAACACAATCGTCTTCCGGTTGGCGCTGGCCCGAGCCAGCAGGTCGCCCTGGAACATGAGGGGGGTGACCACGCTCGGGTCGGCTCCGGTCACCTCGGCCAGTTTCTCCGAGCTCAGCGGCGGCTCAATTGCGGGGATCCCGCCCAGCTGGAAGTCCAGTCCGCGGGCCCCGGAGACGACCAGGCCCCCAACGGTTGCGTGGTGGCGGGCGGCGCGGCGACCGAACTCGGCCGCCTCCGCCTCGATCAACTCCGCATTCATTCCGGTGCCGTCGATCAGGGCCAGCACCTGCGCACCCGTGTTGGCGGCCACGTCCAGGTTCCAGCCGGTGACGTCGAAGCTGGGGGCGGGCACCCCGTCCACGCCCTTGATCAGGACCGTGTCCGAGGAGTTGGAGCGGATGGACACGGCCACCTCGGCCAGGGCCTGGTTCGGGTCGGCGATCACCCGGGTGAACTTGAGGCCGGCAAAGGCATCCAGTTCGCTAAAAGTTTGACCACCCGTCGACTGTGAATGGGCGGCCAGCAGCTGCGAGATTTCGTGAACTAGTTGCGCATTTAGCGGGGAGCTCCCCGTGCCCATGACCAAAATTCGGGACGACACTGTATGATCCTTACTCCGGCTCCGAGGCGTGCCTCGAAACGTTGGTTTTTACCGTATGTTGCAGAGGTCAGTTCCCATCGTAGTCGCCTCACCATTGGAGTTGGGGGGCCTGCCGTGAGGGTTTCCCCACGTGATAGCTGAACCATCGACCCTGGTTGGCGCTAACATGTCCCTATCGGGAAGACACAAAGGGGCGCCATGACAACCCAGACATCGCAGCGAAACGTTGCCCTGGCTCTGGGTGCCCTGGCCCTGCTGGCGCTCGTGGTCGGGTTTGTGGCCCTGCAGTCCTGGGCGATGCAGCGCACCGGAGACACCCAGATGAACGGGGCCGCGGTGGCCCAAGCTGACGAAAGCCCGTGCGATCCGGACGGGGACGACCGGTGCCGAATGTTCGAAGCCGCCGGCGTGCTGGACGCCTACTGGCAAGCGCAGTTGGGTGAGCATCAGAGCCCCGGACTGGTGGTGTTCCGCCAGGCGACCGACTCGCCCTGCGGGGTCGCCTCGGCCGCCACCGGACCCTTCTACTGCCCCGCGGATCAGACCATCTATCTGGATGGTAATTTCCTGGCCACCCTGCGTGAGGACTATCCGACCGGGCAGCTCGCCCAAATGTACGTCCTGGCCCACGAGTGGGGTCACTTCCTGGCCGGACCCAGTGACGTGGCGGAGCTGCGGGCGGACTGCTATGCGGGGGCGTGGATAGCCGAGGCTTCCACTGGGCCGGATCGGTACCTGCTTCCGGTGACCGATCGCCGGCTCCAGGCAGCGCGGAAGGCAGCGGCCAGTGCGGGCACCGAGTTCACCCAGAGTGAGCTCGGGGTCACCCCGGAGTCATTCGCCCTTTCAGGTGAGCGCCAACACTGGCTGGAGCAGGGCCGCACCCAGGGGCCTGCCGTCTGCGATTTCACCGGTGCGGACTGAACCGTCAGGCGGTTCGCAACCCGATGGCTTCGAGGGAAATCCTGAGGTCTCCCTCAAAGTCAAATCTGGCCTCACCGGGCAACCGCTGAGCATCTGCTGGGCATAAGGCGCCGACCTGCGCAAATGCCTGATAGGGTGAACCGCCAGCATTCCACCCCAACCATCGCCCTCAGGGCGGCTATTTGTGCTGCCCATCAACCAGGAAGGAAAAATGGAAGCCTACGACAATACCCGCAGCTACACTGGCTTCCTGCGTGACCGGGCGGAGCAGATGAATGTGACGCTTCCGCCTTTGGGGAAAACCCCGCGCCGCTGGAGCAAGTCGCTGCGCACCCCGCAGGGGACTCCGCCGGAGCTCTCTGCCAAACCGTTTACCTTTATTCGACGACTACTGCGCCTCGCCTGGCGCCCAATTGCCCTGCAGACCCTGCTGATGACCGTCAGCTCGGTTGGTGGGGCGCTGGTGCCGTACCTGATGGGGACCATGATCAACGGTCTGATCGAAGGCGGCTTCGACGCGTACACCCGCGGGCAGGCACTCTGGTTCGTGCTGCTGATTGTCCTGATTTCGGCGGCCGAGGGGATTGGCCAGCTCAGTGGGATCGCCACCTGGATGGGTGGCTCCATGATCGCCACCTGGGCGGTCGGGCGCCGGGTTTCCCGGGCCGGTCGAGCCGCGAAGTCCGATACGCCCGCGGGGGAGGTCGTCACCGCGATGGTGAACGACTCCGATCACCTGGGCGGAGCCTTCGTCTGGCTGCCCGAACTGATCTCGAACCTGGCCGCGGCCATCGTGGTCGTGGTGATCATGTTCCGCGTGTCCGTTCCGCTGGGATGGGTGGTGGCGTTGGGCGTGCCCGCCGCCATCGCTCTGGTGACCCTGCTGGCTCGTCCCCTGCAGGACAAGCTCGCCATTCAGCGAGAAGAGCAGGGCAAGCTGACCGGGATCTCTACCGACGCGGTCGCCGGACTGCGCGTTCTGCGCGGAATCGGCGGCGAGGCGGTCTACAACGAGCGCTACCGCGCCCAGTCGCAGAAGGTCCGGGCGGCCGGAGTGGCGGCTGCCTCCAATCAGGCGGCACTGGTGGTGCTGCGTAATTCCACCCCGCAGTTGCTGATCGCAGCCGTGATTGGCTACGGCGCGTACCTGGTCTTCCACGGCCAGCTCAACGCAGGAAACCTGGTGGCCTTCTACGGCTACGCCCTCTACATGCGGATGCCGATTGGCACCGCCAGCGCCATTGTGCAGCACTGGACGCGCGGATGGGTGGGGGCCAAGAAGTTGGCCGCCGCCTACGCCACCGAGCCGGAAGTGAACGACGAGCAGGTTGATCCGACCCTGCCCGAGCCCCAGTGGCTGGAAGCCGACCTGCGCGATCGGTCCTCCGGGGTGAGCGTCCCTGCGGGCCAGCTCACCGCAGTGGTTAGTTCCTCACCCGAGCGGGCCGCCGAAGTGGCGCGCCGCCTCGCCCGAATCAGTGACGAAGATGAAAGCGCCGTCTCGCTGGACGGGGTGGACCTGCGCGCCTATCCGCTTGAGACGGTGCGCCAGGGAATCTACCTGAGTGAGTCCTCCCCGCAGCTGTTCCGCGAGAGCCTACAGTCCGCCATCCTGGGGGCTGACGCGCCCGAGTTCCCCCTGCGCGGGGTGACCGAACTGGTCTACCGCGAGCACGTGGAGAACTTCGCGCGTGAGGAAGACACTCTGTTCCAACCCGAACCGGTGGACCGCACCCCCAGGTTGGACCAGGCCATTTGGGCGGCAGCCGCCACCGATGTGGAGGCCTCAATGGACTGGGGCCTGGCTGGCGAGCTGACCGAGAAAGGCCGGAACATTTCTGGTGGTCAGCGTCAGCGAGTCGCCCTGGCCCGCGCCCTCTACGCGAAAACCCCGATCCTGGTGCTGGTGGAACCCACCTCGGCGGTGGATGCGCACACCGAGTCGCAAATCGCGGCTCGACTCCGTCAGGTTCGGTCGGGTCGAACCACGGTAGTGGTGACCACCTCGCCGCTGCTCCTGGCCGCCTCCGACCGGGTGGTCGTCTTGGATCAGGACGGCAAGGAACTGGGCGAAGGTACCCACGAACAACTCTGGGAGGGCTCCGGACAGGCAGCCGACCAGTACCGTCAGATTATTTCTCGGGAGGTGAGCGGAGCATGATGAAGCTACCCGTTGCAACCAATCGCGAGCTTTGGCGCGGCGTTGCCGGCCTGATGGGGCACCATCGCTGGCAGCTCACCCTGGTGGTGATCCTGCAGGTGGCGGCCGCCTCCACCACGGCCGCTCTGCCCTGGCTGACCGGCGACATTATCGACCGCATCCAGTCGGGTACGCAGATGCGAACCGTGCTCTGGCTAATTGGCGTGGCGCTGGTCATCGTGGCGTTTGGCGCCGTTTTGACCTTCAACGCGGAGCGCCGGGCCCGGGTGCTGGGGGAGACCGTGTTCGCCCAACTGCGCGAGGAACTGGTAGAAACCATCACCCACCTGCCCCTCTCCGTGGTGGAGGAGGCCGGTACCGGCGACCTGTTGGGCCGCTCCACCCACGACATCGAGCGGATTCAGTTCATGGTGCGCCAGGGGATTAGCGCCATCATGGCGGTGGTGACCACCATCGTGGTTACCGTGGTGGCTTCGGTACTGACCTCGCCACTGCTGTCGCTGACCCTGATTATTCCGATTCCGCTGATCTACCTGACTATGCGCTGGTATCTGCCGCGGACCGTGCCGGCCTACCGGGCCAGCGCCACCGCGTGGGCGAACATGTCCGGGGTGATCACCGAGTCGCTGGACCAGGCTGAGATTGTCGACGCGGCTCGGCTCCGCCCCCTGCGGGATCGGCGCTTGGACGAGGCGATTAGGGCAGTCTGGCGCCTGGAGCGGTACACCGCGTGGCAGCGCCTCGTGATGTGGACCGGTCTGGTGCTGGCAGTGTTCTTGCCGGTGGGGGCCACCATCATTTTGGGGGCCTACCTCTATCCGGTGGGGCTGGTGACTGCCGGGCAGATCACCACGGTGGCGCTGTACTGCTACCAGGTGCGCGGGCCCGTGTGGGAAATGACGTTCTGGGTGGACGAGTTGCAGTCGGCGCAGGCGGCGCTGGGGCGGATCTTTGGGGTTCAGTTGGTCGAACCCGACCGCCACCCCAGTGGGGAGGTCCCCGAGACTGACAAGTTGGATGTCGACGAGGTGCACTACTCCTACCGGTCCGGTTCGCCCGTCCTGCACGGTGTGAGCTTGGATTTGGCTCCCGGTGAGGTGCTGGCCCTGGTGGGTCCGTCCGGGGCGGGAAAGTCCACCCTGGGACGACTGGTGGCGGGGATTCACCCGCCCGAAGCGGGCTCGGTTCGCTTGGGTGGGGTGGAGTTGGTAGACCTGACCGAGGAACGCCTACAGCGCGAGGTCGCCTTCGTTTCACAGGAACACCACGTGTTCGGTGGGACGGTGGCGGACAACCTGCGACTGGCCAAGGCGGACGCCAGTGACGAGGAGTTGAAGGCGGCGCTGGACACGGTGGGGGCTTCCCCCTGGGTGGAGCAGCTTCCCGACGGGTTGGAGACCAAGGTCGGCACGGGCGGGAAGGAACTCAGTCCGGGTCAGTCCCAACAGTTGGCCCTGGCACGGATCGTGCTGCAGGATCCGACGGTGCTGGTGCTGGACGAGGCGACCTCTCTGATGGACCCCGGGGCCGCGCGAACCCTGGAACGCGGACTGGGGCAGGTGATGTCGGGGCGGACCGTGATCGCGGTGGCTCACCGGCTTCACACCGCTCATGCCGCCGACCGGGTCGCCGTGATGGTGGACGGGCGCCTAGCCGAGTTGGGAACCCACGATGAACTGGTGAGATTGGGCGGAGAATACGCCAAACTGTGGAGCTCTTGGCAAAACGAATAGAGCGATGCGGTACCCTAAACGGGTGGAAACCTCACCTCAACACCCAGTGCTAGTCATCGATTTTGGCGCCCAAACGGCCCAGCTGATTGCCCGGCGCGTCCGCGAAGCGCACGTCTACTCTGAGATCGTTCCGCATACGTGGACCGCAGGGCAGATCGCCGCCAAGAATCCCGCCGCCATTATTCTGTCCGGGGGGCCCTCTTCCGTGTGGGAGAAGGGCTCCCCGAACGTGAACCCGGACATCTTCACCCTGGACGTGCCGATCCTAGGGATTTGCTACGGCTTCCAAACCATGGCTCAGGCCCTGGGGGGAGCGGTGGAAAATTCCGGTCAGCGCGAATACGGACGAACGGAACTGAGCTTCACGGGGGAACCGTCGGTCCTATTGGAAGGCACGCCCAACCGGCAGGTGGTCTGGATGAGCCACGGGGATGCGGTTTCGCAGGTCCCGGACGGGTTCGTCGTCACCGCCTCAACTGACCAGACCCCGATCGCCGCGTTTGAAGATCCCGCGCGGCGCTACTACGGGGTGCAGTGGCACCCGGAGGTGTTGCACTCCGAGTACGGCCAACAGCTGATTGAGAACTTCCTGATCCGCGGGGCGGGCTTGACCCCCGACTGGGTCCCCTCCTCGATTGTGGATCGTCTGGTCGATCAGATTCGGGACCAGGTTGGCTCCGCACAGGTAATTTGCGGACTGTCCGGCGGGGTCGACTCTTCGGTGGCGGCCGCTCTTGTGCACCGGGCTGTCGGTGACCAGCTCACCTGCATCTTCGTGGACCACGGGCTGCTGCGCTCCGGTGAGCGCCAGCAGGTTGAGCAGGACTACGCCGCCAACATGGGAATCAAGGTAGTTTCGGTGGACGAATCCGAACGCTTCCTGACGGCCCTGGCCGGGGTGAAGGACCCCGAGGACAAGCGCAAAATCATTGGGCGCGAGTTCATCCGTAGCTTCGAGGATGCCGCCCGGAAACTGACCGAAGAAGCGGCTGCTTCCGGGCAGAAGATCGAGTTTTTGACCCAGGGAACCCTGTACCCGGACGTAGTGGAGTCCGGCGGGGGCGAAGGCACCGCCAATATTAAGAGCCATCACAACGTGGGGGGCCTGCCCGACGACCTTCAATTTGAGCTGGTAGAGCCGCTGCGCGAACTGTTCAAAGATGAGGTTAGGGCCATTGGGCGCGAGCTAGGTCTGGCCGACAAGATTGTGAACCGGCAGCCGTTCCCCGGCCCGGGGTTGGGAATTCGGGTTGTGGGTGAGTTGACCCGTGAACGCCTTGACATCCTGCGAGCGGCCGACTTGATCGTGCGGGAAGAACTCACCGAGGCGGGACTGGATCAGGAGATCTGGCAATGCCCGGTGGTGCTGCTGGCCGATGTTCGTTCCGTCGGGGTGCAGGGTGATGGACGAACCTACGGTCACCCAATTGTGCTGCGGCCGGTGGTGTCTGAGGACGCGATGACGGCAGACTGGGCTAGGATCCCAACGGACCTGCTGGCAAAGATTTCCACGCGGATTACCAACTCTGTCCCGGAGGTGAATCGGGTCGTCCTGGACGTCACTTCGAAGCCGCCGGGGACCATCGAATGGGAGTAACCGCGGTGGTTGCGGGCGCCTAGCGGCGATAGGATCGTCATCATGGCGAAACGTACGCGGCAATGGCCCCCGCTGGGAGAGGCCCTTCCGGTCCCTGTTATCGACAATCACACGCACCTGCCGGTGCACGAGGGTGAAATTCCCAAGGTTGATGGGGTCAAACTCAGTTTGTCTGAACAGTTGGAACGGGCCGAACAAGCAGGGGTGAGGGGACTGATCAGCTCTGGCTGTGAACTTCCCGCCCTGACCCCTACGGTTGAGATTGCCCGAGCTCACCCGCAGGTTCGGGCAGCCCTGGCCATCCACCCAAACGAGGCAGCTCTTCATGCTGGGAACTTGGAGCCCTCCCCGGACGGCTACCAGCATGAACAGCAGGAACATCACGTCCCGCTGATTGTGGCGCTGGAACGGGTGGCGGCACTCCTGGGTGAACCCGAAGTGGTGGCGGTGGGGGAGACCGGACTGGACTACTTCCGGACGGCCGAGCCCGGCCGGGAAGCGCAGAAGGAGTCTTTCCGCGCGCATTTGGAGATGGCCCGCGCCCGGGACCTCCCGGTCCAGATCCACGACCGCGAAGCACACCGGGACACACTGGAACTGTTGGGCGACCCAGCGTGGCGCCAGGTAACCGCAGTCTTCCACTGCTTTTCGGGTGATGTGCAGATGGCCCGCGTCCTGGCTGAGCGGGGCTGGTACGCCTCTTTTGCTGGGCCGATCACCTACCCGGCCAACGGGGAACTGCGAGAGGCGTTCAGAGCCATGCCGCGAGAGTTGGTGTTGGTGGAGACGGACGCGCCCTATTTGGCCCCCGCTCCCTATCGGGGGTGCCCAAATGCTTCCTACGTGATGGCGCACACCGTCCGTTACTTGGCTGACCTGTGGGAAGTGAGCCCTGCCGAGGCTGCCAGACAGCTCAATGAGAATACGCGGCGCGTCTACGGAGACTGGTAGGACCCAACTGCGGCTGGTGGTGTGCGGTTGGCTGACTGCTGCGGTGCCGGTGGGCCTAGATTTGCCAGAGTTGACGGATAGTTCCCAAGGCGCAGAGAGGACAAATGTGCTTCGGTGCTGGCAGATATTGTTCGGGTGGGGCCATTGATGTGCCCCTCCAGGCGGCTGGAACTCGGGGGTTTTCGCAGGGGGCTATCCGGTCAGGAAGTTGACAGTCCCATCTGCGAGTGCGATCCAGTGGCACAGCACTGCGCACCGTGATGCACAATCTTGGTTGAGGAAGCCGGCCCGGTGAGATTAGTACGTGTTGGCGAGGCACCCACGACGGACAACACCCTGGGAGAAGCCCTCGCCTCGCAATCGCAGCATTAACCTGCGGGGCAAACAGCCAAATTGGAAATCCCTGAAAGTCGATCCCTCTCCCGTGAACTGGAAGGAATAGTTCAACATCAACTGCCGGCATACCGTGCTCGCTGGCCAGGTATCAGTACCGCCGAAGTTGCAATGCTTGGCCTGCACCCCCAGCTCACCCTAGGTGTCAACAGCGATATTGCGGGCCCGATTACCGAGGACAAAATGTCCCTTCAATTCGGTGGTCTTGGGTGTGACTACTGCCGGGAACGATTGGTCTGTGTGGGTGGGTTATTTGTTTTGGTGGTCGGCGATGATCTGTTGGTACTTTTTGATGTACTCATTGTGTTGCTGGAGCAGTGCGTCGAGGGCGGGCTTGTTGTCTTCAACGAACTTTTCGGCCAGGTCCCACTGGGACTCATACAATGCTTCAGACCACCCTGATGTTTCGCGACAGTTGGCGTCGTGCACGGCTATTCTGACCTCGTCAGCTGAGGGTTTCCCAAAACTTGAGGTCCACCCCCACGCGCTCATCAGTGACGGCGGCATCGACATGGCGCCGGCTGTCCATGGCTCTTCAGGCAGGTCAACAATTCCAAGTGGCGCCATACACTCACGCCACCGAGCTGCTGCCTGGTGCACCTCATCTGTTATCGCATCTCGAAACAAAACGTTGTACCCACCAGAAACCGCCTGCTCAGTCTCTGATCGCTCTTCGGGAGCTCCCGCCTGCTTCAACTCATCCCGCGCATGACCGACGCACTCATACAATTTTTGATCGAACTCTGGTGGTTCTTCGGAATAGAGCCCGCCGCCCCCCATCGCTGCTATCTCGTTCTCAAGTGGGTAGCGTGGATCAGGGGCCCGTCGGTATCCGTACTTGGCTGCAAGTTCAGGAGTGAACAACCGAGCCCCAGACACAGACGTAGTCTCTGCCAATGGTGCCGACGCATCAACGGTCACCCGGTAGTTCCAACCATCTACTGCCATGCATTCATGCACCAACCACTGCTCAGCCTCACTCCGATAGTCACTGAGATCTACGCTGAAGTAGGGGTCGATCGGCAAACTCCACGAAGCACGATCCTTCACCACCACCCCAGAACCAGCGTCAGATGTGTCCTTGGTTGGATCCTCGGACATGGGCAAATCACCAATGTCCGGGGTCGACTGATCCGCTGATTGGCTCCCACTAACTGAACTGTCTCCCTCAACCACAGGCGAACAAGCCCCCACCAACACGGCCACTAGAACACCAACTATGCCCATCCCTTTACGATTACCCACAGCAAAACCCCCAACGTTAACCGTTTGCCAACCACACTGGTACCCAAACAGAATGGTGGGGCCACCGGTTCCCGGTGGCCCCACCAACTGCTTCACAACCACTTCGAAATGGAGCCATTCACCGACTTCCAGTACATCGCCCGACCTGTGTGATAGCCGTATATTCCATCGCGTTCGAGTCCATACCTATTCTGCACTTCCCCAACTGCTGCCGCAGTCTTGGGTCCGTAGTACCCGTCGGCAGTGACTCCCATGTGCTCGCCGCCGTTGAGTCCGTTCAACTGCAGGTAGTAGACCGCTGTACTGTAGTTCACCTGATCCACCTCCAGCCAACAGTCCACCCAGTCAGATCCAGTGTTGGCTGGCACCCTTGCCTGTTGATTGTTCAGCAGATACTTCAATGCCGAAGTATTGCACTTCACCAAAGATGCAGGTGCCACACCCGAGTCACCTGGGTCAGCTGCCATCGCTGGCAGCGCTGCGCCTCCAACACAAAGCACGGCTCCCGCCACGCTCACTAGTAGTTTTTTCATCTGCTCCAAGCCTCCTATCCAATCGGTTCAAACATAGGTGATGGCCACACGACTTTATGCGTCCAATCACCAGCCCCATTTAGGAGCTGCCCTCCACCCTGCCCCTAAACGCCAGTAAATACAAGAGCAAAAATTACATACACCGGCCTAGACTTCACTCAACTGCTAAAAACAAGGCCCTGACCTGCACAAATGCAGAAAATTGACAAAAGTATACAAGTTTGAATTTAATGAGAAATCTCGCCGGGTCGTGCAGATCGGGCCCAGCCGACGATGGTCTTGCAGCTGATGGCTCCGGCTGGCAAGTGATGGTCTCTGCTCTCGAAGTGGGGGCTGGCGAAGGTGCGGTGGGGGCTCAGAGTGGATCGGCCTGCTTGACCTGCCACTGGATCCGACGTTCGGGATAAACAGCTCGGGTGTTGACCAAGTAGGTTCAGGTATCCACCAGTGTGCCAGCGGCTGACCTGAACCATTAGGAATCCCGAACAGTCATCAGCCCTGTGTCGTGCCGCCGGCCAGCGTGGGTCCAAGCCGGACCAGCACTGCCGCTGTCCTCCCCAGCTTAACGCGCGCCTTGAGGTTGCGCTGGGCGTCCCTCCCAGTTCAGCAGGAAGATACCTAGTCCTCCCGCGGCCAGGAGCAGCCAAGCCCACCATCCGTGTTGGTGGAACAACTGAGCGTGCGAACCATGGGCCCCAAGCAAGAGTCCCACCCCTCCGACCCCGAGCATCTGCCCGACCTGCTTTGAAGTAGAAATAAAGCTGGAGGCGAGGCTGGCTTCCTCGGCCGGCAATGATTCGAGGGCCGTAACCGAGATTGGGTCGGCAATGAAGCCAAACCCGGCCCCAAACAGCAGGTAGGGAAGAACTGTCCACCAAACGCTCAGTCCTTGGGTGGCCCACAGGCTTAGGGCCCCGACCAGCGTCAGCACTCCGGCCGCTCGAAGAATCAGGCGCGACTTCCCCTCGACCACCAGGCGGCCCGATATCAGCGCGGTCCCGGTGGCCCCCAGGGCTAGGGGCAGGGTCATCAGGCCGGCCACCCAGGCGGACAGGCCACGAGCCGACTGCAGGTAAAAGGTGTTTAGGAACAACAGGCCTGCCAGGGTGAGAAAACCGAGGACCGCCGTCGCCAAGGCCTTGGTGAACTGGGCATTCTTCAACAGCCTGGTTGGGACGACCGGAGCCGGATGGTCCTTCTCGACCGGGTGGAACGTGACCGCCACAATCACCACCACCGCCCCGGCTGCCAGCACCGGTGCGGAGGTCCACCCCAATGTGGCTCCCTCGAACATGAGGAAGGCCAGCCCGGCCAGGAACAGGGTCAGCAGCACCAATCCGGCCAGGTCGAATGGTTGCGGCTCAGGATCCTTCGACTCGGTCACGATGAACGAAGCCAACGCGATGGCCACCAATCCCAGGGGGATACCCGCCCAAAACAGGGAGCGCCAGCCAAACTGTTGCATCAGGAGCCCGCCGAGGATGGGACCGGCCGCCAGGGTGACGGTTCCAACGGCGGTCCACCAGACCACCTCCAAGGCCCGTCGGTTGGAATTTGGTGCCGCCACCGAGAGGATCGAGAGGCCGGCCGGTGCCATTAGGGCCGACCCAATTCCCTGGGTGAACCGGCCCAGCGTCAAGATCATCACCGAGGGGGCGAGGGCGGAAATAACCGCACCCCCAATCATGATCAGGTTTCCGATGATGAGAACTCTTTTGCGACCAAAACGATCGGCTAGGGTCCCCGCAAAGATCAGGAGGGAGGCGAGGGCCAGGACGTAGGCGGAAACCACCCACTGCAGCGAGGCAATGCCGGCGTGCAGCTGAGATGAGATTTCAGGCAGAGCGATATTCACCACTGACCCGTAGACAGTGTGAATGAACTGGGAAAAGACGCAGGCGACAATCAGCCACTTCAGGGCCGGTCTGGTCGCTTTGGGTCCGGGCGTGCTGGCCATCTGCCCGCCTCCTATCGGCACTGCTACCTTACTGAGGGGCGCGGCCGCTCGCGACCGGTATTGCGCCATAATCCCTACCTTCATAATGAACTTTCGTAAGTCAACAGTTTGTCTGGACGAGTGGTTAGGCCGGCGCCAACTCCTTGTTGCGCACCGGCTCCAACGGGGTCATAATCAAGGAGCGGCGACCGCCTCGTGAACGATAAGTAAAGGCAGGGACAGCATGAATCTCACACCCAGAGAGATAGATAAGCTCATCATTTATCAGGTGGCTGAACTGGCGCGTAGGCGCCGGGATCGGGGCACCAAGCTGAACACAAGCGAGGCCGAGGCGCTGATCGCCGAAGCCATCATGGAAGCGGCGCGCGACGGCAAAAGCGTGGCCGAATGTATGGAACTGGGGAAAACGGTGGTGACGTCATCACAATGTCTTCCCGGGGTTCGCGAGCAGATCCCATTGCTCCAGATTGAGACCACATTCCCCGACGGGACGAAACTGGTGTCGTGCCACGATCCGGTGGGGGAGTAGACGGTGAGTGACCGGCACGAAGTGGGTGTACTCCTGGTTGGAGGACACGAAAGTGACAACGGGGCGGATCTAGTTCCGATTGCGCAAGCCTTTCAGGAGGAAATGGCCGGACAGGGCTACCTGGTGATGGCCACTGCCCCCGGACGGTTCCTTCACGTTCGTGCCGAACGACTGCTCGACCAGTGCGAGCGCGTCGTGGTTGTTCCCATGACCTATGGGCGCAACCCAAACATGGTGGCTGACGCCGCCAAAACACTGAAGTGGTTGGCTCGGAAGGCGCCGGATCGACTCGCACTGTCCGAGCCGTTCAGCGACGTGGGCCTGCTGGGAGCGTGGCTGCGCACCACGGCGAACGAGGTGGCCAAGGCCAACCCGGACGCCGTCTTGCTGGTTGCGGCCCCGGTGTCGAACCCGTTCGACGAAGCCGAACTGCACCGGGTGGTTTACCTGGTGAAGACGCACGGCGGCCTCGAGGTGGCCGTGCCGGTAATCGGACAGGTAGAAGAGATAAATCGGGTGGCGGACGAGCAGGCACTGCTTGGTCGGCCCAAGAGTGCGCTGGTGTTCGCCGGTTTCACCGCCGACGCCCCGGAGGGATTGGCCGAGGGGATCATCTTCGCCGGTCCACTGATGGCTCAGGGCGGGATCTCCCGCATCCTCAAGGGCAGGGTGGAAGAGGCCCTGCATCTGCTGTCTCACGGTGAGAGCGGAATCGAAAGCGGCCTGATGGCCGATCACGATCACGGTTACGCCCACTCTCACGCATTTGAGGAAAGCCAGGGGCACGAGCACCCCCACTCGCACACGCATTCTCATCCGCACACGCATACCCACACGCACGGGCATCACCACCACTAGCTTGATTGGGGCCAAATGAGGGGCCGGCCCCGGAGGAAAGGCAAATTCAATGACGACACACAAACCCACCTACGTGCACCCGGATGGGGAGCATATTGAGATCAATGCGGGCCGGGTCTCGGCCACGTTCCGCGTGACGAACAACGGGGACCGTCCGGTCCAGGTTGGATCGCATTTTCACTTTTTCGAGGTGAACCGGGCCCTTTACTTTGACCGGGAGCAGGCCTACGGCCGCCACCTGGACATCCCCGCCGGTTCGGGGGTCCGCTTCGAGCCGGGCGAAACCAAAGAGGTAACCGTGGTGGACTTCAATGGGGCCCGCCGCCTCTACGGGTTCAACGACCTGGTCAACGGTGGCTTGGACGCCGAGCAGACCAAGATCCGGGCGCTGCGCAAGATGGAGGAAGAGGGCTTTGGCCACGGGGTGGATCACCGCAAGGTCGGCGTCGTCTCGCCCTTCTCCGCGGCGGACAAGAAGCGCAAAGAGGAAAACGAAAAGCGCGCTGAACGTCGACGCGAACAAAAGGAAGGGAAGTAACCATGGCTATTATTTCTCGGGCAGAGTACGCCGGACTGTACGGCCCCACCGTCGGCGACAAGGTGCGTCTGGCTGACACCAGCCTGTTCATTGAGGTGGAGAAAGACTTCTCAGCCGGCTCCTACGGGGACGAAATTGTTTACGGCGGTGGTAAGTCGGCGCGCGACGGGATGGGCCAGGATCCGCAGGCCTCCCGCTCGCAAGGTTCCCTGGACCTGGTCATCACCAACGCCATCGTGATTGACCCGATGATTGGGGTCGTCAAGGGTGACATCGGCGTTCGCGACGGCAAGATCGTGGGGATCGGCAAGTCGGGCAACCCGCAGTTGCAGGACAATGTGGATCCGCGTCTGCTGGTTGGACCCGGAACTGAGGTCATCTCTGGCGAGCATCTGATCGCCACCGCTGGGGCGATTGACACCCACGTGCACTTCACGGCTCCGCAGCAGGCCTACGAGGCCCTTTCCAACGGGATCACCACCCTGTGGGGTGGGGGCACCGGTCCTTCCGACGGCACCAACGGCACCACCTGCACGCCGGGTGCCTGGTACATTCAGCAGCTCCTGCGCTCCTTTGAAGGGGTGCCGGTCAACATCGGCATCCACGGGAAGGGCAACGGTTCTCAACCCGAGGCGTTGGTGGAGCAAATCGAAGCCGGGGCTGCCTCTCTGAAGATCCACGAAGACTGGGGGGTACCGCCGTCGGTGATCGACAATGCCCTTCGGGTGGCGGACCAGTATGACGTGCAGATTTCCCTGCACGCCGACTCGCTCAACGAGGCCGGCTACGTGGAGGACACGATCTCGGCCATCGATGGGCGGGCCATCCACTCCTACCACACGGAAGGTGCGGGCGGTGGCCACGCGCCCGACATTATCAAGTTGGCCGGCTCCCCGAACGTGCTTCCCTCCTCGACCAACCCAACCCTGCCGTACACGGTCAACTCGGTCGACGAACTGCACGACATGACCATGGTCTGCCACCACCTGGACCCGAACTCGCCGGTAGATGTGGCCTTCGCGGACTCGCGGATCCGGGCGGAAACCATTTCCGCTGAGACCGTCTTCCAGGACGAGGGAATCATCTCGATGATGTCCTCGGACTCCCAGGCCATGGGCCGGGTAGGGGAAACGGTTACCCGAGCCTTCCAGACCGCCTCGCACTGCAAGGACGAGCGCGGCCCGCTGCCGGAGGACAACGAGGGCAACGACAACTTCCGCGTCCTGCGATACCTGGCCAAGGTAACCATCAACCCGGCGATCGCCCAGGGGATCAGCGACTACGTTGGGTCCCTGGAACCGGGCAAGCTGGCCGATATTGTCCTGTGGCCCATCGACTCGTTCGCGGCCAAGCCGAAGATGGTGATCAAGGGTGGGGTAATTTCCTGGGCCCTGATGGGAGATCCGAACGCCTCCCTGACCACCCCGGAGCCGGTCTACTACCGTCCCATGTTCGCTCAGTTCGGCTCGACCATGACGGCTACCCGCGCGACCTTCATGTCGCAGGCAGCCATCGATCGAGGTGTGCCCGAGCAGCTGGGGCTCCAGTCGCAGGTGTATCCGGTGCGCCGGACCCGGACGGTGGGGAAGAAGGACATGGTCCTGAACGACGCCCTGCCCGAAATTACGGTCAACCCGGAAACCTACCACGTGAGCATCAACGGCAAGTGGGCCCACATTGAGCCCGCGACCAAGCTGCCGCTGACCCAGCTCTACTTCATCGTCTAGATGGAACCCGACGTCCAACGCCGTCTCGGTCAGCTGCTGGTGAGCCTGCAGCTGACCGACTCGGCCTTCCCCAGTGGCTTCTACACCATGTCGCACGGCCTGGAGGGATACCACCAGGCCAAGCTGGTTGACGCCACCACGGTGCAGGACCTGCTGGTCGACCTGCTTCGGCACTCGGTGGCACCCGGGGATGGGGCTGCCCTGGCTCTAGCTCACCGGGCCGCCACCGAGCAGGATTGGGAGCGGGTATCCGCGGTGGATCGGCACCTGTACGCGTCCAAGTTGAACGCGGAACTGCGGCTCGCCTCGCGCCGGTCGGGCCGCCAAGTCGCCTCGATCGCGAGCCTGACTTTTGCCGAGCCGGCCATCGCCCACTGGGACGACCTGATTCGATCCGGTCAGACCCCCGGCTGCCAGCCGGTGGTCACCGGCGTGATCAACGCGGCCCTGGGCGTCAGCGTGGAGGAGGCGGTGGCGGCGGACATCTTCGCTTTCAGTGCCAGCTACGCGGGAGCGGCCCTGCGCCTGCGCCTGGTGGACCACCGGACCAGCCAGGTGATGCTGGCACAGGTGGCCCCGGTGATCGAGGAGGCCACCCGCACCGCCTGCCAGACCCCGCTGGAAGAAGTGGGTGGGTTTGTCCCGCTGGGTGACATCGCCTCCGGCCAGCATGAACGTGCAGAAGCACGTCTGTTTACCTCTTGAAAGGAAGCATCATGGTTGAAAAGGTTTTGCGGATCGGCATTGGCGGTCCGGTTGGGTCGGGCAAGACGGCGCTGGCGGAAGCGCTGGTCCCGATCTTCATTGAGGCCGGTCGCAGTCCCGCGGTGATCACCAACGACATCTACACCCAGGAGGACGCCCACCACGTGCGCCGCGAACTGGCCGGGATTCTGGATCCGGACCGGGTGATCGGGGTGGAAACTGGTGCCTGCCCCCACACGGCCGTGCGCGACGACCCGACCATGAACCTGGCGGCGGGCGAGGAGATGCTGGAGAAGTTCCCTGACGTCGACACCCTGATTTACGAGTCGGGCGGCGACAACCTGACCCTGACGTTCTCTCCGGCGCTGGTGGACCTGTTCGTCTTCGTGCTGGACACCTCGGAAGGGGAAAAGATGCCGCGCAAGCGCGGACCCGGCGTGACCGAATCGGACATTCTGGTGATCAACAAGATCGACATTGCCCAGTACGTCCGGACGAACCTGGACGTGATGGAGAGTGACGCTCACCGCGTGCGCGACGGCAAGCCGGTGATCCTGACGAACTCGCTGGAGGGAGTTGGGGTGCGTGAACTGTTCGACGAGATCATCCGTCAGTGGGATGCCCAGCAGGAGGAACTGGCCGGATGACCTCGTTTTACGGGGGTTACCGGCTTCAGCCTGACCACTTTGAGGTCCCGACCCTGCCGCGGGAAATGACCGATTTCATGCAGAGTGGAATGGGTCTGCCCGTGGGCAGTCCGGGCAAAGTGGGGGTCCTTGAGCTCGACTTCGCCCAGCGGGGGGAGCAGGGGCGCACCGAACTGGTTCACCACTACCAAAAGGCGCCGCTGAAGATCGTTCGCCCCCACTACTACGACCCGGCCCAACCGGGGATGCCCTACCTCTACACGGTCGACATGGGCGGCGGGGTGGTGCAGGGTGACCGGCTTCGCACCGACCTGAACTTTGGCCCCGGCACCCGGGCTCACGTGACCAGCCAGTCGCACACCAAGGTGTACGAGATGGACAACAACTACGCCACGGCCCAGGTGAACCTGACGGTCGGGGAGGGCGCCTACGTTGAGTACGTGCCCGACCCAATCATCCTGTTCAAGGGGTCCCGCTACTATCAGCGCGTTCGCGCCGAAGTGGACCCCAGCGCCACCCTGGTGATGGACGAGACCATCTACGCCGGCCGGATCTCCCGCGGGGAACTGCACGACTACGACGTGTACGCCTCCGACCTGGAGCTGTCCGCCCCCGGACCCACCCTGTTTGCCTGCGATCGGGCTCGGCTGGTTCCCAGCGTCCGCCCGGTCGACGGTCTGGGCGTGTTCGGGGGGCGAGCGGTCGTCCACACGATGTACGTGGTCACCCCCCAGGTGAAAGCCACCGAGTTGGCCGACCTGCTGCACGAGTCGGCCACCTGGGTGGTCAACTATTACGAAGACGAGAGCTGCCAGTTCGCGGCCAGCACCCTGCCCGGGGTCAACCCCACCGGCAGCGCCGGCGCCTGGCTGCGCCTGGTCACAAATGACACGGTGGTGTCGCTGGCGGCAGCGCGAGTCCTGCTGGAGGAAATCCACCAGCTGCTGCTGGGAACCGAGCTGCCCCCCGCCCAAAAGTAAAGCGGCCGAGAGCCCGGGTGGGCCCGGCCCCGTCCCAACTGAGAGGGACCAACATGACGACAACGACAACTTCGGCGGCCCCGAGCCCCGCCCAGCAGTGGAGTGAGGGGTGGGCTCGCGGGTTCTCGCAGATCTTCTTTCAGACCAATACCTTCAGCGCCCTAATTATCCTGGCAGCCTTTGCGGTGGCTGACTGGCGGATGGCTCTTCTCGCCTTGGTCGGGGCACTGTTCGGTGCGGTCGGAGGCTTCCTCTGCCGCTTTCCGCTGTCTAGTGTGCACCTGGGGATGCAGTCGTTTTGCGGGGCGCTGGTGGGAGCCGCCGTCTTCACTGCCCTCGGGGCCGGCACCTGGCAGCCCTGGGCGCTGACCGCCGTGGGCGGCCTCGCCACCGGGCCGGTCACCTGGGTGATCAACTGGCTGTTCACCCGAACCGGCCTCTCTCGCTTTGAACTGCCCTACACCACTGCGCCATTTTGCCTGGTGGCGACAGTGGCGGTGGTTTCGACCAGGTCCCTGGACCTGCCCGCGGCCGCCTCGCCCAAGTTCGACCAGGTGTGGCTCTCCTTCGGCTCCTCCATTTTGACCAACGTCTCCCAGGTGGTGCTGATCGACAACCTCTGGTCGGGCGCGCTGATCTTGGTGGCCCTGTTCGTGGCGGGCTGGCGCGTGGGGGCGGCGGCCGTCCTTGGATCGGTGCTCGGCACCTTGGTGAACCTGGGGATGGGGGAAGATATTTCCCGGGTTGGCAACGGGCTGATCGGCTATTCCGGCGTCCTGACCGCCATCGCCTTGACCAGCGTGTTCCTGAAGTCTTCCCGCGCCTCGTGGCTCTACGCTTTGCCGTGGATTGTGGTGACGGCGGTAGTGACGGTCATGATGGAGCGGGCCGGGCTGATGACCTACACCTGGCCCTACATTCTGACGACCTGGGTGGCGCTGATCGTGGCCCACTTCCTGGGGGGCCTCAAACGCACCTAGCTTGTGGCCGCGGGCTTTCGCGCCAAGATCAGCTGCTGCATCTGCGGGAAATGGCCGGGAGCCACCCCGTGGCGCTGTTCAAGTTCAAGTAGCTCGGGCAGGTCGGTCAGCGACACGTCGACGAATCCGGCCGCCGCGAGCAGGTCCAGCAGGTCCCGGTGGGACTGAACCTGGGCGAGGGGAAGCTCGGCCAGTACCTCCGGGGTGTAGGAGCTGCGGAACCCCTCCGTTTGGGGGCCCGAGTCGACCCCGTTTGGGTACCAGAGCGAGTCGACGATCAGCAGGCGCCCGCCCGGGCGCAGGAGCTGGAACCAGTTGGCCAGTGCGGTGGCCGGCTCGCGCAAAGTCCAGAGGAAATAGCGGGCGGTAATTGCGTCAAAACTGGTCGGGGGAAAGGGCGGATTGACCGCGTCAGCCCGGAGGAACTTCGGCGGGTTCGAGGTGGAGTCAGCCTTGGCCCGGGCCTCAGCCAGCATCCCGTCAGCCAAGTCGATCCCGGTCACCCGGTGCCCCAAGCTGGCGGCCAGATAGGCGAAGTTGCCCGGCCCGGTGCCAACGTCGAGCACGTCGAGCACGTCCAGCCCGCCGGGTTCGCCGGGCTCGCCAGCGGCCGCCTCGCCCAAATTTTGGCGCAGAATCCGGTGCCAAGCCTCCGCCACCTCGTCCACCTGCATTCTTTCAAGCTGGGAAGAGTCGTATGCCTGGGCGCGGGCGGACCAGTACTGGTTGAGGGCCGGCTGAATCTGATCCACTGGTTAGTCCTCCTGCGGCTGGGCCGAGTCGCGGTGGGTGAAGAGGAGCTGCAGGTCCTCGTTCCGATTGGTCACCATCTCCATCTTGACCAGGTAGATCAGCTCCAGCAACTCGGGGCGCAGCACCTCGGAGGGGGTGCCGTAGGCCACCATTTCCCCCCGGTCGAGCAGCACCAGCCGGTCGCAATACTGGGCCGCCAAGTTCAGATCGTGCAGCACCACCACCGAGGTGGGGGCCAGCTGCTGGACCAGGCGGAGCACCTCGTGCTGGTAGTGGATGTCGAGGTGATTGGTCGGCTCGTCCAGCAGCAGGTAGGGGCACTGCTGCGTCAGGCCGCGGGCGATCAGCACCCGCTGTTTCTCCCCGCCGGAAAGCGAAGAGAACTGGCGCTGAGCCAGGTCGAGCGCGCCCACCTGCACCAGGGCGTCGGTGGCGATTTCCCAGTCGGTCTCAGTTTGCCGCTGGAACGGCCGGTGGTGCGGGGTTCGGCCCATCAGAACCACGTCTGCCACCGTCAACGGTAGGTCGCGGCTCACCTCCTGCACCACGACCGCGATCCGCTGGGCGATCTGCATCTGCCTCAGCGAACCGAGCCGCTGCCCGTCAACCTCCACCTGGCCGGTGTCGGGGCGCAGGGCGCCGTACAGGCAGCGCAGCAGGGTGGTTTTCCCGCTGCCGTTCGGGCCGATCAGCCCGACGATCTCTCCGTCGTTGAAGGTCAGCGAGACCTCGTTGAGGACCCGCTTTTGACCGTAGCTGAACGAGAGATTAGTTGCTTTGAGCACCGGGGGTTCCCGTTCCGAAGCGCTCTACGATCTGCTCCAGCCCGTCCACGGTCAGCGGCGTGGCCGGCTCGGTGAAGTTGAACAGGAGCGGCAAGATGGCGTCGTTCTTGACCGCGTTGACCGCGCTGATGCCGGGCAGGTTCACCACTTCCTCTTTGATTCCGGCCAGGTCACCCTGGTAGAGCAGGATCAGCACGTCGGGGTTGCGCTCAATCAGTTCCTCCGCTGAGACTTCGAAAACCCGCTCGTTCACGTCGTCAAATACGTTTTTGAATCCCGCAGCTTCCAGTTGGGGCTCGGCCATCGAGAGGGTGCCGTAGGTGTAGACGGGCCCGCCCCCAATCGACGGGTACAGGACCGCAGCCGTGCGCGGCGGAGCATCTTTGGTCTTGGCTTCCATCTGGGCGACCCGATCCTTGAGTGAGGCAATCAGCTCGTCCGCCTCGGCGTTGCGGTCAAACACCTGACCGTATTCCTTCAGCTGGTCGTAAAGGGTGTCCCAGGTGGTGGGTTGCTGGTTGCCCTCGCAGAACACGTTCTGCACCAGCACGTTTGCGCCCGCATCCTTCATCCCGGCCCGGGTGATGCCGTCGGGCATACCCATCACCAGATCCGGTTCCTGGGCGATAACCACTTCCTGGGAGATCTGGAGGTGACCGGAGGCGTTCAGATCGTCAGACAGCAGGGGAATCTGGGCCAACTGGTCCTGAATCTCCTTCGAGTAGTACTCCGGTGGGAAGTTCCCTGCCAGCGAGATCACCCGGTCCAGGACGCCGATGCCATCCAGGCCGGTGACCGGAGCGCTTTCCAGCAGTACCACCCGGCTGGGAGCCTGATCGAAGGTGACGTCTTCCCCGCAGTTCTGCAGGGTCAGCGGGTACTTGGTGTGTTCGGCTCCGTCGGTGGCGGAAGTGTCGGAGTTGGCCTCCGGGGCTGACTGGGTGCCCGACTGGGCAGGGTTGGCGGTGGCGCAGGAGGCCAGGGTGAGGGCCGCGAGGGCGGCCACCGCGGGAACAGCCAGATATGAGAGTTTTTTCGTCATGATTACACTTCCTGTGGGTACATTCGCTTGACCAAGATAAGCAGGAATGGAGCTCCGATCAGCGAGGTGATGATGCCGATCGGGAGTTCCCGGGGTTGCAGCAGGGTTCGGGCGGCGACATCGGCCCAGACCAGCAGCAGAGCCCCCAAGATGGCGGCCACCGGCAGCAGCCGCCGGTGCGTGGCCCCCACCAGGCGGCGGGCAAAGTGGGGGACCACCAGGCCCACGAAGCCGATGGCTCCGGAGGCGGCCACCACCGCGCCGGTGCAGAGGGAGACGACCACGAGCATTTCGATTCGGGTGCGGTTCGGGGAGATCCCCAGGGTAAGGGCGGTGGTGTCGCCGGCTGCCAGCGCGTCCAGGCGCCGGCTCCAAGTCAGAAGGAAGACCACGGTGAGGGCCACGACCACGATCACAATGGCCAGCACCAGATCCCAGCGGGCCAACGCCAGGGAACCGAGCAGCCAGAACATGACCGAGCGGGAGCCTTCGGCCGAGTCGGACATAAAGATAAGGAACGAGGTGGTGGCGGAGAGGGCGTACCCGACCGCCACCCCGGCCAGGAGCAGACGCAGGGAGGTGACAGCCCCACCCGACTTGGCGATGAAGAACACCAGCAGCGAGGCGGCCATCGCCCCGATGAAAGCGGAGGCGGGGAGGGCCTGTTGCCCAAAGAAGGACCCGACCCCGAACAGAATTGCGGCCGCCGCGCCGGTGGAGGCCCCGCCGGAGATCCCCAGGATGTAGGGGTCGGCCAGCATGTTTCGAACGATCGCCTGCAGTGCGGTGCCAACTAGTGATAATCCCGCCCCCACCGCGCAGCCCAGCAGGACCCGGGGTACCCGGACCGACCAGATGATGGCCTCGTTCGCCTCGCTCCACTGGGCGTCCAGGAACGGGACCGGGGAATGGAATAAGTTCTGCCAAATAATGGACAGACTTTGCGGAGCAGTGATAAAGACCGGGCCTATTCCAATGGCCAAGACGATAGTTACAAGTAGGGCGCAAAACAGCCCGACAGTCCACCAGATCGCCCGGCGGCGCATCCGTCTTTCGCCCAGTAGGTCAGTGGTTTGGGCGGGTTGCTCGATGGTCATACTCAACGTCACCCTGCCCTTTCATTCCTAATTTAAACGTATCAATAGGCCCTTTATTCCATTGAAGCTTCTTCATGTTAGGTCCGGTATTTTCCCCGCGCAACTGGAAGGGGCCAATTTGGCCCGGTTTCCAGAACTTTCCGGGCCCGACGGTGTGGCCTGGACCACTGCACGTCCGTGAGCTTTCTCGCGTTTCGGTGTAAATCTTTGGCGAAAGCTACTAGTCTGGGCGCGAAACGGCAGTGTCACCCGAGGCATTGTCACCAAATGGGGAGTTTCCTTTTGAAGATGAATCGCCGAGCAGTAATCACCACCGCCGCAGCCGCCTCCGTGGGAGTGCTGGCAGTGGCTGGAGTGGGGGTGAGCCAGGCGCACCACACGGTGACCTTGCGAGTTGATGGAGTGGAGAGGATCGTGAGCGGGTTTTACCCGAACGTGTCCTCCGTCCTGACCGCAGCTGAGATTAACCTTGATGAATACGACCAGGTGGAACCGGGACTCCAGTCAAAACTGGATGACGGTGCGACCATCTCGGTCGAGCGGGCCCAACCGTTTACCGTTCGGTCAACTGACGGGACGGACGTGCACTGGGCCGCCGGGGTCTCCCTGGACGACATCTACGACGAACTGAATTCGGACAAACCGGTGGAGGCAATCACCGTGTCCCGATCGGTCACCCGCACCGCCCTGCCCCTGACGCAGGCCGCTCGCGAGGTGACCGTTCGCGTTAACGGCAAAGAGCAGCAGGTTCCGACCCGAGGCGGAGAGACCGTCGGGCAGATTCTGCAGGCGGCCGGGGTGGACGCCAGCCCGTTGGACAGCATTTTTGCGGTCCCGGGTGAGCAGGGCCTCGCGATTGAGGTCACCACCGAGACCAGGAAGATCACCTCGAAGAAGGAAGACATTCCCTTCGAGGTTCAGTACGTTGATGATCCCGAACTGGAACAGGGTGTGGAAGAGGTGACCCAGGTCGGCCAGAACGGTCTGCGCGTCATCCGGACCTACGAGCAGGTGGTGGCCGGTAAGCCCCGCGTTTCGGCCGTCCTATCCAACGTTGTCTCGGTCCAGCCGGTGGCCCAGGTGGTCGCGGTTGGCACCAAGGAACCCGCGCCGACCGTGAGCGCCGCGACCGGCGCTGCCGGCACGGATGTCTCTGGCGTCCAGGTCTCCAACGGCGACGTCTGGGCCGCGCTGGCCCAGTGCGAATCCGGGGGGAACCCGGCGGCCAACACGGGCAACGGCTACTACGGTCTGTACCAGTTCTCGCTGGGGACCTGGCAGTCGGTTGGTGGGGTAGGCCTGCCGTCGGATGCCTCCGCGGCCGAGCAAACCCAGCGGGCACAAATTCTGCAGCAGCGTTCCGGCTGGGGCCAGTGGCCCGCCTGCGCCGCTAGCCTCGGTTTGCTCTAAAGACGGTAACCTGGGGGTTGATGGAAACTGAAGGTAACCTCCCCCCGAACTACGGGCCGCTCCTGGGGCCGGTCGCGATCCGCGAGATCAGCGCCGCCCTGGGGGTGAGCCCCACCAAAAAACTCGGACAAAACTTCCTGCACGACGGCGGGACCGTTCGCCGAATCGTTGCTTCGGCCCAGATCGACCCCGGCGACATTGTGTTGGAGGTCGGTCCCGGCCTGGGATCGTTGACCCTCGGTTTGCTCGGAGCGCAAGCCCGGGTGTGCGCGGTCGAAATTGACCCGACGCTGGCGGAACAACTGCCCAAAACCGTGGCGGAACTCCAGCCGGACCGGGCTGACGACCTGCTGGTCTACCGGGCCGACGCCCTGACTGTGCAGAGTTGGGCCGAATGCGCGCCGGGGTGGGCGCCCCCGCGGCGCCTGGTCGCCAACTTGCCCTACAACGTGGCGGTGCCGATCCTGCTGCATTTCCTGGCCCTGCTGCCCACCCTCGAATCCTCGCTGGTGATGGTCCAGGCCGAGGTGGCCGACCGGCTGGTGGCGGGCCCCGGCTCGAAAACCTACGGTGTTCCCTCGGTGAAGGTGGCCTGGTACGGGCAGGCCAAACGGGCCGGGTCCGTGGGTCGGACCGTGTTCTGGCCGGCGCCGAACGTGGACTCCGCCCTGGTGGACGTGCAGCTTTTTGCCGAGCCGCGCGGGGACGAATCCCTGCGCCAAGCCACTTTTGCCCTGGTCGACGCGGCCTTTGCCCAGCGGCGGAAAATGCTGCGGGCAGCGCTGCGTTCCTGGGTCGACTCGGCCGAAGAGGTAAACGCGCTGCTGGAGCGGGCTCAGATTGACCCCACCCGGCGCGCTGAGACTTTGAGCATCGATGACTTTGTCCAGTTGGGACGGGCCAGCCTGACCATGTCGGTGAGCGAGGCTCCGCTGTTGGCTGCCGCCCGCGAACGGGGGCGCCAGGATGCGTGAGGCGATTGGCCAAGCCCCGGCGAAAGTGAACCTGGTACTGAAGGTTGCCCGACCGGGACCCGATCACTACCACCCCCTGCTGACCGTGTTTGAAGCGATCAACCTGTGGGAGTACGTCGAGGCCAGGACCCAGCGGGCCCCCGGGGTGTCCGTTCGCACCCTGGCCTACCGGCCCAGCGTGGACGGGGTTGGAGCCCCCGCCCTGGACCCGGTCGCCACCGGGGCGCTTGCCCAGCTGCCGCCAGAACAGCACCTGGCCGTGCGGGCAGCCAAGGTCCTCCAGCCGCTGGTGGCGGCCCGCTGGGGGGCTACCGCGGCCGGATTGTCACTCACGGTGCACAAAACGATTCCGGCGGCCGGGGGGATGGCGGGTGGATCGGCGGACGCTGCCGCCACCCTGGTGGCCGTCAACGACCTGTGGGACCTGGGACTGGGCCTGGAACAACTGGAGGCGTTGGGGCGGCGCCTGGGCGCGGACGTGCCCGCCTGCCTACGGGGAAACTGGTCGGTGGGGGACGATCGCGGCGACCGGTTGCTGACCGTGTCGCCGGCCCCAGCCCAGCCTACCCACTGGTGGGCGCTGGCCTTCTTCCGGGTCGGGCTGTCGACCCCGGCCGTGTTCCGACAATTTGACGAGCTGGGCCTGGGCGCCGAAGAACTGCCCTCCGCCTCGGACTACCTGGACCGGGCTCGGGCCCTGACCGGGCCGGCGGGGGAACTGGGCCCACTGCTGGACAACGAGTTGCAGGCGACCGCGCTCTCGCTTCGGCCCGAGTTGGCCCAGGCCGGGCAGCAGGCGCTTTCACTGGGAGCCACCGCCTGGGTGGTGTCCGGGTCGGGACCGACCGTCGCGGCGCTATGCGCCAGTCACGAGGAGGCGGTTCGGGTGGCCGAGGCGTGGCAGGCAGAGGCCCAATGGGCGACCTCTGATCTGCTGGGTGCAACCGTCGTCGGGGGAGCGGTGGGAGCTGCTCAAACCGCCGCCGAACTGCCAGTTTGGACCGAAACGGCCAGATCAGGCAGTTTGTAGACTCTTCTCACATTTGTGCGACGAGGTTTTCCGGGAAGCGGCCCGGCGCGGCCAGATGTGCGAAAACTCGCGAAATCGTTGCAAAACCGGGGGTTTTGGCGGTTCTGAGGCCGGGCGGCCAAGTATGGCACCAACCGCGGGCATCTGTCAACGGCCCGGCGCAGACTTTCTGGCAGTATGACGCAGAATCGGCGCGCCGAAGCTGACAAGTGGCCAACTCTTTCGTAGGGTTTTCCTAGCCACTCAAGTGGTGCTCTATTGCAAGAATGGAAGAGGTCCTTACATGTCCATGAATCGTACTGAGATTGTCGCCGCCATCGCCGACCGCGCGGGCCTGACCAAGACGCAGGCTGACGCTGCTCTGGGCGCCTTCCAGGAGGTGCTGATCGACTCCCTGTCCAAGGGTGAAGCCGTCAAGGTGACCGGCCTGATGTCGGTGGAGCGTGTTGAGCGCGCCGCCCGCACCGGCCGCAACCCCCGCACCGGCGAAGAGATTCAGATCCCGGCAGGCTACGGCGTGAAGCTGACCGCTGGCTCCACCCTGAAGAAGGCCGTCTCTAACAAGTAGTGCTTCGGGGGAGGAACTAGACCCCTTCCCAGACTTGACACGGGGATCATCCATTTGGATGATCCCCGTTTGGTTGCCTGGCTGTTGGGTCGTTTGGGCCGGTGGGTTACCGGTAGCCGACCGGTGGCCGCGACGGCCATCCCATCGGAAAAACGGCCCAACCTGGCCGCTCTGAGACAGCGTAGAATGATCCCGGAAGCTCAATTTTGACCTCAATGAAGGGATCGACTCATGCAGGTTGCAGTTCTTGGCAGTGAAGAAGAGATCGGGGCAGTAGCCGCCCAGCGGGTAGCGCGGGTTTTGCGTCGCAAGCCGAACGCGGTGATTGGATTGGCTACCGGCTCCTCGCCGCTGCCGCTCTACCAGGAACTGATTCGCCTGCAGCAGGCGGGGGAGATCTCCTTCGCCGAAGCCAAGGCCTTCTGCCTGGATGAGTACGTGGGTCTGCCCGCCGATCACCCGGAGGGGTACCGCAACTTCATTGAGCGTGAGTTCACCGGACAGGTCGACTTTGCCCCCGGAACCGTGCACGCCCCCAACGGGCAGGCAGCCGACTCGGTGGCAGCCGCCAAGGAGTACGACGAGGCGATCAAGGCGGCCGGCGGGGTCGACATCCAGATTTTGGGGATCGGCTCCGACGGGCACATCGGGTTCAACGAGCCGGGTGGCTCGCTGACCTCCCGCACCCACCTCGGGTTCCTGACCGAGCAAACCCGCGTGGACAACTCGCGCTTCTTCGACGGCGATATCAACCAGGTGCCGACCGCCTGCATCACCCAGGGCTTGGGCACCATCATGGACGCGCGCGAGCTGATCATGGTTGTGACCGGGGCCGGCAAGGCCGACGCGGTTCGCGAGCTGGTTGAGGGCCCGGTTTCGGCCCACTGGCCCGCCACCATCATGCAGTTCCACAATGAGGCAATTGTCTTGCTGGATGAGGCGGCCGCCTCTAAGCTCGAAGGTCGTGAACACCTGCAGGCCACCTGGGAGGGTTACCTGCGGACCGAATGGGCCGATCGGTAGGCAATCAGAGGGGAACAGACGATGACTGAGCCGCAGCGCGGGGGAAGCCTCGACGTTCTGGAGCAGACCCAGGTCAAACCGGACCAAGGTTCGGGTAACGGTGACCGCTATGCGCACTATGTGCGTCGGGACCGGGCCAACCGGTCAGCGGTGACGGGCCAAGCGGTGGTGGCTCTGTGCGGGAAAGTCTGGGTTCCCACCCGCGACGCGAAGAACTACCCGGTCTGCCCGCGCTGCAAGCAGCTGCGGGACGAAATGGGCAAACAGGGGCCGTCCTGGCCGTTCAAAGACTAGGGTCAGCCGCTGACAACTGGGGAGTTCACTTGGTGAGCTCCCCAGTTTCGTAGTAGCGAGTGGGAACAGCGGCCTCGCCCTCGGACAGGCGCCAGGCGGCGTAGGGTAGCTCGTTTCGGGCCCGCCGGTGCAGCTCCTGAGCGGCCAAAACCGCTTCGGCCGACCACAGGTCAGAGTTGATCTCCCCGCCCAGCACGAGCGGCTGCTGCAGGGGGCGCATCCCCAGCTCGCGCAACTGCTCCTGGGTCTGAGCCCAGTCCGCGCCCGCCACCAGGACTTCCTCGGAGGCGTAGCCGTCCTCGTCGTAGCGCCGACCCGCGACTTTCCGGCCCGCCACGGTGCTCTTCGATTCGGAGCGCTTGGCGACCCCGATCATCTGCCCGGCTTCGTTCTCCCGGGCCACCAGCTTGTAAACCAGTGCGGCGGTGGGGACGCCCGAGCCGGTCACCAGCTTGGTACCAACGCCGTAAATGTCGACCGGGGCCGCCCCCAGGGCCGCGATCGAATACTCGTCCAGGTCTGAGGTGACCACGATCTTGGTCGAGGTGGCCCCCAGGGAGTCCAACTGCCCGCGGACTTTGAAGGCGTGGGCGACCAGGTCACCGGAATCCAGGCGCACCGCCCCCAGCTCACCGCCAGCGGCGCGAGCCGCCGCCACCGCGTTCTCCACGCCCTGGCTGATCGAGTAGGTGTCGACCAGCAGGGTGGTGCCCGTGCCCTGCTGGGCAATCTGGGCGGCAAACGCGTCCTCTTCGCGGTCGTACAGCAGGGTGAAGGAGTGGGCGGAGGTTCCCACCGTGGGGATCCCGTACCTGATCCCGGCTTCCAGGTCAGAGGTGGAGATAAACCCACCGATGACGGCAGCCCGGGCCGCCGAGACCGCGGCCCGCTCGTGGGTGCGGCGAGCCCCCATGTCGATGCAGGGTCGCCCGTGGGCGGCAATGGTCATCCGGGAAGCGGCCGAAGCCACCGCGCAGTCGTGATTCAGGACGCTGAGCACCAGCGTTTCCAGCAGCGTGCATTCCGCAAACGTGCCTTCCACCGTGAGCAGGGGCGAACCTGGGAAATAGCATTCCCCCTCCGCGTAACCGTAAATGTCACCCTGGAACCGGAAGTCCTGCAAGAAATCCAGCAATAGGGGGGAATAGGTGCCCTGGTCGGCCAGCCACTGAATCTGGTCTTCGCTGAACTCGAATCGTTCCAACGCCTCTAAAATGCGTGCGGTTCCGGCCACCACACCGAATCGGCGAGTGGCGGGGAGCTTGCGCCCAAAGAGCTCAAAAATCGAGCGCCGGTTGGACACCCCGGAATGCAGGGCCGCGTCCACCATGGTGAGCTCGTACTTGTCCGTCAACATCGCTGTGGAAAATGAAGCTGGCATGCGTTAACGGTAGCGCGAAATTGCTCACTAGGGTCGACAGTTTCAGGGGTGAGCAGGGGGTTATGTCGGGTATCACGCTCTATCCAGTTCCGAAAGGTCGATGGGGGCGCTACGGTCAGAACCATGAACAATGCGCCGATTGGGATTTTTGACTCCGGCCTCGGAGGGCTTACCGTCGCGCGCGCTGTCATCGACAATTTGCCCGATGAGGACATCATCTACCTGGGCGACACCGCCCACACCCCCTACGGCCCGCGCCCGATCGCGGAGGTACGAGAGCTGACCATTGCCGGGTTGGACGCGCTGGTGGCGCGCGGGGTCAAAATGCTGGTGGTTGCCTGCAATACCGGGACGGCGGCCGCGCTCAGCGATGCGCACGAGCGCTACTGGATCCGCCAGGGAATCCCGGTGGTGGAGGTCATTTCCCCGGCTGCGGGCGAGGCGGCCACGCAAACCCGGAACGGCAAGGTTGGGGTCATTGGGACCACCGCGACAGTCGAGTCGGGCGCCTACCTGCGCGCACTCCAGGCGGTTCCGGGGCTGGAAGTATTCCAGCAGGCATGCCCCCGGTTCGTTGAGTTTGTCGAAAACGGGGTTACCACCGGCGACGAGCTATTGGCCGTGGCCCAACGGTACCTGGATCCTCTGATCGACTACGGGGTGGACACGGTTATCCTGGGATGCACCCACTACCCGTTGCTGACGGGGGCCATCTCCTACGTGCTGGGCCCGCAGGTCAACCTGGTGGCTTCCTCGGAAGCAACGGCAAAGACCGTCTATTCGAAGCTGATGGAACTGAACCTGCTGCACGATCCCAGGCCGGCCGGGCAGGTGGCGGACTACCAATTCCTGGCCACTGAGGATTCGCCCCGGTTCTCGGCTTTGGCGCGGCGCTTCCTGGGGCCAGAAGTTCAACACATCTCCACGGTGAATACGGTTTGAGGTCACGATGAAACTGACGATCATTGGTTGCTCCGGGTCCATGTCGGGACCTGAGTCCGCCGCGTCCAGCTACCTGGTGCAGGCTGAGGGGCCCGATGACGCCGGTCGAACCCGCACCTGGTCGGTGGTTTTTGACCTGGGGCCGGGGGCCTTTGGGGCCCTGTGGAAGTACCTGAACCCGCAGGACCTGGATGCGGTGGTCTTCACCCACGGCCATTCAGACCACATGGGTGACATCATTTCGCTGTACGTGCACAACCGGTGGAACCCGGCTGGGCAGGCCCCGATCTGCCGGATTTACGGTCCGGACAACATCGCACACCGGATGTGCCAGCTCGATGGGTGGGCCACCCCGGAGGAAATCTCTGAGATCTTCGACGTGGTGACGGTTCAGCCCGAGGTGCCTTTCCAGGTGGGGCCGATGACCATCACCCCGTACCGGGCCCGGCACACGGTGGAAACGTTCGGCTATCGGGTCGAAGCCCCCGGAGCCAAGTCGTTGGCTTTCACCGGGGACACCGACACCTGCGAGTCCATCACCCGGATGGCCCTGGGGGTCGACCTGCTGCTGTCCGAGGCGGCCTTCACCAGCGCGGACACTGTTCGGGGTATTCACCTGGACGGCGAGCGGGCCGGAGAACTGGCGACGGAGGCCGGGGTGGGGCAGCTGGTGCTGACCCACATTCAGCCCTGGACCGATCCCTCCGTGGTGCTGGCGGAAACCGAGCGCACCTGGGCGGGACCGCTGGAGGCGGCCCGACCCGGGCAGGTGTTTGAACTCTAGTCGCCCAGCAGTTCCTGCAGGTGCTCCACCATCAGCCGCACCGCCTGACCCCGGTGGGACAGGGCGTTCTTCTCTGCTGGGCTGAGCTGAGCTGTCGTGACGGAAAAACCGTCCGGAACAAAGATCGGGTCGTAGCCGAACCCACCACTGCCTGAGCTTTGACGGGCCAGGTGTCCTTTGACGCGTCCTTCGGTGGCGAACTCTCGCCCGTCGGGAAGGACCAGGGTCACGCAGGCCACGAACGCGCAGCCGCGGTGCTGGTCGGGTACATCCGCCAGCTGGGCGAGGAGCAGTTCCCGGTTCGCCCGGTCATCCCCATGGTGGCCGCACCAGCGAGCGGAAAACACCCCCGGGGCACCCCCGAGCACATCGACGGTAATTCCCGAGTCGTCAGCCAGGGCCGGCAGCCCGGTCAACCGGCAGGCGGCCCGGGCCTTAATCAGGGAGTTGGCCTCGAAAGTGACGCCGTCTTCCACCGGTTCCTCCCGGGTGAACTGGCCGAGCGGAGCAATGTCAGCCAGGATCGCCTCCGAGAAGTACGGCGTGAGGATCGAGCGGATTTCTTCAACTTTGTGCTGATTTCCGGTGGCGACCACCAGGCGCGGAGAGGTGGTCATCGCCTAGTTCCAGTCGCTGGCTAGAGTTTCGCCCAGCGGCAGTTCCAGGGCTGCCAGTTGGAGGGCGCGCAGCTGCTGATTGCCGTGGTGGGCCAGGTCCAGCAGTTCGGTCAGCTCAGAGCGGCTGAACGGGGCTCCCTCAGCCGTGCCCTGGACCTCAACTAGTCCGCCGGTCCCGGTTTCAACAATGTTCATGTCGGTTTCGGCGCGGACGTCCTCTTCGTAGGGCAGATCCAGCATCGGCACGCCGTCGATAATGCCGACGGAGATCGCAGAGATCGAGTCCTTCAGGGCCGGGTGGTTCTTCCGTTCCCGAATCAGCTTCTGCTCACGCCCGAAGTTGATGGCGTCCTGCAGTGCGACCCAAGCCCCGGTAATGGCGGCCGTGCGGGTGCCCCCGTCAGCCTGCAGAACGTCACAGTCCAAGATGATCGTGTTCTCACCGAGGGCCGCGACGTCGACCACCGCCCGGAGGGAGCGGCCAATCAGCCGGGAAATCTCGTGGGTGCGTCCCCCCACTTTTCCCCGGACGGATTCGCGCCCGGAGCGTTGCGAGGTGGCCCGGGGCAGCATGGCATACTCTGCGGTCACCCAGCCTTCCCCGGATCCGGACCGCCAGCGCGGCACGCCTTCGGTCAGGGAGGCCACGCACAGGACCCGCGTCCGGCCGAACTCAATCAGCACGGAGCCTTCCCCGGCTGAGCCCCAGCCGCGGGTGATCTTTACCGGTCGAAGTTGATTGACGGCCCGTCCGTCGGCCCGCGATTTGCTCATCTCATTTGCCATGATTCAACCGTAGTCGCTTCCTCCGACAGGTGGAAATGTCACTCGGGCCCCGGCAGCTAAGCTGGAGGGGTGAGTTTACAGTTGATGCTTGATCGAGGGGCGATCGACTCGATGGGGGAATCGCGGGCGGAGTTTCGGCCCGCGGACCTGACCCCGGGGTCGTGGCGCTCCCTGGTGGTGACCGGGCGGGGCGAGGTGGCCGTGCAGGGGGACCGGCTCTGGACCACGCGGCAACTCGGCTCCGCTGAACCCTATCTGCTGGGCCGCGATCCCAACGGAACCATCTACTTGGCGCAGCTGTGGGACGGTGCTGGCCTTCCTGCGGGCGTTCAGTTTCGGCCCCTGATTGAGATGGCTGCCACCCTCGGCGATAACGAGTCTTTCCTAGCCGCCCAGGCGGTGGCCCTGGGCCGGTGGCACGACACGGATCGGTACTGTGTTCGCTGCGGTCACCGGGTCCAATCTGCGGAGGCCGGCTGGGCCAGTCGGTGCCAACACTGCGGTCACGTTGAGTACCCCCGGACCGATCCGGTCGTGATCGTGCGGGTCACCGACGGGCAGGACCGGGTGCTGCTAGCGCACAATGCAGCCTGGGATCGGCCGATGCTTTCGGTTCCGGCCGGCTACATCGAGGCGGGGGAGACCCCGCGACGGGCGATTGAGCGGGAGCTGTGGGAAGAGGTGAGCGTACCGGTGCAAAACTTCAGCTACCTGGGGGCCCAGCCCTGGCCCGGGCCGCGCTCACTGATGCTGGCTTTTCACGCCGAGACGATCGGTGACGAGGTGGAACCGGTCCCGGATCGGGTGGAGATTGACTATGCCCGGTTCTTCGCGCGGGACGAGTATGTGGCGGCGTTGCAGACCGGCCAAATCCTGGCGCCCCGGCCCAGTTCCATTGCGGCGGCCATGCTGTCCGACTGGCTGGGGGCACCCCTGACCTATCCACAGTAGGCCGGGGGAAATGGGTTTTGTCGGAGCGGTGGGGACAATGGGAGTATGTCTGAAATGAAACAACCCGAGGAGTTGCTGGCCGCCCTGGACCCCCGGCAGCAAGAGGTCGCCCTGCAGGTGGGGGGTCCGCTCTGCGTGCGGGCCGGTGCCGGGACCGGGAAAACCCGGGCAATCACCTACCGAATTGCCTACGGGGTGGCTTCGGGGCAGCTCAGCCCCACCTCGATTCTGGCGGTGACGTTCACGGCCCGGGCCGCGGCGGAGATGCGCTCACGGCTGCGAGATCTGGGCGTGCACGGGGTGCAGGCCCGCACATTCCACTCGGCGGCTTTGCGCCAACTTTCCTACTTTTGGGAGCGGGCATTTTCCGGATCGGTCCCCCAGGTGGTTGGGCACAAGGCGGCCCTGGTGGCTTCGGCCGCCACCCGGGTGGGGGTGCGGGTGGACAAGACTTCGGTGCGGGACCTGGCCGCTGAGATTGAGTGGGCCAAAGTCTCGATGATCAGCTTGGAGGACTACCCGCAGCGGGCCGCCAAGCTCGGGCGGGCGGCTCCGGCCGACCTGTCGATGGAAGATTTTGCCCGTATTTACGACGCCTATGAGCAGGCGAAGGCTGAACGCCAGGTGATCGACTTCGAAGATGTGCTGACCCTGACCTGCGGGCTGCTGCAAGAACGCGACGACATCCGGCAAAAAGTGCGGGGGCAGTACCGCTCGTTTGTGGTGGACGAGTATCAGGACGTTTCCACCCTGCAGCAGCACCTGTTGAACCTGTGGCGGGGCCCGCGCCGGGACATCTGCGTCGTGGGTGACGTCTCCCAGACCATTTACTCATTTGCCGGGGCCAGCCCCCGCTACCTGATTGATTTTCCGACGCAGTTCCCCGAGGCGAAAGTGGTAGAGCTGAACCGGGACTACCGGTCCACTCCGCAGGTGGTAGCGGTCGCCAACCAGGTGATGGCTCGGGCGCGGGGGATCAACGGGCTCGGCCCCGAGCGGGGATTGGAGGGGGCGGTGCGCCTGGTCTCGCAGCGCGAGGGCGGGCCGGCCGTGTCGTTCCGATCCTTCCCCACCGATGAGGATGAGGCCCGCGGCATTGCCCAGCAGATTCAGGACCTGTCCCAGCAGGGTCGACCGCTGGCACAAATCGCGGTGCTGTACCGTACCAATGCGCAGTCCGAGGCCCTGGAGCAGGCGCTGACCGACCTGGGTCTGGGGGTGCAGGTCCACGGTGGGGCCCGCTTCTTCGAACGAGAGGAAATCCGCCGCGCGCTCGTCCTGCTGCGACAGGGGGCGCGGATGCGCGAACTGGTGGGAGAGGGCGAGGCTGAAGCGGAGCTGTCAACCCAGGTGGAAGACATTTTGCTGGGGGCGGGGTGGACCCCGGAGCCGCCGCAGCGCGAAGGCGCGTCGCGGGAACGGTGGGAAAACTTGGAGGCGCTGGCCGCCCTGGCGCGGTCCAAACCGGAGCTCAGCCTCGGCCAGTTTGTCGAGGATCTGCTTGAACGGGCCCAGGCGCAGGCCGCCCCCCAGGTCAACGGGGTGGTGCTCTCCACCCTGCACGCCGCCAAGGGGTTGGAATGGGACGTGGTCTTCCTGGCCGGGGTGAGTGAGGGGCTGATTCCAATCTCGCTGGCGGAGCTACCCGAAACGGTAGAGGAGGAACGTCGGCTGCTCTACGTCGGGATCACCCGGGCCCGCGACCTGCTGCAGGTGTCCTACGCCCGAAGCCGTAGCGGGGGGCGCAGCCAGAAACGCAAGGTCAGTCGGTTCCTGGCTCCGCTTTGGCCCGAGGAGGCGGCTCCCGCGCGGCGTCGAGCCGAAGGTGATCAGAGCGCCAAGCAAAAGCTCAGCCAGGACAAGGAACGGTTCCTAGCTGAGTCCGACCCGGCCACCCTCGCCCTGTTCGAAGAACTGCGGCGTTGGCGCCTGGGTGTGGCCGGGGAACTGTCCCGCCCCGCCTTCGCCGTGATGAACGACGTCACCCTGCGCGACATTGCCACCGCTAAACCCAAGACCCTGCGTCAGTTGGGGGCGGTGCGCGGGATCGGGCACAACCGCCTGGCCGACTACGGGGCCCAGATTCTGCAGCTCATTCGCCAGCACGGGGCAGAGCAGGTGGAGGATAGCTAGAGGCGGTACATGTGTTGGGCACGACACCCGCAGTCCGGGTGAAAATCCCAGCGGGTCTCCTCCACCCCCGATTCGGTGAGCCGCCAGGCTGTGCCAAGAGCCCAGGTTGGCAGGCCGGCTCCGGCGCGAAGGGCCGGCGTCAGGACCGACTGCACCAGATGCAGGGCCAAGCCGGCCGCCGCCGCGGCCAACGGCAACTCCGGTGGGGACAGGGGGGTTCGTAGCAGCAGCTTGCGAGCTTTCGCCCAGGTTGGCAGGCAATCCCTCCGGTGAAACTCCAGGCACATGTGGCAGGGGGACAAATCGGGGACCAGTAGCGGACCGATCTGAATCGTGCGATCGTCGGCCACAATCGGCAGCTGAATTAGGTCGGCGCGCAGCAGCTGAGCCGCCCGCTGGTCGTCCACCACTCTGCGCTCAGCCGAAACCACCAGATGCGGCCGGGATGAACGCCTCACCGCCACCCGGCGTGAACTCAACTCCGCCTTGAGGGCCTCGGTTCGCAGGGAGCCGAGGTCGTCCGGTCCAAACAGGAGCTCCACCTCTTCGTCGACCCGGGCCGCGTCGCGCACATCAATAAAAGAGACCCCGCTGGTGGCAGCCAACCGGGTAAACAGGATCGTAGTCCGGGAGAGCCCAACCACCCGCAGATGCAGGTCCCGAACGGTGGCGGAGCGGCGCGTCTCCACCAGGCCGTGGGATCGGAGCAACCCGACCAGGCGCAGCTGATCGGGCGTGAGGGAAGGTAGCGGGGGAATGTCGCGGCGACTCAGGAGCCGGCGAAGCCAGCTGGTGGTGCCCTCATCCAGGCCGGAGAGAACAAAACTGTGTTCCGGGCTGGACCCAACCTGCAACAGGTTGTCGGCCCAGGGCAGCAGGACCACCCCCTCACGGACGCGTTCGACCATCAGCACTCCCTTTCGCAGTTACCTTCCATTCTGGTCCGGCAGGTCTGCGAGCAGGTAGCGGCGAGCGCTCTGTGGATAACTACTTGTCGTCGGTCGGGGGCTCCAACCCGTCCGCCCAACCAAGGGTGCCGTCCAGAAGTTTCTCCAACGCCTCGTCAAACTCGTCGGTGGTGTCGTTGGCCGCCTCGCGGGTGGCCAAGAAAATCTCCGGGTCGGCCAGTTCCTGCGCGGTGGGGATCAGATCCGGGTGGGCCCAGAGGGCATCGCGCCCATCCGGTCCGGAAGCATCCTGAACCAGGCGCCAGAGTTTGGCGGCGTTGCGAGCTTGACGGGGGCGAAGGTGCAGGCCCACCAGCTGGGCCAGAAGCTGCTCTCCGTTGGATCCGCTCACGCGGCGCCGGCGCATGAGTTCCTGCATCTTGTCCAGGTCGGGCAGGTAGTCGCGCCCCGCTTCGGCGGTGACCACCTCGACCCAGCCCTCAATCAGGGCCAGCAGGGTTTCGATCCGGGTCAGGGCTCGCTGCTGCGCCTCGGTCGGCTCCGGGGAGAACACCCCCTCGGACATGGCCCGGTTCAGCGACTCCGGATCCTGGAAATCGAAGGAGCGGGCCGACTCGGCAATGGCTTCGGTGTCGATCCGGATCTCCTGCGAGTACCGGGTGATCGCCTGGAGCAGGTCGGCCTGCAGCCAGGGGACCGAGGCGAACAGTCGCGAATGGGCCGACTCTCGAATGGCGATGTACCAGAGCACTTCGCGCGGGTCGGTGGTCAGCCCCTCGGTGAACTCCATGATGTTGTAGAAGACCAGGGCGGTGGTGCCGGGCCGCGCCAACGGCAGGCCCGAGTCGAACGGGCCGAAACTGTGCTCCGACATGGCCCCGAGCGCCTGGCCGATCTGGGAGCCAAAGGCCAACCCGGACATCCGGGGCAAAGCCGTGCTCAGGGAGCCGGCCAACTGTTGAATCTCCGGGGGCAAACCCCGGTCCTCCGCCTCGCCCATCTCCGACTGCAAGGCTTCGGTGAGGGCCCGCGACGCGTTGGCCGCGACCGGCTCGCAAATCTGCTTCCAGGCGGGCAGCGTCTGCGTCACCCAGTCCACCTTGGTCCAGGTCTCAAAATTGGCGTCGCTGACGATAAAGTCCGTCACCTGGCTCAGCCACAGGTCGGCAATCTGCAGGGCGTCGTTCACCAGGCGTGTCTCGGTGAACCCAATCGGTTCCCGGTCCGCCTGAAAAGCGTGCTGTTTGGCGAGATCTTCGACCATCCGCCAGTTGATTGGGCCGGTGGTGGACTGGAACAGGTACTGCAGTTGGCCCAACGGGACCGGGTTTGAGCCCGCCCCAAAAGCGTCGGCCATGGAGCTGAGGTCGAATCCCTGCAGGCTGAACTGCTTGGCGGCCTCAGCCGCGGCTTCGGGCCCCAAGAACGCGGAAAGGATCTCTTCAAGCGGATTACGTTCCGGTTCGTCGGAGTACTCGTCTGGGCGATCGTCGCGCGAATCGTTCATGGAATGAGTCTATCCGCACTGGCTGGTGATGAGCTGAGAAACTTTTGAATTGCCGGTGCGCTCTGGGCGCAATTGGCCGGCCAGAATTGCCGGCGGGGGAGCTGGTGAAAGCGTGTTTGAGGCGACAAAGCTCAGTTGGTCCAGTTGGTGCACAATAGGGGAATGGAAAAGACATCGCAGCCAAACCGGCTCAAGCGTGCGCTTCAGTGGCTAGTTCTCATTGTGGTGGCAGTGGGTTTGGGCCTGGCCGTCTCGCTGACGCCGCTCCCGTTCGTGATCTACTCTCCCGGCCCGACTTTTGACGTCCTGGGGGATCAGGACGGGCAGCCGCTGATTGAGATTCGCGGCTCGGACGAGCCGGCAGAGGGCGAACTGCGAATGGTCACCGTCAGCGAGGAGGGTGGGCCCGGAACCACGGTGACCGCCCCGATGTTGCTGCGGGCTTGGCGCACCCCCGGGTACTCGATTTCGCGCTACTCCGACGTGTATCCCGACGACGTCACCTCCGAGGACATGGAGGCGGTCTCCTCGGCCCAGATGGAGTCCTCCCACTCGACGGCGGCCGTGGCGGCTCTGGAATACCTGGGCTATCGCCTGCCCACCGTCATCACCGTGGTGGGGATCGCCGAAGACTCGGGTGCGGCCGGCAAAATCGAGGTGGGGGACCAGCTCGTCTCCATCGAGACCCCGGACGGGACCGTCTACCCGATGAAGTCCCCAAGTGCTCCCTTCCGGCTGCTGCGGGACGTGCCGGCCGGCACCGAACTGCAGGTGACAGTCGAGCGCGGTGGGCGCGATCGGACCGAGTCGGTTATCACCACTGAGGATCCGGCTGATCCCGAGCAGGGCTCGAAACTGGGGGTGGTCCTCAGTTTCGACATTGACATGCCGGTGGAAATCAACTTCCACCTGGAAAACGTCGGCGGCCCCTCGGCCGGAATGATGTTTGCCCTGGGCATCATCGATAAGATCAACGGCGGCACGCTGGTGGGGGACAACGTCATCGCCGGAACCGGCGCCATGCACTACGACGGCACGGTGGAACCAATCGGCGGGATCGAACAGAAAATGTACGGCGCCTTCCGGGACGGGGCCGAGTGGTTCCTGGCCCCCACCTCCAACTGCGACGAAGTGCCGGGGAACTACCCGGACGGACTTGAGGTACGGGCGGTTGGCACCCTGTCCGAAGCCGTCGACGCGGTGCAAAAGATTGCGGCCGGGCGGGGCGACGAAGTTCCCACCTGCGAGTCGGTAGTCGGCTAGTCGGCGGTCGGCTCGGCCTCGACAAAGCCCAGCCGGAGCAGCTCCACCAGGCCGGGGATTAGGTTCTCACCCGAACCCACCTGGTCGTCCGAGTCGAACGGCCGGGTGCGGATGGCGCACCAGGACTCCCCGGAGCGCAGCACCCCCACGGTCAGGCGGACGTCGGTGTGATCGGGGTGCGAGGCGACAAAGTGGGCTGCCTCGTGCGGATCCTCGGGAACCTGGTCCTCGACCTCGGGCGGGATAATGGCCCGTTCGACCGCCACGGCGGCTCCGGCGACCTGGTCCGGCCAGGCCAGCTCGGGCAGGATCTCCTCCAAGTTGTCCTCAGCCAAGGGGTCCTGCAAGATGGCCGACAGGTGTTCCGCCTCGCCGGTCCAACTCTCACGCAGCTGTTCCGCAATGTCCGCGGGAAGGTCGGGAGCAGCCAGCAGTTCTTGGGTTGGCACCAGGGCGTAAATAGCCGGGGGACGATCCCAACCGAGACGAGCTGCGCCTCGCTCAATCTCGTGGATTACCGTCTTCAAGGCCAGCTGATTTTCACTCATAGATGCATCTTGTCACGGCCCCGGGTACGGCCGCCAGTTGCCGTTATACTTGGACTGATTAGGCAGTCTATGTGGATCGACCGGTCCCGAGAGAGGAAACGGTGACCTCCTTCTTTGCGGGTGGATTCCCACCCAACAACGACCGACCCGCTGGCTCCCAGCGCAACCCGCAGGGTGGGGACGGGGAGGGCGGGGGAATCCCCAAGTCCAACCCCCTGAAGAACCCGCTGGTCATTACCCTGCTGATTCTGGCCCTGATCGGGCTGGTAATCTACGCCATGGCCCACACCTGGACCGAAGTGCTCTGGTTCCAGCAGGTGGGGGCAGACCGGGTCATCTGGACCCGCTGGGTGGCGATTGCGGTAATTGCCCTGGTGTCCTTCCTGGTGCTGTTCGCCTCGGTGGCGCTGACGGTGCAGTGGGCTTATCGCAAGCGCCCGCTGATGGGTGCTCGCTCAACCATGCGCGTCTACCAGCAGGCACTTGAACCGATGCGGAACCTGGTGTTCTGGGGCGTGCCCGCGCTGATCGCGCTGACCATGGCCGGGACGTACGCTTCCAGCTGGCAGCAGATCCTGATGTGGCTGCACCGCCAACCGTTTGGTGAGGTGGACCCCCAGTTCGGTATCGACATTTCCTTCTACGTCTTCACGGTTCCGGTGCTGCAGCTGCTGCTGAGCCTGCTGATGAACGCAGCGGTCCTGTCCCTGGTGGGCGTGCTGATCGTCAACTACGTTTACGGCGGCCTCACGTTCTCTCCAAAGCTGCGCGCCACCCGGCCGGCCCGGAAGCAGATCGGCCTGATTGCCGCGGTCATCTCCCTGCTGTTCGGCCTGCGCTACTGGCTGGGGATCTACTCGATGCTCTACCAGAACGGCGGTCCGAACGCGATCGTCGACGGCGCGCTGTACACCGATATTTCCGCCACCCTGCCGGCCCACCTGATTTTGGCGGTGGTCTCGGTCCTGGTGGCAGTCATGTTCATCGTGGCCGCCTTCCGCGGCACCTGGCGGCTGCCGGTCACCGGCGTGGCCGTCACCATCGTGTCCGCCCTGGTGATCGGGATGGCGTACCCCGCGTTGATCCAGCAGTTCCGGGTGACGCCGAATGCGCGCCAGATGGAGCAGCCCTACATTCAGCGCAACATTGACGCCACCTTGAAGGCCTACGGGTTGGACGAGGTGGAATACCAGACCTATGCGGCCAAGACTGACGCCTCCCCCGGGCAGCTGCGGGAGGACTCAGAGTCCACTTCGCAGATCCGCCTGTTGGATCCGGCCGTGGTTTCCCCCACTTTCCGCCAGTTGCAGCAGTCGCGTCCCTACTACACCTTTGATGAGCAGCTATCGGTCGATCGCTACACCATCGATGGTGAGCGTCGGGACACGGTGATCGCGGTTCGGGATCTGAACCTGAACGGCCTGCAGGAAGAACAGCAAACCTGGGTGAACCTGCATACCGTTTACACCCACGGCTACGGCGTGGCAGCCGCCTACGGCAACGCCGTTCGGCCCGATGGGACGCCGTCCTTCTGGGAACAGTCCATTCCTTCCGTCGGCGAAATTGGCGACTATGAGGAGCGGGTGTACTTCTCGCCGAAGGCCCCGGTCTACTCGATCGTGGGAGCCCCGGAGGGGACCCCGCCCCAGGAACTGGACTACCCGGACGACAACGCTCCCTCGGGTCAGGTGCAGACCACCTTCACCGGTGACGGCGGACCCTCGGTCGGAAACTTCTTCAATAAGCTGCTGTTCGCGGTCAAGTTCGGCTCGACCGACATTTTCTTCTCCTCGCAGACCAACTCAGAGTCTCAGATCCTGTTCGATCGGGATCCGATTCAACGGGTGAAGAAGGTGGCTCCGTTCCTGACGCTGGAGCAGAAAGCCTACCCGGCCGTGGTCGACATGGACGATGATCCTTCCACCACGCAGCGCCTCGTGTGGATCATTGACGGCTACACGACCGCCAACTCGTACCCGTACGCGGAGCACCAGTCGCTGACCGAGGCGACCACCGACTCGCGCACCCTGGCCGGCCCTGCCGCCGCCCAGTTCGAGACGATCAACTACATGCGGAACTCGGTCAAGGCCGTGGTGGATGCCTACGACGGTTCGGTGAAGCTGTTCAGCTGGGATGACCAGGATCCGCTGCTGGGAGCCTGGCAGGGGGTCTACCCGGGTCTGATTCAGGACAAGAGCGAAATCTCCGGGGATCTGATGAGTCACCTGCGCTACCCCGAGGATCTGTTCAAGGTGCAGCGTTCGCTGCTGGCCACGTACCACGTGACCGAGGCGGCTGAGTTCTACACCGGTGGTGACCGCTGGCGCCTGTCGGAGGATCCGACTTCGGCTTCGACCGACGCCGCGGGACAGACGCAGCAGAAGCTGCAGGCACCCTACTACCTGACCATGCAGATGCCGACTCAGGAGAGTGCGGAGTTCTCCCTCACCTCCGTGTACGTTCCCGCCGGTGGGGGTGAGGCGCGCCGCGCGGCGATGGCCGGCTTCCTGGCGGTGGATTCAGAAACGGGCAACGAACCGGGGAAGGTCAGGGACGGCTACGGCAAACTCAGGTTGATTGCGCTGCCGTCTTCCACCACGGTTCCCGGCCCCGGCCAGGTGCAAAACGCGTTCAACTCCGATCAGACGATTGCGTCCGAGCTGAACCTGCTGAACCAGCAGGGGTCCAAGGTGATCAGCGGGAACCTGCTGACCCTGCCGGTTGGGGGCGGGCTGCTCTACGTCCAGCCGGTCTACGTGCAGTCCACCGGCAGTACCTCCTACCCGGTCCTGCGCTATGTGCTGACGGCGTTCGGCGACCAGATTGGGTTCGCCCGTACCCTGCAGGAGTCCCTGGACCAGACCTTCGGGGGCGACTCCGAGGCGACGGTGGCGGGCTCGGAAGGGGAACCGGAAGCACCGGACGAGAGTTCGGACCAGACCTTGCAGCAGCAGCTGTCCAAGGCGTTGGCTTCGGCTCGCGACGCGCTGAAGGCCGGCCAGGATGCCATGTCGAACAACGACTGGACGGCCTACGGCAAGGCTCAAAACGACCTGCAGAAGGCGCTGGAAAAGGCCGTGCAGATTCAGAGCCAGTTGGATGCCGAGGCGGCTGCCCTTCTGGGTGAGCCGGCCGACCCGGCTGATGGTGGGGCGCCCCCCGGAGACGTCGGACCGGAAACCGAGCTCGGCCCAGACGCGGAGCAGGGTTAAAAACCACGAGGCGGGCACCTGCGGGTGCCCGCCTTTGGTTTACCCGGAAGCTCCGGTGGCGTCTGAAACTCCTGTGGCCTCTACCTAAAGTTCGGGCCCCCAAGCGATTACGCCGGGGGCCCGAACTGCTGCTAGTCGGCGAAGTACTTCACCGCGGAGCGGAACATTCCCAGTTCGAACTGGCCGGGAACGTTCCGGTACAGGTGTGGCCCGATCCGCTCAGCGTGACCCATCTTGCCGATCACCCGTCCGTCGGGGCTGGTCAACGCTTCGATGGCCCACATTGATCCGGCCGGGTTGAAGTCCACGTCCATGGTTGGCTGGCCCGCCTGATCCACATACTGAGTGGCAATCTGGCCGAGCTCACCCAGCCGAGCCAACTCCGCCTCGGATGCCACCAGGCGACCCTCCCCGTGGGAAATGGCAACCGAAACCACGTCGCCGACGGCCACCTCGGCCAGCCAGGGGCTGAGCGTGGAAGCGATCCGAGTGCGAACCAGTCGGGACTGGTGGCGCCCAATCAGGTTGTGGGTCAGGGTGGGGGAGTCCGCAGTCGGTTCGACAATCTTCCCGTAGGGGACCAACCCCAGTTTGATCAGGGCCTGGAACCCGTTGCAGATGCCGCCCACCAGCCCCTCGCGCCGGTCCAGCAGTGCGGTCAACTCGGCAGAAATTTCCGGGTTACGCAGGAACGACGTGATGAACTTGGCGGAGCCATCCGGCTCGTCGCCCCCGGAGAATCCACCCGGGATCAGCAGCACCTGGGAGGTGGACAGGCTTCGGGCAAACTCGCTGGAGGAGCGGGCGATGTCCGCGGCTGTCAGGTTCTGGACCACGAACAGTTCGGCCTCGCCGCCGGCTTCTTCCACAGCCCGTGCGGTGTCATATTCGGAGTTCGTGCCCGGGAAAACCGGGATCAGGAACTTCGGCTTCGCCGTCCTGTTGCTGGCGGGTTTGGTCGTGGGCGTCGAAGAGGTCACAACCGGGCAGGGCTGGTCGGTGGCGACCGGAGCCGAGATTGGGAACACCTCCGCCAACGTCTCCGTCCAGGCCGCCTCCAGCTCGGCCAGGTCGTACCGGGTGGACCCCTTGTGTAGCAGGTAGTCCGAGGTGGTCTGGCCCAGCACCTGGGCCCCCGCCAACTCGGCTCCCGGGGCCAGCTCCAGCACCAGCGCGCCGTAGCGGTAGGAAAACACCGGGGCGTCCGCCTCGAGCGTGACGCCGATCCGGTTGCCGACCGCCATCTTCAGCAGGCCCTCAGCGACGCCGCCCTGACCCGGAGTCCAGGCGGACAGGACCTGACCGGACCGGATGGCCGTCAGAGCCTGATCCCAGATTTGGCGCAGCGAGTCGGCCTGGGGCAGCCCATCGGGACCCAATTCCGGGCTCAGCAGGACCACGGTCGAGCCGGCCTGCTTGAACTCGGGCGAGATCAGCTCCGCGGCTTCAGCCACGGTGACCGCGAACGAGACAAGGGTGGGGGGCACGTCCAGGTTCTCAAAGGTGCCGCTCATGGAGTCCTTCCCACCCACGGCCGCCACCCCGAGCTCAACCTGGGCGCGCAGGGCCCCGAGCAGGGCGGACACCGGAAGACCCCAGCGGGCTGGGTCGTCAAAGAGGCGGGGGAAGTACTCCTGGAAAGTCAGGTAGGCCTGCTCCAGCCCGGCTCCCGTTGCCACCAGTTTGGCCAGGGACTCCACCACGGCCAGGTAGGCGCCCGCGTAGGGGTCGGCAGCCAGAATGGCCGGGTTGAAGCCGAACGACATCACCGAGGCGGTGGTGGTGCGAGTTGGGAGCAGGGCGGCCATCGCCTGGGTGGGGGTGAGCTGGCGCCGACCCCCCAGGGGCATCAGCACGCTGGCGGCCCCAACGGTGGCGTCGAACCGTTCCACCAGGCCCCGTTGGGAGGCGATGTTCAGGTCGCGAGCCAGCTCATCCCAATTCGAGAACGGGAACTGGTAGGCGTCCGGCGCGGTCACGGTGGCATCCGCTTGCTTCGGGGCGCCGTTGGTGTCGAGGAAGGCCCGGGACAAGTTGATGATTTCCTGTCCGCGGTGCACCATCACCAGGCGCGGCTCCTCGGTCACCTCGGCCACGACGGTGGCCTCCAGGTTTTCCCCGGCCGCCAGGGCCAGGAACCGGTCGGCGTCCGCGGGCGCCAGGACGACGGCCATCCGCTCTTGCGATTCGGAGATCGCCAGTTCGGTGCCGGTCAGTCCCTGGTATTTCACCGGGACTCGATCCAGGTCGATTCGGAGGCCGGGGGCCAGTTCGCCAATGGCGACCGAGACACCGCCGGCGCCAAAGTCGTTGCACCGTTTGATCAGGCGGGTGGCAGCCGGGTCGCGGAAGAGTCGCTGAATTTTCCGCTCTTCCGGGGCGTTGCCCTTTTGGACTTCCGCGCCGGACTCGGTGATGGACTCGGTGGTGTGGGTCTTGGAGGAGCCGGTGGCCCCGCCGCAGCCGTCCCGCCCGGTTTTGCCGCCCAGCAGCACCACCAGGTCACCGGGGGCGGGTCGCTCGCGAACCACGTTCGCTGCCGGAGCTGCCCCCACTACCGCGCCCACCTCCATCCGTTTGGCGACGTAACCGGGGTGGTACACCTCGGTCACTTGGCCGGTGGCCAACCCAATTTGGTTGCCGTATGAGGAGTAGCCGTCGGCCGCCTCGTTCACAATTTGGCGCTGGGGCAACTTGCCGGGCAGAGTCTGGTCGAGGGGGAGGCGCGGGTCGCCGGCCCCGGTCACCCGCATCGCCTGGTAGACGAAGGCGCGCCCGGAAAGCGGGTCGCGAATGGCGCCGCCAATGCAGGTGGCCGCACCGCCGAAGGGCTCAATCTCGGTGGGGTGGTTGTGGGTCTCGTTCTTAAACAGGAGCAGCCACGGTTCTTCATGGCCGTCAACGTTGGCGGTAACCCGCACGGTGCAGGCGTTGATTTCCTCGGACTCGTCCAGGTTTGCGGGCTTGAGGTACCGAGCGGCAATCGTGCCGAGGTCCATCAGGGTAATCGGCTTGGTTCGACCCAGTTCTGCGCGCAGGCGCTGGTATTCGTCAAAGGTCTCCTGGGCGCGGGGATCCTCGAACTGCAACTCGGTCAGCTCGGTGAGGAAGGTGGTGTGGCGGCAGTGATCCGACCAGTAGGTGTCGATCACCCGGAGCTCGGCCAGGGTGGGGGCGCGCCCTTCGGACTCGAAGTAGGAGCGGGTCAGCTCCAGGTCGTCAAGGTCCATCGCCAACCCGAGGTCAGCGTGGAGCTGGGCCAGGTTGTCCAGCGGGACTTCCGGGGTCGGGTTCGGATTCGGGGCCTCCTGGGTGAAGCTGGGAGGAAGGGTCGGGTCGATTTCCTGGGAGTCGACCGGGTTGATCAGGTAGTCCTTCAGCCGGGTCAGCTCCGCCGGGCTCAGCTGCCCGGTCAGCAGGTAGATCTGGGCGCTGTGAACCCGGGGCCGTTCACCCTGGTTCTGCAGTTGCAGGCAGCTTTCGGCCGAGTCGGCCCGCTGGTCAAACTGGCCGGGCAGGAACTGAACGCCGAAGGCGAAGTCGGCCGCGGGCAGTTCGGTCAGGACCCGGTCCACCGGCGGCTCGGAAAACACCGTGGTGACGGCGGTGGCAAACTCTGCCTCTGAGAGCCCCTGCACGTCGTAGCGCTGCAGCAGCCGAACCTCGGTCAGCCCCTCAATGCCGAGGAGCGTCTTCGCGTCACGCAGGACCCGCGCGGCTTCGGACGCAAACGGCGCTCGTTTTTCCACATAGAGGCGAGAAATCACGGGTGATCGACCTTCCTGAGTGCGGCGGCGCCAATGTCCCGGCGGAACTGGGCGCCTTCAAATGAGATGTGATCGAGCGCTTGGTAGGCGCGCTCCACTGCCTGGGGGAGGGTGTCCGCGGTGGCGGTGACTGCCAGGACGCGCCCGCCACTGGTGACCAGCTGCCCCTCATCCAACTTGGTGCCGGCGTGGTACACGTGGGTGTAGCCGTCCTCCACCGAGTCGATCGTGATCGGGCGTCCCACCTGGGCCTGGCCCGGGTAGCCCTCGCTGGCCAGCACCACACAGCAGCTGGCCTGGTCGGCAAAGTCGACCTCCACCTCGTCCAGCCGCTGATCGTGGACCGCCTGCATGATTGTCAGCAGGTCGGAGCGGAGCAGCGGCAGGATAGCCTGCGTCTCCGGGTCACCGAACCGGCAGTTGTACTCGATCACTTTCGGGCCGTCCGGGGTCAGCATCAGGCCGAAGTAGAGGCACCCGCGGAACGGGTTTCCCTCGGCAGACAGGGCCGCCACCGTCGGCTGGAAGATGTGCTCGGCGCAGTACTGGGCCACTTCCGAGGTGTAGAAAGGATTCGGCGCGATTACGCCCATTCCTCCGGTGTTCGGCCCCCGGTCACCGTCAAAGATCCGCTTGTGGTCCATCGACGCAACCATGGGTTTGACCGTGTGCCCGTCGGTGAAGGCCAGTACCGTCACTTCGGGTCCGGTGAGGAACTCTTCGATCACTACCTGGCGGCCAGAGTCGCCAAAGACTTCGCCCGAGAGCATCGAGTGCACGGCCTCCCGAGCCTGTGATTCCGACTCGGCAATGATGACGCCCTTGCCCAGAGCCAGGCCGTCCGCCTTGACCACAATTGGGTAGGTGACGTCAGCCAGGTAGGAAAATGCCGCGTCCTGGTCGGTGAAAACCTGGTACGCGGCGGTGGGGATGTGGTGTCGTCGCATCAGCTCTTTGGCGAAGGTCTTCGAGCCTTCGATCTGGGCGGCGGCGGCGGTGGGGCCAAACGAGGGGATCCCGGCTGCTTCCAGCAGGTCCACCGCGCCCAACACCAGGGGGTCGTCAGGCGCCACCACGGCGAAGTCAATTTGGTGAGAGGTGGCAAAATCGACAATTGCCGGCAGATCCGTGGCACCGATGGGCACGCATTCGGCCAGGGAAGCGATCCCCCCGTTGCCGGGCAAAGCGTAGATCTTGGTTACTATCGGACTGTTTTTGAGGGCGCGGACCAGGGCGTGTTCGCGCCCGCCTCCGCCAACTACCATGACATCCATTAGGACTCACATTCGCGAATTACCAGGTCCCTGTCAGGATACCTGGCGGCGATGACAAGTCGGGTCCCCGTCTCGCCTGCGAGAAGGGTTGACACTATGACTAAGCACACCGCCACCTCGGTTGCCGACGAGATGGGCCGCTGACTATAGTAGGTAAAGCCGACGCGGGGTGGAGCAGTTCGGTAGCTCGCCGGGCTCATAACCCGGAGGTCGTAGGTTCAAATCCTGCCCCCGCTACGAAAGAGGCCCTCTGGCTTGCAGCAATGCAAACCCAGAGGGCCTCAGTGTTTTTGTTCGCGGGTGTCCCGGTATTTGGGGCGGTCTCGACCGACGCCGGCGGGCACGGGTCTCGGTGTCCCCCAACTTCCGCTGACACTTGGGTCGACGGTTACGTCGGAGGTTGGCAAACGTGTGCAAACGCTGGCAAACCTAGGGCTGTGGCGACCGTGGGGGGCCTTTTCGCCAACGTTTGCCACTACTTCGGGATGTTTGCCATGTCCCTAGGCTGGCAAACGTGTGCAAACGCTGGCAAAACCCGTGCCCACCGGGCCGAAACAGCCCACGCCACCTACTTTTGTCAGCACTTAGACATGTTTGCCACGGTTTTTCACCGCACGCACACCTCGCAGACCCCCCGGCCTCCTGGCCACCCGCCCATCTGGCCACCCGACCACCCCGCTCCCACGACCCGGCCCCGGCTCGTCTACCAGCCGCGGTCAGCCAGACGGTGTGGGGCCGGCAGGTCGGCAACGTTGATGCCGACCATGGCCTCACCCAACCCGCGCGAGACCTCGGCGATCTTGGCTGGCTGGTCGTAAGCCTGCACGGCTTCGACGATGGCCCGCGCCCGCCGTTGCGGGTTGCCGGACTTGAAGATCCCCGAGCCGACAAAGACGCCGTCAGCCCCCAACTGCATCATCATGGCGGCATCGGCCGGAGTTGCCACCCCGCCGGCGACAAACAGGGGAACCGGGAGCTTGCCGGTGCGGGCCACCTGGGCCACCAGCTCGAACGGAGCCTGGAGCTCCTTCGCGGCGACGTACAGTTCCGACTCGGGCAGCCCGGCGATTTCCCCGATTTGGCCCAAAATGGTGCGCAGGTGCTTGGTCGCTTCGGACACGTCGCCCGTTCCCGCTTCTCCCTTGGAGCGGATCATGGACGCGCCCTCTTGGATTCTCCGGAGGGCTTCCCCCAGGTTGGTGGCACCGCACACGAACGGCACCTTGAACTGGTGCTTGTCGATGTGGTGGACGTAGTCGGCGGGTGAGAGCACCTCGGACTCGTCCACGTAGTCCACCCCCAGCGATTCCAGGACCTGCGCCTCGACGAAGTGACCGATGCGGGCCTTGGCCATCACGGGAACCGAGACCGCCTGAATGATCCCGTCGATCAGGTCGGGATCGCTCATTCTGGCCACCCCGCCCTCTGCGCGGATGTCAGCGGGGACCCGTTCTAACGCCATCACGGCGCCCGCGCCCGCGTCGGCGGCAATTCGGGCCTGCTCCGGGGTGACGACGTCCATGATCACGGTTCCGCGCAGTTGGTTGGTAATTTCTGTTTTGCTCATTGTGGCTCCTTTCACCGACCTCCATCCTGGCCAAGACACTGGACCATCACAAGAGCCACTTTGATCAATTATCACTGGACCAGTTTGCTAGGGTGTGGTCATGCTTCCTCTGGTATTGGATCGCGAGAGCCCGGTCCCGCTCTCGGCTCAGATTTCTGCGGGGATCCGCCAACTGGTGGCCGCCGGAGGCCTGCACGCCGGACAGGCCGTGCCCTCCACTCGGGAGCTGGCCACCTCGCTGGGCGTGTCCCGGGGGACCGTGGTGGCCGCCTACGATCAGCTGGTGGCCGAAAGCTATTTGGAGGCGCGCCCGGGGAGCAAGACCAGGGTTTGTCACGAGGTGGAGCGAACCCCGCGCCCGAGGGCTCAGTCTGACCGCGGCTCGGTGGGAGCGGCGCCGCCGGTCCCCAATTTGGCCGGAGAGTCACCGGCTGGGAGCGAGCGGCTTGAGGATTCGACTTGGCGAGAGGCATGGCGCACTGCCGCTCGCGACAGCGGGGAGCCGGTCGACCCCCAGGGCTTGCTCTCAACCCGCCGCGCCATCGCTGAGCACCTGCGTCTCCTGCGAGCCCTGGCCGTCGATCCGGACGACATCTTCCTGACCGGTGGTGCCCGGGAAGGGTTGCTGCTGACTCTGCTCACGTTGCGCCAGTCGGGCCAGGCGCTGGCGGTGCAGTCGCCCGGATATCCCGGCCTGCGCGGCGTTGCTGGGCGGTCGGGAATGGCGACGGTAGAGGTCGCTTCGGATGAAGCCGGGATCCTGCCGGCTGAGATTCCCGCGGCGGCCGGGGCGGTGCTGGTGACCCCCAACCACCTGTATCCCCTGGGCTCTGCCATGCCGGCCCCGCGTCGCCTCGAACTGTTGGCCCGGGTGCGAGAGCTGGGCGCCTGGCTGATTGAGGACGACTTCGATTCCGAATACCGCCACCTGGGTCCGGTGCTGCCGACCCTGTGGGAGCAGGCCCCCGGCCAGGTCCTGCACCTGGGCACCTTCAACCGGGTGCTGACCGCGGATGCTCACCTCGGCTACCTGATTGCCCCCGGTCCGCTGCGAGAGGAACTGCGAGCGGCGCGCCAGGATTTGGGGCCGGGCACCTCGGCCCTAGCCCAGCGAGCGGTCGGCACCTATCTGACGCACGGGGGTTTGCGGCGCCGGATTGCCCGCCGCCGGCGCGACCTGACGCGGCGACGCCAGCTGATTGAACAATACTTGGCCCCTTGGAAAGTCCAGCTTCACGCGGGGGGATTGGCGATCATCCGCTGCTCGGACGAGGCGGCCCGCCAGGTACAGCAGGCGGCGGCCGAGCGGGGGGTGGAGCTCCGGCTGCTGGCCGACTACTGGCAGGGGCCCACACAGGTGCCCGGGCTCATTTTTGCTTACGGTCGGCTGGCCGGCGCCCGCCTGGAGGAACAGCTGCAAATCCTGGCTGGGGCGCTGACCTAGAATCGGCACATGAACTTCTCATACGGCGAGGTGGAGCTGGCTCACCTGCGGGCGCGGGACCGACGACTCGGACGGGTGATCGACCAGTTGGGCCTGATCGAACGGAGAGTCGAACCGGACCTGTTCGCCTCGATTGTTCGCTCCATCGTGGGGCAGCAGATCTCCACCACCGCCCAGCGAACCGTGTGGGAGCGGATTGTTGCCCGCTACGAGGGGATCAATCCGGCCGCGCTGGCCGGGGCTGCAACGCACGAACTTCAGGCCCTGGGCATGTCCCACCGGAAAGCGGAGTACATCGTCGGGTTTGCCCAGGCGGTCCACACCGGTGCCCTGGACCTGGAAAGGGTGGCGGCCCTGCCCGACCAGGAGGCGATCGCCGCCCTGTCCTCGATCAGGGGGATCGGCCGCTGGACCGCGGAGATGACCCTGCTCTTCAGCCTGCAGCGGCCCGACATCTTCGCGTTCGATGATCTGGGGATCCAGCGAGGTCTGCGGATGGTCTATCGCCACCGAGACATTGACCGAGCGCGGTTTGAGCGGTTCCGGCGGCGCTACTCCCCGTACGGTTCGGTTGCCAGTCTCTACCTGTGGGCGGTCGCCGGGGGAGCGGTTCCAGAACTGACCGACCCGCGGCGTTAGCGCTGCTGATCCTTGGCTTTCCAGGCGCCCAGGAATGCGGACATGGCTCCGAAGAGGACCCCGGCAATTGGGAAAATCACCCACGAGCTGCCCCAGGCGTCAGAGAGGAAACTCCAGGCCAGGTAGATGGTGACCACCAGCGGCCAGTAGGCGGCCATTACCGCTCGAACCAGCGGCGGGGCGTCCTTCCACTCTTCGTCTTCCTCTTCCGGTTTGACCAGTTGGTCGGCCACCTCCGACGCCCAGTCCGCCGGCAGGAAAATGGCCAGGCCCAGGGCGACCAGAATCAGCGTGCCGGGCACCCCCCAAAGGAGGATCGCGCTGTCACCGCCGGGGGCCGCCTCGTCAAACGGGATGGCTGCCAAAATAGGAAGGACCGAGCACACCCACAGGCAGATCGCCGCCACGAGGGCCCGGGTGCGCCGGGGGCGATGCTGCTCGCGCAGAGCCTCTGCCCAGCGGATGAGTTCGGGGCTCGGATCAAAATGGCCGTGGTTGATCTGGTGGAACCGGCTCAGATCACTGTCTCGTTTGACCAAAACGGCGACGCCGACTGCCACCAGGATCAGGAGGAAGGCCAAGCCCACCAGGACCCGGACCCCATCTCCCAGGGGATTCCAGCTGGGTGCCTGCAGTGCGATCAGCACCGTTGGGCTGAGGACGAACAGGGAGACTGCGAGCGCCAGCACCGGCTGGGTCCGCTCGCGCTCCTGCGCGAAGTCCATGGCTTCAGCCAGGGGCAGGGTGCGATCCGAGCCCACCTGGGCCTGGACGTCGGTGGCGATCCCGAGCGCGCCGGCCACCTCGTCCAGGTTCCCAAACTCGGTGATCACCTGCCCGACCGCCTCGTTCTCGGTGGCGCCCCCGGCTCGCGCCTCCACGTAGGCATCCTCCATCATCTGTTTAAGCTCTGCCTTGGCGGCTTGGAGCCGGGCCGTGTTCGGGTAGGGAGCGAACATCGTCTCTAGATAGGCGTTGATGATTTCCATTAGCGTCGTCCTTCCACGAAGCGATCGACCACGACCTTGGTGGTCTCCCATTCCGCGCATTTGTCGGTCAGGGCTCCCTGCCCGGCGGGGGTGAGTTGGTAGTAGGTGCGAGTTTTTCCCGAATCTGAAACGGCCTCAAACGGGCTGACGTATCCGCTGGCTTCCAGGCGTTTGACCGCCGAGTAGAGCGTGGTCTGCTTGATTGTGTACTGCCCGGCTGCTTCCTGATTGATGATTTTGGCTATCTCGTAAGCGTAGGAGGGGGCGCGTTCCAGGATCGCCAACACCATGATGTCGACGTAACCGCGGATTGAGTCGGCGCTGATCATTGGCCCTCCTTTTGACTACGACAAACATACTACGACAGTCGTAGTATGTCTAGTGGGGTGTTTTGGGCGGGTGATTGGACCCAACGGGTCCTTCGCTCTCGGCAAAATCATGGTCACGGTTGAGCAGCGGCTCACCGAAGCAGCCTGGTGAGGGTGGCGGCGGTGAGAAAATGAAGGAAAGAAAAGAGTCGTCCGCGCTAAGGAGCCATCATGTTCACCTGGCTGGGGAAATTCACCACTCGCCATCCAATTGCGGTGATTATTTCCTGGGTGGTAGCCGTGGCCCTATCGGGGGTAGCCGTCCTCTGGGGATTCGGTCAAGGCGGACTGTTTCAGCGGATGGAAACCTCCGAGTTTGGGATTCCCGGGACCGATTCCGAAAAGGTCATGCACCTGACAGAGCCGGAAGAAGAGGGAGGCCCGGTCTCACTCCTGGCAGTGACGGGGGTACCGGTCGACTCGGACGAGGACCGGGTGGCCCAGTTCGCCAAGGACAACCGGGACCTGTTTGACGGCGAATACGTCGAATCGGTTTCCGATGCCTTCCTCATCTCGGAAAAGCAAGCGGAGGCCGAGGCAGAAGCCGAAGCGAAACTGACCGGCACCATTGCCGAGCAGGTCGAGAAGGCAATGGCGCCGATTACCGAGCAGGCGCAGAGCGCTCAGGCCCAAGCCGAAGCGCAGATTCAAGCCCAGGTGGATCAGGCCGCCCTGGCCGGCCCGGACTTCCAAGCCGCGGCGGAAGCACAGGCGCAGGAAGCCCGCGCCCAACTGGCCGCCGAGACGAAGACGCAGTTGGACCAGGCCCGCGCCCAAGTGCAAACCCAGGTGGAACAGGAAGTGCGGCGTCAAGCCGACGAGGCCCGCAACACCCCCGAAGCGCAGGAACAACTGGCCGAAGTAGAGCAGCAGCGCCAGTCGCTGCTCTCAAATCAGGGGACCGGCTACGTGGTGGTGGTGACCCGCCAGGCCGACCTGGACCAGGAGCAACTGGACCAGTCGCGGGTCGAACTGAATGAAGCTACCGACACCTACCGGGCCAACCTGCAGGCAGAGTTCCCGGGAGCCGACATTCAGGAAATGTCGGAAGAACACATGTCCGACGTCATCATGGCTACGGTTCAATCCGATTTGGTTAAGGGGGAAACCCTCGGTCTGCCGGTGGCCGCCCTGCTGATGCTAATCGTCTTTGGCGGGGCCATTGCCGCCGGTATGCCCTTGATTGGGGCCATTAGCGCCATTGCCGCCGGGATGGGGGCCCTCTGGGTTTCCACTTTCGTCACCACCGTCGACTCATTCATCCTGAACGTGGTGTCCATCATCGGGGTGGCCCTGTCGATTGATTACGGGTTGCTGGTGGTGTCCAGGTTCCGCGAGGAATCCAGGCACCTGCAAGAGAGCCTCGGGGAGGGAAGATCTGCGCACCACCTGAAGCAAAAAGTGGTGTTCCCGGGCGTGCTGGCCACCGTCCAAACAGCCGGTCGAACCGTGTTGTTCTCCGCCGTGACCATCACCTTCTCACTGGCGGGCTTGCTGCTGATGCGGATCCACATGCTGCAGATGATTGCCTGGGGTGGCATCGTCGTCACCCTTTTGGCGGTCCTGGCGGCCATCACCCTGGTCCCGGCCCTGCTGACCCTCTGGGGGCGAAAACTGCTCAAACCGTCACCGATTGCCAAGATTCCGGGGGTGGGCCGGCTGATCTACCTGGTGGGGGATCACAGCACCGACCACGGGTTCTTTGCCGGGCTGGCGAAGTGGGTGCAGCGCCGACCGTGGCTGGTCATGATCGGGGTTGGCTTGGCTCTGGTGGCAATGGCATTGCCGCTGCGCGGACTGGAGCTGCGGAACAACTTCTCTGACTACATTCCCGATGGGACGCCACTCAGGTCCGCGTACGACACCATTGAGCAGGAGTACCCCTCGCTGGCCAGTCCCTCGGTCAGTGCCGTGGTCGATGCGGACAATCAGAGTGAAGCGGTCACCCGGTTCATTGATGAAGTTGAGGCCATCCCCGGGGTAGAAACGGTGACCGCTGAACCGCTGGAGCGGGACGAGAACCTAACTCTGATCCAGATTCGGGTGGACTCGCTCGACCAGGCCGGGCCCGAAGTGACCGAGGTGATGTTGGCGGTCCGCGACCTGGACGTGGGGACCCCGGTCTGGGTGGGTGGCTCCGCTGCCGGACAGTGGGACTTCACCCACGCGATCGCTCAGGATGCCCCGTGGGCGCTGGCGGTGGTTGCAGCGGCGGTAATGATTCTGCTGTTCCTGATGACCGGTTCGCTGGTGGTGCCGATCCGGGCCCTGATCATTAACGCCCTGTCGCTGCTGGCTTCCCTGGGGGTGACCACGGCGATCTTTGAGCACGGGTGGTTTGGGGTACCTCAGACCAGCGGGTTGGTTACATTTATTGTGGCCTGCATGATCGCCTTCGGGTTCGGGTTGGCAATGGACTATGAAGTGTTCTTGCTGGCCAGAATTAAGGAGTACTGGGACCAGGGGTTGGACAACAATACGGCGGTTGCGCGGGGACTCCAGCGTTCCGGGCGGATTATCACCTCGGCTGCCGCCATCATTGTGGCTGTGTTCATTGGGTTCTCCATGGGTGAGATGGTGGCGATCAAGCAGATCGGGGTGGCATTGGCGATCATGGTGATCACCGACGCCACCCTGACCCGCCTGTTCCTGGTGCCCGCCACCATGACTGTGCTGGGCAAGTGGAACTGGTGGGCGCCAAAGCCGCTGGCGCGCCTGGCCGAGAAGATCGGTCTGCGCGAATAGTCCCATCCGGGTTAGGTGGGCCCAGGCCGACCTCACTGGGCCGACCTGACTGGGCCCACCTCGCGGGATTAGGAGCGCCGAACTCCGTACAGGAGAGATGCGCCCAGGCCCAGGAGCCCCAACCCGACGATCCAGAGGAAAGTGCCCGTCACGCCGGTCTTAGCCAGCGGTTTCGGGGGAGTTCCCACGGTCACAGTTTGTACTTCGTCGTCCAGGTCAGCGTGGCGGGCCAGGACCGTGCCGTCTCGGGATAACTCCTCAAAGGCCACCAGGGTCGATCCGGCTAACTGGTCAGCGGAAACCGGCAGCTCGACGTCGATGCACCCCTCCGGTTGGGCCGGGGTGAACTCCTTCGTGACGGGTGGGCTCACCGGCTGCTCGGTCTTGCGGTTCACCAGGGTGCCCGTCAGGGTGTACTTAAGGTCGGTATCCAATCCCTGATAGCAGACCTGATCTCGAACGGTCGCACTCTTGATCGGGGCAACCACCTTCTTCCCAGACTTCAGGTCGGTCGCGGTCGTGTGCAGGCTCGGCCGGGTGACCACGTGCTGTTCGGTCCGGTCGGGGATTGGGGATTGAAACGGGCTCACCCGATCGTCACCCGGGAAAGAGTGGACCACCTGGTAGGTTCCGGGAGTGGGCCGGCCCTCCTCGTCAACCCGCAGGCGATACTCCAGGTTTCCCACCGACGGGTAGAACCCGTTGGCGGCCGGAATCTTGGTTGCACCAATCAGGTCGGCTCCCTCCGTGCTGCCGGGCAATATTGGCGTCCCCTCGGGCCAAAAGTAGAGTTCCTGCTTGATCTCTGGGTGGTCGGCTCCAAAATGCCGTTCCCCGGCAAAATCGGGGTGGGAGGCGGGCAGCTTGGAGATCCAGACATCGTCAACCAGGTAGGTGTGGTCGTTGGTCTCATGCACCTTTAGGTTCGACTCAACCTTTCCGGGCCAGCGCACAGACGTGATCTCGTCGGTGGCTCCGAAAACATCGTGCCAGGCCTCGGGCAGGTATCTTCGATCCTCCGGCTCCACCTGTGTTTGGGCACTTGGATCCATGGACCAGACCCAGGTAATGAACCCGCCGGCCGGGAAGGAGTCGGGCAACTCTGAGCTCACGGAGTAGAGGCCGGGTCCACGGTCGGCAGTCAGTTCCAATCGAGCCACCTCAACCGCGTCCGCGGGAACATCTTCCTGGTACTCAGGCGGCTCCTCGCCGGTATGGTAGGCCACCCCGGTGAACTTGATCGGGATCGGCTGGTAGCCGGGGTCACCGGGAAGAGTGCCGCCCACACCAATCCACAGTGAGACAGGTTGGTTCGGCAAGGCTGTAACCAGCAGGTGATCGCCGACGATTCCTGGAGACCGGTCCACCACAAGGTAGTTGGGGGAGGCTTCAGCGTCGGTCTGAGTTGGCATTGGGACGAAAGCGCCGCTCACATCAGAGGTAATGGCAGGGATAAAGAGGCCGGCCAGGGCCAGATTGGCAGATTTGCGCACCACTAGCTCTGTGGAAGAACGGGTCGGAGTGGAGATCGTGCTCTGATATCCCGACTCGGTCGGTTTTGAGTAGACCAGCGAGTGAACCTGATTGCGGTAGTTGATTTTCGCCGAAGCAGCGCCATTGCTGACCATGTGGATCGGCAGGCTTACCGGCTCCGAACCGGTTGTTCCTTCCAGAACGGTCGAGTTGTCGCTGTCAAAGCGGGCGCCGCCATTCAGCACCGCGGTGAATGGAATCCCCGGAATCGGGTTACCTTCAGCATCACGAACCGCCACCTTCGTCAGCAGTGCCCGATCCGGTCCGGAGGTGCGGACCAGTTCGGGGGTGTCCCAGGTGACCGGCGTGTGGGACCGGGCCCAAGCGGCAATCCGCTCGGCAGCAGCCAATCGTTGGGCTCCGGTGGTGCCCAGGTCGATGTCGGGAATGTTCGACTCCCACGTGGCTAGATAGGCCCCAACGTACTCATCTGCGTTGGCTGACTGCTCAAAGTTGACGTGGACCAGCAGTGCCACGGCGGCGGCGTCAAGTGCATCTGTCGTTGTCCCGGCCGAACCGTAAGCTTTGAGTACCTGCGCGACTTGAGCGGTGGTTAGTGCGTAGCGAGCCGGTGGAGAGTACTTTGAGAGCTGGCTCAGCTCGTCCCCGGTGAGCTGGCGAACGGTTCCATTCAGCCCCACGGGTCCCTCCTGGGCCAAGTCCACGCAGTAGGCGGGCACCTCGGGTTGGGCGTTCGCGAAGTTGATCACGGCACCGTAGGCGGTGCGAAGCGTGGAGACCCCCGGTGTGTCGATGATGACCATTGGGCGCCACATTTTTTCTTCCAAGTCCGGCTGAATTGACCGGGCCGACCGGGTGGGCGCCAGGATCAAACCGGCCTCCTTCGCGTCGACACCGTAGGTGCGGGTCAGATACTGGTCCGAGCCAAAGTCGGCCGGAAGTTCAGACAGTGGTTCAAGTTCGCCCGCCGCCAGCAGATCCTCCGTGTGGGGCCGAGTCTCGTAAAACTGTGCGAACGGATCGTCGCTGTCGCTCGCCCCAGCCGGTAGAGCCACGATGAGCCCGCTGAGGAGGAGCACCACCAGCAGGTGTATTCGATACATTGTCTTCTTCACGCCCAAGATTCCTTCCATCAGGTGCACGGCATAGTTTGCCGTCTGCCTTCTGAGTGCGTGTGCGCCCACAATTGGGGGCGTCATGCATTCATATGCCACCGGAAGAAACTTCCGTTTCCGGATCAAACTGGCTGAATTTGGCCCGAAACAAGTTATTCTCTGGGCGAACGCATCGCGGGCGGATCGGGGCCGGAGGTGAGCTTTCTTCCGGTGGGGCGGGCTTGTCCGCGGGCCTCCTCGTGGTCGAAACCCGACCAAACCGCCGATGTGGAAGAACTTTCACTAAACGCATATACCGGGGAGGGTATGGGGTCTATACTGACTCTGGAGGCGTCGCAGTGGGGCGGCGCTCGCCAGCAATTTCAAGGAGAGATTATGGCCGATGTAGTTGTTCTAGGGGGCGGAATCTCCGGACACACCGCAGCCCTACATCTGCGGAAAAGACTGGGGAAGAATCATACGGTAACGGTGGTGACACCGAATTCCAATTGGAACTGGATTCCCTCAAACATTTGGGTCGGGGTCGGGGTTATGCCGATGAAAAAGGTAGTTTTCCCGCTCGCTCCTGTCTACAAGAAAAAGGGAATCAAGTACGTACAGGCCAAAGCCACACAGATTTACCCGAACGGCAGCCAGGAAAACTCCCGACCCGGCGTGGTTGTGGAGTACACGGGACAGGGCAAACAGGGACACACGGACTACATTGCCTACGACTATCTGATCAATGCGACCGGGCCGCGGCTCAAGTTTGAGATGACTGAGGGCTTGGGTCCGGACCAGGGCTTCACCGCCTCGGTCTGCACTGCTCAGCACGCGGTTGAGGCAGCTGAGGGCCTGAAGCGGGTGATTGCTGCGGCCAAGGCGGGACAGCATCAGACCGTGGTGGTCGGGACCGGCCACGGTACCTGTACCTGTGAGGGTGCCGCCTTCGAATACACCTTCAACGTCAATCACGAACTGGTTGAAGCGGGCGTGCGCGACAAAGTCCGCCTGGTCTACCTAACCAATGAAGCCGAACTCGGCGACTTTGGGGTTGGCGGAATGATTTTCAACGATCGCGGGTATGAGACGACTTCCCAGCTTTGGACCGAATCTTTGTTCCGTGAACGCGGGGTGGACGCAATTATCGGAGCCGGCGTCAAACGGGTGACCGAAAATATGATCACCTATGAAGATTTGGACGGTAATACCTTCGAGCTTGAGTTCGACTACGCGATGCTGCTGCCCCCGTTTGGGGGTCAGCCGCTGGAAGCAATTGACGCGGACGGCAGCGATCTCACCTCGAAGATGTTCGCCCCCTCCGGCTTCATGAAAGTGGATGCCGACTACACGCCCAAGCCCTACGAGGAATGGAGTGCGAAAGACTGGCCCCGCACCTATGAGAGCCCCGAGTTCCCCAACGTCTTTGCCGTGGGCATTGCCTTTGCGCCGCCGCACCCGATTAGCCGGCCGCGCACCAACCCGAATGGGACGGCAATCTCGCCCGCTCCGCCGCGCACCGGGATGCCCTCGGGCGTGATGGGGAAGACGGTAGCCCTCACCATTGTGGACCGAATCAACAAGGGACCGAGCGCCCCCGCGCACTCAGCCTCCATGGCCGCCATGGGCGCCGCCTGCGTCGCCTCGGCCGGCACCGGACTCCGGCAGGGGTCCGCGGCTGCGATGACCATGATGCCGGTGGTTCCCGACTACGAGAAGTACCAGACCGGTCGTGACCTCCGGGACACCCGGGGAGAGATCGGTTTGCACGGTCACTGGGTTAAGCTGATGCTGCACTACCTATTCCTTTACAAGGCGAAGGCCCGGCCGTTCTGGTATCTCATCCCAGAATAAGCCGATCTGATATCCACGACGACGAGCAAAGGAAGTAGCTATGACCGAACCAGTTGGTGGACCGGTAGCCGACCTTGAGGGGGCACCACTGCCCACCAAGCGCACGCTGCGCCATCGGAAAAACATTTTTTCGCAATTCTTCAAGTTCATGGGTTTTAACACGATGATCCTACGGATGGTAGCCAAGGGACACCAGGACTAGCACCCCCACCGCCGACCGGGCTCTCCGGAAACACTCATTCAGGCCTCTTCATCTGCTTCACCTGGAGGGTGTGACCGGGGGGCCCGGTTTTGTGCGTTACCCGGAAACCTCCACGGGCCACTATTGTCGAAGGATGAGCAATAGTTTTCAGCCGGGTGGGCGCTACCTGGACCGGTTTGGGGCCGCCAGCGTGACCGGCCCCATCGTGGTAATTGACGTGCTGCGGGCATTCACCACCGCCGCCTACGCCTTTGATCGGGGGGCGAAGCGAATTGTCCTGGTGGACTCGGTGGAGGAGGCGTTGGAACTCAAAGCCAGTCATGACGACTGGTGGGCCATGGGGGAGAATCACGGGAAACGCGTCCCCGGCTTCGACCTGACCAACTCCCCGGTCGAGGTGGCCGGGACCGACCTGACCGGAAGAACCCTGGTTATGCGCACCACAGCCGGAACTCGCGGGGTGGTGGCCTGTGAGCGGGCCAGCCGAGTCTGGGCTGCCGGCCTGGTCACGGCCAGTGCCACCGCCCGGGCAGTGCAGGAAGCCAACCTGGGCGACCCCCACTACGTGGTGACGGGATCGTGGCCGGGGCGGAGCCTAGCCGGAGATGACGACTGGCTGACCGCCCAGTTGATTGAGCGGGTTCGCCTCGGTGAGCCCCGCCGCGGTGAGGAAACGGCGTCCCAGATTCGCCACTCGCCCGAAGCCGAGTTCACCCTGGGCCTGGGGGCGGGGAACGCCCATCCCGAGGACGTTGAGTATGCCCTGCGGGTCGATCACTTCGATTTTGCCCTGGCTGCCGAGCGCGGCCCCGAGGGACACTGGGAGCTGATCGTCAGCTAGTCAGGGCCGGGGCCCCCGCCTGCATGAGCCCGTATCGGTACGAGTCGAGCAGCGCTTGCCACGAGGCCTCAATGATGTTCGTGGCCACCCCGACCGTGGTCCAGCGCAGGCCGGTCTGCTCGTCCTCCTGGTCGATCAGCACCCGGATCGGAGCATCGGTGCCGCCGCGGTCCTCATCCAGGATCCGCACCTTGAAGTTGGTCAGGTGGAACTGGGCCACGTGCGGGTAGACGTCTTCGAGCGCAATCCGCAGGGCTTGGTCCAAGGCGTTGACCGGACCGTTCCCCTCCGCCGTGGAAATGTAGCGGTCACCGACCCGCAGCTTCACGGTGGCTTCCGATTCGGCAAAGACCACGTCGTCGTCGTTGGTGATCTCCCGGGTGGTCACCTTCCACGATTCCACCCGCCAGAAATGGGGGGCTTCCCCGAGCGCTTCGCGCAACAGCAGGTCGAACGAGGCGTCGGCCGCGTCGTAGGTGTAGCCCTCGGCTTCGCGGGCCTTGACCAGGTGAGCCACCTGGGCGGTCAGGTCCTTCGCCTCGCCCAGGTCGATGCCCAACTCGCTGGCTTTCAGTTCGATCGAGGCGCGACCGGCCATTTCAGAAACCAGCATCCGCATGTCGTTGCCGACGCGGTCCGGATCCAGGTGCTGGTACAGGTCCGGGTTCACCCGAATGGCCGAGGCGTGGAGCCCGGCCTTGTGGGCAAACGCGGACTGGCCCACGTAGGGGTCGCGGGCAAAGGCCGCCATGTTGACGATTTCCGCCACCCGGTAGGAGACCGCGGTCAGGGTTCGCAGCGCCCCGGCACTGACCAGCTCGTAGCCGAGTTTCAGCTGGAGGTTTGCCAGGCAGGTGAGCAGGTTGGCGTTGCCGGTGCGCTCACCGTAGCCGTTGACCGTGCCTTGGAACTGGGTGGCGCCAGCCTCGATGGCGGCCAGCGTGTTGGCCACGGCGCAGCCGGTGTCATTGTGGGCGTGAATGCCGACCTCCACCTGCTCAAAGCCGGCCTCGTCCAGGGTGGCCCGCAACTGAGCAACCGCGCGGGCAATGGTGGGAGGAAGGTTGCCGCCGTTGGTGTCGCAGCAGATGACGGCGCTGGCCCCGGCTTGGGCGGCGGCCAGGGCCACCTGCACCCCGTAGGTGGGGTCAAAGGCCAAGCCGTCAAAGTAGTGCTCCAAGTCGACCATTACTTCGGCGCTCTGAGTCAGGAAGGTGACCGTGTCCGCCACCATCCGCAGGTTCTCTTCCTCGGAGGTGCGGAGCGCCTCCTTCACGTGGCGGGGATCAGATTTGGCCACCAGCGTGATGATGGGGGCACCGGAGTCGCGCAGCGCCAGTACCTGCGGGTCCTCAGCTGCCGGCACCCCGGCCCGACAGGTGGAGCCAAAGGCGGCCAGCCGCGCGTGGCGCAGTGGATTCTGCGTGGCTTGGCGGAAGAACTCGGTGTCTTTCGGAATGGCCCCGGGCCAGCCGCCCTCCACGATGTCCACGCCGAGTTCATCCAGAATCGGCAGGATGCGCAGCTTGTCACTCAGAGAGAGTGAAATGCCCTCCATCTGGGCTCCATCGCGCAATGTCGTGTCATAAACGGTGACCTGGTTCATGCCTAGTAGTGTGGCCGATCGCCCGGGACCGTGCCGAGAGTGTCCATTTATCGGTTGTTGCTCGGGCGCCGGAACCGCCGCCGGACCTGCGCCGGAACCGCCGCCGAACCCGGCCAGTTCAGCTATTCGGCCAAGGTGGCCAGCACGTCGAGGACTCCGCCCTCGCGGTTGGAGGGGATCACCCGCCGGGCGGCCGCGCGCACATCCGCGTGCCCGTTGGCGACGGCGAAGGTGTAGTCGGCTTCGGCAAACATCGGCAAATCATTGTGGAAGTCCCCAAAGACGGCCGTCTGGTCGGGGCCGATCCTGAGGCGGCGCTGCAACTCTCGCAGGCCGGTCCCCTTGGTCACACCCGGGCGCATCAGATCCACCCAGTGGGGGGAGGACAGCACCACCTGGGATTGCTGGCTCAGGTCGACGAGGCGGTCGTAGGTCGTTTGGGATGAGGTGAAGTCAAAAACGGAAACCTTGACGAAGTCAGCCTCCACCCGGTCCAGCCGCTCCACCACTTCCAGGTTGGCGTAATATTTCCCAGCTTCGTCCAGGAAAGCCCGATCCGAACGTTCCACGTAGGCGGTGGTTTTCCCGCAGGCAACCACGCCCGCGTCCCGGCCCGCGTCCCCCCGAAACCGGAGCACCACCTCGTCCACCAGGGAGCGATCCAAAACGGCGGCGAAAACTTCCTCTTCCTGCAGGACCACGTAGTTACCGTTCTCCGCGATGAAACCGAGCTCATCGGCGGGAAAAATGCGCGTCAAAGCAGCGTACTGGCGGCCACTGGCCGGGACAAATACCAGACCCCGGTCTTCGAGCCGGGCCAGGAGCGGCCAAAACTGAGGGGGCAACTCGCCATTGCCGTCCAGCAGGGTGCCGTCCATGTCGCAGGCCACCAGGCGCACCTGGGCGCCGGGAGGAAAATACGGTTCAGTCATTGGGCTCGCTCGGCCGGCGCACGTAGGTGATCACCTTCCACCGCGCATCCCCTGACTGTTCGCGCCAATCCGGGTCAGACCTGGTGGGATCCACCTGCCAGGTGCGCTCATCCACCGGCGGGACGTGAGCCAAATCGGCCAGTTCGCCGGGCACGGTCAGGTCCAGCTGAGAAACAACCAGCTCGTCGACCCGATCCATCGTTTCGCGGTAGATCCTCGCGCCGCCCGCGACCCACACCACGTCCGAGCCCAGGCGAGCCGCCTCGGCCCGGCCCCGCTCAAACGCCTCGTCCAACGAGTGGACGACCACGCCTCCCTCGGCCCGGTAGTCCGGCTGGGAGGTGACGATGATGTTAACTCGCTGGGGCAGGGGCTCACCGAGCACCTCCCAGGACGCGCGGCCCATGATCACCGGAGAGCCGATCGTCATCTGGCGAAAGAACCGCGAATCGGCGGGGACGCGCCACAGCATGGCGGTGCCGGAACCGATCACCCCGCGGTGATCCTGGGCCCAAATGGACGCGAACCTCATACCGCCACCGCCCCTTTGATGGCGGGGTGATGCTGGTAGTTGACCACCTCGATATCGTCGAAGTCATAGTCAAACAGCGACGGTGCCTGGGCCAGTTGCAGCTGGGGGAACGGGTAGGGGTCGCGGGAGAGCTGCTCCCGCACCTGATCAAGATGGTTTAGGTAGATGTGGCAGTCGCCCCCGGTCCAAATAAAGTCGCCCACTTCGAGGTTGGCCTGGGCGGCCAGCAGGTGGGTGAGCAGCGCGTAGGAGGTGATGTTGAAGGGCACCCCGAGGAACAGGTCGGCACTGCGCTGATACAGCTGCAGGGACAGCTTCCCGTCAGCCACGTACAGCTGGAAGAAGGCGTGGCACGGCTGCAGGGCCATCTGGGACAGCTGGCCCACGTTCCAGGCCGACACGATCATTCGGCGCGAATCCGGGTTTGTGCGCAGGGTGTCCAGCACCTCGCTCAGCTGGTCGATGGTTTCCCCGTCAGCCCCGAGCCAGGAGCGCCACTGCACGCCGTAAACCGGGCCCAAGTCGCCGTTCTCGTCGGCCCACTCGTTCCAGATCCGGATCCCGTGCTCCTGCAACCAGCGAACGTTTGAGTCGCCCCGCAGAAACCAGAGCAACTCCCCAATCACGGACTTAAGGTGAACCCGTTTGGTGGTGATGACGGGAAACCCGGCGGACAGGTCGTAGCGCAGCTGGCGCCCAAACACCGACAGGGTGCCGGTACCGGTCCGGTCTTCCTTCCGGGTGCCGTGGGCCAAAACGTCGGCCAGCAGATCTTCGTATTGCCGGTCGGGGCTCATGCCTAGTCCTCTTTGGTGATGGTGGCAGTGTGGGGAACCACGTGGTCCAGGGTGTGTCCGACCGTGCAGTAGCGGTCAATTCCAAGCAGGCCGTACTTCTTCGCCTTGGCTACCGTTTCCTCGTCCGCGTCGCCAAACTCGGGGATGAGCTCAACCGACATCGACTCGTACCGATCCTCATCCTTGTTGTAGACCGCGTCCACCACGGCGCCCATTTGGAAGTCCTCGCCCAGGCTTCGGGCCAACCGCGAGTCGGCCGACATGGCGTTGCACCCCAGGAGCGCCAGCTTCAGCAGCTCTCCCGGGCTCCACTGTCCCTCGCCGTGCCCGATCGAAATGGTCGCGCCGCGATCGTTGGTCCCCGCGTACTGACGGGTGCCCACTCGCTCAATGAATAGTCCGGTGGGGGTGTTGCTATCGCTCACTGCTGCTCCTTTTTCGGGTCGGTGACTAGTGGGAACTGAGCCAGGCTTCGGCGGCTGACAACTCGGCGTTGACCAGCATCGGAATGAAGCGCATAGCCTCTTTTTCGAGGCGGGGGCCCAGCAGGGGAATGGAGACTTTCAGGTCGCCGGTCATGGCGCGCTCGGTCAGGGCGGCAGCCGGGGAAGTGAGGGCCAGCTCGGCCCCAATCTTGACCGGAGCCCCGGAAATGTCAACCGTCATCCGTCCGGTCGCTTCCGAGCCGGTTCGATGCCAAGTTTCCGTCAGGGACAGGCTCAGTCGTCCCTTGACAAACCGGCTCACCTGGGCGGGAATGGCCTCCGGGGAGACCTGGCCGCGAAGCTCAACCGTCAGGTCGTCGCCGTCCAGGTGCGCGTTGACGGTTGCCTCCTCCAACTGGGCAGCCGACAGGCGCTGAGCGTGGAACTCGGGGTCCGCGTACATCTCCCAGATTTGGTCAAAACCCGCTGGATACTCATATTTTTCGCTGAATTGCACTGAGTTTTCCTCCCGTTGGACCTGCGTGCATCGATTCTACCCAGGGTCTGGTGTCAGTGGGTGGTGAAAGTCTGTGCCAGCTCCACCAGCAGTCGAGCGGAGAAACCGGTGGAACCGGTGACCCGCCACAGTTCATCCTGATCCGAGTACATGGGGCCGGCGATGTCCACGTGAGCCCAGGGCACCTCGCCGACGAACTCGTTCAGGAACAGGGCGGCCAGGATCGCGCCGCCGTACGACCCGCCGATGTTGGACAGGTCCGCCACGTGCGATTTGAGCTGGTCGCGGTAGCGCGCATCCAGCGGCAGGCGCCAAACCGTCTCATCGGTGCTGGCGGCCGCCGCCTCCACCAGGTGGGCGAGGTGGTCGTCGTTGGCGAACAGTGCCGCCGACCGCGGCCCGAGGGCGGCCAGCGCCGCGCCGGTCAACGTGGCCACGTCGACGATGGCGTCCGGGGAGCTTTCGGCGGCCAATACCAGACCGTCGGCCAGCACCAGGCGACCCTCCGCGTCGGTGTTCTTCACCTCGACGGTGGTTCCGCCGCGAATGGTGAGGACGTCGCCCAACTTGGTGGAACTGCCCGAAGGCATGTTGTCCGTGCACATGAGCCAGGCGGTGACCGAAGTGTCGACCTCCAGGTCGGCAAGGGCAGTCATCGCAGCCAGGATCGCGCCGGCCCCCAGCATGTCGGACTTCATCAGGGCGTGCATCGGGTTGGACGGCTTCAGGCTCAAGCCGCCAGAATCGTAGGTGATGCCTTTCCCCACCAGGGCTAGTTGACGCTCGCCGGCCCGGTAGCTGACTTTGATCATCCGGGGCTCCTCCACACTGCCGGCGTTGACGCCAAGCAGCCCGCCGAGGCCCAGGTCGGCCAGTTGCTCCGGCCCAAACACCTCCACGGTCAGCCCAAACTTGTGGCCGAGCCGCTCCGCCACCGCGCCGAGCCGGTCCGCATTGAGATGGCGCGGCGGGGTGTTGGCCAGGTCGCGAGCCAGATTCGTCGTTCGGGCCATGACCGCTCCGCGCCGGGCCGCCTCGGCCACCTCGGGCTGGTCGGACACCAAAGTCAGGTGGGCAAAAGCCGGCGACTCGTCGGCCGACTTCAGCGGGGTGTAGCGGTAGCGGGCTAGCAGGACTCCCTCGGCTAGCGCCTGGACCAGTTGAGCCCGGTCGGAGGGAATGGCCTGGTTGATGGCCGCGGGCAGGTGCACCGTCAGGTTGGTGGACTGGGGGACGGCGCTGGCGGCAGTGGCGCCCGCATCCCGCAGCGCGGCCGAGCTGAACTCGTCGATTCCCACCAGAACTCGCAGCGGCTGACCCGTCAGCAGCACTCGCTGGCCCGCTTTGCCTTCGAACCCAACCTGTGCCAACTCCTCCCAGGTGGGGGCGCCGGCTGGCAGGGGGGCCTCAGCCTGGACTAGGTGCGCCTCGGGTTCGGCGCCGGAAGCGGCGGCGGTGACCCCGACGGTGGGCAGGTGCGAGAGAGAAGGAATCGGATCGAAGCTGTCGTCAACTGTGAGTCTCATAATCCCAGCCTACCGGTCCGCTTGGGCGGAGGTTGGCGCGCCCACTAAGCTGGGAGCATGCGAACCCTCGGTGAATTAGTGGAGCGATCCTCGTCCCTGCAGTTGGGACAGGCCGACCTGGATTGGCTGCACCTGCTGATGGCGGACTGGCAGGTGCTGGCTGACCTGGCTGCTTCCGACCTGGTGCTCTGGCTCCCCGACTCCGACGGCGGTTTCGTCGCGGTGGCCCTGTGCCGTTCCGGCACCTCATCCACCGTTCACCTGGATGACATTGTTGGGCTGCACGCGCCCGCCACCAGGGCCGAGATGCTGGGCGAAGCTTTTACTTCCGGGCGGATCGTCCAGTCGAACGACATCCGGTGGGCCGGGTCGTACTCGCTGTCTGCTTCATACATTCCGATCGCGCATCAGGAGCGGATTATCGCTGTCCTGAGCCGGGAGGGGAACTTCTCTTCGTTTGGGAATTCCTCCAATCATGCCAAGTGGACCACGCAGGCGGCCGACGCGCTCTGCGAGATGATCACCCTGGGCGAATACCCCTACGAGTCCAGCCCTTCGATGGCTTCGCGCGGGGGACCCCGGGTCAATGACGGGGCGATCCTGCTCAGCGCCGACGGAGCGGTGCTGGAGGCCACTCCGAACGCCAACTCGTGCATGCGCCGGCTGGGGGTGGGGCCCCACCTGGAGGGCAAGGTGCTGGCCGAGCACCTGACCTCGGTGATTCGAAACCATCACAACGTGGACGAGACGCTGGCGGTTGTGGCCATGGGGCGGGCCTCCTGGGTGGTCGAGGTGGAGGGCCACGGCGCGACCATCGCCATGCGGGCGCTGCCGCTGACCCGCAGTGGGCGGCGCGTGGGTGCGGTCCTGCTGACCCGCGACATTACCGAGACGGCCCGGCGCGAGCAGGAGCTGATGACCAAGGACGCCACCATCCGGGAGATTCACCACCGGGTGAAGAACAACCTGCAGACGGTTTCCGCGCTGCTGCGGATGCAGTCGCGCCGATCGGACTCACCCGAAGTGAAGCAGGCGCTGTACGAGGCGGGGCGCCGGGTGGAGGCCATTGCCACCATTCACGAAGCGCTGAGCCACAACGTGGACGAGATTGTGCCCTTCGACGACGTGGCCGAGTCGATCCTGCGGATGGCGGCCGGGGTGGCCTCCACCTCTCATCACGTCGACGTGCAGGTCACCGGCAAGTTCGGACTGGTACCCGCCGACGCGGCCGCGGCCCTGGCCACGGTCCTGACCGAGTTGGTGACTAACTCGGTGGAGCACGGTTTCCCGGACCGGGGCGGTGAGATCACAATTTCGGCGGAGCGGTGCGGGGACGACCTCTGCGTCGTGGTGGCCGACAACGGGGTGGGGATGAAGGAGGGTTCAGCCCTGGGAGGGTTGGGCACTCAAATCGTCAACATGATGGTCACCGGCGAACTCAAAGGGGACATCAGTTGGGATCCGGGTCCCGATGGGGGCACGGTGGTGACCCTGCGCCTGAACGTCGAACGGGGCTAGCGTAGAGACGAAGAAAGCCGGCCCCGAAGGACCGGCTTTCTCACTACTGTTAGGGATGGGCGAGCCGCAAACTAGGAGTTGCGCCGGGCCCGGGCTGCGCGCCGCTTCAGTGCGCGCCGCTCGTCTTCACTCATGCCGCCCCAAACGCCGGCATCCTGATTGTTCGAGATGGCCCACTGGAGGCACACTTCCTGCACCTCGCAGGTGGCGCAGACACGTTTTGCTTCGGCAGCCTGAGCGATTGCTGGCCCTGTGTTTCCGATCGGGAAAAACAGCTCAGGGTCAACACTTAAACACGCAGCTTTGCTACGCCAGTCCATCGGCAGGCTCCTCGGTTGGCCACGCAGGTTAGTTCGCGGCAGTAGTTGATTGATTGCCCTCAAGTTTGGTTGACGATCATCACTTGGGCAAGGGGATTCCAATGTGAAATGGCTTAAGCAATTGCTCAGAAACGGGATGGACTTAGGTCCCGGGTCAGGGGGGATTGGGGGCCAAGATGGTGACCAAACTCAAGGTTCCATCCACGTTGGTTACGCCGCACCCGGGCGGATACGGGTAGTGGGCGCGCAGCCAGAGGGCGGCGCCGGGACTGCGGTTGGCGAGGGATCGGAGCAGTTCCAGGGGCGGTTCGAGTGCGAGAAACGGAGTTGATCCCAGCGTCAGCACCCCGGTCCACTGCGACAGTTCAGCCACGGTGAAACCGAGTTGGGTGAGCCAGGCACCGGCTCCAGGAGGCAGCTGCCAGGTAGCCAGGGGCCCCGGCCGAGGGGTGGTCTCCACCAGTTGGGGTCCTTCCCGCCAGGAGAACTGGGCCGAGCGGGTGGGCCACGGGCTGTGCAGCGGCGGCGCTGCCGGTAGCTGGGTCCGGTCCCACCGGGTGAAGGTCTGCAGCAGGAACGGGCCGGGGGTTTCGGGGCGAAATCCTTGGCCCAAGGCCACCAGCCGGCCGCCGGTGGGGGAGACCGCCTCGCCTCGGCTTAGACCCACTCCGGTGCCGTCCGGGTCCAGCTGGGGCAGGGTCCGCAGGAGGGCCGGTTCGAGCAGGGCCTCGCGCGTGGGCAGGCGAAACAATCGGTCGGTCAGGGCTCTGCCCGCGGGAGTTCCATCCAGGTCGACGGCGACAATCCGGTGGTTTGGGGGACCGGCCCGTTGAACCAGGCTTCGCCACAGGTGGGCAAACTCCAACCCCAACCCGTGCAGGTCGAATTCTTGGGACACGGCCGCCAGGTCGTCCACCACCAGGACGGCCGGCACCCCCCGGTCGAGCGCTAGGAGGACGGAGGAGAGGTCAGCCAGGTTGGACGGCTCGACGGTTCCCTCCGCCCCGGTGCTGACGATGGTCAGCGCGGATCCGGAGTCCTGGGCCAGCTGAGCCCCGTAGCGGTGGGCCAACGTCTGTACCTCAGCCTGGGCCGAGCGGGGCGCGGCGATCCCCAGGGCTCCGCCCACCCAGCTGACCCGCACCAGTTCGGGATTCCCTTCCCGCACCCCCAGTTGCGCCCGGGGAGTGTCTGGGCCGGAGACCAGCACGGCCGGGAGTGGAACGGGCCAGTTAGACCGGGGCCCGGGTGGCACCTCCGGTAGTGGAAGTGGCCCCAACTGGGCAAACTGCAGCAGTTTCGGTCCGCAGTAGGCCACGCCCGGATTGCGGGGCAGCTCGGCGCCGCGGCCGTCCCCCAGGATTGCGACCGAGTCGGCCACCTCCGCAAATCGCAATCCGATCCGCAGGTCGATCGCGGCCCGCAGATCGGCGCTGATGGCATGTCCGGGTCTTTGCGTGGCCACCAGCAGGTGCAAACCGAGGGACCGGCCCTGGGTGGCCAGGCGGGTGAAGGCACCCAGGAGTTCTGCCTGGTCCTCGGCCAGGGCTTGAAACTCGTCAATTACCACCAGGAACCGCGCTGGGGCCAAGGGGGCCAAGCCCTCCTGGTGGGCCGACTCCCACTGGCGCAGATCGGCGTATCCGGCCGCCCGCAGTTGAGCTTTGCGCTCCTGCAGGAGCAGCCGGAGCCGTCTGATCACCCAGGCCACCCGATCAACTTCCAGGTCTGAGACCGCCACCTCCACGTGGGGCAGCGTCAGCAGCGGTTGCAGGCCGGCGCCGCCTTTGTAGTCAATCAGAATTAGGCGAAGGGAACTCGGCGGCACGTGAATCGCCAGTGACCAGAGCCAGGTTTGCAGCGCCACAGTTTTGCCGCTGCCGGTGGCCCCGGCCAGGAGGGCGTGAGGACCCTGACCGGGTAGGTCCAGGGTGAAAACCGTTGGTTCAGGGTCCGGACTCAAACCCACCGGGACCGCCCAGTCCCAGGTGAAGTCCCGCCACCGACTCGCGGTGGCCTCAACCGACAGGTCCAACCCCAAGTCGGTGGCCGAAACCGTGCTCGGGAGCGAACTGGGGGCAGTTTCGGCCCGACCCAACTGCTCCAGCCACCGGGGACCGACCGGGGCGCAAACCTGGACCAGCCGGGCGGGCGCCTCGGGCAGTTCACCCACGGTTGGGGCCCAACTCAGCCTGATCTGCCCCCTCTCGTCCGACAGCACCAGGGTTCCGGCTTGATCGTCGTTGGCTTGATCGCCGCTGGTCTGGTCGCATTTGGCCTGATCGCCGGCTTCCCGTTCCAACCGGAGGCCGCCGCGTTGGACCAGTCCCTGCACCGCCAGCCAGCGCGCCGCCACCCCGGCGTCGGTGCCGATGAGCCCAACCGCCTCGCCCGGGGCCAGACCGAGTTTCCCGCAACCCCAGCTTCCAGTCCAGACCGCCACCGGCTCGACCGGCCCATCCCGGGAACGGGCCGACCGGTTAGCCGCCCACACCAGGGCCAAGAACGCCCCATCCAAGCGGTGGCGGCGCCGAAGCTGCCACGCCCACCTGCCGACCAGTCCCAGGCAGAGCGCGCCGCCTACTGCCAGGGCCAACATCGTGGGTGAGAGGGGAAGATAACGCCAGATCCACCAGCCGATCAGTAGCAGAGGCAGCCACCGGAGCCACGGACGGACCCCGCCGGCCCGCCTAAGAGTTGGGCTCGGCCAGCTGAGGTTGGTGGGACGCGCCCGAACCTGCCATTGCCCCGCGCCCAGCTGTACTTTTCGCCCCGGCCGAAGCGGCACTTCCCGACCGGAACTGAGGATCAGCCACCCGACTGCGCGCCGAGTGTTCCCACCCAGTCGAACCCGGGCGTGAAGGCGCGAAACGCTTGGATCCGACCAGGTCGGCACCGTCTGGCGTCCCAGGGTGGCCCCGTCAACCAGGGGCAGCACCAGGCCCCGATCGGGCCCGGACACACAGGCCAGATGGTGGGTGGTGGTGAGCGCCCGCGCCGGGCTCAAATCTTCGGTCATTTTGCGAGTCTGTCGAACCGAGCCCGGGTCGGCCAGCAGCCCGATCGGCAGTCGGTGGAAAACTGGGGGCCCGGCGCTCCGTGGATAACTGCCAGAACCGGTGCAAATGCGGGCTCTATGGGGACGGTTCTGGTCGCGGTTCTCGGTTGGGGTCCAGCCCTCGAACCTGTCGGTCGGCAATGCGACAATAGGGCCATGAGTGAAACTGTGGTGCCCCCGGAGGCGGCGGCTCGTTGGCGTGACCTGGCCGACCTAATTGAGGAAGCTCGGCATCGGTACTACGACCTGGACCAGCCCACTTTGGCCGATGCTGAGTACGACGCAGCCTTTCGGGAACTGACGGAACTGGAGGCCCAGTACCCGCAGTTGGCCTCACAGGATTCCCCGACCGCCACCGTGGGCGGGGCCGCACAAAGCACGTTCGACCCGGTGGTGCACCGGGAGCAGATGTACTCGCTCGAAGACGTCTTCTCCTTGGAGGAGGTGGCCGCCTGGCAGCGGAAAATGGCGGACAATTGGCCCGGGGAGGACCTGGCTTTCACCGCGGAAGTGAAGATCGACGGATTGGCGGTCAGTCTGACCTACCAAAACGGTCGCCTGATCCAGGCTGCCACCCGCGGGGACGGAAAAGTGGGGGAGGATGTCACTGCTAACGTTCGCACCATCTCCTCAATTCCGGCCCGCCTGCAGGGCAGCGGCTGGCCGGAACTGGTGGAGGTTCGCGGCGAGGTCTTCTTCCTGCTGAAGGACTTCGAATCGGTCAACGACCAGCGGTTGGCTCAGGATGAGCGCCCGTTCGTGAACCCTCGGAATGCGGCTGCCGGCTCGCTGCGGCAGAAGGATCCGGCGGTGACCGCCTCGCGGCCGCTGTCGATGTTTGCCCACGGAATCGGCTATGTGGAGCCGGGCCCGGGTTTCGTTGCGCCCACCACCCAGGAGGGTTGGTATCAGCAGCTTCGCAATTGGGGCCTGCCGACCTCTCCCTACACCCAGGTCGTGCACACGGTTGACCAGACCCGGGCGCTGATTGAGCGGGTTGGCAGTGAGCGGGCCCAGATTGAACATGAGATCGACGGGATCGTCCTCAAGCTAAACGACCTGGATCAGCAGCGGGAGCTGGGTTTCACCTCGCGCACCCCGCGGTGGGCGGTGGCCTACAAGTACCCGCCGCAGGAAGTGTTCACCCGACTGTTAGACATTCAGGTGCAGGTCGGCCGGACCGGGCGGGTCACGCCGTTTGCCATCTTCGAGAAGGTCCTGGTGGCCGGCTCTCACCTGCAGCACGCCACTTTGCACAATGAAGAGATGGTCCGGCGCAAAGGCATCCTGATTGGGGACAAGGTGATCGTCCGGAAGGCGGGCGACGTGATCCCCGAGGTGGTGGGACCGGTGCTGGAGGATCGGGACGGGACCGAACGCCCCTTTGTGATGCCGACCCGGTGTCCCTCCTGCGGGACGGAGCTGGCACCGGCGAAAGAGGGGGACATCGACCTGCGCTGTCCGAACGCGGGTGGCTGTCCCGCCCAGATTACCGAACGCTTGGCGCACCTCGGATCGCGCGGAGCACTAGACGTGGAAGGACTTGGGGACGAGGCGGCGTTGGCCCTGACCCAACCGGAAGCCGGCCGGGACGAGGTGATCGCCGCCCTGGCCACCGGCGCCACCCTGACCCTGGAGGACGGGACGGTGCTGTCGCTGGCCCAGCCGGAACTAATTCCTCACGGGGAACGGTTTGACCGGGCCGCCCAGCTCCTTCCCCCGCCAACCGGGCCGGTGCTCACTTCCGAGAAAGACGTGTTTGACCTGCGGGTGGAGGACCTGGCTGACGTCCTGGTTTGGCGACCGGTAAACGTGAAGGGTGTGCCCACCGGTGACTGGCGCCAGGTACGCTACTTCTGGTCCCAACCCTGGCGCAAACAGGGGAAAAAGTTCGTTCCGGTGCAGTCGGTTCCGCGCAAAAACACCGTGACGATGCTGGAGCAGCTGGAAGCCGCCAAGACGAAGGAACTGTGGCGCCTACTGGTGGCCCTTTCGATTCGTCACGTCGGCCCGACCGCAGCCCAAGCCCTGGCCCAGCATCTGCCCAGTCTGGACCGGATCGAGGCGGCCACACGGGAGGAACTGGCCCAGGTGGAGGGGGTTGGTCAGGTGATCGCCGAGTCGCTGGAAGGTTGGTTTGCTGTCGACTGGCACCGAGAGATCATCGACGCCTGGCGTGCCTCCGGGGTCAGGTTCGCCGACCAGCAGGTAGAGGAACTTCCCCAGGTGCTGGCGGGCCTAACGGTGGTTGTCTCCGGCGCCATGCCCGGGTTTGACCGGGAGGAAGCGAAAGAGGCGATTGTGGCTCGCGGGGGGAAGGCCGCGTCGTCCGTCTCCAAACGGACCGCCGTGGTGGTGGCCGGACCCGGGGCCGGATCAAAGGTGGCTAAGGCCGAAGCCCTCGGAGTCCCGGTCCTGACTGAGGAGCACTTCGCAGACCTGCTGGCCCGGGGCCAGGTGGCCATCGAAGAGGCGCGCGCCAACCAGTCCTAAACCACCGGGTTGAAGGGACCCAGCAGCACCTCGGTGAACTTGGTCAACCAGGAGCGCTGCTCCCATTCGGCCAGCGTCAGCTGCCGGGCGGTGGTCAGGTCGTTGTTGAAAGCTTCCTCCATCCGCTGGGCGAACTCGGGGGAGACGATCTGCATGTTCACTTCCGCGTTGCCCATCATGGACAGGCGGTCGATGTTGGCCGTCCCCACCGTGGCCCAAATGCCGTCCACCGTCATGGTCTTCGAGTGAATCATGGCGTGCTGATAGAGCCAGATCTCCACCCCGCCTCGCAGCAGCGGGCCCAGGTAGGGGCGGGAAACCCAGTCGGCCAGAATGTGGTTCGAATACTCGGGAATCAGGATCCGCACCTGGACGCCGCGGTGCACGGCCGCCAGCAAACCTGCGGTGAACTCCCGGTCAGGAATGAAGTAGGGCGTGGTCAGGTAGATGTGGTCCTGAGCTCGATCGAAGGCCTCCAGGTAGAGCCCGCGGATCGGGAACAGCAGCCGCGAAGGCAGGTTGAAGGCGGTGGTGATCTCGGCCATCCACGGGGACGCGTAGCGGTCCTCCAGTTCCGGCTCGTGGCGCCGGCGCAGGAAGTTCCAGAAGGTGACAAAGCCGTCGGACAGTTCGGTGACCGAGGGGCCAATCACCCGCAGGTGGGTGTCGCGCCACTCGGTGCCAAAATCGTCGCCAATGTTGAAACCGCCGATGAAGCCCACCTGATCGTCCACCACCAGGAGCTTGCGGTGGGTCCGTCCCGTCCGTCGGGCGTTCAGCGTCAGCAGGCCAAACCTGATTTCGGGAAGCTTGTGCACGTGCAGGGTGGGGATCCGGGGGAACATCTTGAACCGCGGGCTCTGCAGGAAAGACCCGAACCCGTCGTAAATGACGTAGACCTCGACCCCGCGCTCGGCCGCCTCAATCAGGGCGGTCTTGAACTCTTGCCCCGACAGGTCGGCCCGCCAGACGTACGTCTCGAAGAAAATCAGTTCCTTGGCCCCGCGAATGGCGGTCAGCATGTCGTGGTACAGCGACTGCCCCTCGGTGTAAGTCCGGACCACATCCTCACTCACGGCGGTGTCCGAGGGGTGCAGGGCTGGAAATCCGGTGACGCCACCGGGGACCCGGGCTTTGCGGAGCCGGTCCAGCATGTGCACTGCGGTCACTGCTACCAACTGCAGCGAAAAGGTGGTCAGCAGGACGCCTTTGATGAACTTGCGCAGCTTGGGGCGCTGGCGGCGACGACGCTTGGGTTCCATGACCACAGTTTAGGGTCAAAGCCCCAGCTTCGCCCGCAGATACTCAGGCCAGGTTCTCCCTGGTCAGGTGGGTGGTTGGGGCGGTGACGAACACGATTCCGTGGCCGCGCGGTGGGGGACTAGAATAACGGTCATGTCAAAATTCTCCGCTGATGAAGTCGCGCGCGTGGCCCAGTTGGCCCGCATTGCCCTAACGGAGGAAGAAATCGAGCGTCTAGCCGGTGAGCTAGATGTGATCACTTCCGCCATCGACAAAGTGTCCGAAGTGGCCACGGATGACCTCCCTGCCACCTCGCACCCGCTGCCCCTGACCAACGTGATGCGCGCCGATGTGCGCGGTCCGGTGCTGAACCGGGACGAGGTGCTGGCGGCCGCCCCCGCCTCGGAAGCCGGCCAGTTCATGGTCCCGCAGATGTTGGAGGAAGACTGATGAACCCGCTGCTGAAAGAATCTGCCCTCGAGTTGGCCGCCAAGCTGCGGGCCGGCACCATCACCTCGGTTGAGCTGACCCAGGCCTGCCTGGATCGAATTGGCGAGCTGAACGGCTACCTGAACGCTTTCATCACCGTGGACGAGGCGGGCGCGCTGGCACAGGCGGCGGAAGTGGATCGACGCCGGGCTGCCGGCGAAGAGCTGCACCCGCTGGCGGGCGTGCCGATTGCCGTCAAGGACAACATCGTCACCCACGGGCTGGAGACCACCTGCTCGTCCCGGATCCTGGCCGGGTGGATCCCGCCCTACGACGCCACCGTTGTCACCAAGCTGCGTGCGGCGGGCCTGCCGATCCTGGGCAAGACGAACCTGGACGAGTTCGCCATGGGTTCTTCCACCGAGCACTCGGCTTTTGGGGTGACCCGCAATCCTTGGGATCCAGAGCGGATCCCCGGTGGCTCTGGTGGCGGCTCGGCCGCTGCGGTGGCCGCCTATCTGGCCCCGTTGGCGCTGGGTTCGGACACGGGCGGCTCGATTCGCCAACCGGGCGCCTTCACCGGCACCGTCGGGGTCAAGCCCACCTACGGTGGGGTGTCCCGCTACGGCCTGGTGGCGATGGCGTCCTCGCTGGACCAGATCGGTCCCGTTGCCCGGAATGTGGCCGATGCGGCCGCCCTCCAGGAGCTGATCGGCGGACACGACCACCTGGATTCCACCTCGCTGCCCGAGCCGGTTCCGGCGGTAGCGGCCGCGGCCGAGCAGGCCCGGGTGAACCGGGATGCCTCCGGCCTGCGGATCGGAATTGTCAAGGAACTTTCCGGCGAAGGCTACGACGCCCCGGTGCTGGCCGCGTTCGAGCGGACCGTGGACCAGCTCCGCGCCGCCGGAGCGGAGATCATCGAGGTCTCCTGCCCCTCGTTCGACTACGCCATGGCCGCCTACTACCTGATCATGCCCGCGGAAGCGTCCTCGAACCTGGCTCGCTTCGACGGGATGCGCTACGGCCTGCGGGTTGAGCCCACCGACGGCCCGGTCACCGCGGAATCGGTAATGGCCGCAACCCGCGAAGCCGGGTTTGGCGACGAGGTGAAGCGCCGGATCATCCTGGGAACCCACGTGCTTTCGGCGGGCTACTACGACTCGTACTACGGGGCGGCCCAGAAGGTTCGGACCCTGATTCAGCGCGACTTTGACCGGGTGTTTGCCGAGTGTGACGTCCTGGTTTCCCCCTCGACCCCGACCCCTGCCTTCCACATTGGGGAGCGGATCGACAACCCGCTGGCCATGTACCTGAACGATGCCGCTACCGTGCCGGCCAACATGGCCGGGGTGCCGGCCCTGTCCGTCCCGAACGGCCGGACGGAAGAGGGCCTGCCGGTTGGCTTCCAGGTGGTTGCCCCCGCCAAGGAGGATGCCCTGATGTACCGGGTGGCTCAGCTGGTTGAGGACCTGTCTGAGGATATTTCCGCTCACTGCCCAGCGGCCGACTGGAGCGCCAACGTAGGCGAAGGAGAGTAACCAATGACTGAAGTAATGGCCTATGAGGATGCGGTTCGGCGCTTCGACCCGGTAATGGGGATCGAGGTGCACGTCGAGCTGGGCACCGAGACCAAGATGTTTGACTGCGCTCCCAATGCTTTTGGTGGGGACCCGAACACCTTCATCACCCCGGTCTCCATTGGGCTGCCCGGGGCGCTGCCGGTGACCAACGCCAAGGCGGTTGAGTACGCGATCCGGATCGGGCTGGCGCTCAACTGCGAAATCGCGGAGTACTGCCGGTTTGCCCGGAAGAACTACTTCTACCCGGACCTGCCGAAGGCCTACCAGATCTCCCAGTCGGACGAGCCGATTGCAGCTAACGGCTGGGTCGATGTGGAACTGTCCGACGGCGAAATCTTCCGCGTCCAAATTGAGCGGGCCCACATGGAGGAAGACGCGGGCAAGAACACGCACATCGGCGGCGCCGACGGTCGGATCCACGGAGCCGAATACTCGCTGGTGGACTTCAACCGCTCCAGCGTGCCGCTGGTGGAGATCGTCTCCCGTCCCATTGAGGGTGCGGGTGAGCGCGCCGCCGAGGTGGCCGCCGCCTACGTGCAGACCCTGCGCGACATTTTCCGCGCCATCGACGTGTCCGAGGCCCGAATGGAACGCGGCAACGTGCGCGCCGACATCAACGTGTCCCTGCGTCCCACGGCCGACTCGCCGCTGGGAACGCGGACGGAAACGAAGAACGTGAACTCGTTCCGCTCCATCGAGCGGGCGGTTCGGTTCGAGGTGGGGCGCCAGGCGGCCATCTTGGCAGACGGCGGGTCGATTCTGCAGGAAACCCGCCACTTCCACGAGGAGGACGGGACCACCTCTCCCGGACGCGAAAAGTCCGATGCGGACGACTACCGCTACTTCCCGGAGCCGGATCTGGTGCCGCTGCAACCCGCCCGCGAATGGGTGGAGGAGATTCGGGCTTCGCTCCCGGAGCTCCCCCTCGCCAAACGCCAGCGGCTGAATGCCGAATGGGGCTTTAGCGCCCTGGAAATGCGCGACGTCATCTCGGCGGGAGCGCTTGATCTGATCGAGGCCACCACCCTGGCGGGGGCGAGCCCGGCCGCAGCCCGCAAGTGGTGGATGGGGGAGCTGTCCCGCCTCGCCAACGATCAGGAGCAGGCCCTGGCCGACCTGTCGGTCACCCCCGCTCAGGTCGCTGAGCTGCAGGGTCTGATCGATGAGGGCAAGCTGAACGACAAGCTGGCTCGGCAGGTACTTCAGGGCGTGCTGGCCGGGGAAGGCGGTCCGACCGAGGTGGCCGAGGCGCGCGGTCTGGCCATCGTTTCGGACGACGGGGCGCTGAATGCGGCCATTGAGCAGGTTCTGGCAGAGAACCCCGACGTGGTTGAGAAGATTCGCGGTGGGAAGCTGCAGGCGATCGGGGCCCTGGTGGGTGGAGTCATGAAGCTGACGCGCGGGCAGGCCGACGCCGGGCGCGTGCGCGAGTTGATTGCCCAAACCCTGGGCGTGTAATCCCAGGTCAGAGGGGGGTCAGCCGGAACTTTAGTCTCGGCTGGCCCCTTTTTGCTGCCGGTATGATCAAAGGTGATCACATCGCTCGCTCAGCATGCCACGCTCCAGGGAGGAACCTGCCATGGCTTATTCACCGTCCTACACCGCTTCATATCGCCTGCTGGTGGACCAGTCCAAGATTCGGGTTTCGGACATTGTGGACCGGGTTTCGCGCACGGGGGCGTTCGTCAAGGGCTTGGACGTGGCCGAGTCGGAAGGCAGTCAGATCAGCATTGACCTGACCGCGGACCTGCGCGACTCAGACCATCGCCGCTCCCTCACCCACGCGCTCAAGTCCCTTGACGGGCTGACGGTTTCCTCGGTGGCTGACCAGACGTTCCTGGATCACGTGGGCGGCAAGCTGGAGGTGGTGCCCAAGGCGCCGCTGCGCAACCGCGACGACCTGTCGCGAATCTACACCCCGGGAGTCGCCCGGGTCTGCACCGCCATTCACGATAATCCCTCAAAGGCCCACTTCCTGACCATGAAGGCCAACACGGTGGCGGTGGTGACCGATGGAACCGCGGTGCTTGGCCTGGGCGATATTGGGCCCGAGGCGGCCCTCCCGGTGATGGAGGGGAAGGCGGCTCTGTTCAAGCACTTCGGCGGGGTGGATGCCTGGCCGGTCGCCCTGGACACGAAGGACACCGAGGAGATCATCGCGATCGTCAAGGCGATTGCCCCGGCCTACGGCGGGATCAACCTGGAAGATATTTCCGCCCCCCGGTGCTTCGAAATCGAGCGACGCCTGCGCGAAGAGTTGGACATCCCGGTGTTCCACGACGACCAGCACGGAACTGCCATCGTGGTGTTGGCGGCCCTGATCAACGCGCTGAAAGTGGTTGGCAAACGGATCGAGGACGTCCGGATCGTCGTCTCCGGTGTGGGGGCGGCCGGCAACGCCATCATCAAGCTGCTGCTGGCGCAGGGGGCGAAAGATATCGTTGGCTACGGCCGCAGCGGCGCCCTGGCCGGGGACGAGGTGGAGGGGATGGATCCGGATCGGCGCTGGTTGGCCGAGCACACCAATCCCCGCCTCGTTCACGGCACCCTGCAGGAGGGGCTGGCGGGGGCCGACGTGTTTGTTGGCGTGTCCCGCGGAGGCATCCTGTCGGGCGAGGACATTTCAACCATGGCCGAGGGGGCAATCGTCTTTGCCCTGGCTAACCCGACCCCGGAAGTGGAGCCGGTCGAGGCGGCGAAGCACGCGGCAGTGGTGGCCACCGGCCGCTCCGACTTCCCGAACCAGATCAACAACGTGCTGGCCTTCCCGGGCCTGTTCCGCGGGCTGCTGGACGCACGCGTCCAGGAGATCACCACCGAGGTCCTGCGGGTGAGCGCGGAGGCCATCGCCGAAGTCATCACGCCGGAGGAACTCAGCGCCAACTACATTATTCCCGGGGTCTTTGACGACCGGGTGGCCCGGAACGTGGCGAAAGCGGTGAAGCGCTCGGTGGCGAACCTGGACGCCATCGAAGTGGTGCCGCAGGAAGACCTGGGGGAACCGTTGACTCGCTGATCCGGGTCACCGTCCGAGCAGCCCGGCCGTACAATGGAAAATTGTGAACAGTTCTGCTTCCCCTGCCGGCCGGTTGTTGGCCGGCCCCTCCTCGCTGGGCGCCGCCGCCAGTCACGCTTCCATCCGCGAATCTAACCTAGCGTTGGTGACCGCGGAGCTATTCCACAGCGGTGGGGGGTTGAGCCGGGCAGATTTGGCCCAGCGGACCGGGTTGACCAAGGCCACCGTCTCTCGCCTGGTGCGAGACCTGATCGAACAGGGGATTGTGGCCGAGGCGGTGCCGGAGGAAGCCGGGACGATTGGGCGACCGGGCACCCCGCTTTACCCTGCCGCCAACACCCTGGTGGGGGTGGGGCTGGAGGCCAATGCCGACCGGCTCCTCGGCTCGGCCGTGGACCTGAGCGGCAAGGTCGTGGCCAGTTTCCAAGTGTCCATGGACCTGGTTGATTCCTCGCCGGCCGAGACCTTGGGGCTGCTGGCCGAGCACACGGCCGCCCTGTTCGCGCAGTTGGACGAGGTGGGGATTCGCCGACTGGTCGGCGTCAACCTGGGCGTGCCCGGGATTGTGGACCAGGCGACCCAGCGGGTGGTCTACGCGCCAAACCTCGGGTGGGAGGACGTCTACCCGGGTCGGTACTTGGCCGACCTGCTCGGCGGCCTGGCCTTCACCGTCGACAATGACGCCAACCTGCAGGCGATCGCGATGGCCGGGGTCAGTCTGGCGGGCCAGGAACCGGTACCGGCCTCGTTCCTCTACCTGACCGGCGACGTCGGGATCGGTGGGGCCCTGATGCGCGACGGTGAAGTCGAACGTGGACCTCACGGGTGGGCCGGGGAAATTGGGCACACTTCCATTGAGCCGGACGGGCCGCCCTGCCACTGTGGATCCCGCGGCTGCCTAGAACGCTATGCGGGGCGAAAAGCCATTTTGCAGGCGGCCGGCTTCCCCCAGGATGCCAGTACCGAAGACGTGTTGTCGGCCCTAGAACGGGGCGAGCCGAAGGTGCGGGCGGCCATCGACCGGGCGGCGTGGGCCCTGGGAATTGGCCTGGCCAACGCAATCAACCTGCTGGACATCGATACCGTCATCCTGGGAACCTATTTGGCGCCGCTGACCGGATGGGTGATTCCGGGCCTCACCGAGCAGTTGGATCGGCGGATTATCGGTCGGACCGCGGCTGACATCACCCTGCTACCCGCGCCGATTCAGGAACACCCGACCGCGATTGGCGGCGCCCTCCAGGCGCTGCGGGCAGCGCTGGGGGAGCCGGGTTCGATCCTGGCCGACTGAGGCGAGCACCACCTCGAACAAAGCAGACGAAAAAGGTTGACAGCCCGCCCATCGCCGTATTAGTTTTGTTCTGTAACAATTTACTCGAGGATGAGAAAGTGGAGGTCCCCATGGTCCGCCGACCTGAACCCAGCGATAAATTCACCTTTGGCCTCTGGACCGTCGGCTGGAACGCCGTCGACCCGTTTGGCGTGGGCACCCGCCCCATGCTTGAGCCCTGGGAATACACCAAGAAGTTGGCCGAACTCGGTGCCTACGGCATCACGTTCCACGACAACGACGTGTTCCCCTTTGACGCCACCGACGCCGAACGCGAAGAGCGGGTGGCCAAAGTCAAGCAGGCCGCTGACGAGTCCGGCCTCGTCATCCCCATGGTCACGACCAACACCTTCACCCACCCGGTTTTCAAAGACGGTGGGCTGACCAACAACGACCGGTCGATTCGCCGGTTCGGGCTGCGCAAGATTCTGCGCAACGTCGATCTGGCCGCGCAGATGGGCGCGCACACCTTCGTCATGTGGGGTGGGCGTGAAGGAGCCGACTACGACTCGTCGAAGAACCTGAATGCCGTCTTCGAGCGGTACAAGGAAGGCTTGGACACGGTGGCCGGCTACATCAAAGAGCAGGGATACTCCCTCCGGATCGGGCTGGAACCGAAGCCGAACGAGCCTCGCGGCGACATCTTCCTGCCCACGGTCGGCCACGCACTGGCCCTGATTGCGGAGCTGGACAATGGCGACATTGTCGGCCTGAACCCCGAGGTCGGTCACGAGCAGATGGCCAACCTGAACTTCACCCACGGGATTGCTCAGGCGCTGAACGCGGGCAAGCTGTTCCACATTGACCTGAACGGTCAGAGCGGAATCAAGTACGACCAGGATAAGGTGTTCGGTCACGGGGATCTGTCCTCGGCGTTCTTTACCGTCGACCTGCTGGAGAACGGCTTCCCGGGTCAGCCCGACGCTCCCCGCTACGAGGGGCCGCGTCACTTCGACTACAAGCCGGCTCGGACCGAAGGCATGGACGGGGTCTGGGAGACCGCGGCGGCCAACATGGAAATGTACCTGATGCTGAAAGAAAAGGCCGAGGCGTTCCGGGCCGACCCGCGCACGCAGGAACTGATGGAGCAGGCGGGCGTGGCCGAACTGGCCCAGCCCACCCTGGCCGAGGGCGAAACCGTCGCCGACCTGCTGGCCGATGCCGACTCGTTCGAGAACTTCGATGCCGACGCCGCCGGAGCCCGCGAGTACCACTACGTGGAGCTCTACCAGCAGGCCATGCGTCACCTGATCGGCTAGTTCGCCGGCCGCCGACCTCAGAGGAGAACACCAATGACCACCCGCAAATACGTCGCCGGAGTGGATACGTCCACCCAGTCGTGCAAGATTGTCATTGTCGATCCGGTCGATGGGAGAGTGGTTCGAGAAGGTCGAGCCGCTCACCCCGACGGGACCGAAGTGGACCCCGCCGCCTGGTGGGAGGCATTCCTGCGGGCGGTAGCTGAGGTCGGCGGCCTGGACGACGTGGCGGCGCTGTCCGTCTCGGGCCAACAGCACGGGATGGTCTGCCTGGACCGGGACGGTCAGGTAATTCGGCCCGCCCTGCTGTGGAACGACACCCGTTCAGCCCAGGCGGCTACCGACCTGGTTGACGAGTTGGGGGCTGAGCGCTGGGCCGAGCTGACCGGCTCGGTTCCAGTCGCCTCCCTCACCGTCACCAAATTGCGGTGGTTGGCCGATCACGAGCCGGAACACGCGAAACGGATCGCCGCCATCTGCCTGCCACACGATTGGCTGACCTGGCAGATCGCCGGCGCGCCGGGGTTGGACCGGCTGGTCACCGACCGTTCTGACGCCTCGGGAACGGGGTATATGAGTCGGTCCCAGGCGGCCTACCTGCCGGAGCTTTTGGCTCTGGCCTTGCGGCGCGACGACGTTAGCGACATTGTCCTGCCGCGGATCCTTGGACCGTGGGAGGCCGCCGGAACGGGCGACCCGGCCCGCGGCTGGGAAGAAATTGTCCTTGGCCCCGGCACCGGCGACAATGCCGGAGCTGCGCTCGGGGTGGGGCTCGAGCCCGGGCAGGCACTGCTGTCCCTGGGGACGTCCGGCGTGGCAGCCGTGGTCAGTGAGAACTCGGTGGTGGATCGCTCCGGCCTGGTCACCGGCTTTTCCGATGCGACCGGTCGCTGGCTGCCCCTGGCCTGCACGCTGAATGCCTCGCGCATCATCGACGCGATCGCTCGCATTCTGGGGGTCGACTACGCCGAGTTTGACCGGCTGGCCCTGTCGGTGCCCGACGCGGGCGGGCTGGTGCTGGAACCCTACTTTGAGGGCGAGCGCACCCCGAACCTGCCCGATGCCACTGCCACCCTGTCCGGGATGACCCTGGCGAACTCAGATCCGGCCCACCTGGCGCGGGCTGGGATTGAGGGGCTGCTCAACCTGATGCGCTTCGCGCTCGACGCAGTCCGGCAGTTGGGGGTGCCGATCGACACGGTGTACCTGGTGGGCGGCGGGGCCAAATCGAAGGCGGTGCGGGAACTGGCCGGAGAGTTCCTGGGAGCCAAAGTGCAGGCGCTGCCAGACGGCGAGTACGTGGCCCTTGGGGCCGCCCGCCAAGCACAGCAGGTGTTGGCTCAGAACTGACCCCGCAGGCCCGGCGGAACTGGGCGCTGGAGCCGGGTGAGCCAGGTTTGCCGGTGCAGGGAGCTGGCAAACCTGTCGAATTGGTGGCAAACGTTATGCGTTTGGGCCGGTTCGGTGCCTTTGACCCCAGGTTTGCCAGTGTTTGCACATGTTTGCCAGCGCAGGGACATGGCAAACATACCCAATTGGTGGCAAAAGTTGGGTGTTTGGGCCGAAGTAGATCCCCCGGCCCCAGGTTTGCCAGTGTTTGCACATGTTTGCCAGTCTCCTGCAGCGGGTACGGGCCCAGATACGGGTACCGGCGCCAGCCCTCACGTGCAGACCAGCGCCGAACCACCGCTCGGCCCCGCTCGACCTAGTTGGCAACGAAAATGGGCCTCTCCCACCTGGGGAGAGGCCCATTTTGCCGCTCAGATCAGAGTCCGCCGAGGATGGTGGCCACGAAGATCTTGGCGATCATCGCCACCGGATACACCAGGGCATATCCCAGGGCCACCCGCGGATCGGAGTTCGTTCGGCCGTTGGCAAAGGCCAGGACGGCAGGCTGGGTTTGCGCGCCGCCCACCAGGCCGGCCAGCTTGGTGCCGCCCATCTTGAATCCCCACCGCATGACGGCGTAGAGACCCACAGCCATGATCAGGGTGATGATGATGCCCAGGATCAGCAGCTTGGCCCAGGTCCCACCGGCGAATGCGTCCAGAATTTGCCCACCCGCGTTGGAGCCGGCTTGGGCCAGGAACAGCAGCAGGCCGAACTCGATCAGCACCTGGCAGGCGGTGAAGGGGACAGCCAGTACCACGTTGCCAACTCGACCGATCTTGCCGAAGATCAGGCCCACGATCAGGGCGCCGGCCGCAGCGCCGATCGAGAAGGTGGAACCGCCGCCCAGCGGGATCGGAATCACGCCGATGGCAACGCCGAGGGCAATCCCCAGGCCCATCGCCACCGGGTTGATGTCGGACAGGCCGCGAGCCGAGTCGCCAAAGAACTTGGTGATGGCCTCCATCTTGGAGGTGGGGGCAACCACCCGGACCCGGTCACCCTGCTGTAGGACCAGGTCGGGTTCGCCCACCATGTCGATGTCGCCGCGGCGGACGCGGGAGATGGTAGCGGAGTACTTCTTCGACATTTCCAGGGAGCCAACCGTCTTCCCGGCAATCTTCGGGTCGGACACGGTGATCCGACGGAAATCCAGGTAGGACCGGTCCTTCATCAGGGAGTGAGACGAGGAGTGGCCCAGTTCCTTGGCCACCTTAGCGACCAATTCTTCCGGACCCACAACCGTCACCAGGTCGTCCACTCCGAGGGTGTCCGACATGGAGGGTCGGGTGATTGGGCCGGTTTCCCCGCGCCGCAGCCGCGAGAAGGTCACCTTGCCGCCGAACTTGTCGTAGATGTCGCCGAGGAACGGGCCGTCGTTTCGCTCCACCCGGATGGTCCGGTTCGCGAGCGGGCTGGGGGCATCCTTGTCATGCTTGGCGTAGGACAGGGCAGCCAACGAGGCGCCCATCATTCCGATGACCCCAAACAGGTAGGCGATGGCATAGCCGACGGTAGCGGCTTCGGGGTTGCCGGAGGCTTCACCGGCCGCGCCCAGGGCGGGCGTGTTGGTGGTGGCACCGGCGTAGGTACCGGCAATCATGGCCGAGTCAAGTCCGAACACGTAGTGCCCCAGGCCCCAGGCGGCCCCGGCTGCCACGGCGAACAGGACGATCATCGCCAGGATCGGTCCGAGGGCGGTCTTTAGATTATGGAAGAAGGATGCGCCAGAGTTAATCCCGATGGCGAAGGCGAATACCGCCAGCCCCAGGTGGCCAATCCAGGCTTCCACCCGCAGGTCCACCCCAAGGTGTGCGCCCCAAGCGGCCAGGCCGATAGCAGCGAAGAGGACGGCGGCAGCTCCCAGGCTCACCCCCTTGATCTTGATGTGACCGAAGGCCATGCCGATACCGATGAGCAGGAAAACCAAGAGCACTTGCTGGCTCTCTAAGAATTCGAATATCGCTACCACAAATTACTCGTCTCTTCTGTCTTGATGGAGCGCCCGATGGCCTCCATAAAGAGTATCCGTGGAGGCGGGTGAAGGGAGGGGCATCCAAGGTCCCAAACGGGTTGATTCTGCCTGTGGCGCGGGACTGATCCACCTGTCACCAGGGACCCAGGGCCGGGGAAACCGACGGGGAAATGTGGCTCTGCTCACGTGGGAGGCCGGTCGGATTAGGGCACATGGTCAGAACCAAACTGGCCGGAAAATGATCGGCTCAACTCAGACTGTGAGACGCGCTGCATTTCCCCGGGCAGTGTTCTACGCTTAACGCATGCAAAACCCGTTTGGAGTCGCGATTCTTCGCCTGGTGGTAGTCGTACCCGGGCGTGCGGCTCCTGCTGTCTGACAGGTGGACCGCACGCTTATCCCCATGCTTGACCTGGCTGGGGATTTTTTGTTGCCCAAACCCACACAGACCTGAAAGATGGAGACAGAGCAGTGACGCAGCAAGAAACCATAACCGGGGCGGAGGCGATCGTTCGATCGCTTGAGTGCCTCGGAGTGACCGAAGTTTTCGGGATGCCTGGCGGGGCGATCCTGCCCACCTACGACCCTCTGATGGATTCCTCCATTCGCCACATCCTGGTTCGCCACGAGCAGGGCGCCGGCCACGCCGCCGAGGGGTACGCCGTTTCCAGCGGTCGAGTGGGGGTGGCAATCGTGACCTCCGGCCCGGCGGCCCTCAACACCATGACCCCGCTGGCCGATGCCAACATTGACTCGGTCCCGATCGTGGTTATTACCGGCCAGGTGGCTGCGCCGCTGATCGGCTCGGATGCTTTCCAGGAAGCGGACGTGGTAGGTGCCTCGATGCCGGTGACCAAGCACTCGTTCCTGGTGACCGAGGCCGACGACATTCCCGCCCGCATTGCCGAGGCATTTGAGATCGCCTCGACCGGCCGGCCCGGCCCGGTGCTGGTTGACATCGCCAAGTCGGCTCAGACCGCTCAATGCAACTTCCAGTGGCCACCTCAGACCGACCTGGCCTCCTACCGCCTGCCGACCAAGCCCTCCATGAAGCAGATCAAGGCAGCCGCCAAGGCGCTGTGTGAAGCTCAGGCTCCGGTTCTCTACGTCGGGGGCGGCATGACCCGCTCGGGTGCCTCCGACCAGCTGACCAAACTGGTGGAGCTGTCCAACGCGGCCGTGGTCACCACCCTGACCGCGCGCGGGGCGTTCCCCGACTCGGACCCGCACAACCTGGGGATGCCCGGCATGCACGGCACGGTGGCAGCCGTCGGTGCCCTGCAGCGCGCCGACCTGATTCTGGCTCTGGGCTCCCGGTTCGACGACCGGGTGACCGGGCAGTTGGACTCGTTCGCCCCGCGGGCACGGATCGTTCACGTCGACATCGATGCCGCCGAGATCTCGAAGAACCGCACGGCTGACATTCCGATCGTGGGGGACCTGAACCGGGTGTTGGAGCTGCTGGTTGAGCAGTTGCCGCACGCGCAAGAGAAATACGGCGCCCCGGACCTGTCCGGCTGGTGGCGCTACCTGAACCGCCTCGTCTCCCAGTACCCGCTCGGGTGGACGGAGCCCAGCGACGGCGAGTTGGCCCCGCAGTACGTGCTGCAGCGCCTGTCCGAGTTGACCGGGCCCGAGGCGATTTGGGCCACCGGGGTGGGTCAGCACCAGATGTGGGCGGCCCAGTTCATCGACTTTGAACACCCCCGCCACTTTGTTTCCTCCTCCGGCCTGGGCACGATGGGCTACGGGGTTCCCGCTGCGATGGGCGCCCAGGTGGCGAACCCGGATTCGGTGGTTTGGTGCATTGACGGGGACGGCTCGTTCCAGATGACCAACCAGGAGCTGGCGACCTGCGTCATCAACAACATTCCGATCAAAGTGGCCCTGATCAACAACAAGGTCCTGGGCATGGTCCGCCAGTGGCAGAACCTGTTCTACGATCAGCGCTACTCCCACACCGACCTGGCCGAAGGCGGGGGAGAACAGGTCCCGAACTTCTGCAAGCTTGCCGAAGCGTACGGGATGCCGTCGCGGCGGGTGACCAAAGCCGAAGAGGTGGACGAGGCGATCAAGTGGGCGTTGGAGATCAACGACCGCCCGGTCCTGATCGACTTCAGTGTCTCCAAGGACGCCATGGTCTGGCCGATGGTGGCAGCCGGCGTCTCCAACGACGATATTCGCTATGCGCGCGGCATGGCCCCGCAGTGGGACGGAGAGGAATAAATCATGGAAAATCTGCATACGCTCTCGGTCCTGGTGGACAACCGGCCCGGCGTGCTGGCCCGGGTTTCGGGGCTGTTTGCCCGGCGCAACTTCAACATCAAGTCCCTGACCGTGGGTGAGACTGAGAACCAGCGGATCTCCCGGATGACGATCATCGTGGATGCCGACCAGGTTCCCCTCGAACAGGTGACCAAGCAGCTCAACAAACTGATCAACGTGATCAAGGTGGTTGAGATGGGGCCGCGTGAGTCGATTGAGCGCCGCCTGCTGCTGCTCAAGGTGAATGCGGACCAGAGCTGCCGGACCGCGGTGCTGCAGATCGTGGATCTGTTCCGCGCCCACGTCGTCGATGTCCAAACTGAAACCGTTGTCGTCGAGTCCATTGGCTCTCGTGACAAACTGGAAGCACTACTTGCTGCCCTCGAACCCTACGGAGTGCGAGAGTTGGCGCAATCGGGCGCGGTCGTTATTGGCCGCGGGCCCAAGTCGATCACAGATCAGATCAAGGAGAAGTACTAATGGCCGAAATCTTCTATGAAAATGATGCCGACCTATCCATCATCCAGTCGAAGAAAGTGGCCATCATTGGCTACGGCTCCCAGGGACACGCGCACGCGCTGAACCTTCGCGATTCCGGCGTCGACGTGGTGGTCGGGTTGCGTCCCGGCTCCGCTTCCTGGGCCAAGGCCGAGGCGGCCGGGCTGGCAGTTGCCGATGTCCCCACCGCGGTTGGCCAGGGCGACGTAGTCATGATCCTGGTTCCGGATCAGCACCAGCGGGGCCTGTACGCCGACCAGATTGAGCCGAACCTGAAGCCTGGCGCCGCCCTGTTCTTCGCGCACGGGTTCAACATCCGCTTCGGCTACATCAACCCCGGACCGGAGCACGACGTCTGCATGGTTGCCCCGAAGGGCCCGGGCCACAAGGTGCGGGAAACCTACCTGGAGGGCAAGGGCATCCCCGCGATTGTCGCGGTTGAGCAGGACGCCTCCGGTCAGGCCTGGGAGCTGGCTCTGTCCTACGCCAAGGCGATCGGCGCCACCCGCGCCGGGGTCATCAAGACCACCTTCACCGAAGAGACCGAGACCGACCTATTCGGCGAGCAGGCCGTCCTCTGCGGCGGTGTCTCCCAGCTGATCCAGTACGGGTTCGAGACCCTGACCGAGGCTGGCTACCAGCCCGAAATTGCCTACTTTGAGGTGCTGCACGAGCTGAAACTGATCGTCGACCTGATCAACGAGGGCGGCATCACCAAGCAGCGCTGGTCCATTTCCGACACGGCTGAGTACGGCGATTACGTCTCCGGCCCGCGAGTCATCGACCCGCACGTGAAGGAGAACATGAAGGGTGTACTGAACGATATTCAGGACGGCACCTTCGCCCGCCGCTTCATTGCCGACCAGGACAATGGCGGCCAGGAGTTCAAGGCTCTGCGCGCCCAGGGTGAGGGTCACCCGATCGAGAAGACCGGCCAGGAGCTGCGCAAGCACTTCGGATGGGCCCAGCAGGATTCGGACTACGTCGACGGATCTGCGGCTCGCTAGCAGTTTTCCGGGGTGGGTCGGAATGATCCGGCCCACCCCGTCACAGTGAAGGAGAAATACATGTCAGTTCTGCAGGTAGCTGTTGTCCCGGGCGACGGGATCGGCATCGAGGTCACCGCCCAGGCAGTTCGGGTGCTGGAACAGGTGCTGGACCAGGCCGGAGCCGGTCTGAACCTGGACTATTTTGACCTGGGAGCCAACCGCTACCTGGAGACCGGCGACATCCTGACGGAGGCGGATCAGGAGGCGCTGGCCCGACACCAGGCCATCCTGCTGGGCGCCGTCGGCGACCCGCGGGTGGCTCCGGGAATCCTGGAGCGCGGCCTGCTGCTGAAGCTGCGGTTCGGGTTTGACCAGTACGTCAACCTGCGGCCTTCCTTCTACTACCCGGGAGTCGACTCCCCCCTCCAGCATCCCGACGGGACCGACCTGGTGGTCGTGCGCGAGGGGACAGAGGGTCTCTACGTCGGCAACGGCGGCTCTGTCCGCACGGGAACCCCGCAGGAGATTGCGACCGAAAGCTCGATCAACACCGCCTACGCGGTTGAGCGGGTGGTCCGCTACGCGTTCGAGCTGGCCGCCTCGCGCCCCGCCCAGCACCTGACCCTGGTCCACAAGACGAACGTGCTGGTCCACGCCGGTGGCCTCTGGCAGCGCCAGGTGGAGGCGGTAGCCCAGCACTTCCCGCAGGTGCAGGTCGACTACGCTCACATTGACGCCGCCACCATCTACCTGGTCAAGGACCCGCAGCGGTTCGACGTGATTGTCACCGACAACCTGTTCGGCGACATTTTGACCGATGAGGCCGCGGCTATCACCGGCGGAATTGGGCTGGCCGCCTCGGCCAACCTGAACCCCGAAGGGCGCTTCCCCTCAATGTTCGAGCCGGTTCACGGCTCCGCCCCGGATATCGCCGGGCAGGGCATCGCCGACCCGATCGCCGCCATCGGCTCGGTCGAGCTGCTGCTGGCAAACAACGGTTTCCCGGCTGAGGCCGAGCGGGTCCGCCAAGCGATCATGGCCGACATGACCTGGCGGGCCGAGAACCCCGGGCAGCGGCGCAGCACCGCCGAGGTGGGCGATGCGGTGCTGGCAGCGCTCAACTAGCTAATCAGACCCGCCCACCGGGGCGGGACCAAGTGGAGAGAAGTCACCAATGACTGAAAGTACGGTCCGTCAACTCAGTGAACTAGAGGAAGCGGCAGCGGTGCCGGTACCGAACGCGGACGAGGTTGCTTCCCGGTTCCCGGTCTCCCAGAACCCGACTCCCGCCTCCGACGAAGAGCGGGCTCAGGCCCTGCGTGACCTGGATTTTGGCACCACTTTTAGCGACCACCTGGCGATCGAGGCCTGGAACCCGGAAGAGGGGTGGCACGGCCGAAGCGTCGAGGCCTACGCCCCGCTGGCGCTGGATCCCTCGGCCGCAGTCCTGCACTACGGGCAGGAAATCTTCGAAGGATTGAAGGCCTACCGGTGGGCCGACGGATCTGTCTGGACGTTCCGCCCGACGTTCAACGCGGCCCGGATGAACCAGTCCGCGGTGCGGATGGCGATGCCGAGCCTGCCGGTGGAGGACTTCCTCGGCTCGATCGTGCAGTTGGTGCGGGTCGATGCCAACTGGGTGCCCTCGATCCCGGACTCGGCCCTGTACCTGCGGCCAATGATGATTGCTTCCGAGCCGTTCCTCGGGGTGCGGCCCGCCCGCGAGTACCTGTACCTGGTGATTGCCTCGCCGGTTGGCCCCTACTTCAAGGGTGGGCTGAAGCCCGTCTCAATCTGGGTTTCCACCGACTATCACCGGGCGGCTCCCGGCGGCACCGGGGCGGCCAAGACCGGCGGCAACTACGCGGCTTCGCTGCTCCCGCAACAGCTGGCGGCCCAGCAGGGATTTGACCAGGTCTGCTACCTGGACGCGGCGACCAACTCGGTGCTGGAGGAACTGGGCGGGATGAACGTCTTCGTTCGACGGGCCGACGGCACGGTCCTGACCCCGGCTCTGTCCGGCTCCATCCTGGAAGGCGGAACCCGCTCGGCCATCATGCAGCTGCTGGCTGACCGGGGCGTGCCGGTGACCGAAACTGCGCTCAGCCTGGCCGAGCTGGTGGCGGGAATCGAAGCGGGCGAGATCACGGAAATGTTTGCCTGCGGGACCGCCGCGGTGGTGACCCCGATCGGTCGGATTGCCGGCGACGGCTTCGACTTTACCCTCCCTGGAACCGAGCTGACCGCGGCCATTCACGACGAACTTGGCGGCATTCAGCGCGGGCTGGTGCCGGACCGGCACGGGTGGATGTACCGCCTGGTCTAGCGCGACCAAACCCCCAATCAGTTGACCCCGGCCCCCACCAGGAGGCCGGGGTCAACCGGTCTGACCGAAAGGCCGGGTTACGGCACCGCGCACTGGGCCAGGACGCCGGTGCCGGAGCTCAGCATTGGCCCTTCGCTGGCGGTGACGAACACGCACTCGCCCCGGCGCAGTTCCAGCTCTCCGGCTCGGGTCATCACCGTGGGTGAACCCTGGAGACAAATGACGAGGCGGGGGCCGGTCCCAAGCAGCGGCATCGTCTGCGCATCCAGGGACACCACCGAGAGCTCGAAGTCCTCGACCGGTGCGTAGTAGCGTCGGATCCCCTCCGCCGGGTACTCCGGGGCCAGGCGCACCGGCGGGTGGGCGTCGAACTGGCCCACCTCGACCAGTTGGGTGCGGTCGATGTGCTTGGGGGTGAGCCCGGCCCGAATCACGTTGTCCGAGTTGGCCATCACTTCCAGTCCGAAGCCATCCAGGTACGAGTGGAGGGTTCGAGGGGGCAGATAGATGGCTTCTCCCGGTTCCAGTCGAACCGGGTTCATCAGGAACGCCACGATCACGCCGGGATCGCCCGGATAGGCCTCTGCCAGATAGCGGACGGTGGAGTCGAGCAGGGGGAGGGGGGAGCGGCCCGCCTCCAGTCGCTCCGAGCACGCCTGGGCAAACTGGTCGATTTCGGCCCGGTCCGGGGCTGAATCAGGGTCCAGCAGCCAGGACACCACCGGTTTCATCGCCCGGCCCGCGGCCAGGCGGAGGCGCCGGCCCAGGCGATAGGCGAGGGGAACCTCCAGCCCGTCTAGCAGCTCTCGCACCTGCCGACGCACCGAGAATCCAGCCAGCAGGGTGAACTCGGTCAGCGCGTATAGCAGCTCCGGCTTGTGGTTGTCGTCGCGGTAAATCCGCTGGGGATCAGACCGGCCAATCCCGTCTTCCTCCTCGGCTGAAAAACCCGCCTCGGCCTGGCGCTTGTTCGGGTGCACCTGCAAAGAGAGCGGGGCCGCCGGTGCGATCAGCTTCATCAGGTAGGGCAGGCGGTCGCCAAACATGAACCGGGTGGAGGGGCCCAGGTACTCCCGGGGGTGGGTCGCAATCAGGTCAGCCAGTCGCTCGCCGGTCTCGGTGGTGGCAGAGCCCAGTTCGTGGGCGCCAAACCAGAGTTCGGCCAACGGTTCAGGACTGGGACTGGTCCCCAGGAACTCCGGCAATCGAACGTGGGATCCCCACGCGTAGTGTTGTGGAAAACCTGTGATCCGCAGCAATGGGGTTAGGACCTCGCCTTCAGAACTTTGCTGACGTCGCGGGCCGCGCCCCGGTCAGCGGACAGGGCGGTGGCCGCATACAGCTGGAGGGCGGGGGAGACGTGGCGTTCGCGGGTGCGCGGGGTCCACGGGTGTTCCCGGGCCTCCTGCTCGGCCCGGCGCCGCTCCAACTCGGCGTCGTCCACCAGCAGTTCCAGCAGGCCCCGGTTCACGTCAATCAAGATCTCATCCCCGTCTTCAATCAGGCCAATGGCGCCGCCGGCGGCAGCTTCCGGGGAGATGTGTCCGACCGAGATGCCGGAGGTGCCCCCGGAGAAGCGCCCGTCGGTGATCAGCGCACACTTGGCTCCAAGTCCGCGGCCCTTGATAAACGAGGTGGGGTAGAGCATTTCCTGCATGCCGGGCCCGCCGGCGGGACCCTCGTAGCGGATCACCACCACGTCCCCAGCTTCCACGGTCTTGTCCAGGATTTTCTCGATGGCTTCCTCCTGGGACTCCATCACCCGGGCGCGCCCCTGGAACCTGAACAGGGAGGGGTCCACGCCGGCGGACTTGATGATGGCACCGTCCTCGGCAATGTTGCCCCGCAGCACGGTCAGGCCGCCCTCTTTGGTGTAGGCGTGCTCCAGATCCCGGATGCAGCCGTTGGCCGCATCGGTGTCGAGTTCGGCCCAGCGATTATTGGTGGAGAACGCTTCGGTGGTGCGGACGTTCCCCGGGGCGGCGCTGAACAGGTCCAGCGCTTCCTGGCTGGGGTTTTCCGCCCGGATATCCCAGCGATCCAGCCACGAGTCCAGGTCCGGTGAATGCACGGTGTGCACGTCCCGGTTCAGCAGGCCGGCCCGGCGCAACTCGCCCAGCAGGGCGGGAATGCCCCCGGCCCGGTGGACGTCCTCCATGTGGTAGTCGTTGTGGTTGGGGGCCACCTTCGAGAGCACGGGGATCCGGGCGCCAATCTCGCCGATATCCTCCAGGTCAAAGTCCACCTCGCCCTCGTGGGCGGCGGCCAGGATGTGCAGCACCGTGTTGGAGGAGCCGCCCATGGCCATGTCCAGCGCCATGGCGTTCCGGAACGCGTCCTTGGTGGCGATGGCGCGCGGCAGGACCGAGTCGTCATCCTCGTTGTAGTAGCGCTGGCACAGGTCCACGATCAGGCGGCCGGCCTCCTCGAACAGGGCTTTGCGGGCCACGTGGGTGGCCAGGGTTGAGCCGTTGCCGGGCAGGGACAAGCCCAGGGCCTCGGTCAGGCAGTTCATCGAGTTGGCGGTAAACATGCCGGAGCAGGAGCCGCAGGTGGGGCAGGCCAACTTCTCAATTTCGAGCAGCTTCTCGTCAGAGATGGAATCGTCCGCGGTCGCGTTCATCACGGTGATCAGGTTGCCGTGTCCAGTCTGAGAGTTCCCGATGATGGCATCGGCCGGGATGTTCTTGCCGGCCTCCATCGGACCGCCGGAGACAAACACGACCGGGATGTTCAGCCGCAAAGCGGCCAGCAGCATTCCCGGGGTGATTTTGTCACAGTTGGAAATGCAGACCATGGCGTCGGCGCAGTGGGCGTTAACCATGTACTCAACCGAGTCGGCGATCACCTCGCGCGAGGGCAGCGAGTAGAGCATCCCGGAGTGACCCATGGCAATGCCGTCATCCACCGCAATCGTGTTGAACTCTTTGGCTACCCCGCCAACCCGGTGGATCTCATCGGCCACCAGCTTGCCCATGTTGCGCAGGTGGACGTGCCCGGGAACGAACTCGGTGAAGGAGTTAACCACCGCGATGATGGGTTTGCCGAAGTCGTCGTCACCCATCCCCGTGGCTCGCCAGAGGGCCCGCGCCCCAGCCATATTTCGTCCCTGCGTCGAGGTGGCAGAACGTAGTTGCCTCGGCATGATTCCTCCCACAAATTGTCGGTCCAGCTAATCTTTTCTCAAGTGTAGGAGCCTAACGAAACGTTTGGCCATGAAGACCACTGACCGATAATCTACCGGCGAACTCGGTCGCCGGATAAAGCTGCGATAATGGGGGTCATGCACGGTGAATACAAGATGCCTGGAGGAAAGCTAGTCGTCGCTGACGTTGAGGTCAACGAAGGAGTGATCTCGTCGCTGACGCTGAGCGGGGATTTTTTCATAGAGCCAGACGAGGCCCTGTTCCGAATGCAAGCCGCGGTCCTGGGGGCCCCGGCCGACCTGAGCGGAGCCGAGTTGACCACCCGGATGGAGGTGGCGCTGGAGCCAACCGACGTGCTGATGGGGGTCTCCCCCGGGGCGATCGGGGTGGCCATTCGGCGGGCCCTGGGAGCGGCCCTGTCCTGGGACGACATTGATTTCGAGGTGATTCACGGCCCGTCCGTGGCCCCGGTGATCAACGTGGCCCTGGATGAGACGCTGGTAGAGGACGTGGCGGCCGGACGGCGCCGACCGTTCATGCGGATCTGGGAGTGGAACGCCCCCCAGATCGTGATCGGCTCGTTCCAGTCCTACGACAACGAGATCAACCAGGAGGGGATCGATCGGCACGGGATCACCGTGTCGCGCCGGATCAGCGGTGGGGGAGCCATGTTCATGGAACCCGGGAACTGCATCACCTACTCGCTGGTGGTGCCCACCGCGCTGGTCGACGGGCTCAGCTTTGAGGCCGCCTACCCGTTCCTGGATGAGTGGGTGATCGAGGCGCTGAAGAAGGTGGGGGTCAACGCCACCTACGTTCCCCTCAACGACATAGCCTCTGAGAAAGGGAAAATTGGGGGCGCCGCCCAGAAGCGGTTCGCAAACGGCTACATGGTTCACCACGTGACCATGGCCTACGACATCGACGCGGTCAAGATGAACGAATGCCTGCGGATCGGCAAAGAGAAGATCCGGGACAAAGGCTTGCGTTCGGCCGTCAAACGGGTGGACCCGATGCGGAGCCAGACCGGGATGGCCCGCGAAGATATCATCGAGGTCCTGAAGGACCACTTCGCGCAGAAGTATCTGGCTGACCCGGGTGAGATCACCGCGGCCGACCTGGAAGTAGCCGAGCGCCGGGCCGAGGACAAGTTCTCGTCGCCCGAGTGGGTCTACCGCATTCCCTAAGCGGAAAACTGACAACGCTCCCAACCCCAAGCTGCCAACCGCAGCCTGTTCGTGAGGTAATTGGCCCGTGAAACTACCTTTGAGTCCCCGTTCGATCGGAATCGTCGCCCTGGGCGTGACCAGTTTGCTGGCTGCGGCCGGCTGCACCTCATCCACCGGGGGCCGCACCCTGGGAGAGCAATCCCAATCCGGTCCGGGCGCCCTTGAGACCGCGCAGTCTGACGATTACTCGCAGTTGCCCGAGCGAACCGTGGATCCCGATGCGGCCCAGTACTGGGATCAGCTGAGCCCACTGGAGCAGGCGGCCTCCGTGCTGATGCTGCACTATCCCGGAACCGACGTCAGCCAGATCAAGACTTTCGTGGACGACATTCGCCCCGCCGGCCTGATCCTGATGTCGGACAACGTTCCCGACCCCGAGTCGGGGTTGGCGCAGAGTGTCGCGCAGTGGGGTCAGGTGGGTGGCCTACCGCTGCTGGTGGCCATCGATCAGGAGGGTGGCTTGGTTTCCCGCCTGGCGGACGATCCGGGAGAGTCGCCGGAGGACCTGCGTGACCAGGACCCGGCTCAGACTGAAGCGTCATTCCATGCACGCGGCGAGTACTTGAAGTCACTGGGAATTAACACGAACTTTGGGATTGTGGCGGACACGACCGCCGACGAGAACGCCGCCATCTGGCCGCGAGTCCTGGGCACCACCCCGGAAGCGGCGGCCGAGCGGGTCAGCGCGGCGGTTGCGGGTGAAAATGGGGAAGTATTTTCCACCCTGAAGCATTTCCCCGGGCACGGCCTGATTGAGGAAGACTCCCACTTCACGGTGCCGGTTGGCAGTATAGATCCCGATCAGTGGGCGCAAACAGCCGCGCTCCCGTTTGCGGCCGGGATCGACGCCGGGGCCGAAATGGTGATGGTCGGGCACCTGCTGTTCCCAGAGATTGCCCCCGAGCCGGCCTCACTTTCAGCTCGATGGAACCAGATTCTGCGCCAACAGCTCGGCTTTGACGGGATCATCGTGACCGATGATTTGAAGATGCTCCGCGACTCGGGTGAAGCCCAGTTTGCCGACCCGGTGGCCAACGCGGTTGCAGCTCTCAATGCCGGGGCCACCCTGGTGTTGGATATTGACGGCGACACCGGTCCGGCCGCAACCGCGTTCGCGCACGAACTGGTCAACGGGATTGCCGCGGCAGTGCAGGACGGTTCGCTGCCGCACCAGCAGCTGCGCGAGGCGGGAATCCGGTTGACGGAACTGCGCTCCAGCCTGGCCGAGTAGGGGAGGGGCCTGAGCCCCTCCCGCCACGCTAGGCCCGTGGGTTCCACTCTCCCTTGGCGACCGCCGGCACGAAATCGTGCAGGTCGATTGGCCAGCGCACGGTCTGACCGGTTTCGGCCGCCCGATAGGCCGCCATCAGTAGTTCCATGACTTCCACTCCGGCCACGAGGGACTCCAGGGGCTGGGTGCCATTGAGAAAGTCGCGGGTGAGGGCTGCATTCTCTCCGGTGTAGCCGTAGCTGACGGATTCGTCTGAGAGAAGCGGCATGAGTCCCTGTTCCGCGTTCTGCTTCTCAATTAGGTCCTCACCTTCGGACTGTTCCAGGGATCGTGACAAGAACACTTTCGACTCGGTAGAAAGGGTGTCTGACTCCATGGAGTACTCTGGGCCAAGAAGTTCGAAGGAGAGGCGTAGGCCCGCTCCAACGTAGCTCCACGAGGTGGTAGCTTCGACCACGACCGGTTCACCGTCGCCGTTGACAAACTCAAAGACCGCGTGGGCGTAGTCCTCGCTGGGGCTCTTGGTATAGTCCACCACGCCCGGGTAGTCTGCCTTCAACTGGCGTGCGTATTCCTCCCGGCCCCATTTCAAACTAGCAATGGTGGCGGTCACCGCCACTGGTCGAAGCCACTCGGAAGAGGATTTGCCCGGAGGGGTGAGCAGGAACCTGCCGGCCTCCACCGAATGGCACATCATGTCGTTTAGGACGCCTCCGCCTTCCGTCACCCCGTTCCAGAACCAAGTGTTGTGGGGGCCAGAATGTTCTTCTGCGGCCCGGGCCAGGTAGGGTGAGCCGGCTGCAGCTGCTCCCCGCTGCCAAATCACCTCCCGTGCCCTTACCAGTCCGGGAGCGTAGACCTGGTTCTCCAGGTAGCCGTGTAGAAGCCCTGCGCTTTGGACCATTTCCAACACCTCTGTGGCTTCAGCTACGGTGCGGCCCAGTGGTTTCTCAATGGCGATGGCAGTTAGCTCAGCGCGTCCTTGAATCACCTCGTCAGTAATAGCGCGAATTACCTCCAACCTCGTGTAGTTGGGGGTTAGGACCCAGATGGCGTCTACCCGCGGGTCCCGAACCAGATCAACCACGTCGGTGTAGGAGGCTACGTCGGTTCCCACTCCCGTCTCGGCGGCCGTCTTCGCGAGTTCTTTGGCCTTGGTCAGAGTGCGGGAGCAGACTGCGACAATGTCGCCATCCCGGACCCCCTGCCAGGCGCGGACGTGGAAATTCCCAATGAAGCCTGCGCCGAGGATGCCGACCCCAAGAGTCTTTCGTTCAGTCATTGCCAGTACCTTTCTTTGTTTTTGTCGAGATGGGGATTAGGACCGCAACCGCCGCTGGCGGCCATAGACGGCCAAGAGAGTGATTAGGACCAAACCGTTGATCACGATCCGGCCCGATTCCGGCATGTTGATGGTGGTGAGGAACGAAGTCAGGACTGTCAGTAGGATTGCGCCGACTGCTGAGCCCACGTATCCGCCGATTCCTCCCGAAACCAGCGTTCCTCCGATCACAACCGCGGCCACCGAACGCAACGTGTAGTCATCCGCCAAATTCAGGAACACCGTCTCCGTGTAACCGAGCAGCATGATCCCGCCCAGAGCTGCGAACAGGCCCGAAGCGGAGTAGGCCAGGAGGATGGTTCGTTTGACTGGCACTCCGGATAGCCTGGCCGCAGTCCGATTAGCGCCGACGGCGTAGATGTTCCAGCCCAGTGACGTGTGTCGAAGCATAAGGGTGATCAAGATGGTGGCGATCAACCACAGGAAGAGGACTCCTGGGAGCTGGAAAAGCCATCTGTCGTTGACCAACGCCGTCAAGGCCGGGGCGCTGCGTCCCCCAGCTTTTCCTTGGGTGTAGGCCAGGATCAACCCCTGAACCACGCCCATCATCCCCAGAGTCATGACAAACGGCGGGATCCGAAGATAGAGGACCCCGAGGCCGTTGACCAGACCAATGGCGGCTCCAACCGCCAAAGGAACCGCTATGGCCAACAGCAGGCCTTCATCTGATCCGGCCATCATCTTGGAGGCAATGATGGCCGCAAATGTCGCCACCTTGCCCACCGAAAGGTCGATTCCGTCTCCGCCGGTGAGAATGACGATCGTCTGTCCGATGGCGATAAATCCGAGGAAACTAGCGACCCGCAGCATTGAGACCACCTGGCCGTATGAGCCAAATCCGGGGGATACCAGCTGGCCCACCACGATCAGAATGATCGCGATGATTCCGGCTACTAGCGCGGGGTTTCTCAGCCAAGATGGAACAGAATTGCGAGTTCCGGTAGGCATCTCCTCTAGGGGAGCTTCAGGCTGCCTCATTTCTTGCCTCCCTTGCCGGTAGTCAGGACCGAGAGTGCAAGGGCGAAGATAATGATGAGCCCGCTCGCCAAAGCTCGGTAGGTGGTGGGTACGCGCATAAAGGCCAAAATGTTGGTGCTGATGGCCAGAATCAGAGCGCCGGCGATGGCGCCAATGGGTTTGCCTCGACCACCGCTCAAGGCAATCCCGCCCAAAACTACTGCGGCGATTGAGTCTAATGCCATGTTGGCGCCGATTAGTGGATCACCTGAGCCAGTATTGGCCAACACGGCAAAAGCCGCGAAGCTGGTGAAAACCGAGGCCACGGTGAAACTGGAAAATATGACCGAAGTGACCGGGACTAGGGAGGCGTAGGCGGCCTCTCTGTCTCCTCCGACTGCGTACAGGTGGCGGACGAACTTTGTCTTTGACACCATCCACCACAAGAGACCGCCGAGAACCACAATGATCACCGGCACCGGAACGAACGCCACCGCCATTCGGTAACCGCTAGTCATGGCTGGTGGGACCGCTCCGCCTGGGGCAGGCAGGACAAACAGAGCCAAGCCGGAAAAGACCGATGCGGTGGCAAAAGTGGCGATCAGCGGCTGCAAACGAACTATCGCCACGACCAGGCCATTGATGGCCCCGCAGATGGCCCCGGCAAGTATTGCTGCCAAGAGACCCAGGACAATTCGGCTATCTTGCCCGTCCATCACTCGGAGTGCGATGACCGAGATCAGGGCAACCTGTGCTCCGATTGAAAGGTCCAGTCCACCACCGATCACGACAATTGCCTGGGCCAGGGCAGCGAACACCAGCGGAACAAACGTCGCAAAGTTGCTGGTGAACGAATAGAGGGTGAAGAAGGTTGGCTGAACGGCCACGTTGACGACCACCACTGCAACCAAAAGGAGTCCCGTGATAGCGCTTGAGAGCGTGAACGTCAGTCGGGAAGTCCACGGTTTCGACCCGTCTCGGACGATGAGCTCAGACATGATCCCCGCCTTTCTCTTCGACACGAAGCGCAGCCGCGACCAGATTGTCTTTGGTGATCTCGTCTCCGATTAGGTGATCAACGACGGCGCCCTCGTACATGACCAGGACTCGGTCGCAAAGCTCCAGCAGTTCTTCATCATCCGAAGAGTTCAACACCACCCCAACTCCGGCGGCTGTCAGTTCGCGGATGATCGAGTAGATCTCACTCTTGGCCCCAATGTCGACTCCCTTGGTGGGATCGTCTAGGAGCACCACTTGCGGTTGGTCAAGCAGCCATTTGCCGAGGACCACTTTCTGTTGGTTCCCACCGGAGAGGGAACTGACAGGGTCGTCAAGGCTACCGATTTTGATCCTGAGGCGTTGTACCTCAGCGCCGCCCACCTTGCGTTCCTGTCGAAGGGACACGAACACTCCGCCGCGGAGCCGGCGGGGGAGGCTCACAATGGATAGGTTCTCGAGGATCGGGCGTTTCATGAACAGACCCTGGGTGGAGCGGTCCCCAGGCACTAGGGCCAGTCCGGCACCGATGCCTCCTCGGGGATGGCGAATATCCCGGACGCGCCCTCCGGTCGAGATGGTCCCGGAGGAGTGAGGCCAATCGCCAAACAGTACGTGTAGCAGGTCTGATTGGCCCTGACCCTGCAGGCCACCAAGTCCAACGATCTCCCCGGCCTGGACTTCGAGATCAACTCCGGTCAGGGTCTCTGAGTGCAAGTTTTTCACCGCGAGCACCACCTGGTCGCGGCTTTCTCCCCGGGCCGCCGTTCGATTCGGAGGCGCCGAGGTGAGTTCTTCGCCGACCATCAGTTGCACCAGCTCGGGCTGGCTGGTTGTGGCCAGATCCACGGTTGCCACAGTCTGCCCGTTACGCAGAATGGTTGCGTGCGAACAGAGGGCCAGGATTTCTTCGAGGCGATGCGACACGAATACAACGCTCACCTCCTGTTCGATCAGGGCGTGGACCTGGTCAAAGACCAGTTGGACCTGATCACGACGCAGTGACGCGGTGGCTTCGTCCAAAACGAGGATCTGGGGTTTCCGTGCCATCGCTTTGGCGACCTCAACCAGTTGCTGGGAGCCGGGGCTTAGGCGGGACACTTCTGTGTCCAGGGTGGTTCCCTCGTCTAGGCCGGGCCAAAACGGGGCAATTGCCTCCTCTGCTGCAGCGCGCATCTTGCGAGACTTGAGAAACCCCTGGCCCGTAATCTCGGTGCCGAGCAGAAGATTCTCAGCCACGGTGAGCTGTGGGATCAAGGAGAGTTGCTGGTAAACCGCAGAAATTCGATGGTGGTATGCGTCCAGGGGTCTATTGATCTGGAGATCTTGGCCTGCCAGTCGAATGTGGGCACGGTCCGGTTTTACCGTGCCGGTGAGCACCTTGTTCAAAGTTGACTTGCCGGAACCGTTTGGACCCAGAAGTCCGTGTACCTGTGCTTTCTCGACGACAAGGTGGGCTTCAGCTAGTGCCTGGACCCCGCCGTAACGTTTGGATACCCCGGTCATTTCGAGCAGAGACATTGGCTCTCTCCATTCGGGCTTGGCGGTGGTGGTGGGTTGTACCCACCACCACCAGTAGGGGACTACTTGAAGTACGCAGCTACCTCGTCGGCGCTGAGGATTGAGTCAAGTACATAGGTGTCGGGTTGGTCCTTCACCTTTTCCCATTCCGCTTCGAAGTTCTCGTTGGTGATGGCCGGTGCAAGCGGCAACACAATAGTGTGTCCGTCGACCAGTTTGCTCTCATCGATTTCTTTCCCCTGAAGCTGGTTGATGATGAAGTGCATTGCCGTGGCACCGGTGCCAGGGGGGTTGATGATGCCGACAGAGGAGAACCCACTGGGGAGCAGGTCATTCCACATGCGCATGAAACCCACGCGTGCTTCGCCACTGGTCACGACTGAATCGGTCTTGCCAGCGGCCTCAATTGCCTTGAGCACGCCCTGGGCCATGCCGTCGTAGGTCCAGATGCCGGCAATTTCGGGATAGGTTGCTAGCAGGTCAGTGGCCACGGTCTGACCGGTTGTCTGGTCCCAGCCCCCATCGCCTCGGGTCAGGACTTCAATGCCTTTCTCCTTGAAGATTGGCTCGGCACCGGCCCAGCGGGCGTCCGTGGCGGGGTTTCCGGTGGCGCCTTCGACGGTGACAATCTTGTCGCCTTCCTTCAACTGGTCGGCAAACCACTGCGCGTTGGCCGCACCCAGGTCCTGCTGGGAGATGCCAACGTTAATGACCTCGGGCGAGTCGACCGCCTGGTCGATGGCGTAGACCAAAATCCCTTGGTCGGTGGCCTCCTTAAAGACTGCCGAAAGAGCCGAGGCGGAGTTGGGGTCGACGATAATGGCATCGACCCCGGAGTTGATTAGGTTGCGAATCTGCTGAATCTGACCGTTCACATCTGCGTCTGCGTTTTCCAGGATCAGGTCATCAACCAGACCCTGCTCTTTGTACTCATCGAACACATCCTGAATGGCTTCGATCATCTGGGTTCGATACTCGCTTCCGACGAAGGCGTTGCTCACCCCAATGGTGAACGGGCCGGCCGAAGAAGCGGTTCCTTCGGCGCCGGATTCTGTGGCTGGTTCATTCCCACCGGATGCTGGTGTCGGTGAAGAACAACCCGCGAGGAGGGAAACCCCTGCTAGGGCGGCTACTGCGGACCAGACGAAACCTCGTGATTTCATTTCGTTCCTCCTTGATCGATCTGGCTCACCTACCTTATTTTCATCATGCAAATAAGGTAGCTCTCATTCTAGGAGGGGTCATTAGTGAGATCAAGCACAAGATCAACGAGTGCGATGGCGGCTGCAGCGGAGGTGCGTGATATCAAGCCAAAGTGAACCATTACAGTTTGATAACGGTCTGAGAGAGGGCGAACTAGGCCAGCTCCAGGATGCCTCCCGCGGCATCGAGGGCATAGAGGGCCGCGCCAACCAACTTTGCGTCACCCTGCAGTCCTGACGGAGAGAGGATCGGCTCGTGGAGGACGTTCTCGTGCAGGCGCTCCGACAGTGCTGGAATCACCAGGTGGGACCAACGGCCAAACAGTCCGTCAAACACGATCACTTCGGGAGCAACGATTGCGCACAGATTAACCAACTGGAACGCGTACTCATCCATGGCTTCCGAGAATAGGGCCGCAGCGCGGGGCTCGCCGCGTTCAACCTGGTCGAACAGCGCATCGGCCGAAGCATCGTCGGAGAATAGAACGGATGCTTCCACCGCCCGATCCCGCAGGGCCGTCTCGCCCAAACGGCGTTCTACCTGTCCGAATCCCTTGCGGTCTTCGCGCAAACCATTGACGTCCATTAGCATCCGCCCGAACTGACCGGCAGCCCCTCCCTGACCGCGCCATAGACGACCGTGTTCCACAATGCCCGCACCTACGCCTTGAAAGACGCCGATCGCCAGCAAAGAGTTGGCTTCGGGGATCGCGCCGCAGAAGAACTCGCCATAGGCGATGAGGTTGACGTCATTCTCCACAATGATCGGGCCAGGGCAGCAGTCGGCCAGTTTGCTCCCCAGTGGGAAGTCGTACCAGCCGACAGCCGGAGCAAGGGTAACCACTCCGGCATCCGTAACCGGTCCCGGAACTGAGACCCCTACTGCCACCGGCGGCAAACCTTCCCAACTTGCGAGCGCCTCTGTCAGCGAGGACCGCAGGGCCTCGGCTTTCTCTTCCGGCGAGAGTCCGGAGATTGCCCGAGAGTGTCTCTCTTCGATCTTCCCGCCCAAATTGATGGCGGCCGTCTCGACGACATCCTGCGTGATGTCGGCAGCTAGGATTCTTCTAGCGTCCGGGTTGAATTGAACCAGCATGGATGGCCGGCCACCCGTACTGAGGTCAGAACCTACCTCTTGGACCAGGCCCGATTCTTGCAGCGCCGCAGTGAGCCGGTTGGTCGTGGCCGGTGAAAGACCGGTCCGACGGGACAGTTCAACCCTGGACATCGGTCCGGCAGCCAATAGTTCCGCTAGCAATGCGGAGCGGTTGGCTTTTGCAGGATCTCTTGATCCAGTGGGCACAGGCCACTCCTTCCACCGCATCGACAAACGAACTGATCCGATAGTACCGTCTCCCACCGCTGCGCTAGTGCCCAGCCGGAGCCTGTACTAGGTTGGGAAATGATCGCACCGGCGAGCAGCAGGAGTAGACGATGAACGTTTCCGCGACAGGACATCTGGTTGTCAGTGGTGGATCCGGACTGATTGGTCGCGCTCTGATTGAGGCAGCCCGGGCCCGCCAAATCCCGGTGGTGCAGCTAGTCCGGGGACTGGCCCGGACCGATGAAGAGTCGCAGTGGGATCCGCTTGGGGGCCGAATTGACTCGCAGGTGCTGGTGGGTGCGCGGGCGGTGGTCAACCTAAACGGGGCCAGTATCGGACGCCTGCCCTGGACGCGCAGCTACCGGCGGAAACTGATCAGCTCCCGGTTGGCTCCCACCCGAACGTTGGCGAGTGCGCTGCAGGAGCTGGGCGCGGGAGCACCGGCGTTCATTTCCGCCTCGGCCGTCGGCTACTACGGGAATCAGCCCGGTCGGGTCTTGACCGAGGAGTCCCCGGTCGGCAACACTTTCCTGGCCGGAATCTGTCGCCAGTGGGAGGCTGAGGCCATGGCCGCTGCTCCCGCCAGCCGGGTGGTCACGCTCCGAACGGCCCCGGTCGTCTCCCGGCAGGGAGTCCTCAAACCGATGGTGCGCTTGACCAAACTGGGGTTGGGCGGCCGGCTGGGTTCCGGCTCGCAGTACCTCCCGTGGATTTCCCTGGTGGACGAGGTGGAGGCAATCCTGCACCTGGTTGACTCCGACTGGTCGGGCCCGGTTAACCTGACCGGTCCCGCGCCCGCCACCGCTGGCGAGTTGGGCCGCGCGCTGGCCAAACAGCTTCACCGGCCCTGCTGGTTGCCCACCCCCGCCTGGGCGCTGCGGCTTGCGTTGGGGGCGGATGCTGCCGACTCGCTGCTGCTGGCTGACGCGCGAGTGGTTCCGGCCGCACTGCTGGCCAGCGGGTTCCGTTTTCAGCACCGAACGGTGGACGAGGCGGTCGCCGCCGCCCTCGCAGCCAAAAGCTAAAGTAGGGGAATGGACTCATCATCTTGGGCTGATCAGCGGCGGGAGAATGCCCGGGCCCGGGCTGCCCTCCTGCGGGCCGAACAGGAACAGGAATATGCGGCCGGGCGGGCGCTGCTGGCCCGATTTGTCGAGGCGGCCCGCGAGGGCGGCCCCGCTCCCGAACCACTCTTCGTCACCCACCCGGGGAATGGGGCTCGCGCCCGCACCCCCCTGCGCGGCTGGTACCTGCGGGATAACCGCTCGATGGGCGTCGATGTTGACGGGAACTTCTACCTGCTCACCGCGCCCCTGACGCTGCTGGAGCGCCTGCGGGGAGTTCGGCCCGAGCCGGGCGACCCGCCCCTGATTCTGGGCAAGGGTGGCCGCGACGGAGAAACCATCGACTTGGTGGACGCGCTCACCCGGGTTTGGCCCGACTGGCAGAAACAGACGCGCGGGTAACCTTCGGGCAACTAGCCCTGATCGGTCGGGGTGGGTGAGTCTCCCTCATCCGCGGCCGGGGCTTCCGGATCCGAGTTTGGCTCATCCGGGGCCGAGGGCTCCAGCACGGCGGTGGTGGCTCCGCGGCGCTGACGGTCCATGATGAACCGTCCTTCGACCGCGTGGCGAGCTGCGCGCCAATCGGCAAATACTTCCGTCTTCAGGTCGCGGCGCCGGGCCAACTCCTCCGGCGAGGCGTCCTCGTCCAACGGGTAGTTGTCGGGCAGCAGGGCCTGATCGTAGGGGAGGGGCCGCTTTTGATAGCGGTGGTGCGCCGCCCATAGAATTACCAGCACCGCGACCACCCACCAGAGCAGCAGGACCCCGACGGTGTGCCAGACAATGTTGGGCACCCCAGCGCCGGCAATCAGCGCGCGGAAGGACAGCTGCGTGTACGTCATCGGCAACCACGGGTGGATCCACTGGAAGAAGGCCGGCATGGTCTCCACCGGGAAGGTGGCGCCCATCGACGTGATCTGCAAAACCAGCAGCACGATCGAGACGAACCGCCCGCGGTAGGCCAGAACCGCAATGCACGCCTGGTTGATCACCGCGAACGTGAGGGAGGCGAGCACGGCCACCAGGACAAACCCGGCCAGGTCCTTAGCTTCCATCTGCACTGAGAAGTTAGTTAGGACCACGGCAATCACGGCCTGAATCATCGCCATCAGGGCGGCGGTCGAGCCGGGGCGGATCGCCTGGAGGGCCCAGTGTTCACCCGGTCGGACGCCTCGGTCCAGGGCGGGCAGGACCAGGAAGATGGCGATGGCGCCCACCCACAGCGCCAGCGAGAGGAACATCGGGCTGAAGCCCGCCCCGTTGTTGGCCACCGGGTTGGCTCGGATCGGCTCCACCCCAACTAGCTGGGACACGGTCGAGGCGATGGAATCCTGGTCCTGGTGGTTGTAGTCGGGTACCTGGTCGCTGCCCTCGGCCAGTGCTCCGGCCAACTGTTCGGTGCCGTCGTGGAGGCGACCGGCCCCCTCGTCCAACTGGCCGACGCCCGCGGCCAACGTCGGCACCTGGGAGTTCAGTTCCGAGGTTCCGGCCGCGAGCTGACGTGAGCCGTCGCTCAGCTGACCTCCGCCGGCCCGCAGTTGCTCCGAGTTGGCGGACAGCTGGTCCAGGCCGGAGCTGAGCGCGTTGATCCCGCCGATCAGCGTCTGGTTGGCGGCCCCGTCAGAGGTGGAGCCGACCTGAGTTTGCAGGGTGGTCAGGCCGGATTCGAGTTGGGCCGAGCCGTCGGCCAGCTGGTCCAGCGAGCCCTGGAGCTGGCCCACCGCGCCGATGGCCTCGTTAGCCTGGTCGGCAATCTCGCCCGCCTTGGCGGTGATCTCACCCTGGTGTGACTGCAAATCTTCCAGGAAGACGCACAGGTCAGAGCCCGGGTAGTCCTGCTGGCACTGGGCGGACAGCTCGTCCAAGTTGGCGGCGGTGTCCTGGACCAGCTTCAGCAGTTCGTCGGGGAGCGGAGCCAACTCAGACACCGGATCGCTGATCTGGTGGAACCCGTCATCCAGCTTCTTGTTGCCGGCTGCCACCTGTGCGCTTCCGGCTCGCAGCTGCTCAATGCCGCTCTGCAGCTGCCCGGTCTTCCCCCGCAGGGTGTTGGCGCCGGCGGCTGCCTGATCCACCCCGGCGGTGTAGGCATCCAGGCCCGAGTTGAGCGAGTTGGCTCCGCCAGCCAACTGTTCGGCCCCACTGGAAAGCTGCGAGGCGCCGTCGGACAGGCTCGGGATCTTGCTGTTCAGCTCACCCAGCCCCCGATCCAACTGGTCGGCCCCCGTGTTGAGCTGGTCGGCCCCGTCGGCGGCGCTGACCATTCCCTGGCGAATCGTGCCGAAGGATCCCAGGATTGCGTCGACGTAGGTCTTGGAAGCGGTGGCCCGGATTTCATCTTCCAACGCGGTTGCGACCGTGCGAGCCATCGTCCCGGTCAGGTAGTTGACCCCGTCGTCTGTGACTAGTTCTAGTTGGGCTGGGCGGGCGTTTGGGGCGGCCGAGGTGCCAATTTGGATCACGTCGGCGGACAGGGAGCGGGGGACGTAGAGGATGGCGGCCAGGGTGCCGTCTGCCAGCTGCGCCTCGGCATCGGCGCGACCCAACTCCTCCCAGGTGAAGCCCACGTCTTGGCCGGGGGCCGGGTCGGTCAGGGTGTCGACCAGCATTTCGCCAACGTCCAGAGTCTGGCGTTGGCCAGAGATCAGGTTGGCGGTGGCAGGCTGGTCCTCATTCACCACTGCGGCGCGGAGGTGGTCCAGGTGCTCAATTGGGCTCTGGTAGGCCGAAGACAGCAGGCCACCGTACATCAGCGGAATGAAGGCGATGGCGAGAATGACCAGAATATTGGCAAACGCATTTCCGGTGAGTTTGGGGCCACGCATGAGAACTCCTTGTCGACACCTCTTAAGTCCCGTCGCCAACCGAGGGCGGCGCGGATGCCGTCAAGCAGAACTGTCCAGCTCAGCGGCGATCCGAAACTAAGAGTCTACTCTCAAGGTTACGGTAGCGTAGGGTCGGAACTGAGGGGTTGCTCACCCAGCCACTTCCGGGGTGGAAGCGGGGTCGGACCGGCGCTTGCGGATGATCCGCTCGCGCCACCAGGAAATCCCCACCGCCACCAAGTACAGCGCAATCAGACCGAAGGCCTGGATGATCATGGGGATTGGGTTCGGAATGGGGTTGATGATGGCTGCAATCACAAAGGCCACCAGGACCGCCCAACGCCACGCCTTCAGCATGGCTTTCGCCGGCAGGATCCCGGCAAAGTTCAGGGCGACCAGGATCTCTGGCAGCAGGAAAGAGAACCCGAACGCGAACACCAGCGTCATATAGAAGCTGAGGTACGAGTCGGCTCGGAGCAGCATTTCGGCGCCGCCGGGCAGGAACGAGACCAGAATGTCGATCGCCTGGGGCACCACTTTGATTCCGGCCACCACGCCGGCCCCGAACAGGATCACGCCAGCCACCCCAAAGCCGAGGGCGTGGAGGCGTTCCTTCCGGCGCAGCCCCGGCCAGACGAACAGTCCGATCTGCAGGATCCACCAGGGGCTGGACAGGATGGCGCCGGTCCAAAATGCAACCCGGAGTCGCAGGTCGAAGGCGCCGCCAATGGTCTGGAAGTTCAGGCGAGGGTTGGCATCGGTGAGCTGGAGCAGTGGACGCTGAATGTACTCCAACACCGGCATGGTGAAGAACCAGCCCACGATGGTTCCCACCAGGAGGCCAAGCAGAATGAGAAGCAGGCGCTTGCGCAGTTCTTTCAGGTGCGCAAGCACCGTCATTCGCTTCTCAGGGTTTGGGGGGCGCCGGGTGCGCTCTTTCACGTCCCTTGCGGTTGATCAGGAGCCGGCGGACCGGCGGGCGGAACCTGGCCGGGTGGGGCTGACCCCGGGGCGGCAGGTCCGGCGTTGGGATCGTAGGCACCAGCCTGGGGCACGTTCGGGTTGTACGTGGGGGGCTGGGGCGGAACCGCATTGGGGTCGTATGTCTGCGGGGCGGGGGGCTCCTCTTGCAGCTCGCGCATTTCCTTCTTCAGGATTTTGGCGGACTGGCCGATCGAGCGCGCGATGTCCGGAAGCTTCGCGGCACCGAAAATGATGATCACCACCAGGATGACGATGATCCAGTGACTTGGTCTCATAGCTGATTGCGTCCTTTACAGCCTGGTTAGTCGGTCGGCGCCGGGGCCGATCCGGTCGAGGGGTTGTCCTCGCGATGCACTTGTATCGTAGCTGACCCGGGGTTCGACCTGGGGTTATTGCCGGTGGGAGAGGCCCCGTGCTTGGCCTGCTCGATCCAGGCGTCCATCTCCTCGCGGACCGCCTGGCGGATAATTTCGCGCGGATCGTATTGGCTTAAGTCAAAGTCTGACAGGTTGAGTTCAGTGAGGCCGGTGGACTGCAGGTCCAGGTTGGATTCCTCGCGGAGCTTGGCGCTGATAGAGCGGGCCCAGGCCACCAGGCGTTTGAACCCGCGGAGGGCGTCCTGGATGCCTTTCGGGCCCAAAATAATCAGGAAGACAAAGAGGAGGACCAGCAGTTCGGCTCCGTTGATCCCGAACATCTGGCCCTCCCCTCATCTCAACTAGGTTCGCCGACAGACTACCGCTACCGACCGGTCGAAGGATAGCTCTCGGCCAGTTGGGTGAGCTGGGAAATCGCCTGCTCAGGGTCGGCTCCCCGCCCAACGGCGACCCCGACCAAATAGGCGGAGAGTGGTGCCCCCGGCCGCGAGGGGCCGTGAGCGACCGTGCCGATCAGACCCAGCAGCGGTTGTTCCACCTCGGCAATGGTTTTCTGGTCCAGGTCCAGTTCGGTCGCGGCGGCGCCGAGCCACTGGCGCATCTTTTCCATTTCTTGCGGATCATCTTTCTTGGGTGCCACGCGGGTCTCCTCTCGTCGGTGAGTAACCACCTCAAAGTACCGCGTTGCTACCGGGGTGGACAAGATCCGCCCAATTGTCCGCACTTGACCTACAATTTTGTTTCATGCTTACAGCTGACGAACTTGATGACTATGCCGCGGCGCTGGCCACCCTGGGCCGGTTTCACCGCCAGGCGCCTGACGAGAACACGTTGAGTGCCTTCGGGGAGTTGCTGGAGGAATGGCCGGTCCCGGTAGGTGAGGCCTCGTCAGCCGGTCTGGCCCACCTGCGTACGTCTTTTGCCGAAGCCGAATCCGCCTATCAAATCCGGGGCGACCTGAACCGGCTCTACGGCGTCAGCGCGGTGGCTCGGGTAGCCCCGTACGAGTCGGTCCACCGCGACCGGGACGGGCTGGTGTTTGACCAGCAGACCCTGCTGGTGCGCGAAGCCTACCGGCAGCTTTCGCTGCAGGTGCCCCGGTTGAACCGGGAGCCCGACGACCACATCGGGGTTGAAGTCGACTTTCTGGCCCAGTGCCTGCTGCGGGCGCTCGACGCCCTCGATGCCGGCCAGGATCAGCAGGCGCTCACCTACCTGAACCTGGCGCGCGAGTTTCTGGCCGAGCACCTCAACCAGTGGGGACCGGACATGCTGGCCGAAGCAACCGAGGCCGCGGAAACCGAGTTCATGCGCGGGGTGTGCCAACTGACGATCGGCACGCTGGACTCATTTACTGCCGCTCTCGAGGATCTGCCGGCGGCCAGCTAGCGCCACGGAGGCCGGCGTCGAGCCGTCAGTGGCGCGCCGGTACATCTCAACCATCCCGTCAGTGCCCTTTTTGGCCAGCTGCCAGGGCGGAGCCAGGGTCCAGTAGGCTTCGACCACTCGCGGAATGGGGGCCCGCAGATCTGTGGCCACCCACGCCATGATTACCGCCATCAGGTTGTGAGCTTGCTGCTGGCGAGCCATCTCCAGCCACAGCGGGGTGAAGTCGGTGTTCTTCCACGAGCTCATCATCACCGCGAGGGACGCGCTGACGTGGTCGGCAAAGTAGTTGTAGAGGCCCACCAGCACCGCCGAGTTGGCGGTGACGATTTGGCGGTAGGTTCCCTCGCGCTCGCGCACGTGGGACAGAACGTGGGTGTAGACGTTCTGCCAGTACTCGGAATAGTCGGTTTCTTCGAGCTGCAGTGTGGAGTGAAGCATCCGTAAGCCCGGCTCCATCTCGGCGACGAGGGCGGCCACCAGGAGATCTGAGGGCGAACTGGCGTGGGCGTAAAAGCTGGTGCGGTGGACCCCGGCCAGATTGGTCAGCTCAGCGACGGAGACTTCGTCCACCGGCTTCTTGGCGCTCAAGCGCAGCACGGCATCGTGCAAGCTTCGTCGAACGCGCTGATACCGCGGATCATCCTCCGGGCGACGCTTATCCTCCTTCATTCGAATAAATGTAGTGCATCATCACCTAATCTGCCGAAAACGGACGCGTCGGCGAGATAGGTGCAGGTGTGTCTTCGCACAACCATCCGGAGGAAAGCGCCGCAGGTCAACGAAGGTTTGGGGCGTGGACCAAGGTCCCCGTTAGTCACCTACATCTGTTGCTTAGCTGAGCTCATCGACAGCTGTCGAGCAATTGGAGCAGAGAGGGGCACGTGCAGCATGTCCAATGAACAGACCCGCCTGGGCGGGCCATCGAGGCGGACGTTCTTGAAATGGTCGGGAGCCGTCGGCGGGGCCGCCGCGCTGGTGACGACCGTGGACTTGGGGATGCCCCGCAGCCGAGCTCACGCGGAAGAAGCAGGTTCGGACGGGGCCTCGCAGGTGGTTTGGTCCGCCTGCACGGTGAACTGCGGGTCACGCTGCCCGCTTCGGCTGGAAGTCAAAGACGGCACCGTGGTTCGGGTGCTGCCCGACGATACCGGCACCAACGAACTGGGCAGCCAGCAGGTGCGGGCCTGTGTCCGCGGTTGCTCTATTCGACACCGCATTTACAACCCGGATCGGCTGAAAACTCCGCTCAAACGGGTGGCCGGCACCAAGCGGGGCGAGGAGCAGTGGGAAGAAATTTCCTGGGAGCAGGCCCTGCAGGAGATCACCGACAAGATGAAGGAGATTAAACAGCAGTACGGCAACGAGGCGTTCTACATCAACTACGGCACCGGGACACTTGGCTCGACACTGGCCTGTTCGTGGCCGCCGGATGCGACCCCGTTTGCCCGCCTGCTGAACACCTGGGGCGGATACCTGGACCACTACTCGGATTACTCCACCACCGAGATTACCCAGGCCTACCCGTACTTCTACGGGGACTGGGTCAACTCCAACTCGCTGGACGACGCGGCCAACTCGCAGCTGCAGGTCATGTTTGGCAACAACCCCCTGGAAACCAGAATGTCGGGGGGTGGTCAGACCTTTATCACCACCACCGCCAAGAAGCAGTCCGGGGTGCGCACCATTGTGATTGACCCGCGGTACTCGGACACGGCCGCCGTAGTGGCGGACGACTGGGTAGCGCTGCGGCCGGGAACGGACGCCGCTCTGGTGGCGGGGATGTTGCACACGATGGTCAAGGAGAACCTGCACGATCAGGAGTTCCTGGACAAGTACTGCGTTGGCTTTGACGAAGAGACCCTGCCCGAGGGGGCGCCTAAGCACGCCTCCTACCGCTCGTACCTGGAGGGGAAGGGGCCGGACCAGACCGAGAAGACCCCCGAGTGGGCCGCCTCAATCACCGGGGTCCCCGCCCAGCGGATCCGGCAGTTGGCTCGGGAAATCGCCCACGCGAAACCGTGCGCGATCACCCAGGGCTGGGGTCCTCAACGCCACGCCAACGGTGAGAACGCGGCCCGGGCCATCTTCCTGCTGGCCGCCGCCACCGGCAATATTGGCCTGGTTGGGGGTGGAACCGGTGCCCGCGAGGGCTCGGTTGGGCTCCCGTTCAGCAAACCGTTCAACACCGGCACGATGAACCCGTCGATGAAGATCATCTCGGTGTTCTCCTGGCTGGACGCGATTGACCACGGGCCCGAGATGGACACCTTCAACGCGGGGGTGTGCGAAAAGGTGGCTCCGGGGGTGCGTGCCAACAAGGTGCCGGTCGACGACAACGGCAATCCGACCAACGTGAAGTTGGACGTGCCGATCAAGATGGTGTGGCAGTACGGGGGCAACTCCATCGTGAACCAGACCGGGGACAACAACCTGTCCACCGAGATCCTGCAGGACGATTCCAAGTGCGAGTTGATCGTCACCTGCGACATTCAGTACACGGTTTCTGCCCGCTACTCCGATTACATTCTGCCCGGCACTTCCACCGCGGAAGAGTTCGACATTCACCCCGGTGAGAACGCAACCCCGATGGCTTACGGGATCGTCTCTTCCCAGGCGATCGAACCTCTCTACGAGTGCAAGTCGGTGTTTGATATCTGCACCGAGATGTCCAAGTTGCTGGGGACCGAGGCGGCCTTCACCGAAGGGAAGAGTCGCGAGGATTGGCTGCGGGAGACGATCGAGGCCACCCGCGCCAACGACCCGGACCTACCCACCTACGACGAGTGGAAGAAGATGGGCCTGTTCCGGAAGAACCTGGGGTCGGCGATCGCCCTGCAGGAGTTCCGGGCCGATCCCGAAGCCAACCCGCTGTCCACCCCGTCGGGAAAGATCGAGATTTACTCTGACCGCCTCGCCCAGATGGCCAAAAAGTGGCAGTTTGGCGTGTTCCGGCCCGAACTGGAGGGCGACCGGCTGGTGCCGCTGCCCGAGTTCACCCCCACCTGGGAGGGAGCGCTGGAGGCACGCACCTCGAAGGAGTACCCGCTGCAGGTGATTGGGCACCACTTCAAGGGTCGTACCCACTCCACCTACGGCAACGTGGACTGGCTCAAACAGGCCCACCCGCAAACCGTGTGGATCAACACGCAGGACGCGGCCGAGCGCGGAATTAAGAACGGCGACACCGTCTTCGTGTTCAACGACCGCGGCACCCTGCGTCTGCCCGCCCGCGTGACCGAGCGGATCATGCCCGGGGTCATCTCGGTGCCCCAGGGCGCCTGGTACGACCCGCGCCCGGCCAACGAGGTGAAACCACCCGCGGAAGCCAACCCGGAGAAGCCGGTGGATGTGGCCGGCTCGGTCAACTCGTTGACCTCGCTCCACCCCTCGCCCCTGGCTAAGGGCAACGCGGTCCACACGTCTATCGCGCAAGTGAAGAAAGCCTGACGGGAGAGATAAATGGCTGACTCAAAGACTCAAGCGGGAGCCAACTACGGCTTCCATTTCGACCAGTCGGCGTGCACCGGCTGTGCGGCCTGTCAGGTGGCGTGCAACGACAAGTTCGACCTGCCGATCGGGGTGAACTTCCGCCGAATTGTCGAGTACTCCGGGGGCACCTGGCAGCGCGACGACCACAACCACACGGTGGTGCCGCAGGTGTTCACCTACTACACCTCGATCTCATGCAACCACTGTGAGAACCCAATCTGCGTTCAGGTCTGCCCGACGACCGCGATGACCAAGCGCGAGGACGGCACCGTCTACGTGGATGACTCCAAGTGCGTGGGCTGTCGGTACTGCGAATGGGCCTGCCCCTACTCGGCCCCGCAGTTCAACGCCTCCACCGGCCACATGTCCAAGTGCGACCTGTGCTACGACTACCGGTCCGAGGGCCAGGATCCGGCCTGCGTGGCGGCGTGTCCCTCGCGCGCACTGGACTGGGGTCCAATTGACGAACTGCGCGAAAAGTACGGCACCGAGAACGGGATTGCCCCCCTGCCAGACCCGAAGACGACGCAGCCGCATCTGGTGATCACCCCCCACCGGGACGCCCAAGCTTGGGATCGCGCCACCGGCACCATTGCGAACCCGAAGGAGATGTAAATGAACACTCACGAACTACCGATGATCCTGTTCACGGTCATCGCGCAAATGTGTGTGGGCGCGTTCATTGGGCTGGGCGTGATCCAACTGGCGGCCCGGGCCCGATTCAAGCAAAAGACCATCGACCAGGTGACCACCCCGGTCCTTTGGGCCATCGGCCCGATTCTGGTGGCGGGACTGGCGGTGTCGATGTTCCACATGAACGACATCATGCACACCCTCAACGTGTTCCGGCACTGGGATTCGTCCTGGCTCTCACGTGAGATCATCTTCGGGCTGTCGTTCGCCGCGTTCGGCTTCCTGTTCGCACTGCTGCAGTGGTTAGGCTGGGGTCCGGGGTGGCTGCGTGAAGTGGTGGCGTCCGTGGCCGCGGTGCTCGGGGTGGGGCTGATCTGGTCGATGTCCATGATCTACGCTTCGCTGCCGACCGTGCCCGCGTGGAACACCTGGGTGGTCCCGTTCCAGTTCTTCGGCACCGCCCTGATCCTGGGTTCGCTGGCCATCTGCGCGGCGCTACTGATCGTCGATGCCTGGCGTCAGCGGCTGGCTGAGCGGGGTTCGACCTCGGCCCCGGCCGGGTCGGGTCTGATCGGGCAGATCCGGGGGAGGATCCGAGAGATCAACCAGCCGGCGACCGAGCCGCAGTGGCGGCTGACCATGCGGGCGGTTCAGGGTCTGTCCCTCACCGCGGCTGCGGCGGGAATCGCCGTCCTGATTTCCTACGCGCTGCACCTGACCAACCTGGCCCAGCTGGGTGAGGTCCAGGCAGCCGAGGTTTTCAGCGGGGCCTTCTTCGTGGTCCGCCTGGCACTGCTGGGTCTGTCGGCGGTGCTGATGGCTTTCCTGGCCTTCCGGATTGCCGCCACCGCTACCCGGCGCTCGGCCCGGACCCTGGCCGTGGTGGTGACCCTGGCCTTCGTGCTGGCGCTCGTGGCCGAGCTGATGGGCCGCTCCCTGCACTATGAGTCGATGTTCCGCCTCGGCATCTGATCCCGGAGCCGCGCTGTCATGACTGACCCGAGTCGGGCCCTCCTGCGGTGGATCTACGCTTCGGACACGCCGCGGGCGGTGGTGTTGGCCTGTCCGTTCAGTGAGGTCAGGCGGGTGCCGAAAGGGACCCTGGTGCTAGAGGTGCCCACCTGTGTGGATGCCCGCTACTTGGGGTTGGCCGCCCAGCTACGCGCCAGCGGCGTGGACGAGGTGGCCGTCGCCGAGACCTGCTCGGATGCGCCGACCGACCCCGGCCGCTCCTGGCAGGTCTTGGCCCAGGCCCTGACCGGCGTGCACCGGTGGCAGGAGCCGTCGGGCCGGTGGGGGAGCCGGCGCCCCGAGGTCCTCTACCTGGGCAGCATTCCGCTCCCGCGGCGACTGGTGTTGGGCCTGTCGGTTACGGGGGTGGCCGGGCCGCTGGACCTGCACCAAAGCGAGCACGACCGGGAACTGCAGGCGTTTGCCCAACTGCGAGCAGCCGGCCAGTTCACCCCGGTGCCGGTACCTTCGACCGCGTGGCGGCTGGCGGCCGATGGTTGCCTGGCCTGCGGGGTTTGTGTCCAGTCCTGCCCGCACGGAGCCCTGACCCTGACGGTGGACGAGGGAACCGCGCGCTTGGACCACCACCCGAGTGCCTGCCAGGGGGAGGGCGACTGCCTCACCCTCTGCCCGGCCGGTGCCCTGAGTTCGCCCGGGTCCCTGTCGTTGGCCGAGTTGGTGGGGGCGGGCCCGACGGAGCTGGCCCGGGTGCCGGTGGCCCGCTGCGCCCGCTGTCAGAGCGTGCATCACGAAGTGGACCAGGATTACTGCCAAACCTGTCGGCCCCGAACCGAGCAGGTGTTTGGGGTGACCGCCGACGTGGCCGAGTTGATTCGGCGGGCCGAGGTCTATCGGCGCCAGCATCTGGGTTGGGGAGTGGGCCAACTGGTTTCCGAGGCGGGGGCGCCCACTCACCGGGACTAGCCGGGGCGTCGCCCCTGGGTGCGGCTCAGGATTCCGAGGGTGAGCGGGTCGGCCACCCTGGTCAGTACCGGGCCTACGATGGCCATCAGCATCACGTAGGTGGCGGCGAGGGGGCCGATCCCGGCCACCCCGGCGGTGGCTGCAAACCCTGCAATCACGATGCTGAACTCGCCGCGGGGAATCATCACCGTTCCGGCTCGGATCTGACCGGGCAGCCCAACTCCCGCTCGTCGCGCTGCCCATGTGCCGACCGCCAGCTTCGTTGTAAGTGTCACCGCCCCGAGGGTCAGGGCCACCGGCAGCACCGCCGGAATATCCCAGGCGTTCGTTTGCAGTCCGAAGAAGACGAAAAAGACCGCTGAGAACAGGTCGCGCAGCGGCGTTAGGACCGCCCGGGCACTTTCGGCCACATTCTCAGACAGGGCAATCCCCACCAGGAAAGCCCCCACCGCGGTGGAGACGTGCAGTTCCTCGGCAATCCCGGCTACCACCAGGACGATCCCGAGGATTCCCAGCAGCAGCAACTCGTCGTTTGCGGAGAACACCAGCCGATTGATGGTCTGGCCGAATCGCACCGCGACCACCATCACGATCGCCACTGCCGTCACCGCACCGAAGACGGAAATCAGGCCGCCCATGACGCCGGCTCCCGCCAGGAGGGCGGTCAGCACCGGCAGGTACACCGCCATCAGTAGGTCCTCAAACACCAGCATCGACAGGACCACCGGAGTTTCCCGGTTCCCCACCCGGCCCAGGTCGGACAGGAGTTTGGCCGCGATCCCAGAGGAGGTGGCGTAGGTGACGCCGGCCATGGCGACGATGCCCGTTGGCGGCCACCCCAGCAGCCAGGCGGCGGCCGCCCCCGGGCTAGCATTCAGGACAAAGTCGAGGATTCCCGCCGGGTAGTGGGTTCGCAGATTGGAGACCAGCTCTTCGGCCGAGTACTCCAGGCCCAACAGAAGCAGCAGCAGGATGATCCCGACCTGGGCTCCAATGGAAATGAACTCTTCCCCGGCCGAGAGGGGGATCAAGCCTCCCCGGCCAAACATCAGCCCGCCGAGCAGGTAGAGGGGGATGGGGGAGAGGTTGATCAGTGCGGCCAGGCGCCCCAAGAGACCGAGGAGCAAAATGATGCCCCCCAGCTCCAGCAGGGTCCGGGCCAGGTCCACGGGTCACCCGCCATTGAACAGATACTCGGCCGCGCCGAGCGCCTCGGCCGTTCCGATCAGGATGAACTTGTCACCCGCCTGAATCGAGAAGTCGGATGGAGGGGAAACAGTGACGAGCTGGTGACGCCAAACCGCTACGATTGCGGCCCCGGTCCGGGCCCGTACTCGAACCTCGTTCAGCGTCTTTCCGACCAGAACTGAATCTTGGGCCACGGTGACGGAAGCGGACTGCAGGCTCTCAACCTGCTCCGAAATGCTGGCCAGGCGCTCAACCACTCGCCGAGTGCCCAGCAGTTCGGCCAGGGCGTCGGCCTCGTCAGCACTGAGGGTCAGGGTCTCGGAGCACGAATCCGGGTCTTCCCGTGCGTAGACCAGCAGGTCCCGGCGCCCGTCGCGGTGAGAGATCACCCCGACCCGGCGGCCCCGCTCGGTCACAAAGTCATCGCGCAGCCCAATTCCCGGCAGCGCCTCCTGGTTTATCTCGATCTGCGCCATGGCCTCACCTTAGTGCGATCACCCTCCACCGCCATTCCTGTTATCAATTTGTTACCTTCAGCCGGTTGCGTCTGGGAGCGCTCCCACTAGACTCGAAGGCAGTTCTGGGAGCGCTCCCAAAACTGGTTCGAGGGGTCGCGGTTGGCCCAAGCCCATTACAAGGAAGTGATCATGCGCAAAACATCTGTCGGCGCCCTGGGCGCCTCGCTGGTGGCAGGAACCCTGCTGCTGTCTTCGTGTTCATCGGGGGGATCTGCCCAAAGCGCCGACGAGTCGGGAGGCTCAGCCGGCTCGTCGGGCGAGGAGATTACCCTGACGGTGGCCACCTTCAACGAGTTCGGCTACACGGACGAGTTGCTGCAGGAATACATGGACTCTCACCCGGGGATCAAGGTGGTCCACAACCGGGCCGCTCTGTCCGACGATGCTCGGGCAAACTATTTCCAGAAGCTGGGCAAGACCGGCCTGGCCGACATCGAAGCGGTGGAGGTCGACTGGCTGCCCGAGGTGATGCAGTACTCGGACCTGCTGGCCCCCGTGCCCGAAGATCTGAAGTCGCGCTGGCTGGACTGGAAGGTGCAGGCAGCCACCGACTCTGAGGGAAACCTGATTGGATACGGCACCGACATTGGCCCCGAAGCTATCTGCTACCGTTCCGACCTGTTTGAGGCCGCCGGGCTGCCGACCGACCGGGACGAGGTGGCTGAGCTCCTGACCGGCGACTGGGCCCACTACTTTGACGTGGGGCAAAAGTATGTCGACGCCACCGGCAAGGCTTTCTACGACTCGGCCGGGGCCATCGCCCAGGGCATGTTCAACCAGGTTGAGGCCGCATTTGAGGACCCGGACACCGGGGAAATCATTGCTACTACCAACCCGGAAGTGAAGCAGATTTACGACCAGCTCACGGCCGCCTCGGCCACCCAGTCGGCCAATCTGACCCTGTGGAGCGACGACTGGTACGCCGGGATGGCGAACGGCGACTTTGCCACCACCCTGTGCCCGGGCTGGTTCCTCGGCATCATCGAGGGCAATGCTCCCGATGTCACCACCTGGGATGTGGCCAACGTCTTCCCGAACGGCGGCGGCAACTGGGGCGGGTCCTACCTGACCGTCCCCGCCAACGGCAAGCACGTGGCTGAAGCGCAGGAACTGGCAGCCTGGCTGACCTCTCCCGAGGTACAGCTGAAGGCCTTTGCCAACGTTGGAACCTTCCCCTCGCAGGTGGAGGCTCTCTCATCCGACGAGTTGCTGAACTCGACCAACGAGTACTTCAACAATGCCCCCATCGGTCAGATCCTGGCTGATCGGGCCAGCGCGGTAACCGTCACCCCGTTCAAGGGACCCCAGTACTTCAAGGTAATGACCGCGCTGCAAGATGCGTTGACGCGCACACAGGACGGCTCGCAGACCCCGGAGCAGTCGTGGGATCAGTTCGTCCAAGAAGCAAACGCCATCAAGTAGGTCCGGCGTGAGTGACACACAGAAGTCGGGTGCGGCCTCGCGCCGCACCCGGCGGGACCGCTTCACGGCCTGGGAGCACAAGTTTTCGCCGTACCTGTACATCGCCCCCTTCTTCGTGATCTTTGCCCTGGTGGGAATGTTCCCGATCATCTATACCGGGGTGATTTCCTTCATGGACTGGGACCTGGTGCGCAACACCGGCACCTTTATCGGGTTCGACCAGTACGCCTACCTGCTCAGCCAACCTAAGTTCTGGATCGCTGTTCGCAACACGTTCAGCATTTTCCTGCTGTCTTCGGTCCCGCAGCTGATCGCGGCCATCGTGCTGGCGGCGCTGCTGGACTCGAACCTGCGGGCCAAGACCTTCTGGCGGATGGGGGTGCTGGTCCCCTACGTGATGGCACCGGTCGCGGTGGCGCTGATCTTCTCGAACATGTTTGGGGACAAGTACGGGCTGATCAACAACCTGCTGTCCGACCTGGGGATGAGCCCGCTGGCCTGGCACGTGAACCCGTTCCTCAGCCACGTGGCCATTGCGACCATGGTGAACTTCCGGTGGACCGGCTACAACACGCTGATCCTGCTGGCCGCAATGCAGGCGGTCCCGCGCGAGCTCTACGAAGCCGCCACGGTGGACGGAGCCGGCCGGGTGCGCCAGTTCTTCTCGATCACGGTGCCCTCGCTGAAGCCGACCCTGATCTTCGTCATCATCACCTCGACCATCGGGGGGCTGCAGATCTTTGACGAGCCGAGAATGTTCGACCAGACGGGAACCGGCGGCGCCAACAACCAGTGGCTGACCGTCAGCCTGTACCTGTACCTGACCGGGTGGGGGGAATGGGACTTCGGCCGGGCCGCCGCAATTGCCTGGCTGCTGTTCCTGATCATTTTGCTGATTGGCGTCATCAACCTGGTGGCCACCCGCTCGGTGGTAGCCGATGCGAACGTCCGAACCAAGCGGCGTCTGCGAAAGGTGGCGCGATGAAGAAACATGTTTGGAGCCGTCCCCGGTGGTACGTGTACGGCATTTTGGCGGCGGTCCTCCTCGGATTCCTGTTTCCCTACTACTGGTCGTTCCTGATCGGATCTAAGGACGCCTACGCCATTCGCGACCCCAATATGTCTTGGCTGCCAGGCGGTAACTTCTTGAAGAATGCCAGCTCGGTGATCAACAATCCGGCGGTGAACTTCTGGCGGGCGCTGTGGAACTCGATTTACTCCTCGGCCCTGATCTCCGTCTCGGTAGTGTTCTTCTCGACGCTGGCCGGTTGGGCTTTCGCCAAGCTTCGGTTCAAAGGGTCCAAGGTGCTGCTGGTCTTCGTCATTGGGACCATGGCGGTTCCCTCCCAACTGGGAGTTGTCCCGCTGTATCTGCTGTTCTCCCAAATCGGCTGGACCGGGACCATCGGGGCGGTGATTGTGCCGGCTCTAACCAGTGCTTTCGGCGTGTTCTGGATGACGCAGTATCTGCAGCAGACAGTGCCCGACGAGTTGGTGGAGGCGGCCCGGGTGGATGGAGCATCCTCCTTCCGGACCTTCTGGACCGTGGGTTTGCCCGCCGCACGCCCGGCGGCCACCATGCTGGCACTGTTTACTTTTGTTAGCGCGTGGAACAACTTCTTCTGGCCGTTTATTGTCCTCGACCCGCAGGACCCGACGCTGCCGGTCGCGCTATCCTTGCTGCAAGCCAACTATTTTGTGGACTATTCGGTGGTGCTGGCCGGAGTCCTGCTCTCAACAATTCCGCTGCTGATCCTGTTTGTATTCACCGGGCGCCAGCTCGTGGCAGGCATCATGCAGGGAGCGGTGAAAGGTTAATATGAACTCCCAACAAATCCCGTCGAATTTCGTCCTCGGGGCGGCCACCGCCGCCTTCCAGATCGAAGGAGGCGCCGACCGGGGACCCTCCATCTGGGACACTTTCTGCCGGGTGCCCGGGGCGGTGCTGGACGGTGACGACGGCCAGGTGGCCTGCGACCACTACCACCGGTACCGCGAAGACGTGGCGCTGATGAAGCAGATGGGGCTCGACAGCTACCGGTTCTCCACCTCCTGGGCGCGGATCTTCCCCGACGGGCGGCACCTGAACCAGGCCGGGCTGGATTTCTACTCCCGGCTGGTGGACGAGCTGCTGGAGGCAGAAATCAAGCCGTGGCTCACCCTCTACCACTGGGATTTGCCCCAGGCGCTAGAGGATGAGGGGGGTTGGCCCAGCCGCGATACCGCCGAACGCTTCCGCGACTACGCGCTGACCGTCCACCGGGCGTTGGGGGACCGGGTCGACACCTGGACCACGCTGAACGAGCCCTGGTGCTCCTCCTTCCTGTCCTACACGGCGGGCGCCCACGCCCCGGGACACCAGGATCTGGGGGAGGGGATGCTCGCCAGTCACCACCTGCTCCTCGGGCACGGCTGGGCCACGCAGGCGCTGCGCGAGGCCGACTCGAACCTAGAGCTCGGACTGACCCTGAACCTGACGCCGGTCCAGCCGCTGACCAGCGCTGACAAGGCGGTGGCGGAAATTGTTGACGGGCAGGCCAATCGCTGGTTCCTGGACCCACTGTTCCGGGGCCGCTATCCGGCTGACATCGTTCAGGAGTACCGGCGGGTGGATGAGGCGGCTGCGGATCGGTTTACCGCGGCGGTTCGACCCGGTGACCTGGAGGCGATCTCCACCCCGATCGACGTGTTGGGGATCAACTACTATCAGGGCGACATCGTCACGGCCCAGCCGCAACTGCCCGCAGAGCTGGCGGAGAAGTTCGGCGAGTTTCCACTTCCTCCCCGGGGCGACGCTCCGGTCAGTCGACCCGTGAGCGCGCCCACCCCCTCGGCCACCCCGATCTACCGGCCCGACACCAGCCTGCCGCGCACCGCCATGGGCTGGCAGGTCGACCCGCTGCTGCTGACCGAACTGCTGCAACGGGTGCACGAGGAGTACACGGGCCCGGCCGGAGTCCACCTGTACGTCACGGAGAATGGGGCTGCGTTCACCGACGTCGTCACCGACGGGCAGGTTCACGACCAGGACCGGGCCAACTACCTGCAGTGGCACCTGGGTGCAGTGCTGGACGCGCAGCGCCTCGGGGTGGATGTGCGCGGCTACTTCTACTGGTCGTTCCTGGACAACTTTGAGTGGGCCTGGGGCTACTCGCAACGGTTCGGAATCGTCTACGTCAACTATGAGACCCAGGAACGGATCGTGAAAGATAGTGGCAGGCTTTATGCTGAGATCATCGCAACCCGGAAGCTGGACGTTGAACCAAACACCGGGCGGGTAATTCGGCGAGGCACACTGGTGGAGTAGGGAGAGATTATGGCACGGGCCGTCACCTTGGAGGAGGTTGGTGCGCGTGCTGGAGTTTCCCGCTCCACGGTTTCCCGGGTGATCAACGGCTCGCCCGATGCCAGCCCCAAAGCGGTTGCCGCAGTGATGGAGGCGGTGACCGAACTGGGATACGTGCCCAACCGCTCCGCCCAGGCGTTGGCCAGCCGAAAAGCAGCCGTGGTGACCGCCCTGATTCCCGAGGACATGGAGAGATTCTTCGGCGACCCGTTCTTCGGCGCGATTATCTCCGGAATTGAGGACGGAATTCGGTCCACCTCCCTGGTCCTCAACCTGGTGGTCACCTCCGAGGCATCTTCCGACAAGATCCTTTCGTTTCTGGTGGGGGGACAGTCCGACGGAATCCTGGTGCTGTCCCACCACACCTCCCACCGGCTGATTGAGGCGGTTGAACGCCGGATCCCGGTGGTTTACGGCGGAAAGCCGATCGGGAACCCGGAAGAGAAAAACTACGTGGACGTGGACAACTGTGAGGGCGGTCGGATGGCTGCCCGTCATCTGCTGGCCAAAGGCCGTCGTCAGCTAGCCATGATCGCGGGTCCGTCCGACATGCCTTCGGCCCAGGAGCGGCGGGCCGGGTTCCTGGAATTGGCCGGCTCGGCCGTGATCGAGGCGGGAGACTATTCGGCGGCCAGCGGGGCCGAGGCGGCCCGGCGGCTGTTGGACGCGGGTGGGCCGGTCGACGGCGTCTTCGTGGCCAACGACCTGATGGCTCGGGCGGCGGTCGACGTGTTCCAAGCCAGCGGCAGGCGGGTGCCCGAAGACATTGCGGTGGTCGGATTTGACGACTCGGTCGCGGCTACGGTGGCCCGCCCGCATTTGACCACTATCCGCCAGGACCCGTTCGCCCAGGGTCAAACCATGGTCCAACTGCTGCTGTCGCGACTCGAAGGCAATGAGCCGGCCCGTTCGGTGCTGCTGCCGCTAACCCTGGTGGAGCGCGAGTCGGCCTAGGGGCCCGGGGGCGGCGCGGGGTAGGTTAAGGCCGTGCCGTCCACCTGGGCAAAGTCGGTCAGGCTGGCTTCGCGAACCGAGGTGGGGGAGAGGATGTCCCGCACCTCCACCCCGCGCACCAGGAGGGCATCGGTGATCAGCCGGCGATGACAGCGCCAAGGCACCGCTTCCGAACACATGATCGCGGGGATCTGCTCCTGCGCAATAGCCAGCAGAGCTTTGAGGCCGCGGTCGAAATCCTCCGTGGCCATGTAGTCGGCGTAGTCCCGGAATGCTTTGACCCGCCAACCCGTGTTTGGGCTGACCACCCCGGCCGGAGTGTGGCGCCTTCCGCCCAGATCTTTCAACCAGACGTAGGGGAACCGATCCAGCAGGTTTTCCTGGTTCCACTGTGGGAACTTGCGCGACGACGGAAATGAGCGCACGTCGACCAGGCGGGTAATTCCGTTCTGGGTCAGCATCTCTTCCACCTCTTCCCAGCTGCGGGTGGAGTGCCCAATGGTGTACACCAGCATCCCTCAACTGTACGCGGGCCCAGTTTCGTTTTCGAAAGGGTAGACCTTCGCTATCGAAGATTATTGCTGCCGATAGGAGATTTGATTGCTGGCTCTTTAGCCGAAACGTAGTCTCAGAATTGACAACCAGCGTTGGATGTCAGGTGCCTTAGAGAGCCCCAGAGTAGACAGCGTAGACACAAAAGGAGTTAAGGAATGAACAAGCGAATTGGGCTGCTTGGAGGAGCAGCCGCAGCCACACTTCTCCTAGCCGGCTGTGCCGGAGGAGCCGCTCCCAGCTCGGAATCTAGTGATGGTGCTCAGTCCAGTAGTGACGCTGGCACCGTTACTTTCCGCTCGTGGAGCCCCATTGAACAGACAACCCGCCAAATGATCGCCGCCTTCGAAGATGCGAACCCCGGATCCAAGATTGATGCGACTATCTTCAACTATCCCGAGTACCTGGTGGATCTCCAGACTCGAGCTAGCTCAAACACCTTCCCTGACATTGTCGGCCTGCAGCCGGGAGCCCTCACCCAGCAGTACCGTAATAACCTTTTGCCCTTGCAGGACTGCGCGGCCGAGGTTTGGGGAGATGACTGGCAAGACAAGTTCTACCCGATTGGCTTGGAGCAGGCTCGGGCTGGGAACCCTGAAGGCGACGATAACTTCTACTCTCTCCCGATCCTGGTTCAGTCTGTGAACCTGTGGGCCAATAGCGAGATTTTTGAGGAAACCGGACAGAAGATTCCTCAAACTTGGGATGAGCTGGCCTCGTTCGTTGCAGACACGAAGGGGGGAGATTTCGCTCCGTTCATGCTTCCTGCCAAAGATGGCTGGCTGCGAAATGTGGTCTTTTTGCAGATTGCTAACAATATAGCGCCGGGATTGGTCTACGAGGCAGAAGCCGGGACCGCCAAATGGACGGAGCCCGAACTGGTCGAGGCCTTGACCTACTGGCAGAAGCTCTTCACAGACGGAATTGCTCAGGATGGGGCGTTGGGTCTTGATTCCTACCCCACCGGTGCGAACCAGTTTGAAGCCGGAAACGCTGCGATTATTCCGCTTGGTGCCTGGTGGATTCAACAATCTGACCCGACCAAGGATCAGAGCACCATCCCGCCTCTCTCCTTGGGAATGGAGGGATATGAGCCGTTCTTGTTCCCGACGATTCCAGGCGGTTCCGCTGAACCACAACTGGTTGGGGGCATCGATGTCTCACTTGGGATTTCCAAAGACACAAAGAACCCCGACCTTGCCTGCAAGGTTTTGACGGACTGGATTGCTGGAGCCGGTGCGCAGAAACTGGTCAACACCATGAATGACCTGCCGGCTGTTCAGGGCATGGCTCCTGAGGAGTTCACTTCGGATAAGCAGAAAGAGATCTGGGACCTCTTCGTCAACGACTGGATGCCGAAAGTCAAATACTCGCGATACTTCAACGATCCCAAACTGGACCAGGCAGTCGCCGACAATCTCGCTGCAATTGCAGCTGGGCAGTTGACACCGGAACAGGGTGCCGAAGCGATCCAGAAGGTGCAGGACGCAATCAGCGCCGGGTGAGTCCAATAAGCGACCCTCCGTGAACACAGCTGGGGTCGGTCAGCGAACCGACCCCAGCTTCACAGAAAGGAAATGTTGCTTGTGAAGACGGCAAAGAAGCTGCCAAGCAGCGCAAAGAAACACCGGTACCAATTTTCGGGCCTACTCTTCTTACTCCCGGCCCTGCTCCTGTTCGTCGGGTTCGTTGTGTACCCCATTGTTTACAACAATCAGGCGAGCCTCCTCCACTGGGACGGGGTGAACCCCGGTACCTCAGCCGGCCTTGCCAACTATGCCGAGCTGTTTAAGGATCCAGTGTTCCTGACTACCCTTCGAAATTCTCTCTTGTGGATTCCGCTGACCATCATCCCGCAGGCGCTCATGGGTTTTCTCCTTGCGGTTGCTTTGGACCAGAAGCTGGCAGGCAGCACCGCCTACCGGGCGTTGTTCTTTGTCCCGGCAATTCTCTCTCCAGTGGTGGTTGGCATTGTTTGGCAGCGCATCATGGACCCGTTCAATGGCGTCTTAGCCTCACTGGGCCACACGTTGGGTTTGAAGAACCTGAATTTCGACTTCCTCGGAAACCCTAAGACGGCGATATTCGCGGTCATCTTCGTAAATGTCTGGATGTGGACCGGTTTCTCGATGCTGTTTTATCTCGCCGGCCTGCAACTGATCGACAAGAGCGTGCTGGAGGCAGCCAAGATCGACGGTGCTACTGGCTTTCAAACGATTATGCGGATCACCTTCCCCCTGCTGAAGACAACCCATCTCTCGTTGCTCTTGCTGGGCATCATTGGCTCGTTGAAGACTTTTGAGCTGATCTACGTGATGACGCAAGGAGGTCCTGCTCACGCGTCTGAAATGCTCCCCACCTATGCATTTCAACAGGCCTTCCAACTGCAGAATGTTGGCTATGCCTCAGCGATATCGATGGTCCTGATTGTGATTGCTGTTGCTGCCTCCCTGCTGATGGTCCGGGTCTTTGGTTCCGGCTTCCTGACAGGAGATGACAAATGAGTATGCCTCGCCTTGACCGGCGCGAAGCGCGTCGGCTCGCTCGCAGCGGATCGCACCTGGAGCGAAAAAAGAACTGGCTACACGCCATCCTGGTTCCGCTTGCGTTGCTATGGATGGTGCCCCTCATCATGGTTGTGGGACTGTCCCTGATGCCTTCAAACAATCCCAAGACCACTTTCTTTGGGATCCTGCCTGAGGCGCCATCGATCTCTAACTACGGACTGGTCTTCCGAGAGAATCCGATCTTTCTCCACCTGCTGAACTCAACCCTGATAGCGCTTCCATCGGTGATCATTGTGGTCTTCGTCGGTGCGATGGCCGCCTTTGCTTTGGCTCGGCTCCGTATCCCAGTCAAAGCGCTGTTCTTCGGAATCTTGATCTTGGGATTAGTGCTTCCCATGTCAGGAATCGTAGTTGCCGTTTTCAAGATCCTGCAGACCATCGGACTATACGACAACCTACTTGGATTGGTGCTGGTCTACTCTGCCCTAGGTTTACCGTTTGCCGTTATTATCATTCGTACTTCATTTCTGGCGATCCCGGAGGACACGTACGAGGCGGCAGTGGTTGATGGGGCTAGCCCGTGGACCATTTTCTGGCGGGTTTACTTTCCGTTGGCCAAGCCAGCCATTTCCGTGGTTGTGATCTGGCAGCTGATGATGTCCTGGAACGATTTCCTGCTACCCCTGGTGTCCATCTCGAACAACAACCTCAAGCCCCTTACCTTGGTGCCGATGGCCTATCGAGGGCTGTTCTTGAGCCAGCCTGGAGCTCTGTTTGCGGTGCTGGTCCTGATCTCACTTCCCGTGATCATCGTCTTCATCTTCCTGCAGAAATACCTGGTGAACGGTCTGGCGGGAGCGATCAAATGAGCCTGATCGGGGTGGATCTGGGAACCAGTGGAGTCAGGGTTGCGGCCTTCGACGAGTCTGGCATTGAGCTGGTGAGTTCCACCGCGGGGCTAACGCTCCATCGGAGCGGAAGTCAAGTTGAACTCCGAACCGAAGATGTGCTGAACGCTGTAGATCACTGTCTGGCTGAGGTTGTGTCTCAGGTGCCAGCCAGCGCTATCTCGTTTTCCACACAAGGGGAGGCCTTTGTCTGTCTGGCCGAACCAGAAAGTGTTCCAGTCAGCCTCGACCGCCGAGGTGAGGTCGTCGGTTTGGAGGGCTTTCAGGAAATCACCGGTCAGCCGGTTCACCCGATGTTCTCTATCTTTAAGATGCTGACGATGCCGGGACCTGGGTTTGAGACTCTTGACTCCTATGTGGCTCGGCATCTGGGGGTGGAGTCACCAGTGACTGACTATTCCATGGCTGCTCGGACTGGTTGCTGGGATGTGAATCGCCGATCCTGGCAAGCCGATTGGGTGCGGGGTTGGGACCTGCCTGAGGTAGTTGCTCCGGGAACCGTAATTGGCAAGACACGGCAGAATGTTCCGTTGGTTGCCGGTGCCCACGACCAAGCCGCTGCCTACTTGGGAGCTGGTGGAAAAGTGGGGTGCGCCAGCGCGTTTTCGCTGGGCACTTCCGACTGTCTGACAGTAGGCACCAAGAGCCGCCCGAAATTGCAGCTCCCGACGGGGGCCGCCACCTATCCGCTGGCTGATGACCTCTGGATTACGCTGGCTGGCACCGCAGCTGGTGGATGGTCCCTCCAATGGTTGGCCGGGCTGGTCCACTCCTCAGTGTCCGAACTAGTAGAGACCGGAGTCGACGAGCCAAGCGGGCTTCTGGTGCTTCCATATCTGGCTGGTTCTGGGACTCTGGACAACGATCCGGGAGCAACTGGCGTGGTGGTAGGGCTGACGTTGGCGACCACTGCGAGACAGTTGGGGCAAGGCTTCCTGGAGGCCACTGGATATGAGCTTGCGAAAATCAAGGACGCTCTTGACCACCTGGAGCCTGGGGCCGTTAGGGCGGTTGGTGCCGGCTCGCTGGACCGGAACAGTCTGCAGGTACGTTCAAATGCGGCCGGGGTATCGCTTGATGCGGTCGACTCAATGGCGTCTGCACGTGGAGCAGCCTTTCTGGCCGGAGTGGGATTGGGAATCTACCCCTCCCTTCATGATCTTCCTTCGGTTGATGCCGACACGTCGGTGCACCCGAGGAACCAAACCTGGTACGCGCAGCAGCGACAGCACTACGCGGACCTATATCAGACGACGCGGTCCCTGGTACCGACGTTCAAACAAAACAAATAGGAGAAATCATGACCGATTTTGATCTGGAAGCCGCAAAGCAGGAGATCCTGGACTATTGCCTTCGCTCGATGGACTATGGATTGAACTTCAACACCCAGGGCAACATTAGTATCCGTGTCCCGGGTGACGAGGAGCGGTATCTAATCACTCCAACCGATCTCGAGTACGATCTGATGTCGGCCGACGACATGGTGTTGGTGGATGGGGACTGCAACGTAATTGAAGGCAAACATGGACCTTCCTCAGAAGTCACGGTGCACGTTGCCACCTATCGCCGTCGGCCGGATGTCCATGCCATCGTGCACACAGAGCCGGTTTATACCAACGTCTGGGGTGTGATTGGTGAACCGATTCAGGGCGCCTTGGTGAACATGGTGATCTATACGAAGGGTGAAGTGCCGATCATGCCGTTCGCGCTGAGCAACAACTCGGCATTCGGCGATGCCATGTGCGATGTGATGGGAGACCTTAATGCTGTCGTGTGGGCCAACCATGGCCTACTAACCGTTGGGCCGGATCTTCGCACTGCCTTCAAGACTAGTGTCGCGGTTGAGTCATCGGCGAAAGTCATGACCATGGCCAGAGGGATCACCCAGTTCCCCATTGTTCTGGATTACCAGACTTTGGGCATCACCGAATCCCTCTAGGAGGAATCATGACTCTGGTAACCCTGCATCATCTCCTGGCCCAGGCAGAAGCTGGAGGCTATGCCGTTGGCGCGTTCAATGTGTCGGATCTGAACCAGGCCTATGCGGTCATGACTGCGGCCAAGCAGCAGAAATCTCCGGTAATAGTTCAGGCCATAGCCGGCGTGCACCCCTATGAGAGTGAGTCTTGGTGGTGGCGGCGGCTCCGGGAGCTGTTAGTCAGTTTTCCCGAGGTGGAGGTGGCACTTCATCTGGACCATGGCCGAACCTTGGAGGATTGCCGGCGAGCCATTGATGCGGGGTTCACCAGTGTCATGATTGATGCGAGTCGCGTAGTCGGCACGGACGAGCCATCCAGTTTTGCAGACAATGTGGCTCGTACTGCTGCTGTCGTGAAGCTGGCTCATGAACTTGGGGTGTCGGTGGAAGGAGAGCTGGGCACCGTGGGCGGGGCCGAGGCCACGGGGGCAACTCTCGAGGGATTGATTTACGCTGATCCGGAGCAAGCGGCAGAGTTCGTTGAGCTCACAGGGGTGGATGCGTTGGCGGTGGCGGTTGGAACGAGCCACGGGTCGGTCAAGTTCACCACCCCAGATGCCAAAGCGGCATTGAAGATCGACCTGATCAAGCAAATCAAGAGTCGCCTTCCCAACACGTTCTTGGTGTTGCATGGAAGCTCCTCGATCCCAGCCGCAGCGGTTGAAATAATAAACGCGAATGGTGGCAATCTTCCTGCTTCCTACGGCATTGCTCCCGCCCAAAAGGCGCAAGCGGTTCAGTCAGGCATTAGGAAGATCAACCAAGGAACAGATTCCCATCTGGTCTGGGTGGCCGCCCTGCGTCAACATTTGGCCGATGACCCTATCACCGTTGAGCCGAGTGTAATCATCGGGGCGGCACTGACGGGAATGATCGAAATGGTGGCAATGAGAATGAGGGAGTTCGGGAGCGCCGGAAGGTCCAGCTAAACCTGAAGCACATTGAGCCCACCGGCTCGCAGACGGGCAACTTCTGCTGCGTCTGCGAGCTTGGTGGTAATCAAGAGGTCAAAGTCGCCTATGTCGGCAATTCGGGTGTTGCTCACCGTGCCGATTTTGGTGCTGTCAGCCACCAGGATCTTGCGTGATGCCGCACGGAGCATGGCTCGCTTCATCTCAGCTTCCGGCATCTTCATGTTTGTCACCCCGTGCTCAGCGGTGACTCCGTTACAGCCCACGATTGCGATGTCAGCCCGTACCTCGCCGAACAGGAGATCCCCAAATGGGTTGACCAGAGAATGCTGATTCGGTCTGAGGGTTCCCCCGGTCATAAGCACAGTGATTCGAGGAAAACAGAGCTCCAGCTCCACTGCAATCGGGAGAGCATTGGTCACAACCAGGACGTCATCAACATCCGTTTTTTCCACCAGGGCCCGACTGACAGCGTTTGTTGTTGAGCCTGCGTCGAGCATGACAATCTGACTCGACTTGACTAAACCGGCGGCCTCAAGCCCGATTGCGGCTTTTTCCTCAGGGGCTTCGGCGCTAGCTCGCTCAAACGTCCGCTCTTCTGCGCGGCGATCTCCTGCCGGTAACGCGCCGCCGTGGATTCGGATGAGGTGTCCTTCATTTGCCAGTGCATCCAGGTCTAGCCGCACCGTCACCTCGGATATTCCAAATCTATGAGCTAGCGCGGTCACTCGAACAAACCCATTCACTTCGGCCAAGGCAAGGATTTGACGGCGACGGAGTGAGGGAGGAAGGTATCTGTCCCGGATATCCATGGCCCCCCGTTCGTCGTTGAATAATTACGATCATAACACCGGCTCCAGCTGGGACTTTAAGCTGAGCAAACGCGAAGGTGGCCCCGGAATCACTTCCGGGGCCACCCAGCTACCTAACTAATCGGTTACCCGATCCGCCGGCGCCGATAGAACAGGGTTCCTGCTCCAATCAGGGCCGCGGCCAGCACCACGAGGCCAGCGATGGCCCCGCCGGTGACCGGCAGGTCTTCCTCCCCGGGTGCGGGGGGAGTGACCGGCGATTCGCCCTGCTTCAGCGTCCGTACTTTCAGTGCAGAGGACGGGTCAGATTGACCGGCCTCGTTGACCGCCTGCACGGTGATCGTGTACTCGGTGTCAGCCTTCAGGCTGCTCAGCACGATCGAAGGATCGGACGTCTCCGCAGTGAAGGTGCTCTGCGGGGCCCCGCCGGCCGAGTAGGTGACAACGTACTTGGCTGCCTCCTCGACCGGGTCCCACTTGAGCGCGATGCTGGAAGCGGTCACCTTGGTGGCCACCACCCCGGTCGGGGCAGCGGGCGCCTCGGGCTCAACCACGGGCTTTTCCGTGGTCGTGGCCGTCACCGGATCGCAATCTTCCGACTCGCCATACTGGTTCGAAGCCCGAACGGTGATCTGGTACTCGGTTGATTCGGTCAGGTTCGTCAGGACCACGGTGGTGTCACTGGTCGTGATGGTCTGACCATTGAAGGTGACCACGTACTCTTCCGCGTCCGCCACCGGATCCCAGGAGACGGTGATCGAGTCGTAGGTGACTCCATCGACGGTCAGTCCCAGGGGTGCTTCCGGTGCGTCGGGAGTGCACGCGTCGGGATCGGTCGCAGGCCGCTCCGACGGCTCGAAGCCGCTGACCTCGTCCTGCGGGACGCCGAAGACGCGCAGCTCTGCGGCTGAGCTGAAGCCCTGGCCGTTCCAAGCCGACAGGGATGCCAACCGGACATACTTGGTGGTGACCTCGTCAAAGTTCACTACCTGCAGGTCCGGGGAGCTTTCCTGCCACTGGCCGGAAGCAACCGTGGTCCAGTCCATGCCGTTGTCAGAGACCTGGATCTCGTAATCCTTGATCCGCCCGTTGGCCCCGCCACTTTGCCGGTTCATGTACCCGTAGCCATCAATCTGGGTGGGGTTATTGAACTCGAAGGTGGCGTAGTGCGGATGCGCGGACGGGGTCCAGTTCGTGTGCCAGATGGTGGAAGTGTCCCCATCCAGGGCGTAGTGAATTGGACCTTCGCCACCCGACCCGGGCTGCTCGGAGGAAGCCGTCGCCTTGATCGACTGCGCCGGAATGGCCGCGCGAGTGGTGAGCTTGCCGCCGAACTGACCGGTCAGGTGCCGGTCGATGCAGTCAACGGCGTAATCGGTGGTGAATCCAAGCGTGTAGGTCTCAGCCTCGATCGGGGTCACCAACCAGACGGTCTCAACGGTCTCACCCGGAGCCACCGAATCGAACAGGTTTCCGCCCTGCTCCTTGACTTCAACCTTCCAGCCTTCCGGCACGTCGGTCAGCTGCATGGCGACGTTGGTGGCGGTCTTCTTCTCCAAGTTGGTGAAGGAGGTGGTCACCTCGTTCGCGTGGCCGATCGTCAGGTCGCCGGGAGCCCGGCCCTCGGTGGACCCGCAGGCAGGAGCATCGGAGGACACGCCCAGGTCTTCGACCAGGAAGTCATCCAGCACGAAGTCGGCCCCGGACAAACCGAAGGCGCGGTTCAGGCCCACGAAGGTGGTATCACCACAGCCGGCCACGAACTCGTGCTCGAACCGGGTGGTGTCGAGCGCCTGCTGGATCGGAATCCGCTGGTAGATGGTGGACGAGCCGTCAGCCAGCTCGTCCTTCCCCAGGACCCATTCGTAGGTGTCCGAGTGGGTGGCCTGGTAGGAGAAGGAGACCCGGTACTGGTGACCGGCCAGGAAGTCGACCGTGGCCGGAGTGGTCCGGTAGTTGAGCCCGTTGTAGTCCTCGTGAGACTTCAGCGAGCGGGTGCCCGAGACCACGTCGTCCACCGCGATTCCGTTCAGGGAACCGGAGTTGTACGGGGTGTGGGTGTTCTTCCATTCCTTCTGCGTGTACGGATCGTGCAGGATCGACTTGGACAGGCGCGCGTCGGAGAGTCCGCCGGAACCGCCTCGGACGAACGGACCGTAGCCGACCCGGTTGTCCTCGAAGTCCCAGAACAGGTCCGAGTCGTCCGAATCCACCAGGGAATCCAGCGGCTCCTCACCGAACTGGTCGGTCAGGTTCTTGAGCTCGATCAACCGGACGTTGTCGACCACCACCCGGGCAGAACCGGAGGGGGAGGACAGCAGCAGCTCCACCTCGCCGTTGGCCGGAGCGGTGAACTTCACTCCCATCCGCTGCAGGAAGGAGCCGTTCTTCGGATCGGATCCAACCGTGTTCCGGGCCGGGGTGACGTTGATCGTGCGCGAGGCGTCACCGGCTGAGAGGGTGAAGTCTCGCTTGGCTTCCGGCCCAACTTGGACCATGGCTTCCACCCAGTATTCCTTCCCGGGGGTGAGCCCGGTCAGGGTCTGGCTCAGGGAGCTGGCCGCCTCGCCGAAGTGAGCTTCGCCGTCGCCCTTGGCGTCATGGCCGCGCACCGCGTCGCCGGTCGGGTTCCAGACGGACAGATCCTCGCTGTTGAAGCCCGGATCCTGCAGGCCGGAATACTGTCCGTAATCAACGTCGGCGTAGGGGGCGGTCCCGCCGGCGGGTACCACCACGTAGGGGGTGTTGGCCTCGCCGCTGATGGTCAGGGTGCTGCCGTCGCTGGCGATGGTGCCCACCGACTCGCGCCCCGTCTCCGTCAGCTGGTAGACGTCGAAGGAAGAGACGCCGGCAAAGGCGTCCACCAGGTCAAAGGTGTGCGACCCGCCGGAAGCGGAGAAGAAGTACATCTTGTCCGCGTTGACCGGGCTGCTCTGCCGGTTGGCATCGAGCTCGGACCAGGGCAGCAGGTAGGAGTCACCGCGCAGCACCTCGGCGCCGTTTTGGGTGATGACTCGCTCGCCGCTGGCGGTGCTGATCTCCACCCCGTCGGCCAACTTGGCCTCGGTCCCCTGCTCCCAGCTCAGGACCGGGAAGTGCTGCAGGTACTTGGCGGGCAGGTTGGAGGTCCAGAGGCTCCGGTAGTAGTCGTTCCAGTCGGTCTTGCCGCCCCAACCTTCGAAGTTGTGCATGTCGACGCCGCCGAGGAGCGGATCGACGTTCCACACGTCGCGCTGGGTGTTGAACATGAAGCGGATCATCTGAGAGTTGATCCCCTTGTTGTCCGGCCCGCCGTAGTTCTTGTCGTTGGCCCAGTGCGACCAGATCGAGTTGCCCTCGAACGAGTAGGCCCATTCTGAAGCCAACTCAAATCCCTCGTCGGAGACATCGTTGGTCATCTGCTGCAGCTGTCCGGCCAGCGCTTCGGGAATCCACCCGGAGCTGTACCAAACGTCAATGTAGACGCCGTCCAGGTTCGGCACTTCGCGCCGCAACTGCTGGAAGCGATCCAGGACAAAACCCTGGCCCAAGTCGACGTTCTGGTTGATGATGTAGGCCTGGTTGAGCCAGTTCCAGCCCAAGCTGGCGCCATTGTTCGTCAGCAGGTCGTTGAACGAGCGGGCCTGCTGGTAGATCTCGGTGGCGTTGACGTGGACGGAGAAGTCCGCGTTGTAATCTTCCTTGCCGGTATCGATCAGCTGGTTCAGCGCATCCAGCCCGCCCGCGCCCTCATTGTAGTTTCCGGCGTAGTCGGTGTTGGCCGAGTCGTGGCCCTCGGAGGTGTACCCCTTCAGCAGGACGTACTGGCCGAGTCCGTCGGTGGCCAAAGCCAGCCGCTTGGTGTAATCCAGGGTGGTCAGGAACGGGTTGGTTCCCTCCGAGGCGATGTTGAACGGGATCCGGTGGACGACCCGCTCGGGCACGCGGTCAGCCCCCAGGGGAGCTTCGATCGCGTCCCGCAAGCTGATGGCGGCATCCTGCCAGTCAACCCGGGCGTCCTCATTCTGGTCGGCCGAAATCACCACGGTGGCTTCGGGCAGCTCGTAGCGCTCAACCCGGGCATCGGTGGCAACCTTCGGGTTCCAGGTCCAGGTGCCAGCCTGAACTGTGGCCACGGTCGCCTCACCCGACTTCAGAATCTGGGTGTTGAGGCGCTGGTTGGTGTTGCTGGCGCCCTGCTGCACGGTCGAGTTGGAGTAGACCCCGGCCGCCAGCTCCGCCGTGGAGGCGAAGGCGTAGGGGGTGTTCACCGGGCTCGGGTCCAGTTCGGTCGAACCGGTAATGGGCAGGATCCGGTCCGCATTGGTCGTGGAGTCGGTGCTGATCCAGGTCCGCGCCAAGGTGGCGCCGGCCTGATCAGAGGCGACGGAGGCCAGGCGGTGGCCGGGAATAGCGATGGTCTGGACGTTGGCTTCGTCCGCTCCGGCGATTGAGTCGATCCGGAAGGTGACGACTCCGGACTCGTCGACCGTCACCGAGGAGGAGAGCGTCAGATCGGTCCAGTTGGGGTTATCGGTGGTGGAGGTCCAGGAGGCCCGGTTGCCGGCGACCCCGTCAAATACGGTGTTGAACTTGACCTTGCTCCCGTTCAGGGTGAAGGTGTCGAGCACCGATGGGTTGCCCTGGAGGGTGGCGTCACCGAGCTGGTAGTTGACCACCTGGGGGAACTCCTCGGCCACGTTTACGGTCAGGTCACCAACGGTGATCGGAGCCGGAGTGGCGGGGTTCTGAACGTCCTCTCCGCCAGTGGGATCGTCGTCAACCAGCGCGCTCACCTGGAGCATGGTCGCCCCGGGAGCATTGGCGTAGGTGGAGTAGGCCGCAAACAGCACGTAGCGTCCGGCCAGGGGAGCGTCGGTCAGCGGGATCTGGTGCCACTCCCGAATCCCGGCGGGCAGTTCGCCGGTGGCTGCCGGGTCGCCCCACAGCTCAAAGTTCCCCGGGTCACCGGCCACGGCCGAATCGTTGGAAACGTAGACCTCGTACTCCTTAACGGCGCCATTGGTCTGCTTTTGCCAGTAGTTGAGGGCAGTGAGATCGCGTTCCTTCCCCAAGTCGAAAGCGAGCCACTGCGGCCATCCTCCCTCCGGGACGATTTGGCCTTCAACGGTCGTGTACTTGGCGGACCACATGTGGTCTTGCCGATCGTTCAGGGCTGCGGCGCAGGTGCCGTCACCCTCGGAGCCGTAGGGTGCTTCACTGCTGCAACCCAGGAGGCTGTAGGAGGCGAACGGAATCAGCTCTTCCTCGTCAGCCAGGGGGGAGACATCAGGGTCTGCCTCAGGCGTCACGGTCGGTGTTGAGTCCCCGGTCTGGCCCGGGTCGGGAGTTGGGGTCGGGTCGAGCGGACCCGGGACCAAAGTTCCTCCGTCACCGGACTGAGCTTGGTCTAGAGGGTCGGGTTCTGCCCCGATGGCTGCCAGCGAACCCCAGGGGAGAAGTGAGGTTGCAAGCACCAGGGCCAGTCCCGCGCGGGTGATTTTAGTTCTGCGCATGGATGAGATTTCCCTTGTTTTCACGGCCGAGGCCATGGTTTGTAGATGGGTAACTGACACCGCGACGAAGCGCCACTGTGCCGAGATCGACGTTGAACAAAATTTCTCCGTGGCGCCGGTCACCCGGCACCTCTCCCAACCTAACATTGCGCAATCATGCAACGCAAGCACTCTTTTGAATCATTAATGATCAGGTGGGGCAGGTGTTGGGCAGGTTACACATCGGTTGGGACCGGGGTCCGGGGAGGTTCCGAGCTGGGGGAAGAGGGCTCTGAGTGGAGGTGGTGGCAGGGGCGGCTGCGGCAACGATGCGCAGTGCTGGCAAACGTGTGGTGGTTGACCCGGTTAAGGGCTCCCGGGGGTGGTTTTGCCAGGATTCAGACATGTTAGCCAGTCGCTGGCGTTGGCAAAGGTATCCAACGGCTGGCAAACGTTGGGTGGTTGACCCGGTTTAGTCCCCGCGGCTCCAGGTTTGCCAGCAGTTGCACATGTTTGCCAACGTTCCGCACTGACAAGCGTGTTCGACGGCCGACAAACGTTGGGCGGCCGGTCCGGCTCGGCCAACAGCTCGGCCAACAGCTCGATCCAAACCCGGTCCCGGACCTGGGCCGCGAGTGAGCCCGCACCCGGAGGAACAAAAAACCCCGGCTTTCGCCGGGGCTTAGAAGTGCGCCATGAGGGAATTGAACCCCCAACCCGCTGGTTAAGAGCCAGCTGCTCTGCCAATTGAGCTAATGGCGCGTCTTTCGACAAAGAAGACTTTAGTAGATGGGAGCGCCTTGGCGCAAACCCAAGAGCCGAATGTGTTGCAGCTAACCAGGGGAGTGGTCGAGCCCAGGACCGAAGGCTGCGCGCCAGGGCCGTTTTCGCGGCCGAAACCACCGGGGCGGCGGGCCGGGAATGCGCATCCCGTGGCGCGCTCTGCCCGCTTGGACATATCATCTGAGTACCCGTCGAAAGGCCCCTCCGTGACCCCCTCGAAGACCGCACCGCAGCTCTCTCGCCCGGTGGCGATCGCCCTCCTCCTGTTTGCGGTGATCGGACTCGGCGCGTCGTTCCTCCTGCTGAAGTCGGAACTGGAACTCCTGGCCGATCCGGCCGCCAATCTCGGGTGCGACATCAACCCGCTGATTGCCTGCTCGGACTCGCTGATGACCCCCCAGGCACACCTGCTGGGGGTGCCCAACTCGATGATCGGGATGATGGCGTTTTCGGCTTTGGTGGCGCTGGCGGTCACCTTGGCAGCCGGGGTGCGACTGCCCCGGTGGATCTGGGGCGGCCTGGGCGTGGGCACCCTGGTGGCGATGGTGTACGTCCTGTACTTCCTGCTTCAATCCTTGCTGACCTTCCGGGCCCTGTGCCCCTACTGCATGATCGTCTGGGCTGCCACCATTGGGATCTTCACCATTGTGTGGGCCGCCCTGTTTGCCGGGGGTATGTTCGGGAGCCGCGGCGTGGCGCTGGGCCGGTCCGTGCTCCGCTTTTGGCCGCTGGTGGTCCTGGCCATGTACCTGCTGGTTGTGCTCGCGATCGTCCTGTCTTTGCCGGACAAGATTGGATACCTGCTGTGAACAGTTCTCCCATGACGGAGGATTACCTCAAGACTCTCTACGCGGCAGAAGAGCGAGGCGAGGATGGGCTGGGGGTCACTGACCTGGCCCGGGCGATGGGCGTGGTGGCCTCAACCGCCTCGGAAAATGTCCGGAAGCTCCAGCAGCAGGGGCTGGTCAGCCACGCTCCCTATCAACGTGCCCACCTGACCGAATCCGGTCGGCGGGCAGCCATCATGATTATCCGGCGCCACCGGATCCTGGAGACCTACCTCTACTCGCGCCTGGGTTACGACTGGGACGAGGTGCACCGGGAAGCTGAAGTCCTGGAACACGCGGTCTCGGACAAGCTCCTGGCTAGAATGTCGGCGGCGCTCGGTCACCCCACCCGGGACCCCCACGGGGATCCCATCCCACCGGTCGAGGGGGGAGGCGGCGCCCTGTCCCGTCGCTCCTTGAGCGAGGTGGCCGTCGGCGAGGAAGCCGTCGTTGAGCGGATCAGCGATGCCGATCCGGCCCTCCTGCGCTACCTCGATTCACTCGGGGTGGTGCTGGACGCGCACCTGGCGATTGTCGAGCGGGCCGACTTTGCCGGCACGACCACCGTGCAGGTAACTCCGCCGGCCGACTGGGAGCCACGCCAGCGCGACTCCCTCCAACCCGGGGTGGGGCCGGGACAGCAGCAAGAGTTTGCCCTGGGTGACCGGGCGGTGGAGGCGATCTGGGTTTCAGCTGACCCGCGGTGAGCCCAACTCGAGCGGCACGTGCTGCTCGTATCCGCTTTGGCGCAGCACCTCTCGCAGGCTCTGGGCGGCTACCGTCAGCTCCTCGTCGGAGGCAGCCCGGGCCCGGGGCAGCTGCACGGCAGCTTCGGTATGGGCCGGGACCACGTGGATGTGCATGTGGGGAACCTCGAAACCGGCGATGATGACGGCGGAACGCGGAACATCGAAAGCCTGCTCCTGTGCGCGGCCAATGATCTGAGCCACGCGGAACAGGTGGTCCAGCAGAGCCGGGGGCAGGTCGGTCCACTTGTCGATCGGCTGGCGGGGAATTACCAGGGTGTGTCCCGCCTCGATTGGTTCGATTGTGGAAATGGCAACACACTGGTCATCCGCCCAGATGAACTTGCCTGGAATCTGTCCGTCGATAATCATCTCAAATACAGTGCTCATGTGACCATCATGCCCCGTTTCGACTTTTGGTGGGGCGCTTCGGCCACGTTTCGCCAGGCTGTCGCCCAGCCGCTCTCCCGCTAGATTGCGCTAATGTAGGGGCAGTTGAGAAAGGTATATCCATGGTTGATGACAGCGCAAGCGACCCGCAGTTCCGTTACAATGCCGAGCTGGCTGGACAGATCGAGCTCAAGTGGCAACAGCTCTGGCAGGAGCGTGGCTCCTTCCAGGCGGACAACCCGGTCGGCAACCTAGCTGGGCCAAAGGCGCAGGCTGAGCCCTGGTTTGTGATGGATATGTTCCCGTATCCTTCCGGGTCGGGGCTGCACGTGGGTCACCCGCTGGGTTACATTGCCACCGACACCATGGCCCGCTACCAGCGGATGCGGGGCAAGAATGTCCTCTACACGCTGGGGTTCGATGCTTTTGGCCTGCCCGCCGAGCAGTACGCGATTCAGACCGGGCAGCATCCCCGGATTACCACCGAGGCCGCCATCGCCAATATGAGCGCGCAACTGAAGCGAATCGGTCTCTCGCACGATCCGCGCCGCTCGTTTGCCACCATCGACGACAACTACGTTCGGTGGACCCAGTGGATTTTCCTGCAGATCTTTAACTCTTGGTTTGACCCTGAGGCACCGAACGGAGAGGGTTCGTTGGGACGGGCCCGGCCCATCTCAGAGCTGATCGAACAGTTTGAGTCCGGACAGCGGGAATTGCCGGACGAGGTGGCCGCGGGGCGGAGCTGGGACCAGCTGAGCCCAGCCGAGCAGTCCGGCGTGCTGGACCGCTACCGGCTGGCCTATATCTCCGAGTCTCCCGTCAACTGGGCCCCCGGCCTGGGGACGGTGCTGGCCAACGAGGAAGTCACCTCCGAAGGACGCTCCGAGCGGGGCAACTTCCCGGTCTTCACCAGGAATCTGCGCCAGTGGAACATGCGGATCACCGCCTACTCGGATCGGCTGGCCTCGGCTCTGGACCAGATCGACTGGCCCGACAAGGTTCGGTCCATGCAGCGGCACTGGATCGGCAAGTCCACCGGCGCCACCGTCAAGTTCCAGGTGGAGGGGCGGGGCGAGCTGGAAGTGTTCACCACCAGGCCCGACACCCTGTTTGGCGCCACCTTTATGGTGGTAGCTCCGGAACATCCGATCCTGATCGACGAGTTGCCCGGGGCTTGGCCCGAGGGGACTCGCCCAGCCTGGACCGGGGACCACCCGAGCCCGGCAGAGGCCGTTCGTACCTACCAGGCCTGGACCGCCTCGCGCACCGAACGGGAACGCCAGGAGGACGCGGGCGAAAAGACCGGCGTCTTCACCGGTCTGTTTGGCACCAACCCGGTGAACGGCAAGCCGGTTCCGATCTTCATTGCCGACTACGTGCTGATGGGATACGGGACGGGTGCCATCATGGCCGTGCCGGCCCACGACGAACGCGACTACGCCTTTGCCCGTCGCTTCGACCTGGATATCATTCCCACCATTGAGCCGGCCGAGGGTTTCAACCTGGACGAAGCCGCCTGGACCGGGGATGGCAGCCTGATCAACTCGGCCAACGACGAGATCAGCCTGAACGGCCTGAACAAGGCCGAGGCCATCAGCGCGATCACCGCCTGGTTGGCGGAGAAAGCCTACGGCGAAGCCACCACCACCTACCGCCTGCGCGACTGGCTCTTCTCGCGTCAGCGCTACTGGGGCGAGCCATTCCCAATTGTTTACGGGGAGGACGGCCGGGTCCACGCACTGCCGGAAGATCAACTGCCGGTGACACTGCCGCACCTGGACGACTTCTCGCCCCGCACCTTCGACCCAGACGACGCGAACTCCAACCCGGAGACTCCGCTGGGCCGGGCCGAGGACTGGGTTGAGGTGGAACTGGACCTGGGAGAGGGCCTGCAGAAGTACCGGCGCGACACCAACACCATGCCGAACTGGGCCGGGTCGTGCTACTACGAGCTGCGCTACGTGGACCCGACCGACCCGGATCACCTGATTGACCCGGCCAACGACGAGTACTGGATGGGCCCGCGCCCGACCAAGCCGGCCGGCGGCGTCGACCTGTACGTTGGGGGAGTGGAGCACGCGGTGCTGCACCTGCTCTACGCGCGGTTCTGGCAAAAGGTTCTGTTCGACCTGGGCTACGTCAGCGCGGCTGAGCCGTTCCACCGCCTGTTCAACCAGGGCTACATCCAGGCATACGCCTACACGGATGCCCGCGGAGTGTACGTGCCGGCCGAAGAAGTTGAGGGTGACGAGCGGAGCGGGTTCACCTACCGCGGGGAACCGGTTACCCGCGAGTACGGCAAGATGGGCAAGTCGCTGAAGAACTCGGTCACCCCCGACGAAATGTGCGCCAGCTACGGCGCGGACACGTTCCGCCTGTACGAAATGTCGATGGGACCGCTGGACCTGTCGCGCCCGTGGGACACCCGCGCGGTTGTCGGGGCGCAACGGTTCCTGCAGCGCCTGTGGCGCAACGCGGTGGACGAGGAGACCGGTGAGTTGACCGTGGTCGACCAGCCGGCCGGTGAGGAGACTCGGCGACTGGTGGCCAAGACGGTGGCCGAGGTGACGGAAGAGTACAACCACCTGCGGATCAACACTGCGATTGCCCGGATGATCGTGCTGAACAACCACCTGACCCAGCTGGAGTCGGTGCCGCGCGAGGCCCTGGAGACGCTGGTGCTGCTGGTGGCCCCCGTGGCCCCGCACCTGGCCGAGGAACTGTGGTCCCGCCTCGGGCACGACCAGTCGCTGTCCGACCATCCCTTCCCGGTGGTGGAAGACGAGTCCTTGCTGGTGGAGGACCTGGTCACCTGCATCGTGCAGGTGAACGGCAAACTGAAGGCCAAGCTGGAGGTGCCGACCGACATCGGTGAGGACGAACTGCGCGAGCAGGCGCTGGGCACCGAGCAGATTCAAAAGGTCCTGGCTGGGCGGGAGCCGCTGCGGGTGATTGTGCGCGCACCGAAGCTGGTCAACGTCGTCCCCCCGAGGGACTGACGGTGCCGGAAGGTCACGCGATCCGGCGTCTGGCCCTGGCCTTTGACGCCTCGTTTGTGGGGGAGCAGTGCGAGCTGAGTTCGCCTCAGGGGCGCTTTGCCGCCGGGGCCGCTCAGCTTGACCGGTGGTGGATGAGCGCCGCACAGACCAAGGGTAAACACTTGTTTCTGGGGTTTGGGCCCGAGCCGGGGGAGACCGAGGAGTGGATTCACGTCCACCTGGGGTTGTATGGCGGCTGGCGGTTTGCCGGCAAAAGTGAGGTCGGCACGGCCCTCACCCCTCAGCGCCTGGACCCGGACCCGGGGATTTTGCCGGCGACCCCGTCCGAACACTGGCCCCCGGAGCCGCGCGGAGCGGTTCGCCTGCGGATTTTGACCGCGGAGTCCCTGGCTGACCTGATTGGCCCGAACCGGTGCCAGTTGGTGACGGCGGAGGAAATGGCCGGGATTGAGGCCCGCCTGGGGCCAGATCCGCTGGCTGACGACGCGCTGTCCGAGCCGGTCCGCCAAGATTTTGTCGCCCGAGTTCGGAAATCAAGCCGGCCGGTGGGCGAGTTGGTGATGGATCAGTCGGTCAGCGCCGGGGTGGGGAATATTTACCGCGCCGAAGCCCTGTTTCGCACCGGGATCAACCCCTACCGGGCGGGCACGCGGGTGTCGGCGGCCCGGCTGGGGGCGCTCTGGGATGATTTCGTGGTGCTCATGCGCCGGGGAGTGATTGAGGGGGCCATCAACACGGTCGAGCCGGATGAGGCGCAGGACTGGGATCCAGAAGCTGAACGCTGGTACGTCTACCATCGAACCGGACGCCCGTGCCTGAGGTGCGGAACGTCAATTCGACAGGCAGATCTGAAGGGGCGGGCACTGTTTTGGTGCCCGCAGTGTCAGCGCTAGCAAGTGCGGCTGAGCGGCTGGCCGGCGGCTAGTCCTCTTCGGTAATGACGCTGAAGCCGAGGTCCTGATAGAGGCCGTAAGCTCCCGGGCTTTGGCGCAGGTCCAAGCGCAGGGTGAGCGAGTCGTAACCCCACTCGGCAGCGCGGGCGGCCAACTCTCCAACCAGGGCCGTGGCCACGCCCTGGCGCCGATATTCAGGATCGACCATCAGCTCGGTCACGAATGGGCCGCGGGGAGCGTCGTCCCAAGGCGGATCGAGGACGGCCATCACCGCCCCCACCAGTTGCCCGCCCAGCCAGGCGCCAATAAAAGAGTCGTCGCGCGGGGTCCCAAAAGCCCCCTCGAAGGCCATTCTCATCTCGTCACTGGATTCCAGGAGCGACTCGAAAGTGAGGGGCTCGTCGTAGGCCACCAGTTTGAGGGAAGCCATGGCTGGCACGTCGTACATGGTCAACGTGGCCAGCTCTAGTTCGCCGGGGCGTCGAGGCGCCTCCAGCCGCTGCAAGTCTGCCTGTAGTGTGATCCGTGCCATATGGCTAGGTTATGTCATAAACGCAGCGGCGACCACACGTTTGACCGGCTTGTCTAGATGTACAGCTCCGGTTCCTGCATCAGCGAGGCGCGGTAGGTCTTTGGCAGGGGGCAGCGGACTTTGGCGGGCACGCCAACGGCCACCGAGTCCTCGGGCACGTCCGAAATCACGACCGCGTTGGCACCGATCCTCGAATAGTCGCCGATGGTGATCGGCCCCAGCACTTTGGCCCCCGCGCCGATGACGACGCCGTTGCCCACGGTGGGGTGGCGCTTGCCCGGGGACATGGAGACCCCGCCCAGGGTGACGCCGTGGAAGATGAGGACGTCCTCGCCCACCTCGGCAGTTTGCCCAATGACCACTCCGGTCGCGTGATCAATGAAGAGGCGTCGACCCAGCTTCGCGCCGGGGTGAATATCCACCCCGGTCGCGAACCGGATCAGGTTCTGCAAAATGCGGGCCGGGGCGCGCAGGCCCCGGTTCCACAGGGCGTGGCCGAGCCGGTAACCCCAGATGGCGTGCAGCCCCGGGTAGGAGGCCGCCACCTCCCAGGGGCTGTTGGCGGCCGGGTCCTGCGCGATGGCCGTGCGAAGGTCTTCGCGCAGGACGGTCAGGAATGAAAAGAGACTCACTCTTCGGGCTCCGCGAACAGGGCGGTGCTCAGGTAGCGCTCCCCGGTGTCAGGCAGGACCGCCACGATGGTTTTGCCCTGCGCCTCGGGCCGGGCGGCCACCTCCAGCGCGGCGGCTAGGGCGGCGCCGGAGGAGATCCCGACCAGCAGACCCTCCTCGCGGGCAGCGCGCCGAGCCGTCTCCAGGGCGGCCTCCCCGCGCACGTCAATCACCTCGTCCACAATCTCGCGGTCCAGGACCTCGGGGATGAAGTTGGCGCCAAGCCCCTGAATCAGGTGGGGGCCGGCCTGCCCGCCGGTGAGGAGGGGCGACTCGGCCGGTTCGACCGCCACCAGGGTCACCTCGCCCTGTTCCTTCAGGTAGGCACCCGCGCCGGAAATGGTTCCGCCGGTGCCGATCCCCGAGATCAGGTAGTCAACCTGTCCGTCGGTGTCGCGCCAGATTTCCGGGCCCGTGGTCTCGTAGTGGGCTTCGCGGTTGGCCGGGTTCGTGAACTGCGAGGCCAGAATTGCACCCTCGTTTTCCGCCACGATCTTTTCGGCGGCCGCCACCGCGCCGCGCATCCCTTCAGCCGGCTCGGTCAGCACCAGTTCGGCGCCCAGGGCCCGCAGCAGCGAGCGGCGCTCTTTGCTCATGGAGGCAGGCATGGCGATGACGACTCGGTATCCGCGGGCGGCGCCAATCAGCGCCAGGGCGATCCCGGTGTTGCCGGAGGTAGCCTCGACGATGGTTCCGCCGGGGGGAAGAGCGCCCGACTTTTCCGCAGCGGCAATGATGTATTTGCCAATCCGGTCCTTGACCGAACCGCCCGGGTTGAAGGCTTCCACCTTGGCCAGGATGGTGACACCTTCCGGAGCCAGGGAGCTGAGGCGGACGAGGGGAGTGTTGCCGATGGTTGCGTCGATTGCAGGGTAAATGTTGGTCATGATGATCCTTTGTCAGAGCTGGTTAGGTTCAACAGGTTGGAGCAGGGGAGCAGCCGAAAATGGCCGTGCTAAAACCCCGGCCCCTAGCAACAGCAGGAGTAGCCGGTGTGGATCGGCCGACAGGCCTGGACGAAAGTCCCACTGAGAGTTGAAAATCGCAGCACGCTTTGGAGTCTATTGCTCTGCCGCGTCGCTGTCGACCTCGCAGTCGATTGTGCCCACCTGTTGGAAAGCGCTGGGGCTTTGCAGCCAGGCGGATAGCTCCGAGTTCAACCGGGCCAGAGCCTCCGGTGGGGCAGCGACGTCAAGGCGCAGAGTTTGGCCCCAAACCGAATCAAGGACTTGCCAGCCAGCGTCGCGCAGCTGCGCTTCGATTCGGCCCCCAACGGCCGGATTCAGCTCGGTGCGAAACCGGGCTAAAGTGTGAACTTCGACGATCGAGGCGGCGGCCACCGCCTCCTGCACCGCACCCGAGTAGGCCCGCACCAGGCCACCGGTTCCCAGCAGGGTCCCGCCGAAGTAGCGGGTGACAACCGCGGTCACGTTCCCAAGCTCCGCGTGGGTGAGCACGTCGAGCATGGGTTTGCCGGCGGTGCCGGCCGGCTCTCCATCGTCGGAGAAATGCTGCAGCGGATTGACCCGATCCGCCTCGACCACGTATGCGCTACAGTGGTGGCGAGCGTCGGGGAACGTCGAACGCGCCAGGTCGATGAGCTGGCGGGCCTCCAGGGCCGAGTTGGTCCGGGCGACGGTGGCGATGAACCGGGAACGCTTGATCTCCACCTCGATGGTGGTGGACGATCCTGACCTCAATGTGCGCACAGGCACCATTGTGGCACGGGCGGCTCGGAGCGGTAGAAATCACAGGCGTTCGAGCGGCTCGGGCTGGAATTAGTAGCGGGGACGTGGCAAAGTTGAACCGTTGTGTTTACGCCGCGGTCTTCGGGTTGTGGCCACGCGATTGTTATTGACAGCTCACCCGATGGTGAGCCCCGGACCTGGAAGGAGTGAATCGACCATGGCAGTTCCAAAGCGCAAGATGTCCCGGTCCAACACTCGTACCCGTCGCTCGGCCTGGAAGGCCAAGCTGACCACCCTCGAGAACATCAACGTCAGCGGCCGCGAGGTTCGCATTCCGCGTCGCCTGGCTAAGGCCTACCAGCGCGGTCTGGTTGAGATCGAAGACTAGATGGCTTCTGTTGGCCCGGGCAGTTCCACTTTTGGTGGAGTTGCCCGGGCTTTCGCCTACCCGGAATGCCCCGGGGCGGAGTCGGCCCGGGCCGGAGCTTGGCCGAGGTGGGGCGGAGTCGGTGGCCGAGCCGGGGTGGAACCGGTGTCGGCTGTGACTTTGAGCAAATGGACTCACACTTTGACCAAAGTTTGGCCAAAATGAAATAGACGCTCGGTGAGAATGCGCGCATCAGCGCCTTGGCGCCGGTAGGCTTGAACTGGGTCAACAAGGGAAAGAGACTTGCCTGGGCCCCGATGTCTATGGTCTCGCTAGCTGGCCGACAAGGCCGGCGCTTTTATTTATTCGGTTGGAATAGCACGCAAGGAGACTTCCAATGTCCCTCAACGAAGTAACTGCCGTGCGCTCGGGCGTCCGCTCAGCGCTGGCCATCGGTGGCCTGATCTCGATCGTCATCGGTATTGTCATTCTGGTCTGGCCCGGAAAAACCGCCATGGTGGTGGCTGCGATTCTGGGTCTCTACACGGTCGTCGCAGGCCTGTCCTACATCGGGGTTGGGCTGTCCTCCCTCGACAAGACTGGTTGGGGACGACTGGGCCACATCCTGCTGGGCGCGCTTTACATCATCGCCGGGGTGGTGTTCTTTACCAACCTGCAGTCGACCACCGCGATCCTGGTCATTCTGATCACGATCATGATCGGGGCCGTCTGGATTGTGGAAGGCATCATGGCGCTGACCACCCTCAGCCACACCAAGTCCAAGGGATGGTCGATCTTCTACGCGATCATCAGCATCATTGCCGGCCTTATTCTGCTGTTCTCGCCGATGGCATCGGCTGTGATGCTGTGGTTCATCATCGGGATCTCGGCCATCGTCATGGGCGTGGTGCAGTTGGTGCGTTCCTTCACGGTCTGAGTTTGTCGCTCGGGGGCCCGGCCGGTTGCGGTCGGGCCCTTTGCCTTGCCCGGCTCGCCCAGGCCGCAGGTCGGGTGTCTGGACCGGGCCGGAGGCGCGGTTCCCGATGACGTAGAGTGACGCCATGATCGTTGACCTCACCGGTCCGGAGGACCCGCTTTGGGACCGGGCTTTTCCAGTCCTGCAGGAACTGCGTCCGCAGTTGACCCGGCTTGAACTGGTTCAGATTCTGGTGCGGGCCGCCGGGCAGGGCCTGCGCTTCACCGCTGTCATCGACGATGACCAATGCGTGGCGGTAGCCGGTTGGCGGATCATGGATACTACCAGCGTGGGTCGGAAACTCTACGTCGATGACCTGGCCACGCGGGCCAGTGACCGTTCGCGAGGGTACGGCGGCCAACTATTGGCTGAGCTCACTCGGCGGGCGCGAGACGAGTACAACTGCCGGACCATCGAGCTTGACTCCGGGGTGCAGCGGTTCCCGGCCCACCGCTTCTACCTGCGCGAGCGGATGCAAATCAGCTCGCACCATTTCTCCCGCCGGTTGGACTAGTCCAGTGGCGCGTGGTGGTCGTACTCGCTGACGCCTCGTTTCCAGTAGCCGCTAAAGTCGCACTGCTCCCCGGCTAATCCCAGCTCCTTTAGGATGAATCGGCGCAACGTTGCCAGCTCGCTGGCCTCCCCGGCGGCAAAGACGTACGTGCTGCGACCCAGGTGGGCGGCGCGGGCGGCGGAGACCAGATCGGTGACGAGCGGGTGAACTCGCTCACCCCGCCCACCGTTGTCGGCCAGATAGGTCTCGACCCACCTGTCGGCCCGGGTGTACACCTCCACCGCGGTGCTGGGCGGGGTGAGCTGGAGCCAGCGGGCGGTGGCGGGAAGGGCGGTCTCGTCGACGAAGCAAACGAGGCGTTCGGCCCCCGGGGGAGCGGTGATTGAGCCGCGCGGGCCCACCAGAACCAGGCGGTCACCCGGCTCGGCCCGAGTCGCGAACTGGGCCGCGGGGCCGGGATGGTGATGGAGGAAGAAATCGAGGTCCAGCTCGGGCACTCCGTCGGCCCCGGTGCGCAGATGCAGCGGGGTGAAGTCCCGGTGCAGACCTGGCGCTGGCGGCGGGATCAGGCCGTCTGGCCCCGTTGAGGGGGCATTTAGGATGCCGCTCGCCGGATCGGGGAAGAATACCCGCAGGTGATCGCCCGGCCCGTGGGCCTTCATTCCCTCCAAGTCGGCCCCGGCCACCGTCAGTCGGATGAAGTGGGGGGCTGGGCGCGAGGTCTGGCGAACGTGAACCGACCGAGCTGTCAGAGGGTAAAGGACGCGCTCGCGGGCAAAGGGGCCCGCCTGGGCCAAACTCTTCGACATGTTAGGTTAGCCTTTCATAACTTATGTTTGTCCTGAGTCTAGCGGGTGGGTGGGGCGGTGATGAGTAGGCAGGCAGGTTAGGCCGTTGTGGTGGGGGTGGCTGGGCGGGATCCTTTGGGCGTGAACATCGGGGAGTATGAGCTGGGAGTGTGGTAAACGGTGTGGTCTATGGGTATGGCTTGGGTCTAATCGGTCTGCCGCGTCTTTGAAGACTTCCTAAGGAATCTCTGGACGGAGAGTGTTAGTTGTCTCACGTTTAGTTGTACGCTTGGTGGCAGTTTTCGCCGAGCGAGCTGCAGGGTTGCAACCTACACTTTTTCTATTAGTGCCTTGGTGCCATCAGGGTTATTGACGGGAAGAATATTGGGATTGAAAGCTCGCTGGGTGGCTGCGTGGCAGCCGCACAGGGTTCATGTTGGCAGGAACTGCAGCAGGGGCCATCTCCTCGCCAGGAGGTGCGGTCGGGCCGATGGTTGGGCCCGATTCCGGCGGCACCGAAGTGGTGGGCCAGATCCCGAACCTGACCTTCAAGGGCTTGTCGGCTGGTGACACATGCGTCGTGGCGACTGGAACGGATGGAAGAACCTACGCCTGGAGTCTGAATGACGGTGGGCAACTGGGCGACGGATCCGCTGAACCCCAGTTCTCACCGGTAGCCGTTTAGGTGCCAGCGGGGGTCACCCTCACTAGCATTTCTGCCGGGTATCAGGATTCCCTGGCGATCGGCGACAACCAAAAGGTCTACGCCCGGGGGAACGGCCTGGCTACACCATCGGGTGAGGGCGTTGATGGAACCGAGGACATCCTCAAAGTGGTCAAGTTGCCGACAGGCGTTAGCCCCCAGCAGGTGTCTGCCGGTCGCTCCCATTTCTTGCTGCTCGGGGGCGACGGCCAAGTCTATGCCTGGGGAGACAACCGCCTTGGGCAGTTGGGCTATTTCAGCAGGTATCTACATTCATATGGTCGAACCGGGGAACCGTGCGACCGTTGCGGCTCCCCGATCAAACAGATAGCTTTCGGTGGCAGGCCGAGCCACTTCTGCCCCCCGGTGCCAGCGGAGACCATCCACGCCGAGCACCTGACGGGCGAGGGATTCCCCGTCCGTCAGGTGCTCGAACTGATGGATGCGGTGTTATGCGGGCATCTTCGCGCCCTTGGTGCGGTTGCACCGCCAGCACAGCGTCTGGAGGTTCTCGGGCTCGCTAAGGCCGCCCTTGGAGACGGGGATAATGTGATCGACTTCGAGGAGCAGGTTCGGCTCGACGGCGACCGAGACACCGCAGGCGGGGTTCTGGCAGGTGTGGTGGTCACGATCCTTGATCCAGCCGCGCAGGCGGGCGGTCATGAGCGCGCGCTGACCGGCAGCTGACTTCGCCCAGCGGATCTTCTGCACGAGCGTCTCAGAGAGCGCGTCGAGCGTCGGGGTATCCAGCTTGATGTTCACCGTCTGACCGCTGTTGCCGCCGGCGGAGACGTACTGGAACTTGTAGTTCGGGTACGGCACCGTGATCGGCGAGAGGTGTACGCCGACAAGGTTCCAGAACTCGTCCGCGTACCGCTGGAGGATGAACTCGGGCGGGTTGATCATCGCGACAATCTCAGCCTCGCGGCGCTGCACGTTGGCGACAGCCTCCTCCAGCCGCGAGATGTCCTCGGCTACCCGCTGCACTTCGGCCAGCGTCTCCTGATTCGCCTTGATCTCGAAATACTTCATCAGGTACTTGATCGGATCCATGCTCGCGTTGCGCACGACCTGAAGCGATGCGTTGTGAACGTGGGGCGCGTACTCGGCGACGTTGCGGTCGCGCTGGTAGTTCCAGTTCGAGGTGTTCTCAAAGTTCGCGAGATGCGCGTACTGGCCGGTAGATGACGCACCCAGCTCGAACGCACCCTGGCCGCGAATCTCCGCGACGTAGTTCACAACCTCGTTGTGCTCGGCGACAACCGAGGCGATCTGAGCGCGGAGCCCCTGGAACTCCTCACTGTTGAAATACCTGTTCTTCCGGTACTTCCAGATGAGCGGGTTCGCGATGAGCACCCCGGCGAGAGCCAGAATGAACAGTGCCGGGTGAATCGCGCCGAAAAGGAGCGGCAGTACGATCAGTGACGTGATGAAGAGCCCCTTGGGCATTGGTTTTCCTCCTGAGTAGAGCTATGTGTTTTCAACTCGTGAAGTCTGTTCCCAGACTATCGGGCACCCCCGACATTAGCGGGGCTGCCTCAGCCACTGAGCCCGCGGTCTCCGGTGCGGGGGCCGGTCTGCTGGGGGCCTCCGGCAACGATGGCTGAGCGTTCAGCTTCCTTGCGGACATGGTCACGCCTCGCTGCGGCAGCGTAGCGATTCTCTACCGGGGGCAACGGTCCGACCGTCGCGAGGGCGCCCTCGAACTCAATCGTGAGCCGCTGACGCTTTACATCGTCCTCGATCTTGTCCAGCTCCCTGTATCCGGTTTCGTGTAGGCTCTCCTCAAATGCGGCAGCTGCCGCGATGTAAACCGATGCGAGCCGCTCACGGCGGCTGGACGTGTAATCCCTCTCAGCATGTTCCTCATCAGCCGCCACGCGGGCAGCAAGGATGTCTGCGTCATCGTCACTACGATGCCAGCTGAGCGTCTCAGCATCGTCGATCCGGGCATCGTCCAGGTCTGCACGCTCCGCGACGTTCTGAGCGGCGTCTGCGGCACTACTCGCCTTGACGCGGGAGACTCGCTCCAGCTCATCGAGCACCTCTTCGCGCTCGGACTTCCGGCGTATCTCGAACCGGGCGACCGCCGCCACCATCGTTGCGCGGAACTTGCCGTCAACCGATGTCAGGTCAATTTCCCCGTCGGCCATGGCGAACTTTGCACCCAGGTCGATCAGCTTCACGAAGTTCTTCAACGTGCGCAGCAGGCGGTCGAGATCGCGGGCGACAAGCACGTCGAAATTGCAGCTGCCGACATGAGAGAGCATCCGCGTCCACTCGGTGCTGCCGTAGCGCGCCGTGCAAACCCACTGGATCCGCTTCCGCTGGGTCTCCAAGCTCAGAGACTCGTCGTCGGTGTCGACGGACTTGGAGACGCGGAGGTATACGGCTGCAACGGTCATACTCGGACTATATCGTACATGAACGTAGGAAACTGCGGTAGGCGGGGGATGGGACCACCACCTCAACCTTGGTGCCGGTCCGGGTGAACCTGCCTGAGGGGGTCACGATCACCAGCGTCTCGGCCGGGTACTTCCACTCCCTGGCGCTGGCAAGTGACGGCCAGGTTTACGGCTGGGGGTGGAACACCTCCCAACAGGTGACCGGAGGGCCTGGGCCCGATCAGCTGTCACCGGTGGCGGTGGAGCTGCCAACAGGAAACACCTATATCAGCGTCGACAGCGGTCGCCTAAACTCATACGTATTGACGGACGAGGGCGACATTTTCTCCTGGGGGCAAAACGAGGTTCCCCAGGCGGGTGCCGGCGCCGGTGGGGCACAGACGGGTGTGGTCAGAGTCCAGGCCAAGATTGCCGTCACCGGGGTCACTTTTGACGGACTTCCCGGCGCGGCCCCGGGCGACCCAGCCAGTACCCTTCCGAGCGTTAACGAAGAGGGAAACTGGAGCGTTATCAGCCCGGCCCACCCTGCCGGCCCGGTGGATGTAACGGTGTCGTGGACGCTCCATGGGGTGGAACAGGATCCGATTACCTATCCCGGTGCCTTCACCTACTACGCGACGGCTGCTCCCACCGTGACGGATCCTGCCGACATGACGGTAATCGAGGGGAAACCGGCCAGTTTCGCAGTGAACGTCACTGGGGAGCCAGCTCCTGAGGTCACCTGGGAAGTCTCCGCTGACGGAGGGGCCACCTGGAACCCGGTGACGGAAGGCGTGTCGGCTGACGGCTTGATCGTGTCGCTGGCTTCGGTGGAGTTGGCTCAGAGCGGGAACCAGTACCGGGCGACGGCAACCAACGAGGTGGCCGGGGTGACGAGCACTCCCGCCACGTTGACGGTTCGGCCCGCTCCGGTGGCCCCAACCGTAACTTCGCCGGAAAACGCGACGGTGGTCGAAGGTGAGTCTGCCAGCTTTACGGTGGGTGTGACCGGGGTGCCCGAGCCGGAGGTGGCCTGGGAGGTGTCCACCGATCGGGGAGCTACCTGGGTGCCGGTCTCAGCGGGATTGTCAGAAGACGGTTTGACCCTGACGGTAGCTTCGGTGGAGTTGGCTCAGAGCGGGAATCGGTACCGGGCGACGGCAACCAATGAGGTGGCGACGGTGACCAGCGAACCCGCGACCCTGGTAGTGAAAGCACCGGCACCGGTGGTTGAGCAGGAGACCGGCAAACATTTGGCTGAAACCGGTATGGATGTTCCCGCACGCCTGTGGCTTGCGGGAGTGACGGCGCTGATCCTGGGTGGTGGCCTGGTGGCGGGATTCCACTTGGTCCGGCGCGGCGTAGCGCGGTAGGGGTGCAGGCTCTACTCGAAGGCTCTGAGGTCGCGCCGCTTCTGATGTTGCTGCAACTGTGTGGGCGGATCGTTCGCACGCAGCCGGATTGAGGCAGTGTCCGCCATCGCGCTGGCGTCAACCAAGGTGCCAGTGCGCATGTGACAGATGCCCCCAGCAGGACAGGGCTAGATTTCTGAAGGGATCGCAACTGTTGTCGGCGACAGATCCCAGTTCTCTGCGTGTCTTACATTATGTGCAGATCGTGCACAACCAGCACTTAGGGGGAAGCGTTGAGAATGAGAACAAAGCGCGCCATCGCGGCCGTCACGACAGCAGGTGCCATGGTCCTCGGGGGCGTTGGCGTGGCTGGGGCAGTGCCAACGCCTGACCGGGGTCCGGACACCGGTGGCACCACGGTCATGGTGTCAACGCCGGAAATCGCGTTCACCAGCATTTCCGCTGGGGGCACTCATTCCTTGGCAATTGCCGATAGTGGCAAAACCTACGCCTGGGGAATGAATACATACGGCAGCCTAGGCGACGGAGGAACCATAGATCAGTCCACCCCGGTGGAGGTCGTGGCACCGAGCGGCGTCGCTTTCACCAGCGTCTCCGCAGGGTATGCACATTCTTTGGCAATTGGGGATAACGGCAAGACCTATGCCTGGGGTGCGAACTGGAATGGGCAGCTAGGTGACGGTTCGACAGTAGATCAATCCACGCCGGTGGAAGTGGACATGCCCGATGGAGTCAGTTTTACCAGTGTCTCAGCTGGAACTGGTCATTCGTTGGCGATCGGGGATGATGGGAAGACTTACGGCTGGGGCTTTAACCAGGGCGGCCAAGTTGGTGATGGTACAGTCGAGGCGCGATTTACCCCGGTCGAGGTGGCTCTACCGGAAGGGGTTTCCTTCACCAGTGTCTCCGCAGGGGGCACCCATTCGGTAGCGATTGGGGACAACGGCAAACTATA